>JAABUW010000033.1_pt1 | contig 281516 bp, 217 predicted proteins | sample 5560081 | NCBI WGS metagenome assembly JAABUW01 (sample SAMN10711882, study PRJNA513363) | rock metagenome | isolation source: Antarctica rocks | place: Antarctica: Victoria Land, Knobhead sud | reverse complement strand
CGGAGATAACATACCTCTCTTCCCTCTTCGTCTCGCAAGGGGTGACCAAGATACGGCTCACAGGCGGTGAACCTACCATACGGAAGGACATCGTGCCATTGATGCAGCAAATCGGCGATTTGCGGCGCAATGGGCTGAAAGAGCTGTGTCTGACGACCAATGGCATTGCGCTCCACCGAAAGCTGGACAGCATGGCAGAGGCAGGCTTGACAGGAGTGAACCTGAGCTTGGACACATTAGATCCCTTCCAATTCCAGATCATGACGAGGCGGAAAGGCTTCGATGCTGTCATACGGTCTATTGATCGAATACTGGAGATGAACAGGTTGGGTGCTGGTATTAAGCTCAAGATCAACTGCGTAGTAATGCGCGGTATCAACGAGCGAGAGATCAACCCTTTCATTGAGATGGGCAGGGAAAAGGACATCGAAGTCCGCTTCATCGAATACATGCCCTTTGACGGCAACAAGTGGAGCGAGAACAAGATGCTGAGCTATAAAGAGATGCTAGCAACGATCCGGGAGAAGTACCCCAGCTTGCAGAAAGTGCAGGATCACGAGAACGATACGAGTAAGACTTTCAAAGTGCCTGGATTTATGGGGAGGATTGGATTTATCACGAGCATGACGCATAATTTCTGTGGAACGTGTAATAGGTTACGCATTACGGGCGATGGGAACTTGAAGGTTTGTCTTTTTGGGAATGCGGAGGTCAGCTTGAGGGATCTTATGAGGAAAAGTAATGGTGGACATCCAATCGACGAGGTGGCTATGGAGGCGATTAAGAGAGTCGAGATGGATAGGTGGCAGGCGCTTCCTGGAGATTCACAGCCATTGGGCTTTGGTGAGCGAGAAAGAGAGCTCTTGGAGGTCATTGGGATGGCTGTGAAGAGGAAGAAGGAGAAGCATGCTGGAATGGGAGAGTTGGAGAATATGAAGAATAGGCCGATGATTCTGATTGGTGGGTAGGTTTGTCTTCTTGTTTCTTGCATACTACTTCGATACTATATGTGGTGATGGCTTCTGTGTGATGGTGGGCTGACTTTGTTGATACTTCTCCTTGACGCACCTTGTCTTTTTCGTTGTGACATGATACTGTAGATGCTTCCCACCTCTTGCGAGACCACGTTCCTGTGCTAATGAGAGCGCCGCCCAGATGAACCCGTGAAGGAGCTCCAGCCACCATCACATTTAAATCCAGCTATGCGATCAAATCCACTTGCAAGTCTTCCTCGGATCTCTCGGCCGACTACTCTTCTCTCAAACCCTTCCGCCACCCACCGCCACATCCCTCTCCACCACCTCTCCACCACCAACATTTCCTTCACCTCCGTCCGGCCCGTTACAACTTCCTTACCCGAAAAAGTACCACCAACACCACCCGCACCAACATCCCTCCCCCACCTAACACCCACCTCCGAAATCCACCTCATTTCTACCAGCACCAAAAGTCCCACCCACCGCCGCGCCATCGCCATCGGTAACGTGCGCTTCTCTAACCCTAACCCGCTGCGCTTGATACATTCTTACGGGCTGAAGAAAGGCGACGTGCTGGCTGTAGCCCGCATAGCGGGAATTCAGGCTGTCAAAAACACCAGTGCTATCATTCCGTTGGCGCATCCCGGATTACCGGTCGAGGGGTGCATTGTTCGAGTTGAACCTGTGCACGGTGCAAGCTTCACATCTGACATGATACCCAGGGAAACGAACCCCGAAGCGCTGCGTATCTCCGAGGCCCAACTCTTATCTCAACCGATTGGTGAGTTTGGCGGCGTGAGGATCTCGGTGGATGTCGAGACGACGGCTAAGACGGGCGTGGAAATGGAAGCGCTAACCGGGGTGGTGGGCGCGGCGTTGACGGTTGTGGATATGTGTAAGAGTGTTGATAAAGGATGTGTGATTGAGGGGGTGGAGATTGTTGGGAAGAGAGGGGGGAGGAGTGGGGGGTGGGATGTTTGGGCTGATGTTTGGAAGGGAGAGTGATTGACGAAGTTGAGAGAAAATATCTCACTCAATATCTTGTGTACCTAGTCAAGCGAATTGTGGATTTTAGCCGACAGGAGTGGACCCTGTTGTGCAGAAAGAACATCGGATCTATTATTCAAGTGTTGGCTGTTTCGGAGAATTGTAAATATATGTTTTACAAATGCAGCGACTATCAAGACTCTTGCCGTTCGAAGCTCGTAGACCGCTCAGCCCGCCCGGATACTTTGACAATATCTTGACAATATCTGCCAATGTTCTTGTGATAGCATAGCCAGTCTATTACTTTGATAAAATAGTCCTCATGACCGCCACCAAAATCTCCGATCGGTCAGTTATCCGGTCAGCATGAAGCCGATCTTTTCTTGCTGGTATACACAATATCCATCCTCGAAATGCTAGGCCCGTGCAACCACAAGAAAACCAGTTCCACACCAAAAGATATCTACGCCATGTAGCTCTTCTGCTACTACGACTTGGTAGCCGGGAAAGCGCCCCGGTTCACCGACCATGTTGACAAGGAGGACTGGCTGGCATTCGAATACATGCGAGTTGTGGAATGCCATTAAACCGAAGGCCACGGTGCCACTCATCCTGGGCATTACGCAACACCCTGGCTCTCTGCAGAACAATCCTTTCGATTCCGATTCGAGGGGTGACTGCCGCTTTGAATCGGATTCACCCACCAAGAGGAAATTATCTATCTAGCCGCCCTGCTCGGATTGGCCTGCGATGGCCCGAACGCGCCGAAAATGGATCGAGTCGATGAGAAGCGATCGCGGCGCTCCGCTTTGCTGGCGTCTTATCTCGAACATGTCGGGCTGGAGCGATTTCGTGTTGTCAATGGACAGCAGAGGGTTCGAGTGGCTGTTAACGGGGAGGTGGCGCCTGCACTGGAGGTCAATTTGCTACAGAATGGTGATGGGGAATTGAACAAGAGAAGTGTACGTCTCGGGGTAGTATCTCGTTCAACCGGTAGCTTTGATACTCATGTGTGTATTCCTTGATCCATTTGCATGTTTTCGAAATCATTCTCCCAGGTCTCTTTAGGTAGTTGCCATATTTTCGTTTCCATCAGTTCCCGAAATGTGTTCCATGAAGATCTCCCATCCATTTCGATGACAATGCTCAATCCCTCCAGTATGGCTCACAGATACGCAAATCCGATGTATGTTCCTCCGCCTCTTTGGCCGTTCCCTGTGCTATCAAGGTAAGCACTGGCTGTCGTCGTCCTCTGATATTGACATGATGCTCAACGTGGTAGATACGCAGGCACAGCCAAAACTCTACGAAGTAATCTGTTCCCCATTTTCCTCGTGCCCTCCACATATCACTGCATACCACTGCACCAAGAGCTATTGTATGAAGGGGGGTTTGGTTGCCTCGGTATCCATTCAGAATGTCTCTCGTCACATTGAGGGCTAGATTTTCGCATCTCTGCACCGTTGACACCTGCTTCGTGTCGGTCTTCTTGAGCGTGGGCAGGTTGCGAATGTTCAATGTCCGGAGATGCTTTAGCTGGGCGATTTCCTCGAGACCCTAGAAGGAAGTTAGCAGAAGGATTCCGACACGTTGCTTGTATGCAAATATACCGTATATGTTTGCCGTGTTCCATCAAGATGAGGCTCCATCACCAGGCCAAGCTCCCTCAGATTTGGACAACGACGTGATATAAGGGCTGCAAGCTTGTCTGAGGCTGGACCTTTGGTGTGTGTGCTCTCCCCGGCTACTAGCTGCCGCCCTGTCCTCTGCTCCCAGACGAGAGTCTGTAAGGTTGTACCATGATTTTCGATGAGACATGACGGGTATAAATATTGACCGGGCCCTTCAAGCAAGACTGAAAGATGTACAAGCCCGGAGAATGCCTCGAAGAAAGTGTGTAAATTCGCATTGAACGTGTCAGTAACGCTCTCCTGCCTCAGCACAAACGTCTTGAGCCTCGGCTTCCATGACGTATCTGATCCACTTCCGGTGAGTGATAGCAGATGAAGGGTACCATCTCCAGAGAAACACGATTCAAGGGTCAAAGAATTCAGCGTGTCGAGGTCCAGCAGGCCTGGATTGCCCTTTTTAGAGAAATGGGTGAAGTCGAATCCAATCAGATGGAACGAGTTGACGCTCAAGAGTGTCTGAGAGATTGGTCCTCCAGAATTCTGATCGTAGCTGTTTTCCAATCCCTCCCCCGCTTTGAGGAGCCCTTCGCAAATTTCCGTGGTAAACTCCACTACCTTATCACGTGCGAGAGCTCGGTCGCCTCGCATTTTACCCGTTGCTAGCTGTCTCTCACGACCCAGTTTCAAATTTTTCAGAGAGCGAGCGTTCTTAGCTACGAGCCCTGTAAGCCAGCAGCTGCTACTGTCCAGGGCAATATCTCCGAAATGTAGTGTATTGAACTTCCCTGGGGAAAGAACTTGGGAAACTAGCCCCTCTTTGGTGTTGTAGACCCGGAGATCATTGAGAGAAGGGCCGTGATATCCAGAAAGTAGCCTCATAGTTGTGGCTGAGAGTTTGGTCGTGTGCCGCCAACTATACAGCGTTAAAGGATTCCAGGGAGGGGACAAATCTTGTCACTCACTGAAAATACTGTAATTGGTCTCGTGGCACTTTGTCGATGATCAATCTTACCAGTGTATTGAGTACTCTGGCCTGATAAGGCTGTTGGCCAAAGGAATCCTCCTCCTCATTCATAGAGAAATCATCAACCAAGCCTAAACCGTCGTCAGTTTCCCTGCCATGATTTTCTTGATGCTCCACTCTATGCTTTTGGCTTGAGACAGAGACGCCCTTTGTGTAGCGTAGACCCTCCGCTTTCTGTGACACCAAATGCTCCAGAAATGCTACACTGGTCCAATTTGTCGGGATATCAAGGCTCAGATTTTCATACAGCTTTGGCTGAATTGCACCACGAAGCTCTTTGCACGTCGATGTAAGGTTACTGAGGTATGATGGTCGTTCTAGCTAAGGATTGGGTCAGCCAAAGTCGTGGACTAGGGACATTCTGAGCGCTTGGTGTCGAACATGAGTAGCAACGTTACCCAGAATTTCAAGAGGAAGCGTATTCAGCCTTGTAGGTTTCGAAGCTTTTGGCTCTTTCTTGCGATCAATAGACTCCATCTTAACCTCTTGTTCCATCTTGACGCGGATGAGTATTTGCAGTAGCAGATGCAATAGGACAACTTATTGAGGTTGAGTTGACAGAACACGGCCAGGTGCTGATGGTGGAGCGAACGACCATTCACTTTCTTTGAAGGCTAAGATCCAAGCTACTGATTCACTTTTTGGGAATATTTGTGGGAATATTTGTCGAACGCGGGCAGTATGACTGGTCCACGAAGAACTCGTGTCGAAGATGAAGACAGAAATTCTACAGTTTGAGACGACCTGTCTGTATCAATCCCTTCTTTTCGAGCGTTCCCTTCGTGAAATGGCATTTTAGCAATGCTACAGCTCTTCTTAGTGAAACGCATCACTCGACCGCAATGTCTGATAGCGACGAGCATGAATTTGTCTCCAGGCTCAAGAGATCACGTGGCAAGAGTTGCGAGCTAAAACGAAGCCTGACTCGAGCCCTTGCTCGTTTGGAAAGTCACATGATGTCACGCAATTGGTCAATCTACGACAAGGACCGTAAATAAGACTTCGGACATCGAACTTGGCGGACCTCGAGAAATGCGTGGGGTCTCCTAGTCCAAGGGTTCTTTCACAGACATCAGATCGCAACAGCGCCATCGCTGGAATAGAGACGGTAACTCGAATACATCATGTCGTATGACAAAGATGATAATGAAGTAGGTAGTAGGGTTCCATTCACTCCTTGACATGCGTGCCTTATCTTCTATGTACTGTCTGATTGTATCCATGACTCTAATAGTTGTGTCCTGTCCTGTGACAATGACCCTTTCGTCTCGCGTGGGACCGTACAATCCGCGAAATCAGGTTGTCTCCCAGCGCAACACTGACGGTGCTCGTATGCATAGGAGTCTCTCAAGCCTGATAACGGTACACTGAAGGTCACAACACCAGGGTAGCATTCAATTGACTTGGATATAGCTACGGACGCTAGCTCGACGGCCAGCTCTAAGCCCCGATTGCTGCTCATGGGATTAAAGCGGTAAGTCATTGGGAGGAATCCAGGGAAGGCAATGCAGCACTCATGACGCATACACAGGAGCGGCAAATCCTCCATATCAAATGTGGTTTTCCGCAAGATGGCTCCCCAGGATACCCTTTTCCTCGAGACGACGACCAAGATCCAAAAGGAGGATATGCAGTGAGTAGACTTCTGGCAGCCACTGAACACTTACCAAACAAAAACCTTAGCTCGTTCATGGACTTCCAGGTCTGGGATTTACCAGGCCAGATGGACTTCCTAGACCCAAGTTTCGACACAGACGAGGTCTTTGGCGGGGTTGGGGCTATGGTGTGGGTACTGGATGCTATAGACAACTATCTGGAACCCATTGGCCGCCTTACGGAGACAATTCTTCATCTCTCGCGGATGTACCCTCAAATCAAATACACTGTCTTCATCCACAAGACGGACTCCCTCACAGAAGACTTCCAGGAGGACACAATACGAGACATTACCCAACGTATCAACGATGATCTCTACGATGCCGGCATGGAGAATCCTCCAATCAGCTTCTACGGCACTTCAATATACGACCACAGCATATACGACGCTTTCAGCAAAGTTATGCAGACACTAGTCCCCCAGCTCCCGACGTTCGAATCTTTGCTTACAACGATCTACTCTACATGTCATTTCGAAAAAGTCTACCTCTTCGATGTTTACAGCAAAATCTATATCGCATCAGATACGAATCCAAGCGATGGCAAATCATACGAGCTTTGCTCCGACTATATCGATATTATCGTGGACATGTCGGAGGTGTATGGATGGCCTCAAAAGCATGGAGAGAAGGATAAGCACGAAGTCAAACGACGAGAGATAATGTCTTCGAAAACAGCCGAGTCGTTTGTTAGCCATATCAAAGGCAATCACCTCTATCTCCGAGAGATCAATAGGTCAGATTCGTCAAACCCCCTTTGGAAGTACTTTCGCTCATCCTTTCCTAGGACTCTGGCCTTCATTGGCGTTTCGAGAGATTCAAAATTCGAACAATCGAGGAGTCTGATCGATGAAAACCTGCAGCTCTTCCAGGACCAAGTTCTGAAGGTACTCGAGGAAGATGAGAGGTAGGCAGATGTACTTGCTTCCACAATCAACTTTTCAAAGGCCTACCAATATACCACTACTCGAGACGTGGAACCCCACATTATTAGCCCACGAGCAAGCTTCGCCACCTTCTATGTAGAGAGAGATACGATAGCGAGAGGTGGAGACAGATTCCGCCAAAGAATTATATTGACTGGTATCTGGTACGGCAGAGATTGGGACACGTCTAAGACTATTATAGCATCAAAAGCCAGTCCAAGCCCGATTTCTGTTTGAGGTAGTGGCCATACAGGCGAAGAGAACGAGGCAAAAGCAGATACTATCTACAAAGCAAAGCGTTCTCCCTTCAAAGCCTCCTGTGCCAACGCGATTGTCCCCTGTTGCAGCGCTACTGTACTATTGATTACGTAAATGTTTCGTAACTTACTGTCAGAAAGGTCTAAACCTTGGCTCAAGTGAAGATGAAACGGTTTTTTTGAGATGTTTCAAATGGTGGGGAACGCTTACCAGCCTCCGCATTGAGCCGGTATGCTTGTTTTGATCCTCAAGTTGAGTTGAAAGTTACAGTGAGCGCAATGTAACAGAGGGGTAAATTGCATAGATCTCAAGTTTTAAGCCTAAAACTGGAAGCCTGCAGGGTAATACCTGGCATCTTTTTCGCCCCTTTGGTCGCGAGATATAAGGATAGTCTACCACAGTTGAGCACTTGGTTGGGAATCTGCTATTTCAGAGATCGTTCAAACATGCCAGGCAGTAAGACATCATGAGTAGTGAAGTTGCTAAAGGTTGCAAAATCCAGATAAAAAAACCCACGCTAGCAAAACCATCACTCCCGCCTCCTCCACCACCATGGCCTCTCCAACTCTCCGCTCGCGACCCAACGTGACATCCCAGAACTCCAATGTCCCTCCCCAAGCCCTTTCTGCTGCTATAGAGAAATCCACCTCCCGATCCAAGCAAGATTTTTCCGCTTCAGAACATGAAGATGAAGGCCCAACCCGCATCTCCGTCCTCGACATCGTCCGTGTCCTAGCTGGACTCCTCCTACTCAGCAGTGCGCTATCCTATTTCATAACAGGCAATAGCATCACTTGGAACTTCAGACCAGCGTTCACGAAGCCGGCGAGGGTGAGGGCATGGCTGGTACGATACATCTCGCTCAGTCCCCAGAGTCATTTGCTCTCCCCATTTGCACGCCAGGCTCTACATACCCCAGCACTGACACTACTCTATATAGCGCGGTCCTATGAATTTTAGCGATGTAGAATTGGCTCTCTACAATGGCACGGATCTAAAGCTGCCTATACTATTGGCTGTGAATGGAACCATATACGACGTCTCCGCCTCCCCGCATCTCTATGGCCCTGGCGGTAGCTACTCCTTCTTCTCCGGTCGAGATGCAACGAGGGCATTCGTGACGGGATGTTTTGATACGGATCTTAATGGCGACCTACGTGGGGTCGAAGAGATGTTCATTTCCACAGACTTGACTGACGAGCCGGGCGAGAGCCTCACGAAGGAAGAGCGCAGGGAGAGGAAATTGAGGAGGGAAAGAGAGGGCAGACTGGCGAAGAGGAAGGTGGAAGAGACTGTGAGGGGGTGGGAGAGGATGTTTGATGGGGGGAAAGATGGGAAGTATTTTCGGGTTGGGAGAGTGAATAGAGGCGAGGGGAGTGGATGGGAGGGGTGGGGAGAGTTGAAGGAGTTGTGTGAGAAGGCGAAGGAGGGGAGACCAAGGAGGACGGCTGAAGACGTAGCATAGTGGGTGGTGTGATGTTGGACGTGTAGAATGTGGTGTGACATGATCATCGCATTTTGCGAGGTGGGCAATGTGGTTGATGTCAAAAGTACTCCATGATGCTATCCCTCAAGGATCGCCCATATGCGCACGATGCCATCTCACATCACCACAGTATTTCCCCCGTATTACCCATCTACTCAGCAGCAGTCACAGCCCTCGCTACACACTCGTTAGCCCGTATTCCCAGAACATTTTCCCCGCAATGAATCCGGTATCACTCACTGTAGATGCTCAATTTGCTGTGCCCAACCACCTTCTTGATCTGTCCCTTCTCCTCCAAATCATTCAGCGCCTTCCGTGCCAGGCTGCCATTGATCTTCAATCTGTCGACGAGCGTAGCGACTGTGATGAGGCGGTAGGATTGGACGTCTTTGTAGAGTTTGTCGGAGGTGGCTTTATCGAGGATGACGGCGTGGTTTGCCTTGTCCTTGACTGTTTGAGAGTAAATGTGTCAGCAAATGCTTCTTGCAGGCGACAATACGGGTATTGTCAAGGTGTGGGCTTGAGGAGGGAGAAGGTGGTGGATGGTGGAGGCGCAACGTACCCTTGCCCTTTGACCACTTCTTCTTTTGCTTCTTGCCGGCAGATGCTGCTGCGGGTGCCTGTTTTGTAAGTCAGCTTCGAGATTTTCAAGTCGTCTTCGCGGCCGTGCTCACCATTATTGCGTTTATAGAAAGATGTTGTTGTCGATGAGGGCCGTAATCCAAATGGGCCTGTGGGAAGCGCTCAAGCGACACTAATACTAGATGGGCCTAGCTCGGAATTGAATTTTGCCTGTATTCTACAAAGTCTTGCATCGAAAACTAAGGTACTTGTCCTAGAAGACTAGATCTTTTTGGGCTTCTTGATCAATTGTGACTGTACTCTCACACAATAATTCTCTTGAAATTGGTAGGATAGAGTCAATCAAACCGTTTTTTACAACCGTCAGACTACCCTGCAGGAAGCGTAAGCTCGGCGAGCGCCATGTCTTGATCTCCTACTGTGTACAGAGGTAGCTTTGCTACACTTTTCTTTTATGACCTGCGGCTTGCTCTCAATATTTGGAATGCAGGCCTGCCTAGCTTGATCCCTATCACTTCTCGAGCATAAATGTGCATCTGTAAGACGCTCCGACAGCAGCCTTGTGTTGGCCCATCAGCACTAATCACTGACTGTACTTGCTCCTCGTTGAAGAGCTTGAAGCTTTTAACGACCTTTAACATCACATAGCTCGCAGTACGCGATGGATTCCTCGAAGTCACGTCTCTGTCCCTTGCACCTCCACCTTGGAAATGCAAAGCAAACTCATATGTCCTCACCTGGTACAATTCTGCCTCTGCAGGAGTGCCTCTCGACATAGTCTACGACCCTATCGAGGCGAGGGAACCGTCGTTCACCTCCGAGAAACATGCGGGAGACTATAAGGGAGGCTTATGCATGGCACAGGTTCTCCGCTACAGCTACATACCAGTTGGGAAGTACGTCGAGCTGGCAATATGCCAGGATCCTAGACTGGCGTCGGGCCTGAAGGAAGCAAGAAAAAGGACATGAGAATTACGGGAATTGGGGTTCGCCAAGAGACGACGCTGATGAATGTGAGGCGGAACTGGAATATTCCGAAGTTCGCTCTCGCACCCACGAAAACCTACGCGAAGCTGACATCAAATCTGACAGGCATCTTGCACGCTTTGTCTGGACTTCCGTGGATTCCTCACCATCTACCATCAAGGTCGAAGTCGTCCGCTCCGATCCCTCTGCAACCAAGCCATTCTTCACAGCTTCAATACAGCCAATGAACTACACACCCACGTTCCCGTTCAATAGCTCCTGGCTGGGCCATCTTGGACTATCTACACATTTTTTACAGCCTCCACTTCCGGCTGGTGAGCCAGCAGATGTAGTGGTCAAGACTGAAGGGTGGAGAAGGTCGAGTCCCGTTTTAAAGACTAGCAAAGCGAAGCTCGTGTGGATTGATATGAAGCAGCCGGACGGTGGTAAGAGTGCTGGGTCAGGAGCGGCAGAAGGAGATGCGCTGCTAAAGAAGAATGGACCTGAGAATTGGTGGCCTGATATGGAGAGGTGGCATGTGGGACTGTACTGTCCTAATAGTACGTTGGAGCTTGGAGAGCCGGACGTACTGCCCAGTCGAAGTGTTTCTTTGAGCGAGGGGCAAAATCAGATTCCTTTGTGATGACTGGCTTACAATAGGCGTTATCAGCATGGATTTTACAAACTGGAATGGCCATCAATGACTTGCGTTGTAGAGCAATGATTTCCACTTCCAGCAACACGTCTCAAAATTTCGCCTTTTTCTCCAATATATCTCAAGGTCAAGACTCCGGTAGCTTACTATCTACTAACCACACAGCCCCTTTTGCTTACCAATCATAGCTTTGTCGGGTTCGCACAGCTCCATCGCGAAAGGTCCAAAGCTCAAGAGGCATAATTCCAGGCCTGCAGCCCCATTCGGAGCTTAGTGTTAGCATGCAGAAATTTTGTTACACTATACAAGTATAAGTCGAGATAGCCTGACTTTGGGGGAAACCTTTAGAGATGCGATTGACCGGCAATGAATGTCCCATTGTTATCGTCCAGTAGTGACTACCGGTGAGGCTGACCGTACGCACGGGAGATTAAGAGGTTAGAAGATGAGGCCATTCTGAAAGATTGTGATATTATGACTTTGGCATGCGTTTTCGAACATATATCCTTCGTAGAAAAATTGATTGATGATGGACCTGACGAAATAGTTCAAACGCTGCTTGACAGCGGGACCCTTACTGACCATGAGAACGACAAGGGAGCAACGGCTCTAAGCTATGCGACGATAGTTGATAGATTTGAGATCGTTCGGATGTTACTCAGAGCTGGTACTGATCCCAATATCAAACCAATGCGGATTTAACTCCGTTGTGTCATGCCTATCAGTAGGAGTACAACAGGATTGTGTGGCTACTCAGACCGGTTACTGCTGCCATGTGTGGATGTCATGTTTGTGGAGGATCTACTGCGCCACTTTGTTTACTTTCAACAGCTCTACACGATTCGTGAGATCAGGCGAGGCTCTCAATCGGAAGGTTTGACTGTGTTCTAATTGAGTCAATGCACGACATTGGGGTTTACCACTGACTTGAATTACGAAAAGACCTATAGTCACAACGTGGGCTGGAGTATGCTTTGCTCAATATATTGAACGTGCTTCGTAATCATTGTAATCAACCGGGGTATCTGAAACAGGCAAACGTCACTCCTACACCAAGATCTCAAATCGCGATAGCTGTTCAAACCCCTGCCTTAACATGCCTTCGGTAATGAAACGTATCGTCGACCATTTCATTCCCCATCCCAAAGCTTGAGCCCGAATGATCATTGCCACCTTCGAAGCCTTCGTGTACCTCCATCGTCTCATCATGAGCAAGCTTGATAGGCGATAGATCAAGCGAGTTGCCTTCGTCAAACATATCCTCTACGCCTGTGCCTCTTGATCTAGCTGCACCTTTAAAGCATGGTAATTCTGGGATAATTTCGCCATTGCTGGACAGAGAAGCTTTTGTGTACTGGTGGGTTGAGCTGAGCATTAGAATGAAACTATTGTCCTTGGGACTTTGTAGCCAGCTGGCTTCTAACCTTCCTCCGGTCCTCTCCAAGTGGAGAACCACAACTTGAGGGGCAGCCCAAGTAGACTTCCAGAGGTGAACAGCTGGCTCTGGGATGGCGCAATGAATCAGGAGCAAGTCAATTTGCTGCGGATGCCATAACACTTGCTTCACAGGGGAATGGTGGATCAGAACAGCGACGGATTTTCCTGTCTGCAGGGACCATAGCCAGACTGTCGTGGGTACGAAATCATCTTTTGTCGCCATCAAGGTTCCATCATTGTTGATTGCGATAATGGAGACACCATGGGTGGGAGTGCTGATTTTGGTGAGGGAGATAGATGTGGGTGGGCTTGCGGGCTGTGGAGCGGCGATGTAGCTGCGAAAGCCTGAAGCGTCGAGTTGCTCCTGCCATATATCCACTCGTGGTAACAATACAGTGGCTGGGTGGTCGAAGATGGCGAGGGGAGAGAACTATTCAAATCAGGATACAGCGTAGCTGGCTAATATATGGTAGATCCACTCACTGTGTTCTTGCTTAGAATGGTGACATTATCATTGTAATCACCGAGGGCTAGATATCCGTTTGAAGAACTCCACTGCATGCGCTTGATGCCCAGTCCGATCTCGCCGGCGTCCTCAATCCCATTAAATATCCGGAAGAGGTGCCCGTCCGCAGTATAGATCAGGACCTTATGACCATTGCTCGCCACGTCGCGAACCGCAAGCCAGCATCCGTCTGGGCTCCACGCCACCTCTTGCGCATCTACTGTTGGCAATTCGACGCTTCTGACTAGTTCATGATTCCCAGGATTCAGAAGCATAAGAACGTCCTGCGCAGCGGGCCTAGTCAAAATCGCAAGGTGTCCTGTACGAGGCCTAGAGCTGTAGGGATGTACCATGTATTTCGGATCCCTGATCTCAATCCCCCGACAGCTTAACAGCGACCAGATCGTAAGCTTGGCTCCGAAGTCTGAGAAGACCAAAAGTTCATTTGGGGTGTGACCGAACGCCACGTCTGCAATTCTTCCAAAATTGCTGGCAGCCTTCTCGATTGTAGCAGACCAGTTCGGCTCGTTCACATCGTAGATGCGGACGGTGTCATCGTCCGCGAGTAGTATGCGACTCCATTGCGAACCGTTTGCGCTTTCTTGTCCCTCAATCCCTGCTTCCGCAATGTCACCTGGCCGAGACCATCGAATGAACCGACATTTTGACACAAAGCCTTGTTGTAGGGGAAAGGTTCGAAAGATGGCGCCGTCGCTTGAGCATAATATGAGGCAGGATTGCTGAAGAGTCGCTACGTAGGCGCCATCTGGAGAGGAAACCGAATGCTGCGCTACCAATAGTCAATCAGAGCGAGAACCTCAGCTATTTAGCAGGGGCTCACCTGATACGTTGCCGGTCTGAGTCATTGTGACACTTCTAGCTCGATTGGCATAGAAAGGGCTATGATAGAGATTTGGAAAGAGAGTAAACAAAGTGGCGCACTAACCGTCTTCAGCCCTAGCTTGACTGTTTCCGCCGATGATTCCCCGAAGGCAGCCAAAATGGTCGTGCATCTGAGATTCTTGCCTCGTACTTTTTTGAAACTGCTCCAAACATCTTATTCAGTAGAAGGATTTGTCTCATATGTTGATTAGTGGGCTGTTTATCGTTGTTTTACAGACTGCTGTCAATCAGATGCTGCCATGCCGGGCCATTCGTGCCGCTACATTTGCGAATCGTTTCTGCCAGGCCAATTCGATTACTCTAGAATATTCCCCACCCGACCTGTCGAGCCATCCCTAAAAGTGTAGACGTGTTCATTTGAATTTGTGCCCATTGTTGTGGATATATTGCGCCTATGTCGATTGTCGTCCTCTAAGATGGATCGAATCTATGTATCTGTTTATACACTCACTATTTAAAAATGACCTACGTGAAGAACATTTCGGATTAATATTGCGTACGATTCTTCTGCGAATGGATCTTGAGTAGGAAATTTAGAAATAACCACAGTCTAGACCTAGCGACCTCCCGGGCAGGCTTGGTTCCAGAATAAGTGGCTGTTTTCGACGCAAGTGCGATCGACTGGAGCACAAAATCTCCTCGAATCAAGCATCGAATGGGGTCTATAAGCCTATCCGAGAGCCAGATATTGCGGAACCGGGACTTATCTTGAGCTCTGAGAGAGAATTCTTGTGCTCATGCGGTTTTTTCTGCTGCCAATTTGGAGCCCTATAGCCCTTGCGAGCGCTAGCTTTGACCGAGAGATGAAACGAACACATACTAATTCGCAGCATGCCGAGCTGAATGCTACATTATGGCGTTCTCTTTCCTCTTTCACTGTCGAAATGCGAGAGCTCTCGACTTCATTGACTCGACGTACGTTTGGTGTTGTTGGCTTAGAACCGAAACATCGATGTCCTCTGCGTCAGGAACATGGTCCATCAATCCAAGTTCGCAGGACGTGAATCGGCAGTGAGAAGTCATGAGCTGTCAGCGTGGGTGGTAACCCTCATCTCCTACTTTTAAAACCATGCTCAATGACTCATCATAGGCTCAAGGCTCCGAGTACAATCGTGGAAACAATATCTATGAGGTCTGGGACTATGCCTTTGTTTCAGTCGTCTATGGCTCATAATGCTGTCGACGAGGGTTCTTCAGGACCCAGCCATGGACAATACACGAAGCTATCCTTACGACACTTACAAGGCTGGCGCATGGCGGTCTCCCTATGTGCAGCGGCGACTGGAGTAGTCCTTTTCCTCAATATTATATTGACCCTTGCATCTATTCATTGTGGAGTATCTGGCGGTGTTGCCACTGTCTAGGAAGAAAGCTGCCATAAGACCAAAGAGTTGGACCTATGGCTGCATGTGCTCATCAACGTCTTGAGTACGACCTTGCTAGCCGCCTCTGTCTACTTTATGCAGTGCCTCTCGTCACCGACTCGCAAGGAAGTTGATAAAGCGCACGCTCGAACTAGATGGCTGAATATCGGTGTCGCCAGTGTCCGTAATCTGCGAAGCTTAGCAAAAGGCAGGGTTATCCTTTGGTGGCTCTAAGCGTTTTCGGGCATCCCATTGCATTTGCTATATACTAGTGCAGTCTTTTCGACCCGTTCTTCTCAAGAATACATGGCTTGTGTTGCTTCCGATGCGTTAATAAGTGGTATTGATATCGATTGGTCCACACCACTCTCTGGACACACGGGAACCGAGGGCACTCTTGAACTTGTCAAACAAGGTTTCGCCTGGCAGAGACTTGAAAAAGAGGAATGCATCGGGCAGTCTTTTGCGTCTGATCATGGATCAGTCTTAGCCATAGTGTCTGCCTTAAGCGCCGGTGAACTATTGAAACTACAGTTGAACACTTTGAGCCATATCGCCCCTGGCGTGAGCCCGGATAGCGACACAGGATGGTGTACTCTTGGCTATGCTTTGTGTATACCGCAGATACGGATGTCCGAACAGGCCATGACGGACTGGGCTGTGACATCGATTCACTCCGAGCTCAAGCCTCTACCTGGAAGCTAGCCGTTCAGGTTTGGGATGATACAAGCTACCCCATCCAATACTGTGTGAGTCAACCAGTCACAGAACACTGCAAATTACAGCTCAGCATTTTCATCATGTGTGTTGTCATAGGTTGCAATGCTGTAAAGACAATCAGTATACTTCTCGCCCCGTTGCATCAGAAATCACCACCCTTGGTCACTCTCAAAGACGCATTCCAATCTTTCCTATTGGAGAAGGATCCAACAACGGAGAGAATGTGTTTAGCTGGGAAGCAGAGCTTTAAAGGAAGGAGGGGATGGAAGCTATCTGCAGCTCCATATTCCCAGAAACGGTACCGCTGGTTCTCCAGTGCGAGCTGGAAGAGGTGGCTGTTTTGCAACCTTCTGTACGTAACGATCAATTCGACGCTTCAATGCTCGTCCTTGACTGTAGCCTTCCATGTCATTAGAGCGGCACTAGTCTCTAAAGTCCTCTCTTTTTTTCAATTTGCGTCTGTGCTAACACCGTCTGACAGATATTTCTTCGCCTGCACCGCCGCCGGCTTTCTGGTAGTTATGGGCTTCATTAATCCAATGCTCTCAGGTCAAAGCTTCTCCTACCTCTGGCACTCATGTTTTGGCGCCGTCACGGCCGCATCGATGGTGGATTGGCAGCTGCGTGGACGGAGCGGGCTGTTGGTCACTATCCTCATAGCCAACTCGCCTTAGATCTTACTATCATCCCTCTTCCTGATCTTTAACTGTCTCTTTACCTGCATGTTGATGGCAGAAGAGTGGAGCGGCTACGTACACGAGCGGAAGCCTCTGCGTGTCAGCAACCCTAGTGGCAGCCAGCGTTCGACGTACCGTCTGCAATTGCCATACAGATACGGTATCCCGCTTCTTGTTTTATCGGGTCTGTTGCACTGGCCTGTCTCCCAAAGTCTTCTCATTGCCCGCGTAACCCTAAACACCAGAGCTGGTACCGGTATCGAGGACCCACCAATTATATCCCAACAGTTGACTATAGCTGTATAGCCATCTTCACGGTCGTCGTATTCGGTACCGTCGTTATCATTGTTGGCCTTATCAACGGTTTTCGCAGATACAAACCAGGAATCCCACTTGTAGGAAGCTACAGTGCCGCAATTACTGCTGTTTGCCATTCTCCGAGCGGGGATGAGGATGCTGCTCACAAGCCACTGAGATGGGGGCTTGTGGGATCCGAAGGGCGTGAAGAGTTAGAGCTGATGAGTGTTAGGGATCGGATGATTACTGAGAAAGGTACTGCATTGAATACTGTGACTACTGTGAGTAATTCTGATGATGACGGCGGGCATATGGGTCACTGTCGTTTCACGAGTCTAGATGACGTGGCGCCTCTCGAGGGCGCTCTTTATGCAGGCTACTCAGATCGAAGCAGGAAATAGCAGTCGCGACGGTCATGAAGTCTTTTAAGTATTTTCAAATGGGACTGTATCCGCTCGCTGCGAGCCTCATTGCCGTTTGGGCATTGTCGTATGCTTCTTTAAGCCTGAAAAGCCTGGCGTGAACAGCATGTCCGTCGACTTGCTTGGATCATGAGCAACTGTAAGCGCAACGACCACGTTGAACGTGGTCCTTGAGCCCGGGTATCACTTATCCAAACGCAGGATAGAGCTCTATATTTGCCATTGAATGGTCTAGCTGTTGCCAACACACGGGTTTGACCATTCCTTATCACACTAATACATGAAAAAAGAGCCTCATGAGAACTCTACCTTAATTACGCACACTGAGAGGATTGCTGCCTCTGTGTATTCTCGGTAGACTCTGTTCCTAGCCCGAAATTTTGTAAAGCCGTCGGAACCGCACAAAGACAAGGCTTCTTAGCTGCCTATGTACGCTTCAGTGCTCTCGGATCTCGAAAAGTTGGGTATTCCAAAATTAGCAACATTTCTAGCCTCGAGCAAGCGCCAGATGATGCCAAGGCGCTAAATCCGTAACCACTCAAGTCCTTGCCTGTCCTTCCTGCGACCTCTGCAGAGCCTCTACGCGCCGAGTATAGATGTACAGCCGTTGAGTGGACTTTGAAACAATCTTCATGCCGGTATCCTTCCGACCCTTTAATCTGCATATGCAATAGCTCAGGGACCAGACGCAGCTTTGCCAATCATTGAGGTTACGCGCTTGAGCCTCCCAAGCTCCCCCAACTTCGAACCAGGACGAGCAACAGCCCATTTGATGAACACACAGAGATCTTCATGACTGGGCGTCTCGCTACACAAACATTGACTTGATGTGCAGAATCACTTGCATGAGTGGGGTTCGAAGCCGCTCTGGTTGGACGAGCCGTTGGTGTATTGGTATATTTAAGTCCGAGATGAAGCTATGGCTTGGCCGACCCGTTATATGATCATTTCCAATCTCTCAAGCAAGATCACGTCTTGTTCTCTATCGGTTGTCGTTCTCTCTTCCACTTTCAAGTCAGCAGCGTTGACTTTGTTCCTCCTTCGTCTGTCTCTTAAGCTTGCTTATCACTAACCACCAGGATGTCGTCCAAGGTCATATCTGCTCGCCAGCAGGAGAAACCCAGGTTGACCTCCAATACCTCCCCCACTTTCTCACAGCTCGGCCGGAGTCCAAGCATTGGGGGTCCTCCAGCGTATACCACAGATGATCTGCTCGCAGCGCGAAATCAGAAATATGCCAAATGGGTAAACTTGCTACGAATCGGCATTGCTGCTATTACACTCGGGGCTTCAATCGCTGTCATCGCTTGTGTAGCATCCTCTTTGAAAGAATACTCAGCATCTCACCTTGAACCTGAATGGCTGCTACCGCTGTGGCCCTTGATTGTTGACTTGCGACCGGCCCATGCCGTGCTGGGGTGCGGTATTATCATTGCGGCATTCAGTCTTGTCTACCTTGCTGCAGCGTTCATCCCTATGGTAGGTTGCGCTTCATGATCACTCATGCCGAACCCTGCTAATGGCCCTGCCTACAGCCCCGCAAATTCCACAAGCTTAACCTTGTCTCAACCATCCTCTCCTTCTTCTCCCTCTTCGTCACCCTCTTCACCATCATCTACTCCTCCACTATCATCAATAGTCTTGCATCCAGCACCTCTTCCGGAAGCCTCACGTCTTGGACCTGCAAGTGGAAAGGCTTCGAAGATATTGCTCCGGCCGATTTTACCAAGATCTGTAACGAAGGGATTGCGTCTTTGGACTTGGTGATATTCATGGTCATTGTGGAGATGCTTGCGGTAGGGGCTACTGCTTGGGGTTGGTGGATCGAGATGCGATTGAAGAGACTTAATTTGGGTGGAGAAAAGGATGAGATTGAGTTGGTGTGAAGAACTTCGAGAGCTGGAGGATTCATGTGGGGAAAGGAGATACGTAGTATGATGATAAGAAAGCTGGGAGCTGCTAGGCTGGACCGTTGTGGCTTACACGGAGTAAGATACCAATATATGGTTCATGACGAGCGACAGCCGTGCAGGAGGGCTATATGGGGAATTTCAATGTACCAACAGCAGGCTTCGGATGAATAGCTGGTAGACACTAGTAGTTGTTACCAAACTCGATCGATTTTCAACCTGACTTGAGAACATACGATTTGTAGACTAGCATGATGGCATTGATGCAAGAAGTCTGCTCGCTATCTCCATTCATCTGCAATTCCATCACAATTTCACTTTTCCTTCTCTACAGTTCCCAGAAACATTCGTGTTATATTTAATGCTGTCCCCTCACCAAATCAATAGCTCAGACCTTTTGTTCCCGACCCGTACGAAGCGCAACGCACTCTTCGTCACGAGCCAAGCGCTCTGATATCCTCAACGTCCAGCTTCACCATGCCTCCGATCCCCCCATCCGACGAAGAAGACTACGACTCCGCCGCCGACTCCGACTTTGATGCGTCCCTCTCCCCATCCTCAGGCGAGGAGTGCGAAGCTAGTGGCGAAGATGCGGCTACCAAAGGGACCAAGAGCAAGAAGCGGAAAGTAGATGCAGATGGAGATGTGGATATGGCTAGTGGGGATGAGGGGATCGTGGCGCAGGCGAGGAAGAAGCAGAGAAGGAAGAAGGGGAAAGGAAAAGGGAAGGGCCTAGCTGCAGAAGCAGGAGACGAGGAGGAAGACGACGGAGAGGATGTGAGAGGGGTGGGCATTCGGGTCAAGCTGAGGAGTGGGAGGGGAGGGTGAGGATTCTTGGAAATATTATCGTAGGAACACAAGCTAATCGATATCTTAATACTACAGAGAAGCAGCAGCCAAAAAAGCCCCCACCAAGTCCACAGGTGCAACAATCGACATTGATTCCGTATGGACACGCCTCAACAACCCTCAAGGCCCTCCACTCACCGCGGCAACTAAGCCTACAGATTCCACGTCCGACATAGAGAACATTCCGCCTCGCTCAGACACAGCAGCACCCACGGTATCAACGCCGGAAGCCACCATCACAATCCCCCACAGCTATGTCTTCGCTGGCGAAACGCATACATCTACAAAAACGGTCCCTGCTTCTTCACTCGAAGCACAAGCATACCTTGCCTCAAAAGACAAGTCCACCACATCCCCAACCGATCCTCCACTACGGCGCCCCCTAGCACGCAAGGGCCTCCTCGAACCCAATCCCACCCTTACAATCAAAGGCCGCTCCCTTCCCCAACGAGCAGACCTCCCCTCCTCTATTGGCGGGCAGGGCACACGAAGCTTATCCGCCAACGCAAAAGCCTCGCAGTGGGAGATCGGGAAAGGGAAGGATAAGGCGAGGAAGCTGAATACAGTTGAGAAGAGCAAGTTGGATTGGGAAGCAGAGGTTGAGAGGCAGGGGATGCGGGAGGAGCTGGAGAAGGCGGAGAAGAGTGGAGGGAGTTACTTGGGGCGGATGGAGTTTTTGGGGAGGGGGGATGCGATGAGGGAGGAGGAGGCGAGATTGCATCGATTGAAGGAGATGGGGATGCAGGCGTAGTGGTACGCGTGCTGGTTGTACACCAAAGTCTGTGATTCAGTCTCTCATGTCAGTAAAAAGGTGCCATTGCCCATGAGCGATAGATTGTTCATGGTATGCTGACCGACTTTCTGACGCCAGGCCCAACATCACCCCGCAGACTATAACTTCCTACAACCTACTTCTGACTACCCCTCTCAATGTGATCACGAAGTTTTGATTGCCACTGTCCGACCAACGGCGTTGTATCGGTAATCGAGCGATGATCATTACACTGCCGCGACCCAAGATTCGACTGAGTAGTAAGAGGCCGATTCCCAATCAAGTTCGTATATGACCCTGCCCATTTGTCAGCCTGCCTATCACATACAATTGTTTCATCTTCCTCATCCTCCTGGTCCCAATCATAATTGTCCTCATCTTCTGCCTCTCCTGCCCTCGGAGGCCAATCAGGAACCTCCATGTCGGAGGACTGAGGCTGGACAAGATTTGACTGAGTCAAGCCAAGGTTCCCGATCATGTTCATATATGATACTGCTCTTTCGTCAGCCTTTCTCTCCCCTACCTGTATCCCCTCTTCAACTTCCTCGTCGCTATCATCATCGTCTGCCCCCATCTTCTTGAGATTCGCAAGGACCTCCTCCTGAGTGGCATTCTCATCAAAGCACCAGCGCTTAGCATCAAGCGCGTACTCATCGAAGATCTCACCTTCCCAACTCGAGTCGTACAACGTACTCTCAGTGGACGAATCGCTAATCGAGCCATAAAGCGAAGCTGGAGGCGACTTATATGGAGACCCTGGAGGTGACCCATACGGCGATCCCGTCGGTGACGGCGTCAGCTCGCGGAAACTGGGTATGAAACTCACCGCTCTCTCTCCCGGTAGCTCCTTTCCTTGACGCGGCTTCTCCTCCTCAATATCACCGAAAACACTCGACTTCCCAACCTCCCTGTCCATATCAATCTCCCACCCCCACCTCTCACTCGTCGTATTCTCCCACCCCCCCTGCTTCAACCACTTAGCCACTTTACTCCTATCCTTCAACACATAAGCTGCCTGCCGCTTCCACCTCGCCTCCCATTCCAGTCCCGGTTTCGGATCCAGCCACGCACAAACCTCCGACCATAGTCCACCGCGCTTCTTGCGGCCTTTCGCAAGAATTTCGAGCGCGCGGACAGCTTTGGGGTTTTGAAAGAAATGCGAGAGGATGCAGGCTATGCAGCTGATGTCGATGGTGGGGCAGATTTTGCAATCTTTTGTGCACCCACCTTCTTCCTTCGCTGGTAGCTTTCCTGTAGCGGGGTCAGCGAAGGGGAAGAGATGGCGGTAGGGCTCTAGGCGCTTCAAATGCTTTTTGGTCGGTTTGCTCAGCAGTTCCCTAGGCGCGTTTCTTAGTTTTTCCATTTGTGGTCCTATCTCCTCACGTACTGCGGTCGTCAAATCCTCTATCCAGCGTACTTCGAGCCATGTGTGTACGTGGCAGAGATCTCGAGGAGCGTTTGAGTACATGTGCCTTGTCAGTGGTGGGCCGAGGGCTGCGATTTTTGTTGTTAAGAGGAGATTGTCCGAGGGGAGGGAGAGGTAGTAGGTGAGCCAGTCGATTTGGTGGGGTTGGAGTGTGCTGTGGGTAGGTGGGAGTCGGCCGTAGAGGAGCTTTTGTTTTCGAAGGTGGAGTTTGGTGTAGTTGATTGTGGGGGCCGATGGGAAGATGCCGGAATGGGGCTTCTGTGATATGAATCCTTCTTTTGGCTTGAGGAAGGCGAGTTTGTGAGAAGACTTTGGGAGTGGCATGGTGGTTGTTGTTTGGTGGGTCGTTTGCTCTCTGTCACGGTTCTGGTTGACTGGGAGGATTTTGGATCCTAGCTGGTGCTCTGGCTGATGCTGATAGTCGTCGGAAGGTTGGCAGGAGGAAGGACATGAGCAAGTTGAATACGGCGACGTCTCTTTATCGGACTGTGACAATGCGGCTTTGATGTTGACATTGTGTCTTTGTGAAATCCCCAGCTCCACCAATGCCATTATACAGATTCATTGTTCACCAAAGAAACACGACTCATCTCATGGAAAAATGTTGACAAAAGCAATGTCTTACTTCCAACATATAATCTCCAACCCTTCCTCTTTGTATTCAGCAGGCATACTATCCAACCCGCCACTTCCCATCACTCTACACGAGATCTCCCACACAAATCGCACCATGTCCCTAGACATCGACTACCAAAAATTCGGCTACACCATCATCCAATACCACTCCAACGTAAAGCTCGGTCTGGTGCCGGAGCGTTCGTATTCCTCTTGGGGCCCTGAATGTGACGAAGAGCGCTGGCATCGCGAACGAGGGGAGAAGATGCAGGTGAGGTTGGAATTTAGGAAGATCAATTGGAACTTACATGGGGATGCGAGGCGGAAGGCTAGGCGTAGGGGTAGGCTTGGTGAGAGGAGGATTAAGGGGGTGGAGGAGCTGTGTCAGGGGCCAATATTGAAGACTGTGCAGCATGGTGATGTGGCCAAAGTTCGTGCGAAGAAGAAGGCTGCGAATGGAAAGTTCGGTAGTGGGACAGGGAAGAGGAGGAGGAGAAAATTGTCGGAGGGAAGCAGAGCGTGGAGATGAAGGGAAAGTGCGAAGGAAATCCTGAGAGTATTTCCTTGTCCCTCGTTTCTTGCTTTCGCTGGTCGAATATCATATCAGATTTGACCTCCACACACCTGCCAAAACATCGTTTTGTCACCATAGTTGTTTCATTGGCCCCGTCGAACCCCTTTTTTACTTGCACGAGCAAAGATCTATTTATCTTATACGCAGCTGTAGATGTCGCACCGCTTACATGTCAGTCTTCATGTTTCATGCCGGCGTTGTGACTCAAGACCGATTCGATAAAGACTTGTTCCCTTTCTCGAATGGCAGCACTAAGAGAGAAAACAAGGAAGGCCATACCTCACACAACTACTTTGTCTCACATCCGCCACCAAACATCTGTACAACCCATGTCCTTTCCTAGACCAACAATATGGCCCACCACCCCAACACTCATTCCACAAAATCCACTACACCAAGCACCATGTCCCCCAAATTCTTCTCCATACGCACCGTCACTCAAGCCACCACAGCTTCAGGTACAAAAGTTCCGCCCCACGACGCGATCCAATCCATGTCTGCTGAACTCCTCGCCTACTACTCCCAACGGCGCTGCGGAGAGATCCCCGAGAAACCATATGAAGACTGGGGACTACCAGAGTCAAGAACGCGAAAGATGAAAGTCATCAAGACCCATTTCCGGGAGGTGGATTGGAATTTTCGAAGAAGTGATAGGGGTGTGGATGAGCAGCTGAGTCCAAACGGTGGCCCAATGGTGAGACCAGATGATGTGCCGCCTTGGGCTGGAGAGCCTGATGGAATGAGTGTTGGGGATGGGAAGCTGGAGGGGAGGATTATGAGGGGACATAAGCGTGGGATAGGGGCGAGGAAACAGATGGAAGCGATGAGGAAAGAGCTGGGAACGGTTAAGACAGCCGAAGGAAATATTGCAGACGAGAGGGTGGAAGGTAGCCAAGTAGTGAAGGGAAGGGAAAGGGGCAAGAGAAGGAGAAAGTGGGATAATTTCCACTGGAAGTGGCGAAGTGGCTCGTAGGCAAAGGCCCCGAGAGGGGGAAGGGGAGGATAAGGCGAAGTAAGAGGAGATGAGTCAGACGGATAAGAAGAGTGGCGAAGCAAAGAAGGTGGAAGGATAGGTGTGAGCCCAAACCCTATTAAGTGCCTGCGTACCTGTGGTAATCCAAGAATTTTTTCTACAAGATTCAAATCTCAAACTGTTACCTGTTTGCCTCTGGCAAGTCATCGACATAAATGTTTTGCAGTAGTAGATTTTTGGCTTCTGCAATACTCCGCAACCTCTTTATAAATCCTGTTTGGTGAGATGTTCAACGATGGGATCACTCCTTTTCCTTAGAAGTGTCTTGAAATCGTAACTCCATCCGACAATGACTTTGATCCCCTTTGTTGTAGTAAGCACAAAGCAACGAAACACCAGAAAGCAACACTTGAATAAGTACCCCATCTCACACTTACAATGCTTCTTCTCATCCCAAACCGCTGCTCCTCCTTTCCCCATCTATCCCTACTCCCCAACCGTAGCCCGAGTCCCACTCACCCAACAGCCAAGCAAAAATGCCTTCCAAACCTATTCCGCAAGCCTGCACACCTTCCGGCACACGCATCGCGCCAACCAGGCACGCAGCGGCCATAGAGCCTACCCTCCTAGCCTACTACGCTCAACGACGCCACGGCAATATTCCCGAAAAGCCTTACGAGGAATGGGGATCCCCGGAGTCGAAGATGCGAAAGCGATACCTAGAGATCATCGACGAGCGCGAAATCGACGACGAAGTGGTCCAATTCAAGACCCTTGATTGGATTCAAATTCAGTTGAGCGCTGCTAATGTTGAGGGTGAACCACTGAGTCCCAAGGGCGGTCCGAAGGTGAGTCCCGAGGATGTTCCCGCTTGGGTAGGGGAGGCTGATGGGCCAAAATCTGAGGAGGGTGGTGCGATGGGGAGGATTGCAAAGGGAATCAAGCATGGATTTGGGAGGAGGAAAGTGCTGAAAGGAGGCTGCTGGAGCTTGGTTGGGTGCAGGGGCGGGATGGGAGGTGGGTGAAGCCGGAAGGTGGGGAGAGGAAGGAGAGGGAGAGAGAGAAGGACCTTATTGAGGGAGTCGAGAGTACGGATCTGATTAAGGGGAACGTAGATGAAGGTGACAGCGAAAATAGGAAGCTGAAAGCAAATCCGGAGGGAGCTAAGTGAGGAAATGTCGGTTGAAGCTGGCGAAGCAGAGAAGGCGGTCCGGTGGGCATGCGAGTTGGACGCTTGGTCGGTGCTGACCATAAACCAAGTATCTGCGCGAAAGTGAAAGATAATCGCTAGCATCGAGTACCTGTGACGGCAGTAAGATATTTGCGAAGTTTGCTGCAACAATACGAGACAATGCTGCACAAAACCACACTTCAATAGCCACACCATTGAACCCTCTCGAAACCACCCCTTGCATTGGTATAACAAGCATTGCAGGCATTAATAATCTAGCATCTGGAGACAGTCTTACTAGGCTCCCTTAAGCCTATTCAATGACACAGCTCCCGTCAATCGTAATTCCGACCTGGCGTATCCTTCCCACTTAGCGACCTCCCTTCGCTCATGCCCAGTGAAACACATATCACTACCTCAACACAAACAATCCTTGCATTGACGACGACAAGCCGCATCTCCCCCAAGAATTCTAAGCCACGATTTCTCATTATCATCGAAATGTAACGCGTTCCTAAGCATTCCGCATTCATAGCAGGGTAAGCATCCTTTTTCCAGCAGCTCAGGATAGTCGCACTCGATGTAATATAGAGTCCCGAATCGCGTGGTGGAGTGTCTCCAATTTTTCCAATTATTGCAATCAAAGGGGATTGCGTCGTGGAAAAATTTGCAGGTCCGACGGAGCATAATTCGTGCTGGCGATTCTTCTTCGATGGAGGAGATGATCGCGAGTTTGAGCTCGGTGGGGAGGGCGAGGAAGGGACATTTGTTTACTTTTGACGGGTTAGGTGATGTTGACATTTTGAGCTGTATCGATCGGGCCCGTTGTTATCAGAGTTGAAAGTAGAGTTGCAGTTGCTTGATAAAGACTTGAAGCTGGGGAAGCTAGCTATGACTGAAAAACCTGGTGTGACTATGATTTGGGGAGAAGAAAGACAGGGTTCAAGAGGGGTTGGCGGAAGGTGTAGAGAAACCTGACACCTATTATGTGGGGCCAAGACTTGAAAGTTAGTACGAAATATCAACACCTTTTCTGCGAAGGCTGACCAAGCACCCGCAAACCCGTGACAAGCTGTTTAGTGATATGGTAGTAGAAAAGATGGAGATGGGCCGCAAGATGATTCTAGCATTTATAGCATTTAATCCGTCAAGTAGAATAGAAACGAGGCCTAAGACCGAGCCTTCTTGGCCGAGCGGGATTTCGTGACATCCTCGGTCTGCGCATCTTTGAGAGTATAACACACCTCTCCTGCATAACCGCACGCAGGCACACTCTCAGATCCAATCTGGACCCTAGATTCCACATCCCTAAGTCAGCACTCCGTCATCCCCTTCAAAGACACGACTCCACTGACCTCATCGTATAACAACCCTCGCATTCCCTCCTATACCCCATAAACCCTCCCAACACCCTCTGAGATTGCTTCTGCGAGTCTCTGAAATGGACAGCATTCCTTAGCTTATGGCAGCTGTAGCAGGGGAAGCGCTCTGTTCCCAGTCCCAGAAGACCAGGATGCTCGTTTTCGAGGTAATAGAAATACATATGTGTCTTTGGCCATGTAGAATTGCTTCGGGTAGGATTGGAAATAGCGCCGTGAAGAGCTCTGCACGTCAGACGAAGCATTATGAGGGATGGGGTAGATTCTGCTTGTAGAAGGGCAATGATGTCGAGTTTCAGGTCGAACGGAAGGAGGAGGAGTGGACATGATTGTGGTGTTTCGGGCTTAGGGGGCGTCGACATCTTGAATTGCCGGGACTGCTCAATGAGGCCGATAGTTTTACGAGGTTTCTTTGGTCGGAAAGAGTTGAGGAGACTGATGTCGAGAGAAGACACGAGGATGGAGAAGGTTTAACGGAAGAAAAATAATAATGAAGGGAAGGCTCACAGGCCCAAGTCTGAAAAGCTAACACGAATCTAGCAAGTACGTCAACACGTCTTTTTGAAGAGTGCGAATAAAGGAGTATTCATCCGCAAGAACTAAGCTGCCAAGCTCCTATTTCTCGTGAGACCCGACCTAGATGGATGTTATAGTCAGCACTTGTTTGAAAAAACATTCAGCCCAGTAACAAACAGCGGTTCACGTGCTCACAACAAGCAAACTCTGTTAGAACTGAATCTTGCGACCCCGAACTAGGAACTAACATATATATACATATACATATAGAGTTTCCCGCAAAAGAAACCTATCAAGTAGCCAGGGTAGATCACTGGGATGTTAGGGGAGTTTCCGCGGGAGACTCCCCGCTGCACGTTCTGCTTTAGACTCGTTGCAGTACGATAGCAGCAATGGCAACTTTCGTCCTTCATAATGTGAAGCTGGGAGCAAATCGGCAGTCGACTGCTTTGGCTTAAAGGGACCCTGCCGGTCTGAGATCTCTATCGCCGCTTCCGTGGTGATATTCTGAGGGTCATCGGTCTTACCCGACGCGGCCGCTTCCGTTGAATCTAAGGCTTGGCTGCGAATGCTGGCCAAAGCCTTGCCGATGCGACCGTTTCTTTTGGAGTCGAGCCGAATCGAAGTCTGCGTGCGCTCGAATAGATTTGGAAGCCGCCCGTCCGGACCTATCTCTCCAACGTACTTCGCCGTTTGTTTGAATGACCTCATCTTTCTTTCGTAGAGTTGAAATCCGCATTGAAATTCGTTGCTGCGAGCCGGATCATCAACATCGTTGATCCTTTCGCACAAGTCATACTCGTCAAAGTGCCCAGTAGAGTATTTCAGTGACTCGCACATGGCCACCCAAACCTTGAACATGGTCAAAGTGAATACCCGCTGCATCGGTCGCTGTAATACGCCTCCAAAAGCTAAAGCTCCTGGATGGTAGGATGTTATCTGGACGAAAAAATGATCTTTGTCGCCTTCAGATGCCGCATCTTTGGCATATCTTTTAATGATCAGCTCTCCAATAGAGCTGAAAATCTTCTCACTGCGTAGACCGACTTTGGAGCCGGCCGAAAACGTTCGGTAAGCTGCATCTGCTATCTTTGAAGCTCATTAGCTATTAGTTTCGGTTATAGACATGAGAGTTTACCTCACAGCCAAACAAACGATGATCAGCGGTCGCACCGCTTGCATGTATACGCGAAGAAGATCTGTGGCGGGCTCAAAACCCTCCTTGCCGGGTTTCCCCCACGCGAACGAACTCAAAAATGGTAAAAAGCCCTGATCAATCATATCCGCTACCCATTTCCCTGATTACTCGTGAGTGCAACCTCCCACTGAAGGAACCTCTCCAGCATGATTTTCGAGGTTTCGCTCTCGCTGGCCCAGAACCCTGGAGAATTGCGGTTGGCCCCTTTCGAAGGGGTTAGACCAAAGAAGAGTAGAATTGCGTGTTCTTTTTTCAGACATCTGGGCGTGGCTTGAGTAGTACTCACCTTTGCCCAATGCTCCAAGCCTCCGCCTTCCGTGCCTTGTTTTGGCGAAACCCTAGAGATCTCATGGACAGCTTGCATGGCATAATCTCGGACCTTCAATGTGAGCGGCTTCGAAGGCTCGCGAGTTGCTTGAGCTGCGGCAGTCCAGAACTCAGCTTCAAAATTCTCAAAGAGAGTTTTGTCGGTGTCATTAAGAAGCGAAGACGCCGAGCCACCAATGCTAATGTTCATTTTGCCTTGCTCCATAAGACAAATAAGCGACTGTTCTCGAATGTCAACAGAGGGATCGTCTGATGATACCTCAAGGTAGGGGATCTCTTGAACCAAGCAGTCGGATACTGCTCCCGAAAACATGTCCATCATTAGGTGGATAGTCCGCATTACTGAAGAGACCTTGCTGGTTGTTCTTAGGTCGCGTCGATGCCTTTTCCATGCGTTATAGCTTTTCGAAACCCCGGCATGTCGAAGATAGACTAACGCATGATCTAGGAGAGTAGCGATTCTACTTTCCCACTCGAAGATTTGGCCGAAGAACGTAATTCTAGTCTCCACGAGTACCGGGATGAATTGGCGAAGTTGATCGAAGGTCAATTGAAAAGTTCTGATATAGAATATGGCTCTGGGTTGTTCTTTCGGGGCGATATGAAGGTTGAGTCCCTGAGCCTAAGCAGGTGCTGTACGATCGCCGGTGACACTGTCAGAGGATCATCAAGGAGTGCCTTCCATTGTTCCAGATCAGCAGCCAAGAGCTCTATGATATTGCCTAAGATCAAAGAAGGTGTGATGGTGCTTGTGACCGTTCCCTTCTTAGTCATCCGCTAGTAATATCGTTGATTACGTCCGCACTGAGTTTCTCGATGTCCGGCATATCGGAGGCTGCAAGAGGGGGCGGATCGGGGTTCACGCGATTCTCAAGCACGTCCTTTCTCTCCATGTCCCTTACGCGCCTAAGCCTGAAAGCGCCGACTAAGAGATTAGTTTTCTTATGGGGTACGGCAGTTACTTAAGAAAATCACGATCGTTGCATAGACTCTGTGCGAGGAAGTCGTTTATGTTTAGGGAGAGATCGCGTGTATAATAAATAGGCCTCGCGAATCATGTTGGTAATTATTTCCGCGTTACGTTATCATCGAACAAAGGAACGTAGCGTGTGAAGAAGACGACAGTAACCGAGTATTCACATCCCGTTTACAAAGAAAATTCGATCTGACCTACAGTACAGCTCCTTGGATCTAGTAGCAATTTTCTCTCTCTTCAGCAACTCTCATCTTATGATGTAGGATAGTGTTGCCGTTATCGCCTTAGAGAAGGCATAGAAGGTGGCTCCGCCATGTTTGTTGAGGGTAATTGTGACCGGGTTTCACTTTCTACTTCTTGACACGCATTCCTGCTTTACTGTAGCTCTCAACGTCTCTCGCTTGAGATGCCAGATAGCGTACGGGAAGCGATTATCAGAAAGGAGTAGTCTGTACTAAATTTGCGCAGAAACGCCGTCCTTCTGCTATTTATAAGATTCTCCCATTTGTTTCCCTTTTTGGGATCAGCTTTTTTGTTTGGTGTATATCTTAGTGTGGGACGAATAATAAATAGCTGGCTTAGTGGTCTAGTGGTATGAGTTCGTCATCTCCACTATTGGATTTCTAGGTAGACAGTCTAATAACTATTAGTTGTCGCTTCGGGGTTGGACCCTGCAATTTAAATTTGCAATTTTGTAATTGTGACAGGCCCCGCGTTCGAATCGCGGCTAAGCCCCCTTTTTTTGGGTTATTCTTTTCTCCAAGCAAACGACCAAAAATGCAACGAGGGCCGTCGTCGAACCTTTTGTTTAAAGGGTGGCTCCCTGTGGCGGCTGACCACTCGTTGTAATGATCTCGATCTGCGCCTTACATTTATCCTTTAGAAAATCTACCTTGCCCCAAACCTTGCCATTGCCCGGATTCTGACATTTCTCGAAGATTGCCGACACATGATCATCAACATCTTTCAGCGTGGCGTTGCAGTCAGCCCAAGGCGCAGCTTTGAACATACTACGCATCGCAAGTTTTGTCAGCATATCCTCTAGCTGAGAATTAGGTATTTTACAGAATGGTACTTACGCCTGCCCACGAAGTCCCGTCCTTCTTGCCGTGCAAAGCGCCCTCATTGGGGACCTTCCTCAGCGAGCCAAACGCATGGACACAGTCCTCGATGGCGGGCGATTTATCTGAAGTCTCGCAGGGAAAGTCTTTGATATCTGGTCCATGGTAATTGAGTTGGTTGTCGGTCGGCTGGCTGACATCGGGTGTAGGGTCGACAAATGTGGCTTTTATGAGGGGTTGATACCTTTCTGGATATGCCGAGGATTCGTGCACCGGGTCCTTGACTCCGCCCATTCACAATTTCGTCGTCATCAGCACCCTCTTCGTCTAAAGCGTCAAGACTGGGCGGAGCGCCTGGCTGGCTCTTCTCTCTTTTCTCGTTCTCCTCTCTTGATTTAGTCGGATCCCATATTGCCGGGTATTTTGGGTACTTTTTCCACTTCTTCTCCATGAACTTGACCATGGAGTAACAAGCCTAGTTATCATTGTTCCAAGCAGCTTGTTCCACCCCCCTTTGAGCGAGCAATTTGGCTCAGCCAGTTTTATACGTTGGGACAAATTTTCCGCCAATATTCTGCCAGTGATCCGTACAAGCTCTCTCCCCCGCGCATTCTTGAGCCGTGCCCCAATTGATGTGGAGCAACTCATGGAGGAACGTTGTGGCTCTCCTGCGAAGGTTGGCGACGTTTTGCTGGAGATTCTTGTTCTTATCGATGTTGTTGACCGCGTCGCTGTGCGAAGTCAAGTTTTTGAAGAACTCGTCTCAGAAGACCACGATCGGGTACTCGTAGTCGCGCTTTTGCGGATCAAAATACGCGGCACATTTTCCTTCCTTACAATCACCAGCGTGGTCGATGCAACTGAGCATGACGTACTGGTCGTTCCACCCGTCTGAGAGACCCCAGCCTGGATACGCGTTGGCGACTTTCAACATGGTGTCTGTGCACAAATAGTCAGTGGGATCCCATCACGCAGTTTTCTCATACAAGATCTCAAGAGACGCCGATACGACGATCTTTTTGGCAATAACGAAGGATACAGGATGGTGCTTATTTTTGGCAAGAGTTTGTGGCAAGTATATGCTTAAGTGTCTCAGTAACATTGGGAATCAGTAGCTAAGCGTTCGTGACGAACCGGCATAACATAACAGTACATCGAGAGTAAATCAATTGTGCCAACATTCCTACGGATGGCTCAGCACGTTCACGCTACTTACCGAAAATGTGGTGCTGATGCGGCGCATTTCGCGATTCCGGACCGAAGAAGTCAATGGCCGCTTGCTTGGAGATATCGACCCGTTGGTGCCCATACTGTGGATAAGTAGTGGTGGTGGTGGAATCAACGAGGAGTCCGTCATTGATATAGTCCAAGCCCGCCTTGGCCAGTGTCACGGCGTCTTTGAAATTCTGGTTCAGTGTATCCCGCAAATTTGAAGCCCGTCTGGACAGTAACCTGAGCGGGGGGCGAGTCGGCTGGGGTCGGATGAGCGACAACTGCACCGACAATCAGTAAGAAGGGAAATAGAAGAGACATTTTTGGTAAAGGAAAGGCGTTCTATCTGCCTTTCTCTGATGCTCACCCAAACGTGCAAGAAACCAGATCGTGGGATGGACTCTTCAAGCCATTTTATGCCCCCCTCTGGGCCACTTGCTTGCAGCATCTGTGCAAGCTCCTTCAATCCCAAGACTCCGCCTCAGCTTCACGAAGAACCCCGTGCTGAGTGTCAGGGACCCTAAACGATAGCAGGATCTCTGTTCCATTGCTGATTCTCCTTGAAAGCAATGCCACAGTCAAAGGATGGTGGTTACTGGTCAGCAAGCTTTGGTAGGGTGTGCAGCGCAGCACAGCTGACCACAAGGCCAGCAGAATCGCTGGGTGAAATCCGAAGGGTGAACAATCTGTTGAAGAATGAAACACAGAGACGAAGTAAACAGGCCGCGAAAGGGAAGCAGAAGTAATTTATACAGATAAATATAAAAATTTCATTTATACCCCAAACTTAGGATCTGTGGCTGCTGTTTTTATATAGTAGAGGAAGTAGGGCCGCTTTAAAGGGATTATCAAGCGAGCAGAGAGGAGCACCAGGCAAGCAGCTAAGGAGCAGGCGGGAGTATCAAGGGAGTAGGAGGGGAACAGTGAGGCACAGTATAGAAGGCACAGTATAGAAACCTGAAATGACTCCCTGATGTTTCAGCTTGAGCTACCCTCTTTATTCTTTATATTGTTTCAAGCCCCACCTGCTGCCCTGCTACCTAGACTTCGCCAATCCTAAAGAATCCTATGACAGTTGCAGCAATTGAGGGACATCTATTATTGGGAATGTCTCCGCGCAAATTCATAACAGCAGATCATTTCAAATCCTGTTACTGCTTGCTCTAACTGAGCAGGAATTCAGGAATCGCTGCTGATATTATGCATCCAGTTGACATGAGCAAGATAAAAGATACTGGCAGCTTTTCTTGCAACACGAAAACCGCGGGTTAATACAGCTTCGAAAATAGTAACATTAATTCAAGATTCATTCGATTCGTGTATTGGCGTTCACATACATATCAGAAAGAGATTTTAGTGATTGCTGCAAAGTGCTGCTTAGCAGATCTCGCTACGTAGTCTCTTTACGGATGTCGATATCGTAAGCATCAAATTTGCCGTGGAACGACCAGGGCAGCTCAAACCGAAGGATGGGGGACCCATTTCAGGCTCTATCCTGCTGGGTCCCTACACTGCCCTATAGTGCTCCTTCGCTGCTTCCTCAGTGCTCCCTCGGTGCTCCCCTTTACTCCCTCGCTGCTCCCTCTAAAGCGGCCCTACTCCCTTTCCTGATCGAAAACGGCAATCCCCAATCCTAAGTTAGGGGTTCATATAATATATATATATCACTCCTAATCCGCAGAGTGCTTTGAGCTACAGTCAATGCAGTGACGCCACTGCGCATCAGAACGCCCAACCTACTTCTCATCCATGATTTATTTGCTTCTGAAATCATCGGCTCTGAGGACAGACAAGCACCCATGTTTAGGAAAGATATCCAGCGGAAAGAGGGAGGGGCACATATTGCCTGCGTTCAGTAGCTTGCGGTCTCTGACCACCCATGATCTGGACTCACGTGCCGTGTATGGAATGATATCGTGGACTGAGGAGTGCGTGCAACGAAGCATCATGAACGTTGGTTCTTCTTCGTTGGAGAGGTAAGAAAATATTTGACGTGAGAATTCAACCGGTAGACCTATGAGCCTGGAGGAAAGTGGACATGGCATGCTGGTAATCTCGATCTGTGTCTGTTTGCTTGCAGAGTACGATTCAGGAAGAGATCTTGTAAAAGAGGATGTGGCTTCCTGTACTTCACTAGGGTTGATAATCCTACCGCGCACGTTATTAGAAGAGCTGCTTCATCGTCAAAGCTGTTCAATCGAAAGATTACCCAACGTTCGCGTGCTGAAGCGATGTTCGATAGGGCGTAGTGATGACAAAAACAAGGAATTAGACTAGCCTTGATTTCCAACAGATCCTTGAGTTCGCACAGAGTCATCCCATTGAGTGCGCATAGAAGTTAGCAGACCAAGATCATTTGGTTAGCCAGCTTGAACTGGTATTTACCAATGATCACTTCTGCACCGCCTGGGATAGAAAATCGAGTTGGCCTGCAAGTCTAACGAGTGTTGATTTTGTACATATAAAACATTACATAACCTTACACGCACGTTGAGGCCTGCATGCACGATGAGCCCAATCCATACAATCCAAGACAAATCGCAAGAAAAATGCTACCTGCTCCCATCAACTCCAATTATTCCCCCTGTTCTCCCATGCATGCTACCTGTGACTCGGTCCCGGAAGCCCTTGAAGCTATCCTTGGCCGAGAGCGTACTTGTTGCTCTCTTTCTTGGACTCTTGCGTATTAAGTTGCGAGCCTCTTTCTCCTCGTACGCTTCGTCTACTAGGACACTGGCGCCACCGTCTCTCTTATCGTCGAGGACCTGCTGCCGTGAGCCAGCGGCTTGGAGCTCGGCTTTGCCGGATGGTGGCTGGGGCTGACGATTCTTGATTGGTCTCGAAGAGTGATCCGTAGCGTTCCGAAGATCGTTCTGGTAGAGTCTCGCACCTTGGGTGACGCTGTCTGAGCGATCAGACCCTGTGACCGTCGAGACATTATCCATATCGTAGGCTTTCTGTGCTGCGATGCGCGAACGCTCGTAGCGTGCAGATACATCGCCGCCAGTCCAGACTGTGCCAAGTAATCGGTCCCAGAAGGTGAAGAATGGCTGTGAGAAATTGGTCTTGATGCCCCAGCTCTGGTGGTGTACATCATGATATCCGGCATTGTTCGATGTGATGTGCTGGAGTGGATCCCATGGTAGCGCATACCCACAATGGTCATCGACGGTTTTAAATGTTGAGCCGGTGAAGAAAACCATACCCTGTCTGGTGTTCATTCCTGCAACTTTGTAGGCGATACCTGCGCCCAGAGTATCGAGCAGGAAGCCTTCAAAGGGATGATTGTATAATGCCCCGTATGCATAGGGTACGTAGAGGCGGTGATGGCGCGAGTGAAAGGTGGCTGTTTGTGAAAGTCAGAAACATGTCAAATGGGGATAGGAATTCAAGGGCACGTACTGTACATCCACTTGTTCGTGTGCATGGCCCGGTGGAGGAAGTACTGCCATGTATCCACCACCAGTATTGCCACGCCGAATTGTAGAACGGGTACCAGCACCCAATAAATGGCCCATGCGAAAGATAGTTCCCAGCTTGCGAAGCCTGCGACTGATTTATATTGGCCTCCCGCGATTGCGCTTGCCAGCATTGGGTATGCCGGGGTAAGATTCTTTGCTAATCCAGCGGAGTCGAGTCCAATGAGAGCTAATGCGCTAGGCATAGCGCGCTCTGCAATCCGTATCCGCCTCGCCCATACCGCGACATCATACTGTTCTTTCCCAAAGAAGTCATCCGGCTCTGTCATCCCGAGTAACCATCCCACTGCCGTCTGCACGATCTGCTGTATTACCACATCCCGTACAACCTCCCACCTTGACACTTTGTTTCGCTTCGCAACTTCCGCAGGGGTATGTAGTCGGTACTGTGGAAAGTAGTCCATTGTGTCTATCCAGTGGAAGAACATGGAGAGGCTCCAGTAGGCCGCAATTGGCAATAGGAGAGTTAGGAGTTTGTCGGGAATTGGGGGGACAAGTGAGGGTAGAGCCGTAAGGTGGTACTCTGGTAGCGGTGGGAGCTCATTATAGCCGCCCATGGTTGAAGAGTTGACCATGCTGTCGTCGTGGGCGTTCTCAGCTGAGTCTTGTCTGATTCGGCACGCGCGGGATGTCTGGCCTTGAAGGCCCAAGAAATGCGAGGATCAGAAGACAAGTCTGACTAGTAGTGTCGCAACTATTCAAAGTCCGTGCAGACAGGTTTCAGTCGCTGTGGGAGTAGAAGAAAGCAAAAGGAGTTCGTAGGTAAGTAGGAAGTAGCACAAGGAATGAAGTTCGTTTGTCACTTTCGGAACGTTTGCCACCCACAGCCCTGTCCAGATGCACTATCCGAATCTGGTAAGGCTAGCCCTCAGCCGCTAAATGTTGCACGCCCGCCAATTTCACCCCACCGCGATTGGATTTCGTTCTTTCCGACCTTTTTTGGCCTCACTCTTCGATCTTTTACTTTAGCTTCATCTTTCTCGACTTCTCGAAGTCTCTCAGAACCCGATCTAGCTGTCTATACCCTCGATCTATCACCATGATTATCTACAAGGTAAGTAGCATTACAATTCCCTACATTCAAAGCCCCAAACCTCCCAAATCTTGCGCAACGCTCAAACGCTCTTCCTTCAATTTGTTTCCTAGCTGACGGTCTTTGTCTAGGATCTTGTCTCAGGCGATGAGATCATCTCCGACACCTGGAAACTCAAGGAAGTGGACGATGTCGTCTACGAAATCGACTGCAAGAAAATCACCAAGGGCGCTGAAAACATCGACATTGGCGCCAACCCATCCGCTGAGGAGGAACAGGAGGCACTCGACGAGACAACGGAACAGGTCATTGATGTGGTCGACGCCTTCCGCTTGAATCACATGCAAGGCGCCTTTGGCACGAAGAAGGACTTCCAGGGTCAATTGAAGGGTATGTGTAAAAGTCCCGCGCTGTGTGCGAGGGATTTGACGGGCAATGGCTCACAGAGTTTGCTGAGCAGGATACCTCAAGAAAGTCGTCGAGAAGATGAAGGAGAAAGGTGCGGATGATGCGAAGATCAAGTCTTTTCAGAAGGGCGTTCAGGAATACTATACCAAGAAGCTCGTGCCAAATTTCAGTGACCTGGACTTCTACGCTGGCGAATCTATGGATCCAGATGGAATGTGAGCAGCTGTCAAATTTCGTACGCAAGGTTCGAGTGAGCTGACATATGACTTAGGATCGTCTTCCTCAACTACCGCGAAGATGGCATCACACCATACATCATCATCTGGAAGCACGGTTTGTCGGAGATGAAGGTTTAGATACACATTTTAGGGTATGAAAATGGAGTTTGCGTGAAGGTGATTGGAAATCTTGCTTGCTCAAATGCTATGCATGACGACATCTTGGCTATGGAAGAGAGGACAAATTACGAGAAAAAATATATCATCTCGACCGTGGCCCGTTCTGCATGAGCTAATAATCCACACCATTCGCAAGTGGTTGTAGTAGATCAATTTGCCATGCCGAATGCCACAAGCGCCAGGCCAGAGAGCTTCTTGGTGGTGGCCTGCCACCTTTACTACTATTTTTTCTAAGTCACAAGATGAGTTCTGCCTTTAACTTTGATTTATTGTGTGTATTCTGAAACCTAAGCTTCGAATGGTCAAAACGTGAACTCTGAGTCTCACATCCCAAAGCGAGCCAAATCAGCATCCACCCTCGACCACCATATCTCTCTCAACACCTCCCAGGCGGTCTCCACCCCTTCTTCCCCCTTCCCTCCTCCCTCCTTCTCTCCTCCATCATCCTCTTCCCCACCACCCCCTTCCCAATCTCAATCGGCCTATCAATCCCATCAACCAGCGCCGTAAAACCCTTGGGGCTAATTTTCGGACTTTCAACATCTCTTCTTGGGCGACTCCAGTCAACCTCCTTAAAGCTCATCCCCTCCGCGACTTGGCATTCCTTAATAGCCCTCAGTAACAATTTCCTGTCGCCGGACTCGGGACCCCATGAGGCATCGGGGAGGGGAGATATGAGGCCGAGGCGTCGGTTGCTGTAGTATGTTAGGAGGTCGGGGGATATGGATCCTGCAACGCTGCTGTTGGAGGAGAAGGAGAGCTGCGAGAGGGAGAGGGAGAGGGAGGAGGACCAGAGGTCAGACATTGCCCTTGCTTTGGAGCTGGTGGAGTGAGTCGGTTTCGTGGTGGTTAGTCAAGAATGGGATGGATGGATGGATGGAAAGGAAGAGAAGAGGAAGGCGTTCATGTGGAGGATATTGGCTTTATGGGGAAACAGCGACAATGTCTTTTTTGCCGTGTGGCATTGAGAATTACAGTGCCCATTTGCCACGATGAAAGAAAAAAGACAATGGCATTGACATAGGGCATCTTACACAACGATTGCATCCCCAGACCCATGTTAGACTGCTGGAAAGGCTGCTTTGTTGCTAGGCATCTGTGGTGAGACTTTTTCTTTTGTTGCGAGAGATTCTGTCATAGTCGTGCTTGGGTAAGAGTGGGAGCAAAATTCATGCATGGATTTTGCCTTTGGCCAAAATTCTAGCAGCTGAAGCAGATCATGAAGAGCAGCAAATTGGGATATCTGGGCAGCAGGTGAGCGTCGTCTTGGCCCATGTTGAAGGCCATTACCGGCTATTTGCCGAGGCTGGGATGCTATGTATATGATTGTTGCCTCGCTTTCGTGTAACTCACGCCGCTGGAAAAGTGCACTTATACTCTACACGTGATTCACGAAAACATTGTACAAGTGACTCATCAAAACCCCGTAGGTGAGATGCAAATCACACTTACGTCGAAGACGGTGCCTTCAAATAGTTGAAGTCGATCTTCGCAAGACTCAAAACGTATTGGGGGTTAGTCGCAAATAATGAAACTCGTACGGGCAGTCGCTCAAGGCCATGTTCCGAAGCTGCACTTTCAGCAGATGGCAACAGCTTGTGACGGTCTTGGGACTCCAGTGATGCAAAACGCGGACGTTACCAGCTATATACAAGAACGAGAGCGAACTATATAAAACGCGAAACTCAAAATATATACAGGAAGCTCACCTTCATTCCTCTCTATAAAGGAGAACTCGATCACTTACCTTTATTCCCTTGATCAAGTACCCCGATACCTCCTCATCTTGCTTGTGGCGGCAGCCCACCACCCATGGCCAACGGCTGCGTAAGCAACGGCAACGTCTTATTCTTCGCCTGTACGATATCCGGTGAAGCGTGACTGACCGCCGCCGGCGTGCCATCAGACTGATACACCTGCAACGAGTTGACGAGCCAATAAGCGGGTGCGAATGCGCCAGGGTTGTTTTGCACGTAGTCTTGGCACGATGAGGCAAGAGATGAGCATTGCGAGCTGCTGCCCCAGGCGGCGCCGGCCCAGTCGCCGCAGAAAGTGGTGTCAAAAACCTGTGCGAAGAGTCGTTGTCAATTATCGGGGTTAGGATGGGGGAAAGAGTGGGGCTCACGATCTGTTGATTTTGGAAATGGCTATCAATATCACAACCACCCTGATACTGCGCCACCGGCTCCTTCCAACTACTAGGATCTGGATCCCCATTTGTAACATCCGCCGGCGTCGTTCCCCTCGGAAAAAACCAAATATTGATATCCGCGCTAGTCCACTCAGTCGCAATGACACCGCCACCGATATCGTTGAAGCCAGTGCCGTAGGATTGGGTATTCTGATTCTCGATATTGCAGCCTGCGTTGGCGCTTTGGCCTACGGCGTCTACGTAGCAGTTTGTAGTGCCGAGAGTACCGGTGAAGCCGCCGTCGTCGGTGATGGTGCAGCCGTCGGATGTGTGGAGGGTCATGGCATTGTTGGCGTTGTCGTTGACGCCTTCAATTATGTCGATTTCGCCTTCATTGGGCCAGTTTGGGCCGACGAGCCAGTCTAGATCCGTGGTCAGACTGAAATGGTCTAATTCTGAATTGGAAGGAAACTTACAAGCAGGCCATGTACCACAAATTCCGCCTGGCATATGTGCAAGGTCAAGGATGAACAACCCATGATTGTATGACCTGTTGCTCGTAATGCGCACGCTGGTCCGTCCAGAGCCAGATGCAACGTTAGTGTTATCGACGCCCAGATAGACTTGGTTATTGTTGATGTTGATCAAGCCCTCGTTCTGGGCTGTGGGCTGGTCGACGTAGTTGACATACCCATGGGTAGGATCACCGCCCTATGACAGTCATTAGTCTTGGGTCTCCCCACTTTTGGCAATGGCAACGTGACTTACGGTAAAGAAACTGAACCCGCTGAAGAAGGATGACGGAGTATAGTTATCCTCAAGGACATACGCAGCTAAGCTTAGCGCGGGAAGAGTAACGGATGAGATGAGTGTAGACGCATGCATTGGAGCGATGTTGGGAAAGTGAGCAGTTCCTCAAGAAATCAACAAACTCAGGCTTTTATGGTCTTGTTCGACTCTGCACTAGAGGAGCAGAGGATTATCTAGATCAGCAGCAACGACCTCCTGACCACCACCGATAGAATGCGACGACACAATGCATCAGCGGCGTAAGACCTCACTCAGTTCAGGGGAGCAGTTCGGGCTTGCCAACCCTCGCCCTCGGTCCTCGCGCTGTCGCTGAATGTCTTGCGGAGCTGCTCGCTCGAGCGAAGTCGAGATGGCTCATATCTCAAATATTCAAAGTGGCTGCATAAGCTTAAGCTTTGCGTTAGTGTATCTCGAAAAGGTACAATAAACGTCTGCCGAATCGACCTTTAACATTTTGACTTGGTGAGGAAGATAGTTGGGATCAGGCGCTTGAGGATCTAGAGAGGATTGGATGCTGCGACAACTTTCAATATGACACACCGGAACATGTTTCTTGGAACTGCCTGATTCGTGTAGTATGTACGGTGTATCGCATGACTTAATATATCAAATATCAACGTAGCATTCTACAGGTACAGTAACTTATCAATACCATATACTTACCGGGTACCCCATGTTCCAAGACAGTCTTCTCCACAGCCCGGCACTGAGCGGCTAATCTGTATATCCACGCCATAAGCCACGCTTCGAATTCGACGCCGCTATCTCTACCCGCTTTGGCTGAGGGAGACTACTCCGTGCTTCAACGGCTTTGGGATCTCAATACCATCGAATGATCGCATAGCTTAAGTTCGAGCAAGGGTGAGCATGACCTCCAAAGTATAGCCGAGGCCTAGTATAGCTAGTCAGGCTGAAGTCCAGCGTGCCCAGCTGGGCTGCTAGTGGACAGACGACCTCCACTAGTATCCTGTTTCTCATGGCGCCTCTGTCAGCTCCCAACCCTCACAGCTCTCTTCGTTAGTAGATTGAAAAGGGTTGAATATCAGCCTCAGCCCTACTATGCTTGGCATGTAGCATAAGTAGCAGCAAACCTCCATTAGGTAGATAAACAACTAGTCGTCTCCTCCCATTCTAACAGAGAGCTGCATATTTTCCGGAGTAGAGTCGCAAGATGTAACCATAGCCAATCCCGACCATTAGATTCTGTGGTTACCATGCACAGGTACCCCTGATGGAAAGCTCGCGAGCTTTATGGCCCCAAGAATCTAGAGTGTGGGAAACAAGGTCATCTCATCAAGCACATGAGACAAGCACTTCTAAGACAAAGGATGTGCTCAATAGGAGAAGGGCCTGGAGACGCTAATGAGTACGTACCTGATATTCTGCAAATCTTCCCCGCATCATCGGAGCATACCTGGGTCATACCACCACCGTCAAGTGCCTGCATTAGGCTCGATGGGGAAGCTTCAAACATCAAGTCTGAAATCTACATCAGCTTACGAGAGCTATCCACTTGTGAGTTGAAGAGGTTGCATTGCGCCATATATGAAGAGACCTGTAAGAGGCTCAAGCGTAGCAAAAGATTGACAGGTCCACATGTCTCGTAGCACAAACGAGGGCCGCTAATATGATATGGCCATATTCGTTAGGATGCGCCAGTAAACAAAAGGTGAACTTCTTCAGTCTGACCCTGTATTGACTGAAAGAATGGAGGAAACAAGAAGCGCGGCGCTGAGTGATGTCTCATAAATCGGTTTCCCCACCTACCACAAGACATTCAACCTATGCAGCAATGGCACTCCTTTAGTGCGGATGGGCAGATTTACTGTACTCCTGATACTTGGTGTCTTCCGTTGTGACACACCCACTAGCCACCACAAGGCATAGAGCTTGCATGATCTCGTCTTTGATGGCAATATGAACAATGTGAGTCGTACCAAAGGCTCACAGGGCCCGAATTGCAGTGTCCGCACAACCAGTAGCTAATTTTTTACTTAGCGAGCCGAAAGAGTAAGTTGACGAAGGGCGCGATGAAGGAAGCGAAGACTGTGGCGAAGAACCACTACCTGCGTAATTCGATTCCGATGCTGGAAGTTGTGCACCTTTGACAATCAAGGAGTTAACGAGTTTGATGTTTCCAAACTGGGAAGCCACCCAAAGGGCATCATTTAGTGTTGGTAGCTCGATACTCTCTGCTCCGGTAACGCACCGAACGTCATCAATAACATCCTTTGCAGGTATGATGTAGCCTTCTTGTAGGATGGCGCTCCACGCAACTAAAACGCCATAGATGTCGCTGGTGCCGGTATTCACAACCCAGGCGCCTGATTCCCTTAGTCCTTAATTCATGTCCCATTAACGTTTTCGTCTCAAGGTGACCGCTAGCAGCGAATTTATGGCGAGGAAAATAACGATCTTCAAGCGTGCAGCTATGCACTTTCATTAGAAATGCTCAGCAGTAGAAGCACTGAGATGCGTTCGCCCAGCGAGGGCACTTCTTGACTCTGAATTTACTAGAAAGAACCTTGAAAATTGACGAATTGGAAGATTGGAGAAACTGGAACCAACTAGGGCCATGTTTGTTTGTACGGACCAGACTGTCCGGCCACGACTGCTCCCTTCCAGCTTTATAAAGCTAGCAGAGCCCACGGCGAGGCCTCGAACACGACCTCTCTTCGTGACCTAGCTCTGAGCTTGAAGCCCAAGTTGTAGTCTCAACCCGCCGCCCTAAGCAAAGTGCACACGATTCGCCATCGTCCACTCTTCACCCTTACCTTCCTCCTTCCTCACACACGCAAGATGATAGTAAACACCCACAGGAGCAGGCACGAACCTACTCTCCCCACTAACCGCATCGAATTCCTCGTTGCACTCCTCGCAGGACAATCCCTTACCATCTTCACGAGCAGTAACGAGACCACACTCAAAGATACAATGCTCAGCGCCACCAATGGTCATAAATCTCCCTGCTAGGATCTCCCCGTTCGCACGCCCTTTCGCAAGCCTACACTTCATACAGGCGCGACCCGCTGCTCTGTCCCCACCAAGGCGTCGCGAGCCGTGGCTCATGCTCTCGCTGAAGTTGTTGGATGGAAAGACTCGGAGGCAGTACATACAGGCCGGGTGCTTTGGGAAGAATAGGTGTTCTGAGTTTGGCGAGGATGCGAGACGATCGGCGGCGATGAGGTGAGCGCGGCGTTCGGCGGGAGGCAATTTTTTGTGGACCGCGCTACTTGGGATGATGTCGTGGAAGGAGCTGTGAGTACGTCGGAGGATGATCTGTGCGGGCTCGGGACCTTCGAGGTGGGAGAGGATCTCGTACTTGAGTTCGAGGGGGAGGGCGAGTAGTCGTGAAGTTGCTGCAGGCATTGAAGGTGCTGATTGCGACATGGTAATAGGATAGAAAGATTCAGGCAGGGTAAGTTGTTTCGGTGGGAGACGGTGGGAATAAGTAAGCAAGTTGGCTAGTGATGCAAATTTTGGTGTGGTAAATACTGTGTGGAGAGTGTGAGGAGGAAAGGAGAGGGTAGTTGGTTGGAGGAACGTATTAAGAAAGCGGATAGAGATTTGACTACAAAGAGTATTGTCTCTGGAAGGTTTGCGCTCGAGAGCATCAATGGGTCCTGGATAAAGTATGCTGGAACAAAGACCGTTGTCATAGAGCTAGGTACGTTTTTCACAAAGCAACAGTGGCATTGTACGAAGGCGAGACCTAGGCAACGAATGTGGGGGTGATAGTGATTCGTAGGAAGATTCAATTGACATGGTACAAAAAGAAGACCTGGACGACAGCTATGTTCGGAAAGGGGGAGAGTCCGTACGGCATTGGAGTAAAACCATGATGGCGGTGGGTGCGGGAATTCTAGGAGTGCTGTTAAGCTTCTGTGCAGACAACGATGGTGATGTAATGTTTGGCAGAATATGAAGTGGACATTGACCGTTGCTGCAAGTACTGATTAAGAGATCTAACCTCGTGTCAGCTCCCCGAGCCTTGTGCTGGTAGTTGTTGAAAGTGTCAGATCTAAGCTCTACAACATATGTACTCGTCTAGTGTGCATGAATAAGATGAAAGCTCACTTCACAAGCGAATCTCGATTGCTGAGACAATCTCCACGGTATAAAGGAACAACGCTTGACCTCAACCAATGAGTGGACAACGTGGAGACCTCCCTCTTTAGTATTCCTGCCTTATCTTCCTAGTCTTCGCACTCTACATGAATGCCCCGCCATATTCTCCAGGTCTACGCTCCAATTATTTGGTCTTCGAGCCTTTTCATAGAGTCCGAAATTCTTACCTTCCTGTCCATCGCGATCTCAACGTTTGAGTGTGTATGCTGGACCACTCCGTACTCGTTGTTCACTCCGAATGCGATCCTTCTCCTCTCTCGTACGATCCTCTGCCTCCCTTGCGAACCGCGCTCGTAGCGCTGCCTTACAACGGCAATGTCCTCCTACGTTCTTCACAGGGTTGTACCGGCAGCCTATACACCGAGGTGGATAACAAGGAGCTCCAAGCATCGCTGCCAAGCACTTCTTCCCAGTGTTATGCTACAGACCCGTATTCTCGTCCATCGCCCCGCAATTAATGGTAGAACGATTGTAACGATGCTCTAAGCACAAGTATGTGCCTGCTGGGAAGAGGTATGGATGTGAATTCCAAGCGGTGTGGAATGATCGTCTTTTGGCGTCCATGCTGGCGAATCTGACCGGCGGAAGCATGGGTTTGTACGGCGGAGAATTATGAGCGAAATTTTTGTGTCGTCATTGAGGCAGGAGATGGTTTGCATCTGGAACCCAGGAAGGAGGTTGATCAAGCTGCGGGTCTTAGGTGCAGGCGAGGCTGATGGTAGTGACATAATTGCTGGTGTTGAGTTAGCCATGCCGCCGGTACCTTCCACTGAGGACATGTACAGAAAAACAGCAAGACTTGCTGAGGAGGCACGAATTATGGTGATATAAGCGTATCTGAAGCCGGCGTAGCAGTCGGAATATTGGTCCAATTCGAGCTGTGGTTATCCTTGAGGACCCTTCTGATGAGCGGCAGTCGGGGCAATTCACGTAGATGTCGAGCATGATCATCGCAAAACATGTATAACGAAGACTAATGCTAGTGTTATTCTCCTGAGCGTTGGTAGTGTGTACTGATTTAAAGGTGCAGTAGATTGGTGTAGTGTACAGATTGCTGGGATGTGATACACGTTTTCGTAACACAGCGTAGACACATTAAAGATCATTAAAGGGCGATGATACCCCTATTTAACTAATGATAGGCCAAAATCAAAATTTTCCCGATTTCCGATGCCCGCCCTATAGAAAATTGTATACGCGAACTATCTACTCTCCTACTACCTCTATAACCCTTATTACCACCCTAAAAGTAACCTAATTAGGATAAATTAAAGTTATACAATTATTATTATAGGTATATATTTTCCGTCTCTTATTTATATTACTATTAACGCGTCGTAGGTAACCCGATACCCTCCTTTATCCAATAACTAGAAAGACCGTATTTAGTAGTATTTAATATATAACCTAAATCCTAACATTATCGCTAAGATAGATAGTACTAGCGTAAGGGTTATATAGCGGATTCGGTCGAATATTACGGTTTTTAACTATTATATTACTCTCTAAATATATAAGAACTTCTTATATCCGAAAAAACAATTCTATAAAATCGTTATTTAATCGGTGCAAAATACGCATTTTGTAGCCTTGATAAATCTTGGCGCCAAGATTTTTAAATTAGAGTTAAGGTCTACGCGGGAGCGCTAAACTTAATCTTAAAAATAACTTTATAACCCTATAGAGTAACGCTAGTAAAAATTTAATTAAAAATTCGGAATCTAGGTTAAAAACGGATTTAGTAGAATATTTATATTCTTAAATAGAGGGCCTAGTCTAGATACTCTTAAAAGTTATAGTTAAAAAAAAAAGTTACTAAATCGGTATAATATCGTTATTTAATCGGTATATAATATATTTAAAATACGGGATATAAATAGATACGTATTTCTAGTATTTTATTCAATTTCGGTATAAAATACGTAAAAATCGGGGTTTCCGGACTTATTAATAAAGGGGCGCCTTTTTAAAATAATTTAAATAATATAAAATTTATTAAAGAATTTCGTAGAGTCTAAACCTTAATTATATTTAGATAAAATATAATATTACTAGCTCGACGAGTTAGATATATACGTATCCTTAACTACGGTATCGAAAATTCTTAAATTTATAAAGATTAGTAGAAAAAACCTCCGTTATTTAATTATAGATAAAGCGCTCGTAGATCTATAAAGACGATTATATATTTATAGTCTCCTATTTTATTTATAATATACTCGTATTTCTGAATAAGAGTATTATAAATAAATATATTAAATATTAAGGGACGGGATTAATATCTAGATATTTATTAAATTATAAATTAAATTTATTAAATTATAACCTAGTTATAATATAAAAATAAACTAAAATAAAAAATAAAGAATAAAAGTTAGGGTAGGGCTAACTACTATCTAAATAATAACTAATATATAGAGTATTTTCTTATTTCCTATCCCGACTATATTAGGATAGAAATAAGAAATTAATTTAAATTTAAATTAAATTTAAAATAAAATAAATTAAATTAAAGTAAATAAAACTATATTATAATAATAGCCCCTTCTTTAAGATCGAGCTCCTACGAGATAAATAACGAAGTAAAATAAAGTATACTATTTATCGATATAATTATACGAAATATTAATTAAGGTTAATACGGAATATTTAATTATAACGATAATAACGGATAAAAGATAAAACGGGGAATAAGTAACGATACACGAATAAAACTAAATATTAATATTATTATCTATAGACGATAACGACGGGGCTAGACTATAGAGTACTATTTATTTATTTAATAATACGAAGTATCGGTCGAAGCCGATATAAAATAATAACTAAAGTAATAATAACGGACAAAGAATAAACTAAAATATAAACGAGGGTTAACTTTTTAAAAATCGGATTAAAACGGTAATAATAGAGATTCCTTATACTAGTATCTTTAAATAATATATAGTAATTCGTAGAGGTTAACGGCGCTAGGATTCGAGATATAATATTTATTAATAAATTATTAATAACGGGTAAAATATTAAAAGAGTTTCTATATAACGACGTAGCTTTTTTAATTAATATAATATTTTAATAAAAATAAACTATAACGGCGATTATATTTAGAATTTAAAATACCGTTAATATACTATTTATATTAACTATCTTCGGTAATTATAAATTCTCGGATAAACTAGATTTATCTAGGTAGAGAGTTATTAATTATTAATTATAATAAACTAGTATAAAAGACGGGTTAAATTTTTATAAAATATAGAAAATTTAACTAAATTATAAAAGAATTATTAAAAACCTTAAAGACTCGGAAGGAGCCGATATTATAATCGTCGAGTTTAATTAAAAAATATATAATATTTAGATTCTTAATATTTAGTTATATTTAATCGTTTATTAAATATATTGAATATAGGCGCCTTCGTTAATTAACCGAGAATTTAAAAAAAATTTAAGCGATAAATATTTTATCGCGGAGATTATTATTTAAAAATTTTATTTACGTCGCGAATTTATTAATAACGATTAAATAGATACGGGTTTAAATAATAAAAGCTTAAAATAAAGATTTAATAAACTCGAAGCCGATATATAAATATTAATCGTAATTAATCAAAAACGGCGAGGCTAGAGTATTAGAAGAATTAGTATTATTATTAAAAAACTCCGCTTTAAGGAGTTATTTTACTTAATTATTCTATATATAATTAATATATATACGGAGGTAGTATTTTATTATAATATTAAATTACTCGGTTTAATTATCCGTCTAAAGATAATATCCTATAAATATATATTAATTAATTTTAAAATGTTTATATAAGGCCTCCTAGAATTCCGACGTAAATTAAAATTCTTTATCCGAAATAAAAATATCTAGTAACTTATAGAGCTTTTATATATTCTAGTAGAAAACGTCGTAGGCTTTATTTACTTTTATCGATATAATTAATATTAAATACCGTATTTTAATTAAACGATCTATAAAAACTAGAATATATTAATAAATAATTTTTATAAAGGTATAAAATAATAGAGGACCTATATAGTCTATCGAGATATCTTTCTAATATTATTATAAAGGCGGTAATAAATATAATTATTTTTAAATATATTAACGGGAAGGTTTAATTCTTCGGTATATATAATAATTCTTAACGAATTATTAAATAGTAGTAGAGACGTTAAGTTATTAATAGGCCCGATTAATTAATTCGTAATATTTAATACGACCTAGATAACTACCCGCGATATTATTATAAATTAAATAAATTAGACGAAGGTATAATTTATTAAAATTCGGAATATATCTCTTTCCTCGGAAATAAAGAACTTTATCTCCATCTTTATATTTAACGAGGGGAATTCCGCTATAATAATATATTCTAGAATATAGTATTTCTAGGACTCTAAAGGCGAATTAATCGGCTTAGTTAATTATATCCTATAATTAATAAATTAAGGTATCGTATAAGTCTTTATTTAAATTAATAAATTAATTTTTATTTAATTTAGGCTCGTAAAATATAGGCGGGGTCTATAATTCCGAATTAATATTTATATCGAGGTTTATATTAAGGCTCTCCGTTCAATACCTTAATATAATATCGATAGAACCTAGATTAATATTTATAGAGAGGAGTATTAAGGATTAAAGGATAATAAACTTTATATTAATATAAAATAAAACTAAATAAATTTAATAAACTTAATTAATAGTTTAATAAACGTTTATATTTAGAATCTATAATTAAAAGTTTTAAGGTAAGTTAAATACGAAGCTTTTATTTACTAGGAAAATACACTATTTATATAATAAAAGGAAATCGTATTAAGACCTCTATAGTCTTTTATAATAATATAATTATTAAAAGTTATTAAGTATAATCGTTTATAATAGTCTAGCTACTAAGAACTATTAAGTATAATCGCTCGTTTAGTGTTACGATTATAATTATAATTATCTTTATCGTAGGTTTAGTTAGTCCCGCGTTAAAATCGTAATACTAGCTCCCCCCTCTCGATTTTTATACTCGGAAGTTAATTATTCTTTCTAATACCGCCTTATCGAATCGAGAAGTCTAAATTTTTTATTATTCGTTATAAAGAGCTTACTTTAACCCTTCTCGTTATAATTATATATTTTTATAAAAACTATTCTTTTAATCTTAAGGAGTATAAAATTAGTTTTAAATTAAATCGGTATACCCGATACGTACGTAATAATAAGAAATATAACCTAGTAGTATCGCCGGTGAATATATATTATATAGAAAAAACGAGGAAGGATCTCTAGCTTAAGATAAAAATTATATAAACGAAGTTTATTCGTTTATAATCTTAATATAATAAAGTAGAAGATAAAAAGGAAAAGTTAATAGAACGTAAACTTTAAAATATCGAGGAGCTAGAATTAAATAAATAGGTAATTAATACCGTTAATATTACTAAACCCGACGATCTTTTATTTAACGTTTCGTCCGAGCTCTTTAAGTTATCTTTTAATTTCGATTAATTAAATATCGTTTACTCCCTTTTTAATATTAACGGAACTCCGTAAAGAGTTATTAATAATTCATAAAGTTAATATTAAATTCCTATATATTCTCCGACTCGTCGTATTCTTTTTATTTAACGAGGTAGTTTTAATTATTACGATCTAGAATCTTTTTTACCTCGAACTCCGTTTTTTCTTTAATCTAGAAATAAAAAATATTTTATAGAAGTATCGTAGAATTTATTAACTTTAATATAAAGATATAGAATATTAAATATACCTTAATGTCGGCTAGAAGATTTAGTTCGTAATTAACTAATCCAAATTTCTCAATCGAAAATAGTCCGACTTTAATATAGTTTAGTTTCTTATTTAGTCTTTTACTCTTTATATTCTTTATTAAAAAATATACTTTATCCTCCTTTTTTAATTAAAGATACTCTTTTCGATATTTATTTACTATTTTCTTAGTCCGAGTATTTATTTAATTAATCTAGGTTTATATATCTTAATATAATATCTTTATATTAACTATATAAATTAAGGCCCTTTATACGTTTGGCCCTTCTTTAAGTTCGAGGAATATATTAATATATTTATTATAATTCGCGAAGAATAGTATAAACTTTATTATATTAAACTAGTTATTATTAAATATTAATTAAATTATAAATAAAAGTCTTACCTAATCGTTCTATTTTTTACTAACGTAATATCGTAAATATATCTTTATCGTTTAATTTATCCGCTTTATTTATCTATTTATCTATAAATAATATACGGTTAATATTCGTAACTTGGTTCTAATAGTATTAACTAGTATCTTTTAATAATTAGATATAAACTATTTATCTCTATTAAAGGTAATTAACCTAGGTATTTTATAATCCCTAATTAATCGATTTAGTAATACGAAGGCGATTTATTCTACTTTATAAGTTTCCTTAATTAATGTTATTATAGTATATTTACTAAATTTATTATAGATTATTATAATAGAGTTAAAGGCCTCTATCGTAATAGGGTCTTTTAATTTTAATAATTTAATAACGAAGTCTATTATAATATCGTCCTATAGTATCTCTAGTACCGGGGCGAATTAGATCTAACCGTATTTAATATATCTTATAGACTTATTCTACTAATATTCGATATATTCTTTAATATATTTCTCGACGTATAATCTTAGTCCTAGTACGTCGTATTCTTTATAAATAAATTTTATAGTTTTAATAACTCTAGGGTATCCTTAAGCTAGATTATTATAATAATTTTAAATAATTTCCTTAAGATATCCTTTAGGAAGATAAGTTTTTCTATTATATTCTAATAGTTTAATATATCCTTATTAATTTCTTAGTATTCTAGTTAAGGTATCGTTTTTATATTCTTTCTAAATACTATTAATAATTCCGGGAATAAAGATATATAATATTATTATTAGTTATTATACTAGGATTAACGACCCATCTTATTATTAAATAAGAACTAGTTATATAACTACGTTCTTTTCCTTTATATAATCGTCTCGCCTATTAAATATATCGGCGCGACCGTTATTCTTTCTTAGGGTATAGAAGATCTTGAATTTATATTATCTTAATAATTCTAATTATCTAATTTATCTTCGATTTAATTATTTTCTTATCGTAAAGTTAAGAAGATTTTTATAGTTCGTAAAGATAGTAAGATCCGAGTAGCTTTCTATATATACTCTTTATTATTCTAGTAAAGATACTACTACTAGTAATTCCTTATTATAAATATTATAGTTTTATTCTATTAATGATATTTTCTTAGAATAATATATAATAGGGTACTATTTATCGTCTTTTTATTAAAGTATATAAGCGCCTATTATTAAATCCGAAGCGTCGGTTTCGATTCGAGCTGGTTTGTTACTTCGAAAGGAATATAGTACCGGCGGTTTTTCGTAGGCCTCTTTAAGTACCTCGAAAGATTATTATTATTCTTTTCTTTATTAAAAAGCGATATCTTTCTTTATAATATCCGTTAATAGTAAAGTCTTCTTAGAGTAGTCTTTAATAAATCTTTTATTAAAGTTTATAAATCTTAAAAAACTCTATACCGTTTTAATATTATATAATATAGGTTATTCCTTAATACTCTTAATCTTTTTAAGGTTTATATAATACCTTTAATATTAACTATAAATTTAAGAAATTTAATTAATTCCTTATAAAACTCGTATTTCTCTAGTTTAAAGAGAAGTCTAATTAGTAATAAATAAATTAGGATATTTTATATATATTAAATATATTCTTCCTTATTAATAAAGTAGATTAAAATATTATCGAGGTATATAATCACCGTTATATTTAAATATACTCGTATAATATTATTAATTAATATTTAGTAGGTTACTAGTACGTTAATAAGTCCGAAGGGTATTATTAAATATTCGTAATAATTATATTTAATTCTAAAGGTAGTCTTCTACTCCTTATTTTCTTTTATTCGAATTAAATTATACGCGCCTCGAAGATTTAATTATATAAAGATTTTTATTATTATAAACCGATCCTATAACTCGTTAATATTTAATAAAGAGTACCGATTCTTTATTATAATATCGTTTAACTTTCGGTAATTTATATATAATTATAGACTTCTATTCTTCTTTACTACGAAGAGGATTAAATAACCTATTAATAATTTAAATTCTCGAATAAATTCTTTCTTAAGGTTCTTATTAATATACCCGCGAAGTACTCCGAGTTCTTTTTTTAATAAAGTATAAATAAGTCTAAATATCGGTTATTTATTAAATTCGAGTTCGATTTTATAATCCTATAATTAATATTTAGGTAATACTTTTATAGTTATCTCTTCCTAAAAAAGATATTTCTATTATTAATACTCTTTAAGAATATTAGGAGGTTCGTTTTTATTTTTAAAAACTTTAATTTATTCGCCCTATTAACCTCTTTAACTAATATATATCGAATCGGATCCTCGTACGAAATTATCTTTATATAAAGATAAAATACTATTAACTTCGATTAGGTTATAGTTTAACTTCTTATCTATAACTATCCTTTATAGGCGTATAAGTATTATATTAATAACGTCTTTAATACGCGGAAATATAAGTACTTCTTTCTTTTAATTAATTATTAGATTATATTTCTTTAATTAAGGTATCCCTAGAATAATATAATAAATAATTATTCCTATTATATCGAAGGTAATTTCCTTATAGTAATATTGAATAATAACTAATAACGGGAATATTTCCTTATTTATTCTTCTTATTAATAACTTCGACCCGTCGGTTAACTAAAGTTTATATTATTTCTTTTTTTCTCGTATTAATAGGTTAATTACTTAAATTATTATCCGAGATATAAAGTTACTAGTTACTCCTAAATCTATTATCGTAACGACTTTATATCCGTTGACTCTTATTATTATTCGTATATATATATCGTATTAAGTTAAATATAGATATTATTTTAAAATTAATATATTAATCTCCTCGTATTTTCCTTTAATATAAGGGACTAGTCTTTTCCCGATAAAGATAAGAATTTATAATACTCTTTAGATTCGAAGTATCTTTTATAACCTTCGGTTAAGTAGTAGTATTATTTATTTTAATTATAATATTCCGTTTCCTTATTATATCCGGTCTAGCTTCGTAACTATAATTACTACTCTTTATCGTGGCCCGGGAAGACTTAGTTTTTCCTTTTCTTATTTAAATACTACGGGTAATTATCTTTAATATAGTTATTTTATTAACTATAATTATATCTTGGCCTTACGATATACTTTCGTTTTTTTAAACTATTATAATAATACCTATAGTATTCGTTTATATATATTAACTAGTATATCTCTCTATATCGTGGGTAATATTTATTATAAATATAATTAATTCTAATAAATTATCTTTTTTTCTTTTTCTTTTCTTCGGGTTTCTTTTCTAATATAATAAATTAAATTTTAAAATTATCGAGATAATTTATTACCTAAAGTTACTCTTTAGAACTTATTATACTTTATTTTTATTTCTATCCTTATCGGTAAAGCGGGAGCCCGTACGAGAAGAGTCGAGGTACTAAATCCGTATTTTCCTAACTTTTAGCGGAAAAATAACGAAAAGAGAATATTCAAAAAAATAAAAAAAAATTTATTTTATTTTTTAATAAAAACCCTAAAAATAATAACTTCGGATTTAAGATTTTAAATCCGTGATTTTCTACTAGCGCCGGGTAGCTCGCTAAGGCTATATAAAGCGCTATAACTATACTAGTCTAATTTCGATTTTAAATTACGTCGATTTATAAAAATTATATACGCGCGTAATACCCCCTAAATTAGCGCGATATTATAGACTATATAATTTACTTATAGTTATATATATTTAATTATCTACCGGTACTACTTAGACTAGCTTATTTTAATTTATTCAAAATTATTCAAAATAAGTCGAGGTACTAAATACGTATTTAGATACTTTAGACGAAAGTAGGTGTTAAATCGATCTCTAGGGCTGGTATATAAACTAAATAGATCTACGCGTCTTTTCTGTCTTTTTCGGTAGAATACTAGCTCACCGCTTTACCGATATTTCCTCCGAGTCTTTCTTTAGAGTTTTATTATTATTATTATCTAGTTCTTCGAGCTCTCGAATTCTTTAAGTGATTTCTTTTTTAATATTTCCCTACTTCTCTAGTAGATCGTTAAGTATAGTATCGTTTTATACTAGATCTTTAGGGGACCCGGCTACGCTATCCGGTATCTCTTTCTCAAATATATTTAATTATTATCGATTTATTATATTTTTCGAACGATAATTCCTAGCGATATAGCCCGGCTTATTATAATTATAGTAATTTATTACTTTTTTACCCTTTTATTATTATTTACCCTTTTTCTAGAATTCTCTCGTAGGTCCCTTTTTAGTAAAATCGAGTTCTATTAATATATAATTATACGGGTCAGGTTTTTTATAGCGGTAATAACTAGCCGAATTATATTCGTTACTATAAACTTTTAAACGTTCTTATCCGTTGGCTCCTCCGTTATAGTGTTTCTTTATTATATATTCGTATAACTTATTATTAATTTTAATTATTTATTCTATAAATATATCGAGGTCCTCGATTACGGCTTTTACTCGTATAAATTCGTCTTTTATATTATCTTTTAATCCTCGTCGATATATTATTATAAATATAGTATTATCCTAGTCCGTTAATATTATATAATATTAGAACTATACCGAGTAGTCGGACATAGACCTTCGTTATATTAAATATTGAATAACGCGAACTACTATACTACTTTCGTTGGATAGTCTAAATATACGGCGAATCTCGGTTTTAAATTTAAAGAAGTTCTCTATTTAAAGCTTTATTAATAAATTATCGGTATCGTATATTACTTTTATATAATACTTTAGGAATAATTTAACCTATTTCTACGTATTACCTCTTATATAGGTTATTATAAAAATTATCTATTTAATAACTAGTATAGTATTCTCGTTAAATATAAAGAATAACTAGAGTTATAATAATTAATCGTTAAATTTCTCGCGTTCTTTATAGTAATAGTCTAGTCGGGCGACTTTAATACGGTTTTTTTCTTCTATAATATTACGTCTTCTAGTACCGTTTTAGGTATTTAGGGTTAAGGTTTTTATTAATCCTAAAATACTTATCCTAAGAGTATTTAAAGTATTAAGGCTCTCCGTTTAATACCTTAATATAATATCGATAAGACCTAGGTTAATACTCGTAGAAAGGAGTATTAAGAATTAAAGAATAATAGGCTTCGTATTAATATAAAATAAAACTAGATAAATTTAATAAACTTAATTAATAGTTTAATAAATATTTATATTTAGAATTTATAATTAAAAGTTTTAAAGGAAGTTAAATACGAAGCTCCTATCTACTAAAAAAATATACTATTTATATAGTAGAAGGAAATCGTACTAAGACCTCTATAGTCTTTTATAGTAGTATAACTATTAAGAGTTACTAAATATAGTCGCTCATAATAGCCTAGTTATTAAGAACTACTAAATATAGTCGCTCGCCTAGCGCTACGATCATAACTATAACTACCTCTATCGTGGGTTTAGTTAGTCCCGCGCCAAGATTATAATAGTTTATCACGATCGTATAAATTAATATAAAATATAATTAAAAAAACTAGATAAGAATTTTTTAATCTATTATTAATATAATTAAAATAACTAGAATTAAAGCTAGGGTCGCTATATTTAATAATATATTATAAATAAAATTCTTAAGAACTTTTAGGATTAGATTTTTCCTTTTTAATATAATTTAATATTAATATTAATATTTAAAATCTAATTTATCCCCCTCTTTAAGGAGGTAATTTAATTAATATATTAATATATTAAATTTACTACCTTTCTTATTAGGATAATAAATAATTTTATAATTAAAACGGGATAAAAACTCGCTCTACTTTATTTAATAACGAGATAATATCTTAAATAAAGTAAAATACTTTAGAACTTAATAATCGGATATTATTTCGATAAAGAGAATAAATCCCTCTAGTTTAAAACACTACTCCTCGAATATATAGATAATTATTATAAACTCTTTATTATAGATCTTATAATTATACTTTATAAAGTTATACTTCTTTAAAAAATAAATTATAAAACGAAGGACGTTTTAATTATTATATTAAAATAAAACTCTATTAGATATATAATTAGATATATCTATTTCTACTATAATTTTATAGTCGGGGTCGAAATAAATTAAAATAATATTAAAGATAAAAACCTTCTTTAAGATATTAAAAGTTATTTAATATTAAATATTTTACTCGAAGATAGTATCTTTTTTAATTAAAATTATAAATAATATAGTAAATTTACTAAACCTATAAATAAAGCGCCGATAAAAGTTAACGAATCCTAGGAAATTTTAAATATCCTTAATATTAACTAGTTATAATTAATTTAAGATAATATCGATTTTCTTTAAATTTATTTTAATCTCTTTAATAATAATAATTAATCCTAGGTATATAACTTCTTTAATATAAAAATTATATTTAATAATCTTTATTTAGAGCCCCGACTCGCGGAGTTTCTAAAGAATTTATTTAATATAGATTTTATACTCTTCCTCGATATCGCTATAAATTAGAATATCGTCGAGAAAAACGGTATAAATCTCGTCGAGGAATTTATAAAGAGTATCGTTAATATAGTATTAAAATAAAGTAGGGTTATTATATAATTTAAATAATATAATAAGATATTTAAATAGGCCGAATTATATATAGAATATTATAAATTTTTCGTCCCCCTCCTTAACGCGGAGATAATTAAAAATAAATATAATATTTAATTTAAAAAATACCTTAATACGATTTAATTAATTTAAGATTTCTAAAATTAAAAATAAAGAATATTTATTTTTCATAATAATAATATTTAGCCCTCGGTAATTAATATAGAAATATAAATCTCCGTTAAGTTTCTTTATAAATAGGATAAAAAATATAATATAAAAATAACTAGCCCGAATAAAATCTTTACTAAAGTTTTTATTTAAATAACGACGGAGTTCTAGGATTTTATTATAATTTATATTATATAAACTAGATAACGGAGATTATAGCCCTTCTTTAAACTTAATAATATAATTATATAACCGATATAAAAGTAAAGTATTAACGTTTTTTCTTTAAAAAAATATTTAAGAATTTATAATACCGCGTAAATAAAATTATAATTAAGTTAATATTTTTATTATCTCGATAAATTTAAAACTCTTCTTAAATAATAACGGAGGCGAGGTAGAACTCTTTATTTATTTTAAATATAACTCGATTCTAGATTTAATTATAAATATTTAATTTAAAATTTTAATTAAAGCGGGGTTTAAATTTATAATATCTAGATTCTTAATAAAACTAAATATTTAAAATCGAGATTTCTTCTAGAATATCTAGGAATCGATCGATTTCTATAAATAATAATTTAAATATAATTTACTTATTAAATTTAATAAAATAGATAAATAATCGAGATTTTATTTTATATATATTAAAAATAACTAGGTACTAGGTTCGTTATTCTTAATATTAAAAATTAAAATAAAGCGAGGCTAGACTATAATATTTAATTTTAGGCGTTTTTCTTAATTTAATAATAATAATAATATAATTATATTCGTTATTATAATTAGTTCCCGTAGGAATAAATAATTAGAACTAGGACGGGGAGGACTCCTTTTAAATCTAGATTTATTATTAATAAATCTAGAATTAAAGTAACTCTTTTTAAATCCTAAATTACTTTATATAAATATTAAATTAAATTAAGAACTAGGTTTACTTCTAGTAAATTTAAGACTAGGTTAATTCTTTTTAAATCGTAGTTTACTTTTTATAAATCTAAGACTAGATATATTATCAATAAATTTAAAATTAAAATAACTTTTCTTAAATCGGAATTAACTATTTAATAATAACGTTATCGTTTATAAATAATAACGGCTCTTTATATACTAGCGACTCCTATATTATAGAATAGAGTAGAGATTATCTTCCCTTCCCTTCCCTTCCCTAGAGGAAGGGGAAGGGAAGAGAAGAGATAAATTTAAAATTATTTCTTTCCTTAATTTAAAGAAGGGAAGGGATTTTTTATTATTCTTTTCCTCCCTTCCTAATAGGGCTAGCCCTATATAATTTATATATACGCGTATATATACTTTATTAATTAGGATAATAATTAATAAATTATATCTACGCGTATCTTTAGGGTTATTATAATAACGATAATATAAATAAAGTATATTAAAATTTAATAGCGCGATTAAATAGACTAATCTCTATACTACCCTCGATTTAAATAACTAGTATATACTATAATATCCTAGAACGACGAATTATAGTTATTTATATACTAATCTTTAATCGGTATCCTTTATATATAAAATTATACTAATTTTTATATTAAACTTTTATTAAAATTCTATTCCTTAGCGAAACCTCTTCTCGTTTTAATTATTAATATTTATTTACCCGCTTAATATTTTTATTAAATTTTTTAAAAGTTTAATATCCTTCGCCTATAAAGTAATACGTTTATTATATATAATATATAAATTAACTATTAAATAATATAAGTTATAGTTTATCTAGAGATAATATAGGAAATAAATTTATTAAAGAATATATATATTAAATAACCTTCTATAGCCTTTTATAAAGCGCTAAATATATTACTTTAAAATCGTATATCTTTAAAAAGATTTTAGTAATAGATTTCGCGGATTAAATATAAAAAGAGTATTTTTAGAATTAATAAATCGAAAGTTTTTTAATATCTTTTAATTTCCCGGAGTATTTTCGTTAATAAGGATTAATATCTTAATTAAAATAAAGGTAATTAATAATAATATAAAACTTACTACCGGGCTTTATATATTATTAAATAGATATAGAATTATTCTTCCCCTCCTTCTTTTTAAGGTTTAAGCGCGGTCTTTAAATAAAAGTTTAAATAGAGCTTTAACCGTCTATATTCTTATAAAAATTTAATTAATAAATAAAGAGTCTTAAGATAAAGGTGTAATTAATATTAATATTTAGAAGTTAATATAGGATTTATAATATATCTAGTATAAGGAAAAAACCTATAAATTTAGATACTCTTAACACTTTTATATATAAGATTCTATACTTTAAGACCTTAATAAATTATATAATATTAATAAAATTATTACGATAAAGTTAAGATTAAAGTGAATTATTTATTATTTTATTTTATTTTAGTTTTTCCTAAAGGACGTCCGCGTCTCGAAGGAGTTTTTATAATAATAGATTAATATAAAGATTAAGATAAAGCTAGGATATATAATAAAATAATATACCTTTATCTTTAGTTATAACTTTAGTTTTCTATATTTTATTTATCTTCTCTTTCTTTTTTATTATTTTTTAATTTATCTTTAAATTCCTAAAAATTATTTAACGAGTAGTATATATTTCTTTAATAATACCCTCTAAACGATCGAGAGATATTTCGCCCGTATTAAGTCTCGGTAAATTATTCTTATTAATATAAGGGATCTACTCTAGTTATTTACTATTATAAATTTTATCCCGATTTTTATTTTAATTAAAAGGGTCTTAAATATCCTCCTCTATTATTATATCTTTTATATCTTAATTATTATAAGAGTAATCGAGTATAAGGTAATTTAAATTATTCTATTAATAATTCTTATACTCTTAAAAAATAAGATTAACTTCTTTTAAATAAAAGTATAGGATATATTCTTCTATATAATTTATATAAGATTTAATACTATCGAATTTAGATTTATTTTAATTATTTAGGGCCGAATCGTCTTAATCCTTATTTTAATTATTATTCTTTTAGTAGTCTTCTAGGATCTCGGGTATTACTAGTTAAATTTAAATATTATTCGAGGAATTAACCGGATAAAGATAATGAAAATATATATTCCCTATTTTATAATCCTACCTTTCGATAACGTATTCGTAATTATCGTATTAATATTTTTAGTATAGTCGTTAATATTTAGGATTATCTTTAGTTTATTCGTATATATTATTATTATTTATATAGTTTATATAGCCTTCTAACCCTATTACGTTATTATTACTATCGACGGTCGCCTTATTATCGTCGCTAGTACTATCGTTATCTTTAATTTTAATGTTTTTACCCGAGTTATATTTATTATCTTCTACTCTATTCCTAGGTATAAGTAGTTTATATAATTAAATAAATATTAATTAAATTATATTCTTTAATTTAGGGTAGATAAGCTAAGAGAATTAATCTAATATATTTAATTAATTTATATTAACGATATCGTCGAAGTCGATTTATTTTTATATAGGACCGAATAACTACGATTTATATATTTCATTAGAATTATTTATCTTAATATTTATATTATAAGATTTACCGGAAGGTTAAAGTTATTTTATATATTTTTTATTCTAAAGCCCTAGTATTTAGGCGACTATTATAGACTTTATTAATATTATTTATTTTAATTTATATCTTAATAATCTTACCCCTTTATATAATAAATTAATTACTTTATAATTTAGAGGCTAAAAAGCTATTTTCTATAAATTAAATTAATATTAATTATCCTAATCTTTATCCTAATATATTTACTTAGTATTTTAAGTACTAACGATTATACGATTATAATAATTTAATATCTTATTAATTTATAGCTTATTTTTATTTAATTTCACCTTATTTATAAAGATTAAAGTATAGATAAACGTAAAGAAAATTACGATTAATTAATTTATTAATAACTAAATATACCGGCCTTATATATATAAATATACTATACGGTATTTTAAATCAAGATAAATACTTTTTTAATAATATAGTTAATATAGTTTCGGTATAAAAGAAAGCGAGATTATAAATAAATAGAATAATCGGATTTATAATATTAAAAACGAGATCCCTAGTTATTATTCACTTTAGTCCTATAATAAAAAATTATATTCTTTTAATAACGACTTCTATATTAAAATAATCTTTTATTTTATCTCGTATTAATGAATTATAATATTAATTATAGTAGTTATAAATAAGTAATAAATTATTTTAAAATAGAATCGAAAGTTTAAAAGTTTATAATTAAATCTAAATTTCGTAGTAAAAGTAACGGTACTAGTTTAATCGGTATAAAGATTAAAATAAATATAATAAAGTATCGACCTTCGGATATTAATTATAATATATTCTTATTTAATATATATAGTCTTTAATCGCCGTATAAACTATATATCTTTCGGGGCTATAATAATCCACTTATTATAAATCGCGTAAATATTAATTACTATAATTAAAATTAATATTATATATTTATAAATATAATACTAAATTATTTATTTACGAGTTTTTTAATTAATATCGTCTTTAAAGCCTCCTATAATGTATTTAGATTTATAAATTATATACGAAAATAATATTTATAAAAAGTATATATAATTTCGTATATAAAGCGCGTAAAAGGTAGTTTCGGGATTAAAAGATTAATAATTTTTTAAAGAAATCTAATTTCTTATAAAATAATAACTAGAGAGTTAAATTAAATAATAATTTAATTATAAAGGTCCTATTAATTACCGCTCTTTAATCTTTTATTTTATACTATAATTTTCTTTACCCGGGGTTTCTTTATATATATTTTTTATATATTAAATACTTTCCTTATTATCTTTAAATTCCGTCGCGTTTTTAATAATCGAGGGCTCTAATTTATTTTCGTATTATTATTAAGATTATTAAGTAATTTAAAATTAATATCGACTATACTTTTATTAATAATTAAAGGTATAATTATTAACTTAAATTAACAAACTTTTTCGGTTTATAGCGCGTTATTTAATTATTTTAAAAGTAAAGAAGAAAAACTTATAAAGAAGATTACACTTTAAAAGAGGTCTATATTAAAGAGTCTAAAAAAGATATAAGATAAATTTAATTAATATTATTTTTAGACCTAGTTAACTTTAGGCGGGTTATATAATATAATAACTCTTTTAAGATTAATTCGAAAAATAATTATATTTAAAGACTAAAGATAGAATAAAGAGATTAAATAAAAATAGGAGGATTTCTATTAAAAATAATTTAAAAAGTAATTCGACTAGCGCCCGTAAATTATTTAATAAAAGAAAATCTATACTAAAAGAGACGTCGAGGTAAATAATCTTAAATATCTAATTAAAAGTAAAAATAAGACGTTATCGAACCCGAAAAATTAAAGTAAAGAACTTCGAAAATACCGGGAAATAAATAAAGCTTTTATTTATATTAATCTTTATATCGACAAATATACCTATTAATTATATATAGCGTTTAGTAATAACGACGGTAAATCTATATTTAATAAATAAAAGGACCTCTCGTTAATATTTAATTATCTCTTTTATACGGCCCGTAATATCTTAACCGTACCTTATATAGGTATTAAATATAAACGAGTATTTAATATTATTACTTAATTATATATAATTTAAAAATCTTATAATTCTAAAATATTCTTAGTTTTTATAGCCCTTAATCGCTTTTAATTTAAAGAAAATAAAATAATAATATCTTAATAAGATTTAGACTACGAAGAAATAATAATTTTTAAAAAATATAAAGTAAAGATATAAAGGCGGGATAAGGCTATAATAAAGAGTAATAATAATTTTATAAATAATAAAGACGAAGGCGGGTATAATAATTTTATAAATAAAATTATTATTTTAAGATTTAATAATAAGAATAAAGGAAATAAAGAATCTTTAACCTTAATTACTAATTTAATTTATAATTAAAGAAGAGTTAAAGAATCTAGCCCCTAGGTAAAAACTTATAAAGTAATATAAATACGCGTAAAAACCGTATTAATAATAAAAAGGCTCGGGAAAATAATTTAAAAACTAAAATTTCCGAGTATTAAATAAACGGGAGTAATTCGAAATATATATATTTTATTTAAAACTTTACGTCTAGTTATCTAATATAGAGGAAGAAATCGAATATAGGATTATTCTTTAAACCGGAGGTAATTAATAAATTTAAAGAGTTAAAGAATAAATAAAAAAATAAATATTTTTTATTAAAATTATATAAAGAACCTAGCCTTATTTTAAAATCTTTAAAGAGTTATAAAAAAACGAGTAGAGCTTCGAAGTATAAAAGGAGTTAAAGAAAATATAAAGAATAAAAATATATAATATAAATCGAATAGAGTTAATATAAAGATTAATATAATTCCGACTAGAAACTTTATAAACTAGTTATATTAAATATTTAAATATATAACTAGATATATCTTTTTTATTTATATCTAGAACTTTATTTAATAATATAATTTCTTTTTAATTTAGAGGGGGCCTTAAAAATACTTTTAATTTAATAATTTATATTATCTTTTTCGAAATCTTCTCCCGATCTTTAAAACGAATAATATCCTTCGTCTTTTTTATAATTTAGGTATACTCCGGTCTTAATATTATCCTAAATACTTTCCGCGCCTTTTTCGTATTTTTATTTAGTTTTTAATTATACTTTTTATATTTATAATTATCGGGGTAAAGATAATATAATCTTAATATTATAATCTACTCTTTATTAACTTAAATAAATATAAGACCTATATTTATTCTATAACGCCGATTTTATAAATTAAGATTATACCGTTTATATTTTTTTAAATTTATATTAAACTAGGGGGCTATATTCCTCTAAATAATATATTTAATAAAAATAAAAATATAATAAATTTATAGGTCCCTCTTTAATAAATCTTTTTATTTATATTAATTTATAATTAATATATAACCGGATAAAGATTAGTATAAATAATATATTTTAAAATTATATCTTTTATAATATAAAAACCCTTTATATATATATACGCGAAGACGGTATTTATTATAATAATCGATTTTAGCGCGGAGTAACTTTAATATTATAATTTAATATTCTTTAATAATATTATAAACCGACTAGTCCCCGGATTTTATTTAAAATTCGTTTTAATCTAATTATTAATATATTTTAAGAATATAATTATTAATATTTAAAGAGTTATCGATATCCTCTAGCGATTATTTATCGACTTAATCTATATCTTTATTATTGTTAATTATTATTTATTTAATTAACGAAACCCCGTTTATTTAGGTAATAACCTATTTATATTTACTATTAATAATCTTATTATATATTAACGGTATCCGCTTTAAATAGAATATATTAATATAAAAATTAATATAAACTTTTTATTAATTATTTTAATTTTAACCTACTTTAATAATTTTTATTATTTTTATTTTAAAAAAATATCTTATTTTTATTAATTTTTTACTTTCTTTTAGGCTCGCTAAACTACTTTTATATTTATAATTTTTGTATATTTAATAACGGCGTCTACTTTTAATAATAATAAAAAGTATTCTCTTAATTTTATTATATTAAGGTTCCTAGAAAATTATTCTTCGACTTTTCTTTTTAATTATAAATCTAATATATACCCTCTTTAGCCTCTTCGTAATATAGAATTTCTAAAAGAATTTATTCTATTAACTATTAATATTAATTATTTATATTAAATATATAAAATTAATATTTCTAATAATTTATAATTTAATATTAAGCCGAAATCGTATCTAGATATTAATTAATCTTATATTTCTTCTTCTTCTTTAATTATAGTTTATTATTTATTTAAACTTTAAATTATTCTTCTTTATAATATATTAATCGTTATTATAAAGAGTTTTACGATAAAGAAAGGCCGTAGATACTAGTCTAGTTATTTATATTAATCTTTATATTATTTAAATTAAGACGTCGATCTAAAATCTTATTTAAGAATTATTAATAATAAGAGTTATATAATTTAATAATAAATAAATAGGGTTTACTACCGATTTAAATATAATAATATAAACCGATAATTAAATAGTTAAATAATAAAGGAGTTAAACGATTTAACGAAGTTATTTATAAAATAAGTAGTTCGTTAAATCTAGAAATAAAGGAAAAGCGGAGGCGTTTTAAAGAGCCGTTATTAATATAACGCTAGTAATAGATTTAACCGGTAATAATATTATTAAATATAAATAACTTTAACGATCTCTATATATAAATACTACGTAGTTAATATATAATAAATTTTATATTAAATTCTATAATTTACTTTAATTAAATAGTATACTTTTATTCGAAAAATTTAATATATATTAATTAGTATTAACTAAATTTATAAATATATATGATTCCTTATAAAGCGTTTATTTTATTATAATAATATTAAAGAAATAAACCCTCTTTCTATTAATTTAAGATATATTTTAAAGATTTAAAATATATTAATATCTACTATTAATCGCGATATAAATAAAGATTAATATAACTAGTAAACGTATTAGGTAGATATTTAGATTTATTTATATTATTAACTCTACCTAAGAAAAAAGGAAGGGAATAATAGGTAATTTTTTTTTTTTTTAATAATCTTTATTTTTTCCCTTCCGCTCCCTTCCCTATTAGAAGGGAAGGGAGTAAAGATTATTCCCTTCTCTTTCCTTCCTTATTCCGTAGTATAGCGACTCCTTTTAAATCGGAGTTTACTCTATATAAATATTAAATAAAACTAGAGACTAAGATTTTTAAATTTAGAAACTTTCTTAAAGTATAAAAAAGAATTTATTTTCTACGAAGACTTTTATAAAACTAAGGGTATAATTTCTTAAATAAAAATATAAAGCGAAAATTAAGGAATTATTAGAGAAATTAATAATAACTTTATAATAATACAGATATAATAGGCCGATTATAACGGGGTATTAACTAAGTTTAATAATAAAGAAAATTATTTATTCTTAATAATTATAAATATTCAAAATCGCTTCTATAATATAAATAATATATTTTATAATAGTAGGTACGTTATTAAAGAATCGGATAATATAAAGATAATAAAGAAAGCGAAGGGGTAGACGTTAAATATATATAAAATTATAATCGATAAAAAGATAATTTAATATACTAGTATTAATTAAAGCTTTAATTTAAATTCGGGATTAACTATTCTATAATTAATAAGAAATAATTATATATTTATTATAAAACGTAGAGTTGGATTTAAAAAGTTATATAATAAACTAGAACGAAAGTTTAATTAATAAATTAAATAATATAACCGATAAATAAGAAGGTATATATAGAGTTTTAGGTATCTATAATCCTAATATACGACTTTATACCGGGACTATTCTTTTTCCGTATTCAAAATAACTCCTTCTATAATACTCTCGTCGTCGTCGATTATAGTTATAATACTAGATCGGAGACTAGCTAGTTTAATTAAATAAACTTTTATATTATATTTAAACGATTTATAATAGAAGTAAAACCTCTATTTCTCGTAGATAATTTTAATAACTAGGGTTTTCATTAATTTACTTTTAATAATAATTTAGACCGAATCGAGGTTTATTAACTCTCTAAATAAAAGAGTAAAAACTAGTACTATAATATAAATAAAAGTACTCGTTATACTAGAGCGAGTTATAGAGATAAAAGTTAGTAGAGGTATAATAAACCTTTTTAAAAATTATTCTACTCTAATAAAAGCGGTACTCTAACGAGATAAACGGTATTTAATTTATTAAAATTCTTAGTCGATTTCGGAGTATATACGGACGTATTTATCGAATATATATAACTATTAATTATTAACTTTCCTCTAGGAGATAGAGGCCTATTAAATAGTATAATTAATATCATATTTTATAGTATTAATTAAGGATTTATTCTTTATTCGAGAATATTCCTTTTTTTAAAAAAGGAGGTTAAAGTATTTATTAAAAAATATAAAACTTTATTTAAATTCCCGGATATAATTCCGAGTATTCTTTTATTTAAATAGGTTATTATATATTTCTCGTAGTTTCTTTCGTTAATTAATAAAGCTAGTTAAGATATAGAGACTCTTTTTTCGGTAATAATTTATTAAATTAGAGGTCTTTTTACCGATAATTAATTTAAACTCTATATAAATAATCTTATCGCTATTAATAAAATAACGGTTATAATTTATATATATTTACTATATTAACGTTCATTTTTAAATATTTAATTTATTCTAGTCCTCTTTATATTCCGAGATATCTAGGAGCTTTTCGGATTTAAAAGGTATTCGAGATTATAAAGAGGTAGATTATTAGGTATTTAAAGAAAAAAACAAGCGTAGGCCTATAATAATAGTATTATTAAAGGTATTTTTATCGAATATCTAGAGCGGAGGTTAAAATATAGTTTAAATTATAATAAATACGGTTTAGGTTATTATTTAAATAATAGTATAAACTAGAGATTATATATCTAGCGTAAAAGAAAGAAATATAAATAAGAATAAAATATCGAATAAAGAATTACTCTCGATTTAAATATATAAATAATCGAAAGTATTTAAGAAACTAATAAAATTATTCTAAACTTCGGCGAGGAATTGTTATATCGGGTTAAAGAGTTAATTTCTTATAATAATTATTCTAATATTAGAGAGTACTAACTAGGTAGTTAATCTTTTATAATATTAAAAAACGAGATTAATATCTAGATATTTATTAAATTATAAATTAAGTTTATTAAACTATAATTTAATTATAATATAAGAGTAGATTAAAATAAAAGATAAAGAACGAAATTAGGGTAGAGTTAACTACTATTAAAATAAAAACTAATATACGGAGTATTTATTTATTTCCTATCCTAACTATATTAAAATAGAAATAGGAAACTAGTTTAAATTTAAATTTAAATCTAAAATAAATTAAGCTAGATTAAAGTAAATAAAGTTATACTATAATACTATATACTATAAAAGAGAGTAGGCGGTTTATAGTATTAAACTATTAATATATCGATTATATAAATACTCGAAGCGATATAATATACTCCTAGTATATACGTTATTAGAGATTCTAATTTATTATATTAATTAAAGAAGTATAATTAAGGCGCGATTCGAATAATTCCTAATAAATGAGGTTTTACTCTAGTATACTCTATTTCTAGGCCCTAGATTTATTATTGTTATAGATAATTATTCTATTTACTATTTAACTAGTATTAAATAACTATATAATAATTATAATATTATACTTTTATACCTTCCTTTATATTCGCTAGATTATAATTCGATTAAAGAGTTTTTTTCGGTACTAAAGACTTAATTAAAATAGTATTTCGAATTAATTAAATATATAAACTTTATAGTATTCCTAGAGTATACGGTAATTATTTATAATAATAGGAAGTATATTAAAAATTATTTTACGTATACTAATATATATATAGAGGAGTATAATAAAGAGTTATAAAAGCGATACTATAATTAAGATATATCGAATAAATAATTTAAAATATCGGGGCTCGGGTTTTTTATAGTCTATATCGATCCCGATATTTATATATCTCAACGTAACTCTATTGAAATAATATTATTTCTAGATATTTTTATATCGTTAAATAGCCCTAAAAGAGCTCGAAATATTATATTATTTAGATTTTTTTTAGTACGTTATTAATAGGTAAATTAAGAGTTATAGATTTAATTTATAGGGCTCGGGTATATTTATAAAACTTTAAATATAAATTTAAATTATTTATAGAGCCTTAATTAATTAATTAATTTATATATTTATTTAAATAAAACTACTTCGCTTATAAGAGAGTTCTATAGAATATATATAATACTCGATAATATTATTAAATAGCCGTTAAAGAAATCTTTTAAAAGAATAAAAACTTTAATTTATCTTTAATCTCGGTTCTAGATATTTTAGCCTATTAACTAGTAGGTTTTTCTATATATTACTAGTTCTTCTTTTGAATTTCTTCTTCGGGTAGATTTTTAAAATTAGTAATTCTATATTAATTTTAAATAACCTCGTTATTTTATTCTTTATATTTATTTATCTTTTTAAAACTCGTTATTTATCTCTATTACGGGCCTAAGCCTTTATAATATATATAAATATAACCGTAGTTAAGTATTATATATTTTATTATACTAGTATACTAGTTTTATTATCTCTCTTTATTATTATTCTATACTCTTTCGCCTTTATTTTTAACTATATATATATAATTATTTTTTCGTTATAGCGGATTTTACGTCCCGCCGGTACCTTAATATAATTACCTAGCTACTAGAGTTACGACTCCTATATAAATACTAATATTTAAAAGTATAAATAGAGGTTCTTTTATTTACGCGAGTTTTATTTTATATATTTATACTTTATTTACTCGTTAACGGCGGAGGAAAATATTTAATTTTATAGAGCTCTATATAACGGTTATTTTATAACTTTTAGAATAAAAAAAACTCTTTATAATTCGAATATTATTAATATTTAATAAGTAGTTAGATAGGAGCCCTTATTTAGACCTAAAGTTTCGGCTTCGTATATATATATTTATTCTATACTCTTTCTTATATATAGGTATAATAAACGTGTTTTTTTTATAATTCCTTTTTTCTAATATATCGGGCCGCGATTACGATTATTTTTCTAATTAATTATATTATAGAGGGTTCGTTCTTTATCGCTTTAATTCGTTAAAAGAGAGGGGGGGAGGAAGAGGAGGAAAAAAAGAAAAAAAGATTTCTCTTTATTAATACTACAGTCGCGTTAAGAATATAAATATCGTTATAAAATAAAATATCGCGATATAAGATCTTTTAGCTTTTTAGACTACTATAAATAATAATTAAAAATTCGTAATTAATAGGATATATACCTAGATCTCGTTACTAGTCTTTATAGAGTCTTATTAATAGTATTAAAACTCTATTCCAATTATATAAATTATTTAATTAATATTTAATCTATCTATCTACGCCTTTATTTCGTTTTTAATTTAATTTAATTATTTAATTCTTTAATAACTTTAATAAAGTTATTTAATTTAAAATAATTATTTTAAATAATAATAACGCGCTTTTAAATAAAGAACTCTTTAATTTCTTTATTAAATCTACGTCCTAGCCTTAATAATACTTTTAACTCTAATTAATTTTACTTTTTAAAATTATAAATATCTCTAAAGTAATATAATTTATAATTTATTTTCTTATATATTACCCCGATAGCGTTTTATTTACTCGGATTCCTTGAGAGTTACTAGTCGAAATATATTTCCTAAATTTACTCGAATCGTTATAGATTTATACTAGGCTATTTATTTAAATCTTACCTAAAATTAATCGATCTATTATTAACGGGCGAGATAGTATTTTTTTTAGACTTTTTAAAATTATATTAATAAAAGGAAATTAAATTAATTATAGTAATCTTAATTAAAAAAAAATTACTAAATAAATTAAAATTAAAATATAGAAAATATCTATGTATTCGAATAATATATTAATTAATATAGTAAATACTACTATTACTTTATAAACGACTAGTACTATTACTACGGGAAAGATTAATAAAGTTAAATTATAAATAATAATAAAATTTTATATATTTTTATCGTTATAAACCTAGCTAGCTACGGTATAATTATAATTAATAACGATAAAATAATTATATTTTATATTTTAAATTCTTTCTTCGTTTTATTTTTTACTTTCTTCTTCTTCGCTTTATATATAATATTATAATATTTAATAAACTTGATTTATAATTTATTTAATAACCTCTTTATAAATACCCCTAGTTTATATTTAATTAAGGCGATATTTTATTAATTTATATTTTATTATACTAGCCTAAAATACTTCCTAGTAACGTTATCTAGTTCGAAAAGTTACTAGTAATAGTAATTTTTATTTTAATAGGCCGGGGTATCGTAGTATTACTATTTTAATAAATTATAACTATAATATTTATATTATTTATTTATAGTTTTACGTTCGAAAGTTTTCCTCTTTTATTTATTAATAATATTATTCCTAGTTTTATATATTTTCTTATTCTTTATTTTACTACCCTTCTTTATTTTAACCCGAGGATTAATATTTATAATTATTAAAAAGAATAAAAAGAAGGCGCTAAAGACGTCGCTATTATATATATCTTCGTCTATATTATAGTTATACTTTTTAGTAACTTTATTGTCTTCGGAAAAATTAATCGACGATTTAATAAAAGATTTAACCTTATTATCGTATATATAATTAATTTTAATTATTACTTCTTTCTTCTTTTCTTTATTTATCTAGAATATTATTAATTCATAGATTTTTTCTTATAAATTAGAGTTTTTATATTTATATAATATATTTTTAAACGGGCTAGAATAACTTATTATTATTATAATATTAATTAGAATAATACGATACTTCTTTTTCTAAATCTTTACCTCGATTTTTTTAATAATAATAATATTAAAAGTATAGAAATTAAACTCGTTCGATATAGATATTTTTAATTAAATTTCTTTCTCTTTTTATAAAATACTTTATAAAATAGTAAAATATACTAGCGCTAGCGCTAGCGTTTAGGCTAGCGCCTAAATTAAAATAAATAATTATTCTAGGGTATCGTTTTACTAACCCCCCTATTAGGGTAGTAATAATAAGAATATATATAAAAGTTTTATTAATCTTTTTAAGGGCGGTAACTTTCTTCTTCTTTATTAAAGGCGCGTAGGCCTATTTAATAACGTAGTCGACGTAGTTAACGAGTTCTATATAATCTCTCTTAGGAGTTTTACGATTACGGGAGTTCTCTATAATTTAGAAAAGAGTATTAAAAAGAGTTATAACTATATATAACTTCGATTTATTTTAGTCGGGCTATTTTTAGGGTAGTAATAAGAGTTATAAAAATAATAAAAGAGTAAATAGTTCGCGTATATAATTTTCTATAGAGCGGGTATCGGAACTCGGGAAAATTTTAATTTTAATTTATTATTAGTTAAATAGAAATAAAGAAGAAACTCATTCTAACCTTAAATAACCACGATACGATATAGGATTCTACGAAATTATTAAATTTGCGCGCTAAATAAATAGCCCGTATAGTTTATTTAAATAAAGTAACTATTAACTTTAAATAAAAGAGAATATAGATTTATAACGGGTTATAAACGAATAAAGTATAAATTTATAGACTAGTATATAATAGCTCTATAGTAGGACCGTAGATAAGAGTATAATATATTATATTAGGGTAAATAATAGGGTTAAATATAACTAGAATAGGTTATAAAGTAATAATAGGCTATATTAAAGTAGTAATAGAGTATAGTATAGGGTATATCATGAAGCAGTAATAGGGTATACTATAGAGTAGTAACGGGGATACTATGAAGTATACTATAGAGTAATAATGGGGCATACTATAGAGTAGTAATGAGATATACTATGGAGCAATAATAGGGTATATCATAGAGTAGTAATAGGGCATACTATGGAGCAATAATAGGGTATATCATGGAGCATGCTATAGAGTAACAATGGGCCATACTATGGAGCAACAATGGGGCATACTATAGAGCAGTAACGGGGATACTATAGGGCATACCATGGAGCAATAATGGAGTAGTAATAGGGCATACCATGGAGTAGCAATAGGGCATACCATAGAGCAATAATGGGGCATACCATGGAGCATACCATGAGCAGGAAAAGGGCATACATGAGAGTAGCAATAGGGCATACCATGGAGTAATAATGGGGCATATTATGGAGCAGTAATAGGGTATACCATAGAGCAATAATGGGGCATACCATGGAGCATACAGTAGCAATAGGGCATACCATGGAGTAATAATGGGGCATATTATGGAGCAGTAATAGGGTATACCATAGAGTATACTAGGGAGCAACAATAGGGCATACCATAGGGCAACAATAGCGCAAGCATTACTCTAGGACATACTCCATGGCATGCTCCATAGCATGCCCCATAATATGCCCCATTATTACTCCATACCATGCTCTAGTGCTGCTCCATAATATGGCCCATTATTCCTCCATAGTATGCCCTATTATTTCTCCATAGCATGCTCCACAGCATGCCTCATGTATGGCCTATGTATGGTGCGCATATATCGCTCATTACTACCTTGGTGCATGCCCCATTACTGCCCCCATATATATGGCCATATATGGGCCCACACAGGCGCGCATTACTGCTCTCATATATGGCCCATTGCTGCTCCCATGTATGCCCTTTTCCTGCTCATAGAATACCCCATGGTATGCCCCATTATTGCTCCATGGTATGCTCCACGATGTGCTCCATGGTGTGCCCTATTGTTGCTCCATGGTATGCCCCATCATTGTTCCATGGTATGCCCCATTATTGCTCTATAGCATGCTCCATGATATGCCCTATTACTGCTCCATGGTGTGCCCCATTACTGCTCCATGATATACCCTATTGTTGCTCCATGGTATGCCCCATTGCTGCTCCATGGTATGCCCCATTATTACTCCATGGTATACTCCACGATGTGCTCCATGGTGTGCCCTATTATTGCTCCATGGTATGCCCCATCATTATTCCATAGTATGCCCCATTATTGCTCTATAGTATGCCCCATTATTGCTCCATGGTATGCCCCATTGTTGCTCCATAACGCCCCATAAAGCTCTATCACCTCCCCTATTATAACTTATTTATACCCCTATCTATGGCCCTACTGTAAAGCTAATATATACCGTTCTATAAATCTACTATATACTGGTCTTTGGCCATGTTATACGTCTATTCTCTTCTATTTGAAGTTGGTGGTTGCCCCACCCAAATAAGCTGTGCGGGCCATCCGTTTAGCGCGCAAACTCAATGGTTTCGCAAAATCCTGTACTTTACTTTTCCAGGTTGGTGCCTTACAACCTCGCTCTTTCCTCAAACTTATCCGCAAGTTTGAGATCCTTGGCGATGCCTCTCGAGATCCAATCACTAATCCCCATATTTGTGACCATTGGATTTACTCCGCTGTACATTAATTTTGGGTTAGCATTGCCACTTAATGACTTTTAGGGAATTCCTCAAAGAAAATTCGAAAAGACGTACCTTGCGCTTGGGAACACACTCGCATCGGCTACAAATAACCCCTCAACGCCCCACACTTTCCCTTTGGGGTCGACGACTCCGGCTCTTGGCGTACTCGCCATACGGCACGTCCCCATCTGATGAGCACTCCCCCATCCAGTCTCCGGCGGATTAAGCCCACGCTTCCTCACCTCAGCAAGCCAAGCCTGGAAATCAGGATCGTTAATCCCATCACCACTATCAGCCGCGGCGTCATCAGACCGCTCGAAAGGCGGCATGCCAACGGTAGTAGTAATGATTTCCTTTGCACCTTGCACATATGCAATCTTAGCAAGCGCCAGGACTCCTTCCATTGTGTGCCTCTTGTCGAAAGCACTGGGCGTGTATGCAATCCTACATTTCCCATCCACGGGATCTGGGTACACCCGACCACTTTCACGCTCGCGCGTGAGTACGATATGGCTTGTCATATGGGGCATCTTGGAGCAGAGCATTTTGTAATCCAGACCACCGGTCCAGGCTTGAAATGGGAGGACCCATGAGGGCAGCATCGTCATGCATTCGAGCTTGACGCCGTGGCCGTGGCCATCAAGGTTCTGGAACTCGTCGACGACGCTAGTGAGTACGGCACCCTCCCATGGATTGATCGGAGGCTCGTCAGGATAGGTGGCGGAGACAAGAGTAACGGGGTGGAGGTAAAGATTTTTACCGATTTGAGGGTTAGTCAGCCCGCTGCGGAGCAGGAGAAGCGGGCTTTGAAGTGTACCACCTGAGACGATCACGCGTTTGGCTTTGATGATGACTTCGCGGGTAGTACGGTCATTTCCTTGGACGCCGCCAGAGGTATCCCGCGATACCCAGCGACCTTTGACGCCATTCGCTGTTTTCTGGCCATTGATGTCTTCGAACAGGATTTTCTGGGCATCGAAACCTTCGATGAACTGTGCGCCAGCTTTTTCGGCGTCAGGTAAGAAGGATACTACAGGTCCCTGCTTCTCTGCCGCACCGCAGCCCATCGTGCAGTATCCACAGTAATGCTGATTACCACCAGTATTCTGGGGCACCATCTTACGGCTGTAGCCCAACTTCCTGGCACCTTCAAATAACGTCTTATTGTTGATATTATGTTCAACGTATTCCGTCGAGACGCCCATTCGGTGGCACACCCGATCCAGTGAGGCTTGGAAGTCAGATGATGTGAAGAATGGAAGACCCTTGTCAGCCCACTCGCGTCGTACAAAACCCTGAGTCTGCAACGAGGCAGACCAGTTGACTGTTCCACCACCACCCCAAGCTTGACCTGCGATGACACAGATGCTACCATCATCCGCAGATTCTATGCCACCGTTAGCGAAGAGATGTATCCCTGAATCTCGCTCCGTCATTGGAAGGTGCTCCGGGCCCCAATGATATGACTTGTCCAGCACTATCACGCGGTAGCCCGTTTCTGCGAGGTTCTTTGCGCATACGGCACCTCCACATCCACTTCCAACAATGACCACATCGGTCTCGAGAAGCTGAGGCTCAGGGTTTGGAGGAAGTTGGAGGAAGCTGTACTCGAAACCTTTCCCAGGCTTGCCGTGTACCGGTGCTCTCGGAAAGCCTAGTATAGGACCGATTGTTGGGCTTGTTTTTATCCATATCGAAGTACACAGCTGCTCCAAGGCCTTGGCGCTTTGTCTGAGAGGATGGAGGTAGGACTTGGCCCAATTTCGCAAGATCTGATGCCGTATGTTGACAGGCTGGAGGTGGAAGGAGGTAATGTAGCCGGTGGTAAGGAGGCAACCTGCTCGAGTGCTAGATTTTGTCAACGTCAGCATCTAAGTAAGGTCCCGCTGCTTCGTCAGACTTACTCCAGTGCGGATAGCACAACCCTGATGCCTTTTCTTGCATCTTCTCTGACATAGTCACCAATCGTCCGTCGCAGGAGTTCTTTGAAGCCAGGTATAGAGCTAGCATTTTCATGAAGGTACTGATGAGGCAGCTCGGTGTTGACTTCAGAAGGTAAACGCTTCTTCAGCTTTTCGGCAGCCACTGCATAGTCCGATGCTTGGAGGGAGAGGTTCTTGGCTGATGGCGTGGATGAGACCTCAATTGCTGGCACGACTGTATCTGCAATTGCCATCAATGTGGTCCATTGCGAGTCGGTAAGCACCTCGCCTTCCGCGGGAGGAGGTAGAGGAGAGTCGAGAGGAGCGATGAGGTTCAATTGCGCGGTCGTCATGGTGGTAAGAGTGGTTCCCGTTGACATTCAAAATGGATGTTGTTATTTAGGAAGGTCTATGGAGTTGAGACTATTTAACCCCCTTGCCAAGAGCCACTAGGCCTAAATCCAACACCCCTGTTGGCGCTACCTTGCCGCGTTTGTTGGGTTTCAATACATATCATATTAGGTTCGATTCCTAATGGCGCTGGTTCAATGGTGTTGTGGTTTTGTTCGTATTCTTTTGCCGTCGCTACTCCCCTGATTCCAGAGAAACTGAGTTATCCTAGCCCAAATACCAGCTGTTTTCCCCAGCCAATTACCATTCCAGAGCCATTCTGGCCCTACCGAGCTATCCTAGCCTAAAACCAGCTGTTTTCACCAGCCAATTGCCATTCCAGAGCCATTCTGGCCTGTCATGGTTCTTACTTACATGACTGCATACTTCCATGTCACTAGGCCTAGTCAGGCTAGCGTGCCCAGGCCCCGACCAAATATCTAGCTTGTAAACACTGTTACTAGAACACCATAGTTAGAATTCTATTCAAACTACGGTTCTATATAATTATTATTCAAATACTAAGTCTCTAATATAATTCTAACTATTCTTCTTCGTTAATAAATAAAGGAAATTATATTAAAAAGTAGTAGTAGTTTTATAATCGCGAAAGGCGGAGTATATTATAATATCTATTAATAGTAACCTATAAAGAGAGAGCGCTATTAATAAAAAAGTCGATAATAATTAATATATACTTTTTAAATCTTTAAACCCTTATCTTAACTAGATTAAATAAAATTATAGAAAATATAATATTAAGAGTAGGTTAAAAGGGCCTAGATTTAATATTTATTTTAATATATTAATAAAATAATATATAGAGCTAGACTATCCTAGGAGATAAAAATAATATAAATTAATAAAAACGATTTACTCTTTACCTCTAAGACTCCGATAAAAATAAATAAAATAAAGAAAATTAAAATCTTAACCGACGCGCTAAAGAACGGAGTACTAGATTAATATAAATACGAAAATATATTATCGAGCCTAGATAATATAAAAACGAGTTTATTATTTATAATAATAAAAATAATAACTTTATCCGAGTAATAAATAATATTAAATTTACTAAAAATCTTAATATAAACCTTGATTTATAATATAATATAATTCGAAATATAGTTAATAATATAATTATCTTTTCTTCTTAAAACGAGGAAATAAATTAAGATTATACGGAGAATAAATTAAAAGAAATCGATTTAAGAAAATAATTAAAACTCGTTATGATTTAAATATCGAATAAATAAATAAAATATATTCGGATAAAAAGTCTAAGAGATTAATATTAATAGAATATATAGGACCTCTAAAAGGTAATTAAAAAATTAAAAAAATAATTAAAAAAGCGTCCTTATAGGGATAAAGAGACTAGATTTATAAAAAACTCTAACGAGAGTAATAATAACTTAAGAGCCGAATCTAAGAGTCGACGATATACTACTTTTAAATTAACTCGATTATCGGCGCTTTTTAGTAATAATAAATAATATTTAAAAATTCCTATCTTCTTCGGTATTTATAATAGAATTTAATAAAATAACTAGAAGATATATCTAAATTCAAAATTTCGTTAAAGTACGGTCTTATTCCTATAAAAAGAAAATAAGATAAATTATATCTAAAACTATTATAAAATAACTACTTTTGATATTATTAAAACTCGTATCTATCTTTCCTCCTACGCTTCGGATTAGTATAGAGTAGAGTAGAGATCGAGGTATAATCCCTACCCTAGTTTAACGTAGGGATTTATTAATATAAAGCCTAGAATAAAATAAAATAGAGTAGAGATTTATTAAGGGATCCCTACTACGCTAAAACGGATTTCTAATAATTATTATAATAACCGTCTTAATAATAGAGTTATAGAATAGAAATAAAAGAATATTTTATTCTTCGATAGTAATAGAAGTTATTAAAAGATGAAATAATACGAAAATTATACCTACTATTTACTCTCTTCTTTATTATACTCTACTCTTATTAAGTATTACGATATTAAGTACTAGAAATATTAATATTAATATATATCTCTTTATAGAATGAATTTATAGCCTTTAATTATCTATATTAATTAAATATCTTTATTTTAGATAGTTATATACTTAATATAAATTACGTAAAAGTTAATATCTTATATTATTAATATAAATAACGAAAGATTAGGATAGAACTTACTTTTAAATAATATTATTAATATCGCTTCCGTTACTTCTTATATAATTATAATTATAAATAATTACTAGTATATACCTAACGACTCCGACGTGGCCGAGAATATTATTTTATATATATACCGCTAGAAAGGGAGTTTAGGAATAAATAATTCGGTAGTTTTTTAATAATATTTAATTTCGCGTAGAGCGACGACTAAATTATTTAGGTTAATTTTAATTATTATAATAATTATTAGAATTTAATTTACTACCCTTCTTCTATATTTTATATTTACGCGTTTATCTAGTTATATTATATAGAGTTAAGATACTAGGAATAGTCTTTTTTACTCTAGTCGTTAATAATTTTCTAGAGGCTTTCCCCCCCGTAATATTTCTAATTTTTAATATAATTCTAACTCTACCTCTATTAATACGCGCTATATTTAATTATTTAAGAAGCGGTATTTTAGTTAATTAAGAAACGGTATTTATAATTATTTAAAACAACGAAGAAATTAGTAACGATAATGAAACTAGTAATAATAGTAATAATTACGAGGTTAAAGTTACTAGTATCGATAATTATTATTTTATAGACGATAGAATTCACCTAAATTATATAAAAGTATAATTATTATTATTTACTTTATTTTATTTAAAATATTTATTTATTCTACCTTAATAAATTTAAAATATTATAAACTAAATATAATTCAATCTAGTATAAAGAGTAAAATACTCGGGTATTTAACTAACTATTATTATAAATTAATTATTATAATCTTTCTAATAATTATATAATTAAATAAGATTTTTAATAAGTTTTAGGGTCTACGCTAAATACGAGAGCGAGTACTTTTTTAAATATAATATCTAACTTCCCGTAATTAAATCTTTAATATTAATAAAGTCTTCGGCGATCTTCCCCCTACTTTTATCGTTTAATTTATAGTTAATAATTATTTCGTAAAGTATACCTTAGTCTTCTTTAATATTTATTATTTAATAATTAAAGCGCGTTATTATCGCCGCTAGACTATATTAACTTTATATATATTAAGAAGTTAGAATTCTTATTATACCGAAACGAATTAATCCTTTCGTAGATTAACCGCGTAGTAAGTCTATTCGGTAATAAATTATTAGAAAGATATTTATAATTCCCGTTTCTTAGTTAAAAAAGACCCCGAGATTAAAACCGAGTAGATATTATATAATTTAACGAATTTCTTATATAATACCGAAATTATCGTTAGATAATATAGATTTAGTATTAATAATAATAATAATATCGATAGTCTAGTTATTATACTTTATTAGTTATAAGGACGGCCGAAGAGACCTTAAAGACCTAGGAAATAACTAAGAGAATACTCGATTAATATATTAATAATAAAGATAAAGACTCGTTTTACCTAAATCTTATTATTCGAAAAGTAATATATAAACTATTAAAGAAATAATATAATTATAGTATTAATAATATAGAAGAAACTCCGTATTATTAAAGAGTTCTAAAAAATATTAAAGGCCTATTAAATTATTATTTTAATTTAAATAAAATAAGAAATCTTTTTAAAAAAATATAATCTAGGTTATTTATTATTTTAATAATTATTATAATAATTATTTTCCGATTAAAACTACCTAAGTTAATAATATTATATATTTCGTAGAGAAAATTAATATAACTTTATAAAGTTAAGATATACTAATTTAAAATAATAATAATATTATATAAAAGGATTTAAGCGAGTTAGAGGTATATTAAAATAATATTTAAATTCTAATTATTAAAGAATTATATTAATAATAACCTAATTTAAATTTAATTTAAACTATATTTTAATAAATCGTAAATAAAGAGACCGAAGGGTTATTATTAATTATTAATTAATATATTTTAATCTAGGAAGCCTAGAAAAGAGTAGATATAATAATATATATTATTAAAATTAACGAATTCCGCTTTAGGCGGGCTATATAGTATAAATTTATTTAAAATCTACTTCGTAAAATTAATTATTTTAGGCGTTACGACCTAGGGATATATAAATATATTATTTTCACCTAATATAGTTACCTTAATTAAAATACAATATAGATTTCTAATAATTATTCTAATAATTAGGCTAGTTAACTATTATTAAAATTTATTAATTTTATAAATAAAGCCGTACTAATATTTCACGAAAAAAGAGATTATTATATAGCGGAATATAACTTCCTACTTTTAAATAGAGGAGGAGGACGAGTAAATTTCTTTACTAGGACCTATTTAATAATAGGAGGGGTATAATCTATTTTATTATAATTAAATCCCGGATAAAGATTTTAAAAATATTAAAAAGACGTTTATTTTAATTTTTAAAAAATTTAATATAAAGTTACCTCCTAATTAAAAGCGTATTACGCCGTCGTTAATATATTTATATATATTCGACGAGGAGCTATCGAATTTCCTAGCGCCTAATTTCTAGTTTCTTAATATAATTATATATTTTAATATTAACTAGTCTCCCTTCGTAATTATTAAAATAATTATTATAAATATATTTATTATCGGATATAAATAAATTAAAATATATTTTTATATCTAAAATCGCGTAGAAATTTAAAATCCTTCGGAAGTATTATTATTTATTTATAATAATAAACTACTAGTTAAAGAACTAGATAATATTAATAATAATTTATAAAATAATATACTATAACTTTATATTTAAACTTTAATATTAAATAAACTTCTACCGCCTCTTAAAAAGTAATTATTATAATAGATTAAATATATTTAGAAAACTCGATATTTATATAAAACTCTTTAACTACTCGATAAAAGGTAAACTTCAAAAATAAAAATTCGGTCGATTTCTAATAACTCTTAATTTACCTTAAAGTTATTATTATTTTTTATTAATTAGAGGCTTCGACTTATTATTAATTAAAAAATAACTTATTACTACGTTTAAATTTACGATATTTAGGATTTTTTAGAATTAGGTCCTAGGTATTAAATACTTTCCTAGGCGCCTTTTAAATCTTTATTCTTTAAAATATTTTTATTCTTTTTAATAATAAACCTTCTAAAAGATAATAATATATATAGGATTATTAAATAATATAGGGAAAGAATAAAGAATAATAATAATAATAAATATAATATTTTAATAGATAATCTCGTTATTTAGATATATAATCGTCCGAGTTAAAATTAAACCTAAAGTATTTTAATAAATAATTTTATTACTCGCCGCTCGGATATATAATCGTCCGAGTTAAATTTAACCCTAGATTTAAATTATAAATAGATTTTATTAAAGACGTAGTTTAGTTAAATTAAATTATATTATATAGACCTTTAATACGTTCTAAACTTTAGAGTATCAATCTTTTTAATATTCGTTACGAGATTAACTCTATTTATTAATACGTTTTAATATTAATATTCTCCTACGATTATCCTACCGCCTATTTTTAAGAATATATCGATTCGATATTAATAAAGAGTAAAGTATAAATATATATATATATAAAAATATTAAATCTTAATTCTAATAATCTTTTTAATAATTAATTATTTATTATATAATATTGTTAAGGGACGGGATTAGTATCTAGATATTCATTAAATTAACGGCTAGGTTTATTAAACTATGGCCTAGCTATAGTATAAAAGTAGGCCAAAATAAAAGATAAAGAACGAAAGTTAGGGTAAGGCTAGTTACTATCTAAATAAAAGTTAATATACGGAGTATTTATTTATTTCCTATCCCGATTATATTAAAATAAAAATAGGGAAACTAGTTTAGACCTAAATTAAATCTAAGATAAATTAAATTAGGTTAAAATAATTTAGACCTATATTAAATCTAAGGTAGGTAAGATTATATTATAATAATAACCCCCTCTTTAAGGTCGAGCTCCTATAAGATAAATAAACGATTAATTCGATTAATTAGATTTCGTAACCCTAAATCTTATTTAGGGTTACGAAATAATTAAGATAAAAGCGCGTCGGAGTATTCGAGTTATCGATAATAATAAATAAGGGATAGGACGGGGAATAGGCTATAATATAGGTAGAGGTTAATTTCTTAAAAATTGGACTAGGATAAAGATAGTAGAGGTTCTTTATACTAGTACCTCTAAATAGTATATAGTAATTCGTAGAGGCCAGCGGCGCTGGGATTCGAGATATAATATTTATTAATAAATTATTAATAACGGGTAAGGTACTAGAAGGGTTCCTATATAACGATATAACCTTTTTAATTAACGTAATACTTTAATAAAGGTAGACTATAACGACGATTATATTTAGAATTTAAAATACCGTTAACGTACTATTTACGTTAACTATCTTCGGTAATTATAAGTTCTCGGATAAACTAGATTTATCTAGGTAGAGAGTTATTAATTATTAATTATAATAAACTAGCGTAGAAGACGGGGTAAACTTTTATAGAATATAGAAAATTTAACTAAATTATAAAAGAATTATTAAAAACCTTAGAGACTCGGAAGGGGCCGATATTATAATTATTAAATTTAATTAAAGAGTATATAATATTTAGATTCTTAATATTTAGTTATATTTAGTTATTTATTAAGTATATCGGATATAGGTACCTTCGTTAATTAACTAAGAATTTAAAGATAATTTAGGCGATAAATATTTTATCGCGGAGGTAGTCGTTTAAAGTTTCTATTTATATTACGAATTTATCGGTAACGATCAAATAGGTACGGGTTTAAATAGTAAAATCTTAAAATAAAGATTCGGTAGGCTCGAAACCGATATATAGATATTAATTATAATTAATTAAGAAAGGCGAGGCTAGAGTATTAAAAAAATCAGTATTATTATTAGAAAACTCCGCTTTAAGGAGCTATTTCATTTAATTATCTTATATATAATTAACGTATATACGGAGGTAGTATTTTATTATAATACTAAATTACTCGGTTTAATTATCCGTCTAAGGATAATACCCGGTAGATATACGTTAGTCGATCTTAAAGCACTTATATAAGGCCTTTTAAAACTCCGATATAAATTAAAATCCTCGATCTAAAATAAAGATATCTAGTAGTTTATAAAGCTTTTATATATTCTAATAGAAAGCGTTATAGGCTTCGTCTATTTCTATCGACGTAATTAATACTAGGTACTATATCTTAGTTAAATAATCTACGAAAATTAGGATATACCGATAAATAATTCCTATAAAGGTATAAAGCGGTAAGGGATTCATATAATTTATTAAAACGTCTCTTTAACGTCGTTACGGGGGCGGTAATAAACGTAGTTATCTTTAAATACACTAGCGGGAAGGCTTAGTTCTTCGGTATATATAATAATTCTTAACGAATCGTTAAATAGTAGTATAGACGTTAGGCTATTAATAAACCCGATTAATTAATTCGTAATATTTAATACGACCTAGGTAATTACCCGCGATATTATTATAAACTAGCTAGATTAGACGAAGGCGTAGTTTATTAGAATTTAGAATATATCTTTTTCCTCGGAAGTAGAGAATTTTATTCTTATCTTCGTATTTAACGAGGGGAATTTTATTATAATAACGCGTTTTAAAACGTAGTATTTCTAGGACTTTAAAAACGAATTAATCGGCTTAATTAATTATATCCTATAACTAATAAATCGGGGTATCGTATAGGTCTTTATTTAAATTAATAAACTAATCTTTATTTAATTTAAACTCGTAGGATATAAATAAAATTTAAAGTTCTAGATTAACGTCCGTATTAAGATTTATCGGGGTTATATAAATTAATACGAGGTATAATTAAAAAGACTAGATAAGAATCTCTAAATTTATTATTAATATAATTAAAGTAACTAGGACTAAGGCTAAAATCATTATATTTAATAATATATTATAAATATAGTCTTTAAAGACTTCTAGGGCTAGGTTTTTTCTTTTTAATATAGTCTAGTATTAATATTAATATTTAGGGTCTAATTTATCCCCCTTTTTAAAGAGGTCTCTTAACCGACGTATTAATATATTAGATTTATTACCTTCTTTACCGGGCTAGTAGATAATTTTATAATTAAAATAGGATAAGAATTTACTCTACCTCGCTTAACGGCGAGATAATACCTTAGATAAGATAAAATATTTAAAAGTTTTATAATTAAATATTACCTCGATAAAGAGAGTAGATCCCTCTAGTTTAAGATATTATTCCTCGAATACGCGGACGATTACTATAAACTCTTTATTATAGATTTTATAATTATACTCGGTAAAGTTATACTTCTTTAAAAAATAAATAATAGGACGAAGGATATTTTAATTATTATATTAGGATAAAACCCCCCTAAATATATAATTAAACGTATTTATTTCTATTATAATCTTACGGTCGGGGTCGAAATAAATTAGGATAATATTAAAGATAAAAACCTTTTTTAAGGTATTAAAAGTTACTTAATATCGAGTATTTTACTCGAAGATAGTATCTTTTTTAATTAAAGTTATAAATAGTATAACGAGTTTATTAAACTTATAAATAAAGCGCCGATAAAAGTTAATAAACCCTAGGAAACTTTGAATATTCTTAATATTAACTAGTTATAATTAATTTAAGATTATATCGATTTTCTTTAGATCTATTTTAATCCTTTAAATAATAATAATTAATTTTAAATATATAACTTCTTTAACGTAGAAATCGTATTTAATAATATTTATTTAAAGCCCCGCCTCGCGGAGTTTCTAAAGGATATATTTAATATAAATTTTATACTCTTCCTTAATATCGTTATAAATTAAAATATCGTCGAGATATATAGTATAGGTCTTATCGAGAAATTTATAAAGAATATTATTAATATAGTATTAGAACGAGATAGAGTTATTATATAATTTAAATAATATAATAAGGTATTCGAATAAACCGAATCGGGTATAGAATGTAATAAATTCTTCGTCGCCCTCCCTAACGCGGAGGCGATTAAAAGTAGATATAATATTTAATTTAGAAAATACCTTAATACGATTTAATCGATTTAAGATTTTTAATATTAAGGGTAAAGGGTACCTATTCTTTATAATAATAATATTTAACTCTTAATAATTAATATAGAAATATAAATCTCCGTTAAGTTTCTTTATAAATAAAATAAAAAACGCGGTATAAAACCGGTTAGCTCGAATAAAATCTTTACTAAAAAATTTATTTAAGTAACGACGGAGCTTTAGGATCTCGTTACGGTTTATATTATATAAACTAGATAACGGAGGTTATAGCCCTTCTTTAAATTTAATAATATAATTATATAATTAATACGGGGGTAAGGTATTAGTGTCTTTTTTTAAAAAAATATTTAAGAATTTATAGTACCGCGTAGATAAAATCGTAGTTAGGTTAATATTTTTATTATCTCGATAAGTTTAAAGTTTTTTTTAAATAATAACGGAGGCGAGGTAAAGCTCCCTATTTATTTTAAATATAACTCGGTTTTAAATTTAATCGTAAATATTTAATTTAAGATTTTAATTAAGGCGGGGTTTAGGTTTATAATATTTAAATTCTTAATAAAACTAGGTATTTAAAATCGAGATTTCTTTTAAAATATTTAGGAATCGATCGATTTTTATAAATAATAAATTAAATATAGTTTACTCGTTAGGCCTAACGAGCTAGGTAAATAATTAAGATTTTATCTCGTATATATTAAGAGTAACTAGGTACTAGGTTCGTTATTCTTAATATTAAAATTTAAAATAAAGCGAGGTTAGGCTACGATATTTAATTTTAGGTATTTTTCTTTATTTAATAATAATAATAATACGACTATACTCGTTATTATAACTAGTTCTTATAGGAATAAATAACTAGGACTAAGGCGGGGAAGATTCCTCTTAAATCTAAATTTATTATTAATAAACCTAGAACTAGAGTAACTTCTTTTAAATTTTAGGTTATTTTATATAAGTATTAAACTAGGCTAGAGATTAGGTTTATTTCTAATAAACCTAGAATTAAATTAATTCTTCTTAAATCGAGGTTTATTTCTTATAAACTTAGAACTAGGTATATTATTAATAAACCTAGGATTAGATTAATTCTTTTTAAATCGAGATTTACTTTTTATAAACCTAAGATTAGGTATACTATTAATAAACTTAAAACTAAAGTAACTTCTCTCGAATCGGAATTAATTATTTAATAATAACGTTATCGTCTATAAATAATAACGGCTTTATATATACTAGCGATTTCTTTTAAATCGGGGCTTATTTTATATAGATATCGGATAAGACTAGAGACTAGGATTTTTAGGTCTAGAAACTTTTTTAGGGTATAAAAAAGAGTTTATTTTCCGCGAAGACTTTTATAAAATTAAGGGTATAGTTTCTTAAGTAGAAATATAAGACGAAGATTAAGGAATTATTTAAGAAATCGGTCGTGGCTTTATAACAATAAAGGTATAATAAATTAATTACGACGGGGTATTAACTAAACTTAGTAATAAAAAAGACTATTCGTTTTTAATAATTATAAATATTTAAAATCGCTTCTACGATATAAATAATACGTTTTATAGCGGTAGGTACGTTATTAAAAAGTCGGACGATATAAAGATAATAAAGAAGGCGAAGGGGTAAACGATAAATATATATAAAATTATAATCGATGAAAAAGTAGCTGGATATACTAGTATTAATTAAAACTTTAATTTAAATTCGGGACTAGCTATTCCGTAGTTAATAAGAAATAACTATATATTTATTACGAAAAATAGGGTCGGTTTTAAAAAGCTATATAATAGATTTAAACGAAAGTTTAATTAGTAACGAAAGTAAATTAAACGATATAACCGATAAATAAAAAGGTATATATAAGATTCTAGGTATCTATAGTCCTAGTACGCGACTTTATACCGGGATTATTCTTTTCCCGCGTTTAAAGTAACTCCTCTTATAACGCTCTCGTCATTATCGACGATAATTATAATACTAGATCGGAGGCTGGCTAATTTAATTAAATAAATTTTTATATTATATTTAAGCGATTTATAATAAAAGTAAAATCTTTATTTCTCGTAAATAACTTTAATAGCCGGGGTTCTCGTTAATTTACTTTTAATAATAATTTAAATAAAGTCGAGGTTTATTAACTTCTTAAATAAAAGGGTTAGAGTTATAATAATAAAGATAAAAGTACTCGTTATAATAAAGCGGGCTATAAAGATAGAAATTAATAAAGATATAATAAACCTCCTTAAGATTTATTTTAATCTAGTAGGAGTAGTACTTTAACGAGATAAATAATACTTAATTTACTAAAGTTTTTAGTCGATTTTAGAGTATATATAAACGTATTTATTAAAGATATATAACCGTTAGTTATTAATTTTTCTTTAGGAGATAAAGGCCTATTAAATAATATAATTAATATTATATTTTATAGCGTTAATTAAGGATTTATTCTTTATTCGAGAATATTTCTTTTTTTAAATAACGAGGTTAAAATACTCGTTAAAAGGTATAAAGCCTTATTTAAATTCCTAGATATAATTCCGAGTATCCTTCTATTTAAACGGGTTATTATATATTTCCCGTAGTTTCTTTCGTTAATTAATAAAACTAGTTAAAGTATAAAGATCTTTTTTTCGGTAACGGTTTATTAAATTAAAGGCCTTCTTACCGATAGTTAATTTAAACTTTATATAAACGATCTTATCGTTATCGGTAGAGTAACGGTTATAATTAATATATATTCATTATATTAATATTTACTCTTAAATATCTAATTTATCTTAGTCCTCTTTATATTCCGAGATATCTAGGAACTTTTCGGATTTAGGAGGCGTTCGAGATCGGGAGGGGGTAGGTTATTAGGTACTTAAAGAGGAAAACGAGTATAGACCTATAATAATAATATTATTAAGAGTATTCTTATCGAATACCTAGGGCGAGGGCTAAGGTATAATTTAAATTATAATAAATACGGCCTAGGCTATTACTTAAACGATAGTATAAACTAAAGATTACGTATCTAATATAAGAGGAGGAAAAGACGTAGATAAGAATAAAATATCGAATAAAAAATTACTCTCGACCTAAATATATAAATAATCGAAGGTATTTAGGAAATTAATAGGGTTATTCTAAACTTCGGCGAGGAATTATTATACGCGGTCTTCGGGGTTAAAGAGTTAATTCTTTATAATAATTATCTTAATACTAAGAAGTATTAACTAGGTAGTTAATCTTTTATAATATCAAAAAACGGGATTAATATCTAGATATTTATTAAATTAACGGTTAAGTTTATTAAACTATAATTTAATTATAATATAAGAGTAGGTTAAAATAAAAGATAAAGGACGAAAATTAGGGTAGGGCTAGTTACTATCTAAATAAGAATTAATATACGGAGTATTTATTTATTTCTTATCCCGACTATATTAGGATAGAAATAGGGAAAATAGTTTAAACTTAAATTAGATCTAAGATAAGTTAAATTAGGTTAAAATAACTTAGACTTATATTGAATCTAAAGTAGGTGAGGCTATACTATAATAAATATTAATTAAACTCTTTATTACTTCCTTTAGAACTTATATTAAATTAATTAAATAAAGATTATTTAGATAATATCTTCGATAATAAATCTTTTTATAATATTAAAAACTCTATAAATTATTACTTTAAATAACCTCTTAATATTATAATAAAAGGAAAGCGATATAGATATTATAATAAGAATATAGTATTAACGAAATAAGACACGTAAGAATTATAGTATTAACGAAATAAAATAGTAATTAAGATTTAGTCTTAGTATATTATATATTCCTTTAATTATTTATTAGTACGAATAAGTTACTATCTTATATTAAAGTACTAGTAATTATAATAATTACCTTTATAAATAAAGGGCTTAACGTCCTCGAGGCTATAAATTATTAATATAAATATATAAACGAATTAGTTTTATTGAAAATAAGTTTAATATTATAATTATTATTATTATCCCTCTCTCTAACCTAAATCCCCGCGTAATATATAAAAGATAGAAATACCTAGCCGAGGCGATAACGTCTTTATTTTAAAGTATCGAGAGGGAGATTAATTATTAATTTATAAACCGGAGTAATATTCTTATTAAAAGATCTAGCTACCGGAGTATATATTATTATTATAATTATATTCTTTAGAGTAATTTTCGATATTATTATATCTACGATATAATTAAAGGAAGTATCTATAGTGGTACCGAATTAATTATATAATTTATTATTATCTTTAATAAGTTTACCGCCTAGTATAATATCGGTAATTATCTACTATTTAAACTTCTCTCGATTACGTACGCGTTCTAAAGCGGGATATCTCTTAATTAATATATTTATATTTATATTAATATTAGTTAAGAGATTATTAACGAAGTTTTTAATACCGTTTATATTCTTAACTCTTTTAATTAATTTTATTTACCTACTATTAATTAATTAATCTTTAAATATTTCGATCTCTACGGAATCGAAAAAACTCCGTAATAAATAATCGATTTAATACTAATTTAAGAGGCGGTCCTAGTATTAAATAAAAATAGTATAAAAGATTTCTAGGATTAATAAAACTCGGACTATTTTATTATTAATTTTAATAATAAATCTTTCTAAAAAATCTATATAATTATATAAAATAGTATTATTATTTATTAGGATCTTATTTCTAGTTATTAATTTATTTATACGGGTTTCGGACTTAACGAATATCTTTTTAATAATCTCGATTAGGGACTCCTCTTTAATATTATTATTTAAACCCTCTAACGATATAAAAATATCTTTAATCTCTTTTTTTATTTTTAACGGCTTAATTTATTTATTAAATTTTATTTTCTTCGAGCGTCTTATTTCTAAACCGGTTATATTCGCTCCCGTAGAATTAAATAAGAAAACTTATTTTATTTTACTCTTTTCACTTATAATAGAGTTAATATAATATATATTATTTATTATAAAAACTGGCTCTTCGATATCTATAGTAAATTAAATATTTAGGTTAAGAGTAATACTCTCCGATTAATAATATACTAGCTCCGTAATCTAGTTTTTATTAATTTATAATAACGTAGAATTATTCTTTATTAAAAGCGGTGCGGTCGTTAATATAGCCGGTTTAGATTTATTAATTATTATAAAAATACCTATTATTATTTATATTAAAGGGGCTTTTTTTATATTTAAACTAACTAAAATTTTATCCTATTTAAGTTTCTACGTTACGCGTTTTACTCTTTTTTATTTAAAGCTCTTAGATATAGTAGAAGAAGAAATAATTTATTTAAAAATATCGGTTATAAGGAAAATCGAAGTCTAAAATATAATTTAAAATATAGTTAAGAAATCTTTATTACCGATTTCGACCTATTATTTTATAGTAACAAATATTATAATTTTCTTATTTATCTATTTTTTCGAGGACGTAGATAAAGTAACCGTAATTTTCTATTTTAAAGAATTTACGGCTTTAGCTTCGGTAGCGACTTTTATTTTAAATATTTTTTTAATTTTATTTAACTCTTCTAGTTATATAACTAGGTCTTTAGATATTTATATAATTTTAATATACTTCTTTTAATATTCCTACGCCTTAATACTAGGTGATTTTATATTAACTAGTTAAGAATTATTATTATCGATCGATTTTACGAGAGAGATTATCTTTAAAATCGATTTTTTCGATAGAAATAGTTTTATTATCGATTCCTTTAAAGATTACTTTAAAACCGAAAAATTATTTTTTACTTCGGACTCGCTCTCGTCGCTTTTATTATTTTTATTAAATTTTTTAAATATCGATTTCTTTTATATTAAAAACTTTTTCGAAATTATAAACTTCGTTAACCTCGGGCCCTTTTTATTTAATATTTTCGATAATATCGAAAATTTCTTTACTCTCGTTATTTTATCTATTAAGAGATAATTATATCTTTTTACGAAGATATATCGGTTATATTTCCCCCCTTTTATTAAAATTAATTAATTTAGTTTCTATAATAAAATCTCTTTATCCCCGTATAATTACGCGTAATTAAGAATAATCGCGTATTTTATACGATTATTCTTTATTAATCGTATTATAATTAACTACCCGTTATTTATTTATTTAAATTATAATTTATTTCTTAAATTAAATATCTTTGGCTAGTTCTTAAATCGCGTATTTAAAAAAATCTTATTATATTAAATAACTAGCCCGGTTTATAATAAAGAAAGATATCTACCCGTTAGTAACTAAATATCTTTATCTTCCGTTACGTTATATACGGGTTTATTATACGGTAAATTCTTAACTTCTTCGCTATCGACTCTATTATTAACTTCGGCTTTAATAACTTATTTATTATTTATTTTATCGCTTTATTTAGAAGTAAAAGCGCTAGACTTTTTATTATCGTTTTTATTTATTACTTTAATTAACTTAATTTTAATTATTTTCGTTATTTTCTTTACTTTTATTTTATCACCCTTTAGGGCTAGTTTCTTCGAAGTCTTTCCCGAATATAATTTAATTATATTATAATTAAAAATTTATTAAAACGAAGATATCGTATTATACTCGATCGGGGCGAGCGATATAAATAAGTAATTAATTTTAAAATTAGAAGAGGAAAGATATATTAATATTATTTAATATATAAAATACTATAACTAAGTAATATAATAGCGTTAATATTTATTAATCGTATTAAGCGAGAAAAAAACGATTTATAATTATTTAAATAAATTAGAAATACTTTATTAATATAGCGGGGCTATTAAGAAATTCATTATTATTAAATAATAAAATTATCGTCGCGTAATAAAGCGAAAATAAAATAAAGATTAATAAATAAATAAAGTAATATCGTCCTTTAAATTATTTACGTAGTTTATAACGACTTTATATTATAGTTATTAATTACGCCCTCTACGTTTTTAAAATTTTATTTATTATATTATATATTCTAATAGGGCCCCTAGCCCTTTTATTTAATTAAATATTATATTACTAATTTTTTTCTTTATTTTAAAAACTTCCTTATTCTTTTATCTAAAATATATTTTATTTTAAAATAATTATTTATACCTTTATTATTATTATCGAGAATAATAATTTACCCGATCTTTTAAGAACGGTTATATAAATCCCCTCCTAGCGGAGTAGGTTCTAAGACGGCGACCGAAATAACGGGGTAAATATTCATTATCGGCGGTAACTCTAATTTATAGATTAAACTATTTATTCGTTTTAAAATTTTAAATAGGCTAGCTCTTTAATTTAAAAATTAATAATTCTTTAAATCTAAAATTATATAATCTTTATATAGTTTTAAAAAGGTTATATCCCCTTTTTATATTATTAAGGATATATATTTATTATTATACCGAAATTTAATATTAATCGTCGTAAACGAAATCGCGTTAACGGTTTCTTTTTAATTAATAGTCCTAGTATTAATAAAATCTATCTTTCTTATTATATTTTAAACTAAAATTCTATTATTAAACTTTATATTATAAATAATCTTATTTAATAAAAGTGTCGTTATTAAATTTAAAGAATTATTTATAATAAATTATAAAATAATTACGAATTTATCCTATAAATTATTAGGGTAGTATATTAAATAAAATTATAATATTATTTCTATAATTTAATTTATTCGTTCCGACTAGCCGTTAAATTAAAAGTAATAGATAGTAGAGATTATTAATTTAATTTTTAATATTTTAAAAATTACCTTCTATAAGTCTAAAAGAAATTTATGGTTTTTATTAAAAATAATCGCCTTTAGAATTCCTTAGTCGGTAAAGGCGAGAAATAATATATTTATTTATTTTTCGGCGCTAAACGTATCTTTCCCTAAAGTCGTAGTAATTATTTTCGAGAACTTATAAGTAATAATTATTAGATAATTATATTTATTTATAAATATAAGGAGCGCTATAATAAAATTAATAATAATATAATAATAGATCTTTAGTTTTATTAGGATTAGTTTTAAAATACTGTATAATATATACCTCTTTATTTAATTAAATTAATATTAAAAGTAGTATAAAATATAGTATTTAAATCTTCGAGTTAAATACCGTATATAATAACTATCGGCGATATTCTCGTATATTTTATAAAATCCTATATAATTTCGCTTATTATATAAGAGTTCGAAAATATTCTATTCTATTAATTTCGGGATATATAAGTATTCCTTATTAATATATTCGTCTTTATATTATATAAATAAGTCTCTAAGAAGGAAAGAAATATTAATATTAATTATATCGATGTTATCCGTAGACCCTAGGGCTTTCTTTTTAAATTTATTTTTCTTATTTATAAAGAAAGTTATTACTTTTAATTATTTCTTATTTTTAGAATACGCCTTTTATAATTTAAAATAGTATTTAGAAGATATTTTAATTAAAGTAAAATAAAAAGCGAAGATATTATTTAAAATACCGGGACCTTTAACGTCGAGATATTCTTTTTTACCGAGAAAACGAGATAAAGTATTTAATATAATATTTTACTTTCCTAAATACTAACGAATATCGAGATCGTATTATATTAAGATTAAGAAACCTATATTAACCGTAGATTTATCCTATTAAAAAAGAATAACGATAGTATTATTTATCGGGTAATATTAATAATTATTAAATAATTAATAAAGATAATAACCTTCTTTATTAGGATTTATACGAGTAAATATAGAATTTTTTTTAATATCTAAATTAAGCCTACTACTTTTAATTCCGTAAATTAATAGCGCGACTCTATAGGATTAAATAGTTTAAATAAGAATAGAATTAATTATATATTAATATAAAAGAAATTATTACCCTATGGATCTCTCTAAATATAATATACTATTATATTAATTCCGTACGACTTTAATATATCGATATTAATATATAATTAACGAGCTGGATCTCGATAATATAAATAGGTTTTAAACATAAATACCTTTTATAGTAATTTAAAAGAAATTAATTTCTTTTTTATAAATACGAAGTAAGTTTTTTTAGAATAAATCTTTTATATATTCCCGCCCTAAGACGGCGAGCTCTTTAAAAGTTAAGTTTTCTAGTATTAAAATAATTTAATAATTTAAACGAAGTATCTAATATTATTTTATAATTAATTTATTATTCCGATATATATTTCTAAAGCTTATAATATATCTAGGAAACGAAGTTCTTTAATTACTATAATTCTTTCTTTAGTAGTAGTTAAATCTAACCTATTTATTTTCTAGCCTAGAAATATAACGGAGGGGTAAATTAAAAAAGATTTTTTAAATTTAAATAAGATCTTAAGGTCTATAAATAAAGCGAAAATAATTATAAAATATTCGATATACTCGGAATAGGACCGTAAGAAAATTACGATATTATCGACGTAGTATCTCGTAAATACTTTATACGGGCGAAAAAAAGTATTTATTTTATATTAAATATACGGAATTAACTCTTTCTATCTTATTATTATAACGTTATAATACTCCGAACTATAATAAGAAACTATTATAAACTTATAACGATTATCTCTCTTAATTAAGAAGAGATAGAATTATTTATTATAATTAATAATATTTATATAAGTATACCTTTATATTAACGAAATAATATCGTTTTAAAGCGGAAGAGGGTAGTTATTAAAGATAATAATTTTATTTAGATTATAAATATCGATTATAACTCTACTCTTTTATATCGGTATTCTTTTAGGGCCTTTATATATTATCCGCTATATAACGAAGATAAAGAAAGCGAATAAGGAAGGCTCGGTAAACTATAATATTTTCCTCTATTAATATATTTTATCGAATTTCTTATTTATTAAAGCTTTTATATCGGGGTTTAATAAATAAACCTTATAATTAAATTTCGTATTAAACGATTACTAATCCGTAGTAAACGGAATCGATAATTATTTAAATTCGGGTAGGTCGATTATATCTCCTATATTTTTTTAAATATAAGAGTATTACTTTATAATCTCTTTAATCGCGGTAATATCGGAGTCGTTATCGTAGATTATAATTTTATTCGGTAGTTTCGTTTTTATAGAAGGATTAATCTTAGGTCTTAAGATTAACCTTAGATTATAGAGGTTAATAAAGCGTAATATAATTATATTATCCTTATAAGTTTTCGTCGTAAAGGAATAATTATTTAAATCGATAAAGTATACTTCTTCTACCTCGTATTCTATAATTAATTTTATTCGTTAATAATAAGGAATAATAAGAAGCGTATTCCCCTCGTTACGAATATTAATAAAATTAATTATTAAGTTTATAAAGTAAATATAGACTCCTTTTATTTATAGTTTAAATAAGAAATCTCGGTTTAGTAATTATAATTTCCCTTTTAACGAGATTATTACCGTTAATATAATTTATATTAGAACTATTTAGCGCCGCTCTAATTATATAATATATCGGATCTTTATATTATCCCTAGTTATAAATTAAATAGAGATCGTAATATCTTCGTAGTTATTTAAAATTATCTAATTATTAAGGAGGTCGATAACGACTTTCTCCTAAATTAAGATATTTATACCGATAAATATATTAACTTTAAGGTTATCGATAATATAGAAGTTTTTAGTAATTTTAACTATTATTTTTATATTATCCTTCGTTTTTCTATTTATATAGAATATAATTCGAGTCTATTTTATAATTAAATAATAGTTCGAGCCGATATCTTTTAAGGTAATAATTTTATTATAAATCTATAACTAAAAACCGGGGATTCGTTATATAAAAAATACTTTATCGATTATACTTATCGGATACCTAGTATTAAAATATTCTAATTCTCGAATAATATTTAAAGTAAAGCTTATTTAGCCGGTAAAATAATATTATATATAAAATATTATCCCGTTAATTAATGAAGGCGGAGTAGTAGATTCGATTATTAATTTATTTTTTTATCGAGGGGAAGATTTAGGAGTTATCGATTTCGGTATTATTATAATCTCTAGGACTAAAATCTTTAAAGTAATATTTAACTCGGTATTTTTAAATTTTATAGGGGTAGGATTAATTACTTTATAAATATTAATCGAGTCTATATATTTCCTTTCTTTTAGGTATATATATAGAAGATTATTTAACGGGAAATTAAATTTATAGTTTTTATAAATAGGACGTTAACCTATTTTCTTTATAGAAATATAATATATAATTAAGACGAACCTAATATTAATATCTTTATTAATATTTTATTCTTTATTTATAATACTCTCCTTAGTATTATAATAACTCTTATCGGTATTTATATAATAATTATAATAATTTATAAACGGAGTTTCGGGAGAGCCGAAATAATTATTAATAAATTTAAAAAAAATATCGTAATCCGTATTTTTATTATTAAAATTATTATATAATTTATTAAAATAAATAGGCTATATCTATATTTAATTACCGAAAGTATTATACGGTCTCGGCGGGTAATATAAATATATTTTATAATTTTTATAACTTTAGTTATTATAGCTCTAGTTCCCGTAGCCCCGATTTTTAACGAATGAATTTTAATTAAACTAAACGTTTCCAGCGATAATTATAAATAGTTATTTTAATAGTAATAAAGTATTTTTTAGAAATTTTTACGGGGGAGGCTTTTAAACTTATTATAATTATTACTACTATTATATATAAAGTATAGTCTACCGATTTTAAAAATGAACTAGTTAATTATAAGGGTTAATATAAAAGAAAGAAGGTCTAGCTATTTATTAATATAAAAAAAACCGAGAATTATAAGGATTCGGTTTTATAATAAATAGTCTTTACTTTTAAAAGCCTTAAGACTAAGGACCTTAAAGTATTTAAAAATCTTAAGATTAAAAAAATCAATACTATTATTAAGACCGATAAAATATTGAATTATAATATTTATTTTATCGTTATAACGATTATTTATCGTTAAATAACTATTTATCCTCTTTTATATCGTAATTTTTTTCTCGCTTTTTAATTTCCTTTCGATAATCTTTATAGCCTTTTTTATCCTTTTAGATTTATATCCTATATTATATCTCTTTCCTATTTTTAAATTATTCGATAAATTATTTAATTAAAGTATTATTTATTAAAGGAGGGATAATAGCCTAGAAATTAATATTAAGATAATTCTATATTTATATAACCTATATATACTCTTCGGTAATACCGGCTTAAATGATATATTTAGTTATATTCTAGACGTAGATAAATAAATTATTTCGTTCGGTTATATTTTTCGATATATATAACTAGCGATTAAATTCTTCTAGAGTTATAGATATTATAATTTTAAAATAATTTTATAGTTTAATAATTTAACGCTATAGATTATTTAATAGTTATATTATTATATCTTTCTTATCTTAAGAAAGGATTTTAAGTTATTAATTTATAATAATACCGCGGAAGTAGTTATTTAAATTCCTTTTTATTATATCTTTATTTTTTATTATAACGAAATCTTAAACTTTATTATAGAAGGTATAAATTTCTTTAAATATTAATTCTTTAAAGTTAAAGACGATATTACCGGCGCTTTATAACTCTAGGTAATTTAAATAAAAGAAATTTAATTCGCCGGTACAGAAATACCTAACCTATTATTATATTTATTAAATATACCCATTTTTACTAGCTAGTTTTTATAGTTTATTAAATCCCGAAGGCCCTTTAAAAACTTAACCCTAATTTTATAAAATAATTTTAATAATATTTAATATAATAGATTATATAGCCTAGATTATAGTATTATATAAATTTAAATCGATTTTTATTAACGGAGGCGGTATTCGTAGCTAGCCTATAGTTTTTTATTCTTATTAAAATTAAGAATTAAATAAAGTAAATTAATTTCCTTTAAAATTATTAAAATCTTTTTAACTCTATTTTAAAGAGCTAGATTAACCTCTATTATTATTAATTATATTCTCGGTTTAATTAAAAAGAATCCTTCGTATAATATCGTCCGTAGTGAAAATTAATTTTTATAGGAGGAATTAAAATATTAATTTTCTCGGAGCTAGTTAAATTATAGATTTAATTAAATTAGAAATTAAAGAAAAGGATATAACTAGAAGAGAATAAATGAAAGTAATTAAAATCCGGTCTTTAACCCTTCTTTAAAAACGAGGTAATTAAGGATTTAAAATCTCCTCGTTTTTTTCTTTTTAATTATTAAAATATACCGAATCGGTATAATATTTAACGTTTTTAACGAAAGCCGTTAATACTTCCGTAATTAAAGGAGGGTACGTCTAGGAAATCGGAAATATAAAAAAGTTTTCTTTTATAAAACTTTCTTTTTCTTAAATATTAATAGAGGTAAAATATTCTTTTTTTACGAATAACTCGCTACCCCTTAATACGTTTAATAAAAGATTATACTAGTCGATAATAGAAAGAACTACTTCTTAAATTAATCTATTAATATTCTTATTATACTACTCGAAATACTTTTTCGAAAATATAAATAATTAAAATACTAGAGAGATAGTAAAGTTTAATAAAAATAACTTCTTTACCTCCGTGTAGCTTATAGGTAGAGAAAATAGAATAAATTATATATATTTATAAAGATCTTCTACCGGTATATAATTCGAAAGTTTATTTATATAATATTAAAAATTTTAATTTTAATTACGTAAATTAGAAATAACGAAGTAAAAGATAAGAAGTAAAGGATTAAAAAGAAATTTTTAGAGTTCCTATTTCAGCGCGGGGAAAACCTATTAATTTTATTATAATTTTTAGTAGGGTAAATACCGTTTCTCCGTTTTCGGGTAAATATAAACTTTAAATTATAAAAAAAGTAAACTCTACTCTTAACTCCGTAATTCCGGCGCGATTTAACTTTCTTAATAATTAATTATAATTAAACCGAGATCTTTAAGAAAAGGTAAGGATTTTCTATATAAACGAAAATAATAGTATATAATATAGATAGTAATAACGCTTTAATCTAGTATAGATCGTTCTCTACGCCTAGGGCCGAAATATAAAGTACTCTTTATAACCGGGGTATAAATATTCCTTTAGGTTTATAAAGCGCGTTTATAAATTAATTTATATAACTATAAAAGCCTAGTATAATAACTCGATTATTAGGATTTAGGGTAGGCGTAACTAGTATAAAGAAATACTATTATTATATATAAAAATTAAGACGAAAACGAAGCGGCTCGCTTCGTTCGTCGTTATAGAATATTAACGGTTAAAGAGTTAGTATTAATATTATAACTAGTAGTAAATATAAGGACGAATTATAATTAATTTATAATCTCTTAAAATAATTCGACCTATATAAGAGAATAATAGTGCGGATAATAATTATATCTTCGAGATATTAGTAGAGAATTTAATATTTTATAATTAATATTTTAGGGGTTAATAACCGGTCTCTTTTTATTTATAAATAGAATTCGACTACGCCGTTACTACTAAATAGTAAGAATATAGTATTAACGAAATAAAATAGTAATTAAGATTTAGTTTTAGTATATTATATATTTCTTTAATTATTTATCGGTATAAATAAACTACTATCTTATATTAAAGTACTAGTAATAATAATATATTATATCTTCTTTAATATTAAAAAGAATATATTCTTAAATTAATAGAAATAAACTATATAGTATAAATATCCCGATAATAAGAAATAGTATAAAAAGATTAATTTTAGTAAAATATAATCCCGAAAATATATTTCGGATTAGCGTAGAGATCCTTAAAGGGAATACTAGCGTAGGGTAGGGTAGGGTAGGGGGTAGAGTAGAGATCGCGGTTCGATCTCTATACTAAACTAGGGTAGGGTAGGGTAGGGATCCTTTAGAGATCCCTAGTAGTAAATATATAATTAATTAACTTTAAGAATATACTCGATATAATAGGATTTTAGAAGATAACTTATAGTAAAAAGACTTTAATTCGTACTAGAAAATAATATTCTTATTTATCTAAGTTTTATAATTATCCTTTTTTAATCCTAACTAAGAAGCTAGGCTCGTAGGTCGTTAATTATTACGAATACTCTCTTTTACTCTAGCCGAATAACTAGGTAAATTAGGTTTAGATTATTTATTATCTTTATTATATTTATCTACCTCCGAACCGATCCTTATACGATTACTCTTTTTCCGAGTTAAGTTTTAGGTATCGATTATAGAACTACGTTATTAATATAAACGTTTCTTCTATATTTCTAACGGCTAGAGATTAATTATTAATATAATTATTATAATTATAATCTTAATTAAAACTTATATAAGTAGGTTTATCTTCGTTATCGTTACTAAATACTTTTTATTTATCGTTATACTATCGCTTTTCCTTTAGGTCCTCTTTACGAATAATTTCTTCCTATTCTATATCTTCCTAGGAAAGATTCTTTATTTAATCGTTAAATAAATAAAATAGGATATCTTAAGGCCGGTCTTCTTTTATTTTTCTATCGTATTTATATAGAATAATTATAGCTTAGAAAGTTACTAGTAATTATAGTTTCTAAATATTATATAACCTTATAGCGATAGAGAATAAACGCTCTATATTAATACTCGTAATCGGTACGACTAATATATTACGAGTAATTATACTAAGAATTAAAAACCGAGGGGCGAGTTACTTCTATAGTACTAGAATATTCTATTCTATAGATTAATTAGAGAACGGTACTAAAGAGATTAACGGAATTAATTATTAAAAAAATTATTAGAATTTACTAGTATTTTTATACCTCTAGAATTTATCGTCTTCTCCGTCTTTATTACTAGAATCTATATCTAGTATTTAGGCGAGTCTATCGTTTAAATCGCGTTTATAACTTCGTACGAAATTAGATAACCTACTCGAAGTTAATATATTCGTTTAATATTCCTTATACTCTTCCTCGAGAGCGGACTAATAGATTAATAATTATAATAGTTACTTAATATTAACTTCCTACTCTAAGGTCTCGAATATCTTCCCGATTTTTATAAAGTTTAATAAGGCCGCCTTATTATAGAAATACCCTAGACCACCTTTAGTCTTAGCGTAGTACTAATTTAACTTTTCGGTCGTTTAATATAATATAATCTTTATTTTAGGTTTCTACGGTATTTATTTAAAACGGAGTTACTTTATAGTCTTTTCTAGATAACTAAAGAGTTTATTATAAATTATAAAAGTACGGTAGCTAGTAATAGTCTTCGTTATACCGATAGTATTCGTTATTTTCGCGAACTCCCTTATAATATTAATTAGGTAAATAATATGACTTTATTCTTTTATTTTTAATTTAAAATAAGAAATCTTAGTTTATATAAAGTAGCTTTTAATATTATAACGTAGTTTAAATACGCGGACTATTATATAGTATATCGAGTCCTATCGCGTTTTAATATCCTGAATAAACTTTATTAATTTTAATTTAATAAATTTATTAATCTTATTCGGTATACTTTTCCCTATAATATCGAGTCTCTTCTATTAAATATCTCGGAACTAGGTTCTATACTAGTTATTTATATTAATAAATACCGTAGTCTTCCGTATCTAATAGGGTTAGATTATTATAAAGATTATTAGAATTCTCTTACCTTAGCTAGTATTAATGGTAAACTCTTTTACGCGTTAGTCTAGATATCGCGAGAGTCTTATTATTTATCCTAACCCCTTTAAAGTTATTCGTTCGTAGGCGAAAGGTAAATCGTATTTAATAATACTTTAACAATAAACTAAATTATATATATAAGATATAGTATATATTTAGACGATTATTTAATAAATATCCGTTTAACCTTTTTGTTCCTCTATATAAATATAAGAATAGTACTATCGAATATTATCTATATATTACTAGTATTATCGTTTATAATAACGTAGATCCGATACTCGATCCTATACTCACGGACGACCTTAGTTAAAACGTCCGTTAGTCTTTCACCGGTATATTTCCCTTTAATATATTTAAAGTTAATAATAACTTTATAATATTTCCACTCGGCGTTAATAAAGTAGGTAATAATAACTATATATAAAGATATATTATAGGGTGATTATTTATCTAAAGTAAAGAATACCTTTAATTTATCGTCGGGTAAAGTATTAAATAGTTTCTCTTTAATCTTCTTAAATCGTTATAGGAGTTTATTTTTAATTATTAAAGAACTCGGTAATATAGTAGTAGGGTCTAAATAAAAGAACGGATATTAAACTAGGATATTATTAAGAGAGTTATATAATATTCCTACTATAGTAATTATCTATAGGAATGTATCTTTAAAGTCTAATCGTTAAGGTATAAGACCGTTAATCTTAACTTTAGTATTTTTAACTTCGCGGCGCTATATTCGAATTAGCTAGGGAATTCTAATAATTATTATAATAATCTAGACTCTTACCTACGTAGGGATAGTTTCTCTAAAAATTAACTAAATTATACTACGTATACTCGCCGAGTCTTTATAACTTTTCTTTTTTAAATAGTTTATCCCTAACCTAATACCTTAATTTATATAGGGATAAGTTAATATATCGTTATATCGTAAATAAATTATCGATAACTTTCTAGAGCCTACTATTACTCCTTTTTCGAAAGACGTCTATATTTTAGACTTTCAAGATTATATCTTATTAAAATTAATCTTCTTACGTTAATTCTTATTATCGGGATATTTATACTATATAGTTTACTTCTACTAGTCTAAGAATATATTCTTCTTAATATTAAAGAAGATATAATATCTATATCGTTTTCCTTTTATTATAATATTAAGAGGCGGTTTAAGGTAATAGTTTATAAAGTTTCTAATATTAAGAGAAGATATATTATCGAAGACACTATCTAAATTATCTTTATATAGTTAGTTTAATATAGGTTCTAAAGAATATAATAAGGAGTTTAACTAATATTATATAATAAATAATTAATTATTAGAAAGATTATTAGAATTAAGATCTAATATATCTATATATATATATATTCATACTTTACCCTTTACCGATATCGAATCGATATATTCTTAAGAGGTAGTAGGATAATCGTAGGAGAATATTAATATTAAAATATAATAATAAATAAAACTAATCTCGTAATAAATATCGAAAAGAATTATACTCTAAATTCTAGAGTATACTAAAAATCCGCTTAACGTAATATAATTTAATTAAGCTACGCCTTTAATAAAATCTACCTATAATTTAACTTTAGGCTTAAAGTTAAATCGGACGATTATACGTCCGAGCGGCGAGCGGCGAGATTATCTACTAAAATACTCTAGGCTTAATCTTAACTCGGACGATTATATATCCGAGCGGCGAGATTATTCATTAAAATATTATATTTATTATTATTATTATTCTCTACTCTTTCCTTATATTATTTAATAATCCTACGTATATTATTATCTTTTAGAAGGTTTACTATCGAAAAAAATAAGGATACCTCGAAGAATAAAGGTCTAGAAGGCGCCTAGGAAGGTACCTAGTACCTAAAACCTAATTTTAAAAAATCTTAAATATCGTAAATTCAAACGTGGTAATAAATTATCTTTTAATTAATAATAAGTCGAAGCCTTTAATTAATAAAAAATAGTAATAACTTTAAGGTAAATTAAGAAGTATTAGAAATCGACCGAACTTTTACTTTTGAAGTTTACTTTCTATCGAGTAGTTAAAGAGCTTTATATAAATATCGGGTTTTCTAGATATATTTAATCCGTTATAATAATTACTTTTTAAGAGGCGGTAGAAGCTTATTTAATATTAGAGTTTAAATATAAGATTATAGTATATTATTCTATGAATTATTATTAATATTATCTAGTTCTTTAACTAGTAATTTACTATTATAAACGTATAACGATACTTCTAAAGGATTTTAAGTTTCTACGCGATTTTAGATATAAGAATATATTTTAATTTATTTATATCTAATAATAAATATATTTATAATAATTATTCTAATAATCACGAAGGGAGACTAGTTAATATCGAAGTATATAATTATATTAAGAAGCTAGAAATTAAGCGCTAGGAAGTTCGATAGCTCCTCGTCGAATATATATAAATATATTAATAACGGCGTAATACGCTTTTAATTAGGAGGTAACTCTATATTAAATCTTTTAGAAATTAAAATAAACGCCTCTTTAATATTTCTAAAGTCTTTATCTAGGATTTAATCGTAATAAGATAAATTATACCCCTCCTACTACTAAATAAATCTTAGTAAAGAAGTCTACTCGTTCTCTTCCTTTACTTAAAAGTAGGAAGTTATATTCTACTACGTAACGATCTCTTCCTTCGTAAAATATTAGTACGGTTTTATTTATAAAACTAGTAAACCTTAATAATAGTTAGCCAGCCTAATTATTAGAATAATTATTAGAAATCTATATTATATTTTAATTAAAGTAATTATACTAGGCGAAAGTAATATATTTATATATCCTTAGGTCGTAACGCTTAAAATAATTAATTTTACGAAATAAATCTTAAATAGATTTATACTATATAGCCCGCCTAAAGCGGAATTCGTTAATCTTAATAATATATACTATTATATCTACCCTTTTCTAGGCTTCCTAAATTAATATATATTAATCGATAATTAATAATGGCCCTTCGGTCTTTTTATCTACGATTTATTAAAATATAATTTAGGCTAGGTTTAGATTAAGTTATTATTAATATAATTCCTTAATAATTAGAATTTATATATTATTTTAATATACCTCTAACTCGCTTAAATCCTCTTATATAATATTATTATTATTTTAAATTAGTATATCTTAACCTTATAAGGTTATATTAGTTTTCTCTACGAAATATATAATACTATTAACTTAGGTAGTTTTAATCGGAAAATAATTATTATAATAATTATTAGAATAATAGATAACCTAGATTATACCTTTTTAAAAGGATCTCCTACTTCGTTTAAATTAAAATAGTAACTTAATAAGTTTTTAATATTTCTTAGAACTCCTTAATAATACGGAGTTTCTTTTATACTATTAATACCGTAGTTATATTATTTCTTTAATAGTCTATATATTACTTTTCGAATAATAAGGTTTAGGTAAAACGAGCCCTTACTTTTATTATTAATATATTAATTAAATACTCTCTTAGTTTCTTCCTAGGTCCTTAAAATCCCTTCGGCCGTCCTCGTAACCAAGGAGGCGTAATAACTAGACTATTAATATTATTATCGTTATTAATACTGAATCTATACTATCTAATAATAATTTCCGTATTATATAAGAAATTCGTTGAGTTATATAGTATCTACTCGGTTTTAATCTCAGGGTCTTTTTTAACTAAGAAACGGGAATTATAAATATCTTTCTAATAATTTATTACCGAATAGATTTACTACGCGGTTAATCTATAAAAGGATTAATTCGTTTCGGTATAATAAAAATTCTAATTTGTTAATATATATAAAGTTAATATAAACTAGCGGCGAGAATAACGCGCTTTAATTATTAAGTAATAAATATTAAAGAAGACTAAGGTATACTTTACGAAATAATTATTAACTATAAATTAAACGATAAAAGTAGGGGGAAGATCGCCGAAGACTTCGTTAATATTAAAGATTTAATTATAAGAAGTAGGACGTTATATTTAAAAGAGTACTCGCTCCCGTATTTAATATAGACCCTAAAACCTACTAAAAGTCTTATTTAATTATACGACTATTAGAAAGATTATTATAATTAATTTATAATAATAATTAGTAAAGTACCCGAGTATCTTACTCTTTACGCTAGATTAAATTATACCTAGTTCGTAATATTCTGAGTTTATTAAAGTAGAATAAATAAATATCTTAAATAGAATAAATAAAGTAGATAATAATAATTATACTCTTATATAATTTAGGTAAATTCTATCGTCTATAAAGTAATAATTATCGATATTAGTAACTTTAACCTCGTAATTATTACTATTATTACTAGTTTCACTATCGTTACTAGTTTCTTCGTCGTTTTAGGTTATTATAAATACCGCTTCTTAATTAATTAAAACACTACTTCTTAATTAACTAAAACACCGCTTTTTAAATAATTAAATATAGCGCGTACTAATAGAGGTAGAACTAGAACTATATTTAAAATTAGAAATACTACGGGGGGGAAGGCCCCTAAAAAACTACTAACGGTTAAAACGAGGAAAACTATTTTTAATATCTTAACTCTACGTAGTATAACTAGATAAACGCGTAAATATAAAGTATAAAAGAAGGGTAGTAAATCAAATTCTAATAATTATTATAATAATTAAAATTAATCTAAATAATTTAGCCGTCGCTCTACGCGAAATCAAATATTATTAGAAAACTACCGAATTATTTATTCCTAAAGTCCCTTTCCAACGGCTTATATATAAAATAATATTCTCGACTACGTCGGAGTCGTTAAGTATACACTAATAATCGTTTATAATTATAACTATATAAGAAGTAACTAAAGCGATATTAATAATATTATTTAAAAGTAAATTCTATCTTAATCTTTCGTTATTTATATTAATAATATAAGATACTAACCTCTACGTAATCTACGCTAAGCGTATAACTATCCAAAATAAAGATATTTAATTAATATAGATAATTAGGGGTTATAAGTTCATTCTATAAAGAGATATAAATTAATATTAATATTTCTAGTACTTAATATCGTAATACCTAATAGGAGTAAGGTATAATAAAGAAGGGAGTAGGCGGTAGATATAGCTTTCGTATTATTTCATCTTTTAATAACTTCTATTACTATCGAAGAATAGAATATTCTTCTATTTTTATTCTATAACTTTATTACTAAGACGGTTATTATAATAATTATTAGAAATCCGTCTTAGCGTTTAGAGATCCTTTAATAAATCCCTACCCTACTCTATTTTAATTCACGCTCTACGCTAATAGATCCCCACGCTAAGTTAGTGTAGGGATTATACCTCGATCTTTACCCTACTCTACGCCAATCCGAAGCGTACCCGAAAGTCTATAATATAGACGTTTTTCGAAAAAGGAGTAATCGTGGGCTCCGGAAAATTATCGATAATTTATCTATAATATAATAATATATTAATTTATCCTTATATAAATTAAGGTACTAGGTTAAAGAGAGATTATATAAAAAAGAAAAATTATAAAGACTCGGCGAGTATATATAGTATAACGTAATTAATACTTAGAGAAATTATCTCTATATAGGTAAAATCTAGATTATTATAATAATTATTAGAATTTCTTAGTTAATTCGAACGTAGCGCCGCTAAATTAAAAGTATTAAAGCTACGATTAATAGTTTTATATTTTAATAATTAGACTTTAAAGAGGCTTTCCTATAGATAGTTACTATAGTAGGAATATTATATAACTCTTTTAATAATATCTTAATTTAGTATCCGTTTCTTTATTTAAACTTTATTATTATATTACCGAGTTCTTTAATAATTAAAAATAAACTCTTATAACGATTCGAGAAGATTAAAAAGAAGTTATTTAATATTTTATTTAACGATAAATTAAAGATATCCTTTACTTTAGATAAATAATTACTCTATAATATATCTTTATATATAATTATTATTACCTACTTTATTAACGCCGAGTAGAAATATTATAAAATTATTATTAATTTTAAATATATTAAAGAGAAATATATTAATAAAAAACTAACGGACGTTTTAATTAAAATCGTCCGTAAATACGGGATCGAGTATCGGATCTACGCTATTATAAATAATAATACTAATAATATATAAATAATATTCGATAGTATTATTCTTATATTTATATAGAGGAATAAAAAGATTAAATAGATATTTATTAAATAATCGTCTAAATATATATTATATCTTATATATATAATTTAATTTATTATTAAAGTATTATTAAATACGATTTACCTTTCGCCTACGAACGAATAATTTTAAAGAGGTTAAGATAAATAATAAAACTCTCGCGATTTCTAGACTAGCGCGTAAAAGAATTTACTACTAATACTAGTTAAGATATAAGAATTTTAATAATCTTTATAATAATCTAACTTTATTAAATACGGAAAACTATAGTATTTATTAATATAAATAACTAGCGTAGAACCTAGTTCCGAGATATTTAATAAAAGAGACTCGATATTATAAAGAAAAATATACCGAATAAAATTATTAAAATTATTAAATTAAAGTTAATAAAACTTATTTAGGATATTAAAATACGATAGAATTCGATATATTATATAATAATCCGCGTATTTAAACTATGTTATAATATTAAAAGTTATTTTATATAGGCTGAGATTTCTTACCTTAAATTAAAAATAGAAAAATAAAGTTATATTATTTACCTAATTAATATTATAAGAGAGTTCGCGAAAATAACGAGTATTATTAATGTAACGAAGACTATTACTAGTTATTATACTTTTATAATTTATAATAAACTCTTTAATTATCTAGAAAAGACTATAGAGTAATTTTATTTAAAACGAGTACTATAGAAGTCTAAAATAAAAACTATATTATATTAAACGACCGAAAAGTTAAATTAGTACTACGTTAAAACTAAAAGCGGTTTAAGATATTTCTATAATAAAGCGGTCTTATTAAACTTTATAAAAAGTAGGAAAATATTCGAGACCTCGGAGTAAAAAGTTAATATTAAATAACTATTATAATTATTAATCTATTAATCCGCTCTCGAGGTAGAGTATAAGGAATATTAAATAAATATACTAACTTCGAGTAGGTTATTTAATTTTATATAAAGTTATAAATATAATTTAAATAATAAGTTTACCTAAATATTAAATATAGATTCTAATAATAAAGAAAAAGAAAATAACGAGTTCTAAAGATATAAAAATACTAGTAAATTGTAATAATCTTTCTAATAATTAATTCCGTTAATCTCTTTAATACTATTCTCTAATTAATCTATAGAATAGAATATTTTAATATTATAAAAATAACTTACCCCTCGGTTTCTAATTCTTAATATAATTACTCGTAATATATTAATCGTACGGATTATAAATATTAATATAGAGTATTTATTCTCTATCGCTATAAAGTTATATAATATTTAAAAACTATAAGTACTAGTAATTTTCTAAGTTATAATTATTTTATATAAATATAATAGAAGAATAAAGAAAGACCGATCTTAAGATATCCTATTTTATTTATTTATAGAATAAGAAAAAATTATTCATAAAGAGAATCTAAAGGAAAAGCGATAATATAACGATAAATAAGAAATATTCAATAACGATAACGAAGACGAGCCTACCTATATAAGTTATAATTAAAATTATAATTATAATAATTATATTAATAATTAATCTCTAGCCGTTAAAAATATAGAAGAAATATTCGTATTAATAATATAACTCGGAAAAGGAGTAATTATATAAAAATCGATTCGAAGGTCGATAAATATAATAAAGATAATAAGGGATTTAAATCTAATTTACCTGATTATTCGGTTAAAGTAAAAGAGAGTATTCGTAATAATTAATAACCTACGGGCCTAGCTTCTTAGTTAGGATTAAAAAAGAATATTTATAAAATTTAAATAAATAGAAATACTATTATCTAGTATATATTAAAGTTTTCTTATTATGAATTATCTTCTAAAATCTTATTATATCGAGTTTATTCCTAAAGTTAATTAATTATATATTTATTACTAAGGATCCCTCGGTAAATCCCTACCCTACCCTACCCTAGTTTAGAGTAGAGATCGAACCGCGATCTTTACTTTATACTCTACCTTACTTTACTTTATTTTAATATTCCCTCTAGGGATCCCTATATTAATCCGAAGTATATTTCCTCCACGGATCCCTACTTTATAATAAAGGAAATGATAAAAGAGTTAGATAATATATTCGGCGAATATAATTAAATTAGAAAGATAAATATAGATCTTTATTATCTCTTATTTAATATAAGTATTAAGAGACGTAATAAATATTATAGTATAACCTTACCTACTTTAGATTTAATTTAGGTTTAAATTATCTTAACTTAACCTAACTTATCTTAAATCTAATTTAAATTTAAACTAGTTTCCCTATTTTTATCCTAATATAGTCGGGATAAGAAATAAATAAATACTTTATATATTAATTTTTATTTAGATAATAACTAGCCCTATTTTAATTTTCGTTCTTTATTTTTTATTTTAGCCTACTCTTATATTATAATTAAATTATAGTTTAATAAACCTAACCGTTAATTTAATAAATATCTAGATATTAATCCCGTTTCTTAATTTTTTAAAAAACTAACTACCTAACTAGTACTTTATAATATTAGGATAATTATTATAAGAGATTAACCCTTTAACCCCGAAGACCGCGTATAATAATTCCTCGCCGAAGTTTAGAATAACCCTATTAACTTTCTAAATACCTTCGATTATTTATATATTTAGGTCGAGAGTAATTCTTTATTTAATATTTTATCTTTATTTACGCCTTTTCTTCCTTTTATATTAAATACGTAATCCTTAGTTTATATTATCGTTTAGGTAATAACCTAGGTCGTATTTATTATAATTTAAATTATACCTTAACCCCCGCCTTAAATATTCGATAAGAATATTTTTAATAATATTATTATTATAGGCCTACGCTCGTCTTCCTTTTTAAATATTTAATAATTTATTCCCTCGCGATCTCGAACGCCTCCTAGATCCGAAAAGCTCCTAGATATCTCAGAATATAAAAGAGACTAAAATAAATTAAATACTTAAAAATAAATATTAATATAGCGAAAATATATTAATTATAACCACTACCCTACCGATAACGATAAGATCGTTTATATAGAGTTTAAATTAACTATCGGTAAAAAGGCCTTTAATTTAATAAACCGTTACCGAAAAAAAAATCTTTATACCTTAACTAGTTTTATTAATTAATAAAAGAAATTATAAGAAGTATATAATAACCCGTTTAAATAAAAGGATACTCGGAATTATATCCGGGAATTTAAATAAAACTTTATATCTTTTAATAAATACTTTAACCTCGTTATTTAAAAAAAGAAATATTCTCGAATAAAGAACGAATCCTTAATTAATATTATAAAATATAATATTAATTATACTACCTAATAGGCCTTTATCTCTTAAAGGAAAATTAATAACTAACGGTTATATACCTTCGATAAATATATCCGTATATACTCCGAAATCGACTAAAAATTTTAATAGATTAAATATTATCTACCTCGTTAAAGTATTATTTTTATTAAATTAAAATAAACCTCGAGGAGGTTTATTATATCTTTATTAGCTTTTACCCTTATAACCCGCTTTATTATAACGAGTACTTTTATCCCCGTTATTATAACTCTAATTTTTTTATTTAGGGAGTTAATAAACCTCGATTCTACTTAAATTATTATTAAAGATAAATTAACGAGAACCCCGGTTATTAAAGTTATTTATAAGAAATAAAGACTTTACTTTTATTATAAATCGTTTAGATATAATATAAGAGTCTACCTAATTAAACTAGTTAATCTCCGATCTAGTATTATAATTATTATCGACGACGACGAGAGCGTTATAAGAGGAGTTACTTTAAATATAACAGAAAAAAAATCCTAATATAAAGTCGCGTACTAGGACTATAGGTACCTAGAACTTTATATATACTTTTTTATTTATCGGTTATATCGTTTAATTTACTTTCGTTATTAATTAAGTTTTCGTTTAAATTTATTATATAACTTTTTAAGACCGACCCTACTTTTCGTAATAAATATATAGTTATTTTTTATTAATTACGGAATAACTAGTCCCGAATTCAAATTAAAGTTTTAATTAATACTAGTATATCCGGTTATCTTTTTATTAATTATAATTATATATATTTAATATTTACCCCTTCGTTTTTTTATTATCTTTATATCGTCCGACCCTTTAATAATATACCTACCGCTATAGAACGTATTATTTATATCGTAGAAACGATTTTAAATATTTATAATTATTAGGAACGAATAATTTTCTTTATTACTAAACTTAATTAATACCCCGTCGTAATCGGTTTATTATACCTCTATTATTATAAAGTTACTACCGATTTCTTAAATAATTTCTTAATCTTCGTTTTATATTTTTATTTAAAAAACTATACCTTAAATCCTATAAAAGTCTTCGCGGAAAATAAACTCTTTTTTATATTTTAAAAAAGTTTTTAAATTTAAGAATTTTAGTCCCTAGTTTTATCCGATATTTATATAAAATAAACCCCGATTTAAAAAGAGTCGCTAGTATATAAAGAGCCGTTATTATTTATAGATAATAATGTTACTATTAAATAATTAATTCCGACTCGAGAGAAGTTACTTTAGTTTTAGGTTTATTAATAGTATATTTAATCCTAAATTTATAAAAAATAAACCTTGATTTAAGAAGAGTTAATTTAGTCCTAGGTTTAATAATAATATATTTAGTCCTAGGTTTATAAAAAATAAACCTCGATTTAAAAAGAGTTATTTTAGTCCTAGATTTACTAGAAGTAAACCTAATCCTTAGCCTAACCTAGTACTCGTATAAAATAACCTAGAACTTAAGAGGAGTTACCTTAGTTCTAGGTTTATTAATAATAAATTTAGATTTAAAAAGAATCTTCCCTACCCTAGTTTTAATTATTTATTCCTATAAGAACTAGTTATAATAACGAGTATAATTATATCGTTATTACCGTTAAATAAGGAAAGACGTTTAAGATTAAGTATTGTAGTCTAGCCTCGCTTCGTTTTAAATCTTAATATTAAAAATAACGAACCTAGTACCTAGCTACTCTTAATATATACGAGATAAAATCTCGATTATTTACCCGGCTCGTTAGGCCTAATAAATAAACCGTGTTTAATCTATTATTTATAAAAATTAATTGATTTTTAAATATTCTAGAAGAAATCTCGACCTTAAATATTTAACCTCGTTAAGAATCTAGATACTATAAACCTAAACCCCGTTTTAATTAAAATCTTAAATTAAATATTTATAATTAAGCCTAGAACCGAGTTATATTTAAAATAAATAAAGAGTTTTACTTTACCTCCGTTATTATTTAAGAAGAGTTTTAAATTTACCGAGATAATAAAAATATTAACCTAATTACGATTTTACCTACGCGGTATTATAAATTCCTAGATATTTTTTTAAGAAAAGACGCTAATACCTTACCCCCGTATTAATTATATAATTATATTATTAAGTTTAAAGAAGGGCTATAACCTCTATTATTTAATTTATATAATATAAATTATAACGAGATCCTAGGGCTCCGCCGTTACCTAGATAAAAACTTTAATAAAGATTTTATTCGAGTTAATTAATTTTATACTATATTTTTTATTTTATTCGTAAAGAAACCTAACGGAGGTTTATATTTTTATATTAATTACCGAGGGCTAAATATTATTATTATAAAGAATAGATACTCTTTACCCCTAATATTAAAAACTTTAAATTAATTAAATCGTATTAAGGTATTTTTTAAATTAGATATTATATTTATTTTTAATCGCCTCCGCGTTAAAAAGGGCGATAAAGAATTTAATATATTCTATACCCGATTCGGTTTATTCGAATACCTTATTATATTATTTAGATTATATAATAACCCTACCTCGTTCTAATACTATATTAACAATACTCTTTATAAATTTCTCGATAAGACTTATACTATATATCTCGACGATATTCTAATTTATAACGATATCGAGGAAGAGTATAAAATCTATATTAAATATATTCTTTAGAAACTCCGTAAGGCGGGGCTCTAAATAAATATTATTAAATATAATTTCTATATTAAAGAAGTTATATATCTAAGATTAATTATTATTATTTAAGGGATTAAAATAAATCTAAAGAAAATTAATATAATCCTGAATTAGTTATAACTAGTTAATATTAAGGATATTTAAAATTTCTTAGGGTTCGTTAACTTTTATCGGCGCTTTATTTATAAATTTAATAAACTCGTTATACTATTTATAACTTTAACTAAAAAAGGGATTATCTTCGAGTAGAATATTTGATATTAAATAACTTTTAATATTTTAAAGAAGGTTTTTATTTTTAATATTATCCTAATTTATTTCGACCCCGACCGTAAGATTATAATAGAAATAAATACGTTTAATTATATATCTAGGGGCGTCTTATCTTAATACGACGATTAAAATATCCTTCGTCCTATTATTTATTTTTTAAAGAAGTATAACCCTACCGAGTATAATTATAAAATTTATAATAAAGAGTTTATAGTAATCGTCCGCGTATTCGAGGAATAATATTTTAAACTAGAGGGATCTACTCTCTTTATCGAGGTAATATTTAATTATAAAGTTTTTAAATATTTTACTTTATCTAAAATATTATCTCGTCGTTAAACGAGGTAAAATAAGTTTTTATCCCGTTTTAATTATAAGATTACCTACTAGCCTAGTAAAGAAAGTAGTAAATCTAATATATTAATATATTAATTAAAAAACCTTTTTAAAGAGGGGGATAAATTAGACCCTAGATATTAATATTAATATTAGATTATATTAAAAAGAAAAAACCTAGCCCTAGAAGTCTTTAAGAATTATATTTATAATATATCGCTAAATATAACGACCCTAACCTTAATCCTAGTTATTCTAATTATATCGGTAATAAATCTAGAGATTTTTATTTAATTCTTTTAATTATACCTCGTATTAATTCATACGACCCCGATAAACCTCGATATAGATATTAATTTAGAATTTTAGACCCTATTTATATCCTACGAGCCTAAATTAAATAAAGATTAATTTATTAATTTAAATAAAGACTTATACGATACCCCGATTTATTAATTATAGGATATAGCTAGTTAAGCCGATTAATTCGTTTTTAAAATCTTAGAAATACTACGTTCTAGAACGCGTTATTATAACGGAATTCCCCTCGCTAAATACGAAGATAAGGATAGAGTTCTCTACTTCCGAGAAAAGAAATATATTCCGAATTCTAATAAATTACGCCTTCGTTTAATTTAGTTAGTTTATAATAATATCGCGGGTAATTACCTAAATCGTATTAAATATTACGAATTAATTAATCGGGCCTATTAGTAGCCTAATATCTATATTATTATCTAACGATTCGTTAAGAATTATTATATATACCGAAGAATTAAATCTTCCCGTTAATATACCTAAAGATAACTACGCCTATTACCGCTTTTATAACGATATTAAAAAGATATCTCGATAAATTATATAAATCCCCTACCGCCTTATACCTTTATAGGAATTATTTATTAATATATCCTAATTTTCGTAGACCGCTTAATTAAGATACGGTACCTAGTATTAATTATATCGATAAAAGTAAATAAAGTCTACGACGTTTTTTATTAAAATATATAAAAGCTTTATAAACTACTAGATATCTTTATTTCGGATCGAGGATTTTAATTTATATCGGAGTTTTAAAAGGCTTTATATAAATATTTTAAAATCGACTAATATATATCTACTAGGTATTATCCTTAGACGGATAATTAAACCGAGTAGTTTAATACTATAATAAAATACTACCTCCGTATATATATTAATTATATATAGGATAATTAGGTAAAATAGCTCCTTAAAATAAAGTTTTTTAATAATAATATTAATTTTTCTAATACTTTAACCTCGCCTTTTTTAGTTAATTATAGTTAATATCTATATATCGGTTTCGAGTCTACCGAATTTTTATTTTAAGATCTTACTATTTAAGCCCGTATTTATTTAATTACTACCGATAAATTCGTAATATAAATAGAAGCCTTAAACGACTACCTCCGCGATAAAATATTTATTATTTAAATTATTTTTAAATCCTCGGCTAACTAATAAAGGCGCTTATATCCGATATATTTAATAAACGATTGAATATAGCTAAATATTAAGAATTTGAATATTATATACTTTTTAATTAAATTTAATAATTATAATATCGGCCCCTTCCGAGTCTTTAAAGTTTTCGATAATCTTCTCGTAATTTAGTTAGACTTTCCGTATTTTATAAAAATTTACCCCGTCTTCTACGCTAGCTTATTATAATTAATAATTAATAACTTTTTACCTAGATAAATCTAGCCTATCCGAGAACTTATAATTACCGAAGATAATTAATATAAATAATATATTAATAGTATTTTAAATTCTAAATATAATCGCCGTTATAGTCTACTTTTATTAAAGTATTATATTAATTAAAAAGATTACGTCGTTATATAAAAACCCTTTTAATACTTTACCCATTATTAATAGTTTATTAATAAATATTATATCTCGAATCCTAGCGCCGCTAGTCTTTACGAATTACTATATATTATTTAAAGGTACTAGTATAAGGAACTTTTATTATCTTTATTTTAGTCCGATTTTTAAGAAGTTAACCCCCGCCTATACTATAATTTATTCTTTATCCGTTATTATCCCCTCGGTTATCGTTCCGTATCGGCTTCGACCGATACTTCGTATTATTATATAAATAAATAGTACCCTATAGCCTAGCCCCGCCGTTATCGTTTATAGATAATAATGTTAACGCCTAGTCTTATCCGTATACCGCCGTTTATTCCCCGTTTTATCTCTTATTTATTACTATCGATAACTCGAATACTTCGATACGTTTTTATTTTAATTATTTCACAACCCCAAATAAGATTTAGGGTTACGAAATTTAATTAATCGAATTAATTATTTATTTATTTTATAAAAACTCGACCTTAAAAAGGGGGTTATTATTATAGTATAATTTTATTTACTTTAAATCTAATTTAGGTCTAAACTATCTTAACTTAATTTAATTTATTTTAAATTTAATTTAGATTTAAACTAGTTTCCCTATTTCTATCTTAATATAATCGGGATAGGAAATAAATAAATACTCTATATACTAGTTTTTATTTAGATAATAACTGGCCCTACCCTAACTTTCGTTCTTTATCTTTTATCTTAGCCTACTCCTATATTATAGTTAGGTCATAGTTTAATAAACCTAGCCGTTAATTTAATAAATATCTAGATACTAATCCCGTCTCTTAATAATAAAATATTTAATAAATTCTTCGCCCGTTTTTCTATAACTATCGCCCCCCTATAGTTCTCGAATATTTATAAAATATCGAATTTAAAGCGATTATTAATAGAGTATCTAAAATTAAAAATAGTAGATAGAATTATATATATTTTATTCCGCGACTTCGTAAAACGACTTCGATAATACGACGTAGACCTAAAATAAAATAATAAAATAATTAATTATACTATTAAAGCCGCTAGGGGTATAGGCTCTATTATATATATATCTAGGACTTTTATAATAAGAGATTAAAGTTCGACTAAAACTCCTACCTCTATTAATACTTTTAAATAAAAAGATAGTAGCGGTAGAACCAGCCGATAAAATAATAATTATAGTAGTAATCGTATATTATTTAGAGTATATCGTTATCTATAAAAAATATAGGATCGCTTTAGATAGGAAAATCGTTATTTTAAATATCTAGAATAAAAATACCGATTAAGAGATAAGAATACCCTCTATAAAAATTAAAAACTTATAATTAGAAATTAAATAGTTACGAAGCTAGTCGTAGTAAAATTAGAGTTTATTAATAAAGAAATTAATAACTTTAATTTAGAAAATACTTAATCCTTAATAAAGTCTTTACTAGAGATAAATATATTTAAATACACAATAAAATCGAATAAATAAAAAGATAGTAAACTATAAACACCGCTTTAATAATTATTTTATTATCTTTATATAATACCTCTAGTAAATTTTAAAAAGGAAGATAACTAAATTTCTTAAAAAGAATCTATATTAAATAGAGATTAATAAAGGCGAAATATCTCGTTAATATTAAAGCCTCCGTAAAAGCCTTTATTAATATTAAATTCACGAAATATTAAAAACTTCTAACTATTTTACTAGTAAAACTTTATCGATTTAAACTAATTAATAATAAATTAATTTTAACGATTATTTATATAACCTAAATAAAACTAGTTATTAATAATTATATCGAGGAGTACTAGTACCTAGTTATAAACCTAGGTCGCTTCGATTTTATACTAGAGATATTATAACTAGAATTATATAATCTCTATATCTCGTTTAAAGATAAGTTAATACTATTTAATTTAAATTATTATATATCGAATTATTTATAATATAATAAACCCGTCCTCGTATATAGTAATTTAAAATAATAAGGGAAACGAGTTATATATAAAAGTAAAAAAAATATCGCCGAGATTTTAATATATATTTATATTAAAATAATTAAAAGAGAAGAAAACTAAGTTTTAGTTATATAATTTAAAGACTTTAAATAGTTAATATATAAAGAATATACTAAAGGGCTAGGGTTTATTATTAATATAATAACTATATTATTTAAAGACTATAAACGATTTTTTAAAAAAGTAAAAAGAATTCCCGTTATAATTATAAAACGGAAACGAAAAGTACTTAAGAAGTACTATAAATAAATAGAGATTTAGAACTTTATAAAAACAAATAAACTACCTCTTTATAAAGTAATTAATTATAAAATTTAATTATAAAAGAGAGTTATTCCGGTAGTTAAAAAAATCTATAAAATATCTCGAGACTAAACCGCCGTAATTAAAGAATATATAGATGGAATATTAAATAAAGATTATATTAGAAAGAGTATTTTATTTTATATAATATTAATATTAATCGTCAAGAAACCTAACGGAGGACTATATATATATATTAATTATCGGGCTTTAAATACTCTTATTATTAAAAATAGAAATACTCTACTATTAATTAGGGAGACCATAGTTAAGTTATATACTACTAGGATTTATAGTAAATTCGATATTATTATAATCTTTAATGAAATTCGAATAAAAGAGGAAAATAAAGAGAAAACTACTTTCTTTACTCGATACAACTTATTTAAATATATAGTAATACCGTTCGGACTCTATAATACGCCGAGTGTATTTTAAATATCTATTAATAACGTCCTCCGAGAATACTTTAATATATTCTACTTTATTTATTTTAATAATATTCTTATCTATAGTAATACTAAGACCGATTATATCGAATATATCGGGAAAGTCTTAAATAAACTCCGTAAAGTAGGGCTTTACCTAAATATTAATAAATATAATTTCTACGTTACGGAAATGATATATTTAAGGTTAATTATTATTATAAAAAAATTAAAAATAATTTAAAAAAGATTAAAATTATCTTATAATAGAAGACTCCTAAATATATTAAAAACGTATAAATATTCCTAGGATTCGCGAACTTCTATAGAAGATTCGTTAAGGGCTACTCTAGAATAATAATATTATTATCGAATTTAATAAATATAACCGAGAAAAAGAATTTTATATATTTTTAAACACTAGATAATATTAAATAAAAAACTTTCGATACTTTTAAAATAATATTTATATTAACTCCGATTTTAGCTCACTTCGACTCTAATAAAGAAATATAATTAGAAACCGATATATCCGATTATATAATAACTATAATACTATTATAGAAGAATATTAAAGGTATATTAAAACTAGTAGTTTTTATATTTAAAAAAATATCTCTTTAAGAATATAACTACGAAATATATAATAAAGAGTTACTAGTTATTATTAGATCCTCTAAGAAATAGTATCCGGAACTAGTAAATATATTTATTAAAAATCCTATTAAAGTAATAACGGATTATAAAAACTTAGAGTATTTTATAATTATAAAATAACTTAACCGACGATAAATTAAATAAGTAGAGTTCTTATTAAAATTTAATTTCTATATTATATATCGGCCTAGTTACTAGGGGATAAAGCCCGATAATTTTACCCATAGAGTAAATGATTTATTAGAGATTAATAACGATAATAGAAATAAATTTTAATATTAGATTTTATTTAAATATATATATTTAGATTAGAGAGTCCGTTAAATAATCTCCCTCGCCTCTTTACTCCTCGATAAATTTAAATAGAATATATAATATCTAGTAGTATTAATCTATGATCTAAATAAATAGGGTAGTAGTATCGACGATAACGAATTATTATCGGGGACTTTAAGTAAATTTAAAATTAAAACTAAAGACCCTATTATTAAATTAAATATTATATAACGGATAAAAAATACCTACGGGGGCGACGATATAATTTAATATATTATAAATCTAAGGTAGTCTAATTTAAGAACTATATCTTAAAATTTAATAAAAAGTAGAATTAAGTTAGAGTTAGGCGATTATAAAGTTATTAATAGAATATTATATATAAATAAAAAACTCTATATATTAAATAACCTCGAACTCCGTATTAATATTATTAAATAAATTTATAAGAGTTCTACTAGCGGATATAAGAGACGTATAATAATATATAATTATACTAGCCGCTATTACTATTAACCGCGAATAATTAATAATATAATATAATATATTAAAAGTTGTTACATTTATAAAAAAACTAAATTATATTAAAATAATAAATAAAACTTATTAAAGCTACTACCTATACTAGATCGATATTTCTAGAATATTTTAATAGATTTTATTATACTTTTACTAATCTACTCTCGTTATAAACGGGTATATAAATATATTATAATAATTATTAATAGATTATTAAAGAAAAAGAAATTTATTTCTTTAAATTCTATAAAAGTCGAAGTTATAATATAAATATTTATCGAATAAATATAGCGAGAAGAAAGATATTTTATTATAATAATATTAAATAAAAGATCCTAGTTTATAGTATATTTCTAATAAAAACTATATTAAAGGATAAATATTAAATTTAAACTATTAACTATATTCTACCTCGAGACGGATAAGTAAATAGAGAGTATAAATACCGCGTTAAAGTAATACCTCCGCGCCTACGTTAGTTATAACTAGGATAACTAGATTAATTTCTTACTACTAACTAAATTTAAAGCGAACTCTAATAAAAATACTTTATCTAGTATCGTTTTATTCTTTATAACGAAGGGTTACCTAATTCGTTTAAGAATTAAATCGTTAATATTATAAAATACGGAAGTCTTTTAACGGATAAAAAGAGAAATAAAATCTATTAATAAATTCGTCGAGAAGATAAACTAATTAAAATACTATTTATAAAAATAATTTAAATAGTTTTAAATACTATAAATAGAGTAGGTAAATAAAAACCGCCGTTTAATACTAGAATTTAAAAAAGAGGGTATAGTAATATTTAATAATAAAAATATTAAAATAACCCGACCGAATAAATTTTTAGATTTCAAAAATCTAGGCCTATTTAAAGTCGTTCGCGGAATTAATAATATAATATACGAATTAGATTTATTAAAATCGATAAATAACGTCTTCCCTATATTTTATTTATAATTTTTATATATAAATAGGAGTAACTCTCTTTCTAGTTAAACCGAACTACTACTATCTCTAGTATATATAGATAATAAGAGAAACGATTATAAAATAAAAGAAGTTATCGACGCTAAAATAAATAAAAGAAGAAAGGATTTCTTAATAAAGAAGAAAGAATACTTTATATATAAAATTAAATACCGAGGGTAGGATAATATACCGGAGTAGTAATTATATTAAAACGTAGCGGGCTACCTTAATTTAATTACCGATTTTCATTATTAATATACGAATAAACTAGAGCCTTATATATTATTTAAAATACTAAATAACTAGGAATTATTACTAATTTTACTACTATTAAATTAACCTTATTATATTAAAATAAGAGTATTTACTAGAATAAATATTATTATTAATAAACCTAATCTATTTAACTAAGGAGGCGGACTTATATAATAATTATAATATTATTATTTACGTTTTTGACGACGATTAAGAAGAGCTAGCGCCGATACTAGTATATATTTATTTCGAAAATACGTGTAATTAACGGGAAATTATATAGTAGAATTAGTCGTAGGAGCTCTCGTTTAGGGAGGGGGGTAATATTATAATTTTCATTTATATAATTATATATTTCTATATTACTAGGCCTAGTTAGGCTAGCGTATTTAGGCCCCGATTAAATAGTTAATTTATAAATATTATTACTAGAATACTATAGTTAGAATTCTATTTAAACTACGGTTCTATATAATTATTATTTAAATATTAAGTTTTTAATATAACTCTACCGAGTTATCCTAGTCTAAAACTAATTGTTTTTACTAGTTAATTATTATTCTAGAGTTATTTTAACTCTACCGAGTTATCCTAATTATAATATAGTAGTATAGTATTTGGTATATAGTAAAAGAGTTACTATTCTTAAGTGCTAGGCCTGTGTATTTATAGTATTTACGCTAGTTATATATAGTCTAGTATGCCAAGTAGCAGGAATCTACTAGTAAACCGTGATAATATACTACAAATAAAAGAAAGTTATGGCGTCCTCGCTAATGTTTATATTAAGGATAGATTTAAACGCTGAAAGTTATTTATTTCCGATTACGCTTTGGAACGATTACGGTAAATATATCTAACTACCCTTTTCCGGAAGGCTGTGCTGGCGTAGTAGGTATTTACGTAGTCGGAGCTAGTATTATAGGTACTAGTATTATAGGTGCCTACTAAAGGCTTCCGCGAGGTATAATCGACGGTATTAAATCGGGCCTTATTATTAATATCTCCTCCTCGTATTCGTTAATAAGGTCCTAGGCGTTATTAAAGTATTTAATATTATACTATTAATTAAACTTAGGGCCGTAATCTTATTATTATATTAAGTATTTTATTAATACTCTTTTACCTCGACGGCGAACCTTTTTATTAAGGAGGCGCTTTATAACCTAGGATTTATATTTATCGGTATCGTTATCGACGTAGACCGAGTCGGGCTACTCCGGTAGAGGACGATTAAAAGGGTCCGGTATACTAGGCTAAGGTTCTAGTTATGTTATTAAGAAAACTGGGTGGACCCTTTAGTGGCCTAGTATCTTTAGATAGTAGGTTTATTTATTTATATACTCTAGGACTTTAAAAGGTCCGATATATTATTAGTTAAGTTTATGAATTTTCGTAGCCATAATAGTTTAGGGGATAGAGTAACCCTTATAAAGGCGTAGTAGGACTTTTTCGCCCTTCTTAAAGTATATAGACTAATGGCTATAATTATAGTAGTATTTCTAGCTTATTTATACGAAGCTAATAATATCGGTTATTTCTATACGGATACGGGTCTATTATAGTAGTAGTATACCTAAACCTAGTAAATTAAGAGGTCGGTTTAAGGTGAAGCCGTAAAAGATTTTATTCGGCGTTTTCGATATTATTATAGAGGGTGAATTATTTAGTAAGCCTTGGATTCGAGGTAGTACCGTAGGCTAGAGTATTAGGTCGTAGAATATATATATATAGAACCGTAGCGCTATCTTAGTAGTTTAGTTAGTACGTTTACTACTCCCGTCCGTTTAAGGGTAGTAGGTTATAGAGTATAATAAACCGACTTTAAGGTACTTAAATATAGCTTTTTATAAATCGCTAAGGAATTTAGGGTCTCTATCTAATAGTAGTACCTTAAGTATACCCTAGTCGCCGATATTAAGGCGGTTTAATAGTACGATAACCTAATTACTAGTATTCTAGGTAGATTTGCCTAGGATATATATAATACGTTTAGTGAACTTGTATATAATAGTTATAGTATAGTCGAAGCCTTCTATAGTTACTGGTATAGCTAGGATCTAGTCGAGCGTAAATATATAGAACGGGATAAGTAGGCTTTTAATTAATTATATAATACTATATAAACGGTATCGACGAGTTTATAATACTAGGCAGTTAGGGTAGTACTTAATATAGTTACGGAGTTATTTTATAAGCCCATAAATATACTAGGATTTAGATATAATTTCGAAGTATTTATTAAAACCTAGGTGACTAGCGCCGTATATTATATTTAATATTTTCTTTATAAGAAGTTAAGGAATATAAAGACGCTTTAAGCCGGTGAATTTATTAATATAGTAGAGTAAGCTAGAGGTATTATAGATAAAAGAAAGCGTAGCGACCGCGCTAAGGTTAGGCTTTATTTTTATAGTAGAGAACTCGGGTAGCGTAGCTAGAATAGAAGTTATTAGATCTATTTATTTAGGTCGTATCTTAGTGTTAGTATTAATTAATTTAATGATTTTTATTTAGTATAGGTCTTTCGCGTAGCCTTCTACTAGACGCGAATAAAAATTATCGCTTATCTCTATAAAGGTAGCCGTGTACGCGTATAATTCACTATTATTAGCGAGGCCTTAGGACGTATAGCTATAGAGTACGTCTAGCTCTAAATAATTATTTAATAGAGTTAATAGGTTCGAGCTAGTAAGCCTTAATAAAGTATCTAATATAATATATTCTTTACCGGGCTTATATTTTACGTCTAAACGGAACTAACGGAGGAATTAAAAAATCTTAATTAATCGAACGTTTATCCTTATTATAGACGTGGTCGTTATAATCGATAATTATTTCATAATATTAAATATAGCGGAATAATTAGTTTAAATAACGACGGTATACTTCGACGACTCTATTAGGTATCTAACTTTCTTAATTATCTATATAAATCCTATTATTTTAAGCTCCGTAGGCTAGTAGTTCTTTTCTATAGAGGTTAATACCCTAGATAAAAATATAATTAGCTTAATAGTAGTTCGTAATAATTATTTACTAGGCTCGAGTTAAATATCTTTTCTAATATAGAAGATTTATACGCTAAAGCCCCACTCTTAAAAAATATTAAGGTTAATCTATAGTACCCTATTAGAGTCGAAATAAACTAGAATCGACGCTACTGATAATATTTACTAAAGGCTTCGGAAGCTTACTTCCTCTCGGGCTATAAATAATAATAATCGGTATCGAGATAAATAGGCCTTATGTAGATTACCTTTAGTCGGAGCTTCCTTAAATAAGTTTATCTTTAAATCTTATAGTAGTCCTACTAGCTAAATATAATAATAAACCGAGCTACGGAGGTAGCCTATAAAACTAAAGTAGTACTCGAGGTCCCTAAGGGTACTAGGGTAGTTAAGGGTATTAATAATTTTTAATTTATCCTTAACCGTAGTTATACCGAGCGAGTTCACTTTATATCCTAGTAAATTGATATCGGGGTAGCCTAGGAAGGTTTTTTTAAATATAATAACGATATTATAATTAACTAGAAGACGGAATAAAGCGCGTAGGTAGTTAAGGTACTCGGGAAAGGATTTCGAGTTAATAATAATATTATTAATATAGGCCTAAACGAAAGCCTTTAAGGGGCGTAAAATTCTATTAATCTAATATTATACGTATATTATTAAGTTTATATAATTTATAATAGGTACGTTAAACGTCTCCTAACCGCGATATATTACGACGGTAAATATATATCTAAAGGCGGGGTACACCAGCTATTAGTAGAAGAATAAATATATATTAAATATTAAAAGGTAAGTATAACCTAGTAGTCTAGTAATAATATTAGACTATAATAGTATAGGATAGATATTAGAGACGATAAGGTTATTAAGGCCGCGTATATCTACTACTACTCTACCTTTACGCGTACTATCTAGTAGAATCTTTTATACTACGAAAACTAAATAACTAAAAGATATAGGTTAGGTTATATACTCTAGACGACCCTATTTATATAATTCGTTAAAAATCTTATTAACGATAACTTTATCTTTAATACCGAGTAGATAGACTTTAATACGGTTATTATTAGGGAGCTTAATTTACTAGTTATTATATAACGGGATCTTTATCTACTTTTCCTCGGGGACCTTAATAAATCCCTTATTAATCTATAATATAGGAAACTCGTTAATAAGGTTTAATAGAGCCTTTATTTTATTAGGGTTATTAAAGATTATAACGCCGTTATAAAGCTTGACTTTAAAGGCTATACTAGAGTTTACCGAGTTAATAGAGCTTATATTTACGGAGGCGGGGAAGTTTATACTAGGAATAATATTATCGACGAGTATTAATAAACTAAAAGCTACCGCCGTAGTAAAAGTAGTTATTTTTTTAATTTAACTCGTTAATCTTTAGGTTATAGAAGTCCCCGTTAAATAAGGCGTTTTATAACCTCTTTAGCCAGTAGGTTAATACTTTACGGAAGGCTTCTACGAAACCTAGTCTAGCATTAAGGCCGGCTACTCTAATAAATCGGCGAAGTAAACGTTTTTATAACTAATTTTATAAAGCGTACCTAGGCGAAGCCTTCGCGGGATATAAATAATAGCGTCGGTTTTATTCCTAGTAAAGATATACCCGACTTTAGAGTTAATAAGGTAGGCGTAGAGGGTTAGATTAACCTAAGCGATAGGCTCGAAGATAAAATCCCGGTCTAATAAACTTATTAGGGTATAAACTAGAATTATAACTTTAATATATAGTGGAATAATAAGAGCCTTACGAGTATGGATTAGGCGGCGTATATATTAGCCTCGTTAATAAATTATAATAAATATAATAACTCTATAACTCCTAATAAACGCAGTACTTTTATAAACGTCGATAATTATCTTTTCTGGCCCGATAATATCGTTACCGATAAATATCTTTATTTTTAGATCGCTAACTAGGTGAATTTCCCTTCTAATATAATATAATATCTTAATACTATTATCCTTAACACCCGGGACGTAGATAGGGATAATAATATACTTATCCGTTTTATACGTAACCGAGTTAATACCCTTAATACGGAGTAGTAAAGTTATTTTCCTAATTTAAACGTTAAGGAGCTTAGATAAGATTTAGGGCTTATTAGTTAATATAACCCTATATCTAATATTAATATAGCCTTCGTCTTCCTCCTTTTCTTTAATAATAGGAGTAAGTCTAACGGGTATATAAACGTAGTTTTAACCTCGGAATACAAAGCCTAAACCAAGTATAGAGGGGTTTAAATAATTAGATTCTATAATTTTAATAGTTATAGCGTTAGCTTCGAAGGGTACGTTAAGGCTTATAGGTTTATTAAACCTATTAATAAAAGACTTTATAATTATACTAGGGAAAGGCCTATCGAGTTTACTAATAGAAGACTTCGTAGCTTTACTAGGATTTATAGTCTTATTAGAAGGCTTTAGTAAATAACCTTCTTATAAATATTTATAAAGTTTAGTCTTTAATAGAAAAGATACTTTATAATTATAATAATAGGTTTCGATCCCGACGAAGCTACCGAATTATTTATCGTACTATAGATTATTATCGGAGTAAGGATTAACTCCGTAGTTTTATTTAGTAGGGTGTTCACCAGTGTGGTATAACTTATACTAATATATTTCACTTTAATGAGGTTTATTCTAAATATCGATATCATCGGTCTATTAATACTTTAAATTATCGTCCTCAGCTGAGGCCTAATATATTATAACTTTATTACGGTAACTATTTAACTACTAGGGAGGTTTATTTTAATAATGATTTCGAAACCCTTAACTACCTTAAGGCTGTTAAGGTAGTATAGTAGACGATAATATCGAACCTAACGTATTTAATACACCGGTGATTTATAGCTACTATCGCGGAGGTAGTAAAGTAATTTACTAGGGTACGTAGCGAGGGTTTTACTAGTTTTTATACTATTAATTAACGTTATTAGTAAATTAACCTATTTAAATAAAGAAAGGTTACGACTACTAGCGGTTAAAGGGCTATTGCTACTATCTACCGTAAAAGAGTTAAGAATAAGAATTCGAAAGTTAATAACCGAAATACTATTAACTTTAACGATTATTATTTCCGTAAAGTAGTAGGCCTTACCGAAGGTTTCTACTATTATATTAAGGTTATTAGTACTAGCCTTACGGCCTTTGGCTCTAAAAGATTAACGACCTCCTATTTATTTTGAATTAAGTATCCTTTTTTAATTTTAGGGTCTAAATAAACGATAATATTATAATATTAATACTAGGCGGATTAATAAAGGTACGAAGCTCGGTTACTATACCTTAATAAGTAAACGTTAGCTAGTTTTCGATACTATTAATCTTAATAGATTTAGTATATCGGATAATAGCCTAAACGTAGCCGGTAGGCTCTCGTCGAGTATAAGCGTCGTATAAGGAGTACTTTTTATTTATTAAATAAATTAGGGCTACTCCCGTAGCCTTCTTAAAGCGATTAATAAAAATAATATACTACTCTTTAATACTATTCTTATTAGCTCGTAGACTAACCCTTTTTAGATTTAATAGCTCGGCGGTATACTAAACTAGGGCCGCACCTCTAAGAGAGGTATTAAGATTAATCCGAATAATTATAATACCCTTAATGGTAGCGAGGTCACGTACGCGTTCGACGAAAAGAATAACGCTTTTATAGTAGATATCTCGACCGACTATAATAACGTCGCCTTCGTTATAGGATTTATCTAGGTGTGGATTAAAATAGCCGAGGTCGCTAGAGTTCTATCTATTACTACCGGGAGCGGTTTTACTATTAGTACCTAACTAACCTTAGGGACCTAGCGGACCTAAAGGACTTTACTAAACTTATTATAATAGCCCCTATACCGCTACTTGGATAGCTCTCGTAAGGTACTATTAAAATTAGTCTATAATTATATTCTAAAAGTTAAACGTTATATTACTAGGTCTAATTAACTAGATAAAAATACCTTCCTCGGTAGATATAACTAATATATATAAGGGTTATCGAGTACGTAAGCCCGAAGAATCCGACGGGGTCGGTTTAGGCGTATAGTTTCTCGGTAGAGTATTACTAGTAGACGGTAGAAAGTAGTATTAAATCTACTAGTTAATCTTTAGGCCTTCTCGAAACTCTTAAATTTAGCCTACGAATATATTAATAGCTCTTCTAAACGTAGGTAAATCCGTAGACTACTAATAAAGATATATAAATAGATCTACCGAAATTACTCGATTCGTTCGTTTAGGAGCTAGGGCTCTACTAGAGACTAGGCGGCGGTAGTATTTAATAATATAGTCGATTATATAGCTTATAAGTTCCGGAACCTCATCGGTATATACTTGGTTAATGGCGTTAACGAAGTCAGAGATCTAGAAGGTAAGTAGGATATATTCGTTAATTAAATAGGGTAGGTGAGAAGCTAGTTTAGTAATTAGGAACCGATAGTATCGATTCCTCGAAAAGGATATCGACTAAAGAAAGCTTTACTAGGACTGAAAAGATAGACTAGTAAGGTTAGTAACTCCCGTCCTACGGAAGGCTTCGGCGTGAGGGTAGTTATACTCGTATAGGATATAGGAAAGGGTGTATTCTACTCCGGTCTCGTCCACTAACGAAGGCGTTAATAAGTAGCGGAAGTCTTAGTGAAGGAGCTCCTAGTGGATCATTCGACAGTTAATTAGTATCGAATAAAGCCGTTACTACTATATTGTAATATAGTAGTATAGTATTTAGTATATAGTAAAAGAGTTATTATTCTTAAATACTAGGCCTACGTACTTATAGTACTTACGCTAGCTATATATAGTCTAGTATACTAAGTAGTAGGAATCTACTAGTAAACCGTGATACTAATCTAAACTAGTTATTTTTTTCTAGTTATTTATTATTCTTAGAGTATTTTCTTAATTTTAATAATTATAGTCTTATTATTAAAACCGTATATACTATCCTTAGTCTATTTATTCTATAGTTATTCTAGGGTTAATTTAAAGTAATTTTCTTAATAATAATCGGTATAATACTCTTTATTATATATTTTATATATTTCCTCTAAATTAGCCTAGTCTTTATCCTTAAGTATTAAAACTCGAATATTTTTATTATCTTTACTCTTTTATTTATACTCTTTTTCTAGGAGTATATTCTTTATTTTTACTATTATTATATTATTCTCGGATATTAATTATAATTATACGAGAGACTAGTAGTCTTAATCCTCCGATATCGCTATAATAAAATAAAGTAAAGTACGTTTATTATTATTAAATTTAATTTTTATAGCGTCGATCCGTTTTTCTAGGACTTTATTATAGTTTAGGAATTTTATTATTAATTTAAACTCTTTAATATCGAGTATATAATATTTCTTTATAAAATATATAAACTAAATATTACCGGCCGGTTATAGTAGGGTTAATAAATATTAAAGTATCGAATATTTATTATTAAATTTAACCTTCTTTAATTTCTTCTTAATAACCGAGTTAATTATAAAAGTTATAATATTAATTATTTCCTTAGTTTTTTCTTATTAATCCTTCTTCTTTTTTATAATTATAATCGTCTCTTCTTTATCTTTATCTAGTATTAACTCCTACGTATACTTTTATAATTTCCTACTACGTAGGTATATATATATATCGATAAATTAATCGTTAAAGTTATTTTCGATAAAGGGTATAATATATAGTAAAACGACGTTCGTTAATTTACTTAAGTTTATTATTCTAGTATAGGCGTTATTTAAACTATAACGTTAACGTAGTTATAAATGAAATAATAATAATTATGTGCGTAAATAAGCACTAACCTGGGCTTATAACCCGTTGATATTTAGAATGGATATTGTTATTTAGGAAGGTTTATAGAGTTGAGACTATTTAACCCCCTTGCTAAGAGCCACTAGGCCCAAATCCAACGGTTCCTTTAGTCTGGCAGAAGACACCTTCGTCTGGCTTAACAAAGGCCTCTCCAGAACGAAATGTTGCCCACATGGTGGTACTTTCGTAGAAAACATTACCATTAGAGCGCGTTTGCGGGGAAGCAGGCCTCGGTAAATCTCTGTGCGGATCTTTCCGTCACACGTTGTTCAATTCTGGACCGCTGCAGCCCTTGAAAAGCGTCTTTGGACAAAGCCGTATGTAGTTGTGATCGACCTTTGTGTTGATCGGTGGCTTTCGTCTCATCTCTGTCTTGCTTTACAATGAGGCCGTACTCCCTTAAGATGTGCTCAAGCCTGAGTGACATAATGCTTTGATGGCCTCATTAAAAATCTGCACCGAGGACAGAGACGAAAACTATTCCTTGAGACTGTATTTGCTATTTCAATACCTAGAGAGTAGATGATGTCTTTAACGAAGTACATCTTTCAAGACTTTGATATCCCAGATGCGACTAGTTCAGCTTTAAGCCACAGGGTTCAGCCACAACGCATCATCCGCCTGTGCCGCGGTTCCCTGTTTTGATACTTCGAGTTTTCGACTCTTCCCCTAAACCCAAGCATAAGTAGATACACAGCCCTCAGTATCACAGAATCCTATCAACCTCCAGTAGATCATCTGTTCAAATCCCGAAAAAACAGCAAACATGTCGAAATTCATGAACAAGATCAAGAGCAAGCTAAACAAGGATGATAATCAATCCAGCACTAGCGGTAATGCATCCCTTGCTTGAACTTGATTCCATTTTCCACTATCAATTGTTCAAAAAGGTGCCGGAAGCTGATATCTCAATCAGGCAGCTCTCAGCCAGTGCAATCCTCGCCAGCACCAATTGCAGGAACGTCCACTGGGGCCACGACCTCGCACTCGCAATCAAACTCAGACGTCTACTTCGATGTGACGGTCAACGACGGTAAGCCATACCGCTTAGAGCCCAACTACTTTATACTAACATCGTTTTCTCACAAAGGCCCACCAGCCAGGATAGTCTTCGATCTCTACGATAGCGTTACGCCAAGATGCGCCGCCAATTTCCGGGCTCTCTGCACTGGTGAGAAAGGCTACGGCTATCAGGGCTCTTCTTTCCATCGGATCATCCCTGGCTTTATGCTTCAGGGTGGTGATTTCACTGCTGGTGATGTAAGTCGATTCTTTTGCCCTTCGAAGAGCAGATCATTATTGGTTTTCCGTCACAAGCTCCTTCAAGACATCCTGCTTTGCTTCCTTGGCGTTGACCCAACCGATCAGCTAATGAGAAATGGTGATACAGGGTACCGGCGGCAAATCGATCTATGGCAAGAAATTCGACGACGAGAACTTCACCCGCAAGCATGATCGCCCCTACCTCCTGTCGATGGCGAATTCAGGCCCCAACACGTGAGTCGCTGCTTCCTCCCCATTCTTAATCCTAGCCCGTTATTGCTCGTACTTACAATCGTAGAAACGGCTCGCAATTCTTCATCACCACCGTCCCAACGCCTCATCTGAACGGCAAGCACACGGTCTTTGGCGAAGTTGTGCAGGGGCAGGAATTCGTGAAGGCAATTGAAAGCGTTGGATCTGCTGACGGAACGACGAGTGAGACGGTGGTGATTGCGAAGTGCGGCACGATCTGAGTAAGTCTACAGTGAGATGGTAGTCGCTAAGCGTCTTTCTTCACGGCGGGGGTAGTGGTGTCTCAAAACCTACTTAATAACGACCGAGCAAGCGTTTTATACGCCCTTGAATCGAGAGCGTGTTTACACTATTTTTCCGCCACAATAAATTAGCGGTAGAGCAATCATCGTGAGCCCATTAGAAGTATACGCTTCGGCCCATGCGAACTCTACTGACAAGGATTGTCCCAACTTTGAATCTTGCCAATAGGCTGCTAACAAGAAGGCCTAAACAAAGTACTAATAGACGACTTGGTGTCAGAATTAGTGGCCGTCTTGGACGCTGATCGAATCATCTTAGCACAAAATGCCCTCAATTCGAGTATCAAGTCGGGCATGCAAGCCTATCCAAGAGCCAATTATTGCGTAGCCTAACTCGTCTTGAGCACAGACAGGGAAAGTCTTTGCTCTTAAGAGATTTTTGTGCTGCAAATTCCGGGCTCTGTACACTTCACAACTGCCAGTATCTGGGATATTAAGGCTGACAGCTCACACCTCATGATTGTTCTCGCTCTCTCGGTGCGAGTACGGAAGGCTGCATGCAAATCTCATAGTAGCACAAGCCGGGAGAGTTTAAGGTCGTAATAGGTAACGCTATCTAGTACCGATAATCATTATTCCGAGACAGGTTGGTAGCACTGCAAACGGCCTTCGAATTTCATACAAACATCATCTCGCCACCACGATTTTCCTCCTCATCAGCTTCAGCAGCCTCCCTCGCTTCCCCCACCTGCTCCTGAGTCGGCAAACCACAATCAACAGACACAAAATATTCTGAATCAAATCTGACGCCCTCGATTGTGGTCCCAAGCCCCCAACAGTCTGCCGAAGCCGGCTGCTAGTGTCCCTGGAAGCTAATGCTTTGGCGTGTTTTCTCGCTTCTCTGCCTGCTAGAGACTCGTGCTTGACTCTACTCGACAGCCGTCCGAATTCGCTTGTTGTCACTGAAGGGTGAGTCGGGTTACCGTATCTAGAGGCGACTTCTGAGGTTGTTTCGATTGCTAGTGAGGATTAGGGGTGCTAGTAGGCCTAATTCCAAGCAAAGGTTAGCTTAGACTCGGTGGGTATAGCTCCTGATGTGAAGCTTTTATTTACGTATGTCGCTTGCGCTCGTTTGTCAAGACAACCCGCTGCGATTTTTCGTTTGGAGGACAAACTGCTTTGTACATCGTCATTTTGGTTCGGGTAGATCAAAGGTGCGGGCTCGGGCAATTCAAGCTCCCCGTTAGTCGTTCCACTAGCGTTTCTGAAGTTACTCGTTCGAATCTTGAAAGTCAAGCTCGACGTGGGGTTGTTGAGTTACTTCAAAGCTACCTTCGAGGACTCTACTGCCTCGACTGCCACGTCCCCTTTGGGAACAACGTCCGGCCGGAATAACACTACGAGACAATAAAGGCCTCTTGGTTTGAAGAGATTCCCATTGGCTTGGTTGAGATAGGCGTTGGTGCTGGTGTGTCATTCTTGTCAGCTCTGTTGATGTGTGTAGACTCTAAGGGTATGCTGAGACTGATCGATATAGTTGCTGCAGGTTCTCTAACAGTAGAAAGCGCCGCCGGCTGGTAAAATTGTCCACCTCGCAATCCTACCGGCGCTGAAGATACCATTGTCCTCCCTAGCGGAAACGGGCCTCCTCCTTTCTTGCTCTCTTGACGACCGCTCCACCTTGCGCGTGCATCAGAGACGCACTCGTCCGCTGGCAGTCGATGGATATAGAAGTGAGCTAGCCGAGGCGGTCTTTGCGAATTATTCGAGGGAATTCGCTGAAGACCGGCAGATTAAGTGCTACAAATTTCCAACCCATTGGAGCTGTAGAGCACAGGGATGCTTCAATGTGTATCTGCCGACATATCCTGAACAGACAGAGTCTCTAATTTGGTGAGTTTCTTCGAGAATGTGGTGTTGATGAACATTTCGGCCAAGAGCATTAACAGATATGGTATCTCATCTTTTTCACAACAGCTGTATGGCTGAGTTAAAGGAGGTCGCGCTCAAGAGCGTAAACGTAGATCATAGCACGGTTATCTTGAAGGGAACCGGCCAAAGAGGTCATGATTTGATGATTTCGAGAAACAGAAAGTACTAGGTTGCCTCAAGGTGGAGGACTAGATCTTGGCCTCGACAATTCCGGTTGTCCCACCAGGGCTCATGGAAAGCAGTACAATTCTGAAGAGTGCTCGTTTCTGAAAGTCACTTCATTTTCTAGGCGGCCACCGACTTGCAGGTTTTACACCTGATGAGATGTTGAACCTCTAGACTCAGCTTCGCACTCATCTTTGATGTTCTCCATGTCTAGTATACGAGAAACGAAGTCGACGCCTGCATTTCTGTCATCCACTGTCATACATCTATCGAAGTAGCTCTAGCTTCTTCGGGACATGGATTATTGATATGGATCCAACAACGAAATGCTTTCCCGCCGCTAGCAGCGGAAAAGAAAATCCGTGCGCGGTAATGGATATATCTCAATAACCAGAAGGCTTGCGATAAGACACTTCATGCCGAACTTATAGAGAACAAGCTTATCCATATTCTGCTTAGCAATTTTCTGAGCGTGTGAGTTCTGGTTGTAGAGATGACGAGGCTCGAAATTAACGTTCAGCAAGAAAAGTGCAGGGCGTATATCTTAAACTGCTTCCTGCATGCCAAACCCTCTGTTGAGAAATTACGTTCTGATATTGACCTGGATTCGTCCATAATCTTCCTTTATAGCGAGTGGTCCCTTTTCTGAATTACTAACGACGTGACAAGGAGACAATGCTCTCTTGGGAGCGTGTCGACGCTGTGTTCATAACAGAGTAGCACAAAACTAGGGTAAAACTTATGTAATGTTGACTTTGGGAGGCTTCCTGCGGCCTTGTGAACGGATATGCAGGTGAGGATGGTGCTGATGCTTCGCCCCGAAAAGGCTTTTTGGGATTTACGATGGGCCGATTTCTTCATGAGCAGGTGCCGCTTGGCTCGTTCTTGTTGCTGCTCAATCTGAATTGTGAGTTGAGCTCTTCTGTAACATTTTACACTTCGTCTTTGAGCTCGCAGTAGCACTCCTGACGCGCTTCAACGATAATGGCACCTCTTTGGGGCGGCGGCAGCAGCGGTGGAGATGACTATGAGACATCTTCGTTAATTTTGGTCTCACGTTCCATAAATAATTTGACATAATGCATGAGACTAAACCCTGCGACGATCGATAGGTTCATGCTGTCAGTCCTAGATTTACCACCAATACGACATTTAGATAGCACCACTTCATACCCCACGTATTTGTGGTTGTCCAATAATTTCAAAATTAGTTCTTCCAGATCCCATTGCAAGGATCTGAAAACTAGGCATGCTTGCGTAATAAGATCGGAGTTTGTCTACGATTATTCTGTACCGTTGAGTGCCTCCAGTGCATGGTCTCCCCAAGATTGAACAGCATATTCAAGAAGCGTATCCTCAACATGGTAGTCATTCCTCTCATGTAGCCTGTACACATAACGGCTACCGGTGCTGTACAGGTCTGACGCAGTATCCTCAAGCCTTGGAAACTCAGAAATGTTACGAGACTTCCAGCAAGCTGCCGATGAGCCTCCCAGCTCGGAAATTTCCCATGATGTTTGAAATATTCCTCTGCAGTATAATGGACTAGTTTCACAACTCTGTTGTTATCCTCGTCCTTGACGGTAACAAGCCCACAACAGGCTGAAAGCACTGGGTCTACTTGGGGTGGTGCCTCCATGTCCGATTCTTGATCGCTAGGTCGGATTGCTATAAGTTGAAGCAGGTCCCTTAGCTGGAGTGGTCTCATGACACATTCTATCATATAAAGAACCTGTTCAGCCCGGGCAACCTTCTTACGTTCCTGGTTCGATATTCTTCGTAAGGTATCCATATATGTGCTGTCTAATTCTTCCGATAAGTGCTTGAGGTTCTCCTTCAAGTCGCAAAGATTGTCCTCCTGAGCAAGGGACTCCATATGGAAGGCTACAAGGAGAAACATGCCATTGCTTTTGTGTAGCATTAAATTAGAAACGTGTCTTTGGAAATGTTTATCACCTTGCAAAAGTCTTGACAGCTGGGTTCTCTGACTGATCTGCGTATTCACGAAAGCCCAGATGTCTTCTTCTTTTGCACGTATCTCAACATGGAGGTTTGATTGGATTCGCTTCGAATGGAGGGATCTGTCGTGAAGTAAAACGTAGTCTCACTCTAGTCAATACCCGTCGAAATACCTGAGCGCATGGCATAGTGTCACTTTCAGGGTTTGGTATATCCAAATCATCTGAATTCATGGAACCGAGAAGCGAAAAAGCAGGCTTTGTTCCGGCACCTAACCAAAAGAGCACGGACTTCTAGGCGCGAATGGGATAAGTCATATGCAGTTTCATACTCATTTTGGCGACGTTTGATAATGATTCTCATAAGCACGATTCTTCAAGATTCCCCTAACACGCCTTTCTTCCACGCCTCATCGTCACCAGTCCAAACCTCCACCTCCGGTTCTGGTGCCAACGGCGTGATAGCCTTGGGATTGATCACTATGGCTCTTGCTGTAATTTTCTTTAGTATGCTTGAAATTCGTTGTCTCATTCATACCTGGCAAATTCCAATGCATAATCTTGAGCCAGCGATTCAGACGCGGATAAGCATGTCTTATAGACCGAAGCATCAATACGAAATGCTGTTGATACATGGTCTCGAAGCGGACGGGCGTGGTATATAGTTTGATGTCCACTTCTTTTGGTTGTTGATTGCCCAGGATGAACAGGCTGCTTGATTTGGCAAGCATCTCCTCTAATCGATCTAATGTCTCAAAGATAATCTTTGCATTCTTTTCGTAGTCTTCCTGGGTACCTGCAAATCCGGCTTTTTAGACGCCGTTGTTTAGATTGGACATCATCCAAACATTGATCCCATCGATCTTCTCCTTCATTTCGGGAGGGTATAAGTTGAGCTCCCGCTTTGGGTCATCCTTTGGTAACAGAGCATCAAACGCGGTGTTCAACATACGCATTATATCCTCGCTCTCGTTGTTCACAATTTGGTTCGTCTTCTTATCCCAGAGGACGGGCACAGAGTATTTCCCTTGTATTTCTCGTCACTTTCGAAGTAGACTTCATGTAGAAACTTTGAGCCCAATAGACTATCAACTGTAGCGCATGGGTATTCAGCGTTCATCGCTGGGAACCGATATCGTCATCATCCTCGGGGAACGCTTTTACAACATCCATCGATAGAAACTTTTGTAGGCCCTTCAATCCCCGTATGATAATTACACCTTGCACAAATGGGCAGAAGAGGCCGACGTAGAGATGGTAGCGGTCTGGATCAGCAGGGAACTCGGGAGAGCCAAGCTGATGGCGCCATGAGTCGTCGGTAGGAGGATGGTTGTTAGGTATGAGAGTCGTCGAGAGGCTGTATGATAAGAAGCTCGAGGTAGCTATGCGCGATTGGGCGCTGCGGAAGCTGTATTCGGAATGCTGCAGCAAGCTATGCTCATCATCAGTCCTATCACGCCAAGCAAAGATACGCAGCCGCAGTGCACCTGGTCGCCGCGACCATCAACAGAGCGGTGAGTATCCCGTACGTCCAGAGTTGCCTCACAGTAGATAATGGAGGCATGGATATTATGTTGAAGATGGAGCTACCTTACCGGCCGTGCATGCGCCGGTGGGAGGCTGATCTGCAACGGTTTCATGCCTTATACCTAAAGCGAAAGGTGGCAGCAAGGATGTTCTTATCTATGCGACAGCCACAGCTAGAACAGGTCCCTGCATCGGCACTCTCACAACCTCTATCTCCCCATTTCCCTCACCTGTTTCCTACAACTACATCCTCAAAAGGACAAGAATTCCAGGTGGCTGTCGCATAAAACCAAAAAGATCATCATAGATTTCCCACCTTGTCGCGTGTGTACCCAGGTCGAGTGTCACTGCGCGAAATATCCCTGTAGCTGCCATGCGACAGCTTGCCCGATCTCTTCTCGTTCACTTCCCCCAATTGTCCAATCAGCCACCTCCCCGGGGCCGGCAGTTATCTCGGGCGTGTCCTTGAGAGGCTCTTAGGCCTTCTAGGGGATATCACTGTACCCCAATAGGGATGGCGCGGCGGGTTTAGGCTCTGAGGACCGACGGGATGGCTCCTAAAGGGAAACTTTGTTGATGCTTTTCTCTGCCATCCTTTTTCAGACTTTGCTTTGGTGGAGGGTTTGGGCCCGACGCTTCTGCAGCTCTGACGTCGCTTTTCCACCTCCCTCCGCCAATTCACTTTTCTTGTAAATAGCCGTTATATTTTATTCACTTCCTCACTGTCTTTTTCTAACTTCATTTCTGCTAGATTCTCCTTATGACTGCTGACTTCGAGGCGCATATGAGCTCCATTGGTCGATGTGCCCTAACGTCATACTCGTACCAACAAAAGCACGATAATTGATATATCAGAACCTACCCGCTTTTTTCTCAACAATCAATCCACTTCCCCGTCACCGCTCTATGCCTATCTCTACTCTGAGCTTCCTTGCAGTGGGTGGAGACACAATGGACCTCTCATAGACTGCCATTACATATTTCATTTACCGACCACGTGGAAATTGCTATCTTGCAGAAGGGCCTCATGCAAGATAATCGGTCGACAATCCCGGCGAAGTTTTACGTGAAATAATTCGACACTACTTTACTGAGTGACCATATACCTCACTCTGCTACCGACATCTACATCTGGCTCTAACTTCCTTGACGCTCCCTCTGTGATCACCACCCCGTCGCCCGCAATGGCAACAACCCAAACCACTCACTTCCCCGCCACTCACCCAGCGCAAGCCTACACCACACCTCCCAATTCACAAGGATACCAACCCTACCCACCACAATTACCATACCTACAACAACCGCAGCAGTACCCACCTCAATTTCCCCCAATGGAGTCCTCCTCCACACCAACGCCGACACCACCAACCAATATCTCCCCCACCTCCCCCTCCGCCTTCACAAACGCCAATCCTTCCCTCCCTCTCGCAAACCGCCAGCTCCGCCACCCCAAATCCCCTATGTACATCCCCGCCGCCCTCCGCCCCACCGAACGCCCTCACCGCGCATCCCCGCTCACACCACCACGGAGCGTCCACGGCAGCACCGACAGCCTAGCAGCCGAAGACCGTCCAGCAGCGAGGCCGCTGTCGCGTCGCTCGACTGATCACTTGAAGAAAGCCGCTGGCACAAATACACTAGCGGACCTCACCGAGGGAACCCCTGACCTCAATGCAGAAGCAGAAGAAGAGCCGGCCATACCAACTTCTGATCTCCCAGCCGTGACCGACCCACCAACGCGCTCACACTGGAAACCCGACTCCAACGCCCCCATCTGCGACGCGCCCGTCTGCGCCAAACACTTCTCCCTTTTCGAGCGCCGCCACCACTGCCGACACTGTGGCAACATTTTCTGCGCCGAACACTCCTCCTGGACCATCCCTCTCGACCAAGATGCCAACTTCCATCCCAAGGGCGCAGTATGTAAAGGCTGCGGCCACTGCTGGGGCGAATACAACCGCTGGATCGACGAGCGCGCTCAAGGGAACTTTGGTGGGGGAATATCGCGGACGGAGAGTACACCGATACAAGCGAAGAAGCCTGCGCAGGCAGGCGGGCAGCGAAATAGCATTGCACAGAGTTTGTCTAGGGATTGGAATTGGAGTACTTTCTGAACAGCGAGAGCCGAGGTTGAGATCGTGAGGGCCGGAGATGGGGGAATCGAGATCGTGTCGGGGGTCAAAGCGCCGATACGATCGCATCTGGTACTGCCACGCGACGAAGTGCGCTATATTTCAGCGTCATGATTACTATTTCTGGACGACGCATTTACCTCCTCACTCGACACTGTGGCTTTTCGACATTCGCCCTTTCACCAATCTATCCACCACTCTCCACATTCCCGCAATATCATAAACGGATACAATTGGCGCACACGGATTTTCTTACTGGGGAATGAACACGCTTAGATCCGATCGCTTGCTTGCTTGCGTGCTTGCTTGATACCCACTCGATACCCATTCCTTTCTCTGCTTTTAGAATTTTAGAAGATTACTTTGGCTGGCGGGCAATGGGATTTTGAGGGACTGCTTTGAGCGACTGCTTTGATTAACTTTTAATTATGATCATTTCTACACATATCGTCAGAGACCATCTCATCGCATCTACATCTTTACAGTTATTAATAGATGAAGGATTCGCTTTCCAATGGATTTTGGTGTATGAAATGCATCAACCCGCTCCTCATTATTAATTCCTACACTACTTGTATTCGTCCAGAAGCAGCCTGCTCGAGCAAGAGGGATAGGGCAATTCAAGAGGCTGTTTGCGATACATTTGCACAGCTAAGGATTCGAAGATATCATATTAGGTACATGTTTGTACAAGCTGGCTTCCGCCACTTTTATTTACAGAGTCAGAGATCTTTCCGAACAATGCCCTTTGTTGAACCTCTCTCCACATCCTCTACCGCTGTACCTCGCAAACATTCCCCTCATCTCATACCATTTCATCCCATGTGTTGGTCAAGTGTGTCAATCCTAGCAAGGAGCGCGCCGGCCCGGGTATATATTTGTGAAAAGCGCCGCAGAAAGGGTGAAAATGATCATCGACGCGATATTAATGCAGTGTGCCTATGGTGGCGGTTGGTGTTGTTGTACATTATGTGTAGTTGTCGGACAAAGTCGGACATTGATTAGTTGTATGTGGTGTGGATGTCGGTGTGACTGGGTAGAGTGTTGGTGATGGGAGATGTTGAGTAGAAGTTGGATTAATGGCCATGGAGAAGATCAACTGATCAAATTCCCCAGATATCCACAAGCCTCCATCAGCTCTCCGAGTTGGCTCAAGCGATGACCAGCAGTGCCATCATTCCACGCATGCACCATCTCCTGCTTGCCCTGCTGAGTAAACGGCGAGGCTGCATCTGCTGGCTTGAAGGTGGTACTGGGCACCTTCCGGATGGTGAGGACAGAAGCGTGATCGGCGTCTGGCAGGCTGTAGCCTTGGAAGCCATCTTGAGGGTAGACCAGCGCTGGTTCGTATTCTAGTGGTGACGGTGGTGAAGTGCGAGCGGGTGGTGGGGCTGGTGCCGTTCGCGAGGGAGGCTTCATTGATTGGTCGAGATCGCTGAAGGTGAGCTGTGCAAATGAAGAAGAGAGGTCGTGTCTCATTGGCGGGTAGTCAGGCGGGTTGTCGTCTTCGAAGTCGCTCATGACCGGCGTTTCTGGGTGCCAGAGATGGAGGGGCGACATTAGTCCCGATTGGGTGGTGTTGGAGGTGAGACAAGGTGAGCAGTCGTCGCTAGCAGCGGAGGAGTATCCAGAAGATTCCGTATAACTGCCCCTTGGGTCAACAGGCTCAGCATCGAATATCTTGGACCCTGAAGTCGCCTCAGACGAACATTTCTCCCAATACAAGGCTTGGTTACCGAAGCCTCGCCGCATGCCGATTGTGGGGCCTGCTTGGCTGGCTAAGGCTGATGCGAGGTTCTCGCTCGACCGCTGTCCTGACCCTGATGAATGTATTTCTGAGAAGAAGGCGTTGCCCTCCCTGAGCTGCTGGAGTGAAGTAACGAGACCAATCGAAGTAGAAGCTTCGTTAATCCTGGCCGCAGATTCGTCCTTGTCCGCAGCAGCCTGTGAGCTCTGCGACTTTGACGCCACTGGCGTTGTGTAAGTGGGTGAGTCTGAAGGCCATGGGACAATTACTGAATGTGCAAGATCCTCAGGAGATGTTGCCGAGATATTAGCTGTGATTTTTGCACTGGGAGAGCGCTGAACAGGCAGCTCAAGCTTGACATCAGATACTGGTGATGCCTCAGGCACCCAGCAGGGCAGTCTGGGTACTGGTGGAACATCCTCCGCTGGCTCGGTCTTTGCTACATCTCCAGCCCTTGATCCTGACCTCGAGAAGACCTTACGTGGCCATGACAGGCCACCTGCAGACCTTGTCTGGCGTAGAATGTCGACGACGGACGCCAGACTCCGCGGTTTCGATAATGTCGATTGGCCACCACGCGTAGAAGAATCCCTATTGTCGCTACCGGTGGGAGGCGTTTTTTGGCCAGATTTGAAGGCTAGGATCGTTGCGATGGAATTTTTGCGTGACTGGATGGCCGAAGTGCTGGCTGTGCGGCGGGCGCCTTGTGGGAGATACTTGTCTTTGGGGTCAAGCGTGAAGACTAGCAGGGACTCGACAGATGATGATGGGCTTATGTTGGTGGGTAGCTTTGACTCTATGGGGATGTCGAGGACGTTGACGGTCTGGCCTGGTAGCATTGGGCAGTGATTTGTGTTGGGTTCTGCTGGGTCATGATACTCGATGTCGCCGTCGAGTAGGTACTGTAGGAGCCATTAGTGGGGTGGGGGGGGGCGAGTGCCAGCTGAGGAGGAATCGTACATAGTACCAATAGGTGCCACCCATCTTCAAACCGCCCTCGCGGCTTGCAGTCGTGTCTGTGGGATCGCCGTCGCAAGTGATGTTCTCGAAGGTATGGCAACCGCGCCATTGGCCTGTTGGTCGATCCCTTCTCAGGGGATACGATTTTGAGAAGTTGTCCCATGAGCCTTTGACGTCGATGGAGAAGACAGATGGAGCAGCTTGTCTGCATAACATTGAGCATCTTGAAGGGATGCGAGAGTGATTGCGTAAGACTCACAGGATGAAAGTGTGAAGCGCGGTAGACGCCATTATGGATTAAATTAAGCGTATTTAATAAGTAGATAGGTCATCAGAATGAAGGAGATCCGTCAAGTAGTGTGCGAACTTTTACAGGCCAGCCTGATGATGTTGACAGAAGATGAAAGTCGATTAGAGGGAGATCCGCAAGCTGTTCGGGAAGGTTAGTTGATGGTGTAGGGTTTGGACAGTGGGAAAGAGCGAAAGAGCGGTGGCTTACAGAATTCGACGTTCTGGCCGTGAGTGAAGGTTTTTGTGGCAGTATCAAGCAATTTTTTTTAACGGCTTTTGTTGAGGCTTCTCTCTCAACCCCACCACCATACTACAATCATCCACACGCAGCTCCAGTTTTCGTCTTACAGCGCATATGCTCCTCGCCACTAACCTCAACAGTTCCTCTGGCACAGTCGACTGCGAACGATTTTCGGAGAATTCTTGCAACCCTGTCACCACCAATGGGAGATTCTTTGCGCAATCCACCATGCAGCGATTTTGCTGGAGCTTTTCAGGCTGACAGCTTCGGATACGAGGAATCTTCGCAAATTTACCGATTGTCGCGCAGATACTCTACGTCCCTCACAAAGGCTGTACACTCCTCCAAAAGCCGTCGTTTGCAATTGGAAGCCCGTACTTCAGATGCGCGATAAATCAATAGAGGGGGCGGCTGCCGGAGGGTGGTCCGTATGAAGAGGTGGCACTGTCAATACACTTTTCGCAGGGTCGCCACGGGGTTGGCGACAAGGCTTGTCATACAAGGAGTACGGAGTGCACTCGGACAATTACCATGGGGGTGGATTGGGATGTCGTGGGTAGTCGTGGGAGTCGCAAAATGGGAGAAAATAGTCTGCGTGGGGTCTGGCGCACCTTATGCAAACCCCAGCATCCCCGAAGCCACTCTAGGAACCCAAGGACCAGACCCTGCAGACCCTGACGAGTGGGCAAGAAAGTTCAAACCGGCGCGCAGAAAACGAGATTTGGTCACCATTTGGGGGCGTTTCCAGACTTCCGTTCACGGCCAACCAAGACGAGCTGGAAAGCCTAATTGGTCAACAATCATCCCTTTGCTGGCTTGGATCAACCATCGATCTTCAGCTATGGAGTACTCCGTACATGTGGGGAACCAAAGGTCCTATTAGGAGTATTGGATATGTGCTGAAAACAAATGGCGCATGAAAATCATGCTCATTTGTGAAGCCGCGATGGGCAATCAACCTGCAGACAACCTGCATTTGGTGACTGAGCAGGGCCAAGCAAACAGAGCATGGGTGCATGAACACTAACGCGTGTGAAGAGAATCATTCGCATATCCTTACCCTGTTTGCGGTGAGCCTTGACTGCTTTTGGGGATCGCTGCCAACTTTGGCGAAAGCGCAATCTTAGCAGGCTTTAGGCTTCTTCGGGGACTTTCGGGGAGGATGATCTCCAGGTTTAGAGATTAGGGCCTAAAGATAGCACTCGTCCAATCTTGAGTTATAACCCCTAAGTGAGAGACAATTTATTAAAGACTTGCACTTCTGGTGGTTTAGGCGGTCGATCATCATTTTTGCGTGGCAGGAAATAGCGCAATGAGGCTGGCTCGAGTGGGATCTTGGGCTTGCGCGACAACATCTCGATGCTGAAAATGCTGATACTCCGTACTGGTGATGTGAAACTTCAATTTTGATGTCGACGAAGGGTGTTTGCATGATGCACGACGCATGCGAACTTCGAAGCAGTGGGAGAGCTTGAAGCAGGTCCTCGCCGAGCCAAGCAATTGACCGATTCTTGCAAGTGTATGGCTGCATTCAAATCATTGCGAGCTGACGTGACCTCTCCTACGTGGACGTATCAAGGCACAGTCACTTCCTGCGGGCAGCTCTACGAAGATGAGGTGCACAGGAGCTTGAGGAGGCTCTAAGGCTCGCATTACTGATACCTATCATGCAAGGAATTTTGAAACGCACTGTCTCTGGATGACACAAACTCGTCGTAAGATCTCTACTGAGCGCAAACCCTGGGCTTCTTTTCTACATGACCATGCTGTGAGTGAAGACATGCACTTCCAGTGAGATGAGACAGCCGCTTTCATTAGACTGCACAACCGCTTGAGAGACCTACTAGTCACATCTTCCTTTCTAAAAAGCATTTGCAAAAATGTCAGAAAGTTGATTGGGCCTAGGTAGCTATGGCAGTCATGCAAGGAAGGAGGCTAAGTTGGTTGGGTCCCTACGCATTACATCACAGGTTTCTGACGCCAAGCATAATTCTTACAATTACGACTGCATATTGATAAACCAATGAACACAACATGGACATGCATTTCGCTATAAGTCGAGAAGGCAGGCTCTCATCCTCATCATCACATCCAAGCGATCCTTCGCCTCCTCTACTTGCACTAGCGCCGGGAATCTTACAACAGATTACGACACATTCCAAAACAATACTAGACCTACACTATTCATACTTCGCGGCCAGGTATGGGCAGCATGCTCCCTTACCTCATGGCTTTGTGTGCCCTACAGGTAGAAGGGTAGTATACAGAGCTGAATTGTTGGAAAAACAGTAGCACAAGAATTCTCTTCTATATCGTTCGAAGTCCACTGCACGTCTACAGCTGTAACGGCTATCCTCAGCAAAGATGTTGAACGCTTCCTACCGTGATCTAGACCTCATGTATCTCGACTTCTCAATTTTCTCTCGTTCAGCACGTTCAAGTCACGAGTACAGCAAAAACCGAGGAACTTGGCCCCCCAAGATCATCCAGCCTCCTCCTTCAACAAGCCCTTTCCTTGCTCTTCCCACAGAACTACACCTACAAACTCTAAACCATCTCTCATTCAACAACGATCAGCTAAATCTGGCTATTCTACACCGGTAAGACTACTTCAGGAGCCGCTCTTGCCCCCTTTAATGCCTTAGCAAAAGACGTCCTACGAGCCTATATCTGCTCAGAAACATCACTCTCCGCGTATACTTCACCTCAAATACAAGCACTAATTCCAAAACTGTATAAGCGCAAATCGCTGCTTCCACAAATTCATCCATGCCACGGACGTCGTTCGCGGCGTCTCATCACAGAGTCTAACAAGTCAGCTACAGTAGACCGAACTCGAATTCCCCTTCCTTCTCCCACCAAACCATTATCCATGCTACACCTGTCATCGCGTCCTCCCCGTGGGAAGATCCGAGGATAGCTTCAGGTATTGGTGAGTATGCGCGAGATGTTGCTTGCGCTGTGGAATTAGTAGAGCGTTCTGTGAGAGGGGCCAGAGGGTGCCGGTTGGAGGGAGGAGGTACCTTGTTTGTTGGGAGTGTGGGGACTTGTATGCGGAGCCGAGGGGTGGTGGCTTTAATGCCTTGTTGAGGGCATAAGAGGGTGCGGTTGGGGGTTGTGAAGGGACTTGTGGGGGGAAAGGAGGTGGGGAGGGGAGCTTGGATGTAGGTGGTGGGTGAGTCGGATGGGAAGGAGTGGGATGGACGGGAGGATGTTAAGAGATTGAGTGGGAGGGTCCATGAAGGCCTGATCGAGAGATCGAACACTTAGAGGCACTGGACTGAATGGTAGGCTCAACTGTTATTCCACCAGCATTCCCCTTAGGTTGGAAGGAAATACGTCACGTACTTACATATATCTAGGCTCGCGAGACATATTTGTATTCTGTACATTTTTCTCCGCGTATTCATACAATAAGAGTGCGCTTTGATCCGACGCCTTTTCCGCTCGCGCACTTCATCATAGCATCTAGGATGCGACGTCTCACGCGATACACGCCAATCTTGAAGATATCCTAAGAAACTCACGAACAAAGTCTACTCGAATCAATGCCACTTACTCGACGCACGCACATGGCCTTCCTCCATTGGATGTTTCTACTGGTGCTTCAAGTCGCCGAAGGGCTCGTAGTCAACAACATTTCTGCCCGAACAATTGCCTCAAATAATTCGCTTGAGACCGCAGCAGACTCTCTCTGGAACTCAAGTGCATTCTCAGAATTAGTCAACGGTTCAATAATAGTTACATACAGGTGTGACGGCGACGACTTCGGCTACAATATCCTGGGTGATAGTTGCTTCGATGCCATTACAAACTCACTCTTCGAGTGGGAAGATCCCACACCGAAGACGTGGGGACCGCGCCATACCCGCGTGCAGTATGACTTTCTTTTGCCTCAGCGGTTTATCAGTCGTGAGTGTTTCTAAAGACAAGAGCACTCAGCTTTCCTCCATTGATATAGTCACAGGCGACGGAACTTGCAGTATCGAACCTTTTCCCAAACCAGAATTTATCTCTGCGCGGGCCAGTCAGAAGGAAATAACCACCGGGGCGTACGCTGTCATCGACAAGTGTGTCAGAGGAACACCTTCGCGGGGTGGGGTTGCGAAGAAACTTGGTGAGTGCCATATATGTCGCATTTGGCGGTGAAAGCAGCCCAGAGTCATTTTGAGCTGACCGACTTTAGGTGAAGGCGGTAAACTCGGGGTGCTCGTCTCCAAACAAGAACCCAATGTACGCTGTTACGGCGACGCCGACATTGTTGGAATCGTAAACTCTTGCCAAACGATCTTGGACCGTATGACTATTAGCGATCAGATGCACAGCTTCGGGAGTGACCCGGATGTAGATGTGCAGCTTCCGTATACATTGAGATCTCGTAAGAATCTCAAACTCCCTGGAGGTATCTGAATAGCTGATTGAACGCCCTGAAGTGGATCGAAAGTGTATGATAAAGCTCAGAAGTACTGGCCAAATGGATTGGGCTAGTTGGACGACTATATGGGGTAATGCAGCCACTGTTACGTCCATGTGCGCCAATCAAGGGAAGAAAGGCGTGTGGACTCAAATTGGTGTGTCCAGAAGCCTTTTCTAATTTACCCTCCATATTGATAATGTATAGGACTTGATGAACGTCTTTACCTCGAGGTAGGTCTCGAGACTATAGGCGGTGTCACCGTATCCTAGTTTTCGGTTGGGTCACTACGAAATAGAGCTGGACCCTGTACTCACTTGAAGCATCGAGAGAAGCCATTCCAAGAACGAGGACAGGCCGAGCTGGACAAGTATATATGCAGGCTGGTAGCTGGACCGAGAAGAGCGTGAAGAAATTTGTGAGGAGATATTGACACGCGGAAGGTAGCAAGGGGGTAAAGATCGATATTAGGCTTTCACTTGGAATAACGATCGGATATGAGCTTACTACACTCCTGCTGCCTATCTATTTGCATATGATTTAGACTCCGAAGCAGGACGCCAACGCCCTCTGACTAAAACAACGTCTCGTTACGAGGTTTGGCTGGCCACTCGTCATGATCCCAGCACGAATACTCACACATCGAATGAGCTTCAGAGGAAACTCAGAGCCAGCATCTCGAGAGGCTGGGTGCTGTGTGTCTGGCGAATCGTACAATGAAGCGGTCGCTCAATTGGCCGAGGCAACAGTAGCCTACACTGATATCACGCAGTCCTCTTAAAGTGGTTATGTGTGCTAGGAGAGGAAAGTCTCCAGTATACAATTTTGGTTGTTCTTTATTTACGAGCTGATAGCCTGTGGTCTTTTTTTCGAAATGCCTTGAATACAAAGAGTCACGAAACATCATCTCTTTGCCACGCTGGAGGTAGACGGGGCTGGTGCCTGAGGCTTGCACGGCACAATACTCATCCTTCCCCAACCCACTCCTACTCCATCAACATCCATCTTAACACTCACTTCGCCAAATCGATGCTCTTGAAACATGTGCTCTGGAAATCGTACCAACGTTCTGATCAACCACTGATACTCCAGAAAAGGCGGACTAGTACGCTCAGGTCTCTTAGGAAAAATGCAGATTCGTGCACGATGGCCTGCAAGAACCACGACTAATTCTGGCGCTATATAAGTGCTGGGCTTGGTTGCCAAGTCGCTTAATCCCATCATGATTGGAACGAAGACGTCGAAAATACTGAGAGTATTGCCAAAGTCGCCGAAGGACAGGGTAAGCCGGGATTCCTCCGTGTCGGCCAGGTCACTTGTGTCGACGACGTCAGTGATGTTGATTATATCCACTCCCATCGTGCTGTTTGAAGCCCGTGGTCTCGCTATCCTCTTCTCGAAATCCAGAGTCCCATTGCTTTCACTTGCCCGGATTGTCGCCAAACCTAATGGTGGAGGATGATTGACAACGTGAACCCATCCGATGACTTCCCGGTCCCACGTCATCTGAAACTGAGCAAGTTCGAATTTTTTCTTAGCAATCATGTCATACACTCCGAGGGCAATAGCCCAAACCACAAAGCGTGCTTGGACATTGCGTTTTCGCTTCGGCGATGTGACTATGATCCCGACCTCTGGGTAGGTGTGTAGTCTATATTCTGTCCCGTCGACAATCTTTGCAAACCAGTCTCCCAGTGCTAGTTCCTTCAATGCGGCTATCGTGTTCATGAGACATGGCGTCACTTTGAGCATTGCTCCTCCAATTTCGTATTCGATGTCAAAATTTGGTGGCGGTTCGGAGTCAAGTTCAAGAAGCCGGGACTCAGGCTGCTAGCACTGAATGTTTGGTTTTCCAAGACACGAGGGGTTGTGGTGGTCAAGATTTGGCTGATTGGAAGACAAAGAAGGACCCAATAGTAGGCGAAGAGCACCTGCATGATGAGGCAAATCTTCGATCATGGAGACCCAAGAAACAGTTGTATCCCATCCACCGGCAGAGGGTTCGTTTTCGCTTGGCAGGGAACATCACTTCTTAAGCCCTAAAAACAAACCAGCTAGAGCGCGACAGCACGGGGATAAAATCCGTAATTTTCGCGATTACTTTTATCAATTCGAGCCTGAAGCACCATATACTAATTTTTCTAAGAAATTCGTCAGGCGCGCATTGACTTGTGCTGTATACAGCCCGTCGCATATGAGGGCAATCTGCCAAGCAAAACGAACCCTCTTTCTGCCGGTGGAAGGGATACTAAGAGATCTGAAGACTGGAAGGATGACGTTTTTCACCGAAATCTGCCGCAGCGGATACCTCCTCCAGTTGCGCAGATAAAAAAGCGATACGCGAGATCCATTCGCGCATTTTCTTCGCGTAACGTGTTGACAGCACGGGTGCGTAAGCGCCGTTTTCTTCAGTAAGCCTCGAGAGAGAACGGTAAATACACTGAGATGCTCAGTACTACCCCCGACGTTCCACCTAGGTATCAGTGACCTAATCTCAAGTGTGTACCGCATTCCATAAAAGGCAGCATAGGGCATGAACATTTCGTAGTTCTCTTTTACTATTCACATGCATCTCGAAAGGGTATACCTTAATCAAAGCCATGACCAATTGTGCTGCACATGAGGCAGTCTGGGCGCCAGGCGGACGTGGGTCTTAGACAAAGGTCACAAAGCTAGATTGTTGTACCTTGAAGATCGTCGCCGCTGGGTGAGGGATTCGCTCCACCATTGAACACTCCAACAGCGTAATCGCTACATGCACAGTCATCCAAATGCAGGTGGCCTAGCATTTGAAAACATTTCATATCCCTTTTCTTGATACGAAGTCAAGGAGAGCATCCTACTCGCATCATGATACTTACTACTTATCAGCTGGTTGGCTGATGAGTATAACGGACTTCTGCGTTCTCTTCTGCGACTTCTTTGTTCGAAATGCATTGTCAGTATCTCAACCATTCTCGAACAACACCATTGTGTACCCAAAACATGAGTCTGGCCTTTGATATAATAATGAGTCATATTTCGACACAAAGTCTCACAAAAGGGACGAAAATCATTGTCAGTTGAATCGCCCCATCTTCTTTGTTCGCTCAGCGACGAAGAAGGTACATAAACTGGCAGCAGTCTGCGTCAAGTTGTTGGGATCAGGAGCATCATTGAACACAAGTATCTGAAACCAATTCCTATATAATTACCACTCGGAGGGAAATCCAACCACACTCCAAGGGCAGATCATCGAACAAATCAGACTCCAACAATATGGCGGAAGAATTGTCCTGTTGCGCAGAACATTTCCTTCGTGACTTACCCAAAGTTCAAGATTATGAATTCCTCGAGGACAAGAGTTGCGTTGTATGCACAACTGAGTTCGGCACTTCCAACAACGACCGAATAGAACTTCCTGTTCGCCTGCCTTTTTGTGGGCATGTGGTGGGAGCCGAGGTAAGGACGCTCTCTAATCAATTTCCTTCTCAATTTTTCAGGAAGAAACTGACTCTGGATACTTGCAGTGCATGCGCACTTGGTTCTTGCCTGAAAGAGGAGTGAATAATACATGCCCATACGTATGTACCCCTTCTGCGTCCTTTTTGGCCCTTCCATATTGGTATCCTATTGATTCATTATTGCTCTGAGAACAGAAAGGCTAATTCTTAGAATTGTGTAGTGCAGGAGGACCTTCTTTCCCAAGCAGCGAAATTGCGAAGACGGCTTCTCTGATCTCGAAAATTCTTTTGAAGCGTTCGGTCATTACCTCGAGCGTTCTTTCGAAATACTCAACGAGTACATCATTGCGGAGAGCCAGCGAATTGAACGTATTCTCCATATAACTCCGTCCGTTCAGCGAGAAGGCCTGAATAGGCTCATTCGTCGAGAGCGCGAATTGTATGAGAATCTCGTCAGAGCCGGTGCTGACCTACCGAGCCTTGAGCCGATCGAGACCAGTCACAGCCAGAGGAACCTTCTTCTTGCAGAGCTTGTGAGGCGAGGTGCATTCAATATTCCACAATTGCGGGAAGGCAGAAGCAATGATCTGCCTTCAATGACTATCCTCGAGACCATGCGTCACCTCTTCGCGCAAGGCTACGTTTGGCAAGCCGGCAGCCAAGTCGATGGGACCGTTAGCGGCTGGTCATTGGGGACCATTACTCGAGGGCCACGTCGGGGACAATATCGTCACGATAGGTTTCTTCCTTCAATTGATACCGAGTAGTTCCAGCACAGTACGGAGGAACATATAAAAAGTATTCGTTCAGATTCCGGGGGGTCGACTGAACATAGCGCATGATAGCCACTTCGTTATACACGTGAATCTGAGCCCCAAAAATTTATATATCAAATTAATCTTCTTTCCGGCGAAAAATGTGCAATATTTGGTCTTTGAGTCATGAATCAGCTTCTGGGTTATATATCAAGCTCAGAAGCCATCTGTCTATTGAATTGCCATCTGGAATACTCAAGATTGACCTCAGCACGGCTTCTACGAATCCAGATAGGACATGGGGAACAAAGCGGCCATACGTGCTCAGTTTTTCGGTTATGCCCTGAGCTCAAGAGCGCACGGTTGGACTGGAGGCCACTATTACCGAGTCCCAGGGAGAACCCAATACACCATTGGTCAGTCCCACTACCAATGCTTTCAATGTAGTACCGCAGAAGTCTGCGATTATTGAGTGTATTTCACGCAATGATTTGCACAGCGTCCGAGCCCTGTTCGAATGGGCGCAGCTTCTCCTCTGGACGTCGATCCCAGCGGCTTTTCTCTACTACCAGTACTCTTCAACGAATTGCTAACATCTTTTTAGTACGATAAACCGAGCGGTGTTCGGACGTATTTCTGATGCTCTTGCAAGGTGACGCGGGTATGCAGAATTGCGATCAGTCCAGTGTAGCCCAATAACTCATGTGATAATTTCACTGATATCCTTTATGCTTGCTAGCTACGGGAGTACCTTCGACGTCGTCTGGAGCCTATGGTCTAAGTATGTCGATCGATTAGAACAAATGAAGTGTTTACCCTACCATGCCAAACAACGCATCCCGAATTTCGAGCAATGTGTCAAAATGACTGATGGCGTTTTGACTCAGGGTTATGATACCGAGAACTTAGTCTGCTATAATGAGAATAGGGCGGACACCCTCTTCGATGTCATCCACTGCTTGTCTTGTGTTTTTGAAGTACCCAACAGGGGTCTCGAATACCTACTAAAGCTAGGGTATGATATTGAGAAGCGAGATGATGCTATGAGAAGCGGCATTGTCATTCAGGCCACACGCCATCCGACGTCTCAAGGCGTTCATCAGATAAGGAGCGGATATCGAAGCTGTCAATTGGAAAGGAGAAGGTGTTCTTGATTGCGCTCTAGCAGCGCCCTCAGAGCCTGTACAGATGGAGAAGCCTTCAAAAGTATCTTCAGGTGGAAGACGATATTGTTGACGATGAAAGGCGTCTTCAGCTGATCTATTAGACGAGCGACGATAAATCTGCAGAAGAGTATTATGATGAGGGCGAATAACGTGGATTCATGAGTGACTGCACAAGTATCCTGGCCTCAAAAAACCAACGACTGGGTTATGCTGGATCAAGTCTATCAACTTGACATCGCCTCCAACTTCAACGACGTTGCTGACGCTCCTGTTGCCCATAAGATTTCAGATGCTGTAGAACTCCATCCGAGAGACGACAACGAACCAGAGTATACCTCTGCAAGAATTTCGACGGCGTTGAAGGTAGAATCCAGAGTCCGATCCAAGTACTCACAACCCGGTTGAAGTTCGTGCGGCTCATCATCTTGGTAAATGGATGCGATCCAGGTAGTACAGACGAGGAAAACCAAATACCGAGCGACTATGCGAGACAAAACGGTATATGGTCGCAATGGAGTTGGGCACTTGTGACCTGTGGCTTCTGCTATGATGCAGGGAATGACCGTTTGACTAGTGCATTGTAGATTCCGCAGAACTCATCTCTCGCTCACTTGTTGCCCCTGTTATGATCGCTGGCATAACCCACTCTCATATGTTCGGCAATTTTGAGACGATAGTTGTCAAGGATGAGTGTAGGGTCCCTCGGGCGACAAGTTGAAGGGGCGTGAAGGGGCTACTCCGTATAATCCATCAGCGTTGCCAAGCCTTAGCCCAATCTATTTTTGGCAGGTGCCAAGATTGATCTTGCTCAGCCACTCCCCTCTCATGCATGCGCCAAAGACCATGAGCGCCCTGAAAGCAGATAGCATGGAGCGTGAGCCAAGTCTCGTTCGCGACGAGCAGAGAATTCTGCGAGTCAAAGCAGACGCCCCTCCACAAGGGCACGGAGTCGGCAGCAAGTGAGCTGCCCATGTATCACCAGCGCAGTCCGTGGTGACAAGTTCTCCGCGAAATGTCAGAAGCGGTTTCGTCTGATCATGTTTTCTCTGAGATCCTCAAGGTTCTGCAGCGAATCGAGGTCAAGTTGGATGGGCACGAAGAGCGGTTCAGAGATCTTGAAAATCATACCAAGCGCAGCCCAGGAAGAGTGGGAACCGAGCAGTCAGAGGATACCATCACTTTCGTGGACGGAGATGTATCCGTTGCTCAGACGAAAGGTCCTCCGCAAGACCGAGTTGATGCTATATGGCCGTCAAGGAAAGGGACTCCAACGAACGAGGACCTGACTGAAGATACTAAGGCATTGAATGTTCCCTACAGCCAATGGGGTGTCAATCAGTTGGACCGTTTCTTCAACCTGGAACTCTCGAAATTGCTCACGCAAAAGCTTGGAGACTGTTGGGGTATGCCTGACGACGATCGATTACCTCTGAAGTTTTTCAAGACCAACATCCTCCAGACCAACGCCCCTTGGGGCGCGCCCTGCGACAGTTATCCTACTATCAGACAGCCTGTTGAGCAAGAGTTAGAATTCCTCTGTCACTTCGACGAGCAGCTCAGGAAACAGCCAAACAATGACTTCGTCGTCGTGGACTTCGATCAAGCAGATAATACGAGGATATATCGTCTTGGTGATGATGCAGTTGGGCTAGAGCTAGAGGTAGAGCCGCAGGGTTCGCAGACTGCTCCGTGGTCAAGGCTTGTGTTTGTTGCCTTGTTGAATCTTTCTGACCGAGACTGATCGATTCCAGACTCTACCAAGGCGCGACCACTGGAGACAGCATACCCTCTCAAAGAAAGAGCCTGCGGCAGCCTATACCTTACTTTACAAAAACATCCAAGATTATGGGCTTATGGGACCACCTAGATTATCACCTCCAAACAAAGCGAAGAGGCACCACCACGAATCCATACGCAAGTGCTTGGAATGGCTTCCATACCAACTTCTATGAAATACACGAAGTCACTGAATGGCAGGTGCGAGAGCTTTGGAAATATGGTCCACTATATGGCCACCCTCTTGGCTGGCATTTCCGTAAATCCGCCTACACTGTGAGCTTAATCGCGCACCCAAAATGTGGATGGTCTTTCGCTGATTAGTACAAGATCTATACCCCTGTATCCGTAGAGGCCGTGGAACGATTTGGTCGTCATTTGAGCAATGCAAATCGTCATTGGACCCTGCTTGTCCTTGCACCTGACCGATTTTTCGATGAGAAGAATATCTCGTTCCCGATGAACGCTTCGTCGCTTGGTCGAGCACAAGCTACAGGATACCCACTAGGTAGATTGAACCAGCCTGGGGCTGAATTACACATGATTGGCCAAGGGTTGGAAAGGATCACTGCGCGCTGGGCGGAGTTCTTGTCATACTTCGACTACGTGCTAGACGGAGGGGATTCTCTGATGAAGCCTGCTGAGCACGATAATCTTTTGTTCGATGACGGTGCCTTTTCACGTTCGAGACGATACTTTTGGGCTATTGACTGCTTGTCTGAATTCGAGCTCAGCATTACAGACAACATAACGCAGTGGCAGCTTTTCAGATTTGCTCGCGTGCCATCGTCCACTGACTTATCAGAGATGGACCAGCGACAGCTAGCCTTCGCCGAGAGGCAGTATCTTGTACTACAAAATCAGAGGGAATCCTTCAGGCAGAAACTTGCGTCGACGAAAGCGTTGAGAGATGCTGTAGGTCGCCTCGCCTAATTAATACATGCTAGCGCTGACGCGTGGTAGCTCTTCAATGCAAGTGCGGTTATCGAAAGCAGGGCGTCGACTAGACTGGGTGAGAACGTCAAACTACTTACATTTGTCAGCATTTTTTTCCTTCCATTGGCGTTCACCACGGTAAGCCTGCAGACTCCCACATCTCGTCTGCCCTGGTCCGTGCCAGCACGCTTAGACTGTCTTGTTGGCGGCCGTATCGATTGCTGTAAGGTTATGAGAATTGATTGACAGCTGACAGTGGATAGTCTCTTTGGAGCGTCAACGATCGATTCAACATGACTGCGCTTATCTATGTCATCATCATTGTAGCTCTACTGACCTACTTCATCATGTTCAACATCAACAGCCTAGCTCAAGGCTTCGGTCAAATTTACCATATCAAGAAGAAGCAAGTGGTAAGGGTAATGAAGAACGACGGCAAAGAGTCATGGAAGCTGCGCGGTGAAAGGTTCGAAGTTTTTCGACCTAAGCACGAAAACCCAGAGCTTTCTGAATGGTACATCGCTCTTTACGCACTAATGCACCCTACGGCCATACTTGGGCTCTATCGTGGGAAGCAGGCACAGGACCGGCTGAAAAGGACTAGCAGCGAGAGTGTGCCACAGCCGGCCAAGTCAGCCGGCATCGCTAGCCTGTTTCGAACGAGAAATCAACCAGTGCACAAAGTTGAAGAGCCTGACTTCAGTGACCAGCCCTGGGTCATTCAGTCTAAACCACCGCACAGAGCTGCTGAAGTTTGAACAAGAAACCTCCGACTTTTGTCTAACTGTTTTCTATGGAAAGTGTGGCCAGGAGACTAAATTAAGTCTAGGCTTGACAAAACTGCGTATTCCCATTCAAGGCTCATAGAATCCTCGTTGAGCGCTCGAGGTAAACAATAAGGCCGCAATCAGCCTGCGGATAATGCAGTGAGGCAGTCTAGTCTGCGCAGCTTAGGCTGCAAGAAGTCAACCCGAAAGCGTTGGCGGAGCCCTCCCGCTGTGGGGTGGCGTAGCAAAACCGCGCACTGCCGAGCTGCGCACCTCCGCCTTCGACCTTAGACGACCACGAGGTCTCTCATTTCCTCGCATGATGACGGAAAACATAGACTCTAAATTGCTCCAGTTCGTTACGATCATCCTGTTGTCTTCTTGTGGTCTTGTCGCTGGCCATTACGCATCTTTAGAGAACAGCAAGTACGCAACAGCTCACGTTGCACAGCAACTGATTGCTCTTTACTGAACAGTATCACGGTTCCTCGACTGTAATCCTTGCCTACTTTGAGAGTGTCATGCAAAAAGAATCTCGCATATTGACATCCTCCCTGGACGCACAAGATATCCTTCGACCGATGGACTCTTCATCCAACCCACCACCCTATCCTGGAGCAGTGCATCATTCCCCTGTCTACCCAAATACAGTGCATCTCTCCCCTAGGATTTCCGCCAACCCACCAGCCTACGTTGATACCAACGACCTAGAAGCTCAACAAACACAAAATGACGGCTCTCCCCCACCATCATATTTACCACCTTTCCCAAAAGGGCCCAAGCCTAAATTCGCGACTGTCCCATATATCGCACCTATACAACGGCAAGGCCAATCAGGAAGGAGCCAGAGAAAGGGTCTGTGCTGCGGCTTGCTTATGGCGTTTCTGGTGGTCGCCATCTTCATAATCACTACTATTGTCGAGGTCGTTGCCAGGGTCAGTGCTTCGAGGACTAAATCAGAATGAGGGGCAGAGACGGAGTTTTTCGCGAGTGATATGACTAAGATTCTCTTGAACATATTCTACTACATCGACCATTCTACCCTTCTCAGTTCTACACATTTCTTTGGCTATGCGAAGGACCGAGCATCACTCTTGGCAGGCTCTCAAAGCTGCGCATCTGTTCGACGACTGCATTTCGAAAGGACGCTTGCTCCCAGCAGGCTCCTTCTCGTTGAATTCTAGAACAAGTCCGTCCGTGTCTCATGCAGCGTTCGACCTTGATATTTGTGTCTCTATCATGATGTTCATTCATTGAATTATACAAGTGATGCGCCCGCCCGTATTGCAGTAGCGTATTACAGATATGCCTTCATTTTTGCAGCACCTGTTCTACGCTGTCAAATAGTTTCACTGTACTTTCGCGCTGGACGTTGTTTCAGGATGAAGGATTCGGAGCTGAGCCTTTGTTTGAGGCTAGTGAGTCCTACCGAAGGAACGCTAGCAAGGCGCAGCCAGAATCTTCGTTTCACGTATCGCTCGGCAACATCTACGGAACGACAGTGACTTCCATACTTCAATTCCATCGAATGTCTCTTTTACGATTACTGGTACCTCTCTTTCTCTGACTTGTTACTTTGCACGAGCTCCGGATTACTCGAGGTCGTGCGGAAGTACGCGCTTTGCTTAACGAGTATCTTGCAAAACCCTTTCCTACGACCATCATACCCATTTCGCATTCTGCATTTTCCTCCTTCAAAACCATGGCATACTACCCTCTCCCATCAGGCGGCGCCACCGCTCCCCTCGAAGGCATCACCATCCCGCCCCCTTACAACCCCGCCTTCGCCGACACACCACCACCAGCCTACCACCCACCCTCAAGCTCGCCATCCCCACCTCTCTACACCAACAACGAACTCTCCACAAGCTCGCCCCACTTCTCCAGCTCTCGCCTTCGAACCTACTCGCCCTCCAACCACCGCCATTCCACCCCCCAAACCCCCAGACGCAGCCACCCTCCACACTCGCCCTCCCAACACCGACCCAGACACACCAACGCCGAGCTCGACACAGCATCCCCGCACTTCTCCCGCTCCACCCTCCGCTCATACCCGCCCCGCCCTCCCCTCCAAACACCACCCCACAAACATCGCCGCAACCTCCCACCCCCCCTCTCCCTCGACACCAGCACGCGCGCCCTCTCGCCCTCTTCGCTGCCCAAACAACCGAAACCTATCTTACCAAAAGGTACGCGACCGTATAACCCATATAACCCCGGTCCGCGGAATCGGTACTCACAGTTGGCGAGTCCGAGCTATGATGGGATGAGTTCTAGGCAGTATCGGTTGTGGGGACCGGCCAGGGCGTGGCCGAGCAGTCGGGGTGGGATGGTTGCGGGGCTGGTGGCTGTGGCGGTGTGTGTGATTGTGGGCGTTACGGTTGCGGTTAGGGTTGCTGCGGCTGGGAGGGAGGGCTGATGGGGTGATGGGGGTGGAGGTGGAGGTGAGGATGGAGGATGTGGTGGGCTCGGCTGGGCTGGGCTGGGCTGGGCTGGGCTATGGATTGGTTTGTTGGTGTTGAGGTGCGTTAGTGAGGCGTATGGTGTAGGTGAAGGCGTTTTGTGTTTTGAGCGGGTTTTGAGTATCGGTTCATTCATAAATAGCGAGGCCAGAAGGTGATTTATGATTGCAGGCAGTCCTAGCACATATATGTGTTCATGTAGTGCATCCAGTCCGCTTCCCTTGCCAAATGACCCCATTCGGAGTCACAAGACAACGTATTCCTCCCATAATTTGATCCTATCAGCAAGATCCAAGAGAACCCCATCTATCTCCTCACGCTCATACTTTAAACCCCGCCTTGTCAGATTCCAGCCGTTGGTCGAGATTGCGCTCGAGGAGATAGCCCAATATCTCTGCTAGCCCGTTCTTTGGACCAGGCGGCACAACCGATACTAGTCCCTGTAGCATTCCCGTGATCCCCCAGCGCAAGCAAGCGTACAGTGCCATACCCCTACCCGCCTCCAATACGAACTTCTTGAGTACCTCTTAACCCGCCATGGAGTCTGGGCCTGTAAGCCTCTCCTGCTTGTATCGAGTGATGAAGCTGTCGTCCTTGAGATTGAAGTTATAGTTGTGAGAGATGGTCTTGGTGGTGAAATGTAGCATTGCAGTGGTTAACTTTTTCACATCTGGACCTTGCACTTCGATAATATCTCCAAGATCTGTGGCCCAGACTCCGAGGTCATTGGCCCAGACATATTGAGAAAAGTCTGTCCTCCAAAAGATTCTCTGCAATGTCAACATCGCCAGGGGCGCATTTGGTTGATCCAAGGGCTTCATATTGAATCCTAGTTCCTTCAAATGCTTGGTGTTGGAATCCGCTAGGACATCCTGCAAGTCAGCGTCTTCTTCTTCAAGGGTAACCTTTCTGCTCTCTGAGGTTCACTAAGGCCGAGCTAAAGGAGCAGCATGGAAATGCCATTCAAGATGGGTACTTCAATTGACGCTGTATAACGCGCAGAAACTTGAGAACCTCCCATCCCCCTTGGTATGTGAGGTCATTAAAGGCTTCGTTGTGAGTACAAGGACACCCTGAGCCCTTGATGTCCAACCATTGGAAAGCCCTAATGGCGTCTTTCAAGTTCCGTGTCTGGTTTTCAGTGCGTTTCAAGGCTCGAGGTTGTGCTGACAACTGGTTGGCTTCCTCTCTTTCCATAGTGCAATCTTCACAAGTGCATTGGACACGTCCAACCCCGTCAAACGCCGGCAATTTTCCAGAAAGACTGTCGAACTCAGGGAATTGCACGCATTGAGTATCTTCGAAGATGGAAATCTTAGGTGCTTCCAATCGATCTCTGACATCCAGACCACTCTTGATCAAGTTCTATAGGTCTTCTACCAGTTTATGACATATGACGCGAACCATTATCTCAGCCTGTAGCTTCTCGTAAGGGAAATTTACTTGGCCTGTAGCCTAGCCGAAGAAGTCAGACATGTGCTTTGAATGGGAATGTGATATGTAGATGTAGTCGTACTGTCTCCAAACTTGCACAAAGTGCTAGGTCTTCGAATTAGCAATTTTAGCAAGCATGGCTCAAGCATGCACTCGCAGGCGTTGTTGTCCCAGTAAGTGAATGTAAGTGATTACTTTCCACCAGCTTTGATTGGCCGGATACGGGTTTCCTTAGTCGGGTCATTTACTTACAGAAGTGGCCTATGCCCAAATGTTCAGTGGGTCCGGTGGCGATTAGGCGTTTATAATCTGTGATTTTGCGTATCTGTGGATGGGCAACTCATTGGATCCAGTCAATAATCGTTCAGAAGTCAGAATTCGGTCCCTAGCTGCAAGTGCTCCCGGATTTCATTTCCAAGAAGTATATAGCTGAAGTATGCTCTGTTCTTCTTCTAACGCTCAATCCTCGTCTGCTGCCCTACGGGATGGTGTAAGTAAGCCTATATTTCGTGTATCTGATGAAAATTGCTACGAGCTCTGAATATGCACACTCAAACGCCGTATAGCCTTCGATTTTGATCAGCTACTACGGGAAAAAAAGCAACAAATGGGGTATGTAACAAGACCTAGCTGCTAGTAGGAGTCTCCTCATCTACCATTGGCGATCCTATGTCGATTTCTTCCAGCGTACTCAGGCTCGACTTCAACATTCTCGGAGATCTTCTCCTTGTTGGGCTTATGGGCGCCACTGCGACTGCTTGCTTAGTACAGATCCAGGCTGAAGCATACATGTTGACCCTATGATAATCTCAATCAGCATCGCAGCCTGATGTGTATCTACTATGCGACTGGGGCTTGCCTGTCAATACACGTCCCTGAATGCCTTGCGCCGACCCTCGTCGCTACAAAGCCATGCTTCTCGAACACTGAGGTATACCAAGGCTTCAGACCTGCTGAGCGTAGGAGTACTTTGCCGCCAACTTTGAGAGCGCGATTCAAGGCTTGGACTTGGGTGTCTGCTTGGGTGTCGCCGCGATCGAACCAATCCATGCTATCCATAGCCTACAATACAGATCAATGAAGTGAACAGCTGGGCATTTCACGAGAAGGCTTACCACAGCATGAGACAGTGTTCCTGGAGCAAGCCGAGCGGTCACCTCTTGAAGGTCGTCGGTGTGGATTCGGATGCCGTCAAATGCGCCTGGTTGTGAAAGCTTACGGTGCGCTCTTGCTGACAGGTATTGTGGGTGGCATCTAAGACAGGATTCAGTCATCATGTCTTCTACGAGACCCTTGCGAATTTACCTTTGAGAGTAATGGCCTTGAAGGCATAGTAGATAGAAATAATTGTCATCGCCAACCAGCGTATTTTTGACGACGGGATCTAGGGTGTCCACGATATACTGCCACATAGCTTCTCCTCGCGCGTCGAAGTCGCCTTGCTCATGCTGGTCCGAGATGATCATTCTCCGTTGCGCTGGCGGCACGCCTGCTGCTTTCCATGCGAACCATTCAGTGCTGACGACGGCCCAATGCAAGGGTCTACTCAGAAGAACTCCTCGAATCCTGGGCCATATTTCTTGCTGCTCTCTGAGAGTCTTGGCGCTACATAATCTCTTCACATCCGAATTTAGTCCAAGGAATGTAAAGAGCCAGCGGGCCAGCTTGATGGCATGTCTAAATCAATACGTCAGCGACATTCTTTCTGCGAGCCAGTTATTGCAGACCTTGAGCCACCTGTCTCGTAAAGTCCTTTGGATGTAAAGGTGCTAGCATGATTCAGCCAATATTGGCAGGCTTGCGAGCTCATATGCGGGCTGAGCTTGGTGATCAGGGCTTCGCGAAACGTAGGAAATCTGCCTTCTCCAAACATTTGCCACACTTGTGCGTACGGTAGACTTCGGAATGCCGCAATCTTGAGCTCTAAAAGATGGTTCTGATTCGGGTTCAGATCGACTGCGTGGATGCGCCTTGGGTTCGCATTGTGGAGATAGTCTAGGACGTTGTCTCCTGCAGAGGTCACGCAGAGGACAACATCGTCATCTCTGATCTTAAGTAAACGGTGGTCTACACGCGGGTCTTCCCAAGTGAATGCATAAATGTACTCGTTGTTGAATTGCGTGTGCTTCTTGAGCTGGTCATCATAATAGATCCGACGATGGTTGTTCTGGTAGAACACTGAGGGAAGCGGGATGTTTGAGCTTAGATTGACGATAGCGCATTGATAGGCCTTCGATCGTAGCTCAACAGGTGCAGCCTGTTCCACGGCCTGGTTCATTTTGGCTTGGTGAACCTGAGGAGATAGGTAAGGCGACTCGGTACACGATGCGTCTAGACTTCCGATGAAGTTCTGGACGTAGTCCTTTTCGGCCTTGTTAGGAGAGACGAGGATCCGTTGCGTACCCAGGAATACTTTGACTGCAGTCAGCATTGTTCAAATCTAATGCACGAGGCATTCTTGACTTACTATAATAAGGAATGCCACCAAGAAGATAGTTTCTCTCGTCCACTGTCTTCAGAGTACCAAATCTATATTCGAGATAGTCCCTTCGAGCCCCCTCCAAACCCACACGGTCGACATCAAACCATGCTCGCCAGAAAACTCGCCCAAGCCAGGTCACGTGCCTGTTGAAGGAGCCGCCAGTATAGGTCCGCCCACTGATCTCGACGATGCTCTGCACGTAGAAGTCTACGACACCCATGATACCGTCTGGAGATAGCAGGGAGGGGATTGAGTCTACCACGCTGTAGTAGTCCGGTATCATGCTAAGGCTGTATGACATGGTAACGAGATCGGCACCAGCTCCACCAGCGCCAGCTTCAGATGTGAGCGGTCCTCTGTGGTTTGAGCCGGTCGTGTCAAGTGAGTGTTTTGTCTCGTAACTCTCCAATCGAAAGGTCCGGGCATCCTGGCATACAATCTCAACGTCCCATCCCAGACGATCGAATCTTTTTCTTGCCACCTTTAGCAACGAAGGAGAAAGATCTACAAGATAGACCTTCTGAAAAAAAGTGGGCACATCAACATAAGCCTGCATTGCTTCAATGTTGTAGCCAGTACCTCCTCCAATGTCAACCCAAATCGGTTTCCTTGTTGAGAAAGCACCTTTCTCTTCTTTATATTTCAACTGCGCCGCGACTAGACCAAGCATATCTTCTCGTCCACGAAGAAGGAGCTTGCGTGAGCCATCATAGACATCGGCCTTCCAAGTGACGAAGTCAGTATGCCTCTTCAAATGATTTTGCACTAAGAGAAACAGATCAAAGTCTAATTGCCGTACACAGGCATCTTCTCACTCCAAAACCGCATTCTGGTACTTGAGCAATACCTCAACTATGATCGAAGTACCAGGATGGATGGTGTCGCCATCCTTCTTGCTGAGCTTTCATCTCATAGCAGTTCCAAGGATCCAATGGTCAATGCAATGTTCAGAATCTAGGAAGCAGCTGGATGCAAGACGATTCGGCTTTTCTTTCACAAGTCACATGCACATTCAACGTTCGATATTCTCTTTTGCTTTTTCGTGCAGTCTCGCTTGACGTAGTCGCGGTAATTCAACGTGGAATCAATACGAAGGGCCGCTTACCTGGGCTTTGTAGAAGCTCTCCAGCGCTGCCTGCTGGCCTGTGTTTGCATCATCTCCGCTGTGTGGCTTTAAGAAGCTGGCGTAGAAGAATTTGCCGAAGGTTGCTAGGCCATTTGACCTCTTCGAAAATTTGGGATGTGAGTATGCGGCAACGGCAAGTCGACCAACAAGGATGAGTGCAGCGATTGCTGCGAGGAACATCAACATGTATTCGACACGGAACTCAAAGCCAAGCAGACTCTGCGATGTAATCAGTACTGGGAAAAACATCGTCTCGGTGTCGAATGTAATCAAGTTCGTCCACAGTAGGACAGCTCAAGTTGAAGGGCGGAAACAACAACGGTGAAAATTGACAAGATACCTTATGTATACAGCGGGGTATTACCCGACGATGCCCCACCATGTATGGGATGAAGCAGCGACATCGCTCTCGCATAGCCTTTGGGCATCGACATTGCCGCCAGCCAATCAATGAACCCACATGGTCAGCATTTGGCTGCATATGACCTGCATGCAACATTTAAGCATACATTAGGCTTCCCAGACTGCCAATGCGAACAAGATCAAAGGCCCCTGTACCCCCACACAATCATGCAGAGAGTTCATAGAGGGTGGGACCCTTGATAAGATGACTCGAGATCCGAGCGGCTCGTCTCCGCTGTCCTGTAGTATTGCATCTTAGAGCCATGTGCTGGCCTTGGTCGGATGATTGCAGGAGTAGTAGCTGCGGCCACAGGGAAGCGGCTTTTGTCGTCAAAAGAAACGTTGAGAGATGCAAAATTGAAAACTAGCGCGAAACGGAAATGCCCAATGACGCCCGAAGGGCCCGCACGGGGTGCTCTGAATAGGACTGGCGATCACACTGTGGAAAGGACAGATTGTCATATATCTATCAGTGCCCCCTTGTGCTAGCTTACGTCTACTTGATATGAGTTCAACAATGAAATTCGAACGACGCTTGCCTAGATTTCCATTTTCTTCTCCTCGACTCGTATCAAACATGATAGAACGATGGTTATCTTGCTGAGTTGGAACTGAAAGTAAGGAGGAAGTGCGTCTAGAAAGAACGAGTACATTCTGGCTTCTAGAGAGTTTGTCCGAAATATTATTACGAGTAGTTCAACTGTTGAGCTAGAACCCCCCGCGGGTCTAAGTTAGTAAAGAAGCCCCAGAAAGAGTTAGATGTCTAAGCTTAGTCGGGTGAATTGGCAGTAGTACAGATGGCTATTACCATGCCAAGCAGATCCTAGGCAATGGGACAAGACTAGTATTATCATATTCAGATCAAGACCTTCTGCTAACTGTAGAAATGGTAATAATCTCTCTATCTGCGCCTAGATCGATAGCGTCCTAAGCTGCAAGGTCATTTCCTCCTCCACCGGTCCCCAAACTAGCCTTCCCAGAAGTGAATAGGCAGCCCTAGAGCACCTCCTCCAGACAGCGATCTCGTGGCCATGGGAATCGCATTCAAGTGATCTGTGAGACCAGCGGCATGCCATGCGGAGCTGAGAATGGAAGTGGTGTCTAGTCGCTGCCGCTGAGCAATTCAGAAACGTTTGCACATATGCGTGGTAAGGTGTCCAATATGGGGCTGAAGGGTAATGGGGCGTGTTTTGGGCTGAGTTATTCGGGGGAGTGTTGTGGGGTTGATTTTTCTTAGGTGAGTTGTGTAGGATGATGAGGGGCGGGCATTTCTTGACGCACTTATATCTGGTGATGCTAGTGAAATGAGAGAATTATCGTTAACGACTATGTTAGCGTACAAAAGCCGCTTGGACAAGGCAGCGGGAAACGATGAGTTTCCCGAGATATCGGATGATCGGTACACTCATCTTATGAAGTCCGGTGTGGAACACACCGGTCAGGAGAATCTCTACACATGCCCCTGGCGGCGAGTCTGCACGCTTCATTCATGAGGAGGCTCGGTCTCTGAGAGGTGTGGCAAAGCTGTGTTGTTGAGGCATAATGTGGGAAGAGAGACGGACGAGAACTCCGGGTCGCACTCATGTTCGGTAGCTACGTCGGCCCCTGTTGAGAGAACCCTCTGTCGCTCGATATCCCTGGCTTCATCAACTTTACCCAGTGCTGTCAGTGATCTAGCAAAATCTGCCGAGAGGCGGTCCCACTCTTCAGGGTACCACGGTGCTGGTCCCATTCTGAAAATGTTCCTAAATAATTCTTCGGCCTTTGCGTGTTCGTTGCGAATCTGGAAGACCTTTATCAAATCGCCCTTGGCATGTAAGGTCGACCACTCATACTCCACGCAAAGGCTGATGGTCTGTTCGTCCAGTAAAAGGTCCCTAGCTTTATCATGTTTACCGAGTGCTATGATTGTTTCGGCGTAATCCGATGGGAAGTAATCCCAGCTTTCTCCACTCCAAGCTTCCGGTCGTATGTCTAGAAGTACTTGGAATAGCTCTTCGGCTTTTTTATGTTGATTACGACATTGAAAGACCATCGCTAGCTTATCCATGCTATTTGAGGTCCGCGGATAGTCCACGCCAAGGACAGTGGTGGATTCACCACCTAGCAAAAGATCCTTAGCTTCGTCGTATTTGCCAAGTGTCATGAGTGTTTCGGCGTATCCTGCCGAGAAAGGATCGCGGTCTTTGGGGCTCCACAGCGCTTTCTCCATGCCGAGGAGTTTTCGAAACAGCTCCTCGGCCTTTTCGTTTTCGTCCCAATCCTGAAGCATTTCTGCCAGCTGCATCATCTCGTCGACGGTCGCCATGTGCTCTGCGCCTAGGGTCCTTGTACTTAGGTCCAAGATATCTCGACGAAGCTTTTCTGCTTCACTGTTCTTGTGCTGCTCTTCCAGAAGTACTGCGAGACTCTTGATACAGAACATTGTCTCATGATGATTTTCGCCAAGTGTGGTCCTATGGAGCAATAGTGCATGACGACAAAGCCGTTCGGCTTCTTGATATCTATCTTCGTCGCATTTGCCCTGTTGCGTCCAAATACGGACGAGAGTACGCATTGCGTCCAAGGTCTTTGGATTATCTTCGCCGAAGACGGTGGTCCGTGTTTAAGGCTCGCTTCGCAAAATGCTCTGCTTCTCCGTACTTAGCCAAATCTGTCAAGAAATTGGCTAGTTGATACATGGTAGCTATGGTCCAGGGATTGTTCTCGCCATTGACTCGAAGCCTAATATCTAATTTTTCGCGATAAAGCTTCTCGGCCTCTTGGAACCTATGCCGACATACGTAAACTTTTGCCAGACCGTCCATAGCATGTAGCGTAGTATGGTGTTCAGCCCCTAATGTGGGTTTTCCAGATTCAAGTACCGACTGAAAGAGCTTCATAGCCTCGTCGACCTTTGTGTCGTTGCCGTTGTCTATTAGAATGAACGCAAGCGCATTCTGTGCCATCAGAATGCCTAGACGGTCTTTGTCCGACACGCGTTCGCAGATGGTGAGCGCCCTTCGAGCCATGGCTTCCGCTTCGTCAAGGTCTTTTGGGACGTCGTGCGCCAATCGTTGCTTCAAAATCGCAAGACGTCTAAGTGAACCCGCAATCAGAATATCATCTTCACTACATACATCTACTCGAATCTCATACGCGCGCTGGCATCTTTCATATGCTAGGTCATACTTCCCACGGAATGTGAAATAATCCGCAGTGCGTTCGAGGATCGTGGCAAGTAGTAACTGGTTTTCACGATCTTGATAGAGGTAGTCCAAGGCGACCTGCGTTTGAGGTAGTAGTATTTCCCATGCCCCCCATTGCTGGTATTCGCCCCATGGCAAGGTTCCAGCAATCGATCTCAATGCGTTCTGCTTCCACTGGTCTATCTCCCCGTGGCGCACCAGCCATGATTTGACTGCCACCTGCACCAGTCGATGCATTTGGAAGATTTGACCACCTTCATCTTGTGTAACGAGAGAAAACTCCTGGAGTGGTCCCAAGCAGTTTTCGAAGGCTAGATCGTCGACCGCTTCATCTCGAAGTAAGGATTCTGGGATGCCTTGTCGGTCAAAGACACTCATCAGCGATAGCAGCTCGGCCGCAGGACGATTCTCCTTATTGATTTGATCAAAAGATATTTGCCAAGTCATGAGTACTGAATTTGGTATAGTAGGGTCTCGGCGCAGGTCTCCCATATCTTCAAGGAGTATAATTTCATTCTTTCGGAGAAAATCGGCATATCTGGCAATAGTCATTCTTGTTCTTCTCACCCCTATGTAGGCGGCAGCTTGGGTGATGGCAAGGGGGAGTCGATCCAATAGCTTGATGAACTCGACTCTCTCTTCATGACTTGATTCATCATTGGGTAGCTTCTTGTACAAGAGTGCCATAGCATCTTCTTCGTCCATAAAGGGTACGTCAATGATACTCTCGGCAGTGCTGACTAGACGCGAAGCAGCATCGACATTCCGTGAGGTGATGAGTATCCTTCCAAGACGTGAGGTCTGGGGTAGATATGTAGCCAGTGGCACAGTGGCGTTTCCTGCATCTTCGAAGAATACTTCTTTGTCGTCGGCGTTGTCCACAACCATAAGCCATACGTTGTCGCGGAGGAGCCAGTCGGAGACCAGTTCGAGTGGGTTCCTTGCGGCATCATCCCATCCGGAGAAGCGGCCTCTTCTTGCGATATCCTTATACGCTTGCTGGAATCTTTCTGCGGTGCTGGCATGTACCCATAATATGTTCGAGGTAGGATGAGCCTCTCTAAACCTGTAGCAGTACTCAATGGCTATTTGCGACTTCCTATCGAGCATGATATCGTCAGCAATGGTTCATAATCGTTGTTTCAGTCACTTACCCGACACCCCCAATTCCAGTCAAAGCAACCCGATGTTCGCTTTCAAATTTTGAATCAATTGTTCTGATTATGTCTTTACGTCCAAGAAAATGAGGATCCCGTGCAAATGGTATAGTGAAAAGAGGGTCTGAATGCGTCGCTTGTATTCTTTGGGAGGCTAAGGCTATGTTGGCATGAGTCTCGGGGTACAGGCTTATCTAACATACGTGGCTCTATGTCTTGTTCTGCCTTTGCGCATAGCGCCTGTATAGCCTTCCATACAGGCCTATATCTTTGACTGTCTTTGTCGTTGAATCTACAGATTGTTCTATGATCAGCAGCAGCTACCCCTACTGGTGTTTCGTTCGGGAGACCAAGGCGTGCAGAATCTTTGTCAACGATCTAGCTGATGTTAGATCACGTATTACATAGACTAGAAAAATCGAAATTTGTACCAGGTGTCCATGGAGCTTCTCCGTCTCGTAGAACGTTCTGATCTTCAAGGGCTTAGCTCGCTCGATGAATTGTTGAGATATGTCAGCAAAAATCTGTGAATTCTTTTTCAATGCTCCTGTAGGTAATTCGGTGTCAGAAGCGCTCGGTATGATAACGGGTTGCTCGCTCATGAGACATGTTCCTTGAGCATGAGGCCGGCAAGAAGCCTAAGTCTTGCCCCCAATGCATATGCACTCTTTAAGATGGAGTCCAAATCAGGGTGCAAGCCCCACGAAGATATACATACCCACGAATGCTTTATTAGTGCCCATTCCCAATTGACCAGCGTTCAATAGCGTCGCTGCGAAAGTGGACCAGTAGGCAAGATCAGATCCTTTATGAGGAACACCGAAGAAGACCAGAGCCTGCACACTACCGAGGAGCGGCCCATAGATCGATGACCGTTCGTGAGCAATTATCAAAGCCTAGACGCATTGCGGAATCAGTACTCCATGCTATCAATGACGGACTCCGGTTATAAGACAATGTTGTAGAGCCGAAATGGGTAAAACATCCTCCCTGCTGCCGAAACACGTTGGTATGGCTCAACATGAACTCGAAATTAGGGTAAGATACCACGCAACATCTGGAACGCTCTGCCAAGGTTTAGGGATCTTACTTTCTTGACGATTACGCCTCCCAAGCTGTGTGCTATGAACATCAACGGCCTTCTGATTTCTGCTTCGGACTGCCTCTCCGAATTCAGCGTGTCTAACAGCATAGTCGCTTGATCTTCAACATCAGTGACGCTTTTAGAAAAAGCTGTCGTAGAATCGTAACCATAGGACATCAGCCGTGCTGTAGTACCTACGATTGGATATACTGTTAGCATCTTGATACTTGTAGGCACAACGGACTATAAGCTGCTGAAGATAGAATCGGAAAGTGTGTCTTGTGAATAGCCTCGAGATACAACGCATGATGAGGGTATAGAGCAAAAAATTTGCGATCTGCGGGACAAGACCATCGTGGTAAGAACCAGCTTTGGAGGCAGCTGCAGGTTAATACGCGTGAAAACGGCTTGCAATCCGAACTGCCAGCATGGTTCAGGGCAAGATACTGTCGCTATGAAAGTACGGTCATAAGGATACATACCGACATTAGCCAGCTGAGAAGGTAGGAAGTCGCGCAACCAGAGCTGTCGGGTGTTGCTATCGGTCCATGTCTCTTCGAAATGGCCACCCAGCCCATGTACAGCCACAATATCGACGTTCGCATTCGAGATTTCGTTGAAGAAGAAGAGTCCGTACCGCTCCTTAGGTGGCTAGTAAGGGTAAGCTGAGTTATCAGCTTGAAAGGTGAAAGGATAAGCATACCTCGGACGGATCCGAAGAAGCCGAAGCTTCGGGTTTTTGGTGTTTAAAGAACTTCATCCTAATGACTGTCGAAATCTATGTCAAAAGGTTGCGGGTAAGCAGCAATACATGGACGACGATGAACGTTGGATGGACTCCCTCGACTGCTCAACGGAGGGGCACTGCACCGCTAGCCTGCTCTCTGCAAGAGCGGCAACCTGCATGATGCAGCCTAGGTAATTCGCTTGATTGCCGAACATGGACTAGTGTGGCATCCAGTCCTATTAAAAGCTGTATATTGAGAGATGTTGACATCTATCAATTGTATTCCATTAACGCTTTTGATTTTTCCGGCAAAATTGTCGCCAAGTTCCAAGACCCTTTTGGAAGCTCTTCTATTGAGTACAGCCTCAATCAGCCCATCCACCTCCTTACCAGGTTCCCAGAACTTCACAATCTCCAATCCCACAGAATGCAGGAGCTCCTTCCACTGCGACACCGTCCGCTCCATCCCAGATAGTTGAGGCATCATCTGAATATCCAGCAATGCAGGCAGCACGGGGCTACCGGTATCCGGGATGACCCGGTCATTGATCAGAATCCTAGAGTATCCGGGTTCTACGGCAGCTACAGTGTTGCTCAGAAGCTCGCAGCACTTGCTGTCTGGCCAGTCGTGGCAGACGGAGCGGAAGTAATACGCTTTGGTGCCTATATCTGGTTATTATCGAGATAGAGATCAAGAGAGCCGGTCGCCTTACCTTTGATGGGTTGAGACGTGAAGAAATCGTACTTCACCTTCACGATATCGGGATGTAACTCTTTGATATCATCGATAATTGGGGGCAAGTCCTGCAGCACAAGCGGTCCATGGCCCGCGAAGCGATTCTTGAATACCTGAAGATCCTAGCCATGACCACCAGCCACATCCACCGATAGCGTAGAGTCTTGTCCTGCTCTAGCGCCCTTGAAAATGACTTCCTCGACAGAGAAGAAGTCATACCAGAAGACTTTTTCTCCCCTCCAGCCCTCCAGCATGGTTAGGAAATTGGTGAGCTTGGCAGGGTGTTGCATCAACCAAGGGAACATATGGAAATCAGTGTTCTTAGCGTATTGGAAGGGACTATTGGGGCCTTCTGGGCTTTTGAAGCCGTTCTGAGCTAGGAATTCGTGTACATTGACGCTGCGTCGTCGTGCACGTACTTGAAGTCTCCTAGGAGACCTGGTATAGCGAAGGCCTTGGATACCGGCCCTGCCATGTAGGTCTCGAAGCCAACTTCGATGACGAAGTGCGTAGTAGCTCATGGCCGTAGAAAGCGGACGAACAGTAGCTTGTCACCACCAGTAACCTTCGCTAAGTCAGCAGCAGTCTGAGGCCTGTCACTCTTGTCAAGAGCCTCAAACAGGCCCATCTCAATTGCAGTCCTGATTGAGGCACTGGCAATGGGAATGAAAAGCAGCCGCCAAATAGTCTCAGAAGGGGCTTCCACCATTGCTGTTGCCTTGCGGGTAACACCAAGTAGTTTCTTTTGTGCACCCTCGTGACTTCTCACGTCTGCTGAGAGGTATTCAAGCTCTTTTTCGACGGCTGGGGTCCGGCTTTGGAGACTGCCTTAGTGTGTGGCCGCCATCTTGATTAAGAGAATGCAACGACGACTTCGATATTGAACGGAGTGGGGCAGAGTGTAGTAGGCAAAGATAAAGTATGGTACTCAGGAAAGTAAGTCAGGCCGAGGAAGCCTTTATATGCCATCTGTAGACCTTCGAGTTGTGCATCGTAAGACTCTAGCCCTCATAAGTCCGAGTAATTTTGACCAACAGCCATTCGTCTTTACCGAGTCTGAGCATCTACGATCAACAGATTGCGGCTGAGCTTCTCAACTAGCCTTCCAACAACTCTACGACCATAGTCGTGCGGCATACGGCCCCCAATTGAAACACGGTCAAAAGGATTAGAGAAGGTCTCAGTTAGTAGCATATCGGACGGGATTACGGTGTGGGATCTTCCATTGTTTCTGCGATACCCAAAAAGGATAGCGTGGATAGAGTTTGCGAGCCAGAAAAGGTGACAATAATCCAAAAGACTTTTGTACCGCGGCGCCGCATACATTAGAATGAGGCATATTCGAGGTCACATTCCCTGACAGAGCCGATTTCTCACGCTAGCGGCCATCGAGCCGGATATCACTCAGCCCTACAGCACTACGATGTCTTGATGTGAGGATCCTTAAGGCTCCAACAAATAAACCACGTCCACCAAGACAATGCCACCACCAACAGTACTGTGTACCTCTCATTCGAGCTGAAACATGCTCTCGCTTCCCCCGTTTACACCCTCGCAGCTGCCCTTGTGCAGACCTGCCCTTCACTCTCCCTAAGCCAGCACAATGTATCACCTAGCCAAATCCATCTACTTCTGGGCTACGTCGAAAGAAGGTACCTATTCATGCCCCCAAATCATCCCTTCCACCTCCAACTCTCCCTCACAACCAAGCTCCAGCTGATTCTCCTTCCTGCCAGAGTACTCCATCCTCCTCCTCGGCCTCGACGCCGCCGGCAAAACAACCCTCCTCTCCCAAATAAAATCCCTCTACAACAACGGACTGGATCCCGCAACCTCAAAACCGACAGTCCCCACCGTAGGACAAAATGTGGCGACCATATCCCTCCCAGACATGTACCTGAAGATCTGGGACGTAGGCGGGCAACACGCCCTCCGCAGCATGTGGACGAGTTACTACGAGGTCTGCCACGCCATCGTCTTCGTCGTCGATGGCTGCGATATCGGCTCCGGCGACATCAACTCGGACTCCTCCGAGAACACCGGCCGGTTGGAAGAATGCCGCAAGACTCTGGAATCCGTCCTCTCGCACCCCGCCACGGCATCCGTGCCTCTACTCGTCTTAGCCAACAAGCAAGATAGGGAAGATTGCGTGGAGACGGTTAGGATCAAAGAGGGTTTGGTGCGGAGGGTTTTTGAGGGAGAGAGGGGTGGTGGGGTTAGGGATAGTAGGGTTTTGCCGGTTAGTGCGTTGAAGGGAGAAGGGGTGAGGGAAGCTGTTGAGTGGGTCAGGACGAGGGTTAGGTGGAATAGGGAAGGGAGGGGGCCGGTTCTGAGATGAGATGTGAGGATGGGGCTTTCTATGATTGGTAGAAGTGAGCTAGGACTGGGTGGAGGGTGGAGCAGAAGAGGTGTGCTCCTGCGAGGTATTGTTCGCAATGCGCGCAAGGGAATGGAGGATCCACGCGCCTTTGTGGATTTCCAGGAGATTATTGCATCCTGTTACATGCTGTGCAGAGGCAAGGTTTGCATATCATAGAAGCTCGGAGGAGACTGTAAGAGCTCTATCTGTTCCAAGGCGCTCACTAGCCACCCCAAAATTAGTACGTATCAAAGCTTGGAAGTATATCATCAGCCACGTGCTTATCAAGGTACAAACTTCCGCCTCCATCATACTTCCGCCTCCATCTGACTTCCCATTCCATGCGTTGTGCACCCCTATTCTTCTCCAACCTTAATCTTCGCCAAACAATAGCCCGGTATAACTCTAGGCTTCAAAACTCAACTCAAATATCTACCGCCCCATCCCTCCTTTATCCCGGTTCCTTCTGTAAGCTTCATCCCGCCTTTATTTCTTTGGCCATCTTCCACTTCTTCAATACGCATAGATGCGCGAGCATCCTTTTCATTTCCCATACAGAACCAACCTAGAATCTGGTTCCCGATTGGCACATGACCGCTCACGAGCCCAGCTCGGCGAAATTGGGACCAAATGACCTCGGGAATTTGCTGACCTTCTCTGGCCGCTTGCACGAGGCATACTCTATTGCCACTACCCGACTAGAACCCCTCACCGCGGCGCCTCCAACCCCACCCCATACGCTTTCAACCCACCCCAGAAATTTGCTCCCCCATCTTCTCATGCACCCCCGGCGTATTCGCAACAGGCGACCCCCATTTCTCCACCTGCACATCAGCCGCAGCCATCTCTGCGCGCTCGTGTGGGCCCCGGGTTTTAACAGCAACAGGTGAGCCGAACTTCTCGAGTGATGGATTCGTAGCTGGCATTTCCTCCCAGCCGGGTAGAAACTTTGCAAGATTGGGATCACCGCCTGTGCCGGTGAGTTCGTGGGGTTTTGAGGTGAGGTTGTGCTTGTGGTGTCGGTAGAGGAACAACGCCGCTGTGGGTAAAGCGACGGAGGCGATGATGGCGGCGATTGCTATCCCCGCAACAGCACCGTGGCTGGGTCCTTTGGATCTGTTGATTGCTGCCGAATCCGTTCCCGCAGCCGCCACAGTAACAGTTGGCTGGGCATTCGATGTCGTATTTGGTGTTGGTATGCCCGTATTTCCGTTCTCCTGACTGAAGGTCAAAGGCTGGCGAGTCGGATCTACCTCGACGTAGAAGGAATCGCCCATTACGTACGGCGGGCCTTTGCCGACCTCTGGCGTGCGCGAGAGCTCGAAGTGGCAGCTGAAGGGTACGTCTTCGTAGTGTAAGGGGAGAACAATGGAGCCGATGGGAGCGACGGATTCGTTGAAGTCTGTGAGACGAAATTAGAGGCGGGTGTTTTGAGGAGTTTCATGGGGGTAAGTACGTTGCTCTATTCCGGATGAAGTGGAGGTCTTGGTTGTGCAGAAGAGGTGGAGCCATGTTGTGGCGAAGTTGGAGGTCCAGGAGGCGCTGAGGGTGTCGAGGTAGTTGAATGTAGGGTGCTAGACGGGGCTGGTTTTAGTATTGATCTGGAAGGCGGTTTGAGGATCCGTGGTTCCAAAGCTCCGGGTGACATGTTGCACCAAGGACCGTGGCCCCAGTCAGGGAAGGCTAGACGAGAAGTGCTTACAGTGACATGATTGGGGAATAGCCATGAGCCATTGGTGTATGAGGGCGGTGCGTTGACTAATTGTGCACTGGTCACAGAAAGGGACGAAAGCAAACAAGAAGACCAGAGCAGAAGGAACGCCATGTTCATCTAGAGGATGGAGAAACTCCTTAGTTGCGGAAGCCATCTTTGACATAGATCAAAGGGCAGATATATGACGAGCGTGCCATATACCAACATGAGGCTGAGTATTGAAATGGAAAGGATTCTGCACTGCCAATCTTGGCAGCAGCGCTGCGAACAATAACGAGCCCATATGGGGGAGGATATAGAGAGAGTACTAGGCCTTACGTGAGATCTATAACTTGAAAGAAGACGGGAAAATCAACCGTAGAAAGATGCATAGGGTACCATTGTGTTCCCCACGAGTTTGGAAGACGCGCGGGGGGCAAGAGGCTCGAGGCATGCGGCTGAAATAGAACAGTGGTCGGGTCGAAATTGTTCTGGCACGGGAGCTTCCTATTCTTGAATAGCTTCACGCACAAAAGATAGTGGGAACTACCAAGTCACCGTCATCTTCACGAAACCCAGACTCCTTAAACCCTTGCTATCTTATTGGGCCAGGGACGGATGGTGCGGGCCAAATGGCGCAACGTGCAGGCATCATCTCCCATTGGTGTTCTTGCTAGCTGCCGTAGGCGGTCTGCCTAATTGGGAAGAAATTGGCGGGGAAAGGCATACTTAATCTCGCAACTTTGTTGCACCACTCGACACCGTATTTCCGTATCTTGTAACCGAAATATCAACATTTATTTGTATGCATGTTGATATCCTTAGCTGCATGTCAAGCGCTGATGGCTTTTGGAGGCTGGAAGAAGTCTGGGGGCGGTTTCGGAGTGGTGATGTGCAAAACTTAGGTGTGTTTTCGTGGGGAAGCCGAGCATGGCCGACAGAACACACTCCATTCCTAAAGCACGAAAGAGCTGCAGATGGGGTGTCATGTTAGGTGACAGTCCCAGCGATACGAGTCGTGAAGTTCTGGGAAGACGCTTTGTGGAGTCGAAAACCCACCATAACGCGCATGATAGCCACTTTTTGCGGCTACTTGCTTTGTCAGTTGGGTCACGAATAGTCGAGGGTTCTGAACGTCCCTAATAAGTAAATTGTCGTCTCCGCAAGGATGCCTTACGTCTCGAGTACCCATTTCCGGTTCCAGCTGGAGATGAAAGGTACATCCTTATCGAATGAGGGGAGAAGCGATAAGCCTGAGTTGCGGATCAACGCCTCGAGACCCCGGACTTTGCATGAATTGCATGAAGAATTCAGGAGATTTACTGCCTATCCAGTAAGGATGCTGATTGCCATGATGATGGTGAGCTTGGCGATCGAAGGATTCTCATCATCGTCAGGGGTCATTATGGAAAGGATCCTCGATTTTATCGATTCTGGAGAGTCAAGATGTACACAGAACGATCCGCAGCGACGGGGATTTGGAACACGATCGAGATTTCGGAATTGAAAGCTTTGGATAGCTGTGCCAGGTCTTTGGGTTCTTCACGACCGTTGCATGTGCACGAGTGTGATGTGAAGAGCAAGTGGAATTGTCAGGAAAAAGCTCCGAAAAGCTAGACCCGCATGGACTCCGCATGGACTCTGCAAGTGGTGCATGTTGAGAAAATGACGACGTCAGAAGAAAAAAATGTTTGTTTGTCCCAAGAGTGAGGAGGACCCTTACAGCCAAGAGATATCGGATCTGCGGGCTAGAGAGAATAGTAAATACTTTAAGATGTAGATGCTAGCTTCAGAATTTGTAGCGCATCAGGCCCAATGGCGTCTGGCCTTCCATTCGGCGTCTTGGTGCAATTGAGGAGAAAATAAAAAAAGGGTTCATGAAGTCGAGATTGCACGTTTCGAAGGTCAAAGGTGGGGGTGCTTGCATAATTCTGCCCGCTGCCCGCTGATTCGGTCTGTGCGGCTCAGCGAGGAAAAATTCGGTAGAACTAGCTAGAGCTGTCGAGGTCAGGCCAACACAGCTTGCAATCCCACGAGTGACCTCGTTGTTGGCAGTGTGGGCCTTGCCACGACCCAAAGTAATTGTAGGTTGAAGTGAAGTTCGAAAGTTCAGACCACTTTTGGACTGAAATTGCTTCCAAAATGCCAACAAAGAGTGTCAGTGTGCGCCAAAATCAAAGACGCGTCTTACTCGATTCTGAAGCAGCAATCCCTGCCAATCTAAGCATCCATTCTCCCCACACCGGCCAATAAGCACCGCCTGGTGCCGCTTACAACGCAAAGCTTAGGGGTTTGCCTTGTAAGCCTGTGAGCCTGTAAACTAATCGAGCAACTCTCCTCCACTCCACCAGCAGTCCCAACCACTTCTTTGTAACGACATCTTCTCCTCTCCATCTCTTTGCCCTTTCAGATCGTGCTTGTAATTATTCGCGTCTTCATTCCAATCGCATGTTTCTACCGCATTCTTTTCTTACCGTCCGACTTTCGCTACGGGTAACTCGTATCGTAATCTGTACGCTCCAGGGGTCGTCCTCATAATCCAACCCTCTACAAATCATCCACCCAACTTCACAACCACCCACTCGACTCATCTATCAGAGAGTCGAGATCATGAGTGAATGATTGAGTGCTCTTTGCATAAGCAGAGCACCTCGTCGGCCCATCTTTTCGCCGTGACAAGCTTTGCACATTCGACTTTGAATCTACGGCTGAGCAACACGGTACAGTCTTCTCTTCCACTCTTTGACCCACCAATCGACCTCAATCACCATCTCAACGTCGACTACTTCGATTCTGCCACTGTCTTAATGCACATACTCCATCATAATACCATCACACTCCTTTAGAGACCTCTTTGCCACCGATCGTGTACGTCCAGCCTGACCCTAGAAGAGATTTCTCGAAGCCCCTTGAATCACATTCCGGGCTTCACATCATCAACCTTAAAGACCTTGACAAGTCTTCTTATAGTCGTAGCCTGACCGGCTTCTACAAACAGTCCACGATTGCTGACACTGTCTTGTGATTCCAGGCATTTCTAACGATCCATCCTCCTCTCCCCACTACATCTACCTCCAAACATCTTCATACCAACTACAATACCCTTGGACGGCCCGTTCTATCAGAGATCCTCCGAACACCTACCAGGTGTCTTGTACATTGGCATGATGGCTGCTATGGTGCAGTCGTTCCCATCGCCAACATCGACACTCACCATGCTGCAGACGCGTCCGTCATCCTCCGAAGCGTTTCAGACTGCATCACAAGGGCAACAACACCAACGGAACAGCCAAATGCCCAGGAACATATATAATACATCGGTTGGTGGAATGGGAGCTGGCAATTATAGAGGGCATACGGCCACGTCGCCGGTAGCGCCATATTCCTTCCCAAGCACACCAATCATGGCGAATGGCCAAAACCCGTTACGGCAGCACCCCACAGCCCCACGACTGGAAAGCCGGACCGCCTCTGCACCCTCAGTACCCCTGTCGTTGCATGCACAACAGCAGAACGCTGCATCAAGCCGGCCGCGGCCTCCACCTGCCAATCCCATATCTACACCACTTGGAGGCTCAAGCCTGTATCCTACGCAACCACAAGTATCGAGGAATGACGCCTCTACATCTTCTCCCTCTTCTACGCAGTCGAATTCGAGGTCCCAAGCGACACTTGATCTCAATCCGCCTTCTCTACAACAAGCCTCTTATGCTACCGTTGCCAAGTCATCCCCAGACCGATATCGTCGCAACAATCATCGGCGAGCTGAAACTTCTGGAGGCTTAGCAACGACTGGATCTGCACAAGGCGGCTCGGCTATGCCGTCGGGTTCTGGTATGGCAACAGTAGGCCACCTTTACCAGCATCCGGCACAGACCAGCAGCTCGCCCTCGCTAACAACATATCCATTATATCGCGGGACTCAATCACCTCTATCATCGACTTCGAATGATTACACGCAGCCAAGGATTGCAAGCAAGGATGACATGAACCTGCAGCGAGAGAGGGAGAAGGAGTCAGCCCTGGCAAAGCGATACCGGAGACGCAGCATCAGCAGTCTGGAAGCAAAGGATTATGCAATGCTCAACCACGGTCCACCACAATCTGCCCAGCCAAAGACGTATGCGGCAATGCTTGCGGGTCCAGCTCCACAGCTGCAGCAACAGAGACCTATTCAGAGCACGCAAGCAATGGAGAGGCCTACGTCTGCTCACGGACGTAATGGGAGTAATGAGAGCTCGGTCTCTGGTCGATCAGGCTCAAGGCCACCCTCTACGAAGCCTTCATCGGTATGTTGATCATCCCACATTTGTCATCGTCTCATTTATTCTTTTTGACCCGTGGTTCCACGCGTTTTTCAACGCGTGACAATGAATGTAAGGCTGACGTTACACTTTTAGGCCAAGCGATTTGAATTCTCCTCTCCCGCTCCCACCGCACAAGAAGCCACACCTATAGCAAAAAATGAGGCAAAGATGGTTAGCATTCCAGCTAGGGGATCATCGGAGGCGAGCAAAAGACTCACAAACCCGTCGCCACTGTCCAGGCCCATGGCTATGAGCCCAGATATGACCAACACGAAGGACTCGGTTGCTGCTCCAGAGCAGTCCCGGCCCTTGGCACCTGCCATGACACAAGGCCCACCCGGCCCTGTAGGTATACCGGAGAGCCCTGCAGCCCAACATCTGGCTGCACTCAATAAGAAGGACGGCAAGAAAGAAGGCAAATCATCAAGGTTACGGCGAGCGTTCTCTTTCGGTAGTGCGGCTGAGTTACGGAAAGCATCTGCTGAGAACAACGCTGTCCAAGCAACACATGAACGAGCGAAGCTACGAAAGGATCGTTATGCGGACGAGCAGGAAGCCCAGCAAGCAGCCGAGATCCAGAAGCAAGAGGCGGCTGGCCTCGGAGAAGGAATCTACTCCGGGCAGGGCCACTTCTTCACCGGCTCGACGGATAACCTCTCGATCTCATCCACAGCTTCCTCGGCATCTGTCATGATCAGGAAGATGGGCAAAGGCATGAAGAAGGGCTCCCGTTCTTTGGCAGGCCTGTTTAGGCCAAAGTCAGTCGTTGGGGTAGCTCCAGCAGATGCTCCCGTTGAGCCAAGCCTTGCACAAGTTTCAATGGTAACAGTTGAAGCCGAACGAGAGAAGGTCAATGTCAATCCCAATCCACATGACCAGGCTGGAGGAGGCACTGGCTTTCCCAAGCTGGAGAGGAACTCGATTGATGCTGCAACGATAGTGCCAGAGCTTGCACCTGCTTTCAGTGATCACGATACACCAAGAGGGAGACGTAGCATCGTGGGAGGGGAAGATGAACGTGCGAAGGTCTTGGCCGCTGTGAAGAAGGGTATCTTGAAGCGTAAGCCTTGCCTTTCAGATGTTTTGGGATCCAGCTTACACGTACTAGGCACTGGCACAGACTCTGGCAATTCTTCGCCTGTTGCACGACCCATTGATACCCGGGCACCCGACTTCAACCTTCCCCAGATCCCCCGCTTCAATGAGTCTCCACATTCCAGCTCTCCGAGCACACCCGTTGACGAACATGGCCCTAAGAGAGGGCACCAGAGGACTGATTCGGTCAACATAGAAGGAGAGGATTACTTCTTGTCCACGTTGAACTTTGCCAGTGGGGAATCCCAGAGCGTGCCGGGTACTCCAAAGAGCACTGCAGCAATTGCAGCCCGCAACATCAGCTTCAACCCCCGCATACAATTCCACGATACTTGGCCACCTGGCGAGTATGACCGTCGAGGCGAAATTGCTACTTGCAATCGCCTGACACCTATGCTTGCACAGCAGATCAAGGAGGAATTGAACACGTTCAAGATGGTATGTACGGCTATAACCAACAATCTCGCCACGTGCTAACAGTCTACATAGGAGATGGAAGTCCATGAAGCATCAAAGATCCACACCCACTTCTTCTGACGAATGCAAAGTCTTCTACGAGTACTCACAAACGCTGCGTCTGGTCTTCAATGTTGGCTTTTTGGTCTACACCAGCTCTCCGCAATCTTCACTCTATTGCAGTCTGGGCGGACGACAATGCCTTCACCTCTCATACAGCATTTAATCGAGCATTTCTTACCCGAGAAGAATTACGATCGAATGCACAACGCCACACAACCATCTTTCTCATCCTCCATCTCGCGATAAGGACCGAGCTGGTCACGGCTCCTTGGCACACGATCAGCCATGTAAGGTCTGACGAACAAACCAACCTCTCCGACCACACAACTCTCATCAACGGTGGCCAAATTTTTCGCTCTCGGCTACCGGCGGCACACTCGTAATCTTCGCTCCTCGCACAAAAAAGCTCGCTCGCATATTTCCTTTCTATATTGAGCGTTTAGGGAAAGGATGCAAATGCATAGTTTCCTCCTCGAATTTCAGTTCTTTCCTACATCATGCAACCAATCAAGGTCAGGGGATGGTCATTGTGTGTTATGAAATCAGATCGAGAGACACAGAGCTTCTGTTGGCGGCTGGGAAGGAGCGAGTCCATTTAGCGAAACTTGTTACATTCTGGGGCGAGCGTGAGATGATATGTTCTTTCCTTCTCGTTCGAATGTAGGGAGGAGGGAAGGGATTAATGGAAATGAAATATGACAATTGATACAAGCATAATGTGAACTTTATGCCTTGTTGAGACATTTCTTGCGTGTATTGGGTAAGGTGTGCGCACTCCCTGCGCTCAAGTCCCGTGTTAACCAGTAGTAAGGAACACTGCCATGCTAAGAAGAACTTGTCTACGTGCCAGCCCCACGTCCAGCTACTTCAAAGGCATACAATGCTGCTCTAGCTATCACAACATACAACCCATGCCCCGCCACTTTTGACCCAGCTCGGCTCGATGGAGTGTCCTAGCTGCCATCTCCCTAGCGCCTCCGATCTTCTTCAGGGCGTTCCTGCTCAATCACGCTGGATTCGGCTGGTGATGTTTACGTTAGGGGGGGGTTTAGAGGTGGCGGTGTTGATAGTTGAGATTGGCTTTTTGTGTGGGTTGAGTAATTGGCGAGAGTGGGATTTGGCTTAACACGATTGGTGATGGGCTTGGCGCCTGCGAGCTGACGCTGGAAACGGTTGGTTTTGATGTATTTCGGAAGGTCTTATACACGGCACCCTAGACTTTCGCTTTCTGGGGTAAAGTTGTCAATGCCTTGGCTGCTTTTATCATAGCGGACTTTTTATGGGTCTGATGGTAGAGCTTTGCTGCTTGGTTCGCGATTCCACTTTTTGTTCCGCCTTAGCGGCCATTTAAAGACATGATGGCACGCTTGTACAACGTTCTCGTAAGGGCTCTTTCACATTGATAGGTGTACCATAGTTGTACTGAAAGCTTAGTGTAATTGTTTATTATGGGATTGTTCTATATCAAGAACCCTCATTCTGCTTAGACAGTCGTTAACAAGAAGATGGATTTTGTTTTGGAATCTGCGCTAGTATCTGATAATGGTTCTTTAACCACTATATAACGTTTGCTAGCAAAGGATTCAAGATGGATACTTATTACAAGGAAATCAGCGGCAGAATACGATATCATGATCATCGTCTTTTCAAGACGGGGTTCTATAGACAACGGATTTCCTTCATAAAAAGGGGGTTTAAATGACAATATCGTCTACAATCAACGAATACTAACTCGTGTAGTTGGGTTATTTTGCTGCCACCATGAGTTCTATACAAGCGTCGCACAAGCGTCTCATGACTATCATTTCTGCTCCAGGTAGGCCGCTAAGTCATCGCTCAGCCATTGCGGATATAGCTTCTCTCGAGTAGAGCCTTGTTGTGACTGGGGCAGCCTCGATCCTACCTCATGCTCTTTTCTGGAAAGGCGAGCTATTTCGGAATGGCTTTGGCTGGTAAAGTTGCAGGAAGACATGGATGCAGCGCTTTGTTGCAGGCGGTTCGTTACCATCCTCCATTTGCCTGATCCGTAATCCTCGTTAGCTCGCGTGAATCTCCGCTCAGCTCGTCAATATCAACATCGCTGTCTTCCGACCGGGGGAGACATTCTTCGCCCGTTTTGGTTGACAAGTCTGGGTGGTTGAGTCCATCATGAATTGAAGCAGCCAAGCATCTCCTTGGGAGGCCTGGATTTTTGGACGGCGCCTTTTGGAATTTTGGGCCCTAGCTGAATATTTGGGCGGAAGGCTTCTCGACGGTGCTGGCAGATATTCGGACGATCGCTCATGGCTCACATAGACAATTTGACTTTCGAGTGGAGGAGTCCTCTGGCCTGGGCTTCTCTTCGAGTCAGGGAGAAATCTATCTCCGGCTTCGGCGGGCATATCCAGATGTTCGGGCGTGGGAGTTCTCTCTAGTAGTAGTGAGAGATCAGGTGATAGCAAGGCTCTTAAGTTGAATACTTGGCGCTCAAATGAAGGGGATCTCTGAAGCAGATCATCATCCCAATCATGCAGTTCTATACTAGCTTTGTCGGTCTCGCTCTCGCTTGCGGACGTAGGATCTTTACGGTCTCTCGTTGGGGGAGATTCCGCAGGCTGCGCGTCGTCCAAGCCTGGCACGCTGCTGGGCTCTTGAGGCGCTGTCTTCCTGGTCAACTTCGTGTAGTCTATATATCGACCAGCACTGTACCACGGGATTTAGTCAGGACAGAAACTTACGAAGTCCACACGCATTACAGAGGGTGTTCGACCCATCGGGCCCACGACGCCATTGTCCTGTCTCAGCCCTGTTACAGCTGTGGCATCGTCCAGGAGGTATCAAGCGTCCTCGGCGTCTAGCCTCGTTAATAGCCACTTCAGTGGGATTTGCAACCCCTTCCAGCTCATTCATGACGTCAAGAATGCTTGAACCCAAAGGTATAGCTTCCCAAGCTCTTCTTTCAATGCTAAAGATCTTGTTCGCGTTGACGCGATTTTTGCCTCTCGCTTGCAGAGGTATCGGAACACGTAAAGGCAGCGAGTGTAGAGACCAGCTGGCAATCCCTCATCTTCCGTCTCTCCGATTGTCACCCGTGATAGGAAGGGTTGCTGAAAGCATTGTCAACCAGCCACTGCCGTATTTGGGCATTACTGGGATTTTTGGCTGACATCGTGCACTCTTCCAAGGCTGGTACGTCTGTGGCATCCTGCAATTTCAGATAATGATGCTGTCTCATTCTCCGACGTTTGATAAACATCCGATTGAAGTGAGTCAGGCAACAAGGTGTACATTCCGAGGTATGGGGCGGCCACTCTCGGCAGCAACCTTGCACGGCGAGCATTTATGCAGCCTTTGTCGAGACCCACAAATCATAGGTGAGGATGTCTGGCTGTGCGAAACCACGCCCCGCCATAGCATTGCAGATTTCTCTCTTTTTGAGAGCTTTTCGATGTCATCGCCGTCGACAAAGTCATAGCTATACTCGTAGTGCCCGAACATATGGACAAAAAATTATGTCGACTCGACGCGTTCTTGCAAAACGTCACCACGTCGGGCCGAGACCGCCCTTGGCTTGGCGCCTGAAGGCGACAAGAAATCTGATACTACTCACCCGCCCTCGGCCCAAATGCCAACAGAGAACGCAATGACAATCATGGATCGCGAGAATCCGACAACTTGACGTGAGGGCCACATGTTTGTTGTTTGACCTGGACGCTGTTTAAGCGTTGTGCGACATGCGCACATCAAGTACCGCTCTCGGATTACGACTAGAACGGATATCGCCTTATTGAACTTACGGAACGGCGCTTAGATCGTTAGTGAGTGCATGTTGATTTGATCTCAGAACCTGTTTATCTAATTTTTATCCTCATTCCAGGCGAAACCTTTATCAAAGGTCCGGTGAGGTATGGCTACTCGTATAAAGATCCTTGGCTTCCTGTCCGACGTCTCGCTTATCTTAGCAGCAATATTTTCGCCTCAACAGTCCATAAACGACCAGCTCGCAATGTCGACATACGTCGTTAATGGTTCTTCGGTCACCCTTCTGAACGATACAACAATCGGATCCTTTAGCTCTCAGGATGTCAATTCGTTGAAGACTCAATGCAACGCCCGGGCATATGGAGCTCCTCTCGTCAAGAGCTGTAGAAACATCGTTGACCGCTCTCCCTTTAGACGACGAACAAGACACATACTCGAAGCGCCAAACGGCAGTCTTACCCTCAGAAAACCACCTTCTTCCACCAAGGTTCCTGAGCGGTGAGTAAATTATCCTATTTAGCTATAAGAGGCTATCCGCTTACTGATATCTATAATAGAAGACGGACTTTGCAATGTTCAATTATTCCTGATTTCACCAGCCCTGTCGGCTAGGGCAAGTCTTAACGAGATCGAGAGAGTTGCGCAGTCGCTACTTAGCACTTGTGTCGAAGGACAGAATCCGTCCAAAGGAGGTATCGCGACTAACATCGGCATTTGTCCTATGAAATCGCATTGCATTCCCTCCCGAATCTAAAAAGCAGCAAGGTCGATGTCGCGAAGATGTTCAGTTGATGACAGTGGCTGCAGGAGGCGACAGCAACCTTGCTGTCATAATCCAATCATCATCATTTCCCAACGTGCAGTGTGATCATGGCCCAGCGCCCCCAATTGCATACGCCACTTTCGTCATGGATGGGATGCCTGCCACGACTAGTGATTAACTTTTTGGCCCTGCAAACCAACCGGGAGTAACAGTTGGTCTTCTCACCGGATACGATCGAGTCAGTAGGCGCGACTCTGAAAGCACTGGAGAGGAGCCTGTTGATCGTATAGAATACTTACTCGGTTCAACAGGGGGCGGATACGCTATAGCTAAATTTTCTTCTAATGACGAAACTGACCACGCCACGTGGTATAACATGTGGGAGGCAATCAATGCTATTAACTATTTGTGTGCGATCAAAAGCCGTCCTGGCAGCGCTGACACATTGGGTATATCCAACATTTCTCTATTGAGCGATCGTGGGGTGTCAATGTTGTCTCTCCAGGATTACGAGGAAATCTCAGAGCCCAATTGTCAGCGGGACGAGTGGGTCAGACCATCAATACGGAAATGAAAATTACACAAAGTGCAGCCACTATAGTATCATCGATGGTGAAGCCATGATACTGGGTCAGTGGTTTGATCGTTGCCATCTTGGTCAATTCACCCTGGTGCTGATGCAACTGCATAAATCCAACGGACCAATGGGATTGGTAGTCAGGAGTATTGTGTCCAGCATTGGAGAACGATGGCAAGGTCGTGCAGTCACTCAAACGACAAATTGATACCGCGGGGGAAGGCTCCAATAAGACAGTTAAGAAGAGCGTGAGGTGGCCGCCCACGGCAGCAACACCAATGTGTACGCCCAGCCCTTTAGCCACTGCATTCACCAATGCCTTTGTCCTGATTGGCGGCGCAATGAAGGATTTCTGCGACTATTCGCGCCAGCATTTGCCTGCTCCGAAAGGCATGAGTATGAGTACGAGCCCGCTCGGAAGCTACGATAGCTGCAATAGTATTGCTTATGTATCTACTCCGCCATCCTCACTAGATCGTCAAGCTATCTCCCTCGGGCGTCTTGTATCATCTGTGAGAACACAAAGCTATATGGGAAGGTTTCCACAATATCAACGTCTAGATCTTGCGGAAATATTGGCCTTAGCCGTACTTCAATATCACGCCTCATCATGGCTCAAGAGATCTTGGCGGAGTGAGGACATTCACTTCTCCTGTATCGATGAGAATGGTCCCAAGCGAGAACCTCGGAGATTCGAATCTCCACACCTCAATGTGAGGGTATCCGGACCTAACGCGCCAGTGTCTAGAGCCTTGGCATTTCCGCCTCATAAAGTACGCTATCGCGTAACTGTGTTTTTCAGCCTTGGCGTGGTGCTTCTCGAAATCGCATACTGCGCAACACTTGAAATTCTGCAACGATCTACCGATCTAGATAACGGCGAAGAAGATCGTTACACTGAGTTCTTTCTTGGTAGATGGCTCGCCAAGTCGGAGTGTTCGGGCATAGGTGTTGAATATGATAAAATCGTTGAACGACTAGTGGAATGTGATTTCGGCTGCGGCTGTGACCTTGACAAAGCCCCATTGCAGGTCGCATTCTATGATACTGTAATTTACCCGCTGGAACGACTAGAAAAAACCTTACATGACTTCCACTTGGGCAAATGAGCCTGCCTCGTTGTGGTGTGAGATGGTTAGCAGCATTCGGCATACAAGGATTGGGAACATGTGTTCGCGCCCTGCCAATACGGAGTATACAACCAATCGAGGTGGAAGAAGTACAGAACGTTCACGGTTACGGTGCTCAGATCGAGCAGTCACTTCCAGGGAAGAGCTTTTGATACCCGCTGGCACAATCCTATGCAAGGTACAGGACACACAAAGGACCTCTCAGGGATAGCAAACGAGACAGAATTCGCATGTGAAAGCCATTGTTGGCATCCATAAGATATGTTGCAGAGCAGAAAATGTCCCGTTGTTGCACTCTGCTAACATTACATTAGCGACAAAAGCGCTCTTGTTGACATGGATTTGACATACACCATCGTCTCCTCGAGCCCAGTAAACGTATGACTACTTCCAAAACAAGTCGGTCCAAGGGCTGAATGTAGCGATGAAAAGCGAGTTAACAACTATCTCAGCCCTTCTGGCGCAAGGTCTCTACACAGTGACAGTTGTTTCGGTATACCTGTGAATGGATATCAGACCCTTTCGCGCTTTCTGTGTAACACGCTCGCCATTTGCAAAAATTGGAGTGTGCACGAAGACCATTCTCGCTACTACGAGGTGGGAAACTACTGTAATAGTGATAATTCGGAGCTAGAAATGACTTGAACTTTTTTATTCGAATCATGTCTAAGCCATCGCACGCTGAGCTAAAAACAACGCAAGCGAAGGTCTCGACACGCATGCTGTACACAAGTCTCTGTTAAAATAAACCCTTTATGCCGCTCTCCCCCTCCTCAACCTTCCTTTCCACGCTTCTATCCCTTTTTCTTCGGTCTCTCGTCGTCATCATCCTCCTCCTCACTCTTCACTTCCGGCAGGCCAGGCGTCTGAGGAGCCCTGGGCTTCTTAATCGACGTCCCCGTCAGCGTTACCAGCTCTGGAACACGGCTCCTGTCTGTCCGCAAGCTCGGGCCTGTTCGATACGGCCTCGCCACACCATCAATAACCCGTCCCTCAAACTCCGCATTGAACTCCCGCTCGATGGTAGTCCAGCTCATTCCACGCCAATTGACCGCTCGATCTGGCGCTGCGGCAAGTTGTTCATGCTGGTACTGGAGATGGTGGTCTATCATCCATTGCCGCTCTTCGGCGCTGAATGGGACTCTGCCCTCTCTCACGGCTCCGAGGTATCGACTATTGAACGTGTCAGCTTGGCTCAACCTGTATGGTAGTAAAAAGGCAGGATGTGCGTACCGGAGAAATTGTGCGCGCCATTTGTTCAGGGCTCCAACAAGCGCGCCTGAAGTCCACTCCACACCGTGGCTGTACCGCGCTTCGGCTCTGCCAACAGCCAACTTGATGGAGATCTTAAGTTTTGAATCATCTCTCTGCCCTGGGACAGCCATCTCCCTATCGACATTCGGATTCAGGAAGCGATTCTGACGCTCCCTTGCCTCTTTCTCCGTCTGTAATGTCACCAGTCAGCATATTCCAGCGCAAGATATCTGTTGAATGTCTCTCACCTCTGGCTCTGGTGGGTTTTCAAAGTCACTTGGCGGATTTGACAGTCCAGAAGAACCCTCCACACTCTCCTCGGAGTCGGACATTCCCTCCGTCTCGCCGAGGAAGTTGCTCACAGCATGATCTAGATTCCAGCCCGAACGAGCAAGATACATAATTGCTGTTCTTATGGTGATTGCCTCGATATTAGTAGTGAGGCGGTCAACGAATCTCGTGATGAGGTATATCAGCGTCTCGTCGTCACTCATCCCAGGCATGTTCTCCATATCGTCGAGATGTCTCTCTAGGATCCCTTGAAGGGCTGGATCGTTCTCTCCGGTCCAGATTATGGTATCTCTGGCATTCCGGTAAAGGTTCTCCCAGTGAGGACCCATGCCCTCGGCCTGGAGTGGTCCTGCTGGGTTCGCTACTGGTGTTTGCTCTGGTGATGCGGCGCTGGGAGATGATTCATAGGCAGACACTGATGGTGAAACATGCTTCTCTGCATCTTTGCTTGATTCAGGCTTTTTTCCTTTTTGTGGAGGCATGGTTTTGGCGAATGACTATTTTTGAAAAAGTACAAGCCTTGTGCAATTTGGATATTTGCTGCCAACGATGGAGACGAGGAGGGAGTTGAAAGAAGTTTTTGGTGGGTGGTATGTCAGAGACATAAGAAAAAGAGGATATGGATGGTATATCCAAGAAGGAAGCAAGGAGAAGCAGAGAGAGAGGATGTTGGTGTGGGTTGATGGTTGTTGAAAGAAGAATAGAGGGAGGAAATCTGGGGACTATATACTAGAAAGAGCAGAAATGAATGATGCCCGGACTTGCAGTCACTGGAGCAAACACATATTTTAGCCTATCCGGAGTAATATATATATATATATATACCGGACCAAAAAGATCAATATCTGTGAATGAGAAGACATGATAGAGCCTTGACTTTACACTGTTGGGTGGTAGGTATGAAGTGAACACGCTGTGTAGTAGTGACCTATATAGTATCCGTTCATGACCTATATAGCATTCCTTCATATTTGGAGAGTCACAATGGTCACTACTATGGCCGTGATTATGAATCATCACCCTACGACATATTTATTACAGTACACTACCCATGAATGCTACTATAGAATTAAAGTACTATAGATTTCTTTAATGATAGGAGTGTACTTGATCTGAGCGATGCTCGAGATGACCAATTTGAGCGTGATACAGCAAGTGGAGAAAACCTACGCACCATACATGGAAGTGATGAACGTGGGGGAAATTGGCTTTACAGTTTACAATGAAGGGAACCAGCAACTGATTCATGGACTCTGCTTGGCCCAGCCATGAGGCCAAAGTATTCAATCCATAAAGTTATTACTAGAGGTCACTTTTCTCTATTGACTTCAAGCCTTCATTCGCTAAACTACGCGGGTCGTGATAGATGGAGAAGAAAGCCCACTTTCACTACAGATAGTAACTTGTTAGTTTCTGTAAGAAAAAATCTTCTACTGAGTAGTATTGAAGGTCGACAAGCTAATACAGTAGAATAAAATAGGGGGGGAAGAGCTGGAATAGAACCTAATTAGTCTCAACTTGAGCGTGGAATAACCGTTATTACACCGGCGAGAGCTGAAAATAATATAGATTTCATTTAAGACAAGTATATATTACTTCAAGTCGTAACTGAGATATGTTTAGAAAGTGATATAAAATAAGAAGAAGAGCTAGGCAAATACCTAGCTAGCTGGGGCTGGAGCGCGGAACAGGCTCTGTCACCTCATTCAGAGTTCTGAACTATTTTGTAATAGATATAGATGAGCGCGAAATTGTCTCTATTACTTATCACATCGTGTAAGACCAGGTGTAGATAAGTATATAACAGCTGAAGTTACAGTATACTTGAATTTGAAATAGGGAAAGACAGCCAAGAATATGTTATGATTGTAGATGTAGCCGTGGACGGATGGCATCGACCGCTAGAAGAGCTCCTAGGCCAAAAAAATTTGCGGCTCGTCGCTTTTCGCGAGCAATGCAGTGGCGACAACCGCCGAGTCCTGACTTGCTTTCAGCTGCGAGGATACTCCATATCCTTAATCATTAATCGAGCATTGTATTTTGCCAATAAGTTCGCGATGACGGAAATGTTCATTTTGGCTCTGATCTCTTCACTTTTTCAATCGGTGCTAGCTGCTTCGATTCCTCTTCAACAAGCAAATACGCCATTGTCTGCAGTTTCTCTATCCTTGATCAGGTAAGTCTGATCGAACCTTCCAGACCAGGAATCTCTGTCATTAACATGAAGCTCTCAAAGCCATACTAATCTCTCCGTACCACCAATTCCACGAGGCTTCACAGGCGGAGTCTACTTAGAGACCTCAAAAGTTCTCAACCCGCTAGCTGTACATGTGGTCGCCATTGAATGTATGTATGGATGGGCTCAGAAACCGTGGGACTCGGAAACCGACGGCGGAACCGCTCTCAAGGATGATTACAACGCAATCATTGTCGTGGAGCCTCTCCAACCAGTGGGCGCGCCACTACAACTCAAAGTTAGCCACGTTGTACTTGGTCTCTATGAAGGGATCATTACAATGTTGCAAAAGAATAGATTTTGCGACCTTTCTGTGACGTTGTCCGTATTTCAGCGGGCGGTGGGGACTTTAGGGATGAAGGCCAAAAATTTGCGGATTGGAAGTAATGCTAGCTCTATGGCCGGTGGTGTGGATCTCGATGCAGCATTTCTGACTTTAGGTACCACGAACAATAGCAACGTACTTGAAGGGCAATACACCGATCCAACAGACGCCAAGCTCAAGTTGATCTACAGCTTTCATGGCACTCGCATCCCCAGCAAAGATATCCTCACCGCCGCACTCGGTGGTCTCGCCGACGCTGCTGTCTTTGATCCTCAAAGCCCTTGTGGACGAATCAAAGCGGTCTCGGAGTCTTTTGGATGTATAATCTATCTTGGAATAGTCATGGGCCAGAGTATGACCTATGCACAAGCGACCAAGGCTTTGAAGTGGATGAGCTCTACTATTCCTGTTCGCGAGAAGAACTTTGGGGAGATGAATGTGCAGCTAGAGTATGACGGGCAGAAGATTGCCGAAGGATACATTTCGAAAGGAATTGCGGCGAACAAGGTGATTTGAGAGGTGGCAATTTCATAGTGATATCTTGTACGCGTTACAGCTTATCAAGTTAGAGGATAGAAGCAGAAGCTTTGCATGTAGAGCTCACGAAACTTGAGGGTACTACATTTTATCAACTACGAGGGTGGCAGATATGAGATTTACGAGCATTCGCAATGAGGAAATTGTCAGAGCAGTAAACAGATTTTTTTAAGACTCACAATCTTCGGAACTGATCATCGAGCTAAAAACATCGGTGCTGTCGTAGAAAATAGGACCTGATATCAGGTGGATAACATCTTCCTGACTGACAGGAGGAGAGTTGTTAATGTCGCACGCTAAGCATTATTCCTGACCATTGGGTCGAAATTGATCCTCAATGTCCAGCATATGAGTTAAGTAAGAAGTAGTCATGGATTTGTATGCGTGGACGTAGTGCATGTAATTTCCACAACTGTCGTGGCAAGCGTGGCAAGGAACCTAGGTGCCTAAAAGGCCACGTCCAGGGCGCTTGGCTCGCCTCTAGGCGCTCGCTCCGGGCATAAAAACCTTAAAACTCCAGGGCTTTATTGTGCTACGAAGTTCAAGCAGACTGCTTCCGTTTTCCAAAAGCAAATCCCATGCTCGCAGCAACCTCCTGAATTTAACGCTGGACGTCCTACTTGAGCGAGCCCTGGGGCTGGTCCGGCCACCCAGGCGGCGCTGCTACTCTTTCACTCTCTCCGCGAAGAAGTTTGCCATGGCCACTTCGAGCAGCAATAAGACGTATGCCCACAAGTTTTCCGCACCAGCTTCCCCTGAAGGCCCTTCGCCCATGAAAGAGCGGAAGGCAACTGGGCGAGCGTTCTGGGAACGCATGGGTAAGCCAAAGTGGGTGCTTGCCCCGATGGTGGACCAGTCAGAGTTCGTATGCGTTTTCCTTGGTCTCGCCTGGCCATTGACCATGCTAATGAGGGCGTAGGTATGGCGGATGCTGACGAGATCGTTCCTACCTCCCGAGCTCATGACAAGCCTTCTGGCTTATACGCCTATGATACATTCACGCATGTTCATTGAGACGCCTAAATTTCGCGACCACCACTTTCAGCCTACAAGAACCGGTCTAGCATCTCCTCCGAAACACAATCGGGAGATTCCCCCATCAGACGTCTATCTTGATGGAAACTCTCAATTCGACAGACCGCTGTTTGTCCAATTCTGCGCCAATGACCCGGATGAGTTGCTGGAAGCTGCACGTTACGTTGAGCCATACTGTGACGCTGTTGACCTGAATCTGGGGTGCCCGCAGGGTATAGCGAGGAAGGGGAACTACGGGGCATTCTTACAGGAGGATTGGCAGCTGATTCATAGGCTGATCAACAAGCTACATGTGAATCTCAGCATACCGGTGACGGCTAAAATGCGGGTACTGGAGACAAAGGAGAAGACATTGGATTACGCGAAAATGATCTTGTCTGCCGGAGCGAGTATTATCACTGTGCATGGGCGGCAAAGAGATCAGAAAGGACACAAGACTGGCTTAGCAGACTGGCCTGTGCTGCGCTACCTAAGGGAGAACCTACCCCCCGATACGGTCATCTTTGCCAATGGCAACATTCTGCGGCATGAGGACATACAAAAATGCCTTGAAGAGACCGGTGCTGATGGAGTCATGAGCGCTGAGGGAAACCTCTATGACCCGACCATCTTCGCTAAGGCCCCAGATGTTGGCAGGGAAGGTCGAGAGTATTGGAAGGGAAGAGACGGCAACGGTGGGTATCGTGTGGATGCTGTCTTCAGACGCTACATGGACATCATCTATACACACGTTCTCGAGAAGCCTATACCGAAACGAGACCCGCTCTTCCTACCTTCCGAACCTCCACGGGAGATGCCTCCTACCGACCAGAAAAGAGCCGCCGAAGAAGATATTGATCGCCAACCATTTTCAAAAAAGCAAAAGCGCGACAACAAATACGTCAAAACCACATCCCCCAACCTTCTCGCCATGCAACCTCACCTCTTCCACCTCCTTCGCCCTCTGGTAACAAAGCACCACGAAATCCGCGACGCCCTCGCCAAATCCCGCGCCGGCGACATCGCCGCGTTCGAAAACGTGCTCCAAATGGTCGAGCGCGTCACCAAAGAAGGCCTGATAGACTACGAATCGAACCCCGCTAAATACGAAGAGCAAGACCTCCCGCTCACCGAGAAAGAACAAGAAGCTAATATCGGCAAGGACGAAAGCTCGATAGCTACAGTCAAATCTTGTAAGAGGCCTTGGTGGGTATGTCAGCCGTATGTAAGGCCGTTGCCAACAGAGGCGCTGGAGAATGGGAGTTTGACGTTGAGTAAGAAGGAGAAGAGGAGGCTAGAGGAGGAGACGATGCTTGAGAAGGCCAGGGCGAAGGGAAAGGGGAGGTCGGAGAGGGAGGAGGTAGATGAGGCTGATGGGATGGGAAGGGAGGAGATGCCGAGGGAGGCGATGATTGCTGGGTAAGATAGTACTTAGGATAAGTTCAAATCACTTCAATTTCAGCTCTTTGCTAGTGGAAATGGTAGGTTTCTTGTTCCAGCAACCAAAAAAGCGTCATGTTTCCTTTGCAAGCAAGGCTCTAAAAGCACCTTTCCCAGCTCCAACTCCCTCGCTAAAGCCAAATTTCCTTCGCTTGCAAATATCCAAAAGCACTATTTCCTTGCTCAACCCGCACCAGGTTGTATCTGCGCAAGGATCCAAAAGCACCCAAAGCACCAACGCCCGCTCCACCTCACTTCTTCCCCCCCTTCTTGCTGCTCTCGCCACCCTTCTTCTGCTTCCCTTTCCCCTCATCTTCCTCCTCCTTCTCCCCCGCATTTTCCAAAATCTTCTTCACCTCCGAAATCCGATACCGCTGCCTCAACAGACTGCTCTTCTCCCTCTTCGGCCTGGGATTCGTCTCCCCCTTCAACATCATCCCCTCAAACTGGTGATTGAAATCATGCTCCACCTCATTCCAATTGAAGCGGAAATTCGGGGCCTCGCCTGCCTCCTCTGCCTCTGCCTTGGCTAAGCGGTGATAGGTGGTCAGCCAATCGATCTCCTCGGGGTGGAATGGCGGGCGGAAGGTTGACACGAGGCCGAGGTGACGGCGAAAGTATTGGCCCCGCCACTTGTTCAGCGCGTGAATCATGTTAGAGCTGGTCCAATCCATGCGAGCGCTGTCTTTGAAGCGCGCGTTCAGATCGTTCTTGTTCTGGCGGTGTAGCGTGATGGTGAGTTTGCGATCATCACGGCCGTTCTGCATGGCTGGCATGCGGTCCACGTCTGGGTTCATGCGCCTCATCATCGTCTCGTAGGTCTCCACCGTCTGAACACCATTCCCATCGGTCGAGACACTTGGCGATTCCCGTCCACGACCTTGATCGATCTCATCCTCTGCCTCAAATTGCTCGAACACCTGCTCCAGGTTCCAATCGTTGTCGATCAACGCCATGATGGCAGTGCGTGCATCAAAGCCATCTGCTCTCCTCCCAGCTCCGGCGCGGTCTAGGACGGTGGCGATGTATCTGATCATGAGGTCCGTTTGGCTGTCATCTTCGCCGTCTTCAGCTGGCTCTGGTACGTCTTCGAGGTCGTTGAGAGCTTCTAGTAGCTCGTTGTCCTCATTCTCGTTGGCAGTTCCAAGCACAAGTTGGGCTTCTGTATGGAAATTTTGCCATGTTGGCTGCTCTTGTGCTTGTTGACCGCTCAAGTTGCTGGGCTTTGGTGCCATTGTTGGCTCAAGGTAGAGGTCGAAGTAGTCGATGGTTGCTCTTGATGAGGTGAGAGCTAGTCGGTGCACGCTCTGAGGTAATATGGATCTAGTAGATCCAGGCTCCTCTAGAGGTTGGTAGTGGTTGATTTCTCCTCAAGATGACGGGAAAGTCTGGCAGACGGTTGCGAGCTGAAGTACGGATGAGCGAGGTGCGAGCTCAAGATGAGTGGAGATAGGAGAGAAGTGGTCTGAACCCGAGCAGAGATGGTGATGATAGTACCCTATCTTGAGTATAGGTATGGGAGAGTAGTGTAGTGTAGAATGGAGATGGGAGAGAGGCGTCGTGTGCTGGAGTTGTGAGTGGTACAGAAGAGAAGGGAATGGAGCAAGAAGGCTGCCTTATATATGTATATATAGAGTGATCTCCAGCACTGCAGTTTCAATAATCCGGAAGTGATCTAGGTCTCAACGATCCGGAAGTGATCCAGGTTTCAACTATCCGTAAGTGACCTAGGGGGCACGGTCTTTTATATACAAGATCCTTCCGGAATTCATTGCGTCTAAGTCGCAAATTAACATGCTCACTCACCTAGATGCGTGATTGGCGAGATGTCACGAATGCTAGTCATGGCAAACCCTTCATTTGGACTCTGTGGACAGGCATGTGGGGCCTTCACGCAGCAGTCTTTCATTCCCTACCTAAGCTACATGAATGTGACTTCCTCTTATCAAGTTACTGTGGGTCTCAGCTATCAGCAATCCGATGAATACAGCATATGCAGGGACGAAGAGGCAATGACCATTGCGTACGCGTTTTGGACCAAGGCAGAGAAACAAGGCATATGAAACCCGTTGTGCCTGGTATAGAAGTGAACTACCTGACCTCACTCCACCTTTATCTAAGCGCTAACCTACTAGCTCCGCTTCAATTGTATGTTCTTCTGCGCCACTAGCGGGCCCAAGTAGCTAGCGGGCACGCAATAAATCGGCTGATCCATCACGCTGTACGCCGAGTGTGAATTGCAATCTCCGAAGAATTGGCCTTGCTTTGGTATTTCCAGAAATTCACACGAACGCTGCCTTGTTGGGTTATCGCAACTCATATCCCATGTCACTATCCTTGATTGCGATAAGCACCCTGTGTTTACGCCCGCTGAGTTGACCGTGACATTCACAGGCTGTCCGTAATTGCCATTAGCGTTGTAGGCGTAGGCGCCATCAAAGGGTAGCTCGCCAGTAGTATAATTGCTGAAGAAAGTAGTGAGCACATCTCCGTAACTCCGGGTCATGTGGCTGAAGTCATCGAGGCCGAAAGCAGATGAGTATTGTCCGCTGTACCACCATTCATCGCAAATGTTCTGCTCGTTGTAGCCCTCGCAGTCGGAGAAGTCGTAGGCTGCTTTGCTTCCATTGGTCGCGAGTGCTTGAGGATTGGTGTCTTGAGCGAAGACGCCGTAGACATTGTTGCTGTTGAGTGCTTGCGATATAATGTAGGTGTTGAATGCGTAGAGAAGGTAATTAGTCTGATCAGGCAAAGATGGCGCTGACGTGGAGAAGTTGCCTCGAGACGCGAATGCGAGGAATTCAGTGCTGTTAGTCATGACTGAGACTACGGTTTTGTTCAGATTGTTCTGTACAGTCTGAATGATGTTGACCATCTCACTTTTCAGCGCAGCCATCTGAACGACTTGGGATGTCGCCGTGTCAATAGGAAAGAGCCACCGCCCAATCTGGGGCACCACAAAAAGAGCATTCTCTAAGACTTGAGCAAAGATTACCCAGCCCTCAGTGAAGCCTTTGATGTCTTTGGCAAGGTATCCGAGACCAGGAACAAGGGCAAAAACGCCGGTCAAAGTGAGGAGTACATCATCCAAGACGGTGTTTACGTCGCTTAAAGGGTCCAGCAGCTGTACGATTTGATCGACGTTGTCAGATGCGACGCTTGCTGAGTTTCCAACGGCGGTCCACCATGAGAGAAAAAATTGATTGACGGCTATGAGGGGATCAGCAAGGTTCCAATATTGCCGAATTGTCACGCAGCTTGCCGAGAATATCTCACCGTATATGTTGTACGCCACATAAAACACTTTTGGTTCTTTCAAAAGATGGTCTCCATGAGGCGAAGTGCATGCGCTGATCTTTACCCCAGTACAATCAAACCCTGGGAAGCCTTCTAGCCTTAGAAAGCAAGACGCAAATGGTTCCTCGGTATGGCAGGCATTATAGTCTACCCAGTCTTCTACCCACTTGGTAAGATTCAGCTGTGACCAACACTTGTTGTCTCGGCCTGTTGTGATGTTCCTGCAGTCGATCTCGTCAGTCGCAGTGGTAGTGGGGGTGTTTGTGATAACTCCTGGTTCAGGGTCGGTGCCGTTGCCGGACCCTTCGGTGCTCGTGGTGTTTTGCGTTTGCTGTCCTGGCGCTGGTACGTCCGGTGTAACCAGCGTCTGATCTGGTGGAGATATAGGTTGCCTCTTTATCTGAAGAGGCTCAGTCCTAGGTGATTAGCCAGGAGATCGCCTGTTGAGCGTCACAAAGCCAGCTACGGCTGGAAGATGTGTTGTCAGAGATGCAAAGATGAGAAATAGCTGTTGGGTGCGCATGGCGAGAACAAGCTTGGAAAGATTTGATCAATTGACGATTGCTGCGAGCGACACGAGGGCAGACACCTCAAGTAATGAAGGAAGACATGCGCAAATGACGCAGTCAGGGCTGCTGGTGTGGCTGCGGACATTTCGTGTGTGAAATACATCTCGATTGCCTGATCTTGAGTCGTGCTAGCTATGCTAATTGTGGTCTCACTGTGGGTCCAATGTGAAGTCAAAGGTAAATGCAGAGCTGCTATTCGTCTGCGCATCTACACAGCCGTTCCTTATCGAAAGGGTGTTCTGTATGTTCAGAAGGTGTATCAGCCTGTTCACTCATTGGCCTTTGTATTTATGTAGATAAGCCGGAGGTGTAATAGGCCTAGCGGTCTATCTTCGCGGGCTGTGCCTTTCGGAATCTTCTAAAACAATCTCTTGTTGCTGTGGATTCGTTCCGTTTCAAGAGTTGGCGCGTCAAGGATGGGTATATGCGAGATGCGGCAGATCTCCGATGCAGGGCTATCCAAGCGCGGTATATGCGTGGGGGGTCTTGGATACGAATAGACTCTGACCAGTAGTCCACGTGTTGACCATGCTCTTATCTTCGTATCTGTGGTTGTTTCAAGGTAGTCCAGTAGCTCGTGAGCTGGAGAGGCTTGAAACACTGGATCTGTTGATACAGAAGCCAGATATCTCAGCCAGTCTCGGATAGACGCGGACAGCGCCTATTCATAGCACATGTGCCCCCATATTATTCTTCCGATGGGCATAACGACCCCGACTGACCCGTTATTCACGACACCCACTTGGATTGACTGCAACAGACTCTGAGAATCCAGAAGGTACAATGACGGAGTGGCTAATAGCCACGGCTCGCGTATCCAAGAACAGCCATGCCAGCGCAGTGGAAGTACTAAGGTCTCACTACTCACTCTCGCAGCTAAGGCATGAGAAGTCGAACGAGGAGGAAGAAACCAAGAACTTTTCAACGCAGCACCTATTCCGCGGAATACAAATTTCCATCATTGGCAAAAGCGAGCGCTATCTTCAAGCAGACGTAACGTAGGACCTTACAAAGATAGTAGGACATTATAGGCGCCGACTCAAAGTCACTCGGTTAACGCTAGTGCAAATCAAGACACACAACAGCAAAAAGCAGCGCAGATAGCCCTCAGTCCCGCAATTGACTTGCGCTGCTGATAAATTTCCTATCTTCAGTACCTACATGCCATGCCCACGCTTGATGTCGGCAAGCCCAACGTCTCAACAAATCCGTACTGGCTGTAAAGCTCCTTCGCCCGACCATCCGCGAACAAGAGCACTGTCCCGCTCTCAGGCACATTCTTATCCATCCACGTCTTGAGCTCTTTCATGATCATCTTCCCAACTCCCCAACCTTGATGGGAGGGCAAAACGGTTATATCTACGAGCTGGAAGAAGCAACCCCCATCACCTATGAGGCGGCCCATGCCAATGATGGTGTTTGGGAAGGAGGCTGGGCCGATTTGGACGCCGAAAAGCGTGTTGGACAGGCCGATGGCCGCGGTTTTTGGTATCTTGGGCGAGAGGCCTGTAGCGGTACGGAGGGAGATAGAGGTCTCAACGTTGGGCGTGCCATGTGTGATCGTATTGCTGTCCATTGCGTTGTCTTGTAATCCAGCTCCTGTTGACCTTATTAGTGAACAGAGCCGTTCAAGCAACAGGGCTTCGGCCAGCTCGAACGGCTACCCCTCCATATGCTACTTGTGCTCGACAGGGACGGAGCAGAGTAGCAGAGCCTAGGTGACACGCAGGTGGTCACGCAGACTGCCTTATCGGATGACCGTTGTACTGTAGGAACAGATGTTAGAGACTCCCCTTTTAGATGAGAATGGCTTTGAGACTGGGTTAGACAGGAACACTGACCTTCTCTACCTCATCGCGAGGTCATGATGCGGGCTCAGAGCATTAACCTTTGCCTATGGGTTCAAAATACCCTCTTTGCAAGGAACGAGAATACAGAGTATACCAAGATTTGGCAGTTGCTTGTAAACTTTGAAATGGTGCGCGCTAATATGTGTCTTCGAAGTGGTCAATGACTGGTGTAAATAGTAGATATTTCTAAGCTTGGTTCCGCGGTACTATATATTGCCAGCGGTGCTGGTGCTTAGCACTTTCGCTTTCCTTCGCTCGTGGACTGTAATCATGAAATCAACCTGCGATGTTGGCCATTGTCACTCTGTGCTTCGCTCGCTGCTTCTTTGTGTAGTCATCTCCATGCACCATCATGTAGCACATGCAGACCAAAAATCTCTCCAAGGACCCGTACTGTCGCACTCTTTCTTTAGGACTGGTCTCGATCATGCATAATTCGTCAAGCGTGGTGGTTGATCTTCGACAACCATGCTTTGATTGGACAGGCTTGCAGAATGGCTTTTCTTGGTAGCGCCAGCCCCCAAGTTGCGCGGGGTTTGTTCAGATTGGTGTGGCAGCCCCGAATATGAAGGGACCTTTCCCCAGATTCCAATCCAGACCCGGAGTTTGTTTGACATCGGTAGCCAACTGACATGTCCACTCTTTGCATTGAGAAGCATGGTATTCATTGGTGGTTACTTGCCAATGATTCGCTTCTCTACCTGAGGCATGACCTCAACATCGACGGTTTGTGCTTGGGGTAGGCCTTGCAAATCGGTTGCGTATGTTTGTTGTCGCACAAGGGCGCCTTGGATCCGTTTGCAAGCCACAAGAGCTATCCTGCGTAATAAAATCGAGAATCTGTGCACGCAAGGAAGACAATCGGCTAACGAATGATAGCTGTTGGTCACGAAGCTGGTCACGAAGTTAGCTTAGCTTTCACAGAACCCTCAAGCCCCTACGAGCCTCGTCGCGGCAATATGATCATCTTCTTGAATCACCCGCTCGTATGGTTAGGATGCAGGAACACTTCATTACCATCAAAGAAAAACAGAGACTTTGTGGGGGTACCTTTGCAACAACAGAATAATATCGAGTACACTAGGCTTGATGAATGAACAGGCTTGGTCATGCTCAGACTTGCGCTGATAATCGCGTCGATCTTTTTGAACAATAGACAACAGATGAGCATGGATGAAAAGGGAGGTCCGCCTTCGTGGCGATCGCTCAGTACATAGCCTGAGCTAAGCCTGGAGGTTATAGTCAGCAATAGCATGGCTGGACCTCTTCAGACACCTGGATGATTTCACAGAGCCAAAAGTTTCTCGGTACGTGTGCTACAACAGATTTGAAAGCTGCGGTTGGGACTACACTGCTCATGAACGGTAGGCTGTGTATACCGGCAGTGCAACCGAGAAGAGAAACGCCAACCCAATCCACCGCAATTTTCGCAATCACCGTTACGCATCTGGCTAACCAAGCTGCGCTATTTATTGAGAATCAATTTGATTGGGTATCTAAAGGATTGAATGCCACTCCCGCAAGTACAGCAAAGCCTCCATGGGAATCTCAAATTCGCAACGCCAGCTGGTATGCCGAAATCTCGCCTATCTGTCCAATGCTCCGCTTGTCATCCCCTCTAGCTTCTGTCACGCAATCACAATCACGTTCCTTGACCTCGCCGATCTATGCTTGTTGAATGAGCCCTCCGTGCTAAGCCATCAAATTCTAGGATCATTGGGGGGTCTGTATGCGAATTGAGCGGTGTATGGAGACCACGGAAGATTTCTTGGTTGGGATTGATGGTAGTCTTGCTGTTGGTGACTGCTGTATGCTGTGAGGAAATAATCAGCTTTTCTATTGACATGTTCGATGGCAGGTTTCACTGACCATTGGTCTGACCACTTTGTAACTGAGCTCCATTAGTGTATGTGGAGCCGCGATACTGATACTTTTTATTCGGATCCATATATCCATTGCTCCAAGAATCGTTATTTGACATCGCGATCCTTCGTACTCTTTTTGCTACTGTGTGATGGTAAGTCAAAAGATGTTTGTAGGCTTTTGTTTGGGTTAACTTCGAGAGCAGCGATGCTAAACGACATCCTGCTTTATGGGACATCTCCAATCCTATATCCATATAAAACAGACTACTCTCGTCGTCGATTTCGCCGGCCAGCAAACATTGATTATCGCCGGTCAAATTATGGTTTCACTACACTGAAGCGTAGGGACCTCTGACTGAAACTCAGTTTCTAGCATTTGCACGTAACACCCCAACAGATTATAATTTGTGTCAAATCCTTGTCATCTGGCCAGTGCCGCTTGCGCGAGCTGGTGAATTCGCGAGTAATTGCTTTCAATTGGTGGTCGGGAGAGATCATGGCTTGGCAAGCGAAAGAGACAAGGGATGCACGGTCACTTCTCTACGTTACCATAGTGGGCTGTGTATCCATGGAACTTTATCCTCAAAGCAGTCTAGCTTGAGATTTTTGTGCTCTTCTGAATTATTTGGGTTTAAGAAGAAATGTATTGGGCCGATGGACCTGTGTGTAAGCATGTGCACAGGACAGTCAGACACAGAGGCCGCAGGAAAGATATCGCGGTGAGCGTGAGAATGCCTCATGAGGCGGTGTTTAAAGCACTAGAGGTCTTAGCACGCTAATTTTCAAGCCTGATTGGACAGATAGGTCAAGACTAGGCCCGAACGGACAAACCTTATTCGTCAGCCACACTCGCCGCAGACCCAGATCTCGAGTCCCATGCGTACGACATCGGTATTGAACTGCGCATGATCATAGGTTTTCATGCTTTGGTAGTTGCTACCGTGCCCTGGCGACCGTATCCGATGATTGGCGGCCATGTCTGATGGTTCGGCTTTTCGCACGCCTTGCTATACGTCAGATGCCGCTAGGAAGGTATCTGAAATCCCCGAGAAGCTCATACTCGTAGGTTAAGGCAGACAAAGGGTATGGTTCGCAATTTGGCGAACCATTGTGCTGGACTCTCCCATTCTGCATTAATATGGCATAATCCTTTCGTAGTAATATCAGGATTTCTCACACCCACGGTGGCATTGTTGGAACAAGGCTGCTTCTGCAAGATGTCCGCCTCCGATCGCCCTCTTTCTTCCCACCTCGATTTCTCGGACATGAATGCAGACGAGTTTGCAGCGCTGCTTGTTGCGGCAGGGGTGAACCCGGATCGATCGCTCTACGGAATACCACCAGGCGAGAACAGTAGCCCTTATCCTTATTTACCCTTCCACCCAGAGGACTCATCAGCCTTTCCATCATGTAGCCATCAGTCCCATAGTGCTTCTTTTGATAATCAAGGATCTTTCAACGATGTCTCCCTCTTCGTCCACAACTCCCTTCCACACCACTCGGCTTCTACCCCATCAGCATCACATGCTTCGAGATCAACTATTCCACAGATCACGTTCAGCGAACCCCAAACATCGACACCGAACCGTACAATGAGCTCGCGATTAACGCTCTTTATCCCTGACCCGGCTCTTGCTGGTCAAGAAGCCCCAGCTTCGGCTGGATTTCTTGAAACACAATCAAGGTCTTCGGGCCATGACTTGCTCTCGCCAGTATCGTCCCCCTCCGTTGGATACACTAGCTCTGAGAGTATGGACTGGGATATGCTGGAAGACATGACTCTCGACGGGCAGAACGATGAGGTCCAGCCATTCTCAGACCGGGAGGAAAATCAGGACAGTGCCGCCTTCCAAGCATCCCAACGCCAGGAATGGCTCGGTCCATTAGCCCAACATCCACCATCTTCAGAAACGCCTCATAAACAGGCCTTCTCGACCACCATGGAAGCAAGGTCGTATCTTGTACCAGTGTCACCTAGCACGAGCCGCAGGGATGTTCAAGACCGGGCTTCCAGCATTCAGCAGACTGGCTCAAGGCTACGGAGCGACTCGGGTTCACAAGGCGGAAAGAACAAACGTAAGCGTATGACACCAGAAGAGCGAAAGCAAGTGCGCGGGATGAGGGAATTGGGCGCGTGCATCCGTTGCCAAGTACTGCGCATTAAAGTGAGTCGGTGAGATAACCCCCAAACCTCTAGCCGTATATTGACGTGAGACAACAAGTGTGGGCATGGCAACAGCTGCCGGCCTTGCCAGCATATCCTAGGGACCGCAAAAGTCTGGAAAATGCCATGCTTCCGGGCACGCCTCACGGACGCAGGGGTCTATAGAACAGGTAAGCTCCCTCGCTGGCTCAAAAACGCTTGTGACTTTCCAGATTTGATCCGTTTGTGGTAGGATGGTTGAGCTTTCCCAAAGGCGTCCGAAAAATTGATGTATGGGCCACCAAATCCAATGTAGAAGTAACGCTGTACAATGTCGGTGTACTTAACGATATCCGGGATCCAGAAGATCGGCCAAGCCTGCTGGTTGTCTGCCGCCAATTCCTCCCAACGCCAGACGATCAGTTGAGCAAATCTTGGAATAGCAAAGGCAAGAGGATCCATTGCGAGCTACCAACATATGCCATTCCGCCCAAGAAATTGGCCGCAACGGCTAGGAAACTCGATGATCTCGTAGATGCACACTTCCATAGACTACTCACTGAACTCACTTACAGTCAGGACGATATCATCACCACTACATTTGCAGAGGCAACTAGGCACGCTGGGACTGTGAGTATCCAAGAAAACCTTCCCTCGGGGAATGTCACTGACCGGTCTAGTGCGAGATGCTTCAAGGGGCCTTCAATATCGCCATCGTGACTCGACTTTCTTCCAAAAGCTTCAATATCACCGGTCTCCAGACGCTGGGGATAGTCCCAGTCACAGACAAGGAGTCACCGTACTATGATCGCATCCCAATCCCGCCTCTTTTGGACGCTCAGGTGGATGAGATGTGGATGCATAAGATGAAGCGTATCAGGAAGACAGTCATTGGGGAGCTGAGAAACACGATTTTGAGTACAGACAAAAGGCAGAATTGGTTCAAGGTCTTCCTGACCATCTTTGTCCTCTTGTCGAACTTGGAATTCCTCTATCAAAAGCAGACTGAGCAGAAGAAGCGTTATTCATCAGCTGTGAGTATTTCCTGAATCGGTCGTCTGCCATGCTGACCGAGTGTTCGACGATATCAGCAGCCTTCAGAAATGATGAATTATTGGAAGCATTCTGCCGAGATCCTGATCACCTACTTCCACGCCATCAGCCAGGGCAACATACCCCTCACGATTGACTGGAAAGAAGAAGATCGACAAGCAGCCGGCATGGACGAAAGAGCTATGGCTTTCGTTGCCCACCTGAGGAGCTTAGTTGACTCCCGGTGTATGTACTCTGGACCCTTCGCAGCAAGCCACGTTATGCAGCTAACCAATTGCACCAGTTGGCGAGCTCCAGGGACTAGCGAACGCCCCGCTAGAGACGCCATTGAAATGGATTTCTGCCCTCCTTCTGCCTCCGAAAGAGGCCTAAGATAACGAGCCGCCCCGCCAGCTAGAGTCAGACCTTCGTACAGCATTCTGCTCGATTGTTGTTGCTTCCAATGGAGGAGGATATAGAGACTGAAGATTTCTTTAAGAGGCTAATCGCGCTGGAATTTATTTTTCTTAGGCTAATCATGCTCTAGACCCCCACGATATCGCTTAATCGCAAATAGCACACCATTAACGGCAACGATCGGCGATGCTATGCAGACCACTGTGTAGCGTGCATATGCCATCCGTTTGGGGGTGGGGGGTGTGTGGCTCCTTGAACACGTTGTCCGAATGTATTTCGACAAATCATGTACAGATTGCGACCAGCTAGTCTGCGGCTCTGCGGGCCATTGTTGATAGAATTTGCACTATTTTATGCCCTTTAGACCAGCTCAGCGTTGTTGATATTTTTTTCTCCTACCATACTGCAAGCAAGATCCTCGAGTCTGTGACAAGATGGCTCCTCATGCCCTCACGGACCATCACGATACCTCGGGCTATTCTCCTGCCACTGTCCCCTTCGAAAAATGGTTGCAAGATAGCAAATCAAGTGTCAGATCAAAGACCCTCACCCCTAATATGGGATCCGTGATCCTCAATAGCGCCTCCGACTCGTCCAAAACCGGAGATCCACTTTCGCAATACGTCTGGCGTCTGTCTTTACATGAGATTAAGGACATTGAGAGCAGCATAGAGGACTTCCAGTGTACGCCGCATCGTTCCTTTGAAGGTTCCCAGCAATTGACTCGTCTTGATCAGCCTCACGACTGCCGCTCAACGCTATCAACAAGGAGACCTTCCGCCTCTCCGAATCTTTCAGATCAAAGCTGCGACTTGTAATTCGATCCATCTATGGTCGACAACAATTCCTCGTCCTGTCTGGAATGGATCCTCCTCAATACACCGACGTCGAGAATGTCATCATCCATGCTGGTCTGTCAAGTCATATAGGAGGCAAGCGAGGCATGGCCGGGCGAGAAGGAGGCGACAGATCCGTTCTCAGTAAGCCAAATGATTGGAGAACGACCCAGCCATACACCTAACACAATGCCAAGATCACATTATTGCGATGATATCTAGCCCCAAAGGAACGACAGGACAATATCATGGGCCACCGAACCAGGCTCGTGACATTGTGAGGCCAAGTATAGCAACGTACTGGGAACGACACTGATCATTGCCACAGCCATTTCATACTGATAATGGAGATATCGTTTCCCTCTACACACTTTCCAAGAGCCAGTCTGGCGGTAGCTTCTACTTGGCCGATTCCACCGCAGTGTTCGAGGATCTCAAAGCACTTGAACCTAAGTTTGCGCAGGCTTTGGTAGATGATTGGATAATAGTCAGGTAAGCATCTTGACCATGCATTACCGCCCAATACTCAGTCTCCTCTCGAACCGGAATGACCAAATGACCGTGCTAACTGTTAGAATCACAGTGGCTCTCCAGATAAAGCCTTCGACATTCGACCCGTAGCGTTTCCCGACCACGGATCGGGCCGCGTCCTCATCAATTGCTCTCGAGCTCGCTTCACCGGCACACCCTCGGCTCCACGTCCTGTTTCGCTACCTCCGCTCACTAAGACTCAGCGTCAGGCGCTCGATGCTTTGCACATCCTCGCAAGAAGACGAGCCATCGAAATCCAGCTTCAGCCGGGCGACATGATATTCTTCAACAATATGAGCATGCTTCATGCGCGGGATGCATTTGTTGATAATGCAGCTGAGGGGTGTAAGCGCCACATTTTGCGGCTAATATTGAGGGACGAAGAGATGGCTTATGCAGTGCCGCCGCAATTGACGGAAACGTGGAAGTCGTTGTATGAGCACAATGTTGAAGATGAGCTTTTACCGGTCAAGAGCGAATTATTCAGCTATGCTATGTCCCATTGAGGGATTTTGCAACGCCACCTGGTTGCCCTCCAATATCTCGCTGTTGATCCGGCATTTGTGATCGAAGGTCTACATTTTGCGTACAGCATTTCACTAGATGTACTTGGTGTAGGGGTGAAAATGATGAGAATCGCGGGCGTGCTCGGCGTTTGTATCAACCTAGTACATCCATATCCTCTCTATCTCACAAACGGACTGCCTCTCGTGAGGTTCTCGCGGCCATTCCACGTAACGACTGGATAAATTGGTGGATCGTCTTCCCAACCTGGCCTGCTGGCAGCTGAGAAGTTTTCAGGCCCCACAGCACCCTTATGTTGATGCGAGCCACGATCGCGGTATAGGTCTGCCCCTCAGTGACATGGATGGCTCGACTGGTAATCGCTCTTGAGTGCAAGAGTGTCGTCCAGGCTGAACCTGATCCATTTTCGTCCCTCGCACTCGTAGAAGGGTCATATGTTGTTCCGGGACCCTTTTGCTGAACATCATCGATGTTACGCTGATGTGCAGACGCATCAAGTGTAGTATTTCCTGAAAGCTCTCCGTAGCCTGGTCGCCTCGTCGGTGCTTCCTTGTCTTTGGGATATGTATGGACGCAATTTTGCCCGTTCTGACAGCGCGGGTTACACCGCTCCAGCAAGTTGAACTCTGATCCATAGTGGGCAACACTTCGGCCCACAAAATGATCGCGGATCTTCAACATTCCATCGAGGAAGCCTGAACGTGTATATTGAGATCCTATCCAATTTCCAGCTCTTGCACCTGCAGCCGAGAATAACGGTGGTGGCTCTATTTTGTCACTCCGCTTGACTTTGCGCCTCGTCACTTATCTTGTCAGTCAGCCTGGTCCACTATGCTTGCCCGCTACTTGGGGAAGCTCAAATCCTTTCCTAATAGCAGACATGCTTGGCATCTGAACAGAAGCAGACAGCTACTGGAGCGTCAAAACACGTTCTCACTCTTCTGAGTGAGCCCAAAGAGTGAGCACAAAGCCGTTTGGTGGATGTTGATACAGCCAGCTGCTATGATGTTGTTGTTGTGCTCGCGTCTTGAGTTCGTAACGAGCATTGTGGCGCAGCTTCGCCAAGACACTAGCCTTTCTCAAGGCATTCTCTATTCAATGTTACGCGCCCACCCTCAGCTTCCTTTCAATATGGTATGGCACCGGTCAGTAGCCTTCCAAATTTTGTTGAGATTATGTGCTCTATAGCTGGAACTGTGCATCAAGAACCGCGTAAAAAAAGATACGAGATTGTAGATATAACAGGTAACGATACAGATATTGAGGCCCTACTCGTACCAATGAGGACACCTTGTCAGAGGATCTGTCAGTACACGACCATACTCTCAGGGCACTAGGTGGCATTGACGATACTCTTTATCCAGAAGACACCCTAATCTAGTCTAGCTATCATGAGTTGAGAGGTTCTTTGACTGCTATGAAAGCTCCTAATGTTGATTGAGTGACATTTGACGAAAACAGTAAAGGTGTTCGGTTTCTCGCTCGACGAATCCGAGCCGGAGCATGATTAGTGAGCAAGTCTGACTTCAAATGGGATGCCCTTCTTTGATTGCGAGGCCAGGTACAGCGCATGTTGATCCGCTGTCGTCTGAGAACGGCATCTCCCATTGTAGTGGAAACCTTCAGCCCTCTCACACCCTCTCTTGCCTCCGCACCTTGATAGTAGCTGTTCGAGTTGGGACTAAGCTATCTCCGAAGATCCAATTGGGTGGGCGCTCGTCTTGTGGTTGAATGTCGTAAATCATAATGATGTAGGCCATCAACAACTTCACCTCCATGGCCGCGAACCATCTACTAGCTATGAAATGTTAGTGAATGGTCTTGTGACGGATAATGCCTCGAGGTATCAAGTCCCTGGCGTAGATTAGGCATCCTTTGTTACACAATGTAGAGCAAAAAGCAAAATCGATCAGCCACCCTCGGCGTGATGTTGGATTGGGCCACCGAATGGTCAATAGCAATTTTCCGAGGCCAGCTGTTGCCAATCTTCTGTAATCAAAACACAGGTCGTGTCATCCCGCGGTAAGGGCAAAATTGGGCATCCACATCCAATGAGGCCTTTCCGTTGATAGATGCTATACGCCTCCCTTCAGCGTCAGCGGCTGACGCGGGTTTGGCGAGTAAATACGCTAGTAACACCTTGCAAGAGGATTAGTTCGGCGAGGGTGAAATTGAAGCTAAATTCCAGGGTTTTTTTTATCAGAGTTTGAGAGGACTGCGCGAGATATCACCATTGCTCAATAGTCAATGGTAGCTGATAACGCGATTCTGGCTACAAGAAGGCCAGATACCATGTACTGGCGTGCAACAGAGAAAACCTGTGAACGCAGGAAAATGGTGCGCTGCAAATAGAGCAGGGACTTGTGAGATACGCACTCTTCGTAGCAACAGTATGTTCTTTGATCTATATGGAATTTGAGCGACATCCTCGATACTGCCGTCCTCCTATAACCTCTGTATCAAACGCGTCTCGCTTTATGTACAAGGTCCCTTCACCCCCCAAATCGATAGATCATAGCAAATTGTGTAGATGTATTCTTGTCGCGGTACCACTTCATGATTAGACGATATATCTAGTCCCGTCACCTTCATGGAATTTCGATGATTCTTAGATCAGTGACGCGACTGTACGATTCTCTCGGCACATTCATCGATGTAGATTTCTTTGCAATGCTCATCGCCTGAATCCCATAATGGAAGGCCCTCGGTGCGATGTGAAAAATCAGTATTGAACACATGTCGGAGCTTGTATTATTGCTCGCCCCATTCTCGTGGTGAGAATTGCGCGACGCGTGGGTTGTGAGAAGCGACTTGAGACGAGGAGTCGTCTAGGGGTTAGGTAAAGGCACATGGTTTGCTGCGCTCCGCCTTCCCTCCTTCCTTGTTTCTCTCTGCCTAGACTCTCTCTTAAATCTCTCTTCCTAGACTCTCTCCTCCTGGGTGGTGCTTCTCCTTTCCTTTAGACGTTTTAGGTCTCGGATTGTTCATCGGTGCCTAATTGGCCTCATGGTGGTTTATAGATGTGGTTGATGGAAGATAGGACTCTCATCCTGCTTCGTGTGGTTCGCGGAGCCTGGCTCTGAAACTGAATTTGGGTTCGGCTTTTGAGCGACTGATCTGTCGATGGTCCTGCGTCGCAGGCTCCCTTGGATTTCGTTCCGAGCACGTACATCATCGATGCAGGCCACTCGTCTAGTCGTACAGTGATACCACAGTGTTTAAAACCGCCACCAGAGCTATTCGTAGGAACGGTTGGAGGGGGAGGAGGAGGGACGACCAGTACGGCGCTCTGGTTCTTCTTGCTGACGTATCCTGCCATTACTGGCGGATCTATAGGTTGGTGTACCAGTACAAGGCAGAGATGTGGGAGATGTTTCTGTTGAGGAAAACTACATGGTGGGCTCAGTAAATATAGTAACGCTGGTGATGCGCAGAGAGGTTTATTCTGCCTTGACGCGAGGGTCCTTTAGAACAACACAGCCACAGCAGCGCCGCGTTAGGCTCTTCCATTGACGTCCTCCTGCGTCAGCTTAGGTACTTATCGTGCTTATTTGATATGCTGTTGTATGTCCTATGAGTGAGGCTGTCTTGCTGTCATGGAAACATGCTCACGGATTCCGCCGCAGGCCCCGCTCAGCTGACTGTGCCAGCGATCGAGTGCGGCTCTTTAGGGTTTAGTTCTCAGCCACATCTTGCGCATTTCGCACTTAAGCCCATCTTCGAACCCTAAAGTCGGCTTAATTTGATCTCTAACATCATTGCCTGTGCTCGAAGCAAATCTAAGACCCCTTTGTGTCTGTGACTGGTAGGTTTCCGAAGTCTTCGGCTGGAGAAGGTTCGTTATTGAATCGTTCCACTGCCTGCTTCGTCTTTATATCTTCCAATATGCAATCACACGGCCGCACGAAGAGTTGGAAGCCTAGCACTGTCGAGATCGAGAGCAAGGCTTGGAAATATCTAGGCTACCAGTCATTTTCCAAGTTCGTTGCATCAGACAACGATTTCTTCACTTTGAGGCGTTTCGGTGCTTTGACAGCTCGAGTACTGCTCGGCTTACAAGACCAGCTCTCGCAACTAGAGGAAAAGCTCGATGTATTGGAGAAACAGCATCGTCGGGGCGACATTTTCGATATACACAACGGGTCTTTCCGGCAGGATACCCTAGCAGAGAGGAAGAAACTGATATCAGAGGCCCAGGAAATTCTCGTAAAATACAGTCAGTCGCCGCACCCCTCTCAAAGCACATTGCCCTACTTGAACAAGCTGAATCGGCGCCAGATGAACTTGTTCTCCAACATTCTGAGCTGAGAAATCGACCACAAGTGCCGAAGAGGAACGTCTGTAGTCTTGAAAATTGGTTCGCCAACCATGAAAACGCCATACTTGCCTCCGAAACGGAATACATCAACCATTCTTATGATCTCTTTCCGCTTTCGCCCACAGAGAAAAGTCCGCTTCGCTTACTGCTAGAACGTTCTCGTCACTTCCGTGGACTTAGGATCTGGGAGCAAAAGACCCTCGATCCCGAGGTCAAGAAAGACGAGAACATACATATAAGCTCCGACTCGAAGATTGATAAATTTGTTTCTGGGACTATAATGTCATTGGGACTTGCCATGCTCATCGCTCCACTCTGGGTTCTTGCCTTCGTAAATGATTTGGTACAAAAGCTTGGCACAATATCCGCATTTATTGTACTTTTCGTTGCTTTGGTGTCGCTGACAACGACGGCAAAGCCATTCGAAAGCTTGGCTGCCGCAGCTGCGTAAGTACACCTTGCTTTTCTTTTCACTCAATGATCGACCTGTTCGACTGATCGCCATGATTCATCCACTAATTCTCGAGTAGGTATTCCGCAGTCCTCATGGTGTTCCTCCAGATGTCTGGCTCCAATCGAAACAAGTAACATCCTGAGGAGGTTGGATGATCAACTCGTGGGGCTTGACTCCTGTGGCGAGGCTAAAGGGAACCAGCCAACGTTGACACGATATGTCCATGTGCATGTCGTTCTCGGTGGCCGTCCGAGAGGTTTCCTTGGGAAGGTAACGACTCAGCAAAAATCAGCTAAGCGGGAGCCGAGCCAGCCTCCTAAGATCACCTAGGCGGCCCATCCTCTCTATCACCATCAATTATATTTCATGTCACGGCCCTGGAGACGGCGGGCAGTCAGGGCTGTTCGCGACGTGGCCAGACTGGGCCAATGCTCACCACATCGTGCCCTGAGAGGCTCTATTCTACTCTCCTTGTCCTTTGAACCCCCGCATACTCTGTAAAGCCTTGAGGTAAGGTTTGAGGAAGTGTGAAATGAAAGGGGTTTGATGCAAGCAGGTGAAGCAGTCAATTGACGGCGAGCAGGGGTGGAACATTCGTGAATACATGCATTATCAGCAGAGCTTGCGTTATCAATCTTCCTGAATCAGCATGGATCATGACCTCGAGGTGTCAGTCACGATGATTGATATGGTGAACAACAACGAAGGATGAATGATCAATGTAGTAGTCAAACCTTCATACGTAATTCGGAGTCAATCACCAATCACAACTACTGTGAAATAGCAATGGAAAGAAACGAGTTGAAGTGAGAATTAGTGATCATTAGTGGCCTGCCATTTATTAACAACTGGGGTTCTCGTCACGAAGTAGGTCACTTGCAACAGCTCTATGCTTGCATATTTAGCCATAGACTTGTTCTTCCTTCCCTATAAAATGGCAGTTCTACGTCTCACAGGAGTGCAGTACCGGAGTTCTTTTTTTGCACTTCAAGACCTAAGTACGGATAAGGAATTGGCGTTACATCCCACAAATGGCATCCTTTAACGAAAATCTTGCTTATATCGATATCAAGTCTATTTTCAATTGACAAAATATGGAGTTTTGTGAACTATATAGTAAATATATGTGCTGACTCATGCACTCCGATGGGTGTGCATTGCTCCTATGTGCCAGCTCCAGCAGCGTGAGATGTCATTTTAACGTCTTTTCTAACGTCGTGCAAAACATTAGGTTAGTTGTCAAGATAAGAGGCAGTTGTGATCGACAGCATACGCCAAATGCGTCCTATATAAGCATCAAGCAGGGCTTTCTAGCGTTTTCTACAGCCATTACATTAACCCTCTGTCACTAAACAGTTGAAGCATGTAGTATCCATTTCTTCGCCCTTGTGAATACATTTCTTGTGCTTCTCAAGCTCTATGGTCCTTGCAACTGCGAATTGCTTGGACATCCTGCCTGTTATCGAAGCATGAATACTTTTTCTAATACCATTTGCAATGAATTGTCTAGATCCGGCATAGTCACTATGTCCCTTCACTGTTTACCTGCGGCTTTATTCCGGGCCCACTTTGCCTCTTGACACTTCGATCTTATCACATCCTAAGACACAGTTATTTTTTTTATCAATTACAACCTCAAAGTACCTCAAACTGCATCATTGTCATCATTTCGTTGGTGTTCCTTTTCCAGAGGAATAGGAAACGCTCTTCAAGTCGTAGCCTTGTCTGACAGCCTTTTCGACATTTTAGAGAACATCGTACATTGGCACCTTGAACCGGACAACACAGATACTTACTGTTCGTCAAGTACGCCTACCACTCCAGATAACATCTTGTGTGCTCGTTTGCGAAAACCTTTATCAATATCTCTCTATCGTTGGTGATTTGAAGCCTTGAAGCTCGACATTTTCAAGTTTTGTCAAGTCCTATCACAGAGTTCAAAGACCTTCTATGGTCACGCCGGAGTACCGTTGAGCAGAAACCTCCCCTTGGCTGCTGCAAAAAGCATCAAATATTTCAGGACAATCTCCATTCGCACCGCGAAGCATCCTGTCGGCAAAGATCTAGAGAAACTTCGCTGGTCAGCCGTCAAGGAGAAGAAGTCAAGGACAAGCGACCTAAGACTTCTCGATACTGTAGGGCTCGAAAGGCCTTCATCATGGCCACTCACCCAATGAATCCGGCCCTCGATTCAGCAACACGTCGACCGAAAGAAATTGGACAGACAAGAGCTGGACCTAAGGGGTCATTAGAATGGCTAGACCCCCTCGATGATACCTGGAGTAAGGCCCTTACGAAATCCTAGCCTTGGATGGACTTCACACTGACTGTTTTACAGAGCCAGCCGTCATCCACAACAACATCCGGAGAAAGCTCATCCGTAAGGCTAGTCGAGGAGGTTCATATAGTAAGCTACCGAAGCATCTGACAGTCTTTTGATATACTGATAGATTTAGCTTACCCTAGGGATGATGGCAACCCAGATGGAAAGTCGCCTTCTAATGTGACGTCTTTCATTGCAAAGGATAAGGACATCGGCTCTGATCGAAGCCACCGTCCGGATATCCTCTTCCAGGTCAAAGCAAATGGGAGCCAACATTATCAGGAGCCCACGGGATACATGGTAGATGAGGGTCGCGTAGTACTCGACCGCTGGATGCATGGCGTCAGGTCTTTCCAGGACGTCCTGCCTTCAACGTTGACCTCTGAGGTCGATGGCCAAAGCATAGAGTACTACATGCGACAAAATGCTGTAATCACTCTATATGATATCATCGGTAAGTGAAGTCCAATTAGTCAGCACCTGATCCAGCTAACACATCTTGAACAGCTCTCATGCCCTACAACTACGTCTTTCGTGGCATCACATACCCTGAACCTCCAAAACAGAATGCTCTGAGTGTACGTGCTCAGAGATTCCGATCATCTGCACTGTGTCTTTCCTGGATCAATCGGGGATTGACGGCGAAGAAGAACGAGGCAATACTGGATCTTATCCCTGAAGAGTGCAAGAGAGCCGACGTCAACTCTACAAAGGCAATTACGAGCGATCTGTCCAAGGCAGACGCCGATAAGATTTGTGCCAAATCAAAAGAAAGCAAAGCAGAGGAAGTTCCCAAGACAAAAGGAAAGCCGAACCGGAAGGGAATGTCAAAAGCAAAGCCAAAGGCCAAAGGCAAGGCGAAAAGAGCGTGGGAAGAGGATTCTGAAGAAGAAGATATCGAATTTGACGACTCCGACGACTCCAACGACGACACCACCGACGACGAGATGCGTTTCGAGGACAGTGTTGATGATGGAGAGTATGGCGAGCCTCCATCACCCGTCTCGCCTCAAATTTCTCATTCGCCTTCTATTTCTATGTCAAGGTCAAACCAGAAGCGCAAGTGGACAGCAGATGACGCGGATGAGCTGAGCGGCGAAGTACGTGATACAAGCTCGAGACGACCCAAGAGGGCGAGAGCCGGAGTGCCGAGGCCAGAGCAGTCCCCAATTCAGCCGGAAATAGCAGGGAAATTGCCCGAGGAAGCGACTGGCAGCGGACGCCGACCTGGAAAAACAGTCTCGATTTTTCCAAGCGAAAACGCTCGAACTGCAGGGGGATTCGACGAGTCTGACGATGACAGCCACGTAGTGGAAACAGACTCCGAGCCCGACGATGGGGACTTCCGCTATATCTATCCGATAGGAAGAGCGACTGATGCTAGAGACCAAGCTGCAATTCAGCGAGCCTTAGAGCTGACAAGAATCGAATTCTTCGAAAGGACCGGCAAGGTTGTGCCACAAAATCTAGCCGTCGACTTCTGCTATGAGAGCTATGCCGCCCAGCACGAGCGTATCCAGGATGAGTACCGCGCTCACCGCAAGGGCTTTCTAGATGCGCCTAGGCTATATCGTCTACCGGCATGGCAGGGTGGATTTAGCAAGTGGAAAGTGGCCCGCCCCACTGCTCGCAACGGGGCCGACCCCACAGGCTGGAACCTGAAGATCAGTATGATAAATGAGGAAAATAGACAAGCGCGGGAAGATGTGCAGCTGGAGAGGGAGATTGAGAAGGAAAGGAGGGCTGGGAAAAAGTGAGGAGGGGCGGGGGACGGTGGTCGGTGGTGGTTTGAGAATTCCTCGGCGTTGACCGTGATAGATGAATCAGCAGGCCCAAGTGGCTACGCCGCTCTGAGTCTGTTCTGCCGTGTCTTCATCATCATACTTAGCAGTATGCGAGCGTTGAAATGTTACGTGCAACGCAGAATTAGTTATCGAGTCACCTTCACTGACATAAGCATCAATAACAAAATTCCATCTTGCCGGGTATAGTCTATTTGGAACAGGTCTTGACAGTTTTGATATGGATGTCAACCATTGGAGTGCGCACAAGTGATGTAGAAGCGTTGTAAGAGTGATCAGAAAGAAGATAAAAAAAAACTTGTGGCTGGTGTGCTTGGCAGGATCACGTGACTTAAGATTGGCTCAATCAGACGACAATGCATGCGATTTCCATCTGTCACTAGCGACGTCTCCCACTGATATCACAAGCGCTCATATGCTGTAATTCTATAGTCATGTGAGAACGTTTATGACTTCCATCGACAGGTAAAGCCATGTGTCCGTTATGAAAGCCGATGCAAACGACATTGGACGCCATGCAAAACAGTGACAGAAATCAGCTTCCATACAATAGTAACCCTTCACCGAGGTAAAATTGTAAAATTCCGAACTCTACTCAAGATCGATTTCGTATAGCAGTAGGGCCTTGAGAGCGCGTGAAGAAGTTTTATGCGCATATGTCATTTGTGGAAACCTAGATCACTTTTCGGAAATTGAATCTCCGGACGTATAAGGCTAACCTTTTGATATAGTAACCGATTCTCTGAAAGAGAACCATAGGATCTAAAGAGCTTGATCAATCACTCCCGGAATAAATGCAAATGCTGGCTCATCGTTACTTCCTGACAGTCCAGTTAACGCTTGAATAGACGAGTGGCCTTGGGGAAGTCATATCTTCGGAGGGCCAGGCCACTGGCTATAGAAACTTAGCAATGAATAGATTTATCTATAAGAAGCACCTATCGTAATATGAATCCTATCAATTGTGGATTGCTAAGCCCAAACAGCTCCCGTAAAACGGTACGGGGTCTTAGTAACACATAGGTCTGCTGATTTCGTTGTTTCATATATAATGTTTCTTGACAGGACCTGGGACTGGGCCTCTCAGTCTTTGATTTATATAAAAATATAGTCTTATAGGAAGCTCGCCTGCTGACTCCAAAATGCGCGTCTGGTACAAAGCAGCATGGCAAATGCCTACTGGTGGCATGGAAATACTCTTGCTGTCATCAACGAGTTGTTGAAGCCTGCGCTCAAGCTTCCCGTCATATCAGTCTCAATATCCGGCCCTCGGCGTATTAGCTCGGCGGCTGTGATGTGTGGGCTATGGCCACTTGTCAATGATCGATCGTCGAAAAGGCAAATGACAGAGAAACCGTCGGAGTCTTTTCACTTGCTTTGCCTAATATCACGATGAAGGCAACCATGTGTTTTACGAGCTCTCTGATGTGGACTGTTTAGCCATGTTCAGGAGGGAATGGGGTCGAATAATGCATAGACTAAGGAGAGACCGGCCTGATGCTCATGAAGTACACAACGACAAAACCTCCTAGGATATAATTTCCTTTGCAAGGTCCCTCAATGCATACAGCTTGGTAGGGGAGCCGAGATGCTGGGACTTCCGTGGCTCAGCGCTGCATGATATGAGTTGATGACCCGGTAAAAGAACGCCGACGGGACTTTGAGGACCATACTGCAGCAAAATGACGGTCTCGAAGCATCCCCTTCCTCCTGATCCTCATGGCAATGAAGAAACGGCTCCGTGAGATCCAGAATCTCAAGGGCGCAAGATCACAACGACAGCGCTAACATTTGCTACAATGAATGACGCCGTCCCTGTGGCAGAGACCCCGTGTGAGAAAAGTACGTCAATCAAGATATTGGAGTTATCCATTAGACTAATTTGGGTGGTGGGTGTCGATAGAAGACGACGAGGGAACCGATTGAACGCCCCATTGAGGCGAAAGATTTCGTGAAGAATAAATTATCCCCACCTCTTTCGCGCTACGCCGTGGACCAGCAAATCAAACGTGCCGAATGTAGAAATTGACATCTTGAACGAACCATCTCTAAACATGCCGGACACAACGGTTCACCAATTTCCAACGACATGTTACAACCAGAAAGCGGAGAGACCTTTTGAGACGTTCAGAGATCAAGTCAGACTGGAGACAACATCATTTCCCGAGATATATGAAGACATAACATACGAGGAACGACATTGTAAATCAATCGATATTCGAAATATGGTAGTACGTGGACCTTCCGTGCCCCCGTGAACAATCTTCCCCTGGATTTTGAAGCTGCACTATGCCTATTCAAAGACGTTATATGGAGGTCAAGTAGAATTTGAGGAATCGCGGGGGAGAGAGACCTGGTAATATTACCCCTTTTGCAAACTCTTTGGACAATTATCTGTGCAGTCATTTGGATCAATTGGACTCATTCCGACACTTTAAGTCGCCTTCCCTGCATCACACTTCGACAACACCTCGACGGATAGTCCCTTGTTTACGTCTTGGCATGTCGGTAGTCACTTCACGGGTCTCCAGCTTCGTAGCTACAGACCCATTCTTCCTCAAACACATCGATCTTCTCAAAATGCTACCATCAAAAAGTTTCTCGTACATCAAGTTTTAAGACATTTTGATCTCTGTATCTTCTCGCAAGGCTAACAGAACGCTAACATCAAGAGCTGCCAAGATCGCAACACCTTTGGTCCTGATCCCTCGACACATGTTATTTTGGCAGAAGGCCTTCCTCCAAACGCTCTCTTCTCAGAGGACTGCTGATCGGCAATACTCCTTCGTATCTGTCGTGATCTTCCAGCATTTTGGTTGTACTGCTCGGCATCCTCTTACCCCTTGCCTACTAGATACACTCATTGACAGCAATTGCAACACTCCAGCACATCTATTCATTTTCGGGGATCCAATCTTCAGTGCTCAAACTCGACAAGCCTTTAGCTGATCTGTATCCTCTCAAATTATGGCCGCTCTCTTATCATACGCGCCGGTCCCGAAAGTGGATAGAGACACAAGCCTACCCCAGGAGAAAGGTCAAACTCGGACAATGAATGGCGCTCTTGAATACATGAATCCTATGATACGGACATGGCGTGAGTAGTCCCTGCAAATTCAACTACCTCGTTGGTAAAACTAATGCAATTACAGAGCCTGCAGTCCGCCTTCAAAGCCTGAGACCCGGTATCTTACAGCGTGCGAATCCCTCGCAATACAGTGAGTATCCCCTCGATTTTCTCGCAATACATCATAAGAAGCTAACAAGATACCCAGCTTATGCGAAGAAGCACAACTACGCAAACGGAAAAAACCCCACAGACTATACATCCTTCTACGCACCATGGCAAGGCTGTGGTAAGGACCGAGCGTCCCGAAGCTCTTTGCTATTCCAAATTCAGGTTGCAAATGCTCATAAACAAGAGCCTACAGGCTACATGATGGATCGAACCCGCATTGTACTGGACGCATGGGATCACGGAATCAGGGACTTTCCGGAGCTTCCCGAGGCTATCTCGTCTGCCATCGAAGGTCATGATGTGGAAGATCTTATGAGGAGAAATCTTGCCATCAAGCTATATGATGTCTTGGGCAAGTAATAGGCAGTCTTCAAATTATCCGAAGCGCTAACATATCAACAGCACGGATGCCAGACGGCTTTTTTACTGGGAAAAATGGTGACAAATGGCACGAAGGTCCTCCTAGGCCTGGTACAGTCAGCATGCGTGCTACTCGCTTCCGACTTAAAGCGGGTTGTATATCGTGGGAACCAAAGGCAGGTTCGGAAAACATTGCAGACTACATCCTAAAGCTTCTACCGCAGTCCTGTATAGATGCAAACTCAACCTTGACTTTTAGAGACCTCTCAAGAGAGGAGCAAGAGGATGCGACTAAGCCTAACAAGGGCACCCAACCCAATCGAGCCGGCAAAGCGAAGCTAGCGGCCAACGCGGAGAAAGAGAAGCAGGCTCAACAGTCGAAGAGATACGCGAAAGAGAAGCCAGAAGACACCCAAATAAGCGGAGATGACCAACTGGAATCGCAATATGGAGAGCAAGACTATACCACAGCAACTGACGCATGGCAGTCAGGAGCAATTGCTCGAACCACAAACCCGGGTTTAAAGCGAAAGCCATACCCGACACAGTCAATTCAGGCAGCAACTAGTCAGAGCCGCAAGCGGGGGGCGATGAACATGTTGGGAGACTCCCACGATGTTGGAGGCTATGAAGCCCAGTCTTCCAAGCGCCTGCGCGATGACCAGACTTCTGATGCCACTAGCCGTCTCATGACTGCTGAAGAGATACCAGGCAGAATGCGGCGCAGTTCTGTAAAGGTGCCTAGCTCGCTCGCTCCTTCCCGTCAGTCACACAAGCAAGTCACGAACCAACCACTGCAGTACGACGCGACGTTCGCCAACAACGTCTCTGAAATTGTAACAGCAGGTAACGTCCATACTGGTACCTCCGCACCCTGGACTGCCTTCATTGCCTCAGAGCCGGTCCAGGATCAGTACACTTCCCCACTTCCCTCCTTCTTCAACAATTCTGTTGAACTGGTCAGGGATTACGATGATCCATCCAACCTATTCCTCTTCGACGACTCCAATCGAAAGTCTTACCTCTTTGATGACGGCTCCATGCCTCGGTCTGCCGGGGCACATGATCAAAACGGTACTCCAGTCTCAAATCTGCCCCTCGACGTACATTTTGCCGAAGTATTCAATTCACCGCATCTTCCACTCGGCGCACAATATACGGATCAATTACATTCACCGCATATTGGTGGGGCTACAGCTTTCGATACACAAATCTATACCAAATTCGGTATGCCCTTACCTCCTAATTGCAAGAAAGGTGCAACGTCAAGCATACTTCAGCGTCGCCAGGCACAAAACCTGAAAGTCAACCATTCAGCTGTTCTCACATGTCAGGATGGCGATACCGTACCTGCATGGCAGAGTTTTGAATCGACTCCGCCACTGGCCAGGACTGCAATACTCAAGCGCAAGTGGGCCCCAGGTACCACTGAAAGCCCAAATGAGCCTAGAGAAGACGCAGAGTCTCGGTTCACGAAGCGTGCTAAAAATAATCAGCACACGCAAGCAGATTTAGCTGAAGATCTAGCAACGGTCCCAAACGTCATCGAGAGCCCTGTTGCAGAAGCATCTTCAGAGTACACCAGCGGCTTTCAGCCAGACAACTTCGCTGCTCTGCCCCTGGAGCCGCTCGGAGTCCACACCATCAACGGTCTCAGCGTACAAGCCTATTCAGCACAGGTTGACAGCTGGAGAGAAGAAGTGTTCGAGAAGGATGGATCAGGGTTCCATTTACCTAGCGCTTTTGATCCTGGCTACGATGCTGAGAACTACATGCCGTCATATCAGCAGGGCCGAGAAGCTCATGCCAAAAATAATGATTACGAAGAAACCTTTGCTCCTCCGACAGAGCAGCTTCCGGTGTGGATTGAGGATCTCGCTGGATGGGGTCCTCGGAATGAAGAAGCCCAGATAGTCTTGGACATGCTATAGGAAAGAGAGGTAGCGGCTCAAGGGAGGGCGAGGAAAGAAGACAGGGAAGGGAAGGTGGAATTGTTTCGGATTCGGGAATCAATGAATTTCGGAAAGATTGGCTTTCGACACATAAAAACACCGTAGACTGTCTCTTATTAATATATGTCTGCGCCGCCTCTGTACCGTAGACGGAGACAGTAGTATATATGAAGATACTCGGGCCGCGCGTCTGGCGGTTTACGAGAAAAGGCAGTCGGTATCTCCGTTGCTAACGTCGGTCGAAGTACCGACCTATTGTTCGAAGCTCAATTTCTTCTTCCAAAACTTTCGACCTTGGAGTCGGCTTGCCATTCGGCGCTTGTTGCCTTTGAGTCCTCTCGTTTAGCAAAAGGAATTTTGGTATCCCTTGTGGCATTTTGCCTCGACTTTCTGTTTCATTGCCGTCAATAAATGATATATAATGCATAGCGTGGGATTTGGAGGCTGCCGACTATGCTTCCACCTGGCAATATCACCCCTTTTGGAGCATACCAATACTTCGCTTAATGACAGCCTTGTCATCATGCTCAAACATCAATGAAGTTCTGTGAAATCTCAACTTCTAAGATACCTTATCGGTCTCTGATAGTGGGATATTGAACACCACAATCCATCACTTCGTTGTTGACATATGCGCTAAATCGCGGTGGCCTTCCACAGATCTGTATTCATTCAAAGAGCTTGTTGGATTTCTTTACCAGAAGTTGTAGAAAGGTGTTGTGGTATGTGTTGGTTCCTATAATCTCTTCCCTTTGCACTTCTGCCCCTACCTTATTCCTAGCCTTGTGCATACAAATAACAACACCTTGACACCGAAAGGAACCAACATCCTCCACTAAATCTGAACATAGCATCAGCATTACTAGAGCCTATCGAAGAAAGAGCCAGATAAATCTCAAAGCATTCACGATGTCGTTGAACCCAAAAAACCCGGCCATCCCACCGAGACAGCAGACACCTGATATTGGAACAACAAGAACCACGATACAAAGAGGTCTCGAGTGGTGGGACGCAAGTTTGAACCAGTGGAGTAAGTGCCTACCTCGATGAGTGCCTTGTCTCCTACTAATGGTGTCTCAGGGCCCGCAGTACGACAACCAACTATCAGAGCCAGACTTCTGCAGCAAGCTGCAAGTCAAGGGTCCTACGGTAAGTCAGCTCCAAGTATAAGACGCAGGGGAAGTGCTAATCAAAGGCAGTACACACGAGGGGTCACGGCAGCGGCAACGACGCCAGAGCACCATTAGTTAGCGATTTGGTTGATGGAGGTGCATGGACCAGTCGCCCCGCACGACTGTTTCAGCTTGATCCAACACCAGATCAGTATAGAATGGAGCCAACGACAGTTCTAATGGACGGAAACCGGGTCATGCTTGATCCTTTTGATCATCCGATCAGGGACTTTGGCAATGATCTACCCATAGTACTTTCTTCTCGGATGGCAGGCTGGGAGATCGAGAATGATCTGAGGCGAAATGGTGCTATTCGGGTCTATGACTTAGCCGGTAAGTAACGTGTTCCTGCCTGAGATTGCTCCGGCGCTGAATGGATTCAATAGCTCGAATGCCAGCGCCTCCACCTAGGCTTAACACGCTTCGCGAGCGAGCGACTAAATATCGCGAGGCATCGGGCAGCCTGACATGGGAGAGGAGAGATGGTAGTGACGGGATCAGGAGCTATATCCTGAGCCTACTACCTACAGGTGCCACGTCGACGAGACCACTTGGAAGAGATCTGACCAAGGAGCAATTGGCAATTCGGAAGGCTATCAACGCTGGCAAAGCGCCAAATAGACGACGCAAAACCAAGCGCGAGGCCGAGGCTGAACAGCTGAAAAAAAGGGAGAACGCGGATAGGGTGGCCGCAGGGAGGGTTTCGAAGGAGAAGCCTCGACGTGAATCCAGGAAGAAAAAGCCATCCACCGTTGGGTTTGACCCAGATGATCGTGTGGATGAAGAGGCTGCAGAAGATGTTAAAGCAGAGGACGGTGATGACGAGGACCACATCACAACGCAAGAACAAGTGCGATTCGATGCTCTTGTGGAAGCCAGCAGACAGCGGAGATTAACTGCTCAAGCTACTATTGCGGACACCAATAGCGCTCGTGCTCAGCAGCCAGTCGACCCACACACTGAGACTGTGCGTAATCTCGGTTCACGTCAACATCGCCCGGAGCCAGCTGTCGCTGGGGATCGAACCCACAGCAGACGACGCAATGATCAAGTGACATCAGCTCAGGGGGTAAATTTCCAAGGATCTTCAGCTCTATCGCGTCGAAAGGCCAGAGAGCCTACTCCAGAGGACGAAGAAGGCCACTCGGCATCGCAGCCAAGGCGACGCAAGAGAGCGCGGAATGAAGCCTCTGCAAGTAAGGAAGAAGACTCAGAGTCCGACATTCCTTTATCAAAACGTCAGAAGCGAGGTGAAAGTTCTCAGAGTGCGGAGAACGATGACGAACTTGATACCACCAGACCTCAATCCTATCAGAACTCCCAGGGATCGACCACTGAGTCGGAGAATTGGAGCCCAAATGATCATAGACAGGAACATACTCTAGGAGGCGCTCGATCATCCCAGACTCTTCAGAGGATGAACCAAATTACAGTTCTATGGCCCGCGAACACGCAGAAACCGAGGGTGGTTCTTTCGGAGGAGCAACGGCCTCGCGGCCAACGCGACATCAGCAGTCGTACACTGGCCAACATGCAACTTCATCCGGCAGGGAAAGGATGAGCCAGCATGGCCGTTCGAGGTTCGGGAACAACTCTAGCATGCCACCTCCTTACAGTTTGCCTCCGTCCACTGATGGGCGCAGAGCAAGTAGAGGGTGGGACCCTGCTGTTGGAGTATACAGAAGGCCTGATGCCGAGGCTATGGAACCCGGCGACGGCCAAGCCTCCAGTACAGCGCCACCCAGAGCAGGTCAGAACCGACATACACCCACTATAGATCCTCCCAATCTTCTTCCAATCGACGATTCATTGCAACACCAAAGCCTATGTTCCCAGACGCTCAACTCAATTGATACAGGCATCCAATATAACGGACTGGAGTCTGGCTATGATCGATTCTTTGACGGCTCTGCACTAGACCTAAGCGGGTCTATAACTTCTCTCGAACCTACAAGCGTTCGGCTGCTCAGCGCCTTTCCCCTAGAATATGGCTCATCTGCAAATTATCCCGAACCTGCCAACAGTCTGTCCTTAAACTCCTCTCTATCTGATGAAAACCCACAGCTCGATACTTTCAATATGAGTGATGATGTAGGGTTCAGTCCCTCTCGGTTGGACCAAAATGCAACTCTCGACTTGCTTGATCCTGCCAGTGGCATGCTATTCGACGCCTTTTCATCAAACCATAGTTCGAATTCCATCCTCTCAAATAACACGGATAGCACGCCGCTGACTGTCTCTTCAACGTCTCTGGTGGCGGACCACAACCAACAAAACGACTTGATTTTCCAAGAGGAGACGCTGCGCGGCCTCGCTCGCGGTGATGTCCGCTATGCGGAGCCGGACTACTTGTCAGATGAACCCAGCGTAATCCATTCTGCCATGGCGTTGACACGCCTAGACTATCAGCAGAGGATCCTAGGAGGATTCATCCCCGACGAGTACGAGCATTGGCTTGAGAGCTACGCGTCGCGGCACCGCCACCTACAGCAGAGCTTCGAGTGGGCGTGGAGAGGCCCAGGACCTGCTCCCATGCTTTACCGTCTTGGAGAGTGGACAGGCGGATTTGAAGACTGGCAGATCGCACGTGAAGACGTTGAGGGACGGTGCCTTCTTCGGGAAGTGCAGGAAGTGGATGCGAAGCCGGAGGAAAATTGGCTGTGAAGGCTGAGGGGCGGTGGAACAGTTGATGGTCAACAAGGGCATGACGATGGGCGTTCCATTTCGATTTTTACGCAGGCGAGGTCGAGATGATGATTGTTCTCTTTATGCATGCATGCAGGAATGGTCTATCCGGTCCCCAACAGCGTGTCGTATTTGCAATATCATGCAAAGCTGGAGCTTTGTCAGTCCGAAATATTAACTAGGCGTGAAAGAAACTCCTTCAACATTCCCGACAGGACGATTTTCTCTCCCATTTAATACCTACTGTTGCTTCCTGAGATCCTTAGACATCTCATATAGTCCTTGAAATTCAATCCTTTGGAGGTTGCTCAATCGGGTATCGAAGATAGCTGCTACTCAAGCATTCACTCCAATATCAATGGCGCTGATCGCCGCGGTCCTCTACCCTCCCCTTGATAACCCTCTTCTGCTGTAGAACGCCACCTTGAGCACCATGATACTTCTGCAAGGGGTAAACCAAATATCCGCGTAAGTCCAGGAGCCCTCAATGCTGAGACTACCAGCATCTTCTTCAGTCCCTTCCAAAAGAAGGAACCTCTTTCAATTTATTTACAACGCGGGTAGTCGCCGATTAAAAATCGAACACCCTACAAGTGGATGATACTCACGCAACACCTTTCTTGCTAATTTCCTTCATGATTCAACTGGAGTGCCCCAACAGCACTTTTCGACATCTTTGAGCCTCCAAGAGGGGCCACTATGCGAATGAGGACCAGAAATTACTCCAGCGGTGCTGTAAGTGTCGCAATCTTTACCCCTCCCCTGCCCACAGCTTGAACACTTCCTCTCCATAGCGTTCAGATATAAATCATTTACTTCTCTTAAGACCATCGCAGTATTCGTTACTGACGTTATCGCTTTGCACACGGAAGCGACACTCCGTCCGAGTGTCGCAAGCATGGGCCCAAAGAAAATTCTCTGAACTCGGACAAAAAGTTCAACGCTCCAATGCCTAAACGCGAGAAGTGTCAGGCAGTAAACAAGGCTATCGGAACCCCCATTGGCATCGATAACGGAGACTTCTTTAGGCATCAGAGTCCTCAAATAGCGAAGAACTCGCCAGACTCTGCGAATCTCAATCAAGACCAATATAACAAAATCCAATACTTAAGGCCTGGGGACCGCTTTACCCTACCCAAGATATCAACCAGATCGCCAGGCTTCGATGTCCAAGGAATTTCTCAGTAGTCAGCAAGGTCTCCCTGGAGCATCTGACTTTAGCAGAAGTGACAGTCCTGTTCTCGCTCATAAGACGCCCACTCTGCAGTCAGTAAAGCCGAACTTGAACAAGGAGCTGCAGTCAGATCAGGGACAGTCCCTTGTATCAAACACACCTCAAAGAACGGCCAATTCTCATGACGCTGTACATACGCCAGCACTACTTCCCCCTTGCAGAACAATCAATCCCCAGGATACACTACTTAACGCGCTTGATTCGCCTCTTCTTCAAGACTGCCCAGCCGACAGCCAACAAGACCCGTATAGAAACAACTCCACTTATGTCTCCGACGTGTACCCCGAAGTGCGTATTGGTACTCTACCTTCTCACTCAGAGCCCAGATCGGATCCTGACAGCGACGCAGCCAAGAATAATACACTCGACGACCACGGTCAAAAGGATAAGCGCTATGGAGTGCCCAGGAGCCGCTGGGTGAGTACAGTTCAACGAGCCCTCAATACTACTCGCATGGACTTCGTACTCAACATGGAGAACACTGGCGAGCGGTACGAATCAGTCCCACTCAACTACCCAAACGAGAGCTACATGTCTCAATACCGTCACTTGCAGGAATTCTTCGAGGCGGAGTTTGAGAAGATCCATCGAGGCGCAAGGCCTACTCCCGTTCTGTACTGCCTTGAAAAATGGTCAGGCGGGTTCGGAGATTATGTCATTCGGAAAGATGATGTCCATGGGCAGTATCTCCTCGAGAGGCTCCACGAGGAGACGGCCGAGTACAAAGCGATGATCGAACGTCAAAGAACTTATGCGTACACAGGTGTATAGGGAGAAAGCGAGATGTTGTCGAGGGGGTTTCATGAGAGACAACACATTTGCGTTCGGCGTCCTGATTCCTTTATCATGCATCTCATACGAGTGATCCAATTGGTCCATTCTTCCCTTCTTGCATGCCGTGATTCAATGCCACCACAAAAGTGATTGGAGAACGCATGTAAAGAGAAGAGCAGCGATTAGTCGAAAGAGGGCGAATAGATTTGGCTGGTCCATGGGCGAGATAGTTGATGAATACTCATATACTAATCTTCACCGGTAGTGTATTAGCCCGAACGTGAGCTCGTGTGAAACACTGGCTCGGATTACCACCTTCTTTAGCAATGCTAATACCATCCTCATTTTCTCAAATATAAATAACTATCCTTGCTGGGCTCGGAGTTGAATCCGCTGTGCTTCTTGAGCTTTGGATGTGGGCCGCAATAGGCCATTCCTTGGTTCTGGTCACCGGAAACCGATAATGCTTCGTATGCACTGCCTGTCAAAGTAGCTCTAAGTCGCGGTGGTTGTTCCTCCATCAGTCGGGATTCTTTTGCTCGGTAAACCTCGACCTTTAATACCAAAGGGTTTCTTCCCCAATCGAAGTGCTATATTTCTCTTGCATCTTTGAGCCTTTCCAAGCTCGGACGTACACTGGATCCGAGTGTGCCTTCGATAGCAGATTCGCAGCCGAAGCAGTGTTGTTGTAAGTGTTGCAGCAGTTACCCCTCCAATTCCCACATCTTGAACACATTCTTATTGATTCGAATGGAAGATATTGTGTTGAGTGTAGGGTTTCTTTTTCCCTCCCATTCTCTCCACCCCACCTTTCTTTCCCTTCCACACCAACGTCCAGCATCAGCAACACCGTAAACATCCTTAGCACGATTTCTTGATACCAAAGCTGGTTCAAAGCTCCTAAGACCAGAGCATCGTCTACCGAGAGTTCAAGATGTCCGTGAACCCCAAAAACCCTACCATTCCGCACGGCCAGGAAACGCCTCCGCTCGGTCAAACAAGAGCCACTAACAACGGCAGTCTGGAATGGTACGACTCAAGTACACAGACATGGAGTAAGTATCTTGAAGCCATAGATACATGAACGTCGCTAATACTTCTTCCAGGGTCAGCAGTTCGACAAACCGCGATTCGTCATAGACTGCTTAGAAGAGCCAAGGAGCAAGAAGGGACCTTTTCCAAAGAATGAGGTCCTGACGAACGCAGTCTACTCTCGGGGGAAGGGTTCTGGCGATAATGAGACTGCACCGCTGCGTGAAGATCTCAATTACGGCCCCAACTGGGCGAACCGTCCTGCCCTTCTATTCCAGCTGGAGCCCACTGAAGACCAACGCTGTGTCGAGCCGACGGGGGTGTTGATGTATAACGACCATGCGATGCTCGATCCATTCAATCATCCTATTCGTGACTTTGGCCGCGATCTACCCATTATACTTTCCACAGAGCTCAAGGGTGACGAGGTCGAACATTACCTGCGAAAGAACCTTGCCATCAAGGTGTACGATCTTATTGGTATGTATTCCCCAGCGAAAGTCTTGCTAGTGCTTACAGCTCGTCAACAGCTCGAATGCCCAACGGATACACCATCAGAGACAAGACTTGTCCTGGACCTCCACGAATCATGTCAGTGCGTGAGCGAGCGACAAAGTTTCGTGAGAAGGCTGGATGCATAGCCTGGACGAAGAGAACGGGCAGTCAGCCTCTCAACGACTATATCTACAGTCTTCTGCCGGCAGGGGCCACCACGACTTGGTCACTAGGTCGCGACCTTACCACCCAGCAAATGGCAGACCGAAAGGCCGAGAATAAGGGCAAATTTGGGAACCGGCGACGCAAGGCAAAGCGGGAGCTGGAGAATCTCCAAAACAAAGAGCAGGAGGCGCTTCAAAAGCGAGAGCTAGAATACATGGAAAAAGTGGACATCTCGGATAGTATGGATGAGAGCGAGGACGAATTCAGAAAGCGAGACCATCAGGACCCAACTTCAACCACAGCCAGTCGTCGCGAGCAAGATGACCGGAATTCACCCATGTCCTTCGGGTCTAATGCCCAAGGTTTGGCGACTTTTGGAGGACCTCATGGCGGACATGACCGATCTCTTCAACCTCGTAGGCGGAAGCGAAGCATTGACGAATCCTCATCCGACGACGATACGGGTCTTTTTGACGGGAATACAAAACGGCGGAAATTTAGCTTACGCCGTGTTGTTGCACCTGTGGGCGCCATCGACCGTGCCATCAATCCCTTGCAACGTGCTTCTCCGAGGCTAAGAACCCCAGCTTCTTCCTCGAATCTCGACCAGATAGTATTTGCTGGAGCATCTGGTAGAGCAAAGCAGGCTACGGAGACAGCTAAGAGCAGACGGGGGCAGGTACATATTGACTTGACCGAGCAAGAATCGGACTCAGAGTATGAGGAGTCTAGCTCTACGAGTTCAAATCACGTAGAGAGCGACTCCAGCCCAGATCCAAATACAGACGTACAAGTTGAGGATCTTATCGATTTGACTGGGAATGATGACCGTTCCAAGAGAGACGATAGTCATGATCCGGACTTCAGTCCAGAGATCGAAGAATGTCTCCCAGTCCAATTCCTTGGTGGTCTGAATCCAAACGACGCTCGCTTGCGAATACCATCCAACGGTCCCGATATGTACAGACTCCGTCGTGCTCTGCAGCTCTCAGTCGCCGACTTTGCTGTGAGGAGCGGCCATGGTGCTGTCAACGTGGATGAAGCTTATGACCTCACCGAGCACGAACATGAGAGCTATATCTGTCAGCACTATCGTATGCAATTGAATTTCAACAGCGTATGTGACGAGAGAGGGCTTGGCAGAGGTCCCCCATTATATTCTCTTGACGAGTGGACCGGCGGACTTGGAAGCTGGGAATTCGCGGAGGACGATGATCATGGACCTTGGCTTCAGCAATTGTTGCAAGAGAACGCTCCGGGGTACGCGGAGGTTTTGTACCACCATCCTCAGCATTACCGATACACTGGCGTTTAGGGGAGGCAAAAGGGTGCTGCCTAAGAAGGACAGATGACGAACAAAGGCGTCTCTTTCGGCGGTCGATTGCTTATACCATGCACGAGCACAACTCGTTATTTTCTTCGTGCATGCAAAGAATTCCTTCCATCATGGCTTGCAGTGGCACCTGTCACCCAAAGGTTTCAAAAAGGCACGCATGCGTTCGGGTCTAGAACAGGCTCGAGGCCTTCGCCTTCGACTCTCTGAGATATCATCTGTACATAGTGACGCAGAGGGTTTATTGCAATCCAGTAGACGATAATGATTAAATGTTTTTTCATACGCAATAGGACAACGCGATGCTCTGATGAAAAGTGTTGAGAGGAATTTGGAGCAGGTCATATATTTCGCCGAAGTTGGGCCGACAAGTCTAACCTATCTGGAATTTCCAAACTCCAAAATCTGGAGCAGGCGGTGGTCACATAACTGGCCTTGCGGCAACGAAGATATCTCAACATTGGTGACACCTACGTCTAGGTAGTCTATGACGAAGTGACAGATGGGAATTTGATCTAGATTTTTCTCACCAATTGTATAACCGTAGGATCTTTAGTTGCAGAAGTAGAGTACAAAGGCTGGAAGTTGAAGATCTCTTTTCTGATGACTGGCCCTGGAGATTCAACGTTGGACCCATATCAATGACCTTCCGTATTAGGTAGTCTTGTTCTGTTCACAAGATCTGGTTCCATTTCTACCGCCGTTTCTGGACTCGTTACGAGTAGTTGGATCGACCTTTGAGAAAGCGCCTTGGATCCTTTGTCCAAGAAGCTCAGCTCAAAAGTCTTCAGTAGTTGGAAACACTTCGCAATGCAGGATGTATACCGAGTCCTTGGCTCATCCTTGTAGTTGCAATGGAGCTCAAGACTGACATTGCCTCCGACAAGCCTTTCGTGAAATCTTGAGGCACTCTCTCTCTGAGCGACATACTTGTCAATCGAGTCTTCAACGCTATCATTTGATTAATGTTTCCCAGCTCGTAGGCTATCGTGTTCGAAAGATCCACAGAACTGGGGTTTAGTGCTCATGAGGTAGCTTCGAAGGGGCTAACATGTTCTTTCCATTCCTCAACATGATACCATGATCCTGACGGCTCGAATCTGAAGGCTCTACAATGGCTTACACAGAAGACAGGAAATCACAACTTCACACGAAGACTGCAGCAAGAGATTGGATGCAAAGCTCAGAGATAAGATGAGCCCGCAGACGGCAAGGCCGTGACCTCGCGAGGAGCTGCGCAGTAGAGGAGCAGAATACATGCTCTGTTGAGCAGTTCTATGATAAATGCATACGCATAAAATTATCTCCTGCTGGCTAAACGTGCGCACGCTCGACCAAGATGAGCGATGATAGCAATGCATATAGTGAGCTGACTGGCATCATCCGAACTGCAGCTCGACATTGCCTTCGAATACTTGCGCCAGTCAAGGCGCATTGTAGCGTAGGACGACATAAGCCACAATTCAACGCAAATATCATTGTTTTCCAACCGAGAGAAAGAGATTTGTCATGGCTAGGATTGAAAAGATGCCCAGTGAGTTGGCAGGCTATGTGGCCTTGCGCGAAAACCATGAGATGGTTCATGTAGGCAAGATTCTCGTTTGGACGTTCCAATCTGATCGTAGCTTTAGAAGTCTCTGCGATATGATATTCAGCCTTGCTTAGGTAGCTCTTGACTCCTTGAGAGCTGATCCTGGCAATGTCTTTCCAGCCATGTCTAACTCGAGAAGCATCAGCAAGCCTGATACTCCTGGATTATTTGATTCTACACGCGGCAGATGTATTCGTACCAAGCACTCGCTACGTTGCTCGCCTGTGCTTAGAAGGATATCTGGAGTTCCTTGTACTACAGTATGCGTGGCGATGTTCTGGCACCGAGGCGTGGCAACACTCATCTGATTCAACGTTGTGCAACCACGGCGGAAGGCGTTAGCTCGACTCTCAACTATCGACTTCATGGCATTGTGATCTATGCGAGGAAGTTGGACTAGGAACGCTGACGTTCATGGCTTTCGGCGAATGATGGCAACTACATCTCAGCCAGTCCCTGCACTCCCACCTCCACAAGGAAAGGTATCTAATTTTGAGAACCCCGAGTCTCTGGCAAAATGGAACGTTCTTTGTGTATCGATCTGTCTTTCGGTTACCACGACCCTCATCGTCCTCAGGACGTATGTCAGGTTAGCTGTACAAAAGGATTGGATCCTTGAAGACTGTGAGCCTCTTTCCCCAAGACTAGGAACATTCCATCATTCTAACATACTGTAGATATGTGTTGCGTAGCCTGGGTGAGCCTCTGATACTGGCCTTTCCAGAGTCACATACTCTGGAAGTATATGAGCTAACGGTTTTCGCAAGGGGTTCTTGTTAATTTTCTGCGCCATGAATACAGTGTTATTTCATCACCACGGTGGTGTCCACGGCTGGGACCTGACATTACCTCAAGCACGAGCTGAGACCTATGTCAGTACAGCTGCTGTAACAGATGGTCTTTTGAGGTGACTAAAGTCTTTTCCTAGTGGTTCAACACAGCCACAGTCATCTACGCACCCGCGATCCTATCCACCAAAATCGCGATCCTCCTCCTCTACCGTCGCGTGTTCTCCCCTCACCGCATGGGGATTTATGATCTCAGCATCAGATTCCTCATGGCAGTGCTGGGTGCATTCTATGCCACCACTATGATAGCGAAGATCTGGGAATGTATTCCAAGAAGGCGGATTTGGGACAAATCTGTCCCAGGGACTTGTGTTAACGTCGGAGTTCTGCTCGATATCAGTGGGGCATTCAATACGCTGACAGATATTGTTATCCTTGCATTGTCGATTGCGGGTGTCTGGAACCTGCATGTGTCTAGTATGAAGAAGCTTGGTGTTGTTTTGGGCCTCACAGTTGGCTTCATGTACGTCTTCCAATCCCAACCTGGCCATAAAACCCCATTCCTCGACTTGAATCTCGAGGGACATACTCCGCCTTCATGAGAAGCCAAGGCATAGACTAACTTTGTCTAGCGCGCCCGTTTTTAGCACAATCGGCGTCGCCGTCCGTATCAGAACATCTCAAAGCATGGACGTAACTTACAAGCAGGCATCAATCCAATTCATGGCGTAAACTCCTCGGAAACCCAGCTACGATGAACTCGCTGACGCTATGTAGTACCGCAGAAATCTCGACCGGGCTCATCTGCGTTTGCATCCCCGCAATGGCAATCTTTGAACACTGTCGCCGTCCACGTCGTCGAACTCACAGGACATTGAAGACTGACTCTCAGAGCCGCAATCGAGCTGCGAGCACAGACGGGCAAGTCCTCTTCGATAGGAGAGATCTGGAATTGCAGCCCGCCATGCCTAAGAGTGTTGACGTTGCTACCAATGGAGTCATAACAGGAATTGTTGGTGGTGCTGAGGCGAGGGTCGTGCAGAATGGTCCACTTGGGTTGGAACTTGGAAGCAGCATGCGAGCAGATTATGAGCGGGCGACAGGTGGACCCGAATATCTGGGGGGTATCATGAAGACGGTCACGGTGGAGCAGACGTATTGGTGATAAGAGCCTGAGTTAATTCATGCATGCGGGGCATGCGTACTCTACAAAGTTGATAAAGGCGCAAGAGTATGACAAGATTCGTATGCTGCAAGATGCGAATCTCACGTACCAAAATTCGAGAGGTTAGAGAGCCACTGACTCTGTGCACCTGGTGCAATCGCGCAAGCGTCCTTCACAAGGTTGTCGTAAATATCTCGGTCATCTCCTTGAACGCAGTTGTCGGCGCCAAAGCTCTATCACCTTGCTTTGGCTTTTTCGACTCGGCCCTTTGATTCCTTAGAATTTGACACAATCGCCGTTCGATTGTAGGATCAAGCTCCTTTTCGAGAAAGAAATCATGGCAGCTGCAAAGTTCCTTGAACTTCGATCTCATGGTAATCTTTGTCTTGGGGCTGAAGGCGGTTCAAGCGTCTCAATCATGCGAGCTATTCCAAAGGCCAAACAAATTTCGGATTTTGGGGGAGGATGCACCGACACGGCACCTTGTCACTGATTCATTTTCCTTTCGATATGTAGAGGTAGATCATGATATATGTGACGCTCAGTCATGCAGTTGGGTACAGATGTTGAGTCGCGCTTACGCGCTAGCGCCGCTTTCAAAACGTTGGTCCAACAGGCAGGTCGTATGCGATGATGAAATTCAGACACAACATCGTATCGACCATAAGAAGATAAAGATTTAGTTTTGATATCTAATTCTCTTCCTTCGCTCTCTACTACTCTTTCCTCGGCCCCTTCCTCAGCAAGAGATGGTTTAGACAACCATTGACGAACTATGTTATAGCTTCGACGCAGTCTCCAATAGCAGTGGTAAAATGCCTCAAAATCAGCTCGTCACGAAAAGCCATTACGTAACATCGAAGCACGCTAGCACAGCATGGCGACTGCGAGCCTATGCCTGGTGAAGACTCATCCATTACTCATCCCCTATAACGGGCAGGCGAGCTTCATCCTTGTTCTCACGCGACCAATCCTAACATCGACGGCCATCCCGAGCACTTAGTCCTCGGAGAATTTGTCCAAATGCATGTGGGGTTCACGTGGAGCCGTTGAAGATTTCTCGGTTTTCCAATGAGCCATACTAGCTTACTAGAGGTTTTAGCACCCCCAGTGACATCATATCTGGGGAAGCGGCACAGATCACAAGGTTTATTCAATGTCTCGGCAGGCTATCCCGTGGAGGCGATGTGATATAGATACCAGAAGCCCCGCTTCGTAAAACGAATGAGGGATTAGTGCTGAGCTCGAGCTTTTGAACACCAAGACTACCGCTCACCATGGGGCTCTTTCCTAGGTCCAAGCGCCGTGACAACGCAAATGGCAACCTCCCAGAAGGCAATTCGAATGCAGAAGTACAGGTCTCTCCAGACCCTGAAAAAGAGGCAGGACTATACGATGATACACCCGTCAGGTTCTTGACCGGGTGGACGCTCTCTATGGGCGTGCTCGTGTCGATGGGAGGCTTCATCTTTGGGTATGACACGGGTAGGCGACATCAAAATGGAAGAGCTGGGATTACACGGTTCTAAAGCATACCTACAGGTCAAATCTCAGGATTCCTCGCTATGAAAGACTTCCTCCAACGCTTCGGCGAGAAGGGATCGGATGGCACATACGCCTTCAGCAACATCCGGTCCGGCCTTATTGTTGGGCTGGTAAGTTAACCCCCTCCCTCGACTGCCGCCTCGGTTTTAAGCCCTCCCAGCTTTCCATAGGCACCCTCGCCGGCGCCTTAGTCGTCGCCCCCATCGCTGACCGCATTGGCCGCAAATACTCCATGACATTCTGGTCCCTCGTCTTCATGGTCGGCGTGGTGGTCCAAATAGCCTCCTCTACAAGCTGGCAGCAAGTAGCCGTAGGCCGTCTCATAGCCGGTGCCGGGGTCGGCGCGCTCTCTATCATGGTACCCATGTACGTCTCCGAGACTGCCCCACGCCAGGTCCGCGGCGCCCTCGTCAGCACATACCAGCTCTTCATCACACTCGGAATATTCACCGCGGACGCCATCAACTTCGGCACCGAAGCGCGCCCAGATTCGGGAAGCTGGCGGATACCCATGGCCATCGGCTTCATCTGGCCCTTGATACTTGGCCTCGGTATCCTCGCATTCCCCGAATCCCCTCGATTCGCCTACAGGAACGGACGCGTCGACGAAGCAAGAGCAGCTATGGCCAAATTCGCAGGCGTGCCTGAAACACACCGTGAAGTAAGGCGCGAAATCGCTGAGATCAAAGAAAAGCACGATCTTGAGATCTCCCTCGGCAAGCGCCCATGGATCGAGCTCCTCACAGGCCCGAGAATGGCATACAGAACCATGCTCGGCATAACGCTGCAAGCACTCCAACAGCTCACAGGCGCCAACTTCTTTTTCTACTATGGCACCACAATTTTCAAAGCCACCGGACTCTCCAACTCCTTCGTCACGGCCATGATCCTCGGCGGTGTGAATTTCGGTATGACATTCTTTGGTCTCTACGTCGTTGAGCGATTCGGACGTCGTAAATCGCTCATCGTAGGCGGTATCGGCATGACGGTCAATTTCCTCATCTTCGCCTCCATAGGCTCTTTCGCCCTTGACAATGCAACTCCGCAAAGCACCCCCCAAGCCGGCACCGCGATGATAGTCTTCGCCTGCTTCTTCATCTGCTTCTACGCCGTAACTTGGGGTCCGATTATCTGGTGCATAGTCGGCGAGCTCTTCCCATCGCACTACCGCGCGCGCTCCATGGCTCTCGTCACATCGTCCAATTGGACGTGGAATTTCCTGATTGCGTTCTTCACGCCCTTCATCACTGCCGCTATCGAATTCAAATACGGGTATGTGTTTGCGGGATGTAATTTCGTGGCGGTGCTTGTTGTTTATTTCTTTGTCTGCGAGACGCAGGGGAAGACGTTGGAGGAGATTGATACAATGTATATTAGCAAGGTTAAGCCGTGGAAGAGTAGTAAGTGGGTGCCGCCGACGAGTAAGGATGGGAGGTTGGTGGATGCTAAACCGTATATGGGGAAGGGAGACGGGGTTTTGGAGCAGGAGAATACTGAGATTCGATAAAATGGATGGGTTTGAAGAGAATTTGTAAATATATGTAAGGTACTGTAGGATATCAGGTGAACTGCAAAGCTTGCATATATGAAAGCTCAAGTTCACTCTAAAGCTAGCACTTCCCTCGGCACTCTGCTTGATGTCTTCCAGCTCGGATCTGCACTTAAACTACATTTTTAGATATCTCCCGCTTCAATTAGCAATGATTCGGCACCATCTTGGCATTGAAGCCAGTGCCAAGGCCCACAAACGCTTGCCGCGCAATTGACTTTCTGGCACTTGCAGGAACTTTTTCGATGTCGAAAATTCGAATTTCCACAGTCAATGACATAGTAGCTTATATTTTTACCTGGACTTGTTCTCTTCATATCTTGAACATGCATTACTAGCTCTGGATGATTATGGCTCGGATATACTACTAGCTTCTTTCTATCTGCAGCATCCAGTCTACTTGCGTCTCTCGGACATCCTCCATCCACAATTATTGCTAATTGAAAGAGACCCTTGGATTAACATGCCCTTGAGAATTTGAATCTTCCACCGAATCATTCTCTTCTACCCCCATCATGGAAAACGGCGCCTCGACCCAGCCCGTAGTGAACGGGACACCAACCCAGCATCTGCTGCCAGATCCCACAGGGGATCTCCATTGGAGTGATTTCGCAGGAGCCATCCAAGACATCTTCGCCAGAAATGCCACTGCACATCCAGACCGACTCTGTGTGGTTGAGACGGCCAGCTCTACCAATGGGGAACGCTCGTTCATGTACAGTCAAATAAATGAGGCCTCGAATCAGCTCGCTCACCATCTATTAACTCATGGGATTGAGAGAGGGGAGGTCGTCATGATCTACGCTTACAGGGGAGTAGACCTTGTTGTGTCTATCATGGGCACTCTAAAGGCTGGCGCGGCTTTTAGTGTCGTTGATCCAGCTTACCCAGCAGACCGCCAAATTATCTACCTAGACGTAGCCCGGCCTCGCGCACTAGTAGTAATCGACAAAGTATCACGCGAGGAAGGGGGCCTATCCTCTAAAGTCGCCGACTGGATCAGCTCAAATCTAGACCTCCGCACCACGGTTCCTGGGCTTCAACTGCTCGACAATGGCTCCCTTCGAGGCGGCCACACCGACACAATGAAGCCCGATGTTCTATATGCTCAAACTTCTTTGCGGGGGGTGCATCCGAATGTGGTTGTGGGCCCGGATACGCAACCGACGTTGAGTTTTACGAGTGGGAGTGAGGGCGTGCCGAAGGGGTGTAAGGGACGGCATTTTAGTTTGACATTTTATCAGAAGTGGATGGCGGAGAGGTTTGGGTTGGGTCCGGAGGATCGGTTCACTATGTTGAGTGGGATTGCTCACGATCCGATTCAGCGCGACATCTTCACACCTCTATACTTGGGCGCACAAATTTTAGTACCGGCCAAAAGTGATATACAGCACGAACGATTGGCGGAATGGATGCGTGAGTATAAGGCCACCGTGACACATCTTACCCCAGCGATGGGGCAGATACTAGTGGGAGGGGCGAGTGCGGTTTTTGGGGATCTGCATCATGCGTTCTTCGTGGGAGATATTCTGATCAAGCGCGATGTTCGGCTTTTGCAAAATCTTGCACCCAATTGTCGAACTGTCAACATGTTTGGTACGACCGAAACGCAGAGAGCTGTCTCTTACTTTGAGATACCGTCCCGAGCTGAGGACGCAGGCTATCTTGAGAAGCTGGGTGATGTGATTCCAGCAGGCAGGGGCATGAAAGATGTCCAACTCCTAGTTGTAGATCGTGAGTCCTTAGCGGCGAAAAAGCCAAGGCTTTGCAACGTTGGGGAAAGCGGTGAGATATATGTGCGAGCAGGGGGTCTTGCGGAAGGATATTTGGGCTCTGAGGAGCTTAATTCTCAGAAGTTCATACCAAATTTCTTTCTCCGGGACCCAGATGTTTGGCAAAAAGCAGACGAGAAGCTGGCTGAAGAGCGTAACGAACCTTGGCGAGAATTCTGGAAGGGCCCGAGAGATCGCTTATACCGCTCTGGAGATCTTGGACGATACACTTCGACAGGCGATGTCGAATGCACTGGCCGCGCAGACAATCAAGTCAAAATCAGAGGATTCAGGGTAGAATTGGGTGATATTGACACCCACCTCTCGCAGCACGCTCTTGTTCTTCAGAACTTAACGCTTGTACGCAGAGACAAGGATGAAGAGCCCATACTAGTTTCATATTTGGTCCCAAATATGGAAAACTGGTCTCGCTGGCGAGAAGAAAAAGGACTCCCACGAGACTCATCGAAGGATATTACCATGGCCAGTATGCTGACACGCTTTCGGGCTTTGGTGGACGATGCGAAAGTGATGTTGAGGGACAAGGTGCCTGGCTACATGGTACCGAGTGTCTTCATTCCCCTCGAAAGAATGCCACTCAACCCCAATGGCAAGATCTTCAAGCAAAAACTGCCCTATCCCGATTCAGCAGAACTCGCTGCAGTCGCAACCGCTGGCAAGACAGCCAGATCCCAATTCTCAGAAAATGAAAAGTACGTTGGAGAAACATGGGCGCAGCGAATACCGGGCCAATCCGCTAATACAATCGACCTCGACGACCGTTTCTTCGACATCGGTGGGCACTCAATGATAGGCCAATCCATCCTCTTCGACGTCCGCAAACAGCGAAACATCTCCTTAAGCATGGCCACCCTCTTCCAAAACCCCACCGTCCGCGAATTCGCCTCAGTTCTAGACGCCGCGCCCAATCAATCGAGTGAGGTCAAATCCGACACAGCACCGCCGGAAATGGACTATCATCTCGACGGTAAAGTCCTACAAGCCAAGCACCTCAAAACAACGTTTCCCTCCACCACAAAAAATCCGTGCGGAACATTCCTCGTAACAGGAGCCTCCGGCTTCCTAGGCGCCCACATCCTCGCTGAACTCCTCGCTCGCCCTCACACAAAAGTAATCCTTCTCGTCCGCGCCGCATCCCCAGAAGCCGCATTCCAACGCATCAAAACCACCTGCCTCGCCTACAGCACCTGGTCCCCTTCGTGGTCTTCCCACCTCGAATGTGTAACCGGCGACCTAGCCCAACCCTTTCTCGGTCTCTCTAATACCACCTGGACGTATCTTGAGGATACAGTGGACGTGGTAATCCATAACGGTGCTCGTGTCCATTGGATTCATTCTTACTCTGAACTGACACCGACGAACGTGCTGGCTACCATCGAGTGTATCAAGCTCTGCGCTAAAGGTCAGCCAAAGCATTTAACCTTCATATCCTCAACAGCCGTCCTCGACACCCCCGCCTACCTCAACAGAACCGTCCTCGAATCGGATGACCTAAGCGGTAGCCGCAAAGGCTTGAATACAGGCTACGCACAAACCAAATACGTATCCGAGTATCTCGTCCGCGAAGCCGGCGCTCGAGGGTTGCGTGGCAGTGTAGTAAGACCAGGATATATCACCGGTAACGCATCCACCGGTATCGGACCAACAGATGATTTCCTACTACGTATGCTCAAGGGCTCGATTCAACTTGGTTGCAGGCCCGATTTAAGTCCCAATACAATCAATCTCGTCCCGGTATCACACTGCGCGCGTATCGTTGTCGCTTCCTCCGTTTACCCACCAGCAGAGGAAGGAGTGGCAGTAGTGCAAGTCACACCGCACCCTCCCCTCCCCTTCAACGACTTCACTGGCTCGTTGGAAACGTATGGCTACGACGCACCTCTTGTGTCATACGCGGAGTGGAAGAAGAAGCTGGAAGACTACGTCACCTCTCCTACTTCCCCAATCAACAGCACCGATGCCATCAGCTCCACCGGCGCGCCACAAACTACCAACAGCAATATAACCGAGAAGGAACCGCATGCGCTGCTGCCGCTATTCGACTGGGTGACGGATAATTTACCTGCTGAGACTGTGTCGAGGGTGCTGGATGATAGGAATGCAAGGGCAGTCCTTCACGCTGACGACGCGAACTGCGGGATGGAGAAAGGGAGTCAGGTAACGCAGGAGACGCTGGGGATGTATCTTGCCTTTATGGCGGGTATTGGTTTCATCGAGTCTCCGCAGAATGGGTCTCTGCCACGAGTCGAGATCGGAGAGGAGCAGAAGGAGGCACTGAAAATGGTTGGGAGGGGTGGTGGGAAATGATTGTTAGCCATTACGATTAGGAAATAGGCGAGCTAACAAAAACTGCAACAGAGCATTGTATACATCATGAGTTGAAGATACAATATATCCCATAGTTCGGCGACCCTCGGCCTCGTTGACCTAACCCTAACTCCGAACGAGGCCCCTGCCGAACCATGGGATAGATGAAAAACGAGTATCAACCATTCAATTGACTCAATCTAGCTCATCGATCACCTGTTCTGCCTAGATTAGCGCTCCTAGCGCGTTAGAATCACGTCTATGTCTATGCCCCCTCTTAGATTATTGTACAGCTCTCTCCCCCTGCCTCTCCACTTCTGATGCAGGAAGATCGGGAGTCGTCCTCGTCCTCTTCTCACTTTCCGCCTTGGGCCCCGCCACATTGACTCGTGACGGGCTAGGACTTCTTCTATCCACACTAGGACTTCTCCGCCTCCTTAGCCCATCCTCACCAGTGCCAGGACTCTTATCTCGTGACCCAACTCGATTAATGAGAATTGATGGGTCGAACGTAAGCGAGTCTCGCATCTTCACCTCCCTCTCGGAGACCTCATCTGCCTCATTATTCATCTCGTTCTTCTGCCTCTCCCACTTCTCAAGATTCTCCTGCTCTCTCCGCGCCGCCTTCGACTGGCCTTTGCGAGCTTTTTCTGCTCTCTCCTCTTTCCTTTCCTCCACCAATTTCGCTGGTTCATCTCCAACACCATTATCCGACTGTGCAATCGACTTCGCTTTCCTAGCCTTTTCGTCGTCTTCAGCTTCTTTGTAGAGCTCGCGCATGGCAGGGTTGAATTTTTCGAGGTGGATGATGTCTCCAACTTTGACACGCATGTAATCGAAGGCAACGCCGATTTTCATGTCGAGAGGAGTGGGCTTGGGGGGTGGTTGGAGGAGGGTGGAGAAGTTGTTAAGGCAGGAGAAGGCGCCGGTGAAGGGCACTTTGGTCAGGGGTTGGGGAGCGGTTGGCGGTTGTTGGTCCTGGGATGACATTTCTGTTCGGGGGTTTGTAGGAGCATCTTCTAAGCTTTCGACGCGGTTGTTGATGGGAGCCTGAGCCTCGAATGCAACAGCCATGGCTTCGTCGACGGGTGCATCGGCACTTTCTTCGCTGTGGTCTGCATCTTCGAGCTTAATGCTTAAACTGTCCATTGAGTTGATCGAGGGTATCTTTTGGTATCTCTGGCTGAAATGCGTCAGAATCACCCTCCTTGCTCCCATCACCGCGGCCACACCGATGGCTTCGCTGGTCGTACTATGCTTCTTCGCCAGAGCATCACCCTTGAGCTCATCATCAAACGTTGCTTCGTGCAGTAACACCGTAGTCCCTTTTCCAATTGCTGCGAAGTCTCTAGATGGGCGGCAGTCGCCGCTATAGGAAAATTTGAACCCAGTGGGGAATGTCAGAGACACTGCCATGGCACCATGGCAATGGTTCACGGGGACTGTTACGAGATTAGAGAGCCCGGTGGCTTTACGGATGGCGGACTTGCTGTAATTAAAGGATCAGTCTTGCTTCCTTGCTTGGTATCAATGCTATTGAGCACTTACACCCATGAATCTTTGGAGGTATTGAACCCTACTTGCATACCATTCCACTTTAGAGGTCCAAGATCAGGTGTGGACCATGCTGCGGGAAAGGGCTCCAAAGGAATGAGCTGGTTGTAGCCGAAGTCTTCGACTGTTGAGTACTCTTCCAACCATCGTAGCATGTTGCGATGTCCAACCACGAAAAGACGCTTGCCCTCTTCTAGGAATTTGCCAGGAGCCAGAAGCTGCTCTGTAAGAGATAGTCGAGGCGGTTTAGTGGCGTCCTTTCCATGAACTTCCTCATACCATGCTTTGACAACTGAAGCTGTCCCAAGATGGTGGTCAGCATGGAGATGACTAATCCAGATGAGCTTGAGGTCCCGCAAGACCTCGGCCAGCTCGGGTCCTGTGTAGATGCGTTTCAACTGCCCAAGGGTATTTTCACCGCAGTCGATAAGATAAGAACCCGAGCCTGGAACTCGTAGGAGAGTAGCAGAGACGTTGCGATGCTGCGATGGTGAAGCAGATCCTGTGCCTAAGCAGATGATCTCGGCATCCTGACCAGGTAGGTCGTAGTTGGCGACGCTGGTGTCGGTGGAAGCCTCGCTGACTTCGCTCTGAGCCGTGCGACCGAGTTGGATCACTTCTTTAGGAGTTTCTTGTACTACAAGGGCCGTGTTAAGATGTGGTATGACCTCCTTCTCCTCCACTGCGAAGGTAGGCTCGAGCTGCAACTTCAATCCCCTCCTTGCCGGAAGCCAGGTGATAGAGGTATTCCCAGGCTTTCCAAGTAGCGCCTCTGAGACCAATGAGGCTAAGTTATTATGCACAGGGATTGGGTAGCGGGCAGGATCAATCTGGTGATGGCGTATAGCTCCAGATGCTGCCGAAGTCATAGACAGGTAGTCTGGGCATTGATCCGGTGAAGATATGATATGCTTTAATGCGCTATGCTCTTTCATAAAGGCAATGAGAGTTTCATCTTGAGCAACACCTACACCAAGAAGCCACACTATCGCCCCAACTCCAGTCATAGGTTTCGGAGCCTTCCATTCAGGCCTGTCAGTGAGATGCTGTACATATTCCTTTGAAGGGAGCTCCACTATGGCAAAACCTCCGCCTTCTTTCCCCGGCTCGAGGACCATTTCCGGTGTAATGATCTTACCATCTTCTAACTGGACATCCCCTCCGGCTGCTAATGCTGACCAGAGAGGACCTTCTGGCACATTCAATGCCTTTGCAGCAGCAGGCTTGAATTTCCCACGTTGCTTATGGTTCCGAAAGATATAGGACATTGCGGTTGCTGAATGTTTCGCGGAAGGGAGATGATCGATCAGGGCTCCGGGCCACGGCTGGCGGACCAAAACTTTTATATTGGGGACAGGTGTAGTACCGTCAGGGACTGGACCTCTATATTTTTCGATCTTGTGAGACTTGCGATCTCGGACAAAGAGGGCTGCTGGCATTTTGACTTGGTGCAAGGGTGTCTCTACCAGGTTGTCATAGCGCCATTTTGAGCCGAACATTTCAGATACAACGAATTCCCGTATCTTTTGATCTTGCTCTGCTTGATTTTCAGAGGCACTGGGCTGGATGGACCATTGGTCAGCAACCTCTGCTGCGTTCGGACGCTTACCACTCATGAACTCGCCGAGGCTTCGTTTTCGGGGCGATACTGGACGAGCAGCTGTGTAGGAATGATCGCTGGTGGTAGGGGTGATGGCCATTGCCCAGACCTGTATTCTGTTATCGGCCCATGTTGGCTCCCAATCGAGATCGACGGCGCCCAAATGACCCTCATCGTGGTGTTCAACGACTTTGATGGGTGTTCCTTTTCGGAAGACGAACGATCTGGCTGTGGCAAGCACGTGAGTAAGGTTGGGTCCTCCGTGTAATGTAATTGTTGGATCTTCTTCCACCGGTTGAAAGTCCTTCATTCGAAGAGAGTCAGAGCTAGCTTTCTTGGATGGTTTCCTTCTTTGATGTTCCTCCTCTTCCCGTTGCTTTGCGCGTTCGGCTTTCAATTTCAGTGTCTCCGCTCTGGCCGCTGCGCTTGAATTCGCGGCATCTGCCAGCGTCAGTATCATTCCTATTAAACCTCCATTCGTCCGCCATTCTGTTCTTCCTGTAAGAAAGAAGTCTTTGGCTTTGAAGAACCTCGCCCCGACTTGTAGACCAGCTCGTTGTAGACCTTCATGAACGTTGCCCACAATGTACCGTTTGTCATCGAAGTGTAACAGCAAGGCGGTACCGGGAGTATCAGAGGTGGGAGTCGTGATAAATTGGATATGGGACTTCATTTTGTTGTAGCCGAAGGGTGCTTTAGTCAACTGCCTCGCCCGAGCCTCGATTCTCGCACCAGCCTGTGTCTTTTTGGTCCTTGCCCGAGGTTTGACCTTGGCAGCACCTTGTGTATTCCTGGTCCTGAGAAGAGTTGCTATGGCATTGATGAGTGTTCTGGACTCCTTAATCCATCTACGAAGCGCTCTCCAGGGAATTGCAGAATCTAGAGATGCGGCGCTTTCCAAGGGCCGCTTTTGCGAGGATGATTGGGCGAATGAAAGCTTTTGAGTGATGAGTCGGGCAGCCGAAGCAGCTAAGCTCCTACCATCCGAACGATTATTCCTGACTCCTCTACCTTTTGAATAGCTGAGTGCAGGCACATGGCGCATCAGGCGGAGGCGTGATTGGCCTCAAGTCTGAGAGTACATCGAAAAATGACTCAGATTGCTCAATCCATTACACGGGGTTTGAGTCACAAATGGCAAGAGATGGAGTCACCGCCGAAGCAACTAGTAGTTTTCTACAAATCAAGTCAGTAGCTGCCAGCAGACATTGTTGGCGAAAGAGTTTACCTTGTCTTTCTCTCTATTGACGCGCTCGCCCAAAATTCTTTCGAGCGGAAGGAGCCGTCTCGGCCGTCATATTTTTAGCGGCCGTTTACTTAGTCATCAATCATCGGAGCATCCGGAGTAGTCACGTGAATGCCCGATAAAATTTCGATCACTCTTCGACCTTTATACACGCTATATATCAAAGTATTATAAATCAAGCTCTCTCGCGTTGATACTCGACGGTCCATAGGTATTCCCAACAGACTAGTCATTCGTCTAGCTCTCGCAGGTACACGTGCACGTTATGGTCCCCTTCGCTTTACATGCACGAAATGAAGCACGCAGGTCGAGAATTGTCTATAAGTTTACGCCTAGAAGCTCGTCGGAGACTGCGACCAGCCCTTTGTACATGAGGCTGTATCTTGGCGGTTCTTCTTGCCTTCTGTATACGGCTTTAGCATGCAGGTCGAGAACAGTTCACGCCACTTGAATGGCCGCCTACGAGCATGAATGACGATACTGAAACGTTCCCGGCTACTGCTGACCGCTGGTTTTTGACACTTTTGCTGCCATCCGCTTATTCCTAAGAACTGTAGCCACTTCGCGTAGAAACACTCTGGAAGACCCAGAAAATCCGCTTGCTGGCTTCCTTCTGCGTTTCATACCTAATTTTGCAGCCTCTAAAACACCCCCAAAAGAGAATTGCAGGACTTCCATATCTTTAGGGTTCGCTATTCTCATGGGGTCAACGGTAATGGCTCAAAACTGTGGCCCGGAGTATAGCGATGAAGTCTGCGCTGTTGGCAAATGCTGTAAGCAGCACAGTCTTGTCGTCTTTGTCGACAATGTCGGATAGACGCAGCTGACGAGTATTGCCCTTCAGGTAGCCAATATGGGTGGCTATGTGGCATTATGCCGCGACAGTACAGCCTCGGAGAAGCACGACATGTTTTATGGATGGAACCAGACTGCTTAAGCTGACAGTGTGCCATTGACTAACGGAGGTTTGCAACAGTGCGGAACAAGCTCAGCCTACTGCGATCCCTCAACCTGCTTAGCAGCCTTCTCTACGCCCGGGTCCAATTGCGCAGCCACACCAGCCGATCCGTACACACCCTTCATCCCCAAAATCGACGTCTGCGGTCACGCCCAAGGCGGTGTCTCTTGCCCTGAAGCCGGTGCGCCTCCCAACTCCCACGAGCCTGGCTACTATTACCACTGCTGCAGCGCAGCCGGTCATTGCGGGCCGAAGAACAGTATCGAAGAATAGTCGCTCTACTGCGGTACTCGCTGGCAACCAGGCTTCGGTGACTGCTCGACTAATCGTGTACGCCACGCCTGCCCGCTGGGCCGCTACGACCGCAGGAAACGGGGAGACTTGTGGACCGATTGTTTACGCTAAGTGTACGAGTGGGCTGTGCTGCTCGGGTAGCAATATTTGCGGGACTGGGGCAGCCTTCTATAGGGCGGCGAATTAGTGCCAGCCGCAATGGGGGGTGTGCTCTTGAAAGGAAGCAGCTTGTGCGGTAGCAGGATTATTATATTGAGGGTAGGAAAGCATACCGGGTCAATGCATTCTGCAAGAAGGCCTTTGCAACTTCAATCATAGATAACTGTAGGCGTTAGTGTGGGCTCAAGCTCAACGGTAAGGCTGTTCTTCGGTAAACTAGTGGAAAAACGTGTTTTTGCATCTGAGGCGGTGCAGCATGCCAAATTGTCGAGGGGGAGATTGCACACCAATAGGGGAAGAGCGGTCAAACCCCTGCTGACGACTACTATCCGTGTATTTCAATCTTTCCCACCCTTCCACTTCCATATCTGCTTCCAGGAACCTCCTTTATGCTCACAGACCGCATCATCGTAATGGATTCAAGGGATAGAGTAGCCAGTCGTGCTGTGTTCCTCGTGAACGCTTGACCAAACTTGGAGCTGCATCGTGTTCAGCCGCGCTGCCCTTAATTTCATATCTGGATTCCGAGTGAGATTGTATCGGATTCAGAAACGGTCATGATGATGTATAGTGTAATAATATTTGAGGTACCTCCAGACTATTCACCAAAATCTAGCGCGTATAATCAGAACACCACCCATCCAAAATCACCAAAACCCTAGCGCATACCGAACAAAAGAAGTGGAAAAGCATAATGAAAGCGAAGAATAGTAGCGCCCAAAATTCCCCTTTACCGCCTAGCGCTCCCATCAATGCTAAGCCTCTTACGGTCCCACCTCTTATTAACAGCACCAAGCACCGTCTTCATAATCAAATCCTTGCTAATTTCCGTCCGTCCTGCCTTTGCGTCATAGCGCTGCGTATCAACAAAGTCTCTGCACTCATACGTCTTGGCCAAATCATCGTCCAAAAATTGTAACATCTCAATAGCGTCCTTGTCGTCACCGACCTGGCAGAATTGAACGCCGACTTGCCACGACAGTGCCTCGATTTTATCAAGTCTCTGTGCGATGTCCACGAGCACGCTTTCCAAATCATCAGTAGGTGCACCATCTGTGATGACGATAACATTAAGAGGCTTGGGCCATGCACACCCCCTGGCGTGCGCGGTCTTGCATTTCTCGAGGTAAGGATCCAAGATGGCCTTCAACTTTTTACCCGTGGGTGTTTTCCCAGCGGGCTCGAACTGGTTGAAGATCTCGTGGATGGTCTCGGCGCGTTTGATGTTCTTGTAGCGGTCTTTGTCCGGATTATTCAGGAAATAAACATCCACACCATCCTCGTCATATTTGGTACAGGTGGGCGCGATGTCCGCAAGAGCGCGGGAAACTTGCGCCCAGCGGGTGGGCATGTTTTCAGGCTTAGAGATCTGCATGGAGCCGGAGTCGTCGATTACGAAGGTGGTGTCAAATTCGCTAAGGAAGGCGAGGGGGTCGTCAATTACGGGGTCGACGGCTGTGTAGGATGGTGGGGCATCAGAGGCTACGGACGGGTTGGCGAAGGGGTTGGCTACTGTTGGGGGATTCGCTGGGAGAGGTTTCAGTGGTTGTGGAGTTGGGATGAAAGGAAGGAGCGTACCTGGTCGCCGAGTCGGGGAAGCGCTAAATGGTGTGAGGTTACTTATTGGGCTTGCTGCCTTTGACGCCCCTTTTGCTGGTACAGAGCTGAAGCCTGTGTTCTTGCGAGATGACTTGTGTCTTATTAGGTTGCTGAGAAAAGACATGTTGGTGTCGTTGTGATGTTGGAGTGTGTTTGTAGAGGTAAAGGACGAAGGGTGGCATGACGATTCAAATAGCATAGGCATAGCTGCTGTAATTGTTTGATCGGATGGTCGGAAGACTAAAAGCTGGTGCAAGTAGTTGAAGCTTTTGTGATATTTAAGATTTCAGGCAATGACGACTACGGTGTGTCAGATGAGATGAATGTTGCTTGGCAATATTGTATTTCTTGGAAGCAGATAAATGGGACGTCGCATGCTTCCTACTTATACCTATGCAACCATGCTAGCGAGAGTCAGGAGTTTCACTTAGGCCCTCATAATTTCTCTGTAGCAATGCCTCGGCGGCAGCCCGAGAGGCAGTGACCATATTGCAAGAGACGAAGGAAGCATACTCCGCTGATACGGTAGCTCCACGAAAGCCATGCAAACGCTAAAACGTGGATCATTCATTGTCGTTTCATTACTTCGCCTGACTCCGTGAGATAGAGGAATTTAGGAGATGTTTGCCTTGCGGAATCTTGTGATGTTGCGATAGGACTTCGCAGGGAGCAGACCCCGCAAGCCACCGGGCTGAGTCGCCGCTAAGCCCCTAGCGTTCCCGCTGCTGCGGAATCAGTCGCCTGATTCGGCGTAAAGCCGCACTGTTACGGCGAGGAGGTTTCAAGCCAGGATTGCTGGCTGCGAGGAACCTAAGCTCAAGGGGAGCGCTTCTGCAAGGCATCATATGTAAGCGCGCAGGGCACTATCAAAGCTCACTACGCCTCTTTTCGGGGCGGCGGCGACAGTCTAATTAATGGCTTTCGGTAAAGATTTGAAGCTCAGGGCTGTGCAGAGCAACCACAGAACGATCAAAAGAAGATAATTTCCTCGCGTAACATTATATGCCCCACATCTGCGTCAGATCATCCAAGCAAGCTTATATATGTGTAAAAGACTCTCTGAGACGGCGTGATGGCTCCAGGGCGTGTAATGCATAGCCAGAAGTCTGACCTTTACAGCTGGCCACCGCCGGAAATGTTATCGGCAATTCTTTCTATTCAAATTCCAGACTACATCGTCTATCATACATGTGCATATATATTAGCTTTACCGGCACTTTCGTCATCCGCACTCTTTTGCCGTTGAGCATAGCCTTCGCGATGTCCTGTTGCCCGGAAATTTGTTCTTCGAACTCCAACGAAAAGCCGAGTCCCATCAACGCGAGGGCTGTGTAGGACATGTGTGCATGATAGGAGTCGACTTGGGCTTGCCTACAGCTCAAACAATTGAGCTAGCAGGGCCAGAAGAAGATGGGTCGAAAAGGGGTTGTGTCCTGCTGCCGACGGCAATTGGCTTGATACGGATACTGTAATAGCTTTATGCTGCTACCCGTGAAGCTTGTCGAAGTCTACCCCTTTAATCTGCTACCATCTATATATCTTTCTGTAGACGAAGGGAATGTTCGCAGTATTACCAGCAGAGCAAGGCCTGAAAGTGTCCAGAGGGGATATCAGTGATTCTAGCAAAAGCGGGAACAGTATTCACCTCGCATTGAAACTTCGCTTGCATTTCTTATGGCGCAGCCGTTTCGATGCTGATGCGGTGATACATGGCTTGATGATGTTGCGAACGCAGCATGTTCAGTGCGGGCACACCGATACATGGCACTCGATGACGGGCTTGCTAACCGCATAGGGTCCTGTGGTCAGAGACCGCTCATCAGAGCAGCCATGCCTCGTTCCATTTCTTCCAATGGACATATCACATGGTCATGGATTGCCGCTTGCAGGTCAACATTAGTCAAATCGGTGCCGCATCCAAAATCGCACTCCACAAGCTTCTCCACGATCTTATCGTACACCGTTCCCATTCCAGTGCAGCCGGACTTTGATAGCCTTCTCGCCAGATAGAACTCCAAATAACTGGAATCGTTAGGACGAGCGGGATTGTCATTGTTCCGTTGTAAACTCTCCAGGCTTGCAGAATAAGCTATCTCAAGAAGTAAAACACCGAGGCTGAATGTCAAGGGGTTTCGAACCGGATTATCCAGTGGGAAGGTAGACGCGCGTGATACTGTCTCATTGGGCCCCTTTATTTTCACATTAAGGCACGGAGTCGAGAGACTGAGTATATTATATTTCTTGGGATTCATATCAAGCCCTAGAAAGTGCACATCCTCTTTTCGCCAAGACATTCGTAGCCATGGAGTGGCGTGATACTGAAGGACGGCGATAGCTAGTGTCCTTGCCAAACGTAATCGCTCAAGGAGTGGAATCCTGCTCATGCTTTGTTGTAGAGCTGTTGAGGATACTATGTTTCCTAGCGATGTTGCATATGGCCATCGAGAACGGATCGCAGATGGTGGAGGGTAGACATGATTTTTGCAGCTGTTCACATTTTCCAATATACCAAGACACACATCTTCTGGCGGAGTTTGACCCAGGCATCGCTGTAGATGGTCGCAGAGGTTCCTTTCTGATCCTTCATTTAGCACGAAGCTGCCAGTGATCATTGGTAGCGGGGAGCTTGGACTAAGGGTGCTCTGTGCTAATGACGACGCGGCTTTCGCGCTGTTCCTGCCAGTCGTGTTCGTGGTGCCCAATCGAGGCTCAAATTGGCTTTGAAGGCCTTCGGTGAGCCCATTGAGGTCCACGAGATTTCCAAGCTTTCCTCCTGCTGCCACTTCGCCAATGACCGAATCTACCATGAACCATAGCGGCTTGGTTTGGGTGGAGTGGGGGTCTGCGCAAGGTTGGGTGAAAGCAATGTTGAATCTAACCTTTGGCTCTGAACCTTCGTCTTGACTCGCGTTCTCAGCTTCCACGCAGAACAGAGTTAGGTGCTCCGCATGCTTGGTGCAAGCCCTCCCAAGGGCTTCATACACTTGTCGAGCAGCCTTCTGTATATTCTGGTAGTTCTCGACTCTTTTGATTGAGGTCTGTGAACGGACCGTAAGAGCGCGTGTTCGTTTAGCAATCGAATTGATAGCGTAGTTAGACACAGTCCTGAAGTCTGCATTTCTTTCTCGAAGTGTATTGAGCATCTTTTCTAATCGCGGTTCTGAAAAGCTGAAGCCCACTTTGTGAGCGAAACGTCGCCTCCAGGCGTTGAGAGAGGTGCTTCCCGCATTATTCTAAGGGAGAAAACAAATCTTTAGCTTGGATCCCTAGATGTGTATGAAGCCTACCCATAGAGAAGGTCACCTTTTCCAGATCGATCAATTCCGCAATCTTCTGACTTTCGGCCTCGATCTCTTGGAGCTGCTCCTTTATGAGTTCCACCAAGCTAATGCATGTATTTTTCTGCTCCCCAAGCGCTTGCACGATCCTTGCTTCCAGTTCGGGGTCAGACCAAAGTGGGTGGCTGGATGCGTTGAGCATACCAGTCGCGACATCTCGTTGTTCGAGGATGTGTTCGAGAAGGAAGCTGCACTGGCCGCGGAAGATAGTCTTCTGGGTTTCCAGTAGCTGACGGAATTCTTTGGCTTCTTTTGAGAATCGCTTGTACCGTAAGAACGGACGAAAGCAGTCATCGTAGTGCTCTGCGGTAGAGATCAGGAGAGGGAGTATTGCCAACGCCAAGCCCGCCATTTCAAACCCTGACATCCCTGCTGGCCTTTCTCTTCGGCCACCTTGAGCTGCTGTGACTACTCAATGGAGCACCATTGCGCACTTATACGGATAATTCGATTTGGGAGTATGTGTCTAGAGCTCTGGCATCTTTTCCAGGCCTACTCTCGTACGCAAGCGCCAGCCTCTGGCAATGGCGCCCCGCATAGCAGCCCCGGCTGTGATAGGTGGATTTGGCCATCCCTCCTGCATGACGGTGGGGGCGGTGCTCGATTAATAAGAGAACTGCCTTGGACTCCTGTGATCTCTAACATACCCTTGTGTCAACTTGTACATATCAATGTTATCCTTAAGTCCTCTTTATCATTTCCGGCATTTAATCCACGTTCACTTCGAATAGACGCAGTGGATGACTATCGCTTTTGCTATTTTGATGGAAAAAGTCTAGGCAGGGCAGGCGCCGAGCCATGAACAATGTGAGAGGACCAGCAGGGAGAAATCAGCGATGGTAGTGCAATGGTTGGATTCCAGAGCGTCCGTTTGCTCCGCATCGGACTCTCTACCTGCCGACCTCGAAGAAGAAGGGTTTGCTACTCGTCTCTACCATGCGTGTCTCCATGTCCTTACGAGGACGTGTCAAAAAGGATACTCGGATGATCACGATGGCTCTCACTTGTTTGAGATGAAAGAAGCACTGGGAAAGCTCTACCTATGGGGTGCAAATCTCAAGTCGGGCGACCTTGACGCAGCCTTGGACCCCTTTGAGGATCTAAGAAGCAATGTGTTGGAGCTTCTTGGTGATATAGGGCGATTAGTCCTTCGCGGTATGGCTCAAATTTTTTGGAAATACTACTAATACAAAAGCTAGATGTCGAGTTGACTTGACCAGCAGCTTGCTAACAGCCACGGCAGATGCCACTAAGTCCGGGAAAATGCGACATGGATCCAATTGGGCTGTGGCCGGCCAGCAATTCCCAGGCCTTTATTCCTTAGTAGAGGAGGTGGACTTAATACTGTCTGAGGACTATGATCATTCCTTGGACGAAGATTTAGATGATAGCGATATTAGCAGAAGCCTTGACTTTTCCATCCGATGTCTTACAGACCTAGCTCCTACCCTGGAGCAATCCCTTGCCTATGGCGACCAAATTCAGGCGCCCAAACCACCAACAGATGTGGCCTTCAATGTTTCTGAACCTGCAAGGGCTTACGTCTCTATGATTCAACAGAGATATCAAAGCGTCGATCGGAAGCTAGTTGAGCGCTTAGGAGAAGCGAATTGGCGAAGGCATGTCAAAGTGAGGAAGCAACTGGATGAAAGTATGTCTGGACGGGGTCTTGAATATGCGAGTGATGAAGCCATATCTGAAGGTATTGGATCAACCACTTCGTTACTTAAGCCATATTCTGAATTTCACGACTCGGCAATGGGAACAAGCAAGACTGGCTCGAGTCGAGGTGCTCGCTCAATAAGGTCGTCTCCATTGACGAGACCATCCTCTACATCCAGCGATATCGGTCCCGAAACGCAGAGAGGAATTGATCAAACCCTGCTAGGATCCAAACAGCAAATATGGCGGACTCAAAGCCCTTCAGCCATCCCAAGGGGTATATCAGATTTCGAGGACTCGGCACTTGGAAGCGATATTGAAGGACGACGCCTTGATTTAACGACTCTTGGCTCTCACATTTCATCGGCCTCCTTAGACGAGACAAGCGTTGCTAGAATACTGCCAATGCCGGAAGGATTCGCGAGAGGTAAAGCTTTCAAATGCGATTACTGTGGAGAAATTATCTCAAAGATCCGTAATCGTACAGACTGGAGGTGAGTCAGCCGACATGCGTGTGATCATCAGTAGCTAATCACTTTACAGCGAACATGTCTTTGCTGATTTGCGACCATACATCTGCACTTTCGAAGATTGCAGGCACGAGCTAGCCCAATTCTCAACCCGAGAGGCATGGGCTGCGCACGAGTTCTCCGAGCACCGAAGTTGTAGATGGTGGGCATGTCCTGAATGCTCGGTCGAATGTAGCAGCTCTTTCAGCTGGGTCGATCACGTTGCGAGAACCCACCCTGCTTTCACAAAGGCGACTACATCTTCCGCATCGGGTCTTTTAATGGCGAAAACTGCCGCGTACAGGCAAGGCGAGAGACCGATAGAGGACGAGAAATGCCCATTATGTGATGCAATTCCAGGATTTTCTCGCCGCACATTTGTCGATCACGTTTGTAGACACATGGAGGAGCTTTCTCTTGCGGTATTGCCGCGAAGGGAAGTTGCTGACATACCAGATAAAGCATCTGCAGACGAAGTGTTCGAACCAGAACTCTCTCGTATAGAATCCGATGCCGAAGATTCTGTTGCATCGGAGGTGTCTCAAGAAGACCAAGACACCGGCATGGGAAGCCTATCCAATCAGTGGTCAGAGCAGCAGCAGCAGGAGTTTCCTCAACTGATCCACTGTTTTGGAACGAACTTTGCAGCAATAGCACAGACTAGAATCATGAGTGACAAAACTGCTGCGAAGGTAAGAGTATTAATCGTTCGGTCCATTAGAGCTAAGAGCTTACTTGCCTTCTGCAGATACGAAAACACTACAATAATTGTATCGAGAAAGAGGCGACTGGGGAAGCCCTTGAGCAATTGGCCTACATCGCCGATAAGGCCAGCCGACAGATCGTTGTACGAGCTCACAACATACAAAGGCGCATACAAACGCAAAGAGAAAATGGAAAGGAATACTTGCTCGATATCGGTCAGGAACAACGGATCTCGGCAATAACTGCTAAGAAGACTGAATTAAGCATCGAAGACGTAAGAGCAACACTAGAGGGTGTGCAGCAGCAAGACGCCCTCTTGGCAGACTACGAAGCGGGAACGAATTTTCTCCCACCAAATGACATTCTGGGCCCAGATGATAGGGGACGATGCCTCAACGAGCCCAAATACATTGTCAATCCTCGCTGGCACAAGTGTTTACGCTGCCGAATGTTGTTCCTTCATTTCGACCAGCTGAGAAAGCACCTCGCAGGTGTGCATCAAGATAATTGTTCACTCGTCTGCGATCGCTGCGACTCGATTTCGAGCGATTTAGAAGATTTCTACCAGCATTATAAGCCTCATCTCGAGGAAAAGGCCCAGCAAGAGGGCTCATGGGTCTGTGAGATCTGTGATAAAGCCCTCAATGGTCTCTCCGAGCTGGCTAGTCACATTCAAGGCCACTTCAAAGAGATAACTCACATATGCCACGACTGTAAGCGCGAATTTTCCAATGCTGTAGCATTGAGTGGGCATACACGGAGGGGTGAAAGCGCTTGCGTTCGTGATCCCTCTACCATCGAAGAAGCCGGCGCCGAACCTGCTGGTACTGTGGAAAGCTCTTTAGATGAAGCCTCTAGTCACGGTGCATCCGGTCTCGTGGGTGAAGAGAGTGGCGAAAGGCCTACAAAGGACACCTTTTCGAGATATAGATATACAATGAAGAGGGTTCGGAAATTTGTGGAGGAGAGAACTGTCATTAAAGCCTGGAATTTGCTCGAGAACTCTTACAAAGACGGTACGGGCACTAGACTGGAGAAGGTCCGGAGATTCTTTGGAAAAGTACCAGAAAAAAGGCCCGGTGGCCCTAGACCATCTGAACTGGTTGAGTGGTCTTCGTCGCAAAATCGTTCTGGATAGAACCTTGATCAGCCAAGTCAAGAAGACAGTATGTCGTAAGATGGCCAACTTGTTTAGTATAGCAAGACAGCATGTATCTTGGCAGTACGAGCCTACCACGTTCAATCCTTAGGGAATGGCATTCGAATTTACCCTTTGCTCCACCAACAGCCACCATGAGCCCATAGACTCGTCATGTATGGCAATCAAAGGCGTGATGATGTTGTGCACAACCACAGCATCGAAGCGCCTCTGATATCTGCGAGTGACGAAGGTCAAAGTCTGGAGTGGTTCGACCTAGTTTTCATTATGGCCATGCCAGCCTCTTCAATATATACGGGCTTCCTGATCTATCCTCTACGGTATATAAACGCAGGCTTGCCACAATGATGCCTCTCACAAGATTTCGTTAGACTTGAATATTACGACTTTATCACCTTTGTTCGGAGCATTCAGGCCAGGAAGATAAGATCTTAGAAGTAGCGGCTTTCCTCATGATACTTCTCGCTAACGATGGATGAGACTTGTGAGCCAAGAAACAGCCACAGCCCCTCAGCCCTATATCACTTCACTAGTCCGACCAATAAGATCTCAATACGGGAAAGCTGCGGATGCATGTATTTTCTCGCTGGGACTCACCAGATGCACAACATCCGGAAAAACGGGTACCTCATGAGCGCGCTTCGCCTATTGGTTACCCACGGATTACTATGCTGTAAGTCTGCGCCGCAGCAGCATTGTTGAGCCGCCTGCGGAAAGCTGCTGCTTTGTGTGCAGCCTCTGGTGGCCTAATGAGCACTCCGTAAAGAGCACCCGTAAAGAGCACTAAGCGCAGAACGTAGGACTTACGAAGTGTCCTTATGATCAAGGAGTATTTCCGTGGCATTCCCGTGGCTACTGGGAGCTTGAGTTGATGTAGACAAGTGATGTACTCTACTCAAGGGCTGTGTAAACCTACCACGGGACTGACGGTGGGGCCTGACCTTTATAATCTAGAAGCCATTTCGTAATAATTCACAGCACAATGCTCGATGAAATGTCAGAGACTGCTGTCAAAGGCGTGATGGCAACAGCATTGTGTAAGCACAGCCGAGCGCATAGCTAGCTCGCCGCTAGGCTCTAATCTACATATGGCCCCTCGGGCCTCCATCATATTGTTAACGTCTTTTGTTCAACCTCGCTCACGTGTTACCGTGTGGCTTCAGCAGATAGACGCAGTTGATGGAATCAGATAAGGTCGCTGCGACTCGTATAATTCTGTTCTTCAACCAGTGTATGGGGGCGTCCAATCTCTGCTCTCTGCAGTGAACAAAGCCTTCGCCCTCCGGTGTTCCTCACAGCCTCTTGCAACACCCTGCTTGCTAAAAGCCCAACACCCCTGCTGAGGAGTCTCAAGCCAGCTCTCCCCAACCCTATCACCACCCCAACACTGCAGACAAATCGCAGCCTGACCGAGCTCAAGCGAGTTCAAGATTGGTATAAGCCTGGTCCTCAGGCCGCAGTGCGTATGATTTTCATCAATCTGGTAAGAAGTGCACTCCCTCAGCCTAGCGATAATATCGTTGAGGTTGCCGTTGTATGGTTCCAATTCTTCGGGCGCGGGACCAAAGGTGCTTTCCATCGTTATCGTGCCTTTTCGAGAGAGAAATTTTACCAGTTCACCGAGTTGGAAGGAGTCACAGGCCGGCGAGGAACCGTAGCCGAGTCGGCATTGGGGCTTTTTGATGTAGAGGTTGATGAAGTGCTTTTGGATGGAGCTTAGGGTATCTAGGACGTAGTCGCGACGGCAGGCGAGCTCTTCTACCGACTGTCAGTTTTGTTTCGTAGCATGTTGGCCACCTAGCTTCTGTCATTGTGTGCAATCGCGTACCTTCGACACCGTTGGGTAAGCGCCACCACAGGGCATCGTCATCTTGCACCTCATCGTCACTAGAATCCATCTTCGTAGTCGTCTGTCTCTTCGGACCCTCCGTAATAAGAGCGGCGCTGCACTGCCGAATCCAAGAGGCAAATCCTAAGCGGAAGCCTGCTAAGAGTCTTTGCCGATTGTCCAGCTCTAGCTGATGAGCCGTGGCTGCCTTCCTCTCCTTAAGCAGTGTAGTCTCGATTCTTTGCTCGCGCAAGTAATCCTTAATACACCTGATAGCCGCAAGTCTGTCTGCGATTATGGCAAGTAACGCAACGAACTCAATAGACTGAGGCTTAGCCGCAGGCCAAGGTGTAGTGGGATCGTGTAGAATCTTGAGGAACTGTCTCACGACTGTGCTGGTGAGGACACAGTCTTTGGGGAGGTCTCCGACGTCGGAGACGGCGACTGAGGGAAGCTTTGAAGGAGGTATGGACGCTAGGTTAGAATACTGCCTGGAGAGCCCGTGTAATTTTGTCTCTGTGGCTCTGCCTTCGCTGAATTTGACGGGATCGAAGAGGACATTGAAATATTCAGATTTGCTGCTCAAGACGGTCCTCGAGCAACGATATCGACAGTCGACTCCTGCTCTTGAGTCCCGTATCTCCAGGAAGATGTCTCCATCGTTTGCGATGATGACATCGGAGGACTGTTCTTCTGGAAGGGCAGGGGAATATTCCTTGGACTTTGTAGTTTTGCGAGGCATAGTCGAGGGCTGTGAAAGACGCCTTTAGCTGCAAGCAGGCTTTTCAGGTGCTATGCCTCCTCTCAAGATGAAGTGCTGCCTGTCTGTAGTGGCACACGAGCAAATGTGCTTGTAAGTAGAGAGTGCAACGAGCACTCAGCCAGCGGTCGTGCGGTCGCTGAGTGCTAACTGGCTGTCCTCACGGATATGGCCAAGCCATGGTCGCTAATGTAAGCAAATACCTCTAGACAACAGGTAAAGAGCAAGACATTGAGAATGTGTACTGCGTAGGGAAGTCTGGGTGGCCATGGGAAGCTTTTGCGGAGGAAAAATAGAGTTTGGCTATCCCGACCAATCAGACAGCTTGCATATGATGCTGACCATATCTCATCACAAAACCCGTTGTGGTACCGCAACTCTTGCAAATATCATTACGAACATGTAGAGGGTAGATGCACTTCATCACATGCTGACCTCGTTCAATTCTATCTATCTGCATCCGTACTCGAGTTACCTTGAACTTCGAGCTCCATTACCCTTCATCTCCCTAGAAGAAAGCCAGGCAACCGGTTCTATCATCTCTACCATGTTCTAGCAACGCACGCAACCCAAGATGCCTCAAATGCACGAAAAGATGAAAGCAAGCAGTATATCTCGTCATTTCACTTCTGTACCTTGAGTCAGACCCAATATGAACGCCTGTCCTATGAACTCAAGCTGTGTGGTGGAGCGAAGCCGGTAATGTTCAAGCTGGTGATAGAGGCTCGACACTGCGAACCCTAGTTGACACTCCGCCCACCTTGGCACGCTTATCGGCATCGGCGATCTTAACTCCCTCATCGCCGCTGCTGTCGTTGATCTCGTCGTCGGTAGATGCGGCCTTGGCCTTCATTAGAGGCCAGTGACCCTTCTTCTCTTTGTATCGCATGGTAAGAAAGGCGATAATGATGACGACCCAGTAGAGGTTGTACGAGATGACTGAGCCATAGGTCGCTGAGTTCTCCCAACCGAAGAGGGCATTGAAGATCCCCCAGCCTCCGCCGCCATTGATCTCTGCGTTGGAGCACTACGTCGTATTAGAGACGAACACACCGAGAGAACTATTTAGAGACGGAAAGTAACTTACGTTGATATGCCAGACGCTCTGACGGATGTCATACGAGCCAGGCCCTGATCCCGTATTCGCGGCATCACCGCCAATAATTTTGCTCCACTATAAAGAAGTCAGGGGTGCGCCTTTTCTTCGAAATGAAGATTGTTACCTGGTTGTTTTCCAATTTCCAGACCGCCTTGGAGAATAGACCTGCAGCTACTAGGTATAGGAAGCACGTCGAGACGATCAAAAAGACCTGGATCGGAGCGAAGTTGCCTCCCCTGTATCCTGTCAGCCGAAATTCCTCTGCCACAGAACGGTGCTTCAATTTACCTATAGATGAGATATCCAATCAAACAGCCTGCTGCAAGGCCGCTGATCACTGCGAGTGGAAACGCAGTCGCCGCTTCCCCCAGACTCACGCCTCCAATGAAAATAACAGCTTCGATGCCTTCCCGAAGAACTGTAATGAAAGGCAGTATGAACATGGCATACTTCTCGCACCAAGTCTTGAAGCGGGCGCTCCGGGTTCCACGCTTCTCGGCGCTGTCCTTGGCTTCGAGGGCTTTGGCGAGCTTGACACGCCACTTATCTTGAAGCTTAGACACTCGAAGTAGTGCGAAACCCATGATGGAGATGATGATGGCCGCGATGAGACTGAAGGATCCCGCCCAGATGTCCTCAGTGCCAGCCCAGTGGTCCTTGCCGAGGCCATAGAAAGCTCCAATCAGGCCGGCACCGATGATGATGCAGAGAATCAGACCGGAGACAGTGCCCATCCATATCTACAGATGGTTAGCTCCTGTACTCGAGCGAGTCTAGGAAAAATTGCAAGGCACTAACCTGACGCCGGAGCTTCGTATAGGTCGCAAGATCGCTGTCATGACCGAGAGTCTGCTTCAGGAATGCGAGAAGAACAGAGACGATGATACTTGTCTCGAGGCATTCGCGCATGCAGATGAAGAAGACTTAGTGAGACGAGGACTGTCAGCGTTCCCTTTGATTGGATAGGGTTGTATAAACGGCGGTGAGCTCACTTGGAATGGAGAAGAGGGCGACCATGTTGAATGTTGTTGTGAGGATGGAAGAGAAGCCTCTCTGGTAGGTATCAAGGTAGGTGAATTGTTCCTTGATGCCTGCTTTTTGCTCGCAATGGGCTTTCAACTCTCGTACTGTACTGCAGAATTGGGTGTGGCAGGTTTTTATCAGATCGGATTGATAAGGGCAGCGCAGGAATTTTTATCAGATCCGCTTCTTAGCGCGGAAATCCCCCACACCGCACTTGCAGGAGCTGATCAAGCGGCAAGGTAGGTCATGACACACTCATTCTTGATCCCCACTTCTTGTTTTTGATGTTGTGCAATTGCAATTGGCGTTATGGGAGATTGTTTAGATGTGCCGATGTCGGTGAGAGCACGAGGTTAAGTGCCGGAGAGCACGGGATTAGAGAGCACGGGATTAGAGAGCACGGGTCCCTTAGTGACTCTTGGCTCGTCATCCCCACCATTTCTGCTATTGGAAGCTTGAAGCTACCAGGGTTTAAGCGAGCATTTTTCTTCCTTTATCGCATTCTTAACGTATGTTCTGCCATCTACGAGTTCGACAAGATAGAAATGCTGGCCTTCTTCCACTGTTTGCAGAACGGTAATCCCTCGAGAGCATCTACGCGTGGGAGACAAATACTTCCAGACCCGTCTGCTCCTTCCCCTTCCCTGTCACACTTCCAAGACACGAGGGACCAGGACCTAGAGCTTCTTTGCCCAGTCCAACGTCACACCATTCAAGAGGAGTCCACTTCCGTAACCGGAATTGGAGGGTTAGATTTCCGCGGTCGTCCACTTCACCCACACTCTCAGCATTCCCGGCTGTCCGATTACGGGACAACAGGCTAGAGCGTCATTTGCAACATTGTGCCACCGACATCGCGGCCGAAAGCTGAAGCCAAAAGGATCATCAAGACTGCGACCTCTGAATTTGGCGCTAGTAAAGAATTATCAGATTGAATTTCCCCGTCTTATCAGATTCTCAGATAACAACCACAATTATCGAAGCAGGCCTGTATAGACTCAATACCTGGCTGTAGGAGTGTCTTTTAGCTCGTGTCTGTTACAAAACACCAATTCGTCGACCCCAGACACCCTTGTTTCGCGGCCTCTTCTCCACTCCATCATTCATCATGTGTTTTGTATACAGTGTTCTCCTTCTATGCTTTGGCGTGCTCGCTCAAGCAGCCACCATCATATACGACTTCAACATCACATGGGTGACTGCCAATCCTGACGGCTTGTTCCCTCGACCTGTCATTGGCATTAACGGCCAGTGGCCTATCCCATACATCACTGCCACTGTGAGAGACCGTGTTATCGTTAATGTGTTGAATCAACTCGGAAACCAGAGTACCAGTCTGCATTTTCATGGTCTCTATATGAATGGAACTACCGAAATGGATGGCCCTGTGGGTGTAACCCAGTGTGCCATTCCGATAGGAGGCTCTTTCACATACAACTTCACCGTGAGTATTTCCTCCTCTTACTAGACCTAACAACTGTCAAGATACTGACTTTCTGAAAGGTTAACCAGCCTGGCACGTACTGGTATCACTCACATGAGACAGCGCAGTACCCCGATGGCCTTCGTGGACCATTGATCGTCAATGATCCCGACTCTCCGTACAAGGGCAAGTACGACGAGGAGAGGGTACTCACAGTCTCTGATTGGTATCATGACCAAATAACCCAACTCATGAAGAGTTTCATCAGCGTCACCAATCCAACTGGAGCGGAGCCAGTGCCAGAAGCTGCCCTCTTCAACGACACCCAGAATCTAAACACTGCAGTGGAGCCTGGGAAGACTTACATGTTCCGCATCATCAACATGGGCGCCTTCGCTGGACAGTACCTCTGGTTTGAAAACCACACCATGCAGATCGTCGAAGTCGACGGCATCTACACTGAACAGGCAGCAGCAGACATGATCTATATCACCGCAGCTCAGCGCTACAGTGTGCTCATCACGACAAAGAATGACACTTCTACAAACTTCGCCTACGTCGCAAGCATGGACGAGGTAGGCCAACTACTATGCCCTACGTCTTCCCAATGCTGATCAGAGTCTAGTCCCTTTTCGATACTGTCCCCCATACTCTCAACCCTAATGTCACGGGCTGGTTGGTCTACGACTCCACAGCAGAGCTACCTCAGCCCGCTCTTCTCGACACGTTCGATCCCTTCGACGACTTTACCCTCGTTCCCACAGACGGCGAAGCCCTGCTTCCAGAGCCGGACTACACAGCCCCATTACTCATGAAAATGATTAATCTAGGCGATGGCGCAAATTAGTAAGTTTTCTACCCGGACCCTCTCATCTTCTTCTCCCACAAGCTGATGTGCCCCAGCGCCTCCTTCAACCAAATATCCTATTTTCGCCCAAAAGTCCCAACCCTCTACACAGCCCTATCCACTGGCGTCACAGCCAACAACGCAACCATCTACGGGGTAAACACCAACGCCTTCGTCCTCGAAAAGAACCAAGTGATTGACATCGTGCTCAACAACAACGACCCAGGAAAACACCCGTTTCATCTCCACGGGCACAATTTCCAGGCCATCGCAAGGAGTGACGACGATAGCGGAAATTACGTCGGCAACGAAACATTCCCCGCCGTCCCAATGCGTCGAGACACCTTCATGGTCCGACCGAACGGTAACATCGTACTGCGATTCCGCGCCGACAATCCAGACAAGTCTCCCTTACTCCTCCTACAAACAAATCTAAAGCTAACAAATCCCACGCATCTGGCTCTTCCACTGCCACATCGAATGGCACGTCGCCTCCGGCCTCGTAGCCACTATGATCGAGGCACCCACCTCCCTCCAAGAAACGCTCACAATCCCGCCCGACCACCTCGCCGCTTGCGCCGCCCAAGACGTACCCATCGCCGGCAACGCAGCCGGCAACACAAAAGACCTCTTCGACTTGAATGGCGCAAACAAGTCACCACCCCCTCTTCCTGCTGGCTTCACTGCGAGGGGTATTGTGGCTATGGTATTCAGCTGCCTCAGTGCGTTTTTGGGAGTCGCTGTGATTGCTTGGTAAGTCTTCTCCTCCTCAATTGCTGAGTCGCCGTCGCCCGGTCGATTAAAGGATGCATGCACTGCTTTTGATCCGATCTACTTTAAAATTCTCGACGCTGCGATTTAGATTCCGAATGTGTTGCTAATAGCTGGTATGTGCAGGTATGGCGCTAGTGATATCGGGACTAAGCAGCCGTCTAAGAAGATGAAAGAGGCGGTTGAGGCTGTTGAGAGTGAGGGAAGTGAGAAGTAGGAGTCGAGACACTGCTTGGTATGTGGTGGTAGTGCCATCATTTGAACATAAATATGGTGGCATAAATGTGAAAGATGGGACATGGCGTTGCTTGTCTGCTTGTCTACCTACTTGCTTACTGGCTTACCTGCTTGCCTGCTTACTCACTTGCCTTCATTACTTCACAAAAGAACAGCGACTATACCTCCTTTATTAAAATACTAGATGGCATGCCTATAAATCTCTCTTTATGCACATAGCTTTCCATAGTCAATAAAATCAGTACGGCGTAGCTGTACTACCACGCCTACTAATCTACCAGCATAACGGAATCTCTAATGAATAAACTCTGCTGCGATATCATACCCAACACCCTCATCGCACAATCTAAGCTCGTTGGGATTCGCTTCATACCCACCCATCTCGATCCCCATACGCATCCCCATCAACCAACGAGGGTCCCCTCCCACCCATTCCTCCTCCTCCTCCCCCTTCCCCCGCAATTTCCCTTCCTCCCTCAGATCCTTATCTTTCCAAAACCTATTAACTGCATACCTCGCATCAAAGACATCAAGCTCATCCGCACTCTCCTCCCCTCCCAACATCCCTTTCGAGACAACACTATCGTTCGTGTCCATACCCATTCCCACCAAACACATCTCCAACTCCCCACCCTCCATCCCCTCCGCATAAGTCCCTAACAACGTCTCCCCATTCTCCTTCAAAAACTCCACAAACCCCTCTCTTGCCTTCACATCCTCAATACCCCCGACCTTATTCCAAAAGCGAGCTACAGAATTCTTCGCCACCTGGTTGGTTGGACCGCCGAGGGTTGGGTAGTGCGCGAGGAAGACTGTGAGATCTTCTTTTTTCATGACGTACGAGTCTGGCTTTTTGGAGATGCGACGCCAGATGTCCTTGATCCGGGGTTCCTTTTGGATGCGGTGGATCATTTTCTCGAATTCTATTTGCTTGCTATGTTCACTCGAGTCCGGGTCCAATAGGTTCGGGAAGGGTTGGAAATAGCTTTCGTTTGTGCCATCGAGGGTGAAGGGTGCTCGATGGCAGTTGGTGATGCCCGGTCCCTTCGTGAAGGCGGCGACTTTTGATGTGGTAGAAGCTTTGGAAGCGCAATACAACCGTATATCTTCAGACGCAACTGACTCAACAGCTTGGGGATCCACCAAGGCTTTGATAGCTTTCGCCTTGGGGAAGGTAACTGGCAGCTCGAGCGCACCATCGACAGCAAGATTGGGTGTGCCGGTCTCACTTCCAGATGGAGGCGTTCCTTCAGCAAATAGGACGAAGTTGATCTCGGGGTGGCTTTCTGGACCTGTCAGTAGTGCTTGATCAACAAGTCCAGAAGCACGGTTAGAGAAGTATCCGCTGTCCTGTCTCTTAGGCGGTTCAGGCTTCTCATCTTTTATGTCCTTATCCTGGGTTTCATCTTGTAGAATGTCGCGTAGTACTGCGAAGTCCTCCCCACGATCAGTATTCTTGAAGTGCTGGTAGTCTTTCCAATCGTTCAGCATGTCCGCATGAAGGGTGCTCTGGATAGGGGGTTGATCAGGAATGCGCCAGAGCGAGACGTAGATCTACCATGTTCTGGGCTTGAAGCCATAGCCGATAATGCGATATCTGGGAGGTAGACTGGCGTAAGCTAGAGTCTGGGGAGAGCAAAACTTTGCAGGCGCTGCGGGTGCGGGCAACTTACAGTCCATCGTATCTCACTCCGCCCTTCGGTGCCAGCTTGCTGCGTAGCCTCCAGCTTCTCAACACGCGTACGACTTTTTCTTCGGGGTCCGTCTTCGTCATTGTCTTCGATAGCATGAACCCATTTGGCTCACCTTTGAGAGCATGGTACTGGAATGAGCCATTGGGAAGCAAATTCTGCTCACAATTCCCGCTTAAAACAATAGCATAAGCCCCATTTTCATCAGCGGTGATGGCGTGAGATGTTTCATCTGTATCGGTTGGGGTCAGCATCCCTGTACATGTTGCCGGAGCAGTAGACCTGGCTGGAAAGGAGCAAGGATAGGTGTCTGTAAGGAGAAGCGTGACTACCAGGGTTGCTTACCGATGATGCCGTCGCGAAAGGCAGCGGCCTCTTTGAGCCACCAGCTGAATGAGAGAATCTTAGTTGTTGAGCGAACACAATGAAGGGGTTGGGAGGGAATGAGGTACGTACTGGCCGACTTCGAAGCCCAGATCACCACATTGGGCAGAGTTGGAGGCCTCGGCTCCCTCAACCTCCCACGAAGTTACCGCATCCTGTACTCCATCAGCAGGATTACAGAAGGCATGGCAACAGTTCATACATCGTCCCTGTGTCTCGAATCTTTGATCCTCCTGATGCCTTCCAATCGTCCACCCGGTCCCCAAAGATTTGCTCTCAAATTCTTCAGCGAACCGTGGCCGAGTTTATCTTCCCATTTTCGTAGTGTATACTCTGCTTGTATGACGACCTCCGTAGGCCAGACAGACGCTCCATTTGCTACTATGAGCTGTAACGCCTTCTCCATGCGAGAGAATCTAAGTATGTCAAATGTGACGGCAAGGCTCCTGAGCAACTTGAAGATAGAATTGAGGGTGGCCAAGTCGGACTGAGAGAGCTTGGGCGCGCGCGAGAGGGCTGGGAAGAGGTGGTCACGAATGTAGCGAGAGTGGGTGAGCAGCTCTTCGCGTAGAGATGCAACCGCCTTGGGCTTTGTCGACAATCGCTCTTGATGCTCTGCGGCATTGATTCTCTTAGAGCGAGTTTCCTCCTCCATTCCACCTTTTGTATCGACAGCAGCGATCTGGTTTCCTTCCGTCGGCTTCATTCTGAATGGCAGAGTAATTTGTTGCTCAGGCGCCTGGGACGTTCGAAGAACCGGAGCAGGCATGGTCGGTACTGGCGATAGGTGTTCCTGGTGATCCAGGTGTTCACGATGAGGACATATAATACAACGAAAGAGTTTCCTCAAAATAGGGTTCCGTGGTGATCCGTAACGTATATTTCCTAAATTGAGTATTGGAGCATTGTCAGTTGACGGGCGATGGATACGGTCACGGCGGGTATGGCAAGGCAGGTGCATCTTAAAAAGCTTCCTTTTGTTTGTAACGGCCATTTTGGGGCTACCTAAGTCGTTCTTGCTTCCCTTGTGTATCCGGATGCTATTCCTGGCTATGGTAAAAGCTCTAGCTTGAGCCTCAAGGTTTATTGGGCAGGCGCGGAAGGGGGTCGCCCGTGCAGCGCCATGGAATCTCCGAGCTCTTTACGTCTCGTCACAGCTCCCCTGAGTGAGCGTCGGAGCTGAATAAGGAAGCACTCAGCTCGCGATGGCACCTTGACGGTGTTTTCTCCCTCCAGAAAGGCACACCGCCAGATCTCCTGCTCTATCTCTTTGCTGAGCGGTGTTGCTCGTGACGGTCGTGGCCTGCTCGGCTTCACATCTGTGGGAGGACCGATGCCCTTCAGGTCTGTGTCTCATGGACTATGAGCGCGAAGCTTTCCACATAAAGCGGGGCAATGGTGAGAGCCGTAAACCGAATTATTGCATCTGGTTCCAGTGGCTCATCACTGAGGTGAATTACTGAAATAGGCTCATATGTGTAGTGCGCAAGCTTTATTAACATTTCTCAGACTGAAAGGCAAGCAATCAGTGTTTTGTATTGTTCTCCAGCTGAAGCCCAAACCGATTAGCTAGAAAGCGTTGTATTCGGGGCAGTATAAGCTATGACACGAACGATACCGTCCATGCTGGGCCAGAAACAGGAGCCTACGGTGCCCGTTTTGCGAGGTCTTCCAGAAGGGAGAGTGCTCTGGCAGTGCCTGAGAGCCATCTCCTGTGCTGGCAAAGGTCACGGGAGGGGTTGGCCAAATTCGAAGGCGGACTCTACGAGGTGTTATCGTTGCGGCGATGCGAACAATTACCGGCAATGCACCATTCAAGAGACTTCAGGGCGACAATAAGGACCTCACAAGCAGGGTTGGGAAATTGTGGCGTGACAACGTCGAAGAGATCACTCGCGGGACGGACCGATCTTTCGCCCAGATGCATGCACACTAAGTCTTCCCTGTGGCTGCAAATGATACATCCAAATGCATACTCATATCGACGGAATGCAGGTTTACGTAGACTGCAAGCCGAAGATACGAACCACTCTTCTCCAAGCCTCCGCATAAAGCGATGGAACTGATGAAAAGGTTGTAGCAAACAATGTTTCCCCAGAGGAAGGTGACCCCAATTCAATGGCTCTCGCCTCCGCGTTGTGCAATGCAAGGCTCAAGACATTACACACCGCCTTCATGATCACGGTTTTCCTAAGAAGGGTTAGTATGAAGAGACAAGCAGAAGAGGAGAAAGCCTGTGGGGTCTACTTTATGTAACGTGGATTCTTTTGTGCTACTGAGACACCCCTGCAACCCGGCACTCGCTTGATAGGGCAATATATATCGAGCGCTTATTGATGTGAAGCTCGACTCGCGAATTTGATACCTTTTCGTTGCTGCTATGACCACAAAGCGAAAGCTCCCACAAGTAGCCATGGACGATCCTGATCCTCCACCCACTCCAACAAAGAAGCTCAAGCTTGAGCAAGACTCGACCTCGACCGAAGTCGCTATGGACGATACACGAGCAGCGTCACCCTCAATGGTAGTACGTCCGGACAATATGACGGCTGTAGATAGTTCTGCGTCAGTCGACCGCCCACAACACGGGTTTCTTGAGACCCCGAAATCAATCGATACTCTTGATAAGGAAGCAGCCTATGGCATCACTGAATTCGTCAGCCCAGACCTGTTGGGCTTCACTGGTTTCTTGAAGAAGAGGTACGCGGTCTGGGTACTCTGGGTTTGAAGTCGGTCTAAAAGCTGCAGATACACCGATTTTCTCGTGAATGAGATACTTCCCTCTGGCCAGGTTGTACACCTTGACAATCTGAAAGCCCCAAAGCCAGCAAAGAAACAAGAATTACTCAACACACCGTCAAAAGCAGCAGATACCTCACCGAAGCAGGACACTCCGTCAAACACTCAAGATCCTGACGCCGAACCCTCTTTCAATCATGTCGATGGTCTCGCGACGACGGAACCCCGCTCCCCTCCAATCAAGCTTGAAACTGAAATTGAGCCAAGTGCAGTGCCCAGCGACCCCTCGAAAGCCCCCCAGTCAAATGTCGAGTTTTTGAAAGAGGATGGACACGAGGATTTCGGTCCAGAGAAATCAATGCCAGATGCATCCGAAGATGAAGCTGAACAGCTTGCACCACACATGCGCATCCCACCACCCACCCCTTACGTTCCGCTAAGCATGCAGGATCTAGATGGCAGCGAGCCCACGACGAAGCCTGAGGAAAGGAAGAGGGTAAAAGAGACTGTCCTCATACGCCAGACTGCTCAAGGATGGGTCGAAGTGGACGAAGCGAAAGAGAAGGCGATTAAAGAGCAAAAGGCCGCCGAGGATGCAGCTGCTGGGATCAAGCCTGAGCTCGATACTACAGAAAAAACAGTCAAGCAAGAGCCCGACATCGAGGAGAAGAAGGCCATGGCACCACCACCGATCCCGAGTACCCAGTCTCAGTGGCAGGCCTTCGCTGGACCACCTACTGGCTTTCAGGTGAGCCTCTGTCTTTCCTTACAAAGTGTACATACTGATGTTCGCGCAGCTCGACAGGGAGGATAGGAATTCGATGGTCAACTGCTTCGGCACTGAGACTGTTGATGCCATCGTTGCTCTATACGAACGCGTCGTCAACTCGCCTCACAGAAAGTCCAAGGACTATGGAATGGTCAAATCAGGGAAGATCACTCGTGAAGCGCGATCCAAGCTACATCAGGACATCCGGAGAATGTTTAGCTCTCGTCTTGAGACAGTGACAGACAATGACGGTGCTATGATCATTACGGCAATGTCAGAGACGCCAGTCTTCCACGCCAGGACCCCAATGAACAACAGCAGCCGTGGCAACGACCGCGGTAACGATCGTGGCAGGAGATCAAATCAGTGGAGCAAGCCAAGTTGGAAGGAGCTCGGAGGTGACCACTTACACTTCTCCTTATTCAAAGAGAACAAAGACACCATGGAGACCATTTCCTGGCTGGCCAAGGAATTGAAGACGAAGCCTGGTTTTTTTCAGTTCGCTGGTACCAAAGATCGCCGAGGAGTCACCGTGCAGAGAGTCAGCATCTACCGTGTGCTGGTCGAGCGTCTCATTGGCGCTGGACGTACCCTGAGGCAGGCGAGGATCGGCAACTTCGAGTATCAACCCCATCAGCTGCAGCTTGGGGAACTATCGGGCAATGAATTCGTAATTACATTACGAGATTGCGACTTCCACTATCCCATGCCAGTCGACTCGAAGACGATGGTCAAAGGGGCCCAATCCATAGTTGGCACAGCTATCAACAACCTAGTCGAGAGAGGCTTTATAAATTATTACGGCCTCCAACGCTTCGGATCATTCTCCACAGGCACAGACGATATTGGAATAAAGATGCTTCAGGGCGACTTTCAGGGCGCTGTCAATGCCATTCTTCATTTTAGTCCTACCGCTCTCGCAGCAGCCCAAGATCCAATGAGTGACCATGACAGGATCTCCCACGACGACAAGGCTCGCGCCTACGCAATCCATGAGTTCCAGACCACAGGCAAAGGCCACTCAGCGCTTCAAGCTCTGCCCAGGAAATTCTCCGCCGAATCAAGCGTCATCCGTCACCTGTCAGGGAAGAACTCAAGCAATGATTATTTAGGAGCTATGCAAACCATACAGCGTAACCTACGTCTGATGTATGTGCACGCCTACCAGTCACTTATTTGGAATATGGCCGCTAGCGAGCGCTGGAAGCGTTTTGGGGCTACAGTCGTAGAAGGAGACCTTGTTCTCATTGACGAGCACATCAGCAAGGAGGAAACTACCAACAAGACCGAAGATGTTGATATGGACGGCGAAGCTGTTATCCACCCTGCCGAAGACGATCGTGCCGCTGACCCAGATGACAAATTCATCCGCGCTCGAGCACTCACAAAGGAGGAAGCCGAGAGCGGCAAGTACACCATCTTCGACATCGTCCTACCCACCCCAGGCTTTGACATACTCTACCCTGCCAACGAAATGCTCCATTTCTACGAGGAGTTCATGGCCAGCGAGCGAGGTGGTGGCCTCCATCCCCACGACATGCGCCGTAAGTGGAAGGACATCAGCTTGAGCGGAAGCTACCGCAAGGTCCTCGCAAGACCACTCAGCGACATGACATTCGAGGTGAAGGTGTACAAGAATGAGGACGAGCAATTTGTTGAGACGGACTTGGATCGTATCAACAAAGCGAAAAAAGAACAGGTCAATGGACAGCATAGCCGGTCTGCCGCTTTGCCCGAGGAGAAGAGAGCGATGGATGGTACCGATGACACAAAAGAGACCAACGGCCACCTGAGCCCCACCGGCTCGAAGGTTGATACGAAAAGCGAACTCAGTGATACCGAACCAGGCGGTGTGAGCCTCTCTGGAGGCCCATACCGGGACTACAAGATTGCTGTGGTTCTGAAGATGCAGCTCGGTACTAGTCAGTACGCTACTATGGCGCTGCGGGAGCTGATGAAACTGGGTGGGGTGAAGACTTACAAGCCTGATTTTGGGGGAGGCCGTTGAGCAACATTACTCGCATATCAAGCTGTGATGAATCATGAAGCAACGAAAATTCAAGCGATCGGTGTTGGTCGAGTTGAATCGAATCCGAATCGAGTAGGCATAGGTCTTGCATAGCGCGGCTTGACGGCATATGAGTATGACAGGGTTCATGGTTCATGATACGAGATACCCATGGCAGGCAGCGAGTTCATTGCATAGCAAAAGATATGCTTAGATAAAACGATAGGGCATAGGAAGATTTTTCACGTATCGACCAACTATTCAAAATAGCTTTACCTCTACCACATACATGTCTTCCAACTCAAGGAGACCCACCAAACATCTAGTAGTGCCTTACTACCACCACTGAAGTGACCGACAAAGACTCAGTCCACCATTAACCATGTAGGAAGAAGACTTGTGAAACCTGTATCATTCGTATACACATAGAAATAACTTAACAACGACCCAAAATTGAATCTCAGTCAGGGCCAGAGCATGCCAAAGGTAAATGAAATTGACTGGCCTCATTGACCCTCAGCTATCACCCACTAGCTCTAATTAGAGCGGAACTCATTTAGATCCCTGCTCAAGTTGGCGGGAAAATGGCCTAAAATCAAAAAGTCAAGAAAAACAGTCAATTTTGGTGAAGCTTTTTGAAAAGTACCGACCTCGTGGAGATTCGGGATAATTCATCAACAATTGAATATAGCCAAAGGTAATCTATGATAAAGTCATAGCAATATGTCTAATCTACTAGTTTACAAACAATTTTCAGTCGGTAGGAGCGATCGTTGCTGCGATGTACTTAATGGAAACTGAAAGGATACTTCTGGAAGTGCTAGCGTGTTTGGAGATTCAATGTTGGATCCAAAGAATTAAATTGCCTCAATTGGAATGGCGGTTTGATTCGGATACGAAGTCCTTGATACAGAGCGAACTTTCTCTTTCGGGGCTGACCAGCACAACTACACCACTCTTCCGCTGCCCACCTCCGTCTAGTATATGAACCTACTTTGATCCTCGTTCCATCGTATTGTGTCCGACTATGACCTTCCTCGTATGAGAAGACTTTACAATATCTAGGCGGGTTTTGACTCGCCGTGCAGATGACCGCAGGGAAGGTCCGATGCGGCTCTTTCTGACCTTCCGCTTCGAGTAATAAGGGACCGTTGACATGTACCGTGACGGTGACCGTCAGGAAGAGTAGGTGCACAATTTGAGAGTACATGATGGCCCAACCTTTCGTTCTTACGTACAACTCTGTGCTCTCGTTACTTTTCGTCCCCTACGAGCATTCATTATGGGTCTCAAGTTCGCTGCTTTGTTCCTAGCTCTTCTCCCTTTCTCTACCGCAAAATCTGCATCCCAAACTATTCATGAGCTCAAGAAAGGTACTGCGCCTGATCTCTCGCGCCGCCACCATATCTCGAAACGAGATGTAGACCCATCAACCCTCTATCCCGAGCACAACCTCTCAGTCCCTATTGATCACTTCCATAATGAATCGATATACGAGCCGCACTCTTCCGGCACCTTCAACCTTCGCTACTGGTTCGATGGCAGCTATTACAAAGAAGGCGGTCCAGTAATTGTGCTCGAGTCCGGCGAAGATACAGGCACAGACCGCTTGCCCTATCTCCAGAAAGGTATCCTGCATCAACTAGCTGAGGCTACTAATGGCATCGGTGTCGTGCTTGAGCATCGATACTATGGGACGAGTTTTCCAACGCCGGATCTCTCGACGGAGAATTTGAGGTTTTTGACTACCCAGCAGGCTCTCGCGGACACGGCGTATTTTGCGCAGAATGTGATGTTTGAGGGTTTGGAGGATAAGAATTTGACAGCGCCGAATACGGCGTATATTGCGTACGGTGGGTCGTATGCTGGTGCTTTTGTAGCTTTTCTGAGGACGACTTATCCTGACGTCTATTTTGGTAATATAATCTTATGTTTTGGCTTTAGTGGTAAAGGGCTGACAATCAACACAGGCTCTATCTCCTCATCGGGTGTGACAAAAGCTATCGTCGATTTCTGGGCGTACTACGAGCCAGTCCGAGAATATGGTCCTCCTGACTGCATCCTGGCAACGCAAAAGCTTACTAACATTGTGGACAACGTTTTGATTGGAAAGCACAATACTCAGCTGACCAACGAGCTCAAGACTGCTTTTGGTTTGGAAGACGTCGAATATGATGATGACTTCGCAAACGTACTTAGCTACGGCATTGGTGGATGGCAAGGACGAAACTGGGACCCAGCAGTCAACCACCCATCATTCTCTCAATACTGTGGTAATCTCACCTCGAATACGACACTCTATCCAACATCAGCCAATGCCACCAGCACTGTCAAGAAGCTCATCGCAGCCGGTGGCTACGGCAACCAATCATCCGTACTCATAACGCAAATGCTTAATTTCATAGGTTACGTCAACACCACCTTCGTCGTCCCATGCGAAGAAGAAGGTGAGACACTAGATGAATGCGCCACCACCCACAATAAGACTTTTTACGAGTTAGATGATATCACTCAGACCTGGAGAAGCTGGCCATACCAATACTGCTCACAGTGGGGCTTCTTGCAAACAGGCAGCGGGGTCCCAGCAGATCAGCTACCGCTCATCTCGCGGACCATAACCCTGGATTATGAGGAGATCATCTGCCGTGACGCTTTCAATATCACCACCCGTCCAGCTATCGACGTCATCAACGCATACGGCGGCTACGACGTCGCCTACAACCGCCTTGCATTTATCGACGGTGAAGACGATCCATGGAGAGGAGCAACACCTCACGCGCCTGAAGCGAAGAATAGGACTAGCAGCACTGACCAGCCTTTTATACTGATTGCAGATGCAGTGCATCATTGGGATGAGAATGGGCTTTTCCCGAACGAAACGACGGCTGATCTGCCACCAGCGCCTGTGGCCGACACGCAGAAGGATGAGATTGCGTTTGTGAAGGCCTGGATGGCGGAGTGGGCTGCGGGAAATTATTGACAATCAATGGATCTCAGGGGTCGGTCGGCGAACTATCGTCTATTCTCGCATGAGCAATGAGATTCTAGGTTTGATTTCACGCTTTTGACAACATCGAAGCAACAACATTTGGCTAGAAGTCTCGCACTCCTTCCTTCCCAAAGATATTCTCCGCGCATCCTCCTACTTCCCCTCAAATCCTCATCCGATACTCCCCACAAACCTCATCCCAATCTCCCCCGCCCATATATCCCTAATCTTTCAGGTCGCACTACTACACCTCTCCGTCATCAATACCTTCCCCACCGCCGCCGTCACATTAGCAAGCGTACTTCACATCAAACTGCCCTTCCCATCGTATCCAGAGTTGTATATCGATATCGCAACGGTGTCATACGTCCACGATACCTTCTCGGCGCCAATCAAGTGGTCCCATGTTTTGCTGCGATGGATAGCGCGATACTGTTGTAGCGGTGATGAGCGTTTGGTATGTATTAGTGAGATGAATAGTGGGGTCGGAGGTGTAGGGGAAGATGAATAGTGGGGTCGGAGGTGTAGGGGAAGAAGATGAGAGTTGTGGGGGTATTGGGGATGCGGTAGGTTATTTTGCGTTGGGTGGAGAGGGTGCTCGTGGAGGGGTTTTAGTATAGGAGCTTTGGTTTTTGGATGAGGTTGGGTGTGAGGGTAAGGGTACTCTGTCCATGTTGTATTTAGGGTGCTATTACTACCGAGACTTAGGGATGGCGGCGGAGAGGTTGTGGCTGCTGTGATTGTGCCAAGGAGGGAGTTTAGACAGAGGAGTATTTTCAGGGGAAGAGAGTACAACTCTGGGGAGGCTTGGCGTGTATACGCATTGTTGGATATGGGAAAGAGAATAACAATATGGGATTTGCGCGTTCTGCATCCTCAGTGTTGAGCGTTTTTTAAGTTTGGCATTTGGTCACAAATGTGAGATATGTTCGACTTACAATCGCGTTATCGCTAATTGCGTAAGGGAGATATCTCATTTCTTTACATGTGATGTTGGCAAGTTCAATAATGAGGAAGGATAATTCTATATTTTAAAACACGATGCTTTCCTTCACTACAAACCGGGTTCTGGGAGTTGTTGCAGCTAGAGTCATGAGTAATGTGTGTGATGCCAGCGCAGCAAGAGGACGTCGGTATGTTCTGTGGGTATGAAGAAGCATACATAATCGGCTTGGGGTCCTTCAATCCTAGAATACGTACAGGACATCTCTTAGCAGCATAGGCGCTTGCTGCGATCGAATAAACCGACCCCGCGAGACTGAAGATAAATCAGTAGTAGTAATTCTTACGATAATGTGTCCCGTGGTAAAGTTGTAGCTAACTATCTCAACTAGATTCTAACATGCGATCTTATAACAATAAAGCTTATACTATAAGATCTAGAGAGGTTCAAACTTGAAGGTTTGCTAGGAAAAGTGCCAGCTTGGGATTTCACTGTTGGGTTCATAAGATTTATACGGCTCAAGTGGGGATAGCGGTCCTTTTCGAATTTATGCTTCGCCGGACTGTGATATTGGACTTAGAGGACAGGGTATCTACATCACCATCATTTCATTCTCCTTGGGAAGCCTGAAACTATCCTTGCTTGTCGAGAGCGAGTGGCAGGAATTTCCTTGCCTCAGTCCCTCAGATGTGCCAAGCTCCGCTAAGCCCCTTCGGGTTAGCTTCCGCTCGCTAAGCCCCTTCGGGTTAGCGCCTTTTATTTATTACGGAACCTTTAGGTAGCACGTCTAAACGTAAAATCCGAATATTATATCTAGTTCGCTTTATTTTAACTATCGATTATTAAAATACCCGTATTATTCTACTTTTAAATTAATATCGTAATCTTAATAATAAAATCTAAATTTATTATATATTAATATAGCCGCGTATAGAAATATTATAATTAATAATTACTTTAATATTAATAGAATTTAAGTTATAAACGATTATTTATAAACTTTCTTATTATTATCTATAAAATTATAATACCGATATAATAAAAATCCTATTAAAAGTATTTATTAATTAATTAATTATCGTTATCTATTAAATATTAAAGAGTATATATTTATTATTAGAGATTAAGAATTATTCTTTATTTAGTTTTTTTAATAAAGTACGACGCGTCTAAACCTTAAAACTTTATAAAGATCGTATTTTTATTATCTTTTTTATTATTTATTACCCCGTCTTCTCTTTTTTCCCCTTCCGTTTATTTATCCTAATTTATATCGAGGCCGACTATTTTTATATCTATTTTAAATTTTATTTTAATATTTAATATATCTTTATTATTAAGGATTATATTATTAATTCTAGTATAATTATAAAATTTCGCCGGTTTAAACTCCTTTTTATATTAAGGGCCCTTTTAAATTATATAGTAATATAAATTATATAAAGCCTCTCTACGATAATAATTATTTAGATAAAATAAATTCTCTACGTTAAAAATTAGAGATCGTAATTAAATTATTTGTATTAAATACTCGTTTTTCTATTTAAAAGAGTTTATTAAATTTATTATTATATCGGTAGATATAACTTCGGTAGCTAGAATATCTTTAGGTTTTTATATTTATTAAGTAGAACGAGTACGACTTTAAAGTTATCGTCGGAGAGAAAGAAATAATAGTATTAATAAATATAACTTCGGTGGCTAGAATATCTTTAGGTTTATAAATAGCGCCTTTCTTCTTAAAAAAGAGTATAATTTTATTATTAACTTCGCCTTTACCTAAGGTCTTAGCTTTAATAGTATAATAAAATATTTACTCTACGACTTCTTTCTCGTACTTTAGATTTTTAGGCTCGGTAGTAAATCTACCCTCCTCCCTCTTAATCCTCTTTATAATATTATTTTAGGCTCGGTAATAAATTTACCCTCCTCCCTCTTTATCTTCTTTATAATATTATTTTAAATTTAATAATAAATCTACCCTCCTCCCTCTTAATCCTCTTTATAATATTATTTTAGGCTCGGTAATAAATTTACCCTCCTCCCTCTTTATCTTCTTTATAATATTATTTTAAATTTAATAATAAATTTACCCTCCTCCCTCTTTATCCTCTTTATAATATTATTTTAGGCTCGGTAATAATTTTACCCTCCTCGGTCTTAATTTTCTTTATAATATTATTTTAGGCTTAATCTTAACCTTCTTTATAATATTATCTTTACTTTAAATATATACTCTTATAATTTTATTCTTTAGAGTCGCTTTAATAAAGATCTCGGTTTAATATTTAATTTTTTTTTTATATATAAAATCTTTAAAGTCTTTTAATATTAAATAGATTTAAGTAACGGAGTCTAAATATAAATATATCCTAGATTAATCGACGGATTTTCCTTTTTATATTTAATCTAGGCTTTAATAATTTCTAAAAACTTTTTATATTTATTAAAAGACCTAATTCTCTTTATAATATTAAGATAAATTCGCCTCGGAAGTTTAATATACGCGTTTTAAATAATACTATATACCTCGTTAAGATTAAAGTATTTAAAGAATATAATATAGCCTTTCGAATAAGGGACGATTCTTAAAAACTTATTTAACGTAAGTTATATCGATCCGTATAATCTCTTCCTCCTAGATAATATAGGGCTTAATTTATTATTAATATTAATATTAAATTCGGAATTAAACCTAAAGATAATAATATTCTTTTAGCCTTAAGGACTAGGCGTAATTATAAACTCGCTAGCTAGCGTACTATAAGATTAACTAGGCGTTAACGGATTTAATAATCTAAAAATTAATCGTAAATTAGTTAAAATCTTATGAATTAAAAGGCCTATTTATTTTATTTCTTTTAAAAAGTATTAGTTTAAATACCCCTATTAATATACTTCTTAATCTATTATTTAAATCTTATTATTTCTCGTATAATAACTATTAGAAGGTTTTTATCTAACGGCTCTAATAGCTCCTTTAATCTAACGTCGATATTATTTACTTTTTACTAGATCTCGTTAATAATACGTAGGAGACTAGATAAATATTAATAAATATCCTCTAATAATAATAAACGGGGCTCGTTTACTTTTTCCGAATATAGGCGGTTAAATATTTAAAGAGCGCCGATTATAGTAAAAGGGTATTAAAGTATTTATTATAAATACCGAGTATAGTAATATAAGGCTCGTTTAAGTTAAAGAAAATATCTTCTTCTCTCCTCGTTATAACGTAGTTAATTTAAATATCCGGATTATTTTTAATAGAATAGTACCCGAAGTTATAAACTTAATATTCGCCGTTAAATATCTAAATTTATTACTAGAGAGACTCGCCCTCTTATATTTAATCGGGCTTTATTAAACCCGGGTCGATTATTCTTCCCTTTGTTTTAATTTTCTTTATTAAATTAAAGATACTCGAATTAATAGGATTATTAATTAATATAAGAGTAAAGAGGTTAATATAATCCTTTATTTAAATATATTCTTTTATAAGATTTCGTATAAAATTAATTAAATAAGCTTTCGTTAGATTCTTTAATTTATTTTTAAAAGTATAAACCGGCCTTTAAAGCCTCTAGTTACCGTAGATATAAATTAATTATTTTTATTCTATCTAAATTTAGGGAGTTTAATTAGACCTAAAACTATAAGTTAATTTCTTTTATTCGAAGACGTATACGGATAAATATAATTTAATAATTATTAGAAGGTACGAGATAATAATTAATATAGTATATAATTTATAAAGAAGTAAGAAAGTAAAGGTCTTAAAAAAAACGAATCCGAGGAAGTAAATAAATTAAAATAAGTAAAGTAGAGATCGATAGGAGGAATTTAATATTAAAGTATTATATATTTAATAAGATAAGGCTCGTTACTACTACGGAGTACGTAGTTTAACTAGATCTCTAAGGCGCCCTATATTCGTTATTAAATAACGAGGATACGTCGGCAAATCGAAAACCGGCTCCAGCGGCTCGGGGCCATTAGGCAAGCTGCCTCGGGCGCCCGAGGTAGGCTCGGGGCGCCCGAACGGCCCCGAGCGCCCGTCGAGCGCCCGCCGAGTACCCT
>JAABUW010000032.1_pt1 | contig 284231 bp, 100 predicted proteins | sample 5560081 | NCBI WGS metagenome assembly JAABUW01 (sample SAMN10711882, study PRJNA513363) | rock metagenome | isolation source: Antarctica rocks | place: Antarctica: Victoria Land, Knobhead sud | reverse complement strand
AAGGATATATAGTTTATACGGCGATTAAAGGCTATATATACTAGGTAAGAATATATTATAATTAATATCCGAAGGTCGACGCTTTATTATATTTATCTTAATCTTTATATTAATTAAACTAGTACCGTTACTTTTACTACGAAATTTAAACTTAATTATAAACTTTTAGACTTTCGATTCTATTTTAAAATAATTTATTAATTATTTATAATTATTACGATTAATATTATAATTTATTAATATAAAATAGGATAAGAGATTATTTTAATATAAAAGTCGTTACTAAAGGAGTATAACTTTTTATTATAGAATTAAAATAAATAATAATTAGAGATCTCGCTTTTAATACTATAGATCCAATTATTCTATTTATTTATAATCTCGCTTTCCCCTATACCGAAGCTATATTAACTACGCTATTAATAAAGGATTTATCTTAATTTAAAATATTATATAATATATTTATATATATAAGGTCTGTCATGGGGTAGACTCTAGTATAGTATTACTAAACTAAGCCTCGGTACTTCTATATTAGGACTAGCGCCTTGGCTGGATTCTAGTATATCAGGGTCCAAATCCTCTATAGATAATTAACATCTTTTTACGAAACTAATAAAACTATATATTCTGTATATATACCTTGATAAATGGTAGTAACGGTTTACACCGATTACTTTATTTATTAAGACGTTTCTGTATACCTTATTTAATTAGTAACCTAACGGTTTTATTTACCTTAATACGAGAAAACGTCTATTTACTTTAGACTAGTACCTATACGGTCCCTTTATATCCGATAGACTCTAGAAACGACCCTTTCAGTAGGCCTATCATTACTATTACTATATTAGGTAACTCTAACCATAGTACTCGCTCCTAGAAGAGTTTAAATACCGAGTAATAAGAGTTAATACCGCCTTAAGAAAATATACCTCCTCGTAACCCTAATTCGGGTTTTATACTAGGCTTTACCGTAGAGTAAACTATATTATTAATAATAATAATTACTACTACTATCAGCTAAGCTATGAAGTAAGTATTAACCGATTTTATTAATTAGTAGTAATACTAGCTAGAAGAGTATACCCTAGACGATAACGTCGAGTTTCCTAACCTTTTATAGTTTACCGTTAAAGACGATAAATTAAAGGTTAAAGACGTTGATTTTTTTAACTCTTAATATAAGCCTAGAAATAACGCCCTAGTTCTAAATACCGGTAAGTACGTATACTACTAAGACGTTTACGTTTTTATAGATAGATTTAAAGATATAGTAGATATAAAGTCTAATACCTACGCCGCCCTTAAGAACTTTATTCCCGCGTGCCTTCGTGGCTCAGCTTTAATATAGTATTTAGTCGAGTTAATAAAGCTTAAAAAGAAGCTCTTATATAATACTATATCCGATCTATAATAGTAGTATACTACCCTTATCGATCGATTTAAAATTAGAACCTTAGTAGTTATAGCTAAGATCGCTACCCTTATATATATACCCTAGGATATTCGAAAGGGTACTTATCCTCGCGTATTTATTCAAAATATATTATACCTCGCCAAGTTTATAAATATTACCTTAATATATTCCTAGTTTTTAACCGTTTGGAACGTATTTTGTATAAATATATATCGGGATATCCGTAAGCTAAAAATAATAATAACGTTAAATTAATTCCTTAAAGACGTAGATAGTAAAGTATTAATTTAAGAGGACTTTTCCTCTCGCGGCCTTATATTACCTTAAAAGCCACCTTACTTTTAACATTAACAGTAATAATCCTATTAATAGGATAATTAGAAACTACTCGATAATAAGCCCTATAAGCTCTTTAAGGATAAATTTAGTAAACTATTTAGTAATAAACTATTCGACAAGAAGCTATTTAGTAATTACTACGCCACGTCATATTAAAATACTGTCTACACCGTTACACTATATTAATATACCGTTTATAACGGCGTACTAGAAGAAGACGAAGGTAACGACGTTAATAATCTAGAGTATAATACTCATTAAGTTATAGTTAAAGATTGAGTATAAAAGCTAGCCGAATCTGGACTAGCACCGCGCTAAAATAGTTTCAACTTCGAAAATACCGGTAAACGACTACTTTCAAAACTCGCTAGTTATTTAAAAATTACGCTAAGACCTTACTTTTATATATGAAAAAAGTCGATTATTTAGTACCTCTTTATTAATACTCCTATAACGCTAAACGTATACGCCCCTATTTTATTAATATTATAGTTACTACTATTATTCACCTACGTTACCTCTATACCTTCTTATCGCTTTACCTTACTATCGCCAGAATTAATATCCAAAAGTATATTAAGAAAAATCCTTAAGGCTCTACGCCAAGCTTTAAGACTCTACGGTACTCCCGCGGTTACCCCGTACTAATTATTCAAGAGCTAGGGATATACTATATATATTTACTTACTCTATTAATTCTATATATAGACGCCACTTACGTTATTACTTACGATACCCTATATTAATATATTAACGAGGGCGTTAACTTCTTTCTTTTAAAAAGGGCGTTCTATTACGGGGTAGACTCTAGTATAATATTACCAAGCTAAGCCTCGGTACTTCTATATTAGGACTAGCGCCTTGGCTAGATTCTAGTATATCAGGGTCCAAATCCTCTATAGATAATCAATATCTTTTTACGAAACTAATAAAACTATATATTCTATATATACACCTTGACAAGGTCGGTATATTTAACTATTAATAAATTAATTAATCGTAATCTTCTCTATATTTATCCGTACTTTAATTTTTATAAATAAGGTAAAATTAAATAAAAATAAATTATAAACTAATAAGATATTAAATTATTATAATCGTATAATTATTAGTATTTAAAATACTAAATAAGTATATTAGGATAAAGATTAGGATAATTAATATTAATTTAATTTATAGAAAATAACTCCTTAGCCCCTAAATTATAAAGTAATTAATTTATTATATAAAGGGGTAAGATTACTAGGATATAAATTAAAATAAATAATATTAATAAAGTCTATAATAGTCGCCTAAATACTAGGGCTTTAGAATAAAAAATATATAGAATAACCTTAACCTTCTAGTAAATCTTACGGTATAAATATTAGGATAAATAATTCTAATAAAATATACGAACCGTAATTATTCGGTCCTATATAAGAATAAATCGACTTCGACGATATTATTAATACGAATTAATTAAATACGCTAGATTAATTCTCTTAACTTATCTACCTTAAATTAAAGGATATAATTTAACCGATATTTATTTAATTATATAAATTATTTATATTTAAGAATAAAGTAGAAGATAATAAATATAACTCGGGTAAAGACGTTAAGATTAAAGATAATAATAGTACTAGCGACGATAACGAGGCGATTATTAATAATAATAACGATATAATAAGGTTAGAAGGCTATATAAACTATATAAATAATAATAATATATATAAATAAGTTAAGGATGATTTTAAGTATTAATAATTATACTAAAAATATTAATATAATAATTACGAATACGTTATCGAAAGGTAGGATTATAAAATAAGGAATATATATTTTTATTATCTTTATTCGGTTAATTCCTCGAATAATACCTAAATTTAACTAGTAATACCCGAAGATTATTAAGAGAATAACGATTAAGATAAAGATTAAGACGATTCGGCCCTAAATAATTAAAATAAATCTAAATTCGATAATATTAAGTCTTATATTAATTATATAAAAGAGTATATCCTATATTCTTACCTAAAAGAAGTTAATTCTATCTTCCGAGGGTATAAAAATTACCGGTAGAATAATTTAAATTACTTTATACTCGATTACTCCTATAATAATTAAGATATAAAAGATATAATAATAGAGGAGGATATTTAAGATCCTTCCGATTAAAATAAAGATCGGGGTAAAACCCGTAGTAGTAAATAATTAAAATAAATCCCTTATATTAATAAGAATAATCTACCGAGACTTAATACGGGCGAAATACCTCTCGATTATTTAGAGGGTATTATTAAGGAAATATATATTATTCGTTAAATAATCTTTAAGAATTTAAAGATAGGTTAGAAAGTAATAAAAAAGAAAAAAAAGATAAATAAGATATAAAAAGCTAAAACTATAATTAAAGATAAAGATTCGTTATCTTACTATATATCCTAACTTTATTATAATCTTTATATTAATCCGTTATTATAAAGACTCCTTTAAGACGCGGATATCCTCTAGGAAAAATTAAAATAAAGTAAAATAATAAGTAATTTACCTTAATCTTAACTTTATCGTAATAATTATATTAATATTATATAATTTATTAAGATCTTAAAGTATAGAACCCTATATATAAAAACGCTAGGAGTATTTAAATTTATAAGTTTTTTCTTTATACTAGATATATTATAAATTTTATATTAATTTCTAGATATTAATACTAACTACGCCTTTATCTTAGGGCTCTTTATTTATTAATTAAATCTTTAAGGGAATATAGGCGGTTAAAACTCTACCTAAATTTTTATTTAAAGACCGCGCTTAAGCCTTAAAAAAGAGGAGGGGAAGAATAAATTAAATTCCTCAGCTATATCTACCCGACGACGTATAAAGCCCGGTAGTAAATTTTATATTATCTTTAACTATCTTTATCTTAATTAAGATATTAATCCCTATTAACGAAAATACTCTAAGAAATTAAAAGATATTAGAAGACTTTCGATTTATTAATTCTAAAAGTACCCTTTTTATATTTAATCCGCGAAATTTATTATTAAAACCTTCTTAAGGATATACGATTTTAAAATAATATATTTAATATTTTATAAAAGGCTATAGAAGGCTATTTAATATATATATTCTTTAATAAATTTATTTCTTATATTATCCCTAGATAAACTAAAATCTAATTTATTTAATAGTTAATTTATATACTATATACGATAAGTATATTACTCTTTAGCCGAAGAATATTAAATTATTAAAAACTTTAACAAAAATATTAGGCGGGTAAATAAATATTAATAATTAAAGCGAGAAGGGGTTTCGCTAGGAGATAGGATTTTTATTAAGAATTAATATAAAGATTATTATAAAGTATTAAGGTAGTAGATTCCGATAGGGATTAATTAATAAATAAATATTTACGATTTTATTATGAAATAATTTAATTAATCGTTTAATAATAATACGAATAATTAGTTTATATTTTAATATACTACGATATAAGAGCTCGTAGAAAGATAAAGGTCTTTAACGAAAGTATATAACTTCGAAAAATAAACTAAAATGAATAATAGCTAAGAATCCCGCTTTTAATATTATAAATCCGATTATTCTTATTATTTTTTACTTTACTTTTACCTATACTTAAATTATATTAACTATAGTATTAAAAAAGCGTTAATCTTAATTCGAAATCACGTTTAATATATTATATATATAAAGATTAATATAATTAACTATTAATAACCTAATTAGTTATTATTATCCTTATATTTATCCCTATATTTATCTCTCTAAGTAAGTTTAATTTAAACTAAATTTTACTACTATTTAATAACGTATTTAGTTATCGGAGTTATAGTATTATAAACTTAATTATTATTTAGTATAACTATTAGGATAAAGATTAAGATAAATAATATTAATTTAATTGATAGAAAATACCTCTTATACTTTCTCTCGAAGTTAAATAAATAAAGTCGTTACTCTTAATACTATTATTAATAGTATTAATTATATATATTTAATATAATAAATACCTCCTCTTTAGAGCGATGGATTTATAATATTAAATATATTTAAAATAAATATAAGATCACCGGGATAAAGATTAAAATAAATTATATTAATCTAATTTATTAAATATAGTCGCCTATATTATAAGCCTTTTATTCGGGACTAGGCCTTATAATAAATCCTTAATTATAAATAAAATTATTAATATAAATCTTAAAATAAACTATATTTACGAAATATATAAAATATAATAAACTATACCTTAATTACTAGAAGTCGGAGGGATAAAATATAATATCTTTAATTTCGTTTATGAAAATCGCCTTTAAATATTTCTTAAAGATTAATAAAATCGAGAACCCCTTAATTCGCTATTTATACTATATACTTTATTAATATCCTACGAAATAATATAAGATAATAATTAGTATAATCGTAAAAACTAGCTTAATAATAATAGTAGTTTAGAATTAAATCAATTTTATATAGAATACGAGTGTCGGGTCATTTACTATTTATATTTATACGGTAACTCTAATCTAATTAACGCGTATTAATACTATAAATAGAATAAGCTCTTTTATATTCTCGAAGATAAAAATAAAAATGAGGGTTATACGAAGAATAAAAAAATATTAATACTATTAAAGAATCTAAATAAGAAAGGAAAATCAGTATTACGAAAAGAACTAGACGAATCGAATTAAACTAGTCTTATAATACTAGAAGTAGATTAAGATAAAGATAAGGATAATTTTAATAATTAAACTAATTTAGATTTAAAGTCGTATACATTATACTTAAACCGGAATTTAATATATAACTATAAATATTTTAACGTAGTATATAGAAATTATATAGATTAAGGATTCGAATATCTTTTCTAGGACTCGGAAATCGATTCGGATATAAACGAGGATCCGTTACCGCCGAATATAATATTAAATATTAATATAATACCTCTTAATACTCGTCGATAACTTAAGAGTAATATTAAACTAGAATTTAACACCCCGATTACTCGCTAGGTAGAAGATTAATAAATAATAAAAGATAAAAAACCTATAGAGGAAAAGAACGCTAAAGATATAACTAAAAATAAATATTTATTATTTTATTATATATCCTAGCTTTATCCTAATCTTTATATTAATTTATAAATCTAGATATAATTATTAATAGACGCGACCGGCCTTAAAGGAATCTAGAGACTTTATAAAATAATAAATATATTACCTCCCTTCCGGTCTTATCGTAATTTTTATATTAACCTTTAATTATTTATAAAATCTTTAAAGTATAGAAATTTAAATTTAAAGGTAAATTTAAAAGTAAATTTAAAGATAAACTTAAAGATAAATCTAAATATATAAATATAACTAGAAATAATACGTATTTTCCCCTCTATAATTCTATATAAGTAATATATTAATATATATAAATAAGGAAAGGAAAAGGCCTCTAGTTAATTTAAATAATATTATAAAATAACGGGGAGGGCTCGAGTATTAATTCTTTATTAACTCAGTCTTTATTTAATAATAAAATTATTATAAAATTAATACCTAGTAAATTTTTATATAAAGTTATTTCTTATATCTTTAAGACTAAACGGAATAAAAGGGGAAGAATAAATTAAATTCCTATATCTACCCGACGACGTATAAAGCCGGGTAGTAAATTTTATATTATTATTAACTACCTTTATTTTAATTAAAGTATTAATCCCTATTAACGAAAATACTCCGAGAAATTAAAAGATATTAGAAGACTTTCGATTTATTAATTCTAAAAATACTCTTTTTATATTTAATCTACGAGATCTATTATTAAAACCTTTTTAAGGATATATAATTTTAGAGTAATATAATTACTACTTTATAAAAGGCTATAGAAGGTTATTTAATATATATATTCTCTAATAAATTTATTTCCTATATTATCCCTCGATAGACTATAATTTAAATTATTTAATAACTAATTTATATATTATATATAGTAAACGTATTACTCTATAGGCGAAGGATATTAAACTTTTAAAAACTTTAACGAAAATATTAAGCGGGTAAATAAATATTAATAATTAAAACGAGAATAAAATTCGTTAGGGGATAAGATCTAAATAAGGGCTTAATATAAAGATTAATATAATTTTATATATAGAGGATATCTATTAGAAATTAATATATAAATAACTACGATTCGTTGTTCTAGGATATTATAGTATATATTAATTACTTAAATCGAGGATAATATAGTAATTAATCTATTTAATCGCGCTATTAAATCTTAATATATCTTATTTATATTATCGTTATTATAATAATCTTAAAGATACGCGTAGATATAGTTTATTAATAGGAATAATAATTAATATAATTAATAATACGCTATTAGCGACCCTAAAGATATCGATTATTTATATTAATTATTATCCTAATTAATAAAGTATATATACGCGTATATATAAATTATATAAGGTTAGCCCTATTAGGAAGAGAGGAAAGAAATAAAAAAAAATCCCTTCCCTTCCTTAAATTAGGGAAGGGAATAACTTTATATTTATCCTTTCTCTTTTCTTCCCCTTCCTCTAAAGAAAAGAAGAGAAGAGAAAGTAATTCCTACTTTATTCCGTAGCGTAATCGGTATATAATTAATCTAAAGTATATTTATTTTAGCGACTATTTCGCGAATAATATAATAGTTAGAATTAATATATTTAGTAGTAGGGTAATTAATAGGGTTAGTTATTATTTTAATAACTACCTAGTTATTAATTATAAACTAAATAGTCTTTATATCCTTTTAGATATATCCTATTTCTATTAATAAAGGTATTAGGAATTTTAATTTTATAATAATATTTACCTCGTTAATATACTCTACTTCTATAATTAACCTAGCGATAGTCTTTTAACATTTTATTAACTAGTTAATAAATTTATTTTATAGGAAATAAATATACTTTAAAGTAAAATACCTAATATCTCGATAATCCCTTTAAGACGAATTTATAAATTTTATTAATAACTCTTTAGTTTCTTCTTTAGGGTTATAGTATAGTCCTAATTTAATTATTTTAACTAGGTAACTAATAATCCTTTTAAATATAATATTATAGGTAGAAAGTAGTACTTTTAAATAACAATTATAGATATTAATTATATATATAATATTAGGGCGAGTTATAGTAATAAATTATTATAAATACCCGATTAGTTTCCTAAACTCTTCTAAATCTTCTTTACTAGCGATATAGTCGTTAGTAACTACTTTTAATTAAATTAACGAATTTATAAAAATCTTTTATCTTCTATAGTACTTTATATTAAATTTAGTTAATATTTTATTAATATAACTAGCCTAGTTTATATAAATAGTACGGTTTTAACGACTTCGTCTAATCTTTATATTAAGATAGTACGATATCTCGCCTAAATTCTTAATACGGAAATATATATTTAGTTATTCTTTTAATTATTCTATTAATACTATTATTAAAGTAAGAATAAATAAATCGTTAATATAAAGATTAATTACAAAGTTATTTTTATAAATAAATACTAAATAGTCCTTTTTAACCCGTATAAAACCGATAGTTTTAAAGAATTCCTTTAGAATTATATACTACTCTCGGGGTATTTATTTAAGGCTATATAAAACCTCCTTAAATAAATAAATTATATTACTTTTCTAGAAACTATAAGGTTACTTTATATAAATTATATTATTAAATAGAGCCTCTAGGAATACGGTAATAATATTAATATAATAGATTTCTCGGTTAAATTTCGCACTAAATACTAGAAGTAATTTTTATAACTATGACTTTAATACTCCTAAATACGTCTCGTTAAAGTTAATACTTTTAATTTATTGGAATTCTTTTACGATTTAGCGCGCTTTATATCGAGTAATATTACTAGCTAAATTTATTTTAATAAATAAAACTTAACGGCCTAGTAGAATTTTTTTATTATTAAGTACTAGTACTAAATCCTAAATCTATTAAACTTTATAAGAATTAAGTTCTTTTTAGAGTATCGTTAATTATTATTCTTTATCTAGGCTATTTAGAGCCTTATAAATAATTATAGGAATATTAAAAATTAAATTAATATCTACTTTAATAACGCGTATAGCGAAACCTCGTTTAATATTCTATATTTTATTATTAATACTCTTATTATATATTTTATCTTTAACGGGCCTAACCTTCTTCTAAGAGTTATTTATAATAACGTAATTCTACGACTTCTTATATATAGGACGTAGGGTTATTTTACTTTTATTAATAAAGGATTCTTTAACCTTATAACTACTATTATCCGATATTTTATCTTTATTTTCTAATAATTTATTTAAGAAAGTATACTACTCTTTTTTATTCTCGTTTAATTATCTAGGATCGACGACTTTATCGAATATTATATAAACTAAAACGATTATCTTTTTACCGTCCTATAAACGGAATTTATTAATATTATTATATTTTATAAAATAGTATTTAATACTTTTATTATCGAGTTTCTTTTTATTAAGATCCTTATTATAATAATATATAATATATCCGAATATACGAAGGTATTCTATAAAGGGCCTATTACCTATTAATACTTTATATAGAGTTATAGTATTAAAACTTCTAGTCGGGCTACGATTAAGTTAGTATATAACCGTCTTAATAACTTTACCCTATAGGGTTTTCGGAAGTTTAGAGTTAAATAGAATACTTTTTATATATTTAAATAACGTGCGGATATATTATTCTAACACTCTATTCTAATTAGGGTTATATATAGTAGTAGGAATTTAATTAATTTTATATTTAGCGAATAACGCCTATATTCTTCTATTTATATTTTTACTAGTATTATTACTTTTAAAGTACTAAATAGGCCTTCTAGTATTCTTAATATACTCGAAATAAGAGCCTATTATATTAACTATATCTAACTTCTTCGTAAATAAATAAATAGTTAATTCGTTAATAATATTATCGAGTAGAATAAATATATAATACTTTCCTTCTAGTATATATATAATTTAACTACCGCCGGCGATATCGGTATATATTAACTCGTTTTAATTAATAGTTCTCTTTATTTAATTAGATCGCCTAGGTACGCGAATAATAATATAGTATTAATACCTTATAATATATAGTTTATATTTTTTAGTAGGTAGTTCTAGGGCTTAAAGTAATATAACTTTTTAAATATCTATTCCCTCTAATATATATACTAGCCTTTTAACGTTATTTATATTCAAATAATAAAGTCTCTTATATTATTAAGTTTATAATCCGGATTTAACTAAAGGGCTAGTAATTATAGAAAATAGAAAAAGAGAATCTACCCTAATTCTAAATATAGATAGGGATTTTTTTAAATTAAACGAGTATCTAGTCTTAATACGAGTTCTAGATAAATAAAACTCCCTCTATTTATTTAAGATATTTATTCTCTTATTAATTATTTAAAATTTATAACTATTCCGCTTTAACGTTTCTAACAATAGGAGATTATATTCTATATCGGGAATATAATATATATTAACGAGATCTAGCTCTTTATACTCACTATTAATAAACGGGTTAAGAATAATAGTATTAATATTATGAATTTTATACTAGGATCTATCTTTAATTACTATAAATTTATATCGCTTCTCTTTATATATAGCCTTATCGAATAGGGAGAAGTTATATATAATATAAATATCTATAACCGAGTTTATCTAGAAGGTATTATCTTTATTATTATCTAATATTTTAACTTTATTCATATAGTTAGAAATAAGTATTTTCTTAATCTTTTTAACTCTAATAGGTTTTTTACCTAAACCGTTAATATAGTTTTTAACTAGGAGGTATTATTTACTTTTATATACTTTTTAATCTTCGGGCCTTTTATCTTTATAAAAGTAATAGTAATTTTCTATAAAGTAATACCCCCTATAGCCCTCGTAATTCTTTCTTTTTTTATACGATTTATTATTAAATTTATCTTTTTAATAATCTCTATTATTTTTACCCTTTTTATAATTAAGATTTACGGAGTTATTCCTAAATCCTAATTTATAGTTAGAAGTATCACGATTTCTACTCTTATTATTTCTATATTTATTTTATTTTCTTAGTATTAAAACCTTTAAATCCTATCGACGATTATTATATTTTAAAAATTTATTAAATATATTATTTAAAGTAAATATCGTTTTATCTCTTTTAGCTAGACTTTATATATTAATAATATATATATATAATTTAGAGTTAATTCCTACCCTAAAGTATAACGCTAATATTTAATCGGGTAATTAGGTTCCTATATTAACGAGTTTCTTTTAATATATTTTTATATAGTTTCTATAATCTAGTAAAGATTTAAAGTTATCCTAATTTTTACGAGTAATTTAGTATATATATAAATTAATAATTTATATATTAAAATACTCGAATAATTAGTATAGGATATTTATCGCCTTAATACTATTCGTGATACTAGCGATATAGGTCTTTAGATTAGGTTCTAGGTTAAATAGAATATAATTATATAATATTTTATAATTATCCTCCTATTCGCCTAGTTTTTTCTAGTATTTCTTTTTAGTTATTCTATACTCCTTCTTCTCTTCCGGTATAATAAATATAGTTTTATATAATCTTTTTTTAATATTTTAATAAATAATTATTCTAATTAACGGATCTAAGGCGATAGAATATTAATATTTATTTTTATCGATAATATATCTCTAGACTTTTTCAGCCTTTAGAATAATAGTAATATCGATTTTCTATAACTCCTAGTTACTTTTACCCTTTAATTTAAAGATTTTTATATTATCGTTACCTCCTATTATACCTAAGAGTAATATAAATAAAGAGTAATTAATATTAGGGATTTTAGAGATTTTACTCTTAAAGTAGTAGTATAAAAAGTATAAAATATTATTATTTTTTTAACGGCTCTCTAGCTCGCCCTAGGAATACACTAAATAAACTACGTAACAGGTACGTTATATACCGGGCTTATAACCCGTTAGTAACGTCTATAGGTATGATTCTTTTATGTATTAATGTAGTTTATTAGGGAGTAGTATCTATGGTAATTGCCAGCTATATATTATCTCAAGGGGTTTGCCCTAGCCCTAAGCCAAGACCTGCTTAGTAAGCCAGGCTGAGCGGGAAAGGTAGTTGCAATCCAACGACTACTACTACCCGGCATCCTAGAAGCTTTGGTCAGTCTAATCGTGGAAACGCGTTTCGGCCTTCTGGAAATCAAAACTACGGTTTTGGATACCAGGCTTTCAGCCGGCAGTCTTCCAATCCAAGGCAGGTCTTAAGCAAGCCATCGAAATGTCGGCAAACCAACCCCTCCCAAGGGATATTGCCCACGCCAAGCGCTGGCACCGTGACATGAAAGCGTACCTCGACCAGACTATGGCCCTTCTCGTCTTCCGCTTTCCCGCAATGGGTAGGCTGCCTAACCGCCAACAAATGCGCGCATGGAGGGACGAGAACTCTGAAAGCCCTGGAAAATTGATAGAGCTTGATGATCTGGCGCTGAATGAGCAACGACTGAGAATGAGGATGGGAGGAGAAGTTGAGGAAAGGAACACGAATGAAGATGCCACACCGTAGAGGCGCACGCAGGGCAATTGATCAATTCAGGGGGGCGAAGGTTACTTTCCGATTGCAGTGCCAACTTCTACAGCGAGGCGCCTTGGCATAGAATATTTAGCTTAGTCAGCTGTACGTAAACTAGGGAGCGCTTACAGATTGAATGCACATCCTTCCACTACACCGTAATTCCTATCAGAAGGGGCGTATTACCAGAAGCAGATCACAATACCGCAATACGGTTACAATATACAAGCAGTCAAGTTTGGGCTCAAAAGTGCGCTAATAGAGGAACATAGATTATGGTACGAGCTACTCCGCGAGGAAATCAGGAAGCAATGAATGTGGATATCACGCCAGACACGTCTGCTTAATCCTACATCATCAAAGCAATGTGATCTTTCGCGCAGACCAGCTGAACGAGCACCGGGTGCCTGACCGCAATCTTTGTTGACCGTGAGAATCTCAGAAAATGTAAAGAGAGGACAAATATCCAGACATGGCTATGAAGAATCGTTGCCATATACATAGATCTAATAGAATAGAAGAATGTAAATAACCTCCACGGCACGTATGCCACTCAGCTCCCAAACATCAGTGGTCACCAAGCCTCACCATACAATGTGGTTTTCACAGCCATTAAAATTACATATCCTCACACTCGAGCGAGGCTGACCCATCCTTTCCATCGTGACGTAACACTCAGGTTCTCCCCTTCCCTATTTGTCACCAAAAATTGCCTTCACCGCGGGATCATTAGCCGACGCCCTGAACTTGGGGAGCTTGGGCGGGCTTTGAAATATGCGCTTCACCAGAGACCCAAACAGCGACTCGACCGCTGGATCTGCGTCGGATTTTCGGAATTCTGGTAGTTTGGGCGGGCTGTCGAAATCTAACGGATCGTGCGGCGTTCGCTTCGTCTTTTCTAGTGCCTCGACCCTAGAATCTGATGCGGCTACTCTGAACCCGGGCAGCTTAGGATGATAATCTTCTGGAAGGGTCTCGCTGAGGTCTCCTGGGGAGTGGCATTAGCGTTACTAAGGATTGGAGATTGGGGATATGTCTTACCTAGGTGGAATGGAAGAGCGCAGGCTGTGGTGGCGAGGAGGAGAGAGTAGAAGAGCGTGGTGGGATGCATGATGGTATGGTGACGCAGATGTCGTCAGTTGATTGGTCGTGTGTTCGGGAGGGAAGGTAATTTGTTTAGTGTAGGAGATTGCTGATTGGTCTTGTGTTTACAAAGGTATGATTATGAGGAAACTTTGAAGAGCGCGAGTTGAGGATTGGATGGGAAAACAGAGGCTCTTAGGAACATATATAGAAACACGGAACAACGTTGCCCAGTTGAGGGCGGCATAGCGAAATTAAGGAGGCTCCCTTGCTTGAGTGGCCGAATTCCTATTGCTGTTTCACTCCGCTACAGAGAGAAGTCCGTGAAGGGACTGCCGTGTTTCACATATACGGCACAGACAACTGCGTATTTGCCTAGAAATTGAGCGATGAGTCGATGCTTCGTCTGTTCGACCATTTGGTATCAGATCACCAAGGGTTTCCCTTCTTTGAGATGGCGTAGTGCGACATGTAGTCAAACGTGTTCAAAACCGCCCCAAAACGATCTTGATCATCCTTCTGTCGCAGTCAAATATAAGTGCGCCCTCATCTAAGGCCTATGCGTACGCAACTGGTGCGGCAAAGTTTAAAGATGAGGCTGTGGCACGTGCCGTCTGCCTACGGCATGTCGATTGGAGGATTCTGTAGAAGCGACAGCTGAATCGGACTTTGAGGTAAGCCAATGGGGGCCAAGGCTTCGTCGAATATGTCTGATCAGTGAGCGTCAAAGCGACGCCAATTTCAACTTCACAGACGAACGCGAGTAGCTGGATTGCCAGACTCGATACGATGGCATCAGGCTTGCAGGAAAACGTCATGAATACTATCCCATCGACAGCGGCCGAGCGGCGGTCTCTCGATGCAGACAGGAACCTTATGCAGCACGAATAGACGGCATTAGACTGTGTTTCAGGACTGCCAGGGTTGCCGACTACTGCATTGACGATCCACCAGTCAATCACTATGGCATGTTTGCTTGTGGAGTCTTCTCCAGAGTGTGGTAGAGCATAGCGTGTCTACTTTTACATTGATCACCAACTATCAAGGATGCTTGCACAACTCTGTAGGTGGTAGTGCTGATGCTAACGGCATGGGCCGCGTTTGCTTGGAGCGCGTGTCGCGTATTCTACTAATGATCGCCCCACTATCCCTTCGTGTTTCATCGACTTTTCCAATTCAGTCCATTGTAGTTTGGACCACCGACATCACAAGGAAGCTGTCAATCATGGATGGCGAGTAATCGGCTGTCCAGTCTTTGCAAAAGTAGCTTCAAAAGACTGGGGAGTCGCGGTTTGCACGAGCTTCGATACTGCAGAGCAACTTGGGTGCGAAAGACAGAAGATCATGACTCCCTCCTGCCTTGAGAGCTGGCTAGCATTGAAGCTCGGCTAGCCGTTTGTACTGTTTAGAGCTACATTGTGGTCACTGCGTCGCTGTCCCGTGCGGCGGAGAATAACGACCACACAACTCCTCACATCCTCAAAACAGATTCCATAAGGTTCAGTGAGCTGAAGAAGCCGTCTGCTAAGATTGCAACGCCGCAGAATTACGTCGAACATGGCTACCTGGGCCATTATCGATTGGAACAAGCTGACGGACACGCAATACTATACTCTCGGTGCTCGGCATCACGACGATCGTTGTCACCATTCGCACATAGAAAGTGCCTCGACCACTTTCTTCGCTCCCTGGCCCCCAATCCACGTTCCTCATTCATGGCCGAATCAACAAGTGTTTGGCACGGCTGCATCAGCTGCCCGTCTGTCATTTCGATCCACGCTATAGATGATCTGAAGCAGTCAGAATCTTAAATCCTGCGGGAAGGCCCTTGACTTTGTTCTCGTACTCGGTCACGCAAGCATTTTGAACTTCCTTCTAGACATTGTCGGAATTTCAACAAAGATTTTTGTAGCTATTTCGCCTGCTATGGCCGAGACTCCAGCATTGATGTATGCTCTGGCAACAGTCTTGACAGTATTAGCCTTCTCAGTCATAGTACTGCGCTTTTACGCCAGATACATCAAGAAAGCTGGCTTCTCTTGGGACGACTACATGATTTTGCCCGCAATGGTCTTCACAATCGGCACAGCAATAGGCATGGTCATTGGTGAGTAAAAGTGTTCATTTCTACCTAGACTTTGCAACCTGATGTTGAAAACAGGCTCAGCCAATGGGGACTTGGCACGGCACACGCTCCTAAGGGGTAATGGGTTTCCAATGTTTACTCAGCGCACCGTGGTATTCGAGCAGGTAGACATTGTACTTTCTATTTAGCAATGATGGGCCGCTAATGGAAGCCTAGATCGCTTATGCGAACCAACTCACCACGACCTTGACCTTTGCCTTTACCAAACTAGCCGTGCTGCTTTTCTACAAAAGGTACAAAGTTCTTGCACCTGTTTCCAAAACCTTGGCACTGACAACGCGCAAACAGAGTCTTCAAAGGCGCGATCTTCAAAGCAGCCTGCTGGACTTTAATCGGCATAGTCGGCGTCTGGGCTGTCGCATTCTTCTTCGCCTGTATGCTTCAATGCTATCCAATATCGATGAACTGGACACTCTACGGTGCCATGGATGGGGCCTGCATCAACACCAATGCATTGATTCTCGCCCAGGCGTATTCCGACGTCTTCACCGACATTATAATCCTTTCGCTGCCACTACCTTGTATTTGGGCTATGCAAATGCCGATCAAGCACAGGCTCGCTATCTGCGGTATCTTCCTGACTGGAGCGCTGACCGTTGGAGCTGGGATTGCAAAACTTGTCGCTTTCCGCTGGATCATTGAGCAGACTAACGGAAATAACCTCGACATCACTTTCATCGACACGCCACTTATTTACTGGCCAATGATCGAATCATCTCTCGGTATAATAGGTGCATGTCTGCCTCTACTGCGGCCGCTCTTTGCAGGAAAGCCGAAAGGTCCAGTTGTGGTACGGAAATTGCGGCCCGTCGTTGTTCGAACAGTTGACGATGGAGAGGATCAGTGGAAGCGTGACCTGGAGTCATCGAATGGTTCGCGCAAGGATTCAAAGGCGGCGTTTCCGAAGTTTGGATCGGCGGGGACTTTACCTCCTTATCAAGCCGAGAATACGTGAGTCGTATTAACCTCCATTTGCGTGAGGCTATTGGCTTGACGCTGACGATTCTACAGATATGCATATCTAGACAGCAAGAGTCTTCCAAAATTGCCGACGGAGACTGTGAAAAGGTTCGACGAGAATTGTAATAGAAACCCCTGCAGATAAGGGAGCCGAAAGGCTGATAAGTATGATTGACGCGGTCCATATTTCATGCTAGAATAATGATGTGAATCTCTTCATAGCCATCAATGATAATAACCTTCTCGTCCCTATGTCTCTAAAGAACCTGGTGAGAATGGCGATGACCATCTTCGCTCTCCCCGAACGGGGTTAGAAGAAGGACGTACTCGAATGCACTCATTGTATAGCGTCTTGCAAGTGAGTGGTAGACTTGCAACATTTAGTCGGCGGTTGGGACGTGGTCAGCATTTGCAACTGAGGACAGAGTATCAATGACCTAGTGCACTAACATCCAAGCGTACCCCGTTGCCAGGATAGAGCTCACTTCCGAGTCAAGACGAGCCCGTATATGTTGAAACGTAGCTCCAGTGGGGTTGAAGAAGAATGGAGAGCTAGTGACAGCTAGGGGGTCAACGAAATCTGACTTGTTTTGTAGCATAATGTTGACATGGCATGAGGCTGGAATGCTGGACAGGGTTAGCTGAGAGGTACAGTCTGTGCACTCCGCGTTCTACAAGGTTGGTGACGGCCAAAAAGGGATGGACGCTGGAAAACAACGACAGGAATATTGATCGAAAAGATTCTATACGACGTTGACACAGGCTTCCTTTGTGATCGCAGTGGACATACTAATGTTGTGCACCAAGCCAGCCTTGGCCACGCATAAGTCTATCGGGAGGATGGCCTGTAGAGAGCACAAGGGTCTCAAGAGTAGTCTTCACGTTTTCCAGAGCTGGTCTAAGGTCCACTTCGTCACCGCTACACCAAGCCGATAGGTTGCACCCCGTCACAAGGGTCATGTGCTTCAGCGAAGGCATGTTGGAGTCACTCAAGAGCTTCCGGATGTCCCCGAACGTTGACTTCGTTGCTTCAACAAGCTTTTAGATTTGGAGTGATTTGATGGCGTGTCGAAGATGGGGACCGCTGGTCCTCAATTAGTACTTTAAGGTGTACTTTTCCGAAGAAGCTGGGCGAGTATTGGGGCGCGAGTGCTTTAGACGGCAGTCATTGAGGTCGAGGTAAATGCTCTCATAGAGGATAGTGACAATCATGCTGTGTGTACGGCGGTTAATTTAGACTATAGTCAGTTTGTGTAAGGGTTTCCCAATGTGTGAAAAGATTTCAAGCAGAAGCTCGTTCGAAAGTTCGGGGAATTTGCCATGTTCCAATGCATGGTAGAGTATCTAAGAGAATATTCTCCTGAGATGATGCCGTAGAATTACTCGCGCGTTACGGATATGCTCTTGAGGTGTCGAGAAGTAGTGACAAAAGAGATGAACCGACACGAATAATCGAAATATCTCTAACAAACATGATTTCCGTTCTCTTATGGGTCTGCAATAGAAAAATTTCCGGTCTCTGTAGACTTCGCAATTGGCTTTGTAGAGAGTGTGGTTGTCGGCATACCGGTCAGAGTAGAGGGTGCCGGACCCGTTTTTGGTGAAGTTTTCCATGGATTTCGTAGCTGGGTGGGCGCGGGTTTCGGCGTCCCATGAGCCGGCTTTGGTGAAGGAAGTGGTGGTTGGGAAAGACATGGTTGGGCTGTGGGGGAGGTTGTTTTGGGGGTTTCTTCAATTTTGGTGGGTTGGGTGCTGTGAATGGTTGAGATTACAGGCGAACGATCTTGTTTTTTTTGGGCTGCTGAAAGAGGGGACAAATGCTGTCACTTTATACAGGACTTACAGCCACTCCGTGTTCCTGAAGACCATCGAAAGCATTCTGTAAAGGAAATCGAACACGCACTTAGCTCCGCACACACCACAGCCATCCAAAGCGTCCTTACGGAGCAGGCAATCTCAAGAAGTCAGCTGTACTATGTGTTCATCGAGGCTTCTCCAGGCCAATGTGCTAAACCGATAAGCCGTTGGTATCTCGAGCCATGTGCGGGGCAGAGCTGAAAGGGCGCGTGGTGGTGCAACTTCAGCTTATTCCATGATAGCAACGCGGCCGCTGCTATAATTTTTGTAAGGCAAGGATAAAGGGAACATAGTGAGGTGAATCGTGTCCAGTTCGGGACTGTCTTGAGTAAGTCGTTGAGTTGCATCCATGTCGAGTATTTAGAGTCCAATTTGGACTCCGATCTATTATGAACTGCCAAGACGCTAGGCGTAGCTAATGGCTGAATTGAGTTCAGCGGGTGCGAATCCATCTTGATGCTCTCAACAGCTTTCAAAAATACTATCCTTCTACATTGATTCGACTTGTTGTTCTCGCAGATCGATTGTAGACAGGATAGCCGAATGTGACGGCTCATCGTTCTTCCAACTACTGTTCACAATGGCACTCGGTGAGCGAACACATCTGATTGCGGGGCACCGTAATTGTCAGATCGTTGAAAGGGGCAACTTCCGTGAAGAATGCGGGACTTGTGCTATGCTTTGGGTCTTCGTAGGCGCCATGATCATCAGCTAGGATAATATACATTTCGGAGTCAGTATGAGTCCTTGAAAACGCGACTTGAGTAGCAAGGAAGGCTCGGGGTGAAAATTTGAGGCCAACAAGCTAACGCGCCATCACTTTATGAGCTGTGGCGATGAAGGATAAAGGGCTGAATTCTCTATAGTTACTATACCCAGCCAGAGAAACGGCTACCCGCGCGCAACCGGAAATATTTCAAAGCCAAGCCTCCCAACACTTGTCCCAAGCATTTCAAACACCCTAACCTCCGACACATCGTCACCAGTAATTTACCCATTAACCTGTATCCAGGATAACCATCTGTCAGCCTTGAATGCTCAACTCACTAACCACTCATCGCGGCTCATAGACTACTTTCTGTCCATCAAACCCGCCTTGGATGTGTATCCCATGACTGGGGATGGTATTCTCAAAAATCTCACCCAGGATGACAAAGGCCAAATGCCGGATACTTCTCCATTCCTTACACTTCCGCTGGAACTCCGCCTCATGATCTATAAGCTCGTACTGATAAGCACCAAGCCCATCAGCTGGCGAGGTGGATACGCACCTGCAAATCCGTGTACAAGTTGGCCGCCAATGCCCCTCTTCTGCAACACCCAACTCCTGAACACCTCTCCAGCTTGCAATATCATGGCTCTTTGCCTCACCAACCCACAAATCTACGTGGAAAGCGCCCCAATCTTCTACCGCAAGAATACCTTTCAATCTCCAGCGTGTACCATGAGGATGCCCCAAGCATTCCTGAACCAGACTTTTGCAAGAAATCTAGAGCACCTGGAATTGGGTATCAACCGCTTTCGAATACAGGAAGAAAATATAGCAGGAGTTGACACTGCTATGGCTCTTCGCATCAATGAGGTCATTCGCCTTTGTCCTGCGCTTAAGACCTGCACTATCTACATCCCCGTCATCTACGTACTTCCGATGAGACCGAGGACCCTACGAACTAGATTGTTCGAAGTTGTCAACATCATGCGTCACGATATCAAGACAAACTTCTTACCTTGTGTCGCCCTGCTTTCACTCCTCCAGGTCATATATGGCATTCCGTTCGCCTTCTACGCGTATCCTGGGTACGATTCCAAGTTGACAATATTCATATTCTACGAAAGCTTTGTGCTCTTCGAATTCGCGATCTTCTACTTGAGATACCGCCGATACAAAACTCGTTGAGATTGCGAGCGTCATGGAGACCGTTGGAAAGGATTACGCCTACGTACGTCCTTGAGTAGATTCAATTTCATGTCTTGTGACTTAACTTACTTGGTTATAGTCAGCTTTATCAGAACAACTGCTCAGCTTATATGAGCTATGAAACTTGCCCGCAGAAACGGCTGCATGTAAACGCCCAATGCTTTATCCCTCACTCCTCGACCACAAACCCGATCACAAAAAACCCTCCACAACCACAATAATAATTGCACAGGCAATCGAAGGGGCAGGGACCCAAATCGGGAGACCAATCCCGATTCTCCTGACTCGGCTGCTCCAGCACAATTCTGAGCACATTAACAAAACATGCCTGATAATTAGGACATCGTATCGACTAACCACTCACTGCGATAGCCCAAAAGATGTTCCTTTTCATTGATTACTCCCTCGCTCGATCTGATCCTGGAGCTGTATCTGAGACTGTAAAGTCGCACATTAGCCCCTAAACGTCGCACCCGCATGGCCGCCGGTGCACCCTTCTTATAGCGGTGGATCGAAAATCCTCTCTTTGTTCTTTGCGAAGCACCACACAGGCGCAGCATCGGCATAAGGGGTACGACATGCATGGGTAGGAGCGCCGCGATGTGAGACGAACCTGCGAGGGCAAGCGCGTACATGAATCTGCGTCGTAAATTACCTCTGAAGAATCCGTGTACGGACCTCCATGTTGCGTACGATGCTGTGGTGCAGGTGAAGATGTAGGGGTCTTTAGGAGGTTTTGTTTTGTCGAAGAGGGTTTATCGTGCCATGTGATTTCTATTCATAGCCGCTACGATAGCGGGTCTAAGTGCCCTACCTGGAGTGGGTCTTGGCAATCTCTGTAGAAATGACTAGGTCAAGTTGCCCCGAACCTCGTCCCATATGACTGGATCATGGTACATCTATATCATGCATCGGGCTGGCGACCCTTGGATCTGATCTCTAGTACCTTCCCGTCTAGCACCGTTAGATTCTCTAGCGCTACCACTAGCTGTAAAGTGTAACTCTAGGGCCCCTATTTGTAGCTCAGTCGCTAGTTGGTCCAAATATTGCTGCTGAATTATCTGCCAGATTTGGTTTTGATGTGAGGGGAAAGATTTCTTCCATTATTAGAGGCTATGCCCTTCACCTCTCTCTAGCTATTCTTGTGCCGGTGGCCCTCTTGGATCCGCTTGCACGGATTCGTCCTCATATTTTGCTTCTGGAGCAGAGCAAAATTCTGTCACTCCCAAGTAGGACATGACTCTGGATCGTCAGGGGTTTCAGTTGTCTGAAGTCACAGAGGCTGCCGATTATCTCGTCTCGGCCGCCACCTAGAGGAGATCCGTCGAGGCACATCCAAACCAAGCCGATCGAGAGGACGAGGGTCTTGAGGGTATCTTTCACATGGCGCAACATCTGGCCGAGCTCGGAGACCCTCAATTTATCGAAGTGATCTTGCTCACCGGTTATGGTCGTAACGAGGGTAAGATGTTTCAAACAAGGCGTGAGTTGAAAAAACCCAACTAGGCTTACGTTTGGATTACCGGAGAACATTTGGATATGGATATCCATCGATTTTATGGCCATTCCGAGGTGGCGGTCATCACGGGCGAGTGTTTGCCTCAGCATGGTTATTCTGCTTGTGATAGTATCGTAGTTATTTCTGCCTCCGTTTGGCAACTAGTCTGTGTGCTTGAGGATCAAGTGCTCGTAAAGAATCGGGGCAATTAGATTGTTAGTGCGCCGGTTGACTTGATCAAATGCACCTTGTCTGGGGTCTTGCCAATATGTGTACAGATCTTGAGAATGAGTTCCTTTGAGAGATCCATGAGTTTGGCCATCGTGTCAATACTTAGGAGAGTTCTTCGAGTGGTCCTAGAAAGACATCACTGTCTGTTGAGGGTGGAATCGTAAGATGATGTTGCTGGCACGTTTCGTGGTTGGCTACCCGACTTATAATCTGGTGCCACACGAAAAGTGATTGACCGTGTTACTGAATTGGTGCTACAGTCATTCACTCGAAATCTCCAGTAAATTACATAATCACTACCACAAGGGTTACGATCAAAGTTACTCGCGTTACTTTGTAGAATTACCTAGCATACATTTCCGGGCTTGATGGATGATATCACGTTCTGTTACGATTCTCCAGATTATGACCTCAAGCTAAATGACAAGTAATGGAGGAAAGCTGATGCTTGAGTCAAAATTTTAATACGTGACTTCACATCTGCATTTTGTCTATATTGAGGCGAGGCCGCAAGTCGTTGAAGATTTCCCTTCGCCGATGCACGACCTGGCAGACAGCAACGCCAACCCATCAATCTGCCTTCGCTCAATCTTTCAATCGCCATGCATCTTAACGACTTCGTCCATCAACATGTCCATATCGACATTGTTCAAGTCCATGCTGAACTTCATGGTGCGCGACTCTATCCTCGCGCGACTACCAGGCATGAAGCAATATCCTACCCAGTCAAATAGCCGTGGAATAGTGCCCACGTATGGTACCCAAATGCACAGCATAGGGAAGGTGTCCATCCGTCTTGCTGAATCCGGCCATGTGACTGTAGGAAGGGGTAGATCTTTGTTATCAGATCTCCCATAGGTGGCCTTCTCGTAGTGACCCACAATATCAACGTCCTGGTCGTGCAGTGTACTCTGGGCACAGCAGTGTAGTGTGAAGCGTTCAAGGCCTAGAGGTAGTATTTGACTCGGTGGCAGGGTGGACTGCTGGCCATATGCATCATCCCCAATGAGTATCTCACTCTGGATACAAAGCCTCTTCAACTTGGAAAAGTCGCTCAAATCACCGATAGGTGTACCATCAACAGTGTCTTCACTGTTTCCTAGGCAGACTGTCAAGTCTTCTATCGTTCCTTTGACCGTCTGTAGTGCTCCTGACAGTTTGGCTACAGAAAATCGGCCCGTTATTGAGACAGCTTCATTGATGATGCATAGGGTTTTCAGCGAGCTGAGATGTGGTAGGATCCTTGTTAATTCGTGGTCTCCCATGCAATTGCCGTCGTTGAGAATGAAGCGAAGCGATTTGATAGCGGGGCCAGTGAGACCTGATGCATCTTTGTCAAGTGCTGAAGCCAGTCGCTCAACCGAGCAGTTGGATTTGTATTGTCTCCTCTCGCGGTAGTCATACCACTCATAAGAGCCCTCCTCGTAAGTGCATACTTCGTAGCAATGTTGGAGCCAAATGCTCTCGTACAGCATGGCAAGCTTTAGTCTAAGTGTGACGCGGTTGGCCATGAGAAGGTGCAGCTTGTCTGAGGCTTTGTCGAGGTGGGAGCCGATGTTGAGAAGGATTTCGTTGGGGAGGCCTGTAAATTTGGCCATGGCGAAGTAGATGGTGTATGATTTGGAATGTTAATGTTGGTTGGAGCGTTGATGCTTTATGAAGAAATCATTGCCATGACGTGCATAACACGAGACCATAACACGAGTATCGAAGATTGAGTGTTGAACAAGATGTTTTGCACAATGAAGGATTACTTCACTGGCCAAACAGATACTCAAAAAGCCTAAAGACTAGTCCGCTATTTTTTAAGGTTTTACAAGTACATAGATTTAAAGAGCAGAATTTCTATCTCGCAAACCGCGGTATCACCAATTATCTTCACCCAATCGTCTGAGGTCGTCCTTGTCTCTCTCAATCACTACCCATACTGCCTACTCAACAGCAGTCCCCACCGTCATCATTCAATTACCTTCTCTTGAACCGTTTGAACAACTGCTCCGCCTCCGCTAATTTCTTTGCTTTCTCCATAGTGCAACAATTGCTCTCGCCACAAAGGCAATCCCTATTTTGCCAATAATCTTTCCCATAATCAATCAAGATCTCCTCGAACATCTCGATATCTCTGATAGCACACACAAGTACGCGATGCTTGTCGCCAAGAGTCCTCTCCTTGAACTGGGTGGACGGCTTGCAGGAATGGTTGATGTACCGGGTCCAATTGCCATAGCGTTTGGCGCTGATCGTGGCGATGAACTCATCGTCAACTCCATGGTGCAGCATCGCGGAATAGGCGTAAACAGGATCGCCTTGGTATTTTACCGACATGATTGTACCTACGTATTCGTCTAGAATGGTACCTGCGGGGATGCGTTGCAGGGCCCGAACACCGACGCCTTTGTCAGGGTATTCTTGGAGCTCGACGAGGGGGCGATGCACAAGCTCACTTGTTGACATGTCGCAAGAGCAAGGGCCCTCGCCTAAACACGAGATACACGGGTTTTCGCCGGGACCCCGTTCAAAGGGGTGCGATGGGTACGGTTTTCCGTGAACCCAAGACGTCGGTGGTCCCCCCTTTGTAAATATTGCCTCGTCGTATAGGTTATACGGAATATCGACTTGGTGATGGCCCTGAAACTTAGGTCGGTATACTCGGCCTTTGGATTGAGCGATGATATAAGCATGCTCCTTTTGTAGCAGGGTTGGCGTTTTCTCTGCATGCTGTAAGTATCTGACTGCCGCTTCATATGCGTCACTTGGGACGAAATCTAACACACGTTTCAGCGCATACGTAATATCCAGTCCTCTTACCTTGGCAAATGTATCTAGGCTGAGGGCGTTGTGTGTGGCACACTCAATAAGCTCCGCCCAGGCTCGTGGATCCAGCGTGAGGGCGGCATTGCGGAAAGCCTCAGAATTAGCTAAGACCAATAAAAGTGACCAATCGTAATGGTTGAGCACACCTGCATAGCGCCCACATACGAATGAGTTGAAGCTGGAGGGAGGAATTCTTATTGCGTTTGAAAGGCCGGGGAAGTCGCTACCAACGACGTCCATAACGGCGCTGAACGTTGGATCGGTAGGGTTCTCGAGAAAGGCGACAGCAGCTTCTAGAACATGGTTAGCTAATCAGATGAATTGGGAACGTGGGAGTACATACCGATGACTCTGAAGAACGCAAGTGTGTGCCTAACCTCTTCATTTCCCATCTTATCAAATTCATCCACGGTATGAGTCCAATATTTCGCCTCATCGATCTCAAAGTATATCTGCTCCATCAGCCTCTTTACATCGAAATCTAGACACTCACTATGTTTTGGATCTGGACCGAGAGCGGAGTCCACTGCCACGCTCTGGATCCTCTCGGAACACGATTCGTACCCCTCATCACGCAAGGTTCCCAGAGCCTTGGCCTTCCTTTTCCGAACCGCAGCCGGCGGGCTGGGCTTTTTGACCTTTGAGGACTGCATCACCCTTCGCAAGGGTGAGTGCACAAAGGTTGATCTCTTATGGCTCGTGCAGCCGTGGCTAGCCTTCGAGGAAGGTATACTCAATGCTTTCCACATGTCTTCTGGTTCGATTCAACGAGTGTTAAGTATGTGGAGCTTTGGGCCAATGGGTTGAGAAGGCGCTGTGTGTTAACAGGAGACGAATAGTTTGACTATCAAGTTTTCGAATTACCTGCTCACATATTTGTACTTTGTCATGGGCCCAAAAACTACAAAGCAATAGACTAACATTTGAATGCCATTGTGAAACATTTGCACATACAATAGGCTTGTGTGCTTACCTTATGACCAATTATAATAAAGAGGATTGTCGTTGAGTCAATGGAACGCTGACAAAGAAGAAAGGGGTTTGTCCTTTGAGACTGTTGTTTGTAAGGCATAATGAAAAATTGACGCTTACGGATCCGCTGTAGTTATGAGTCTTTGTCCTCATACCTGTTGTAGCTGATCTGAGCTCCGGTGACCGGACTCGAAGGGTCGTAGCGCGCCGTACTCATTTTTCGGTATTTCTTGAGGCGTTGATGCATTGCAAGAGTCAGAATCCATCATCTTTTGCCAAGGTCCATTTTCTGTGAAATCCATATCCATCGTAAATTGAGCTTCCGGCAGCTTTCTCTCTCAGGCAAGGCGAGCCCTTTCACATGGCTAGCCGCTGTGGCTTATTTAGTGTTGATCAATAGGCCTAGATATCTGTGGGCGCCGCCATTAGACGAACCTAGCTTCTCGATATCTCAGTCGACGTTTCCATCAAACGTATGTAGCTAGTACAATCATGGTCAAGTCGTTGGGTTAGGGGCACTCTGATTCGGTGCCACAAGCTTGGAAGCGAAGCAACTTCCATTTTCGGCGGCCTCGCTAACACTTACGCAATGTAGCCAAGAGCAATAGGAGGCCAGATACAATATCTGTGCCTCTCGTTGGCTGCTCTCCATACCTGGGTTGCCATCACAGACAGAGGTGTCATCAAAAGGGCATACAAAAAGCCACAATGTCCATTCGCTCCGTTGACTCTTGTCCGGATTTTCAGCTCGTCATTCAAAACCTCAGCTCATATTCTCTCCCTTTCCAATCGATCATCTGCTTGACGCCCGTCCTAAGGCAGCTGGTTTCGATGCAGTCAAGACGCACCCCCTCCTGGCTTACCTTCCGCTGCTAGATCTCCTCGCTCCACCAGCTCCCACGGCAGCGGTAGCGGGTACGTTTGTAGCCCACGTAGATCGATGGCGTTCTATTGGTTGACACTCATCACCAGCCGACCAACTCAGCCCACGCACCCGCCCAAACGGCGAAAATTGCGTCTCCCTAATTGCCTGAGTGAAACGGCAACTTGTGAAGTAAATTAGTGCGTGTGTTTTCCGTGCACACCGGGTCTTCTGCCACCGGGATATGTCATATGGCACGCTTGCAGAAGATCTTTCCAGGAGCAGAGATGAGAGTGAGCATATATCAATAGGACGAGGGGTTCTTTGATAGGATCCATGGGGAAACTTGCTGCCCAATCGAGGCTTCTTGGCTGTACGATTTCGTCGCTCTTCCTAGCCTCTCCTGTGATCTTCATTCCATGGAAGCCTTCTTCGCTTAGGCGACCGGCTCGTAGTATCATGATCACTATCACGCAATCCTAGGGGTCCAGTCGCCCCTTTTCCGAAATATTCTGTTCCAGAATGGGTTTCACTGACATAATCTGCTGTCCCACCTTCTGAACTTTACTGAGCTGTGTGTTCATCCGTCCTTGCAGAGCTGGCAAGCTCTCAAGTATGTCAACTTGGGCGGCTGTGAACTCCAGAAGCTGCTGAACGAGCGCCTGGTAGTCTTCTTTACTACCATCTTCCACTCTGCGTGTCACTCTGTCCGTTTCCTTTAGGCTCGGCGAAACACCGCTTCCGTCAGTCATGCCCGAATCTTCCACTTCTGGTGATAATTCATCCATTTCTTCTGACTGCGCCGAAGGTTTATCTTCGAGATCCCGATACTAGAAGCCCAAACGCGATGTTTCCGCCTCAGTGAATTGCGGAATCAGATTGGTCGGATGCCGTCTGCATTTCTTTGCGACGAATTCGGAGTTTTCTACGCTCACAGGATATCCTTTTCTATCAAACGCTGACCATTGACCGCCGTCGACTGCTAGCCCAAATTGTAGGAATGGAACCCCGGCATCATCCTTGACCTGGCTAAACCGAATTTTGGCTTTGTGCTTGATTTTACGTACGTTTCTCAAGTCATGTCGTAGTGGGTTTTCGATCCTCTGCTCACCCTCTCCGCTTTGCATCATGCTATAACAAGAAGCGAAAATGTTGTGCGATTTCGTTTTGGCAGGGCCTTGTTGTGTTTTTGTGACCAAGTTCTAGAGTCACTTCGTAAAAGTAAACGGGATTGAGATCCGGATTCTGGTGAGGGATGCCATCCGGGCGAGAAAGTATCATCTTATGTGGATGTAGCTTCAGAGGCATACTGAGTTCTATCGTCTCACTTTCTTCTCCTTTGATCCAAAGGACACGATATACGCCCGAAGTGCGCAGGTGTATTCCCTGAGGTGTCGAAGAGAATTGCACACCTTCCACGAAGGCCCCGCTCTGAATCTAGGTACTTCGATTTTGAAGCGGTCTTCAACATTCGGCGCTATCAGATGATTTGCCGAGGTTAAGCCGGAGCAATGACGATTTCGGGGAAGTGGAACACAACAAAATCTCCAAGCTTGAGTACAAAGCTCGATGCAAGAGACTTAATGCTGCTTAAGTCCTTGCTCCGAATCAATTGGGCTAAGTTGACTTGACAGATCGAAATTGCTAGCGATGTCCCTCTCCTTAAGGCAAGTGAAACGCACGGCAACTCGGCAACTTCAGCAAAGATCCTTCTTTCGCTGCTCGACGGGGACCGTCACACAGCGCCTACCACAGGCTCTTAGAGCTTCGAAAACACAACAGGCTTTGCCCTCACTGTCTTCGTTCTCAACAATTGCAGCGCTCAAGTCGAATGCTCCGGCTATGACTGGGGGTTCCAGGCAGTTTGACCCTGAAATAAAAGACATGGTCAACTACATCCACAACTACAAAGTCGACTCAGATCTAGCTGTACGCCAAACCTTCTTCGGGATGTTCACTTGAGACTTCTGTTGACTGTATGCTCACTAGTTCGAAACCGCGCGCTACGTCTTCCTTGATACCATTGGCTGCGGACTAGAAGCCCTCCGTTTCAAAGAGTGCACAAAGCTGCTGGGCCCCGTGGTAGAAGGAACAGTGGTTCCCAATGGCACTCGAGTGCCCGGTACACCCTACGTGCTAGATCCGATTAACGGCGCTTTCAATATTGGTGCCATGATCCGTTGGCTCGACTACAATGATTGCTGGCTAGCTGCAGAATGGGGTCATCCTTCGGATAATCTCGGAGGTATACTGGCTGTGGCTGACTGGATATCAAGAACCAATCGTGCTGGTGGACAAGTGGGGAACGGAACGATCGTCAAAATAAAGGATGTATTAGAGGCTATGATCAAGGCACATGAGATACAAGGATGCCTGGCACTGGAGAATTCTTTCAACAAAGTCGGTCTGGACCATGTTGTGCTGGTCAAGGTTGCTACAGCTTCTGTGGTCTCGAAGATGCTTGGACTACCAGAGCGCCAAACGGCAGATGCGATATCACAGGCCTGGGTCGATGGGCAGAGCTTGCGCACATACAGACATTCGCCAAACACAATGTCAAGAAAGTCATGGGCGGCCGGTGATGCTTGTCAAAGAGCTGTGAATTTGGTGCTGAAGGTCCAGAGAGGAGAGCATGGGGTGCCAACCGTGCTATCAGCGCCAGTATGGGGCTTCTACGACGTTTTATTCAAGGGCAAGAAGTTCGAGTTCCAAAGGCCATATGGTAGCTACGTGATGGAAAATATCCTCTTCAAGGTCTCATACCCAGGTACGTCTTCCCTATGTTCTTATCTTATCCAGTACCAACCTCAATCTGCTCAGCCGAATTCCATTCCCAGACCGCTATTGAAGCCGCCAAGAGAATCCACGCGCAATTGAAAGAGATGGGCAAGTCTGCCGAAGACATCAAAGACATCACCTGCCGCACCCACGAAGCCTGCATTCGTATCATCGACAAGCAGTACAAACCAATGGACAACTTCGCCGATCGCGATCATTGCATCCAGTACATGGTAGCCACCATGCTTGTTTTTAACCGCCTCGAGGCCACTGATTATACGGATGGTGGAGAAGCTGCTACATCACCACTTGTGGAAGAGCTGAGGAGAAACATCACATGTAAAGAGGATCCGGAATTCACGAGGGCATACCATGATCCTAACATGAGGACGATACCCAATGCCCTGATTGTCACTCTGAAAGATGGTACAGTGCTTGAAGAAGCTGTCGTTGAAGCGCCACTAGGACATAAGCTGAGGAGAGAAGAGGCGAAGCCCGAGATACTCGAGAAATTTGAGAGGCATCTCGGCCCCCACTTCGACTCAGCGAAAGTACAAGAGCTGGTTGAGTTGGGTCAGAATAAGAAAAAGTTGGAGAATATGGGCGTTGATGAGTATATGGATAAGTATGTAAAGGAGAAAATGGAATGGTAAGTTGGGAAGGACCAACAGGATCAGATGATTCTGTGTACGTACGACTCTTCTGAGCCTTTCCTCACAATGCCCCTTCGCCACCCTTTTCTTTTCTTCTTCTTTTCGTTCCAATTCTCCAGCTTTGTGACATGCCATGTGGGCCGCCAATCTGGTGGAAAGAGTCGCAAGATAAAGTCTTCGACTTTGCAGATACGAACATTGGTTCAGGCGTGGGTAACTTGCGGCCTAGCTGTGGAGCCGGCAATTGCAAGCGATATGCTGCAGAAGTCAGTCGCTCAGAAAGTCAAATGAGAGATGGGAACCTGCAGCTCGTATCTGCGCTTGCGCAATTGCGATACAGGTACGTCGAGCCCTCAGAAAGACCCATCAGGCTTACCACTTCTGGAAATTTCGCAAATTCCCGACGGTGTCGATCATTCCTACAATCATTTTTCGCAATGTTGCAGTCGACATCCTTACTAGCTACGGGGCGACCAATTCACGGCAGAGGGTTAGATCCACCATGAGGCCTGCGAGCGTAAGTACGTCCAATAGACTCCTTTCCGAGCAGAGGCAAGCGCTAAACCGCCCCATCAACCTTTAAACTCATGTAGGAGGTCACCTCGTGTTTGAGAGTCTAGGGATCACTTGAGAGCGTCTTCTTTTGCGTGCTCTAGACTCTATCTGTCAAGCTTCTATATGAAGTGGTTGCTTGAACAGCATGCAGTGTTGGGCTAGCCAATCACGATCAACGGTACCTGCTAACAATATATTGAACTCGACCTTGGGCCCAAAAGAAGTTCTCTCTTCTGACAATAGATTTGTTGGCACTGCCATTTCTGGTAGAATGCTACGATCATGCTCTATTTTGAATGTTTAATGGTGGGAACCATGCGTCCGCTGTTGAGTAACTTCATTGCTCGTAGTATTAGCACCTGAGCCAATTGCGATTTTTGCGTAGCAAGATTCTCCTCGTTATACCCCTCCTGGTCCCACAATTCTGCTCACATCCTCTGATTGGTTTTTATGTAAAGCGTGCTGAATTTGTTAAGTCGTGCATCACTTCCATACAGCCCCCATATCCTTGGACTGGCTATACGCTGTCTTGTGCTCAAGGCCTTCGCGGTCCAAGGACTGTCTTTGCTCTCTGATTTCAGCCACAATGGGACTCCTCAAGGTCTTCAACTCAAAGACTGCTACGCCAGTGCCACCAATGCCTACGTGACTACAGTTGGAGAAGATCTCGACACCTCTGCAGAATGGCGCTAGGCCGGAGATCCGCATGACGAGAAGGTCCATGGCTCCATCGACGCAGCCAACGACCGCAGTAGCGAACCTCAAATTCGAGATAATGGCGAACTTCCTGTCGCGGGAACAGTCAAAGCGGAAATGGGTACGAGACTTTGAATCTAATAGAGAGGGTACCTTTATCCGAAGAGGGCAGGCAGACTATGTGACATACCCACCAATTTTGGGGGATTCTGGATCAGAGCTATCCAACGCTATTTCAGCGCTCAACCCCCAAGTCAGTGTCTTGGATCATGACCTAAGTCTTCTCAGTTGACAATCCTAGTGTGCAATGACAATCGCCTCTCGCACGATCGAGACCTTCCTCAACTACAACCCTCAAGCCATCACCGTACCTCTCAACGACACTGGACTCTCAGTCCAAGTTGTCCCGACACTGAGTGACCTCGCAAGAGCACAAAAGCTGCGATACGCGGCTTTCGTGGCTAAAGTGGGGTTGTTGGTAGTCTGGGAGGACGAACCCATGCACCTTGTCACTCGTGCCGCAAATATCGAGCAGAGATTAGCGAACGTTAAGTGGGCGGAAGTCGTTTTACAGGGTAAATCTGCGAATATTGGGGATAAAGGCCGCTCGCAGATCAACGTAAAGGAAGTCGATCCGGAAAATGGGGAGATTATGCCTCAGCATCGTCCTACGCATCTTATGAACACTGTCCTCGTGGCGTTGACGTTGATCCTCGTCGTGACTGTGCTCGGTGCTGGCTATCGAGAGCTTGCTATCGGGATTGCGAGTGACAAAGGTTGGATCCGCCTTGCTTTCATGGCTCTGACGCCCATTCAAGTCTTCTTTACCTTGGTGAGCAGCCCCTTCACTCCACCAGATTAGCAGAAAGATACTTACTGTCTTCACAACAGTTTTTCGCTCAAGTCATCATAGGCTGCTTCGCCCAAATCCTCGGACCCTGCCGCCAAATGAAACAAAATTCACGCTTCTACTCTGCGAAGAAGTCGCCACGTCTCATGGGCGAGCTACCACACGTCACCATCCCATGTCCCGTCTACAAAGAAGGCCTAGCCGCAACAATCAAACCGACCATTTAAGTCCATCAAAGCGGCTGTATCGACATACCAGCTGCAGGGTGGTTCGGCGAATATCTTCGTCAACGATGATGGCTTGCAGCTTATTAGCGAAGAGAAGCGACATGCGAGGATTGACTTCTATGCTGATCATGGTATTGGGTGGACTGCGAGCCCGTCACCTGGCGTTGTCGTTAGAGGGAAAGCTTTTGAAAGAAAAGGGAAGTTCAAAAAGGTAAGTGTTCTAAGACTCTTTTTTGATCAATTTCTGGCTAACGAGCACAAACATTCTAGGCATCGAACATGAACTACGACCTCATGCTCTCCTGCCGCGTCGAAGAGCTTCTGACCGATTACATCCGCCCCGAGCAATGGACCGACACAGACGAAGCGGCAATGTACGAGCAAATCCTCTCACAAGTCCTCGAAGAACGCCCCGAAGCCTGGGCGGACGGTAACATCCGCATCGGCGACTACATTCTCCTCATCGACAGCGACACTCGCGTCCCCACCGACTGCCTCCTCGACGCCGCGTCTGAAATGTATCAATCACCCGACGTCGGCATCCTGCAATTCTCATCAGGCGTGATGCAAATCTCGCACACATACTTCGAGAACGGCATCACATTCTTCACGAATCTGATCTACAGCGCCATCCGCTACACAGTTGCAAACGGCGATGTCGCACCCTTCGTTGGTCACAATGCACTTCTGCGCTGGGAAGCACTGCAGCAAGTCGCAGTCTACGACCAAGATGATGCATATGAGAAACTCTGGGCCGAGGATATGGTTAGTGAAGACTTCGACATGAGCTTGCGCCTCCAATGCCACGGCTACATCATCAGGCTCGCCGCCTGGGCCGGCGAAGGCTTCAAAGAAGGTGTCTCGCTAACCGTCTACGACGAACTCGCTCGCTGGGAGAAATACGCCTATGGCTGCAACGAGCTACTTTTCAACCCGATAATCTACTGGCCGATCCGTGGGCCCTTCACTATATTATTCCGCCGCTTCTTGGTCTCGAATGTGCGCTTGACGACGAAAATCACAATCATCAGTTACATCGGCACATACTACGCCATCGGCGCCGCTTGGATCATGACGACGGCAAACTACTTCGCCATCGGCTGGTTCAATGGATAGCTAGACAAATACTACATCGACAGCTGGAAAGTCTGGTTCTCAATCGTCATCGTCTTCAATGGGCTCGGTAACGTAGCCTTAGCAACGATGCGATACCGGGACGAAGATCATTTCGACCACGACGGCAAGCCCGTAAAGCGAAAAGGCTTCTTCGGCAATGGTAAGTCTCCATATCCCATTCTCTCTCTCGAGAGAGAAACCAACTTAAACCTACCCCAGTCCTCCTAAACTTCAAATGGACCCTCCTCCTCTGCATCTTCCTCGGCGGCCTCTCCCTCCACATCTCCTCCGCCCTCCTCGCCCACATGGTCGGCTACAACATGACCTGGGGCGCGACCGCCAAAGAAATCGAAGCCTCGAATTTCTTCATCGAAGTCCCCAAAATCGCCAAACGATTCAAGTTTTCAATGTTCTTCGCGCTGGTTGGGATAGGGGCGATGGTGTTTTTGGCGTTTGGGCCGGATGGCTGGGTGCCGTATTATTGGCGTATTAGGGATTTTGGTGGCGATTTTACGGTTGGCGACTGTGATGGGGAGTCATTTGTTGTTGCCGGTGGTGTTGAATCCGGGTTTGATGATGTTTTCGTGGTGAGGGGTCTGTTGCTTAGCGACGTGTCGATTGGCACTTTTTAGACGAATCAATGATGTGATAATGGAGTGTCAGTGGTTTGATAGATGTGAGGAGCGATCTAGCTGATATGGATTGTTTTGGCCATATAGAATAATCTAACATAATGAATACGAACGTAAAGTCTCAGAGACCATCTAGAGCGCATATACCTGCTGTTCTTCTGCAAAATCACAACTAAGTCGAACCGTATAAAGATAAGAGCGTAGGGGCCATGCTTCTGAACAGGCCCTGGTAAAAACGCGGATCACTATGCGGTAATCCCATCTTGTGTGGTACTCGTACCAATTGACTCCATGGACTTGGCTGAGCAATCGCTGATTGGTGAACCAGGTCTGCTTTTGCCTGAGCTGACAACATGACTGTCTGCGATCGAACTCGACTCCATTGGCATAAGATCAATGAGTCTAGGAAGTCTTGCCGTCCCAATGTCTGTTCACTTTGGCGGCGTTGTTCCGTCGCTGCCCTCAGCAGTAAGTGGAATCCCTGCACAAGGCCAGGCTCACTATGACTCTTGCTTCCTAAAGAAGGCACATGCGATGGGGCACCTTCCTCTGTATTGTCACTAACGGGAGGCTTCGAATCGCTTTCCACCTCCCTGCCCCCTTCTTCTTTGCGATGGGCTTCTTCCCACTCCTTTCTCCACGACTCGGGTGTAAAGCCAGCAATTCTGCAACGTTCTAGAAGCGCCTGTTCTTCCTCAGTCCTCCCATGACGATGCAACACAGCCGCAAAATATAGTGCTTTAGTCTTCATGTCAGAATGCGCAAGCCCATACTTCTCTTCGTAAGCCCCAAACCATCGTCTGGCTAGCTCTTCTTCTTCTTCGTTCTTCCCACGACTATCTAGTATGTTCAGCAGAACGACTGCTGTCCTGCTTGCGAACTCATTCGTAAGACCATGTTCCTCTTCCAAAGACTTCAGCGCTCGTCTGCACAATTCTTCGTCCTCTTCGCAATGTAGATCTCTGTCTAGCACGAATTCCCATAGCGTTAGTCTCGTAATCACTGTCCTCTCATGCCAGAGGCCAATCACATCTTCTTTGGAGTCTAGCGCTGCTTTGTAGTGGAACTGAGCGTCTTGGTAGCGTTCTTGGGCTAATCGTAAGTCTCCCAAAGAGAGCCTAACCCAGATAGTGGTATAATGCTCTCGGCCGGCCGTTACAATAAAACCAGCTAGAGAGTTGGTTATTAAGGAATCTGCTTCTTCCAAACGTCCCTGCCTATGTTTCATGTCGCCAAATTCGGACATAGTCCAGAGAGTTTCAATATGGTTTGCTCCCAGTGTTTTGGTCAGTCCGATCAAGACTCGTTCAAAAAGTGGCCCGGCTTCCGCATATCGGGACTGGAATTTAAGCAATCGAGCTCGCTCCACTACTGTCCCCATGGTTTCGCTATGCTCAGGCCCAAAGACTCTCTCAGTAAATCTCAAGACATGGTCCAGAAGATCAGATGCTTCTTCGTCTCGCCCTTGGACTTGGTAGATAAATGCAAGATGACGCATCGCCTGTAGTGTCTTCAATCCATCCACTCCGACGGTTTCTTTAAAGCCTCTCACCGCTCGCGACTCTCGGCTTCCACGAATTTACACTGATTATTGCGGATGGAAGCTAACATCTCTAAGCATATCAGATACCACAGTTCATTGGTACCAAAATGGGTTTCCCGAATTTCAATGACCTTCTTCAGTACTTGCGCAGCTTCTTTCCAGCGGCCTCGGAGGGACAGGTACTTCGAAGCCTCTATGCCGGCCACATGGAGGTTCAGCTTCCAATGTTCTTCTATATCGTTCATTGATATGGCGAGCGCTTGGTAATGAGGCAAGATTTCCTCATGACGCGGCCAAGACTCTGGGAATGTCAATTCGCTACATTTATCAAACGCACCATTGACCACCCTGACTGCAAGCTGAAAGCACACTAGGTAAAGTTCACTCTCTCTTTTATTGTGTCGTGCCATCGACTGCACAAGGTCATGTATGCGTAGGCTTTCACTGGAACGGTGGACTAGCAGAGATGCTTCACTTAATCGCTGTAACGCTTTAGCAAACTCCACTGGATCTTCTAGCAAGTGCAAAATCTTGATGCGACACGAATCCCAGTAGGTCAGCATTGGTATCGACTCTTCATCCATAGTGTCAGATCCCACTTCCTCTGAGCTTGAGACGTGTGGTTCGTTTGGTTTTCCAGCCGAACCGCGACCTACTCCAGCTCGTAATCTGTCACGCAGACGTGGTTTGCTGGGTTTGGGTGGGCTCGGTGCGGAGGGCTTGTCTGCACCAGATAGCTTTGCAATGCTGCCTTTGTGGGAGAAAGAAGTGCGAACAGCTTCCGCACCCTGCTCGATCATATCTATGGGAATATTCTCGGGGTCAAAGAAGCATAATATCTGGAATAAAATGCTTGTCACAGGGGAAGATGTTTCTAATTCGTCAAATTTGGCCGCGAAAACGGCCATGACAGATGCTTGTTCATAATGTGATAGACGGTTCTCCCACTTGAGTATATCAGTCTTGCGTTGGCCTTGATACAATTCCAGGGTGGCACTAAGAGATTTGCAATTCTGATTGGCGAATGAGGCCGCCTGGTTTATAGCAAGAGGCAGTCTCCCAATACTCTTGACCAATTCTTGCGCCTGCTCGAGGTGTGTAGAATGGTTTCCGTGATTAGACTCCTCGAGTTCCGAAAACAGAAGGTTCACCGCATCATCTTGACTGGGCACTTCTAGTGATAGGACGAATTTGCGGTCGACCAAAGCCTTCGCAACATCAAGGCTTCGAGTGGTAAGCAATATCGATCCATGCCCGTTCCGAGGTAGGTGTTGTCGAAGAAAAGGCACAGTGTCCTGATTCACGTTGTCAAGGACCAGAAGCCATGATTGCTCAGATCCCACCTTCTCCAACCACCGCTGAGCAGCTCCCATTCTCACGTTCTGATCGGTGTGATCTCTATCGATGTGATCCACGAGATCTAAGATCTTGGAAAATCCTGCAACAATCTTTTCAGCAGTGGTGGCAGATATCCAGAATATGAAGGGCTTATTATTGGAAGTGCAAGTGGTGTACTTCAATGCAAGCTGGGTTTTTCCCAAACCAGGCATACCAGCTATGGCACATCGAGCGGGAGTTTTGTTATCTTTGGGTTGTAGATTCGTCCTCACATGATCAAGTTCTTTCGTCCGGCCAGTAAAATGGTCAGAGAGAAGCCCTATGGGAGCGTCATTGAGTGGAGCGATGGGAGACTTTTCAACTTCGTTCGGCTGTCGAATGTGATGTCGGACCTCTCTACGGAATCTTTGCTGTCTGTCGTTCTCTAGACTCATATTCTTCCCAATCTGATCAGTAGCATGCATATGCTCCACACTCGCCGCCTGCTTAACCGAGTTTCCAGCTTTGTTCAGGCGTCTGAGGCATTCATCAATGTCACTCCGAAGGGAACTCCCGGCAGCTTGGCCCAGATTTCGAAGAGAACCACGGCCGAAGATCTTGAGAACGCTTAGTGCAAGGAATATAATTGACGCATAAATCTCGGTCAAAGGTCCCTTTAATACTTGGATCTCCGACTGGCCGTAGATTTTAGTCGTCACCTCCAGAAGAGGTAGTGACTGTCCGATACTCCCAAAGGTCTGTGCGATGGTCTCGAAAGTGTCGGCTACATCACGGGCAATGACTATGACAAATTTGAGCGAGCCCCATAGCATGCCGACAATGTTGACGCCGAAGGCCTGTGGCATTGTCTGCGCCAGCATGTCAATACAACCTCCGTACCGCTTCAATCTAGCTAAAGCCGATTGGACGATGGGAGCGATGTCCTTCCGTGCTTCGAGTTTCGTCTTGAGTGGAGCGAGCAGATCATCGGTGTTCTTGGTGTTCACTATGGTGTCGTAGTACTCATCTGAGAGCTTGCCTCTTTCGTGCAGCTCTGTGACTTCCCGTAGAGCATCGTTGTATACAGTCTTGAGGGTGAAGGTCTCTACTGCCGGGTCTGAGGACGAGCATGATGTGGTGGACTGTAGTAAAGCCATAACTTGCTCTCAAGCAGGTCCCGCTGGTGAGAAGCCTAGTCCATCGAAGAGATCGTGAAGTACGGAGATGTTAACTTATTAGTGCCATTTTACTGCTTCTCGCCCGCCTGAGTAGACTTCGAGGTGGAGAGAGTTGCGTTGCGAAGAATTCAGCCGGAATGTAACCCCGCAAATGTAGCATCCCAGGGCGTGCATTAGGGTGGCTCACTGTGTCTGTGACTTCTGCCATTGAGCCCGACGGCGTTTTGGGCATTTTCATCACAACGACAAGTTTGGCTTATTAGCTGAGAAGATTGCTGCATCAGAGAAGGTTCTTGGTTGGAGTTTTGGGAAGGAAGCTACCGTCAGCGTTACTTTTAGCTTTCCATATTAGCGTACACCTATGTCCTAGGGCAATCGTGGCACCGAGCAATCTCGCTCACATCTACGGTGCCTGTGGACCATGCAAGATCAAGAACATTATTATTTGGAAGCACCTCGATCCAAGCATGGTTGTACAGAATTTCATTACGGCTGAGCTTGCCCTTGGGCGAAGCTTTATGGCTTGTTGCAACAGGCTTAAAGAAACAATCCCAACTCCATACCACAGAAAGTTCCAGCAATGCAGGAGTATGTGATTCGCAGGAGATGTCTTGGAGGCATCGTACAAGGTCCCAGAACTTGACTGGGACCGATTGACAAGTGTATTGCATGTTCCCGTTTCACTTCTTGTCCTGGACCGTTTCAACACGCTCGCTCTACCATTCGACCACTAATGACTCTTCTTCGTTGCCACCACTGCACACAAGTTATTAGTCTCCTTGCTTCCTCGCAATGCTAGAGAGGTCCAACTCACCACTGGGAATAATGATAAGCAATAACAGCACAATTATTCCCACAATAATCCAGATCCTCATCTTCATGTTCTTCCACCACATCTGCTTGCGAACGCGATTGGCTCCGCGACGGAAACCTTGGGCGGACTGGTTGAGGTTCTCTGACTTGTCTTGGAGTTGATCGATGTGCTCGCCGCGCTGAGCCACAGACTCCAAGTTCTTTTTCATGACATTGACGGTGTCGTCGATTTGCTGTCGAGGAAGTGTATTAGCAATTTGCAATCTAAAGGTATCTTAGTAGCAGAAGTGGAGAGGAGCAGCATGCGAGCATGGTGCGGGCTTGCTGTCTAAGGGCATCAACCAGGTATTGATTGCAAATGGTTCCACAGCTCAAACAAAGCCGTGCCAGATCGGGCTGCAAGTCAACTCCTTGGTTTGACTGCAGCGTTGCAACTGTTTGCTTCAAAACTTGATGCCCATGATGTAGCCCCAGCCACACGACCACCAGCGTCCAAGCATGCACAAAGGTTCCAGTAAATTCTAACAAGACATCATCAATGGCTTGAACGTACCGATTGAATCGCGGCGGTCCTTGTGTTGCTGCCCTCATATTGCCCTGCTCCTGACTGCCCTGCGCCACCTGAGGGGATGTAAGGGTCGTATGGTTGCTCACGGCCTGCCATTTCTGCTGCGTAGGTCCGAGAATATGTCGCGATGGGCTTTTAGTACTATGAAGCTTGCTAGACGTAGGTAGAGGCTAGTGCGTTCGATGGAATGTTGCTTTGAAGAGGTTAGGTGTCTGCAAACAAAGCCGAGCTTCACTGACTTTCAGGTCGTGCGATGGTGGACAATTGATGTTTGATCGATCAATGAGTCTCTGCAATGCTTCTCGATAGTGATACAACTGTCGCAGCGGAAGGAGTGATGGGGTTTGGGGTGCCTAATGATGGCGATGTAGAAGGGTTGGCGTTGCTGATGAAAGCGCTCTCAAGCTATTTTGGGAGTGGCGGCTTGGCTTGTTCATATTAGAACTCCGGACATGACATCCTATCCGTATAACTTGAGCCTCAGCCAATTCATCCTCTTCTTCCAAGTTGTACGATTTTTTTGTTCAAGTCGATACTTGGTCTAATACGTCAGATAAAGCCTAGGCTAAGCTCAAACTGCAATTGCCTGGTTTACTTGCTGTCTGAGGCTCTGAGATGAAAAAGTGACGGATTGGCGGCGCTTGCACCCCTGAGTGGGTCACAACCCTGAATCGGTCACCCTGTGACAACTCTATAAAGTAACCGGGCATTTGAACGTTACAATTCCGCGTACATAGTTGTATTAATTAGTAATTCCTACCAGTTTTGTACCAAAGCCTATATTCATACTCGTATACTTCGCAAGTTATATTAATCTAATCGTGTACCCCCTAAGAGATCCCTAGAGATAGACCCTGGAGTGAGAAATCCGAAAATTCCGGGTTCTCAGCCAGCCCTACAAAGTGACCGAGTCAGGGGTGACGCCTTCTACACCCCAGATACGGAGAGCCCGCGTCAGGCCGGAAACTCTCTCAAAGTGCCAATTTTACCTTGGCCCCTACAGAAAGCACAGTCTTCATCACCTCGAAATTACTTCTACCAGTAGAGGCTTTATGCAAAAAGCTGTGCTGTTTCTTTGTTATAAAGAGTGAAAGAAACGAAACATTCCAGGGCGTCGATAAGGTGTCGCCGACTAACCGGTTCGCCCCTAGCAACCCAACAACCGCTCCGCCGCGTGATCTACAAGTAGGATCTTCCTAACTTCGTACCCAGGGAGCCATCACCTCAGCTCCTTATCCATTCTTTGCTACCTCTACACATCCTGCGCATCTGTCACTGCAAAGTCTGCGGTCGACATCCACTCGTTGAGTCGAACAGTCACTCGCTCAAGCTGCAAGGAGTAGGACAAGTCTTTTGCGACACGGCTTCACTCAAAGATCACGCCACGTAGAGAACATACGATAGCAGGAGCTGGGAGTATTACAGGACGGAGAAGCACTATTATACGAGCCCAGAGGAGCCCCTTATACATTTCGCGAACAAATTTCCATCTTGGACGCTGAGGACATGATACTGTGGCCGCTGCTGTCAGACCTACGCCGCAATCTATCTTGAAGATTGCCTGGGACTAAATCAGAAAACGCTGCGAAAGAAGAGTTTGGCCAAATCTCACTCATTATGAGGCCTCTCTCAGGCCGTGGAGGCTCATGCTCGTCATGGCTTGTGCAGACATCCCTATCACTGCTAGTTGGCAGCAGCCTCACCTCCGCCATCACCCTAGACCTTACCGATCCTAGTAGGTTATCTCCTGTTCTCGAAACACTTGTCTAAGAAGAAAATCGTGGGCTGACATAGACCCCTACAGATTCAATCAAGACCGCTGCAAGGACTGTGGCCCACGGCATGATGACCTACTATACTGGCAACATTACTGGCGACGTACCAGGCAATCTGCCAGCACCTTACTACTGGTGGGAATGCGGAGCTATGTTTGGCGCCTTGATTGACTACTTCTACTATACAAATGACAGCACATACAATGACGTGGTCACACAAGGAATGCTTTTCCAAGCGGGCCCAGACAACGATTACATGACACCCAATCAGACGAAGACGGAGGGCAACGACGATCAGGGATTCTGGGGCATGGCTGCCATGGCTGCTGCAGAGCAAAAATTTCCCGATCCACCTTCAGGCAAGCCAGGGTGGCTGGCTTTGGCGCAGGCTGTCTTCAACACTCAAGCTGCTCGGTGGGATACCCAATTCTGCAATGGTGGACTAAGGTGGCAGATTTTTACCTTTAATACCGGGTACGACTACAAGAATTCGATTTCCAATGGATGCATGTTCAACCTAGGCGCACGACTGGCACTGTACACCGGCAACGATACCTATGCGCAATGGGCCGATAAGACCTTTAACTGGACTCAAGCTGTTGGTATGATGGATAACAATTACCACTTCTATGACGGGGCGCACACAACTCTTAATTGCAGCGATATCAACAAGCTTCAATGGACCTACAATCCTGGAGTCTTCCTTCTGGGAGCTGCCACCATGTACAATTACGTACGTTTCATCCCTTAGCTGGTACCCTGCCCATCCTCCAACGCCCCTCACTAACATCACACCTAGACCAACGGCTCCCAACTTTGGCATGATCGCGTCACTGGCATTCTTAACGGCACCAACATATTTTTCCAGAACAACATAATGTACGAAGTAGCCTGCGAACCTATCAATACATGCGACACAGACAACTACTCGTTCAAAGCATACCTCTCGCGCTGGATGGTCGCCGCCACAAAGTACGCCCCTTTCATCTACAACGATGTCATGACCTACATATCCACCTCTGCCGCTGCCGCCGCCCTACAATGCTCTGGTGGCCCTAATGGGCAGATGTGTGGTCAGAAGTGGACTCAAGGCGCGAAGTGGGATGGCACAATGGGGGTCGGGCAGCAGATGAGTGCGTTGGAGGTCATACAGGCGAATTTGATCGATACGGTCCAAGTGCCTGTCACAAATAAGACCGGTGGTACTTCCCAAGGAAACGCAGCGGCCGGTGGTGGCGGAGGGCGCAGCTCATCAAATCCGGCGCTCGACACCAGCGCTATGACTACGAAAGACAAGGCTGGAGCTGGTGTGTTGACGACGTTGGTATTGATATCGGTCATTGGAGGCGCGTGGTGGATGATTGCGTGAGAGCCGTGATGGGCTATACCTAATGTCTTTCCTTAATGGCACAGTGGCACTATAGATGGTCGGCGCTTTGGTGATTGGGCTGGTTGCTGATCAAGGAAGAACCGCATACGCCCGTGGTCAGGGCTGGGCGTTTACTTCTCGTATGCATTTTCTAGATGAGGGCGGAGTGCACGTTTTGCTAGGGTTAGTGGGGCCTTGTGGGTTGTTTAGAATTACAAATTTGGGCTTGATGCCTATTTATCTACTCTACTGTGCTTGACGGTGAGCTTTGTGGTTGCGGATCTTATTCGCTTTTGCACTTCTTATCCTAAATTGCCCACGTGAAGAGCCTGTTCACAGATTTCGAGTTAGTGTTCTTGTTTACGTGCCATTCACTCTTGTCACAGTATATGCGTGGTCTGCTAACTGCGGCGTAGTTGAGAAGTCTCATTCTGCCACCCCAATAATAGTTAACATATGTCAAAAATGAAACCGAGTTTGTAAGAATGCTTTTCTGGACTCCAATCTAGAATGTATATATAACGCCTTGTGGATTCTAATCTTTCTTATCTAGCCTCCATCTAGCCACTCTAACAAACTAAGAGGTATCTTGTCTCTTCCATTATCCAACTTGTACAGTCGCCTCTCTTTTTGTAGTAATAGCTTCTACCAGTGGCAGCAGCTATATTAGCAGCTATTGCAGTAGAGTACAAGTTGATACATACACTAGCAGCCACTCTAGTGGCTTTTCCACCGACCAACTTTCTGATCATTATGAAAGTTATTATAAATGTTAAACACTAGGATAATAACATCAATGCTTCTGTAGGAGGCTAGGGCATTGTAAACCGCTTTGTCGAGCATGTATATGACCTTAGGGTTTGTGAGAAGACAAAGTAAATGCCGCGGACGTAGTCGGCTTGTCCCAAACCGCCTTCAAAGGCTGAATTCTATCCAGCATCCTCATCTCCATCGGGCTCAACCGTGCTTTCTAGAGGAACGGCCAGCCGCACTCGAATTTCACTAGCAATGTGCTTCCAATCGCACATTGCTCCCTGGCCCACGTCACCGCATGCCAAAATCTTCCTGTTGAAAAGATATTAGAGCATGGTCAATACTTATCAGTTTCATATACTTTAAGCATATTTTACCTTTGAGGCATCAAGACTTCGTACCATCCTGGACTCGCATTGGCACCGCCGACACCCCATGTATCCGTAAGTGTGGAAAGCTGGTGTGCTGTGACTGGATGGTTCCACATACAAACATTCATTGAGGGTGCGACCAAGATTCTCTTTCCGCTTGCAGAATCGGTGTCCCAGGCGCGAATCACGTTTGTAAGTAAGGAATCGCAGAGACCGTTTGTAATCTTAGCGAGCAAGTCCGCAGACATCGGAACGACTGCAAGGAGGTGTGCCCATCTTCGTAATTCAATGTGTAGTATCTTTGAATTTCGCACCCACGGTTGGCTCCACTCGTCTTCGTCTTGGTGTACAGAGTCAACATTGGGGAGCAAGGCGAGGGAGGCTACTGTAGGTTGCTCCGGAGATTGACCGGCGAGAAAGCGTGCAGCGTTTTCAGTAAGGATAACTCGAATTGACAGATTGGAGTACGTGGCAAACGAGGATATGATAAGTGGGAGCTTAATCACTGCGACGGAACCTGCAGCATCTGGAGTGTCAGTAATCACTATACCTAGACAGGGCTATTCCTAGCTTTAGTATATGAGATGCTAAGACAACTCGAAGTAATCGTTCCCTTTTAGAGTTGTCTTAGGAGTCAAGAGTCTGATTCTAGAAGCACTTGTAACTGTAAAAGCGTAAGAAAAGCTCCGGAAGCTGCTTACCACTAGCGGCTAAGAGAAGATGTTTCTTGCCGTCGTCGAGCGAGCTTGCAATGGTCGCTGCTGGAGATTGTGAAGTGGCTTCGGCCGCGCTGCCTTCGCGTATCGTAGTCATGCTACTCCTGTTGTTGACTTCGCGGTTGAGGAAATCAAATAGATGGAAAGGAGTTGTGATGTGGATGTAAGCTATAGGAGATGGCTGTATTTAGCGGTTGCAAAACTACTGCGAAAGCTTGGCAATGTCCACACATACCTGATCCAAAAACTTGAAATCGTAAGTAATAAACTAAGTTGACTAGCTTACACATGTAAAAAGATAGGGCTTATCGTTACGATCTTAAAGAGGTAGAAATTAAAAAATCTAATTATAATCGATTAAAGAAATCGCGTAGGAATTTCGATTTTCATAATTACGAAACTTCGGAAATTTCTAAATTCCTAAATTAACATATATATATATTATATTAATGATAAATAGATAAATAGTTATTACTAGATCATTAGTATCGAGGGCAGATAAAGTCCTAGCCAATACCTGGGCCGTTTCCCTATGTTTCCCTGGTCGATTGCTCCATCATGTGCTCAATTAGCAGACTTCCAAACTTCATCCGCCCACAAACGTCCACAAAGCTCGCTCTACAACAGCACACAATACAGAGGCGAAGGCTGTCGCAGCCCCTCGGTCTGAGTAAAACCTTGCTTATTGGACGGCTCTAAATCTCGAATAACCATCTAGCTTTCCAGGGAGAGCCTGCGGACGACGGAATTAGAAGTACAAGAACAATATTATAAATTCGCAGTTTGATAGTGTTGAGAGGCTAAACGAAAGCTTGAAAGCCCCTCCTGTCCTGCTCCTAGAAAGAAGGAAACCCATCAGGCTGAGATGAAGAACCCCTGAATCATCCTTTGTAGCCAACCCTATTCCCTGCTCTCCAAAGGTCCACCGTCTGCGCTTTACAGTTTCCTCAGCTCGGTCATGAGTCATACTTGGCCATAATCACAAGGTTCTTGGGCGGGGTGCATGTTTGTTTTCAAAGCGTGCTTGCCCAAGTATTCCTATTCATCATTAATCTCATAAAGCCTGCTTCTTCCCCAATTCAGTCAAGTGACGATGTAAATGAAGTCAGTCCTTCGATCTCACTAGACTGTATATATTGGAAGGTGAATAGCGAGTGGCGTTGGAGCAATGAATGGGTCATAGAAGCGCTCTCTTGGAATATTTTCGGCGTAAGTCATCATTGTCGGCAGCTAAGGCCCGAGCTTATCAGGAGGGGACACCAGTTATTTCACGAAAAACTTATATAGAGATATATAAGGAGATTCAAGATTGACAGCTGTAGCAAAAAACAAGAATTTGAAGGTCCGGTTAGTGTTATATTGCGGAAGCATTCCGCCGGACCACACTAAATATGTCTGTAGCTGTTCATTTCCGAGGCAACCAGAAAACCTCAGATCACGTCGTAAACACAATACAAGCACGCTCATCTTGCCATTCAACGGTGCCAGCATCAGCTCAATACTTCACGCTTCCTCACGCTTCCTCACGCTTCCTCACCCGCATTGCTGAACATGGAGTCCAAGATTACTTCTCTCCTAGGTGAAAACCTAGTGATGTACCACTTTGGCCTTCTGGGCGAGCTCCGCCGTGACTCTTACTCGAAGACTGAACCTTCGAAAGCAGACAGTCATCCTCCTAACGTGAAGCCTAACGAGGTCCTTCAGTCTCTGCAGTACAATTTGCCGTGCGCATGCGTCCTATGCTTGAGTCAGTATAGACTTCACTGGGAGTTCGCACCGACCATCTTGGCCTACAGCGGGAGACTCACAGCAAAGGACGCGATTGTCATCCCAAGGTACTATCGCCAGAGCATCAGCCAGAATAGAGAGCTCGTACGCACCACAATACTATCAAACGGCGACAAGCTGCTCAAAAAGTGGCGTCGGTCGCGCAAAGCACGAGAAAAATTCCTGAAGAAAGCCGAGCCGAATCTGTACCCCAAGCGGCTTCCCCTACTCTATCTTGCGGACCATTGGACTGGGAAGAAAGTCGACCAAAGTCAGAGGAGCGCCTGCCTTGTGCCATATCTGAATCTTGAATCACTTCTCGACGATGCCTCCAACCTGATGAAGCTGTTGCACTACAGAGCTTTTTCGAATTCACATGATTGGCTGCTGTACGATAACGCACAGCTACAGCCTGCATGGAAGCAGGGTGCGGTGACAGAGAAGTTCGCGACCGGATGCATCAGCATGCATGGCGGTGACCTGGGGGAGACGAAAGAATTCGACGGCGAAGAGGTACACCGGGGAGAAGCGTTTGGAACGCCTAGAGCCATTATGATCCTGGAGGCGCAACACCAGCTTTGGGAATTCCTAGCAAAAGTGACTTCAGCGATCTTGGAGGATACCGAAACCTCAGCAGCAGCAGCTCAAGCTGCGCCTCCGTCTACCGCGTCCTTAAGCACAGGTATAACAGTATTGGCACCGGACAGCAAGTGGGTACATTACCTGGAAGCCGAACGGTATCGAGAGACGCCATCAACCTCATTCGGATCGGTCTTCGCAAGTCAGCCATTTTCAGCGCCTCCGCAATTCAACATCGATGCACTCCTTGAGACAGCAACGAGCATGGCCGCAGAAACCCAAGACGAGCTTTGGTCACTCCAAACAAACCCAGAGTACTTTTTTGAGCGTGCGAGTTATTACGAGGGACACTGGTATGATAGTGTGCATGAGTCAGGAGAAGACTACACCGATCGACTGAAGTACGACAATGTTGGATACATCATGACTTTGAATGTACTGTACAAGGCTCGAGATGCGCAGTGGTTAGTGGACGAATGCCAAGCTGCAAAGAAGGAATTTCTCGATTGCGAGCTCGACATTGAAGTCGGCCGGCCATTACCCTCAGCTTATGAGTACGCATTGGCTTCCTTGCACGCAGGCTTGATGAGGAAGCGATTGTTGGCGCAAGATTCCCTAGGCAGACTCGTCACGAGATCTCCTCACTTCCGCTCAATTTTCAAATCGTCCAGTGAGCCAGACGGCGAAATCTCCACAGCGCTCAACGAAGTGGAACTCGAGAAGGATCGTCTTGGCTGGTGTCTCTGCCAGTTGATCAAGGATCCAGATAATTCACCGTCTTTCGAGCCTACCTTGGTGCTGCAATACTTGGACAAGCTGCTTGCATCTCAGACGCCTGAAGAACCCGAGAGGCTCGACGGAGAGATGTTTCGCTGGCTCTCAGATCTTACAGCTATTGAGAACATGCTGGATCCTTTCCAATATCACCAACCTAGGTTTTGCCCAATGAGTCCATATGGCTCCTATGGAGAGAAGAGAGAAGCATGGCAGCTGGTTAACGAAAACCTACAGAAATTCTATCGCCATGATGTGGCCTCCAAGATAGGCCTCGGTGCATCGCTGAACCCGCCTAGTCAATTCCGCGTCCCCGAATGCAGGAAGGACAAGAAGTGGCTAGCTCAGCGGGATCGCGCTTATGCAGCTGTGAGCAGCATCTGGAAGAAAGCCAGGGAAGGATACCAGCAGATGTATGAGGAAGCATCGGTACCTCTCAAGACCATAGAACCACTACTAGAGCTGATGAGGCAGTGCGATTCATCTGATCACACCGCACTCCTAAGGCCGAACGGGAGGAATTATTGGGCCAGCTACAGGCGGAAAAGGAAGAGGCCCGCATCGCAGCCGAGGAGGTTCAAGCCGCAGTAGAGAAGGTCAAGGCAGCGGCGAAAAAAGCCCAGGCCAAAGCAGACAAGGCTCAGTCCGCGGCAGAAAAGGCTCAAGCCGATCTGGAGATAGCGCAGGAGATAGCTCAGGCCGAGATGGAAGTCGCTCAGGCTGTGGCAAAGAAGGCTCAAGCGAAAGCACACCTGGGGCCCACTTCTGGGTCAGAACCATCTCATGAAGCCACAAAAGCCCCGCCTGTACTATACACGTTGAAGAGGGGCTCTATCACGCAGGAGATTGTGAGCATCATGTTCCCTGAATCTCGCGACGAGTCGATCAAAGGCACAGTTCCCTGGTCGGACTTTGCAAAAGCGATGGCCGATTTAAACTTCAAGATGAAGCCTGTCGGTGGCTCCATGGTCACCTTTCAAGGAGAGATCATGTTACCCACTTCCTTAGCGCCGCAAAAGAGGAGCATACTCGTCCATAGGCCGCACCCTGGTAATGAGATGACTCGAGTCAAGGTGCGTAAAGAGGGAAGCCGGTGTTCGAGACGATTTCTCTGGCAGAGAGCGAACTTCGAAATGGAATGAACCATGCCATAGTCTGCTCGTGTTTGGCGCATGTATCGTTCGTTTGGGTTGTGTACGAGCAGTGAATGTTCCAGTTTTGTGGTTCTACAAGCGTGTATCAAGACCAATCATACTGTTCGAAAGCATCGTTGCTGGAATTACTAGTGAGCCTTAGGGGACCGAATGCATTCAGCCAGAGGGTGGTTGTCGCTCTTGGTTCGCTTTGGTATCTTCGAACACGTTCAAGACATGCCTGTCTTGCTTTCCCCACAATTGCCACCCACACTCCCACAACCCACATATGGTAGGATCCGTCCGCGTGTACATCTCTTGCACCTCCCACAACCCAAGTCGCTCAAATTCGATTTTCGCCGCGGACTGCCATGCCGCATTCAGCTGTCTTGCAACTAACATTCCCTCATTCGAAGCATGCTTGCTGTGTCACACACGGGCCTGTCCGCATTGTTCTCTTCGCCAACCAAGAAGGCAGTTTTATTGAGCAAGTTGTTGCAGTTCGATGACACTAGTAATGGTAGGTGGAAGAGCAGCTGGACCCGGCCTGTGGCAGGAGCAGCGGGAGGTGCTCTTATTCAGCCACGAGTCCTGAGCGTTGGATGAAGGTCTCTTGCGGGTCTACTAGGGATTCATCAGTTTTCACTCTACACAATTAGATGGTGCCCATATACGAACCCGTATCAGCTTCCCACTTCCCACTTCCGTCTTCTGACTCTGACGCTGGAGAGAAGAGCATCTACACAAGTCGCTCTATCCTGCGTCAGCTCGGGCTTGCCGGCGCGTTAGTCAAAGAAGTAATATTGATCCTAGTCGAAAAGTTAGGCATAATCACGGCAGACCCAGGTGTCTTTGTTGTTGACCCAGGACTCAGCAAGGTACTTGGGCAATGACCTTTTGAATTAGAATAGCATCGAGATTCCGGGGCGGGTTCGAAGGATGATCGCACTACCGTACATATTGGCGACCGTAGATTAGCGTCAACTCGCGCGCTTTAAAAATTAAGGCCACGCAAAATCTACTACTCATACAGAATTTTACGGAACCATTAACGCCGACGCTAAACGGATAGCCCGCGTATTAAATTTTAGGTAGACTAACTATTAAAGTCGAGTAAACGTATATATAATAAATTATTCGTATAGTAGGCCCGTATTAATATTTTAATTAAATAGAATTAAAGCTAGGCTAGGGCCTAATTATAATATAGTATATAAACCGCCCGTCCCCCGCTTTAATAGAGATATAGTTATTATTATTATTTTTAAAATACTTTTAAAAAAGTCTAGAAACGATAGTAATAAAAACTCTTTACTAAAGAAGCCCTCTCCTAGGAAACTATTAAGACTCTCTATTTAATATTTTAATATAACGTCGATAGGACCTAGGTTAATACTCGTAGAGAGGAGTATTAAGGATTAAAGAATAATAGGCTTCGTATTAATATTAAATAAAACTAAATAAATTTAATAAATTTAATCAATAATTTAATAAACGTTTATATTTAGAATTTATAATTAAAAGTTTTAAAGGAAGTTAAATACGAAGTTCCTATTTATTAAGAAAATACGTAGTTTATATAGAAGAAAGAAACTATACTATTTACTCGTTTATTTACTTATTTTTATATCGAGTAAATAAATAGTTAAGCGTTTACCTATTTATTAATCTATATACTACGTCGAGTAATAAATAGTTTTTTAATATATTAAATATACTAAATCTATTAAAATCTTTAGTGAATTTTAATCGTAATATTACCCCTCCCTTTCAATTTTCTTTATTCTTAAAAATAATCCTATATCTTTTTATTAAATAAAGTAATGTAATAAATTATAGGAATAAGTTATTTCTAAAGATTTTATAATTATAATTATATATATATATTACGCGATATATTAAACCGAATATCGATCGTCGAAGTACGGGGAGTATATTAAGACCGAGAAAAAATATAAATCTTTAAAGTTCGTTATTAATTTCTTAGGAATTAATAAAACTCTAAAGTATTTAGAATATAAGGAAAAAAAGATTAAGATTATACGAGAAACGGCGAACGAAGTTATTAACTAAAAAAATATAAAGTTAAAAAGACTTCGCTAATAAAAGAAATTCTTAAAGGAGCGTAAATAAAAAATATTTAATAAAGATATTATAAATATAGAGGAATTAGAGCGCCTAGAAGAACTAGAAAAATTTAATAAAATAGAGTATACGGCGGCCTTAGTTTTATATCTTAACGAATTTATATATTTAAGATTCTTTTCGTTAAGGACCCTCGACTAACTCTTTTATATCGTTATTTTTAAAATTTCTTTAAAAGTTCCCGATAGTTAATTAGGTTCGTTAATAATTTTTAAATATCTTCCGACTCGTTATAACTTTTTTATTTAACGAGGTAATTCTAATTTTTTTTATCTAGAATTTCTTTTACTTTAAACTCCGTTTTTTCTTTAATCTAGAAATAAAAAATATTTTATAAAGATATATTAAAATCCGCTAGCTCTAATAAGGATATATAGAATATTAAATATATTTTAATATCGGTTAGAAGATTTAGTTTATAATTAACTAATTCTTTATTCTTCTTAATCGAAAATAATCCGATTTTAATATAATTTAATTTCTTATTTAATCTTTTATTTTTTATATTTTTTATTAAAAAATATATTTTATCCTCCTTCTTTAATTAAGGATACTCTTTTCGATATTTATTTATTATTTTCTTAGTCCGAGTATTTATTTAATTAATTTAGGCCTATATATCCTAGTATAATATTTTTATATTAATTATATAAATTAGGGCTCTTTATACATTTAGTCCTTATTTTAATTCGAGGAATATATTAATATATTTATTATAATTCGCGAAGAATAGTATAAATTTCGTTATATTAAACTATATATTATTAAATATTAGTTAAGTTATAGGTAGAAGTTTTATTTAATTATTTTATTTCTTATTTACGTAATATCGTAAATATATTTTTATTATTTAATTCGTCCGCTCTATCTACCTATCCGTCTATAAGGAATAAATAATTAATATTCGTAATTTAGTTCCGATAGTACTAATTAATATTTTTTAATAGTTAGAGGTAAATTATTTATCTCGGTTAAAGATAATCGACCTAGGTATTTTATAATCTCTAATAAATCGATTTAATAGTACGAAGGCGATTTATTCGGCCTTATAAATTTCCTTAATTAGTATTATTATTACGTATTTATTAAGTTTATTATAGATTATTATTATAGAATTAAAGATTTCCGATATAATAGGGTCCTTTAATCTTAGTAATTTAATAACGAAATTTATTATAATATTATTTTATAGTATTTCCGGTATTAAGATAAATTAAATTTAACTATATTTAATATACCTTATAGACTTATTCTACTAGTATTCGATATATTCTTTAATATATTTTTCGATATACGACTTTAGTCCCGGCGCGTCGTATTCTTTATAAATAAATTTTATAGTTTTAATAACTCTAGGGTATCCTTAAATTAAATTATTATAATAATCGCGAATAATTTCTTTAAGATATTCTTTAGGAAGATAAGTTTTTTTATTATATTTTAATAGTTTAACTTATAGTTATTAACTTCTTAATATTATAATTAAAGTATCGCTTTTATATTCTTTCTAGATACTATTAATAATCCTAGGAATAAAAATATATAGTATCGCTATTAATTATTTTATTAGAACTAGCGATCCGTCCTATTATTAAATAAGGACTAGTTATATTACTACGTCTTTATCCTTTATATAGTCTTCTCGCCTATTAAATATATCGACGCGACCGTTATCCTTTTTTAAAATATAAAAGATCTTGAATTTATATTATTTTAATAATTTTAACTACTTAATTTATCTTCGGTTTAATTATTTTATCGTCGTAAAATTAAGAAGATTTTTATAATCTATAAAAATAGTAAGGTCTAAATAGTTTTCTATATATACCTATTATTATTCTAGTATAAATACTACTACTAGTAATTCTTTATCGTGGATATTATAGTTCTATTCTATTAATAATATTTTTCTAGAATAATATATAATAGGGTATTATTTATTTTCTCTTTATTAAAGTATATAAGCGCTTATTATTAAATCCGAAACGTCGGTTTTAATTCGAGCTAGTTCGTTACTCCGAAAAGAATATAGTATTAACGGTTTCTTATAGGTCTCTTTAAGTATTTTAAAAGATTATTATTATTCTTTTCTTTACTAGAAGGCGATATTCTTCTTTATAATATCCGTTAATAATAAAACTTTTTTAGAGTAGTCTTTAATAAATCTTTTATTAAAGTTCGTAAATCCTAAAAAACTCTATACCGTTTTAATATTATATAATATAGGTTATTCTTTAATACTTTTAATTTTCTTAAAGTTTATATAAATACCTTTAATATTAACTATAAACTTAAAGAATTTAATTAATTCTTTATAAAACTTATATTTCTTTAATTTAAAGAGAAGTCTAGTTAATAATAAATAAATTAGGATATTTTATATATATTAAATATATTCTTCCTTATTAGTAGAGTAAATTAAGATATTATCGAGGTTTATAATTATTATTATATCTAGGTATATTTATATAATATTATTAATTAATATTTAATAGGTTATTAATACGTTAGTAAATCCGAAGAGTATTATTAAATATTTATAATAATCGTATTTAGTTCTAAAGATAGTCTTCTACTCCTCGCCTTTTTTTATTCGAATTAGATTATACGCGCCTCGAAGATCTAGTTATATAAAGATTTTTATTATTATAAACCAATTTTATAACTCGTTAATATTTAGTAGAGGGTACCGATTCTTTACCGTAATATTATTTAACTTTCGATAATTTATATAAAGTCGTAGACTTTTATTCTTTTTTATTATAAAGAGGATTAAATAACCTATTAATAATTTAGATTCTCGAATAAATCTTTTTTTAAAATTCTCGTCGATATACCCGCGAAGTACTCCGAGTTCTTTTTTTAATAAAGTGTAAATAGGTCTAAATCTCGGTATTTTATTAAATTCGAGTTCGATTTTATAATCCTATAATTAATATTTAGATAATACTTTTATAGTTATTTTTTTTTAAAAAAGGTTCTTTTATTATTAATACTCTTTAGGGATATTAGAAGGTTTATTTTTATTTTTAAAAACTTTAATTTATTCACTTTATTAATTTCTTTAATTAGTATATATCGAGTTAGATCCTCGTATAAAGTTATTCTTATACGAAGATAAAGTATTATAGACTTCGACCGGGCTATAGTTTAACTTCTTATTTATAACTATTCTTTATAGGTATATAGGTATTATATTAATAATATCTTTAATATACGGAAATATAAATACTCCTTTTATTTAATTTATTATTAGATTATATTTCTTTAACTAAGGTATTTTTTGAATAATATAATAAATAGTTATTCCTATTATATCGAAGGTAATTTCCTTATAGTAGCGTTGAATAATAATTAGTAATAGGAATATTTTTTTATCTACTCTTCTTATTAATAATTTCGACCCGTCGGTTAATTAAAATTTATATTATTTTTTCTTTTTTTAAATTAGTAAATTAATTACCTAAGTTATTATTCGAGATATAAAGTTATTAATTATTCTTAAATCTATTATTATAATAACTTTATATCCGTTAACTTTTACTAGTATTTATATATATATATTATACTAAACTAAATATAGATATTATTCTAGAGTTAATATATTAATCTCCTTATATTTTCCTTTAATATAAGGGACTAGTTTTTTCCCGATAAAGATAAAAATCTATAGTACTCTTTAGATTTAAAATATCTTTCGTAACCTTCGGTTAAATAATAGTATTATTCGTTTTAATTATAGTATTTTATCTCTTTACTATATCTTATCTAGTTCTATAATTATAATTATTACTTTTTATTATAATTTAAGAAGATTTAATTCTCCCTTTTCTTAATTAAATACTACGAATAATTATTTTTTAAATTATTATTCTATTAATTATAACTATATCCTAGTTTCGCGATATATTTTCGCTCTCTTAAACTATGGTAATAGTATTTATAATATTCGTTTATATATACTAACTAGTATATTTCCCTATATCGTGGGTAATATTTATTATAGGTATAATTAATTTTAAAAGACTATCTTTTTTCTTTCTTTTTATCTTCGGGTTTCTTTTTTAATATAATAAACTAGATTTTAGAATTATCGAGGTAGTTTATTACCTAAAGTTATTCTTTAAAGTTTATTATATTTTATTTTTATTTCTATCCTTTCTTTAAGTTCTCCTTTAGAGTTTTATTATTATTATTATTTAATTCTTCGAGCTCTCGAATTCTTTAAACGATTTCTTTTTTAATATTCCTCTACTTCTCTAGTAGGTCGTTAAATATAATATTATTTTATATTAAATCTTTAGGGGACCCGGTTACACTATCTAATATCTCCTTTTTAAATATATTTAATTATTATCGATTTATTATATTTTTCGAATAATAATTCCTAGCGATATAACCCGGCTTATTATAATTATAATAATTTTTTTTTTTTACCTTTTTATTATTATTTATCTTTTTTTTAAAATCCTCTCGTAGGTCTCTTTTTAATAAAATCGAGTTTTATTAATATATAATTATACGGGTTAAGTTTTTTATAGTAGTAATAATTAACCGAATTATATTTATTACTATAAACTCTTAAACGTTTTTATCCTTTAATTCCTCCGTTATAATATTTCTTTATTATACGTTCGTATAGTTTATTATTAATTTTAATTATTTATTTTATAAATATATCGAGGTTCTTTATAATAGTTTTTACTCGTATAAATTCGTCTTTTATATTATCTTTTAATCCTCGTCGATATATTATTATAAAAGTAGTATCGTCCTAGTCCGTAAATATTATATAATATTAAAATTATACCGAGTAATTGGACGTAGACCTTCGTTATATTAAATATTAAATAATACGAATTATTATACTACTTTCGTTAGATAGTTTAAATATATAGCGAATCTCGGTTTTAAACCTAAAGAAGTTTTCTATCTAAAGTTTTATTAATAAATTATCGCTATTATTTATTACTTTTATATAGTATTTTAGGAATAATTTAATTTATTTCTAAATATTACCTTTTATATAGGTTATTATAAAGGTTATTTATTTAATAACTAGTATCGTATTCTCGTTAAATACGAAGAATAATTAAAGTTATAATAGCTAGTTATTAAGCTTCTCGCGCTTTTTATAATAATAATCTAGGCGGGCGACCTTAATATAATCCCCTTCTTCTATAATATTATATTTTCTAGTACCGTTTTAAGTATTTAAGATTAAGGTTTTTATTAATTTTAAAATATTTATCCTAAAAGTATTTAAAATATTAAGACTCTCCGTTTAATACTTTAATATAACGTCGATAGGACCTAGGTTAATACTCGTAGAGAGGAGTATTAAAAATTAAAAGATAATAAACTTTATATTAATATTAGATAAAATTAAATAAATTTAATAAATTTAATTAATAGTTTAATAAACGTCTATATTTTGAATCTATAATTAAAAGTCTTAAGAGAAATTAAATACGAAGTTTTTATCTATTAAGAAAGTACGTAGTTTATATAGAATAAAGAAACTATATTATTTACTTATTTATTTATTTATTTTTATATCGAGTAGATAAATAGTTAAGCGCTTACCTATTTATTAATTTATATATTACGTCGAGTAGTAAGTAGTTCCTTAATATATTAAATATACTAAGTTTATTAAAGTCCTTAGCGAACCTTAATCGTAATAAAAACGACGCTCGTTTATATTACTAAAAAATACTACTATCGATAAAGCCGCTTTTATAACTCCTTTATTTATTTAATAAATAAAATTATTTTAATCTCGCTTAAAGTAGACTCCGAGTTATTTAAAAATTTATAATTTAACTTTAACTTCTTTTAAGACCTTAATATATTTAAAATTTATTATTAAGAAACTAGGTAATAATTTTAAATAGCGAGTCGTTAATAAATAAAATAACTCCTAGTTTAAATTAAATTAATTTATACCTCTACCGCCTTAAAGAGTTTTTATAACTCTCTTTTTTATAACTCGAAAGAGTTTCGGTAAATTTATAAACTAGGTTAAGAATTAGGTTAAATATACTTTTATTTTTATACCGCCGTTATTATTTAAGCGTAGTTTATTCTTATAAAGAAAATCGTTCGATAAAAATAAAAATAAGAATAAGGAAAAAAATAAAGAGCGAGAAATATTAATAATAATATTAAGAATAATAATTAAATTTACTACTTTTAAAGCCGCTAAAGTCTATAAAGCGGTTAAGGTTATTATTATTAAAATTATTAAATTAATTATTATTAAAACTACCTTAATTTAAATTATAATTAAAGTTATTAATATTTTAATATTTTTAAATAAAAATAGGCCTACTAAGTTTATTAAAAAATTTATAATATAAGTAGTACTTTATTAAATATATATTTTATTATATTAAATAAAGAAGACGATTATCCTTTTTAATAAAGTAAAGAGCTATAATATTAATAATTTAAATCTATTCCTATTAAGGCGAGTCTTAGGAGTATTAAAAGAAGATTATTAAATATACTTTTAACTATAGACTACCTATATTTCGGGTTTTTATAACGGCGATATTCGTCGGTAAAACGAAAAGTGGCTCGATCGTGGCTTAGGGCGCTCGACGGGCGCCCTAGGAGCCTTAAACGCGACACCTATCTACCGACTCGACAGGCGCCCGAGGCATACAGCTAAGGGGCTTAGGGCCACTCGGGCGTATACCGAGTAAGCCTAAAACCGCTACTAACGGGTATTAAATTAGGGGTACGCCACCAACTTTGGACCCCCGTCTATGGCCCCTATTTATGGCTATGGCCCTATTCCATTTATAGCCATGGCCCTATTCTATTCATGGCCATAGCGTATTCCATGGTCCTATCGCTGTCGCTACCCCCTAACTATCACTGTCGTACTTATAAACCCCTGACGTATGCCCTGGCGTATGGCCTGCGTATCACCCCCGCGAGGATTTCGCCTGAATCGATCGATTCCGGGGATCAAAACTTACTGGCGTTAGAGGTAGTTCCGGGGGGTCGCTACCGTCGATAGGGGCGATTACAGAATATCAAAATTTTAGGTAATAAATCACGTGATTTTCTAAGGCCAGGGCCCTTAAAGCTCCGGGTTTAAATTACGCTCGTTAGGAGCCCGACGCGTGTCTTATAGCGGCCTCAGGCGCCCGGGGCCGTTCGGGCGCCCCGAGCCTACCTCGGGCGCCCGAGGCAACTTACCTAATGGCCCCGAGCCGCTAGAGCCGGTTTTCGATTTACCGACGTTATTATATAAGAAACTACCGGCGACGAAATAATATCCGTAGACTATAGACGAGGATAATAATTAATATATTATCGAGGGTTAACTAGATAAATTCTTTATAAATAATAAAAATAAATTTAAAATAGAATTACTACTATAGTTAACTCCTTGACAAGAGGTTAATATAATAGTAAATAATATAAAAGATATTTATTATTCTATAGAGGATTTGGCTTTAATATATTAGAATTCTAATTTTACCCTAGTCTCGATAGGGCTAGCGGTAGGGCTTAGCCCGCTATTTTAGTAAATATTTATAATAATACTTTTATTAAAGTCTACCCCGTAATAAATCGTCTTTTTTAAAAGAAAGAAGTTAACGCCCTCGTTAATATATTTATATAGGGTATCGTAAGTAATAACGTAAATAGTATCTATATATAGAAGTAAATAAGTAAGAAATATATATTTTAAATTACCGATTAATTATAAATAGGCCCGTAGAGTCTTAAAACTTAATATAGAGCCGTAAAGTTTAGTATTAAAATCGCGATAACGAGGTAAAGCGATAGGGGGGTATAGAGATAATATAAATAATTAATAATAAAAGTCATAATATTAATAAAATAGGGGCGTATATATATAGTATTATAAAAGTATTAATACTGAAGGACTAGAGCCCTAAATATATATTAGAAAAGTAAAATTTTAATATAAATCTAACTAGTTAAGGAAAGTCGTTTAACGGTATTTTTAGAATTAAAACTATTTTAGCGCGGAGCTAGTCCCGATTCGGCTAAATAATTACGTAATTAATATATTATCCGAAGTTCTTTCCTTTATAAATATACTACTTAATTAAGAAGTAATAATAACGAGAAATATATATTTAAATTTATATAAAAGAGTATATAGGTAATATACTACTAGAATATTCGGGTTATATAACTCTACGTACGACTAGGCGAATAATTTAAGATTATTAAAAAGTAGTTTTATTAATTCTCGGTATAGTACCTCCTTAATATTATCGTAGTACCCGTACTCTAAATAGAGCTCGATAAGTAGATTTAATATAATAGTTATTTCCTAGTAAAGATAGGTAAAGGGCGATAATATAAAAGAGAAATATAATTATACTTTTAGAGTTATCGACCCTAGAAGAAGAATTTAATTTAGTATCTAGCCTACTATTTATATTCTTTAATAAATTCGTCCGCGAAAATATTTTTAGTATTTATTTAACGGTCCTATATAAATCCTTAGTTTTTCTAAAATAGGAGGTATTCGATAGCGTAACCCTTCCCCTTTTTAATAACGCGGTTATCGAGGATATATTTTAATTCTTATTCTAGCTTTAAATTATCTCGCTCGGTTTCTATTATTTTAAAATTCGTAGGTCGTGGATATTTAAAAGGGTCTTAATCTAGTAATAAATACTACTCTAATTATATTATTAAAAATACGTTATAAATCTTCTAATTTTCCGGGATATTAAGGCGGTATACAAGCCTATCGATATAATTAAAAACTTTAAATAGACTAGTTATTTATTAATTATATTTACGACTAGTAGATTTATTTACCGGAATATTATAATCTTTATATAAATATAATAAGGCCTAGTCCCCTTTACGAAAACATTAAGAATAATAAATATAATTATAATACTCTTTATTATATATTTAAATAAAGGTAATTATATCCGAAGTTTAAATATATATTAACTCCTTTAGTAAAATATTATTCTCTTAACTTCCTAGATCTAACGTATTATTAATAGTAAAATCGAAAACTACTTTATTTAGGGTATAGTTAATAGGCTAGGAAAATATATTATTATATTATATAATTATAAAAAGTAGTACTTCTTTTTATACTTTAGGGTTTTATAAGGTAGCGATCTAGAATTATAATCTAATTTTAATAATCTAATTTATACGCTCGCTTAATTCATCCGTTTATAAATAATAGGCGGTAGAGAATATTAAATTTACTCTAAACTTATTAAAAAGAGCCTTCTATAGGGTATTTATAAATTTATAATCGCGGTCGGAAAGAATAACCTTCGGAATACTTTAGTCTATTAAATATAAATAATATAAAAATATATCTACTTATTACTTTACTTTCTATATTAATTTTCCTAGAATCGCGGTCACCTTTCGGGAGAATTTATATATAATAGTTATAATATTATCGAATTCTTCCTACGAAAGGGGTAAGGTTAAAATAAAATCGATAAAAATTATATAGAAAAAAGAGGGCGGTATAAGAATAAATTATAATACTTTATAAAACTTATACCTAGGAGTACCGAATAATTAATATTATAAATAATATCGTAAATACTCCCCTAGTTTCTTATTTAATTTATATATATATTAATACCTAGTTATTATTTTATAATATTTATATCTTCCTATATATAAGTTAGAATATACGACGTTAAATAAAGTTTTAATATATAAAGAAGGTATATATAGGCGCTCCGGTATATATACTCGATTAATAACTAAATTATCGGTATATTATATTAAACCGTTATTCCCCTTCGAAAAAAAAAGATCTACGACGTCCTCGCTAATTTCTACGTTATAATTAAATATATAATTTATTTTAATCTAAAAGTCGTTATTTTAATACCTTTAAAATAATTCTTATTTAAACTATATATTTATTTCTACTAGTATATAGACTTTATATATATAGACTTAAAATATATTTAGCTCACTTTCTAAAAAGTCCTTAACTACGTTTTTCTACTATAATCGGGATAGGGTATCTAGTACTATATATTTAATACTAGGTTTATAATAGATCTTTATATTTTAAAAATACTAAATATAATTTAAAGCCCGTACGATACGTAAATTAATCTTTACTATAGATAAAGTAGTTATATTTATTTATTTAACTATATTAAACGTAGCTTTATAATTAGTATAGACGATTATTTTAGAGATTAATTCGACTATATATTTAACTTTAATAAATACTTATATTATTTTTACTAGTTTTATTTTAGTAAATTAATAGCGTATTTCTATATCCTTAAAAAGTCGGTTAAGAAAAAGGATAGATTAAATTTACTTCTAGTCGGGATAAAGATCTTTTAATTCTTTTATAATATAATAAATTATAACTTCGTAACCGAATTTCTTACTAGTATTAAAGTCGATAAATAGTTTCTTTTTATTATCGAAATAGTATAGAAAGAAAGATTTGGAAAGAGTATTCTAAATAACTTTAAACGAACGGATTTCCTATAAAGAAAGTGATTTAAAACTAGTCTTTTTAATATATTCTTATTATTAAATACCTATAGGGAGAGTTTTATTTAATAACGCGGTTTTTTTATTTTATAAAGACTTAACTAAAGTAGTATAATCTTTAATATAATCTTTTAATTAACTAGTTATTCCTAGGTATATTTTAAATATTATTAATATTTAAGAGAAAACTAGTTATTTAATAATTATAAACTTTTCTTTAGAAATTAATAACCCGAACGAGTTAACTTTCTAATTAAATAGTATAATTAATAGATAACCGATAAACGTCTTCTTAGGGTTAATTAAAATATTAAATTTAACGAATAAAGAAAATATTATATATAGGTACTAAATATAATCCTCGAGGGTCTAAGAGAATATTATAACGTTATTAATATATACTCGGGCGAATATTTTATAAATACGTAGGATCTAGTTCATTTATCGTTATATATATATAAACGAGTTTTTGTAGTAAGAATACAGTGTTAACGAAACAAGATACGCAAGAATTATAGTATCAACGAAATAAAATAGTAGTTAAGATTTAGTCTTAGTGTATTATATATTATTTCTTCTATTTAGTAGTACGAATAAACTACTATCTTATACTAAGGTACTAGTTCTTATACTAAGGTATTAATAATTATAAAAGTTACCTTTATAAGTAAAGGCCTTACGTCTTTAAGGCCTCGAAATAAAAGTATAAATAAGAATAAACATTATAATCGTTAATATAATTTATTCTTTATTACCTCGACTTAAAACTATTATATATATACTATATTAATAGGAAGATAACGATATTTTTACTTAAAGTCGTCGAGACGGAGATTAACCGTTAGGCTATAAATACTAGATAAAGGAGTATCCGTAGTCTTTAATATATTTATTATAGTACCTAGCTAGGGTTCCTAGTTATCGGTAATTAAAATATCGGTAATAAGGTATTCGTTATAACCGATAGTAATTATAGTAGTTTACGTAGCCTTATTATCGGTAATAGCTTCGATAACAGCGCGATCGTTATAATTTAAAATAATCTGCGCGGTTATATCGAATTAATTATATAATTTATCGCTCTCTTTAATAAGTTTACCGCCTAGTACGATATCGGTAGTTATTTATTATTTAAATTTCTCTCGATTATATACTCGTTCTAAAGCCGGATATCTTTTAATTAACGAGTTTATATTTATATTAATATTAGCTAAAAGATTATTAACGAAATCTTTAATACCGTTAATATTTTTAACTCTTTAGATTAATTTTACCTATTTACTTCTAGCTAATTAATCTTTAGGTATTTCGATTTCTACGGAATCGAAAAAACCCCGTAGTAAATAATCGACCCTATATTAACCTAAGAGGCGGGTATAGTATTAAATAAAAATAGTATAAAAGACTTCTAGGATTAATAAAATATGGATTATTTTATTATTAATTTTAATAATAAGGCCTTTTAAGAAATCTACGTAGTTATATAAAATAGTATTATTATTTTCTAGGAGGTTATTTCTGGCTATTAACGCGTTTATATAGTTTTTAGATTTAGCGAATACTTTTTTAGCGATCTCGACTAGGGATTCCCCTTTAGTATTATTATTTAAATCCTCCGACGATATAGAAATATTCTTAATCTCCTCTTTTATTTTTAACGGCTTAGTTTATTTATTAGGTTTTATTTTCTTCGAGTATCTTATTCTTAAATTAATTATATTCGCTCCCGTAGTTTTAGGTAAAAAAACTTATTTTATTATACCCTTTTTATTTATAGTAGGGCTAGTATAATACGTATTATTTATTATAAAAAGTAGTTCTTCGACGTCCGTAGTAAGTTAAGCGCCTAGGTAAAGAGTAATACTTCCCGATTAATAATATATTAACTCCGTAATTTAATTCTTATTAATTTATAATAAAGTAGAACTATCTTTTATTAAAAACGATACGATCGTTAGCGATTTACTCGTTATTATAGAAATACCTACTATTATCTACGCTAAAGGGGCTTTTTTTATATTTAAATTAACTAAGGTTTTATCCCGCTTAATCTTCTCCGCTATATATTTTACTCTCTTTTATTTAGAGCTTTTAAATATAGTAGAAGAAGAAATAATTTATTTAAAAATATTAATTATAAGGAAAATCGAAGTCTAAGACGTAATTTAAAATATAGTTAAGAAATCTTCTTTACCGATTTCGACCTATTATTTTATGGCCGTAGGTACCGTAATTTTCTTATTTATTTACTTCTTCGAGGGCGTAGATAAAATAGCCGTAGTTTTCTACTTTAAAGAATTTACGGCTTTAGTTTCGGTAGCGACTTTTACCTTAAATATTTCCTTAATCTTATTTAATTCTTCTAGTTATATAATTAGGTCGCCGGATATTTATATAATTTTAATACGCTTCTTTTAACGTTCCTACGCCTCGATATTAAGTAATTTAATATTAACTAGCTAAAAATTATTATTATCGATTAATTTTACGAGGGAGGTTATCTTTAAAATCGACTTCTTCGGTAGGAATAATTTCGTTATTAATTCCTTTAAAGATTTCTTTAAAACCGAAAACTTTTTTTCTACTTCGGACTCGTTTTTATTACTCTCGTTATCTTTATTAGACTTTTTAGATATCGACTTCTCTTATATTAAAAACTTCTTCGAAGTCGTAAGCTTCGTTACCTTCGGGCCTTTTTTATTTAGTTTCTTTAACGGCGTCGAGAGCTTCTTTACTTTTATTATCTCGTCCGCCGAGAGATAATTATATCCTTTTACGAAGATATATCGGTTATATTTCCCCCTTTTTATTAAAACTAATTAATCTAGCTTCTATAATAAGTTCCCTTTATCCCCGTATAATTAAATATAATTAAAAATAATCGCGTATTTTATATAATTATTCTTTATTAATCGTATTATAACTAGCTACCCGTTATTTACCTATTTAAATTATAGATTATTTCTCGAGTTAAATATCTTTAACTAGTTCTTAAATCGCGTATTTAAGGAAATTTTATCGTATTAAATAACTAGCCCGGTTTATAATAAAGAAAGATATCTACCCGTTAATAACTAGGTATCTTTATCTTCCGTTATATTATATACGGGCTTATTATATAGTAAATTTTTAATTTCTTCGTTATCGACTCTATTATCGACTTCGTTCTTAATAACTTACTCGTCGTCTACTTTATCGCTCTATTTAAAAGTAGAAGCGCTAGATTTTTTATCTTTATTATTATTCGTTATTTTAATTAATTTAGTTTTAGTTATTTTCGCTACTTTCTTTATCTTTATTTTATTAATCTTTAGGGCTAGTTTCTTCGTAGCCTTTCCTAAACGTAATTTAGTTATATTATAATTAAAAACTTATTAGAACGAAGATATCGTATTATACTCGATAAAGACGAATAATATAAATAAATAATTAATTTTAGGATTAAAAGAGGAAAGATATATTAATATTATTTAGTATATAAGATACTATAGTTAAGTAATACGATAGTAGTAGTATTTATTAATCGTATCGAGCGAGAAAAAAAAACGATTTATTATTATTTAAATAAGTTAGAAATACCGTATTAACGTAGCGGGGCTATTAAGAAATTCGTTATTATTAAATAATAAAGTTATCGTCGCGTAATAAAGCGAAAATAAAATAAAAATTAATAAATAAATAGAGTAATATCGTCCCTTAAACTACCTATGTAATTTATAACGATTTTATATTATAGTCGCTAATTACGCCCTTTATATTTTTAAGATCTTAGTTATTATATTATATATTCTAATAGGGCCCCTAGCCCTTTTATTTAACTAGGTATTATATTATTAATTTCTTTCCTCGTTCTAAAAACTTCCTTATCCTTTTATCTAAAATATATTTTATTTTAAAGTAATTATTTATATCTTTATTATTATTATCGAGAATAGTAATCTACCCGACCTCTTAAGAACGGCTATATAGATCCCCTCCTAACGGAGTAGGTTTTAAGGCGGCGACCGAAATAACGGGGTAAATATTTATTATCGACGGTAACTCTAATTTATAAATTAAACCGTTTATTCGCTTTAAAATTTTAAACGGGCTAGCTCTTTAATTCGAAAGTTTATAATTCTTTAAACCCGGGATCCTATAACCTTTATATAATTTTAAAAAGGTTATATCCCCTTTTTATATTATTAAGGGTATATATTTATTATTATATCGAAATTTAGTATTAATCGTTATGAACGAAATCGCGTTAACGGCTTCCTTCCGGTTAACGGTTTTAGTATCGGTAAAATCTATTCTTTTTATTATATCTTAAACCGAAATTCTATTATTAAGCTTTATACCGTAAATAATCTTATTCGGTAAAAGCGTCGTTATTAAGTTTAAAGAATTATTTATAATAAATTATAAAGTAATTACGAATTTATTTTATAAACTATTAGGGTAGTATATTAAATAAAATTATAATATTATTTTTATAATCTAATTTATTCGTTCCGATTAGCCGTTAAATTAAGGGTAGTAGGTAGTAAAAACTATTAATTTAGTTTTTAATATTTTAAAAATTACCTTTTATAAGCTTAAAAGAAATTTAAGGTCTTTATTAAAAATAATCGCCTTTAGAATTCCTTAGTCGGTAAAGGCGAGAAGTAGCGCGTTTATTTATTCTTCGGCGTTAAATATATCTTTCCTTAAGACCGTAATAACTACTTTCGAGAATTTATAAATAATAATTATTAGATAATTATATCCGTTTATAAATATAAGGAGCGTTATAATAGAATCGATAATAACGTAATAATAGATCTTTAATTTTATTAGGATTAGTTTTAAAGTATTATATAATATATACCTCTTTATTTAATTAAGTTAATATTAAGGGTAGTATAAAATATAGCGTTTAAATCTTCGAGTTAAATACCGTATATAATAATTATCGGCGATATTCTCGTATATTTTATAAAATCCTATGTAATTTCGCTTATTATACGCGAGTTCGAAAATGTTCTATTCTATTAATTTCGGGATATATAGGCGTTCCTTATTAATATAGTTATCTTTATACTATATAAATAAGTCTCTAAGAAGGAAAGGAATATTAATATTAATTATATTAATTTCGTCCGTAAACCTTAGGGCTTCCTTCTTAAATCTATCTTTCTTATATATAAGGAAATTTATTACCCTTAATTATTTCTTATCTTTAGAATACGCCTTTTATAATTTAAGGCGGTATTTAAAAGATATTTTAATTAAGGTAAAATAAAAAGCGAAGACGTTATCTAAAATACCGGGACCTTTAACGTCGAGATATTCTTTTTTACCGAGGAGGCGAGATAATATATCTAGTACGATATTTTATTTTCCTAGATACTAACGAATATCGAGATCGTATTATAATATATATTAGGAAGTTTATATTAACCGTAGGTTCATCCTATTAAAAGAGGACGACGATAGTATTATTTATCGGGTAATATTAATAGTTACCGAGTAATTAATAAAGATAATAACTTTCTTTATCGGGATTTATATGAGTAGGTATAGGATTTTCTTTAATATCTAAATTAAGTCTATTACTTTTAATTCCGTAGGCTAGTAGCGCGACTCCGTAGGATTAAGTAGTTTAGATAAGAATAAAATTAATTATATATTAATATAGGGGAAATTATTACCCTAAGGATCTTTTTAAATATAGTATATTATCGCGTTAATTCCGTACGACTTTAATATATCGATATTAATATATAACTAATAAGCTAGATCCCGATAATATAAATAGATTTTAAAGGTAAATACCTTTTATAATAATTTAAAAAAAATTAATTCCTCTTTTATAAATACGAAGTAAGTTTTTTTAAAATAAATCTTTCGCGTATTCCCGCCCTACGACGGCGAGCCCTTTAAAAGCTAGGTTTTCTAGCGTTAAAATAATTTAATAATTTAAGCGAAGTATCTAATATTATTTCATAATTAATTTATTATTCCGATATATATTTCTAAAGCCTATAGTATATTTAGGAAACGAAGTTCCTTAATTATTATAATTCTTTCTTTAATAATAGTTAAATTTAATCTATCTACTTTCTAGCCTAAAAGTATAACGGAGGGGTAAATTAAAAAGGATTTTTTAAATTTAAACGAGATCTTAAGGCCTACGAATAAAGCGAAAATAATTATAAAATATTCGATATACTCGGAATAAGACCGTAAGAAAATTACGACGTTATCGACGTAGTATCTCGCGAATACTTTATACGGGCGAAGAAAAGTATTTATCTTATATTAAATATACGGAACTAACCCTTTTTATTTTATTATTATAACGTTATAGTACTCCGAACCACGGTAAGAAACTATTATAAATTTATAACGATTATCTCTTTTAATTAAGAAGAGATAGAATTATCTACTATAATTAATAATACTTATATAAGTATACTTTTATATTAACGAAATAATATCGCTTTAAAGCGGAAGAGGGTGGTTATTAAGAATAATAATTTTATTTAGACTACGAATATCGACTATAACTTTACCCTTCCGTATCGGCGTTCTCTCGGGGCCTTTATATACTATCCGCTATATAACGAAGATAGGGAAAGCGAATAGGGAAGGCTCGGTAAACTACGATATTTTCTTTTATTAATATATTTTATCGAATTTCTCGTCTACTAAAGTTTTTATATCGGGGCTTAATAAATAAATCTTATAACTAAGTTTCGTATTAAATAATTACTAGTCCGTAGTAAACGGAATCGATAATTACTCGGATTCGGGTAAATTAATTATATCTCCTATATTTTCCTAAATACGAGGGTATTACTTTATAATCTTTTTGATCGCGGTAATATCGGAGTCGTTATTATAAATTATAATTTTATTCGGTAGCTTCGTTTTTATAAAAGGATCGACCTTAAGCCTTAAGATTAACCTCGGATTATAAAGGTTAATAAAGCGTAATATAATTATATTATCCTTATAAATTTTCGCCGTAAGGGAATAATTATTTAAATTAATAAAGTACGCTTTTTCTACCTCGTATTCCATAATTAATCTTATTCGTTAGCGGCGAGGAATAATAAAAGGCGTATTCCCCTCGTTATAAATATTAATAAAGTTAATTATTAAGTCTATAAAGTAAATATAAACTCCTTTTATTTATAATTCGAATAAGAAATCTTAATCCGGTAATTATAATTTCCCTTTTAACGAGATTACTACCGCTAATATAATTCGTACTAGAACTATTTAGCGGCGCTCTAACCGTATAATATATCGGATCCTTATATTATCCCTAGTTATAGATTAAATAAAGATTATAATATCTTCGTAGCTACCTAAAATCATTTAATTATTAAGGAGGTCGATAACGGCTTTCTCTTAACCTAAGATATTTATACCGATAAGTATATTAACTTTAAGGTTATCGATAATATAAAAGTCTCTAATAATTTTAATTATTACTTTTACGTTATCTTTCGTTTTTCCGTTTATATAAAATATAATTAAAGTCTACTTTATAGTTAAATAATAGTTCGAGCCGATACCTTTTAAGGTAATAACTTTATTATAGGTCTATAATTAAATACCGGGGATTCGTTACGTAATAAATACTCTATCGATTATATTTATCGGATACCTAGTATTAAAATATTTTAATTCTCGAATAATATTTAGGGTAAGGCTTATTTAGCCGGTAAAATAATACTATATACGAAATATTATCCCGTTAATTAATAAAGGCGGAGTAATGAATTCGATTATTAATCTACCCTTTTATAGAGGGGAAGATTTAGGAGCTATCGACTTTAATATTATTATAATCTTTAGGATTAAGATCTTCGGAGTAATATTTAACTCGGTATTTTTAGATTTTATAAGGGTAGGACTAATTACTTTTTAAATATTAATCGAGTATATATATTTCCTTTCTTTTAGGTATATATATAAAAGATTATTCGATAAAAAGTTAAATTTATAGTTCTTATAAACGAGACGTTAACTTATTTTCCCCGTAGAAATATAATACGTAATTAAGACGAACCTAATATTAACGTCTTTATTAACGCTTTATTCTTCGTCTATAACACTCTCCTTAGTATTATAATAACTCTTATCGGCGTTTATATAATAATTATAATAATTTATCGGCGGAGCTTCGGGAGAGCCGAAATAATTATTAATAAATCTAAAAAAAGTACCGTAATCCGTATTCTCGTTATTAAAATCATTATATGGCTTATTAAAGTAAATAGGCTATATTTATACTTAATTACCGAAAATATTATACGGTCTCGGCGGGTAGTATAGGTATATCCTACGGTTTTTATAACTCTAGTTATTATAACTCTAGTTCCCGTAGCCCCGATTTTTAACGAATAAATTTTAATTAGGCTAAGCGTTTCCGGCGGTGATTATAAATAATTATTTTAATAGTAATAAAGCGTTTTTTAAAGATTCTTACAGGGGAGGCTTTTAAATTTATTATAATTATTATTACTACTATATCTAAGGTATAGCCTACCGATTTTAAAAATAAACTAGTTAATTATAAATATTAATATAAGGGAAAGAAGGTCTAGTTATCTATTAATATAAAAAAGAACGAGAATTATAAGGATTCGGTTTTATAATAAACGGTCTCTACCTTTAAAAGCCTTAAGATTAAAGACCTTAAAATATTTAAAAATCTTAAGATTAAAAAGATCGATACTACTACTAAGGCCGATAAAGTATTAAATTATAATACCTACTTTACCGCTATAACGACTATCTATCCTTAGGTAACTATTTATTCTTTTTTATATCGCGATCTTTTTCTCGCTTTTTAATTTCTTTTCGATAATTTTTATAACCTTCTTTATCCTTTTAAATTTAAATTTTATATTATATCTCCTTCCTACTCTTAAGCTATTCGATAAATTATTTAATCGAAGTATCGTTTATTAGAGGAGGGATAATAGTCTAGAAATTAATATCGAGGTAATTCCACGCCTATATAACCTATATATACTCTTCGATAATACCGGTTTAAACGGCGTATTTAGTTACGTTCTAGACGTAGATAAATAAGTTACTTCGTTCGGTTATATTCTTTAATATATATAATTAGCGACTAAACTCTTCTAGAGCTATAAATATTATAATCTTAAAATAATTTTATAATTTAGTAATTTAGCGCTATAAACTATTCGGTAGTTATATTATTATATCTTTCTTATCTTAGGAAAGGATTTTAAACTATTAATTTATAACGGTACTATAAAAGTAGTTATTTAAATTCCTCTTTATTATATCTTTACTTTTTATTATAACGAAATCTTAAACTTTATTATAGAAGGTATAGACCTCTTTAAATATTAACTCTTTAAGATTAGAAATAATATTACCGGCGCTTTATAACTCTAGGTAATTTAGATAAAAGAAACCTAATTCGCCGGTACGGAAATACCTAGCCTATTACTATATTTATTAAATATACCCGTCTTTATTAACTAGCCTTTACGGTTTAATAAGTCCCGGAGGCCCTTTAAAAACTTAACCCTAATTTTATAAAATAACTCTAATAGTATTTAATATAATAAATCGTATAGCTTAAATTATAGTATTATATAAATTTAAATCGATTTTTATTAACGGAGGCGGTATTCGTAGCTAGCCTACGGTTTCTTATTCCTACTAGGATTAAGAATTAAATAAAGTAAATTAATTTCCTTTAAGGTTATTAAAACCTCTTTAATTTTATTTTAAAGAGCTAGACTAGCCCCTATTATTATTAATTATATTATCGGTTTAATTAAAAAAAATCCTTCGTATAACGTCGTCCGTAGTAAAAATTAATTCTTATAAAAGGAATTAAAGTATTGATTTTTTTAGAGCTAGTTAAATTATTAATTTAACTAGACTAAATAATAAAGAAAAAGACGGAGCTAAAAGAGAATAAATAGGAGTAGTTAAAATCCGGTCCTTAACTCTTTTTTAAGAATAAGGTAGTTAAGGGTTTAGAATTTCTTCGTTTTTTTTTTTTTAATTATTAAAGTATACCGAATCGGTATAATACTTAACGCCTTTAACGAAAACCGTTAATATTTCCGCGATTAAAGGAGGGTATGTTTAGGAAATCGGAAATATAAAAGGGTTTTCTTTTACGAAACTTTTTTCTTCTTAAATATTAATAAAGGTAGAACGTCCTTTTCTTATAAATAACTCGTTATCTTTTAATACGTCTAATAAAGGATCGTACTAGTCGATAATAAAAAGAACTACTTCTTAAATTAATCTATTAATATTCTTACTATATTACTCGAAATACTTTTTCGAAAATATAAGTAATTAAACCGCTAGAGAGATAATAAATTTTAATAAAAATAGTTTCTTTACCTCCGCGTAGCTTATAGGTAGAGAAAATAAAATAAATTACGTATATTTATAAAGATCTTCTACCGGTATATAGTTCGAAAGTTTATTTATATAGTATTAATTTTTTAAACCTCGATTATATAAATTAAAAATAGCGAAGTAAAAGGTAAAAAGTAAGGGATTAAGAAGAAATTTTTAGGGTTCCTACCTTAACGCGGGGAAAACCTATCGATTTCGTTATAATTTTTAATAGGGTAAATACCGCTTCTCCGCTTTCGGGTAAATATAGGCTTTAAATTATAAGAAAAATAAACTCCGCTCTTAATTCTATAATTCCGGTGCGATTTAATTTTCCTAATAATTAATTATAGTTAGACCGAGATCCTTAAGAAAAGGTAAGAATTTTTTATATAAACGAAAATAGTAGTATATAGTATAGACGGCGGCGACGCTTTAATTTAATATAAATCGTTCTTTACGCCTACGGCCGAAATATAAAGCGCTCTTTATAACCGTAGTATAAATATTTCTTCGGGCTTATAAAGTATATTTATAAACTAATTTATATACCTATAAAAGCCTAGTATAATAACTCGATTATTAAAATTAAAGGTAGGCGTAACTAGAGTAAAGAAATACCGCTATTATACGTAATAATTAAGACGAAAACGAAGCGGCTCGCTTCGTTCGTCGTCGTAGAACGCTAACGGTTAAAGGGTTAGTACTAATATTATAGCTAGTAGTAGATATAAGGATAAATTATAGTTAGTTTATAGTCCCTTAGAATAATTCGACCTATATAAGAGAATAGTAGTGCGGATAATAATTATATCTTCGAGATATTAATAGAGGACTTAATATTTTATAGCTAGTACTTTAAGAGCTAGTAACCGGTCTCCTTCTATTTATAAATAGAATTCGATTACGCCGTTACTACTAAATAATAAAAATATAGTATTAACGAAATAAAATACGTAAGAATTACAATATCAACGAAATAAAATAGTGGTTAAGATTTAGTCTTAGTATATTATATATTACTTCTTCTATCTAGCGGTATAAATAAATTACTATCTTATACTAAGGTACTAGCTCTTATACTAAGGTACTAGTAATTATAATATTTTGAATCCTATTACTATAATATTGAAAGTCTCCTAGCCGCGGTATAATATAATAGTAAATTTATATTTATCCTTAGGGTATACTCGCTATTAATAGAAGAAATTAACCGCGTCGATAATAATAATTTAACGATAACCCTTAACGGCGCTAATTATATTATTCTATAAAAATAAGTAGTAAACGTCTACTATAACTATAGTATTTAAACTTCGAATATTAATAACGGTATAGCTCTTTTTAATACTATCTAATTTTATAATCTAAATAACGAAGACTAGGAAACTAAATAAAGTAGTTTATATCGTCTATTTAAATCGTCCCTAAATATATAGTTTATTAAAGATTTCGTTAATAATCTTCCGGCTCTCGTTATTTATAGGATAAATATATATTATTTTAAATATTTTATCTTCCTAGTCGGCGCGAAGTAATATATATATTTATTCGTTTTTTAGAATATTAATAAAGCCTCCTTCTATCTAGAGTATAAGGAATTTATTAATAATCTTTACTAACTCCGGTTATTTACTATAAATAATAATATTATTTAAGAGGATATTATTCTTTACCGAAGTAATTACCTCTATTAATAGAATAGAAAGCCGGGAATTAATTAGGTTCTTTATATCTTTACCCTCTAAAGACTATTTAAGAAATAATAAATTAATATTAATAATAACCGTATTATTAAAAGTATTTTTAATAAAAGTTTTTTTATACTTTTATAAAGGCCTTCGTATAACGAGCTCCCGAACGTCGTTATCGTTTATAATAATACTATAGTAATTATTAAATTAAACCTCGATTATTTAACCTAGCTTTATATTCCTAGGGATTTTAACGTATTTATCCGTCTTATTCTTTATAAGTACTAATTGTATTCTATCGTTAACGATTCCGGTAAAGAGGTATAGGTTAATATCTACTAGTTTAAAAAAGTAATCTTGTATTAATAAATCAAGTTTATAGACTTCGATAATTACTATAGTTTATAAAGGGATAACTTTTATTTTCGTAATATATACCGGTCGGTTCATATTTATACCTTTTAAATAGACGTCGATAGAGTACTCTATATCGTAGCTACCGATATAAACTATTTACTAAGATATTAATATATCTATCCCTTTAGGGGTTATAACGTTTATATTAATAAATATATTTATTTTAAGATTATCTATAATATAGACTTCCTTAGGGGCGGTTTCGGTTATTATTTTATTACCGCTCTTATTTTTCCCGGGGAAATATAAGGAGGTAACGATATATTTAGAAATAATATAACGATTAGTATTAATACCGGTAACTTAGAGTAGGGTTACTATACTACGGATTCTAATTTTTGGAAGGAAGTATATTATAAATTTATAATCGGCGATAATTACTTTATAGCTAGTATCTTTATAGTTTTTTTCTATTTTAATTCTAGAGTTTAAATTAACCCGAATACCGGTATACCGGTACTTCCTAAATATTTATCCTATTCCCGTATTTTTAGAAGAGTCGTAGTTTAATTTAATAATAAGTTTCTATTTTAGTAATTCGTTATTTATTTTAACTTAGTAATAGGTTTCTATATTCTCGTCTATTACTAAAGACTATTTACTTTTCTAAATAGTATTTATAACTAAATATCTAGGGTAAGAAGTTTTAATAGGGTTCCTACCTAAGCCTTAATTTCTAAAATATATATATAGTATATTTTTAGAAGAGAACGACTCTTTATAGATATAATACTCGATTTATTTAGGCGAATCAATAATAGTTATTTAATAACCGGTTATTTCGTTTTATTTATTATAGTAATTCTTTTACTATTAATCCTAGCTTTATTTATTAACGTAATTAATATTAGGCGTGGATTACTCTTCTATTTATTACTCTATAATATTATTTTCCTAAAAATAATCCTTTTATACCTCGGTTCTATGATAAATAGTTATATACCTAGAGGGTATTTACTATTACCCGAAATAATTAAAATTATAACTATTAATTATAAGCCCGCGGTTTTCTTAGCGTAGTTAAAAATTAGGACGATTCCTATTTCTAGGAGGGAAAGGTATATTCCTAGTATTATTATTAATAATTTATAGTTAAATAGGTAGTAGTTAAATTTAACGAAACTACTACTACGTTTAAGAGATATTTAATATATTCTAATAAACCGGATTAATAAATTGATAAGAAGTAGTTTAAAATAACTAGTTCTATTATAGCCGGAATTAGTTAGGTTATTAATAATTCTACTAGTTTTATCGTAAACCCTTTAGTTTAAGAGGCGGTAGAGGCCTAGTTATTTTATTACTTCGTATTATTCCTAGCTAGACTTCTTCCTTAATATTAAATAAATTAAAGAACTTATCTAGTAGGATATTAAATTTAGACGGATTAATAAAAGACTTAAAATTAGAGTTAATATAATCGTAGATTATAGATATTTATTAATATACGCTAGGAATATCGGCGGCCCTAGTTAAATTAAATATCTTATTTATATATTATTTAGGCGTTTTACTAGTATATACCTAAATGAATTTATATTTACTAAAACGAAATTTATATATAACTTCTAGTATTTTCATTTTAAATTATTTAATAAAATAACTTATTTATTTAGGGCTAGCGAAGGTACGTATTAATACCTTAATATTAATATTTAATTTATTCGAGAACTATTAAAAGATTACTCCTCTAAGATATAAAAATAAAAGTTTTTATATTTCCTCTTCGCCGTATTATTTAATTATATCGTTAACGCGATCCTTAAAGTCGAAAACGTTTTTATATATAGTATATTTTCTTAAAATAAATAGGTTATTCTTCTTATCGCCTTTAAAGTCGAAGAATTTAATCTTTTCGAACTTTAATTTATTCTAGGCGCTTACTCTAATATTAGTATTATTTTAACTAGTTAAGTTATTTACTCCTAATAAACTTTAAAGTTTTATTAAGTTTTTCTTTATCCTAATTACTAACTTAATAATAAAGGCCTAAATCTCTAGCGATTCTATAAATTATATTATTTATTCGGAATCTATAGTAGGCTACTCGGGCTCGGGAGGAGTTATAATTTCTTTATTTTTAAATTCGTCCTCTAAAGATTATTTTTCTTATAAGTATTAACGTAGCTCTTTAGTATCCCTTCGGAAGGTATTAATAAATAGTATTACGAATATTTTATTTATAACCTAGGGTAACTATATAGTAGGTTATTTAAATTTAATATATTTTAAAAGGTCGTCGTTAAATTACTTCGCTTTCTAGGCCCTTCTTAATAAATACTAAAGAGGTACTTTAATAGGAGGATAAAGAAATTATATAATTATCTAGATAACTACTCGTCTAATATTAAAAATAACTTTTATTTATTTTAGGATATATTTACTTAATAATAGGAATTCTTATAAATAGAAAATAAAATTAACTATAATAAAGTTTAACTAAACTTCTTCTAAGGTAATAACTAGGGTAATAATTAATAATAAATACTAAAAATAATAATACTAGGCGAATAATAAAAGTAGTATTAAAAAATTAGTATTCTAGTATTCTTTTTCTATAGCGGAAGCGTAAGAGATATAATTAATAATATATTTACTAGGCTAGATATTTACCTAATAAGTAATTTACTAAAATAAATAACTATATTAATAAAAGAGAAATAAATAAAGGAACGTTTTAAATACTTAATTTAATATTTACTATAGATACCCTAAATAAAAAGGGTATTAAATAGGTTATTTTAATAATTTAATAAAGAGTTTAGAAATACCTATTTAAGGTAATAGAGTATAGTACGGAAATACTAAATAAATATAACGTAGATAAGACTCGCTATCGATACGGAGTAAATTATTTTGAATATAGTAATTAATAGGGAGTATATTAGCCGTTTTAGGGGTTATTTTACTATTTATAACTAATATAATCGTTCTTACTAATATAGAAGAGGTATAGTTCTATATTAATATTACCGTTACTACTATTTAACAAGGGGTCAATATAATAGTAAATAGTATAAAAGATATTCATTATTCTATAGAGGATTTAACTCTAATATACTAGAATTTTAATTTTATTTTAATTCCGATAGAGCTAGCGGTAGAGCTTAACCCGCCGTTTTAATAGATATCTATAATAATACTCCTACTAAAGTCTACCCCGTGATACTCCTACTCTTATAAGGGAAGTATTTACTACTATATTTACTTCGTTATAATTAATCGCCGTTATTTTTTTTATTACTAGCTCTAGTACCGGAGCTAGTATTAATAATTTTACTTCTATTTTATTTAGGGTTATTAGAGGGAATAATCTTATAAATCGCTAGTTTATTATATTAGAGTAGTCGAACGCCCTAAATCTTAACGTTATTTTAATCTAGATTATTCTCGGCCGCTAAATATATAATAAATATAAATATTCGAATAAATATAAATACTACTAAGTTAATAAGAATAAAATATATTATATATTATTAAATAAAGATACTACGGTTTAATAAAGAGTTATTAAACTAGATATTTTAAAATAATTAAATAAAAAGGAATTACTAGCGAGAATAAAAAAAAGGTAAAAAGATAAAAAAAAACATAAAGAAAGAAATAAAAAACGAGAGTAAAAAAATAAACCTATATTATTTAGGTTAATACCGCCGCCGCTAATAAATTATATATATTTATTATTTATTTATATATATATACTTTCTTTTATTTAGCCGGTAACCCCCCCTTTAATAAATATTCGAATCTTTATATTAAAAATTAAAATATAGGTTAAAAGGGTTTTAAAAAGAGTAAAGAAATCTTTTTATCGCTAGCCCTCTCGTTTTATTATACGCGGTTTTATTATTTTACTTTATCGCGGTTATAGTAGTAACTTAATTAACGGCGATATAATTAAATTAATTAAATTAATTAAATTTAAATTATAATACCGCGATAAACCTAGCCTAAAGAATATAAAGAATAAATTATTAAATAAAGACTATACTATAAAAGACGTTTAGGGGTAGAAAGATAACGAGTTCGAATATAAATAAAAAAAGCTAGAGATTATACCTAGAATAAAATACTCGTTTACTCGTTTTACTAGTTAATTTAAATATAAAAAAAAGAAATTTTAAATAAAAAGTATTATTAATTTTAAATATCTCTTGAATATTTTTATAAAAGGCTCGCTAGTTTTAATTAACTATATTCTAGATATATTACTTAATACCGTAGTTAAGAGGCCTATATTAGTAACTAAAAACCATATTATCGACTTAATTAAATATAACGACGACGACGACTAGGGCTACGGAGCGGACGAGGATCTAAATAATTTATATACTTTTATTAATAATTAAGTTACCGAGGGATAAATAAATTAAAATTACCTATTTCTACGAGCTATTCATAGACTTATATATATAAACTATTTTCTTACTTTATATTATTATAGATATTATTATTCTTTTCTTCTTCCTCTTCCTAAATACTTATTTCACTTTTATAACTAATATTTAATTATTAGAAAATATTACTAGGATCTCTATAACTAGTTTATAATTTTATTATTAAATTTAAGAAATAATTAAATCGCCCCTCGTTTACGTATATTTAAATAAATTAGAGTACTATTTTATCTAGTTCTTTAAAACTAAAAATAATATCTTAATAAAATTATAATTAAGTAAATAAAAAGGGAGGTATTCGAGTAAAATACCGGTATTAATATATAGCCTAGCTAGAACTAGATTATAATAAATATTAGTATTATTATAGATTATTACTAAAAATACGTTATCGTCTTCGAAATAACCGTAGCGAGGGAGGATATTATATTCGATAAAATTATTAAATATCGCCGCCGTAATTAAATCTTAATAGATAATTTAGTCGAGGTAACTATTAATAATATATATAAATAAAAGACTTTACCTCCTACTCCTATATAAACTTTAGACGATTAATAGCGTAATATTAATAAAAGTCTAGTTATATTTCCTATCGCTTATTAAAATTAATTATATCGACGTTATATATAAGAACTCGGAATATATTAATATATTTATAAATAGTATTTTTATTTAGAAAGATTAATTAATTAATTTATTACCCTATTAACTTTACGAACTAAATAGTCCTTAAGACCTAATTATATTTACGAGTAATTTATACTAGATTTTCTTATTTTAATCTAGATAATAAAGATATTACTAGATAATATCTTTATTAATAATAATATTATACTCGTTTAATAAAAAGTAAATTATTTTATTTAAATAAACTATCGGCCGCTTAAAAAGATAATATAGAAATTTATATTTTAAAAATTTATTAATCTTCCTAGGCCGCCCCCCTAAATTTTTATTTAATATAAAAACAATACTATAAAGCCTTTATATCGTTATTATCTTTTATAATATATATAGGTTTATATTATAAAGGCCGGCGGCGATATTATCGATATTATATCCTAACTCGAATTCGTATTAAATAAAGGCGCGAATAAACTTTAGAATAATAACGACTATAACGGCGGTAAAGAGGGAGTAATAATAAAATATATCTATTATTGGTGGGGCTTTATAATATTTAAATAACTTTAAATTTAACTATTTAGGGTAGATCTATAGTATATTTACGTCTATATCTTATTCTACTCGACTTTAGTAGTTAGCCCACCAAAAATTTAGTGCGCGGGCCATCCGTTTAGCGTCGGCGTCAATGGTTCCGCAAAATTCTGTACCCACTCACCCAAACGAGGTGGAAAAACCTCGAGAAAATTCCTAGACTTAGGAGAGTGTCTAAAGTTAAGCCTTATCGTATCTTAAGTTCTGCTTACCATCATGTGGTGAGAAATGTATTATTAAAAGTCTGTGTTTTCTGGTGGTTTAGGCGTCGATCGTCTTTTTGCTTGACCGGAATTTTTGTTTTGCGTCCTTGGCTCCACGAACTCGATAAAGCCGCTTTCAATTTGTCAAGTCAACTACATCAAGGGCATCAAACCCTTTTCGAGTAAAGTATAGACAAGCTATGGGTGAGTTTTCGCCGTCAATGTGTACTATTTGACTCTACTGCCTACCCTGCGCCCTCGGTTAATGCTCCATGACCACCTTATTCTTTGGGAGGGTGCAGTGTTCCATTGCAGACCGAGAGTCTCCACTGTCGTGCCTCATCACGTAGCTTTTTCCTCTGGCCTGAAAGAGGGGTTTATCACACAGGTTCGTGTTTGTAACAATATCCATGGACCTACCCAGTCTGCAGGTTTGTCGGACTGGTTGGTATGAGCCATTCACAAGTCTTATCTCGGTACCTTCGACATCTCGGAAGCTTGTGTGTAAGCCCTAGCATGCAGCTAGAGGTACCAGGTTGAAGCTTCAATGCTTGTCTGAGCTGCTTATTTGGTGCTTTAGACCATGGCTGATATGGAATGGCCCATGCAACCGGCTCGGTTATTCTGTCAGTCTGCAAATGGCTATGGTTAGTCTAGAAGGCGGTGGCAGCTCGTTCTCTACGTTCTGACCTGATCAGGGTTACGGCGAAGCGGTGTTGCGTCACACAATGTATTGACCCAACCATTCTAGGCGGGGTGAATACCTTTTAAGCAGCCTGATGTCCTCCCTGTGTTCAAAGGCTTGTGCAACTCTGAATTTGAAATTTCTTCATTCTCTGTACTTACTTTCCCAGCCACCTTTTGCATGTGCATGCCAAGATGTTTTCTCGAAGATTTTATACAGCTCTTACAGTAGTTATCTTGGTGCTCGATGTCGTTTCTGCAGCAAGACGTCCTCATCCAGGGTCTGCGTCACACAGAAAGCAAGAGATGGCACTGGATACAGTGCGAGACGCTACTCATCAGAAGTTCCTGAGTCCACGTGCGGCGAATAGCACTTCTCGATTTCTCAACAATGCCACTGAAAGTCAGTATAACCCTTGTTTTCTGACGGGTATTCTGCTCACAGTCTATAGAATATGTCGTCGGCTCCTTGCCTGATGTCAAGTTTGACATTGGCGAGATGTACTCCGGACTGATGCCAATCAACTTGAACGACACTTCTCGAGCGCTCTTCTTCGTCTTCGAGCCGACCATTGGCGCACCGACAGATGATGTCACCATTTGGTTGAATGGTGGACCGTGGTGCAGTTCTTTAGACGGTTTCTTCCTGGAGAACGGACGATTCACTTGGCAGCCCGGGACATTTGCTCCTGTTGAGAACCCATGGTAGGTCTTCACCTTCTCGCATATTCATACTTGCTGAAGCACTCTAATTCCTGTGTGAATCTTACTAATATGTTGTGCTATGCTGAGGTGCCTGCCCCTAAGCGTTGCTTGGATAGCTAGCATTGGTCCAGGGTCGAACAACCGGTCGGCACAGGCTTCTCAATTGGTGAGATTACCGCTACTACCGAGGAGGAAATTGCCCAAGACTTCATCAATTTCTTCAAGAACTATGAGACCACGTTCGGAATCAAGAAATTCAATTTCTACGTCACTGGTGAAAGTTATGCTGGCCGCTACGTGCCGTACATCTCGGCTGCTATGCTGGACGAAAAGGACAAGACCTACTATGACCTGTCCGGTGGGTTGCTCCCGCTTCCGGCAGGAACTACTGTATTGATACTGACTCTCGTTCTCTTTGAAGGGGCATTAGTCTATGATGCTGTCATCGGCCAGTTCTTATACACCCAAGAAGAAGTCGTTGCCGTAGCTTATGTCATAGCTAATCAAAACATCCTCAACCTTAACGACACCTTCCTCGCCACCCTCGAAGGCCTCGACGAGTCATGTGGCTACGCTGCTTTGAGAGAGAAGTATCTCACCTTCCCTCCACCAGGCAATCATCCCTCCAATTACTTCAACTTCACAAGCGAAGCCAATTGCGATGTCTTCGACGAGATCGACAGCGCGGCTCTAGAAGTAAACCTCTGCTTCGACATCTACGAGATCAATCAGCAATGCCCCCTTCTCTAGAACGTTCTCAGCTTCCCAATCCAACTCGTCTACACCCCCGACGGTGCCGACACCTACTTCAACAGCAGCGACGTCAAAGCCGCCCTCCACGCCCCTCAATTCATCTCCTGGGCCGAATGCACCAACGGCGCGGTCTTTGTCGGCGGAGCCAAATCCGGCGCCTACTACACCGGCGGCCCCGAAAGCGCAGGTGGCCTCAGTGCCGACCCCATCCAGAAAGTCCTCCCCCAAGTCATCGAAGCTACCAACCGCGTCCTAGTCAGTAATGGAGATTTCGACATGATTTTCATCACAAACGGTACGCTTATGGCTATTCAGAATATGACCTGGGGCGGGCAATTGGGATTCCAGCCTGCTACGCCGATTGAGATTACGACGCCTGATCTAGCGTGGGAGGGTGTGTTTGCTACTAATGGGTACGTGGGAGTTGATGGACCGCAGGGTATCATGGGTGTGCAGCATTTTGAGCGCGGGTTGATGTGGGCGCAGTCTTTCTTGAGTGGACACATGCAACCTGAGTTCCAGCAGAGGGTGACTTATAGACATCTGCAGTGGCTGCTAGGGATGGTTGAAATGCTATGAGATAGGTACTCTTGAACGCAAACATGCTACCTAGAGGAAATCGCAACACCTAACGAATAGAAGTCTAACAAAAGTCTTACGCCTTGGACCGCAGGCCATACCTTTTCTCTTCGCGGCCCCCTATCGCGTCTCCATTTCCCTTCCAATCTAGCCCCTTCCGGAAGTTCACCCAAGGTCTCAACAATTCCCCTTAACTTCCACTTTCTCGCTCCTCCTCATACTCTCAAGCCACCCAACATCCCTATCCGGCCCCTTAATCCACCATATCCCCCATCTCCGCCAACTGACCAAAACCACCCCAGCGTATACTCCCCAGCCCTGAACCAACACTTCATCGAGCTCCGCAACCTCCCATCACCCACATAAATTCCCCCTCGCCGGCAAAGATCCGGACGTAAGCGCAACAGCCGCCTGCTTGAGACCCACACTCCTTGACGTACCACGCCCCAACCGCGAGAGTTTTCTTATAGAGTGTACATGATAAGGTCCATATCTCCAAGAATCCAGACGTGTCGCCGTGCCCGATTTAGTGGAAGCGGAATGTGCCTGAGTATAGCGCGCTGGTAGAGATGCGGATGTGGTTGAGGGAGTGTTTGTTGCGTTGTAGGGCGGGTGTTTGGTGAGCTTTTTGTCTGTGAGGGTGGTGAGATGATGGTAGGTGGAGGAGGTGGGCGGAGCGTTGGTTAGGGGGAGGATTGAAGGGGGATGGGGGATGAGATGGGGGATGAGATGGAGGGGTGGAGGAGTTGGTGGATGATTTTGTGGGAAAGATGGGAGGATGTGGAGGGGGGCTTTTAGAAGGGTGTTTATGAAATAATGGGACTTGTTCACTGGAGATCGATGAGCCGGAGGAAACTTACGGTTGGGAATGCCGGCCTTTTGGGGGGGTTGGGGGGGGGGCGAGTATTCGTATTCTTTGATCGTAATGTTCTATCACGAGCTTGACGCATACCGTCGCGTTTTGTGGCCGTTTTACTTCAAACAACATCTTCACGAACTATAATTTCGAACCTCTACCTTCTTGTACTCTACTATATTCTCCCCGAAACAATCCCGGGAATAATCTCTTCCAATCGCACCGAACTATCTTCTCCTTCCCTTCCCATCCACACGAAGTCAACGAGCAGAACATAAATCATTCACTCAATCACGAAATCCAAAAATCGTGAACAGCATCCCTAATCTTCCATATCAAATCCCCACATCCAACTCTCTCAAGTATGCTATACAATCCGAAGCCGCCGCTGTCCATATACTACGAGTCAGCTTTTTCATCTTTTTGTTAAAGAGTGGAAAGCGTGGTACAGGTCCCTTTTTGCCGTCAGTGTAGTTGCGTGAGCGGCGTAGGGAATCAGTTTCACAGCCAGCACTGACTGCGTTGTACATACCTTCCAAAAAGATTTGTTTGTTGGAGGGGTATGTGACAAGTACGTCTGGTGTTAACCAATTATTCTTTCAAACAATATCAGCCTTCCCTCGCAGTGACAACCCATTTTAGTACTAAATTTTGTACTTATCGAGCGCAAAGTACACTCTGAAGCAGCGGCTTGCAATACAATACATTTTGAAAGCTGGTTTTGCACGTGCTTGGCTCAAAGTACACTCTGAAGCAGCGGCCCTGTTGTGTTCATATGAATAACGTGTATTAGACAATGCCAATTCGTTGCGATCTGTCATACTCCTGAGCAAAGCTAGCTCATATCTATGCAGCTTAGCAAATAGCTTGAGTCTCCAAGCAGGTAGACTATCAGTATAATTCAATACCATCAGCAAAGCTAGCTCATATCTATGTAGCTTAGCAAATAGCTCGACTCTCCGAAGCAGGTAGACAGACCATCGGTGAAAGTTTCATAGCTCGTAGCTCGATAGATATGAGCGTGCTAGAAAACAATGACAAGATCGCTCATGGAATGAAAAGCGAGCTGCCTATCGAACAACATTTTCCACACCCTCCTCCGCCGTCAGATAAGCCCCAGCTTCCTCGCGTCTAGTCGTCTGGCCCCTGTAATACTTCTTGCCTCTCACTAACCAATCCACCGCAATGATGATCACCACAACGGCATAAACGGCCGAGACGTAGTTCATATCTAGGCAGAACGTCAGCTCCTAATCCGCCCCGTTTTTCTGATCATCTGAAGGAATTGTGGGAGTGATGGCTTGAGTGACTTACTTCCAGCAGCTACGGGCCTCACAGGTGGAAAAGAGTACATGATCAGGGTGAAGCAGGTCCATACCAACAGCACGATATTGCTGAACAGGCCGAAGCCGCCTAGCCAAAACGGTCCATGCCGGATATTGTTGCGGCCTTTGATCAGTAGACAGATCACTGGAATGGCGTAGCTGATGTAGAGCAGGACGATGCAAGCCGTGACCATGCTGTTGAAAGCCGTGTAGCTCCCCAGGTAGAGGAGTCCGAGGATCCCAACAATCACACAACTGACAAAATGCGCCCTCAGCGGCACATCGACCTTCTTATCGACATGGCTCAAGAACTTGGAGGCAGGCAGGCCCCCATCCCTCGCAAAGCTCCAGCACAATCTCGACTGCCACGTATGGCTAGCGACCAAACACCAAATCCCCGTCGCAATAAACAATGCCTCCAGCACAATCGCTCCAGCCGTCGACCCCAGCGCCTGATCGAATAGCGCCAGCAATGGTACTCCGGTCACGGTGGTTTGGAGGTCGGAGAGGCTGTTCATGCTGAAGAACAGCGCGATGCTGTAGAACCATGATGTGATGAAGCCGATTGCGACGGTGCCCATGATGGCGATGGGTACCTGACGTTCGGGCCGGTGGACTTCTTCTGCGAGGTGGGTTGCGCAGTCGAGGCAGGCGAAGGCGTAGTTGGTGTTTATTAGGCCGACTATGAAAGCTGGAAGTTTGTTAGCCAAAGTCCTGGGCACAGAAGAGCTAGCCTTCGAAGCATTGGGGAGAGAACAAGAAGTGAGAAGGTGCAAGACTGCAATTTTCATGTAGAGGATCGATGCGAAGATACTTGAATTTGTGAGAACCCATATTTCTGAAGCAAATTTGTTGATCGCTCTGTAAATGTAGCAAGCGAACAGGCGTTTAAGCTATCACGAAACACAGAAAGCAGAGGAGTTCCGGAAGAGAAAGAAACCAAAAATCTCAACATACCGATACCGTTCTGATTCCACCCCGTCGCGTTGACAAAGTTGGCAAAGACGAATCTGGCGTCCTGATGTGGAGAGGCTTTTGCAGGTACCGTCACCATGATCACAAAGAATGAAATCAGGCTGGTGAAGAGTGAAACCTGAGCTATCACTGGCAGCCAGCGAGCGTAGCAGTTCCAGCCAAAGGCGAAGGCGTTGATGACGATGTAGCCGACGTAAACGTGCCAGGGTTTGATGACACTATCAAAATCAGCATTGATGGCTTTGCCGCTTTCTTCTTCATTGAGAACAATATGGCGGGAGTGGACATAGTGGAACATACAAGTCAGGATGAGATAGCTGCCAACATCCCTAGATGAGTCAGAAGTCAGCGTTGTGCTTTCCGCTGATGGATCGCGAGTCCAGGGACGAGAATACGAAGGAGGCCCTCGTTCGCCATTTCTCCTGGAACAAGATGGACGAAGCAATAAAGGGGGGAAAGAAGATTAGCCAATGGAAGACCAACCACAGCCGCAGCACTCGTCCCCAACGCCACACTCGCACTCGTAAACAGACTCCCCGCCCACGCAAACCACCCCGTCAAATAACTACTCCCCCTCGCCCACCGCCTCGGTGCCAGTTCGCTCGCCCAGTAGTACTGACCACCAGCATTTGGCAACGCGCTCGCCAACTCGCTCAGCGAAATGCCTACGCAGCTACACCGTTTTGATGTCAGCTTTGCTCGTATAGACGAGCTTCTGGGCAGCAAGAAATATATTGGGAGCACGTTCCGAACCCCCCAAGAATTTCCTGCCACTCGGAAAAGCGTATGGGATGTATGTATCATGAATTGTGAGTGAGGTACGAGTACATACGTGCTAAGCAGGGCAAAAAATATCAAACCATAGACAATCTGCACCGGGCCCCCACTATTAATCCCCGTGATCAACGCAGCGGAAATTCCCCACCACGAATTGGTCAACGAGAATCCGACGCCCAGGAGGGAGAACCAGGTGTAGTTGCGCTTGAGGGTTGGGGTGTAGCCCATTTGCGCCAAGGCTAAGGCGTCGGTGTCGAGGGCTTTCATGGCGGAGGGGTCGTCGGAGGGGGTGTGGGAGTTGGTGATGTTGTTTTTTTCGGACATGGTGGTGGTGGTATGGATGGGGTTGATGGATTGTGGTGTGAGATGGAAGGGTGAGGGTGAGGGTGATGGAGGGAGAGTTGGTTGAAGATGTTGGTGTGCCCAGAGCGGAATTTGGAGCCGGTTACATAATGATTTGATCGAGAGAGAGATGGAGGCGATTTCTGCCCGGGTCAAAACAAAGATGGGTTAAAGTGAAGTTGTACAAGTACAACAGGCACTTGGCGCTACTAGAGCTTTATTTATTTGAAATTATCATCCCATTTCCTTGGAATACAAAATCAGTATTACTGCAGATAGGTAAGAATTACAAGAATTAAAAGACAGGCGATGTAAACGGAAGCAGCGACGACCTGCCCTCAAGTGACAGGACCCCCGGCTACCTTATATAGCCAAGACCAATCCGGGCGCGACGTCCTGCCCCCCAATCCCGCCCAATTCAGCATTCTCTATGATCCTACCGCTATCATGATTCCACATCATCTCTCATGATCGATATCCAATAAATGCGATTGCGGGAGTTGCAGGATGGTCTCGACTCCGAGTCTCGACTCCCAATGTTTGCTTATTCAAGATAGTACGAGAGGGCAAAGACTGAGGTGGGGTAAGCGATCCTGCGCTGCAAGCCCGCTTAGCTTCATGATTGGACAAGGGGAAGCGAATCGTGCGCAAAAGAAGTCTGGCATGCATATAAAATTTCCGGGTGTCTGCCTTTGTGAGCCAGATGTGGTAAAGAGTGAAAGGGGAAGTTCCCCCTCTATCAGGCGTACGACGAGAGGAGATTGTGAGATAGAGGGACAGAGGGTAGGGCTGGGATGATAGTGGCGATCTTGATAAGACATCCTTGTCGCGAGGTGACCAATGAGGCCTCGCTGTTGAAAGGCTTCCACAGTTGACACATCAAGAGTCAAAGGAGTCGTGCGAGGAAGAGCGAACGGCGCAGGGAATAGAGTGAACCTATGGATATTGTCAGCTATTCCGAAGTCACGGCACTTGTGCAGCTGGGAGTATCCAATGATTAGATTCGGTAGATCAATGAAATGCATGATGATGGTCTATCTTATCCCTTCCACCGGCAGAGGGTTCGTTTTCCTTGGCACGGAACATCACTTCTTGAGGCCCCAGAACAAACCAGCTAGAGCGCGACAGCACGGGGATCAAGTCCTTAATTTTCGCGATTGCTTTTGTCAATTCGAGCCTGAAGTACCATACACTGAAGTTTCCAAGAAATTCGTCTAGTGCGCATTGACTTATACTGTATACAGCCCGTCGCACATGAGGGCATTCTGCCAAGCAAAACGAACCCTCTTTCTGCCGGTGGAAGGGATAAGACATCCCCCAAATCCGTACTAGGGAAGCCTTGAAAGCGCCTCTGTGGAGCCACCGATTGTTCTCTTTTAGAACATGCCTAGGTATATCATCATGTAGCCCAACCCGATCCCGTCTATGGTCATTACGCGTATGCAAAATAACATCATCGAGCGATGGCGGCAATCTAAGCCTCATCATCTGTATCCGCGGGATGGGGCGTGCCTTTGGGCGAGTTGAGCCTAGAACAACGTTAGCAACACTCATACATTAATGGTGCGGAAATTTTGAACGTACCACTCAATATGCCTCAACCGCCTCCTAACCTCCCTATCCTTCATCTGCGCCCTCGTCAACTTCTTCGTCTTCTTCTTGACCTTGAACTTCATATCGCCCCCATCCTCTGCTCCCGAGTTGACCGCAGACGCCTGGGCACTACTGACAGCACTGCTCATGTTACTGCTCGCGGCACTGCTCCCGGGCCTGCTGTCCTCAAATCTGTCCATGGAGACTGCAAGATGGCCTTTGTGTGTGACACGGCCGTCTGCAACGTGCCATTGTTCTGGGCACAGAGCACCGACGAACTCTTCGTTGTGAGAGATCATGATCACACCACCTTTGTACTCGCGTATGGCGACAGCTAGACCACCAAGGGAGTCACGGTCGAGGTAATTGGTAGGCTCGTCCAAGACAAGCAAATGGGGATTGTTCCACATAGCGCCCGCAAGCACAACCTTGACTTTCTGACCACCAGAGAGACCAGAGATCTCGTTGTGATTGGCAGTCTCCGGGTCAAGACCAATATCTTCGAAGTGCTTGGAGATGACTTTTGGCTCGAGCTGACGGAAGCCGAGACCTTCGCGAGAAGCTTCGTGGTCGTCAAACTCTTGGACGAGCTTGTCGAAGCCCAAATCGAGCAGTGTCTCGCGAGATACTTGTGTATTGTGCTTCGGTAGCATGCCAATCCATTTCACTTCGTATTGAAAGGTCTTCTTGTACTTCTGCCTTCCCATCAGGTTCTCAATTCGTCGCTGACCCATACCGGGCAGCTCTACGAGCTTTTCCATCTGCGCCTTATCTTCCGGAGTGAGCACACGAGTCTGCTTCATCAGCACTTCGCGGTCATCGCCATTGGCATATCGCCACTGCAGATACTGATTAGGCGTCTTCTCCATGTGCATTTCCACGTGCTCTAGGGCGTGCTGCTTGATGTAGCCGATACGCAGATTCGGATGCTTCTCGACTCTTCCAGTCTGAGGGACCGTCTCGCCGGTCAGAAGTTTGATCAGTGTAGACTTACCGGCACCGTTGGCACCGATAATGGCGGTTCGAGAGGATAGAGTAAGAGCGCAGGTGACGTCTGTTAAGGAGGGTTTCGTGCCTCCGGGGTATGTGTATGTGCAATTTTGCATGCGAATGATGGCTCTGGTTGATGATTTGACACCAGTGAGAATACCTGGATTGGGGAACTTGAACGAAACCTGAGAGGCCGAGAGGGTGTAGTAGCTTTTGGCCTCAGGCTTCTGTCGCACAAAGGCCGCAAGGTTGCCCTGATAGCATACAAGCTTCTTTGTCTCGTAGTGGTAGATGTCTGTGCAGACATTGTCGAGGAAACCAGAGTCGTGGGACACGATCAAGCTGGTGATCTCGCTATGGCTCTTCAGATACTCCTCCAGCCATTTCACGTTGCCAACATCCAAATGATTGGTGGGTTCGTCCAGTAGCAGCACATCCGCACCCATAAGCATGGCTCTGGCTAGAGCGAGCTTCATCTTCCAACCACCCGACAGGGACCCTACTTTCTCAGATTGTCGCCCGTTGGGACCTGCTGTGAAGCCCACTTCGCTCAAAACCTCTGAGATACGCTCTTTGCCAGAAGCAGCCAGTTCGGGATCCTTCGAGACGAATTCAAGGATACTCAGATCAGCGTCTTCGCCTTGATTGTGCTCGACGAAGCAAGTCTTGAGCTGGTCCTTGCTTGGGAAGCCTTCTAGCTTGCCCTCTGCAATGCTGCGCATGAGTGTGGATTTCCCAGCTCCATTTCGCCCACATAGTCCGTAGCGGTGGCCTTTGTGTAGTGTGATGTTTGTATGCGAGAGCAACAGCATACCTCCGTATGCAAGAGAGAAGTCTGTATTGACGATCTCGACTTCGCCTGTGTCCGCCTTGATAGGTTGTCCGAATTTCCTGTGGTCTTCGTCCACGAAGTGCTTCTCCAAAGCATGAGCCACCGCGTCTGCCTCGCCTGGCTTCAGCAATAGTTGAAGGTAGCGGGCAGTGCAATGGCTAATCCGGGACACTTCTCGGAGATTGACGTCGTCCTTGACCATCTCTGAAATGTAGCCTTTCGCGAGTGTGAACAGCTCGGCATCGCCCGGTTCTCCTACTATTCCTCCATGTAGCTTTACCTCTTTCTCCAAAACCTTGAGGACATCTTCGGCCGCGGTAGGAGCAATTTGCCCAGAGAGTACATTGCCATCATCGTCCTTCATAGCCTTTCGGATAACAGCGAGACATCTGGTCGCAAGTTCTCGAACTTCAGGCAGAGACGCCCTGTCTCTGACACCTTGGACACCAGGTCTAAGCTTTGGAAGGAAAGTCCTCGCTTCAATGGGATCATGCACTAGCTTTGTAAGATTCTCCACTACCACCGTCGTTTGTCGTAGGACTTCTTGGGAGGTAGTAGGGGTGTTCAAGGAACGCTCTAGTAGGGGCGTGAGAAGGGCGAGGACAGGAGATGTGACAATAGCGACGAAGGTAGTCTGTGAAAGTGCGTGAATGGCCTTTTGCAGGGTCTCGGTAGAAGGCTTCTCCATGGTCTTGATGAGGAGAGGTATTCGAGGTGCTACATCGTCGTTGGAGAGGAGGGTCGTAAGAGAGGTCATGGTCTTCAAAGCTTGCTTTCCAACCTCTGCTTTCAGATCGTGCATGCCAGCTTCAACGATTGGAATGAGTCCTGCCAATTTCTTACCCATGCTCTCTCTCAGCAGATCTTTCATCTTCTCCTCCTCTTTACTCCCCATACCCATCTTCGCCTTATCTGCCATCCTTCCCAGCAATTCGTATGCACCCACAGTACCCTGCCACTTTCCTGACCTCTTGCCTAAATACTGCGCCAGCAGGGGGATCAATCCCGCAAGCTGCGCTTCAGGGGAAAGGTTTTGGAACAGCGCGTCAAGGGCATATTGTGCCGCATCTCTCACGACAGCTCCTTTGTCTGCTAGGGCATCCAGCACGGGCGTCACAACGCCTCCATCTTGTAGTAGAAACACGACCTCAGTAATTGGCTGTGCAGGAGTTAACTTCTCGAACAGCGCGCCTAGTAGGTTCATAGCGCTCTCTCTCCTGCTTCCATCTTTCTTGTCTGCGGCAGCTTTCCTGCATTCAGTGAGTATGCCATATGCATGTAGGCCGCGGAAGCCGACCGAGTTCTGTAGGAGGTTTGTGAGGCCGTATGCGGCGTCGAGAGATTCTTGGGAGGTTTTGGCGGTAAATATTGTAATCAGGATGGAGGAGACTTCGTCGTGCGTTGGAGGGACAGTGGAAGAGGATTTGGCGATCATGATGGGAGACATGGTGGGTGGGGTGACCGGGTGTGGCATTCTCTATAGTCTTTTCTGTTGTGGTTTCGGTGCGCGAAATGTAAGGCAATGCTGAAGTGGTGGAACAGAGGCTTTCAGGCTGAGTGGTGCTCAGCTTTGCAGGGCCGGGTGTCAAATCAATTTCAATGGTGGAGTGGAGACTTGTATTATTGCCCAAGGAGAGGGTGGACCAGCAGCCCTCGAGAAATGAAAGTGGGCGACTCTGTTGAATTCTTCCCAGAGAAAATGTCGAGAAAATTTCAGGTCTGGCCTTTTGGGTGCATCATTGTGCACAGTCAGCAGCCATGCCAAGCCGCTATCCGGCCGATATATTCTCCTAGCTGCAGCCAGTCAAGACAGCAGTGCACTCCATTGAGACGTAGAGAATTGTAATTATGCAAGTTGTAACAAGCTTCGCAAAAAGATGATCACGTATCCTGGAGAGGTAGGAAGCTGATCCTCTAATCAACATTCTCCAGACGCAGGCTTATGTCCCCCAAAATTCTTTCCATATCCCTTCTCCTATGTGGAAAAGCCACCTCGTTCCAAGTCAGTCTTCCCACATCTCGCCTAGCTCTATCTCCCATTCCCCAATCGCCCTCTTGACCCATTGAGTGCTGCAAGTGGTCAAGATTTGCGTTCCCTGTCGCCAAGCAGCAGCCTGAACAGCATCTCCTATAGCCTCAGATTCTGCCAACCTCTTCAGTACCATTGTCTGTACTCTCACCACTCCACCACGCTCTCTTCCCTTCTGCGTGAAAGCTAGTTGAACTTTAGCCTATTAGATGGCGGTATAGTAGAGATAGCTTACCAGCTTTTGTGCCATCTCTGGCCGGAAAGGAGGGTCGCTGTGGATCTTTGCAGATTGCCATGCAGCAAATGTTGCATAGCCAAGGTGTCTCTGGTAAGAATGAGCACTTATCAACTCGTCAAGAGCGTTGAGCTCACCATCCTGACTTGGAGCGTTGGGGTATCGTGCCAAACAGCTGCCGTGGAATCGCTTGTATAGGCAGTCCACGTTGTCGCACTCCACGTCTAACATGCCATCATCTGGACGCCTGCAAATGCAAAAGATTGGCTCCGACTCTTCCGCCTCTTGCTCGAGTGTAGAGTCCGAGGTGGGTTTAGCGACGGCTCGTGGCTTAGGCGGGGCCTGTCAAGCACGTCCGCAAGGCCTGGGGTGGTTATGGAAGCTCTACTAGCAACCACTGGGATAGCACGGGAGCCCGCAGTTGCTGTCTGTTGATGTTTAGCGAGCGAGGACAAGATGAGGTTTTTGGGTCCACTTGCGGTCACCAGTCGGTGTTCATTGCATGCTGAAACCACATGATAGGCTTGTATAGCCTCTGGGGAGATTGTATCGCCCGCTACCCTGCTTATTTGCGACCAGACAACCATGTTTGGATGGTAGGAAGAGTTTTGTTGTGATAGTTTCTATCCAATGTGTTGGTAGGCTAAGCGGATTTCTGACATACACAACTTTAGGCTAGTCTTTTTGATCACCTTGTTAACCGGGCGGGCATGCATTTTGTATTGTTCTCTATCCCGGAACGTGCAATATATTTCTCTATTGGACCGTGCAGATTACAACTCTCCATTTTCTCTGGTAAGATAAATCAAGTTATCAAAGGTATTGTCGAAGGACTTGATGAGCCCAGTACAGTGTATGGCCAAGACCACCACTGCGTTCTGATTCTTTACCCACGCAAGGGTAATAGTAATGGTATTTGGCACAACATTCAATCGGTCCTTTGGGTGCGATATAATAGGAATATTGACAAACGTCGCAGAGGGAGATAATAGAAAGACTCCCCACTGTAAGGATGCCGAGGAAATACTTTCGAAGACAAGCTTTTTGTATGCTCAACCTGATGAGTTGAGAGACAGGAAGCATCGGTTATTTTTAGATCTCTGATAACAAAATAGGTAGTTTATGCAGAGAAGCGTAAGGCTTCATATCCTCAGCTCCATATACCAAGCAGCCTTGTCTTTCTATACTATCTATGGACAGTGAAGCCTATGTAATATATATTGGCAACGTAGTTTAGAAATGCTGAGAATGACATTGGAATATGGATCTATCCTCGATTGCTTAAGAGCCCGGCGAAAGTTATGTCGCAATTAATATATATCTCACACTCAAAGGAGCTACCCTAGAGAACAAGCACATGATGATCTTATCTGCGCCTCCACGTCACCGTTCACTCCAGAACCATGCAGCCGCTATGAGCATTCTTTCTCCAGAAATGGAAGAATCTTGGCACGTAGCCTTGTTGAGATGATGTTCAGCTATTCTGTGCTTGAACAGCCCGTTGCTGTTATTTTCTACAGCTCCGCTTAATTGAAAAGAATATTCACACATTCCCAGCTCAAGGGAAGTTGCATGAGTCCCAGTTTTCACTCTCCAAAATAATTGAGATGTGACTTTACTACGGTGTCCAATCCACTTCAATATGGCATAAATCAATGAAGTGGAAATGACGGACTCTAGGTATAATTTGCGTTGCAACTGAAGTCAAGACTATTGTGTGTACTAGTAGGTTTCGTGACTCTCGATTCTTTGCATAAGTACACGGTCGTGTTCCGACCTCCTAAGGTCGTCAGCTTTTCATTCATGGCTGTTCGACACACACGGACTTACTAATAAATAGTTTGCACAACCCAAAGCATTGCAAAGCATTACCACCGCCACTACCGACCAATCGAACGCTACTCAGATGCACGTTTCAGCCTCATCCCATACCTCAAAATTGCCCCTCGGTATTTCCTTCCCCCATACTTTTACTCCCACTACTTCCACTCTGAATAGCGCCCAGGATGCCATCCACATACTGGGCCCCACTCCACTTCTGATGTGTCAGAACATCCACGCCTAAGTCTTTCTCTCTCCGCTGGACATGCTTCACGTAAGCCAGCATGCCATCAGTCTTGAAATCCCTGCTTAGCTCAGCGGTGATGGTGGCAGTAGAATGCAGACCAGCGAGCGAAATCAGCTGAAGCACGAAACCATGCTTGGCGAGATCCCAGATGAACGATTTAAGGGACTCTTCGTTAAAGCCTTGGCCCATCCAATTGAATGAGGGACTGAGGTTGTACACAAGCTGCTTTCCCGGATGCGCCGTTCGAATTTCACCAGCGAACTTCGCTCCCTTCTCAACATTGGGGTCAGCGGTCTCGAGCCACAGCAAATCAGCGTAGGGAGCAAACTCGATGGCGCGCTTCGTGGCTGCGGCCATCCCACCGCGGTAGTGGTAGAAGCCCTCGCGGGTGCGCGGGATGTCCCACGAAAAGAAGACGGGGGTTTTGGTATATTGGCCGGCGAGGCTGCGGCGGCGGGAGAGAGGGAGGTTACGGTCAGCGGTGACGGCGGTTTCGTAGGCCTCGATGTGGATTTGGTTTTTACCCGAGGCTTTCATGTGTGCTATAGCAGCTATGAAGAGCAGCAGTCATCAGCAATACTTTCTGGATCGTCTTGAGAAACCATTGGAAGCCGAACCTTCATCAAAAGTCATGAGCTTGTGCTCCTTAACCCACTTTGCCTCGTACATATCAATCTCTTCCCCTGTCGCTCCTTCCAGCTCCATGGCTTGTAGCGTCTCAGATATTGGTTCTGATTCCTCACTTACCCCAAGAATGTATTCATGATCCCTCACATCCACAGCACTACTCAACAGCTTCCCTGATTCGGAGTCGGTCCGCGCAATGATCAGGTTCTCGCAGCCCATGAGATCCCACTGGAACCGCGTAGCTACTAGACGATTGATGTGTTCTCCGACGGGCACAAGAACCTTGCCAGCGAGATGACCGCACTTCTTGCCGCCGTGGAGTTGGTCTTCAAAATGCACTGCCGCAGCGCCATTCTCGGCGAAGAGTTTGGCGAGCTTCATTACTGCTGTGAGACCACCATGTCTATCCATACGTTAGCCATTGCCCGGCTTTTCCGTTCCTGCCGAGCTCACCCAGTGTCTCCGTCCGCGACAATAGGCCGCATGTAGTCAATGTACGGTGTCTTCTCCCGGGTGTCCTTGCTCAACTTCCTTCTTGCATCCCAGTGCTTTCGGTCATGCATTTGCTGCGCTTTGAACAGTCTTTGCACCTGATTGGGTACGGTATTGTATGGATAGTCGCCAAAATCTGGAGAGACTTCGTTGGTCGTCGTGAGTACGGAAGAGCAGGCCCAGCCGGAAATGTAGAGCACTTCCTGGTTCGCAGCTTGTTGGGTCATCTGTATAGGATCGATAGCTCCCACTGATCAAGTCAATGTGGGCCGCATCTTCTTCTCAGCCTGGCGCAGCTCACTGGTATGTACCGGCTCTCCAGCTGCGGCTCTTTCTTTGAACAAGTTGAACAGCTTCCTCGCCATTAATGAGCTCGGATATGTCTGCTGCAGCGCCCCTCTCTTGCCCACGACGTCTTCTGCTGAGTATGGTCTCCTGATGCCTTCGTATCGCGCCGAAGCCCACCAATTCTGCACATCTTCTATTTGCTGCCAGTGGAGGTTATCTTCTGCGGGGCCTGCTTTCTCGGATGTTGAGAGCAATTGGTATGAATCCGTGGGAAGACGAGTTGAGAGTGAGGGCTCGACTTGTAGGAGGGACGTAGCCATTGTTCTCGTAGCGAAGGCGGGTCGTATGTAGAGGCTTGGGACCAAGCGTAGGCATTTATGCCGTGGAAGACGCATAGCAAGATTGCGAATCATCGTGAGAGTCTGGCGGTTCTATCAGTATTGTTGGTTGATGACTGCGTAGCTGACTGCCAGAAAGAAATGCGTTAAGCTAATCTGTCTGAAAAACGTACTCACTCATGAAATGACTGGTCGATGGGTAGATAGGAGCCCCATGAGCTCTTTTCCTCCAAGTAGTAAGTGATTCACCGTAAAGTACTCGTAGACCTTTTGACCGAGCCCTCGGAGGTTTCCCCACATGTCCGCACAATCAGAACGTCATACAGTGCACAAACAATCCAAATGGCTCTACAAGCTTCACTCCTTCTTCTACTAGGTCAATTGTTCTACTCAAGCTTCCTCTATAGCCTTATGACTGCATAAGACCATTCGACGTTCGATTGACCAGATATAGACTGCTAGAGCCCCGCTTAAAACGGGGCTTCTACCTCCGCGATGCTCTCCACTTTGAGGGCAGCTCCACGAATTGCTCGCCCATCACAGGTACCATCGTCAGTTACTTAAGGGACGATCTATACTGACTTAACGCCTGTCAGGCCAGACTCATAGCCTCCGCAACAACCCCAATAAGACCCTACTCCTCCGTCTCCGAACCAGATCTCAAGGCCACCCTCAAAGAAATTATTCCCGCCAAACGAGAACTTCTCAAAAAAGTGAAAGGCCATGCATCCAAAACAATCGGCGAGGTCAAAATCGAAAACACTCTGGGCGGTATGCGAGGACTTAAGGCCATGGTCTGGGAAGGTTCCGTCCTCGACGCGAATGAGGGCATCCGCTTCCACGGCAAGTCAATAGCAGACTGCCAGGAAGTCCTGCCCAAAGGTACCACTGGGACGGAAATGCTGCCCGAAGCCATGTTTTGGCTGCTGCTCACCGGTCAGGTGCCTTCTACGAATCAAATTCGTGTATTCTCGCGGGAACTGGCAGAGAAATCGACCCTCCCATCATTCGTTGAGAATATGCTCGATAGCTTCCCTACAGACCTGCACCCCATGACTCAATTCGCCTGCGCAGTCTCAACCTTAAACCACACAAGTGCCTTCGCAAAAGCCTACGGGAAGGGCGTGAACAAATCAGAGTACTGGGAACCCACCTTCGACGACTCCATCTCCCTCCTTGCCAAACTCCCCACCATCGCCGCCAAAATCTACCAAAATAGCTACTGTGGCGGCGGCGCCCTCCCCGCAGCCGTCGACCCAGATCAAGACTGGTCCTACAACTTTGCCGCCATGCTGGGCAAAGGTGGGTCCGAAAACGAAAACTTCCAGGACCTGCTACGGCTCTACCTCGCACTCCACGGCGACCACGAAGGCGGTAATGTCTCAGCACACGCCACGCATCTCGTCGGCAGCGCACTCAGTGACCCCTTCCTCAGCTACAGTGCAGGTCTCCAAGGTCTAGCTGGGCCCCTCCACGGTCTCGCTGCCCAGGAAGTCCTCCGCTGGATCCTAAAAATGCAATCTCACATCGGTACCAGTTTCAGCGACCAAGACGTTAAAGACTACCTCTGGTCGACCCTTAAATCCGGGCAGGTAGTCCCTGGCTACGGGCACGCAGTGCTCAGAAAACCAGACCCACGTTTCGAAGCACTGATGAAATTCGCCTCCTCGCGTCCTGAAATCGCCAAGGATCCGGTCTTCCAGCTCGTAAAGAGGAACGCTGACATCGCTCCAGGGGTATTGATGGAGCACGGGAAGACGAAGAATCCGTTCCCCAATGTCGATTCGAGTAGTGGGGTGTTGTTTCATCATTATGGCTTCCATGAGACGCTTTACTATACAGCCACCTTTGGGGTCAGTAGGGGCTTGGGACCGCTGGCGCAATTGATCTGGGATAGGGCATTGGGACTGCCGATTGAGAGGCCGAAGAGTATCAATTTGGAGGGATTATTGAAGTTGGCGGAAGCGGTGTGAGGGGTGGGAAGAATTGGAAAAGGGCGGCTTGGGATGCGTCGGATGAAATGTATTCGATGAAATGATCTATGTGTATATATTCACGTAAATGTTGAAGCTATCTTCGACAACATAAGGTAACAGTATTGAAAATCTAAAACCAGCATCTGTAGCGTAGCGAGCTCTAACATCGACCATTAATTCGAGCATATCTTGTGCTCTAACCTATGGCACTGGCGTCCAAGACTGCCTGAAAAAAGCCGTGACTACGACCTATAATCCAGCTTACCACCACCCTCACGCCAGCTCGCCCGACGCAGTACTAGACCCGTCTGTCTACCTTAGTATCCATCCTCTACCACTCGCAGTGGTCAGCAAAACAAAACGCTCGAGCAAGAGGCTTCCGTAGGAGTGCCTGCCCCGTCCAGGGAGGCATCAGCTCTGCGCTTTTTGCATTTGATTGAGGGTAGGGGGTGGTAGGAAGTAGGAGTACAATCAATTGCAGCACGTAGGTTTAGGATGTACGAGTAGGGAGACGGACAATTCTGTTTCGGAATCTCAGTATTTTTGGCAGCACTGCAGAGAAATCTTGCAATGCGTGCAATATTTTGGTATCGAGGGTATGTAGCCCATCGGTCACCAAAAGTGACGCCAAAGCCCGAAGGTTCGACCGAGGGTTGTGACTGTAGGCACGAAAGAAGTACGGCATTGAGAGCTTCGTGGTCAGTGGATATCGATGTCTAAACTTCCATTAATCATCCAAATCATGACTTTTCTTCTTTTCTTCTATTCTTCTACCTTTCGAGCATGTCCAGACCTTCTTCTATCGAGCAATATATACAATACTATCCTATCGTACGGACGTAACAGCGAATCAATATACAAGCACCCCAACAACGCTCTAAAACTTCATCTCGCCCCCACTGGAAGCCTCTTTGAGTGGTATCCTGGAAGGCTTCTGTCAGTATTTCTTCCATTGAGCAAGGTTCGTGTGTGGGGAATTAGTACGTACCCCTCGAACTCAGCATAACCCATAGCGAGATTGATGTTCTGCAGCGCTTGTGTTGCTGCCCCCTTCAGCAAATTATCGATGGTGACATTGACAACTACCCGCTTCCCCGAACTATGTACGCCGAAACCTCCAACTTCAATACCATGCGTACCGGCAATGTTCTTGACCAGAGGACTCTCCCCGATGACCTTAACAAGTGGCTCTCCTTCGTATCTCTCTTGATATATATTGCGGATATCCCGGGACGTGAAGGTCTTGTTCAAGGGGATGTTGATTGAGTGGTGGATACCCTGGAACCAGACAGCCACGTGTGGGATGAAGGCGACTTCTTTTCCGAGCTGGGTGGAAATTTCCTTCTCGTGGATGTGGTCTGTTAGCGAGTATGGTATCAGGTTGTTGGTTAGGTTTTCGACGTTGTTCTTGGGTGAGGGCTTTGTCCCGGCGCCTGAGTAGCCCGAGACGCCCATGATGACTGGGTATGAGTTGGGGTCGATGAAGGGCAGCAGTGGTGCGATGCCAATTTGCGCTGCGGTTGCGTAGCAGCCCGGGTTGGAAATACGAGTTGCTTTGGCGATTTTGGAACGATCGACCAATTCAGGTAGTCCATAAGTCCAGGTATTGTCAAAACGGTAATCAGCGCTCAGATCCACAATCAGGCTCTGGCTGTTGCCACTCTCCTCAATTGCATCTATCCACGGCTTCGCGACACCGTTGGGCAGGGCCATGATCCAGCAATCAACGTCGGGCATACGACGAACATCTTCCACGGATAGATTCTCGTAAGTAATGTCTCGCTTGTCGTAGCCTTTCAGCTTCTGACCGGCAAGCTCTCGTGAGGAGACATGCCGAAGATCGAGGTGGGGGTGGGCCGACAGTAGGTTGATGAGGGCCTGACCAGTATACCCTCGCGCACCTGCAAGCATTTCGAAGTCAGCATTGCCTGTTGTGGATGACGACTGGGTCATAAGACATATCCCAGGTGCAGAAAGTGGCTAGCGGCCCCTGCCTCCTCCTGGGACGTATCTGCACCACTCGTCGTGGTATTCAAACTAGGTAAGAACCCAAAAAGGTACATACCAATCAGGGCAACCTTGGCCGGTTTTGTGTTTGATGAGTTCTTTACCCCATATGGCGGGTTCGGATTAGTGGTAGTAGCATAAGTCCGAAGAGTAGGTCTCGAAACCTGTCTCAACGCTCGTCGCGAGGCTCGAAGTGCGTTCGAGGATAGTACCTAGCACAGTTCGAAGTCAGTATCATGACGAAAAAACTACGACGAGGCTTAGAAGTAGTTGTTGGATGAGAAACCAAAAATCCAATCCACAAACTCAAGTAGCAAAACATGCTTTAGAATTACACATTGGGTAATAACCCCACTGGTTCATGGCATGAATATGTCTTCAAATTACAGGATGGGTATCAAACATGGAAGAAAGGCTCCGGGAAGTGCCTCACCTGCGCTGTGCTTGCAGTTGAGTATGCTCGGGCTTGCTGTAAATTTCCTCCCGTATTCGAGCTGATCTCGGCAGCTGTCCTTGCCGCTTTTTGAAGCTTGTTCTCCAAGTTAATGTCGCCAAACATCTCGCGGCCGTGGGCAGTAAACTCGCTCATGAGCTCCTTGACTTCTTCTCCATTCTCAATGCCGGTCCAGAACAAGACCTCTCCATCATGGGTCAAGCTACCCTCTGCTTTGTCGAAAAACCAGGTCAGGTTTTCATCATCACTCTTAACAGTCCACATTAGTTTTGGAAAGTCTTTTTGTATGGCCGCGAACACGTTATCCGACACATTGGTAAGCCACCCAGATTTGGTGATGGTGAAAGTCGCAAGCTGCGCCATTGAGGAAGCTCCGGATGGTGGCAAGACTATGGCGAGCGCCTCCATTGGGTCGTCGAAATAGCACTTGAATTCTCGCCCATTGAGGAACTCAACATATCTCTCTACTGTCGCTCGTGCATCCAAGGCTTCTCTGTCGCGGAGCAACACCTCCTTGAAGGCTTCGATGTCTTCAAAATCCGAGAGTTTCGAGTTTATGTGGACTTTGTTGCCTCGTCTTATCAATGTTCCAGCTCCAGTGTCGGTGAAAAGTTCGCGCTGCAGATCTGTTTGAGTCAGTATTGTCACACCTGTAAACGGTTGCATCTACGCGGTAGTATACATACCTGCAGGGTGTATGATAGCAACACTTGATGTCCTCGGCAGATCCGACAAGAGATCATTCATCTCTTTGATCTTCAACCGTGTCCCATGTCGAACTAAGCAACTCAGTCAGCAAGGTTTCTTCGACATGACACGTCAGTCTGGAGTCAAGTGGCATGAACTGAACCCCTTTTTCGCCTGGGGAACAAATCTTTGCGCTCGAATTGGCGTGGTGGACAACAGAGAATAACAGAATGGAAAGGTGCTTACCCCACCAATGTCTGCCGGACATCAAGTCCTCGTACTCTTCATCCAGATTTATTGCCGATATCTTCTCCTTCGTTTCACCGTTGAACAAGCCCCCTTTTTCGCTTAGGTAGACTATTTTCAGAGGCTGCAAAGCACGCGCCAAATCTCCGGCCGCAACGTCTGCATTGACATTGAGCACCTGCCCATCGAAAGTCTCGGCCATGGATGTCAAGATAGGAAGACATCTTGCCCTAATGCTGGCTTCGATAGGAGCCTTGTTCACACTTGTGATCTTGCCCACGCGGTCATATTTCTCCTTGTCCAGATAGTCTGCGTTGAAGACCCCAGAGGTAATTGTCCGTGCTCGGACTCCCAAAGCTTCCAATGACTCTGCGAGCTTTAAATTCTCTTCCAAGAACAAAGATCGTGCGATACCTAAGGTTTTGCCATCTGTGATCCGTATGCCGCCCTCGAATTGTGGTTCCACGCCTGAGTTTTCGAGTATCTGGTTGAGCTGAGGGCCAGCGCCATGTACCACGACGGGAAAGAGGCCGATGTTGTAAAGAAAAGCCAAAGATGAGGTCAAGGCGCTCAGGTGATCTGTAAGGATGGCGCCCCCAACCTTGATGACCGCGAATTGTTGGCTAGAGACACTGCTGAAGTGGCTTAAGTATTGTTGCACCTCTCTCTTGCTTCCAATGTTACTTAAGAGTTGTATGACGGTCGATCGTGTGGAAAGGGAGCTGTCGGCTGGCGAGGTATAGCGTCTTTGGGAGGTGAATGTGGCAGGGAGGATCGTTCGTGGTAATATTGCTGGTAAGCAGCCCGCTGCAATTGCAACTGAGGAGCGGAAGGAGAGCATTCTGGCAGCGAGAAGGCCAGCATGCAACTATAGAAGCCTGCTTGCGGAGCACCGCGGGGCGCTGGATTATGGCCAGTAGCCGGTGGAGGGGAAAGCAATTGGGCAGGTTGATGGGGCAGCATACGTCTCGAAGGGTATCATACCATTAGAAATAAGAATGACAGTGGTAAGGAACCGAAGTTGTAGACATTGGAAAAAGCAGTTGAATAAAGATTTGAATATTTTGCTTCCCCACATTGGGCTTGCGCCAAGAATTGCATTGATGAAATCGCGCTAGCCAGCACCGGAGAATGTATGACTCCGGAGCCCTAGCGTAGAAATATGTATGCATTTGACCTCTATGTTGTAACCGTGCGGGCACCTCGCTCTACTCGGTGCGGCTGGCCCCAACGCGAATCACGCCTTAACGCCAATTATTTCAACTACCCCATTAACTATAGAAATAATAATATAGGAAAGTCTATTATACATTTCCCGATTTAGTTAATTTTCTTCTATAACTTTACCTTTATAGTTACTTATTTAAAATACCGGATTCTTTTATTCTTAAATCTAGAAATTACCCGTTACTCTTTAATCTTAATTTATTCTAAAGTCTTCTACGCCTTTTTAAATTTTATTTCCTACGATTTCTTTATTTTAAAGTATATTTTATAGAAATAAACTATATTACTCTTTTAAATAAATATATTTAATTATATTTTACGCGCTCCCCGGGCTACTATTTCTTTATATAACTTTATTAATTTTTACTCTATAAATAAATTAGAAAGTAACTTCGCTTCTACCCTACGAATATATTTATTAAATATTAGAGATAAATCTAGATCCCGGAGCTCCTTCCTATACTATATAATTTATTAATATATATATAGTATAGGTTATTCGTTAAAATCTAAAAATAAAGTATTTTTTTAAATAATAATTTTTACTAGAGTAAAAATATATTAAAATTTAATTAACCGGTATATTATAATATCCGGATTATAAAGAACTAAACCCGATTTCCGTTAAATTAATACTATTATAATTTATTTAAATAGTTTATTTTAAATAATTTAAAAGTTAATTAAAAAATCGATTCTTAAATAATCGCCCCCGGTTTAATATATCGCTAGATTAATAACTTTAATATATTAATATTTAAATAACTAGAAAACGCCTATATTTAATAATTATATTAAATATAACGAATATAGTAGTAAATAGAATAACTAGATCTAGTTATTTTTATAGAACTTTAGTACCTCCCGGGTTAAATAGTTATTATAATTATCGAATATTAATATTCGTTATAGCCCGACCTAGTAGTATTTTATAAACTAGTTAAAATACTTAATTTAATCTTTATAGAGATCGTTATTTATATATCCAAAGTTATTTATTCTTTAAAGAGTATTAAAATCTAAATTTTCTTAAAATTAATTAATTAAAAATTACTTCCCGGTTAAAATTAATATCGGTAGGAGTATAAAGCCGGTAATATTAATATATTTTATAAATATAATAAACTCCCGGTTATTTATATTTATTTAATATAAAGATTTATCTTACTCTTTTATAATTATTTATTAATTTTTATTTATATTAATCCGGAACCCGGTTTCGTTAAAATTATAAATATTATTTAAATTTATTTTATATATTATATATATATTATAAAAACGTCGAAACTACGCTAAAATATCCTTTAATTTATATATATTCTTTCGTTATACCGCTAGGGGTTTCTATTTATATAATTTATATTAAAAATTATACTTTAGGAAATTAATAAATTATTAATTTAATATATATTTAACTAGGTTTAGGTATTCGCGTAAAATAGAATTTTAATAAAAAGTTAATATAATAGTAAATAGTATAAAAAATATTAATTATTCTATAGAGGATTTGGCCTTAATATACTAGAATTTTAATATTACTCTAGTTCCGATAGAGCTAGCGGTAGGGTTTAGCCCGTCGTTTTAATAAATATTTATAATAATACTCCTATTAAAGTCTACCCCGTAATAAATCGCCTCTTTTAAAAAAAAGAAGTTAACGCCCTCGTTAATATATTTATATAGGGTATCGTAAATAATAATATAAATAACGTTTATATATAGAAGTAAATAAATATGAAATATATATTTTAAATTATTAACTAAATTACGGGTAGGCCCGTAGAGTTTTAAAATTTAACGTAGAGTCGTAAAACTTAATATTAAAATCGCGATAACGAGATAAAGCGATGGGAGGGTATAGAAATAATATAAATAATTAATAATAAAAACTATAATATTAATAAAATAGAGATATATATATATAATATTATAAAAGTATTAATACTAAAGGGCTAGGGCCTTAAATTTATATTAGAAAAATAAAATCTTAATATAAATCTAGCTAGTTAGGGAAAGTCGTTTAATAATATTTTTAGAATTAAAACTATTTTAGCGCGGAGCTAGTCCTAATTTAATTAAATCGAAACTCTTTTCTTTATAAATATATTATTTAATTAAGAAGTAGTAATAACGAGAAGTATATACTTAAATTTATATAAAAGAGTATATAGATAATATACTACTAGGATATTCGGGCTATATAACTCTATATATAATTAAATAAATAATTTAGGATTATTAAAAAGTAATTTTACTAGTTTTTAATATAGTATCTCTTTAATATTATTATAGTACCCGTACTCTAAATAGAACTCGATAAATAGATTTAATATAACGATTATTTTTTAATAAAAGTAGGTAAAGAGCGGTAATATAAAAAGAAAATATAATTATATTTCTAGAGTTATCGACTTTAAAAGAAAAATTTAGTTTAATATCTAGTTTATTATTTATATTCCTTAATAAGTTCGTCCGCGAAAATATTTTTTATATTTATTTAATAGTTTTATATAAATCCCTAGTCTTTTTAAAATAGAAGGTATTCGGTAGTATAACCCTTCCTCTTTTTAATAACGCGGTTATCGAGGATATACTCTAGTTTTTATTCTAGCTCTAAATCGTCTCGCTTAGTTTTTATTACTCTAGGGTTCGTAGGTCGTAGATATATAAAAAAGTCCTAATCTAATAATAAATACTACTTTAACTATATTATTAAAAATATATTATAAATCTTCCAATTTTCTAGGATATTAAAGTAGTATATAAATTTATTAATATAGTTAAGAACCTTAAATAAACTAGTTATGTATTAAAATATTATAATTTTTATATAAACGTAGTAAGGCCTAGTCTCCTTTACGAAAATACTAGAGATAATAAATATAATTATAATACTCTTTATTATATATTTAAATAAAAGTAATTATATCCGAAGTTTAAATATATATTAATTTCTTTAATAAAATATTATTCTCCTAGTTTCCTAGATTTAACGCGTTATTAATAATAAAACCGAAAACTATTTTATTTAAAGTATAGTTAATAAACTAGGAAAATATATTATTATATTATATCGTCGGCAAAACGAAAAGTGGCTCGATCGTGGCTTAGGGCGCTCGACGGGCGCCCCGGGAGCCTTAAACGCGACACCTATCTACCGACTCGATAGGCGCCCGAGGTATATAGCTAAAGGGCCTAGGGCTACTCGGGCGCATACCGAGTAAGCCTAAAACCGCCACTAACGGGCACTAAATTAGGGGTGCGCCACTAACTTTAGACCCCCGTCTATGGCCCCTATTTATGGCCATGGCCCTATTCTATTTATGGCCATGGCCCCATTCCATTTATGGCCATGGCGTATTCCATAGTCCTGTCGCTGTCGCCACCCCCTAACTGTTACTGTCGCACCCATAAACCCCTAACGCATGCCCTAGCGCATGGCCTGCGCATCACCCCCGCGAGGATTTCGCCTGAATCGATCGATTCCGGGGATTAAAACTTACTGGCGTTAGGGGTGGTTCCAGGGGGTCGCTACCGTCGATAGGGGCGATTACAGAACATTAAAATTTTAGGTGGTAAATTATATGATTTTTTAAGGCCAGGGCCCCTAAAGCTCCGGGCTTAAATTACGCTCGTTAGGAGCCCGACGCGTGTCTTATAGCGGCCTCGGGCGCCCGTCGAGCGCCCGTCGAGCGACTTAATACTCGAAGGGTACTCGGCGGGCGCTCGACGGGCGCTCGGGGCCGTTCGGGCGCCCTAAGCCTACCTCGGGCGCCCGAGGCAGCTTACCTAATAGCCCCGAGCCGCTAAAGCCGGTTTTCGATTTGCCGACGATAATTATAAAAAGTAGTATCTTTTCCTAGGCTTTAGAATTTTATAAAATAATAATCTAAAATCGTAATATAATTTTAATAGTCTAATTTATATACTCGTTTAATCTATCCGTTTATAAATAATAAATAGTAGAGAATATTAAATTTACTCTAAATTTATTAAATAAAGCCTTTTATAGGGTATTTATAAACTTATAATCGCGGTTAAAAAGAATAATTTTCGGAATACCCTAGTCTATTAAATATAAATAATATAATAATATATCTACTTATTACTCTACCTTCTATATTAATTTTCTTAGAATCGCGGTTACTTTTCGGGAAAATTTATATATAATAATTATAATATTATCGAATCTTTCCTACAAAAGAAATAAGGTTAAAATAAAATCGATAAAAATTATATAGAAAAAAAAGGGCGGTATAAAAATAAATTATAGTACTTTATAAAATTTATACCTAAGAGTATCCAATAATTAATATTATAAATAGTATTATAAATACTCCCCTAACTTTTTATTTAATTTATATATATACTAGTATTTAATTATATTTTTATAATATTTATATCTTCCTATATATAAACTAGAATATACGATATTAAATAAAATTTTAATATATAAAAAAAGTATATATAAACGTTCCGGTATATATACTCGATTAATAATTAAATTATTAATATATTATATTAAACCGTTATTCCCCTTCGAAAAAGGAAGATTTATAATATCCTCGCTAGTTTCTATATTATAGTTAAGTATATAATTTATTTTAGTTTAAAAATCGTTATTTTAATATCTTTAAAATTATTTTTATTTAAACTATATATTTATTTCTATTAGTATATAGATTTTATATATATATACCTAGAGTATATTTAGCTCGCTTTTTAAAAAGTCTCTAACTATATCCTTCTACTATAATTAGGACAAGGCGTCTAGTACTATATATTTAATATTAAGTTTATAACGGATCTCTATATTTTAAAAACACTAAATATAATCTAAGGTCTATATAATACGTAAATTAATCTTTACCGTAGATAAAGTAGTTATATTTATTTATTTAACTATATTAAACGTAGCTCTATAATTAATATAAACGACTATTTTAAAAACTAATTCGACTATATATTTAATTTTAATAAATACCTATATTATTCCTACTAGTTCTATTTTAATAGGTTAATAATATATTTCTATATTCTTAAAGAGTCGGTTAAAGAAAAAGATAGGTTAAATTTATTTCCGGTTAAAATAAAGGCCTTTTAACTCTTTTATAATATAATAAATTATAACTCTATAACCGAATTCTTTACTAGTGTAAAGGTTAATAAATAATTTCTTTTTATCGTCGAAATAATATAAAAAGGAAGGCTTAGAAAGGATATTTTAAATAATTTTAAATAAACGGATCTCCTATAAGGAAAGTAATTTAAAATTAATCTTCTTAATATATTCCTATTATTAAACGCCTATAAAGAGTATTTTATTTAATAATACGGTTTTTTTATTTTATAAAGACCTAGCTAGAGTAGTATAATCTTTAATATAATCTCTTAACTAATTAATTATTCCTAGGTATATTTTAAATACTACTAGCGTTTAAGGAAAAACTAGTTATTTAATAATTATAAACTTTTCTTTAGAAGTTAATAACCCGAACGAGTTAACTTTTTAATTAAATAATATAATTAATAAATAAGCGATAAACGCCTTCTTAAAGTTAATTAAAATATTAAATTTAGCGAATAAGAAAAATACTATATATAGATATTAAATATAATCCTCGAGGGTTTAAGAGAATACTATAATATTATTAATATATACTCGGGCGAATATTTCAATATAGATATATAGGATCCGGTCTATTTACTATTATATATATATAAGCGAGTTTTTAAATCTTATTATTATAATATTAAAAGTCTCCTAGCCGCGGTATAATATAACGGTAAATTTATATTTATCTTTAAAGTATATTTATTATTAATAAAAGAAACTAGCCGCGTCGATAATAATAATCTAATAATAATTCTTAATAGTATTAATTATATTATTCTATAGAGGTAAATAGTAGACGTTTATTATAACTATAATATTTAAACCTCGAATATTAATAACGGTACGACTCTTTTTAATATCTTTTAATTTTATAATTTTAATAATAAAGACTAGGAAGTTAAATAAAGTAATTTATATTATTTATTTAAATCGTCCCTAAATATATAGTTTATTAAAGATTTCGTTAATAATCTTCCGGCTCTCGTTATTTATAGGATAAATATATATTATTTTAAATACTTTATCTTCCTAGTCGGCGCGAAGTAGTATATATATTTATTTATTTTCTAGAATATTAATAAAGCCTCCTTCTACCTAGAGTATAAGGAATTAATTAATAATCTTTACTAGCTCCGGTTACTTACTATAAATAATAATATTATTTAAAAGGATATTATTCTTTACCGAAATAATTACTTTTATTAATAGTATAGAAGGTTAAGAATTAATTAAATTCTCTAAATCTTTACTCTCTAAAAGTTATTTAAGAAGTAATAAACTAGTACTAGTAGTAATTATATTATTAAAAGTATTTTTAATAAAAGTTTCTTTATACTTTTAAAAAGGCCTTCGTATAAAGAGCTCGTAAACGTCGTTATCGTTTATAATAATATTATAGTAGTTATTGAATTAAACCTCTAGTACCTAATTAAACTTTATATTTCTTAGGATTTTCATAAACTTATTTATTTTATTTTTTATAAATATTAATTTTATTCTATCGTTAACGATTCCGGTAAAGAGATATAAGTTAATATCTACTAATTTAAAAAAATAGTCTCGTATTAATAAATTAAACTTATAGACTTCGATAATTATAGTAATTTATAAGGGGATAATTTTTATTTTCGTAATATATACCGGCGGGTTTATACTTATACCCTTTAAATAAACGTCGATAGAGTACTCTATATTATAGCTACCGATACGGGCTACTTAACGAGATATTAATATATTAATTCCTTTAGAGGTTATAATATCTATATTAATAAATATATTTACTTTAAAATTATCTATAATATAGACTTCCTTAGAGGCGGTTTTAGTTATTATTTTATTATTGTTTTTATTTTTCCCGGGGAAGTATAAAGAGGTAATAATATATTTAAAAATAATATAATAATTAATATTAATACCGGTAATTTAGAGTAGAGTTATTATAATACGAATTCTAACTTTTAAAAGGAAGTATACTATAAATTTATAATCGGCGATAATTACTTTATAATTAATATCTTTATAATTCTTTTCTATTTTAATTTTAGAGTTTAGGGTAACCCGAATACTAATATATTAATACTTCCTAAATATTTATCCTATTCCCGTATTTTTAGAAGAGTCGTAGTTTAATTTAATAATAAGTTTCTATTTTAGTAATTCGTTATTCGTTTTAACCTAGTAATAAGTTTCTATATTCTTATTTATTACTAAAAGTTATTTACTCTTTTAAATAGTATTTATAATTAAATATCTAGGGTAGGAGATTTTAATAGAGTTCCTACCTAAACTTTAACTTCTAAAATATATATATAGTATATTTTTAGAAGAGAACGACTCTTTATAAATATAGTACTCGACTTATTTAGGCGAATCGATAATAGTTATTTAATAACTAGTTATTTCGTTTTATTTATTATAATAATCCTTTTACTATTAATCCTAGCTCTATTTATTAACGTAATTAATATTAAATATAAATTACTCTTTTATTTATTACTCTATAATTTTTTTTTTAAGAATAATTCTTTTATACCTCGGTTTTATAATAAATAGTTATATACCTAGAGGGTATTTATTATTACCCGAAATAATTAAAATTATAACTACCGGTTATAAATCTATGATTTTCTTAGTATAGTTAAAAATTAAAACGATTCCTATTTCTAGGAGGGAAAAGTATATTCCTAGTACTATTATTAATAATTTATAATTAAATAGATAATAGTTAAATTTAACGAGGCTAGTACTATATTTAAAGAATATTTAATATATTCTAATAAACCGGATTAATAAATTAATAAAAAGTAATTTAAAATAACTAGTTCTACTATAGCCGGAACCGGTTAAATTATTAATAATTTTATTAATTTTACTATAAACCCTCTAGCTTAAAAGACGGTAAAGGCCTAGTTATTTTATTATTTTATATTATTCCTAGCTAGGTTTCTTCCTTAGTATTAAATAAATTAAAGAATTTATTTAATAAGATATTAAATTTAAACGGATTAATAAAAGGCTTAAAATTAGATTTAATATAATCGTAGATTATAAATATTTATTAATATATATTAGGAATATCGGCGGCCCTAGTTAAATTAAATATTTTATTTATATATTACCTAGGCGTTTTACTAGTATATATTTAAACGAATTTATATTTATTAAAATAAAACTTATATATAACTTCTAGTATCTTTATTTTAAATCGTTTAATAAAATTATTTATTTATTTAAAATTAACGAAGGTATATATTAACGCCTTAATATTAATATTTAACTTATTTAAGAATTATTTAAAGATTATTCCTTTAAAATATAAAGATAGAAGTTTTCGTACTTCCTCTTCGCCGTATTATTTAATTATATTATTAACGCGATTCTTAAAATCGAAAACGTTTTTATATATAATATATTTTTTTAAAATAAATAAATTATCCTTCCTATTATCTTTAAGGTCGAAGAATTTAATCTCTTCGAGTTTTAATTTATTCTAGGCGCTTATTCTAAAACTAGTACTATTTTAATTAATTGAATTATTTATTTTTAATAGGCCTTAAGGTCCTACTAGGTCTTTCTTTATTTTAGTTATTAACCTAATAATAAAGACCTAAATTTCTAGCGATTTTATAAATTATATTACTTATTCGGAATTTATAGTAAATTACTCGGGCTCGGGAGGAGTTATAATTTCTTCGTTTTTAAATTCGTCCTCTAAAAATTACTTTTTCTATAAATATTAATATAACTCTTTAATATCCCTTTAAAAGATACCGATAAATAATATTATAAATATTTTATCTATAACCTAGGGTAGTTATATAATAAATTATTTAAATTTAATATACTCCGAAAGATCGTCGTTAGATTATTTTATTTTCCGGGCCCTTTTTAATAAATACTAAAAAGGTATTTTAATAAAAAGATAAAAAAATTATATAATTATCTAGGTAGTTACTCGTCTAATATTGAAAATAACTTTTACCTATTTTAAGATATATTTATTTAATAATAGGAATTCTTATAGATAAAAAATAAAATTAATTATAATAAAATTTAACTAAACTTCTTCTAGGGTAATAATTAAAGTAATAATTAATAATAAATATTAAAAGTAGTAATATTAGGCGAATAATAAAAGTAGTATTAAAAGACTAGTATTCTAGTATTCTTCTTCTATAGCGGAAGCGTAAAAGATATAACTAATAATATATTTATTAGGCTAGATATTTATTTAATAGGTAATTTATTAAAATAAATAATTATATTAATAAAAAAGAAATAAATAAAGAGACGTTCTAAATACTTAATTTAATATTTACTATAAATACCCTAAATAAAAAGAGTATTAAATAGATTATTTTAATAATTTAATAAAGAGTTTAGAAATATTTATTTAAGGTAGTAAAGTACTATATAAAAATACTAAATAAATATAACGTAAATAAGACTCGCTATTAATACGGAGTAAATTATTTCAAATATAATAATTAATAAAGAGTATATTAGCCGTTTTAGGGGTTATTTTACTATTTATAACTAATATAATTATTCTTATTAATATAGAAGAGGTATAGTTCTACGTTAATATTACTATTATTATTATTTAATAAGAAGTTAATATAATAATAAATAATATAAAAAATATTAATTATTTTATAGAGGATTTAGTTTTAATATATTAGAATTCTAGTATTACTCTAGTCCCGATAAAATTAGTAATAGAGTTTAACCCGCCGTCTTAATAGATATTTATAATAATACTCTTATTAAAGTCTACTCTATAATAAATTTATAGTTTTAAAAAGTATCGGGCGCTAGTAAAATATATTTATTTTATTAAATTATTATAAATAATAATAGAGGGCGTTTTCTTCTTCCGGTTTAAATATATAAAAGTAATTTTATTTAGACCTAATCTTATTATACCGGTTTAAGAGTTATATATATAGAATATAGTATTAAATAACTAACGAGTTAATATTAGACTTAATTCCGGGGGGAATAACTTTAAGAATATCTTAAATACGACTTTCCTTAATAACGTATAATTCGGCCATAATTTAGGGGTAATATATAGGTAGGAAGTTGAGGGTTAATAAATTTGAAAATATTCGCGTTGGGGCCAGCCGCACCGAGTAGAGCGAGGTGCCCGCACGGTTAGCTAAGATATGGTATTATTCCCATCTCCATCTCTACCGAAATCTCATCTCTCACTGCTAAAGCTGTTACCTTCAGCATTGAATCAGATAAGATATCGTGTATCTTGCTTTATCTTCCTACTGCTGCCCACTTGAGGGACTGTCACTGGCAGGTAGAACTATTTCATAAGTTAGAGTGCAAATATGGTGAACGGTTCGTTTGGCTCCTCGAGTTCTGTGCAATTTGAAAGGCTCGGACTCTTGTCCTGGCTGCCACTTTTCTTGACACTCGTTTACCTTACCCAGATGTGGATGAATACTTACAGTGGTGTGAGACTAGCTGAGAGTCTTGCATTAGCGTTGCATGCGGCACAGCTCAGTTGCAGCCTGGCGCACAATGTTTGTGCCCCGCCATCTATACGTCTGCCAATTGCTTTTGATTCTATACATCTTTCCATGTACTCGACAGTCCGCAGGAATAGTCGCAACTACTTGTTGAAAGCAGCATCGGGAGAATGCATGATAGCCCTATGGAAGGCGAAGAAAGCGGGTGGCCCGACCAGCAACCTCCAAGTATCTACTGTGTATCACCTCCACAACCTTGCTACTTCTTCCACGTTCCTATAGAGATCCGTAACAAGATCCATCGTTACTTCGTTAGTAGTCGCCTCGACTGCCGCTCACATCCCCGGCTGTGGCGCCCACTTTGCGTTGATGCCGGCATATCGAGAAAGATTGGTTACTTTGACAAAGAGACTGTGCTACTTATATTCCTTGTATATATGCCGGTTCCGTCTCATGTATCTTGCACGATACTAGTGTAGATGCCAGCGCCTCGGAGGCTAGCGCTAGGTCGATAGTAGATTCGATATCACCTCTTTGCCACGTTTTCGTACCCCTGGGCAGCAAACTCTGGAGGGAATAGTCCACCATGAACTCGATTATGGGGTCGGCCTCCCCTTGCCGAGCAGGCGAGACGTGGTTACCTCCCCATAACTGATTATGCCGGTTAAAGTCACCCACTAGGATCACGTCGGTTTGGCTCCCTATGTTGTTACGAGTTCCTTGGATCGCCTGATGAAGTAGGCCCAGCATGCTTTGTAGTGCCTCTTCATTCTGACCCTCCACATATACCGAGGCCACAAATATGGCGCGTACCGGGAGTCGTATTACCACGGCTGTTATATCCGCCGATTGTATTGCTATTTGCTCTGCGTCTATATCTTTTCGAACCCAAAGCATGCTTCGTACTGGCCATCTCCCTTTGTGTTGCGTCGTCGGTACCATCTTAGTCCAGTTTACGTGCCCCGTTGGGACCGTTACCAATGTCTCATCTTGTTTCCATACGTGTGGTTCGGAGATTGCCAGCACGCTAAGATGTTGTAGTTCTTTATCGTTCAGTAAGCTCTGCTGTACCATACTCTGTTTTCTCACGTTCAGTTGAAGGATGTTGAGTGTAACACTCATTACCCTTCGACCGTAGTATTCTGTATGGGTAGGGAGGGCTGGGTAGCACTTGGCGTATTTATAGTAGCCGGAGAAGCATCCAGCTTCGAGCGAACCGGATGAAGCGCACGGCAGTTCCTGCTGAACGATTCATGGGGACCCCCACATGGTACACACTTGAGCACCTCCTCTATACACTCGCTGTGGCGGTGTCCTTCTTTGGCGCATCTGGCGCACCTCTGCGTCTTCTTGCACGAGAAAGCTTTATGTCCGATTGATTGGCAATTATAGCATTGCACTGGCCCGCTGCGAAGTTCAAAAACTCTCGTGAAGGCTGATTCCCCTTCTACATTGAGATATTGCTCCTGTAGAAGTCGTGTAGCCTCGCTGTTCTTCGTAACATATATGACCATAGAGCCATATGCCTTCGCCGTGTCTTTGTTGCTCAACCACGCTATCTTTGCAATATGTACGTTGTTTTCCTTTCCAAAAGTTTTTGCCACCCCATCACGTATGGATCCATCTTGGTTTAGGATCACGATTCTGTTCACATTATCGATTTTGAGCGGATAGAGCTGGTCTCTCATGATCCGGGCTCCTGATACGACTACCTTCTTGGCCGCTTTCTTGACCAGGTGAAGCTCTTCCTCCGTCCTGCAGGTTACCCTAATCCGTTCGGTATTCCTGGGGTCCTTGGTGACTGCGACACAGCGCCAGTTTCCTCGGTCAATGTGTGCACGCATCGCGGTTTCAAGCGTTTCCCTAATAACCCCTGGTTGTGTCTTGCTCTTGCCTCCTTCCTCAACCCTTGAGGTGTCGATTGTGCAGTACAGTGTGTCGGTTATGGCCGATGGTGATGGGCTTCCGGCGGAGAGCGACTGCAGATTGCTAGGATAACTGTTTGGCGGTGTGCGGGCGATTGCTGCATATGACGGTGACGGTGGGGTGCCAGATGGCACCTGGATGTTCGCCGATTGCGTTTCGATTGTCGCGGTCATCTCTGCCTTGAGAGCTTCAACTTGTGCCTTGAGCGCTTCGCCTCAATTTGTGTCATGGAGGCTTCAGCCTGCTTAACGGATGTCTCCTTGTAGTCTTCTAGCATCCCGGTAAGTAGCTCGATTAGCCGTCTATACTGTACTTCTGAGGTTGCCCAGCTAGCAGCTGCTGCTTGTTCATGGTTTGCCTCCTCGTTTGCCAGTAGAGTTTCTTTAGCCTTCGCGGAGGGCACCCGGACTCTGCCTGGGGACTTCGGCATTTTCGCCACTCGGCGGGTGATCTGATAAGGATGGTAAGGTATCATACACTTTGCTTGATTGGTGGTAGTAGTAGTCGAAGGTCTGATAAGCTTGTATTGTACACACCTGTCCTTTTCTCCCTCAGTTAGTATAGGCAGAAGCGGCCTTGCACTAGTGTAAGCTATGTGGAAGTCGCATTACTTTAGTAATGAAAGAACAACAATGGGTGAGCATCATGAATCTAAAATTAGTCAGCCGATTATGCAGGGAAAGCGTTTCGCCGGCACACCGGTTTGGCGTTTCATTGGCTTCGTTTCGCAGCCTCACCTTTTCACTTCAACGTGGCGGCTACATGAGTGACCTGCTGGCCTCTTTCGATTCCGCTCACCATGGCCAGCCCTCAAAATGCTCTAAGCGCCCAAAGGAAACCGCGGGCTTCGAAGAAAACAGACCAAGGTACGCTCCGCTCGCTGATATACAGCGCTGCTGTTCGATCTGACCCCACCTGCAGGAAAGCGGCCTCAAGGTATTGCGAAAGCAGAACCACAAGTCCGAAGAAGCCCACGCATTTCACGATTTCGAAAGAGCATTCAGGAGAGAGACATTGAGGATAGAGAGGCTGAGCAGGTATCTCCCACTCGTCCAGCAAGCAAAGTTCCCGAGGGAAGGGTAGTATGTGCCTCCATCGCTCCTCTTGCCATGTTAGTATCGCTGACTAGACCGAGGCACTACAGCCTCCACAGAGCCTCCATAGACCCTCGAAGCTCCACCAGAAACGTAAACGAGAAGCTGGACATTATTCCCCTCAAGACCAAGACCGGCCTCCTTCGAAACGACCTCGAACCTCACCTCCAAGCTGTAAGGCCGAAGGAGAACCACAGAAGGAAGCAGAGAGGGACACCAGCAAGAATAACGCTGACCCGGTCGAGACTTGGGTTCGGACCAACAAGTGGCCAAGCCGATACGTCGAACAAGACAGCCAAGCTGGGCAAGATTTTTTTGAACACGACAGCTGGCTAGAGGAGCAAATGGAGCAGTCGTCGATCCCAGTCGTCCAGTATGTGGAAATCAATGGGATGAAATACCCGCGTCCCATCCGAAAAGTTCCAACCTCGCTCCGTCGGAAACAGTCAGACTCAAGCTTGACTGGCTCTAGCGACCAACTACCGCGGGAGGCCAAAAGTGCACAGTACAGGACTATAAACTACAGTACTATACTTGCAACTAAAGGCAGCTTCATGGATGAATCCGACTTCGGTATCACAACTTCGAGCAAGAGCATGTGCGAAAGCTTACTGCAGACGGAACAGACAGTTCCTCAGGACTCGTTATTTCGCGATGACCTGTTCTATAAGACTTGTCGAAAATTACAAGATAGGAACGAAGCTATGGTTATTCGGGATATCGCTTTGCTGATTATCCCCTCTGCCCAAACCCTGGCCACGTACGGCGCCACGCACCTCAATCATTTATTCGAATGCGTCAACGAAGGCTGGAACACTGCAATCCCTTTTCATGGTACGCGTCCACAACCCGACTATTCTATTGGATTCGGCCGATCTGCGTTCACAGAGCAACAACTAAAAAGGCTCGAACCTCTCGTGGGCGACATCTTGTACGACTCCAAACTTACGACCTTTTTCATGGCCACCTCACGGATGTACTTCCCGTTCTTCACGTGCGAAGTGAAGTGCGGTGCTGCAGCGCTTGACATCGCTGATCGACAGAACGCTCACAGCATGACTGTTGCTGTAAGGGGCGTCGTCGAGCTCTACAGAGCTGTAAAGCGCGAAAACGAGCTTCATCGGGAGATCCTCGCCTTTTCGATCTCGCACGATCACAGCTCGGTGAGAATCTATGGTCACTACGCTCTGATCGATGAAAGCGAAACTACCTTCTACCGCCACCCGATCAAAGAATTTTATTTCACGAGCGAAGAAGGCAAAGACAAGTGGACGGCTTACAAGTTCACCAAAAATGTCTACGACGTTTGGATGCCGACCCACCTTAAACGCATCTGCTCAATTATCGACCAGCTGCCACCCAACCTCAATTTCGAGGTTTCTCAAAGATCTGAGTTGCAATTTACGGAAGCATCGGGGCTATCGCAAGAATTGGGTGGCCTTCTCTCGGAACAGTCTAATGTTGAATCTACTTCACGGACAAGCCAAGACGACAGTGAGCTGGCGCCAATTATTCCGCAAACGGTCACTCCAAACACCTCGGTCTCTCAAGGAAAGGAACGAGCGGCACTCAAAAAGCCGAAGAGGAAGCATACGAAATAGCTACACGAGGTGCTACAGCGCATCGGATAGGAGGAAGCAGCCAAGCATTGAGGAGGAGATTACGCTGCATGCGCTACCAAACTCTGGTCCCTCAGGAAGCAGGCTTCCTGGGTGGGGACTAATAAAGCGCTCTCTAATCTCTAAGGCGAGATATAGGTGCTGGACGGGTGGGCCAGACGTAGCTGGGTGTTCACGCGCTGGGTTTGGCGTCTTTATCGTCGGGTCCTTTTTTGGTTCCTCCTTCGGCAGAGCCCGTTTTGGCTCCCCTCTCCTTTCCTGATCTAGAGCCTCTTTTAATGATCAAATGCAAATGAAGGCCCACTTTCGATCCCTTGCAAAGCGGTAGCTTGTGTATCGCGAGCATGATTCCCTGTCATCTTAACAATCGTATCTGCGCTCGGATTCACTACGAGCCGCGCTCTCTACCAGTTTCCCTTGATGATTCGATGAGCAAGGACGGTGGCCCAGAAATGGGCCGAGTCAGCGTCATCTCTTCTCTCGTACAAGCGCTTTTATTTTCTCATTCGCCGCTGCACAACGACGGTAATTATCCAATAGATGCTTGAAGATGTGCGGAGCAGCAACTACGCCCTCTGCCAACACTTTTGTTAAAAGGTTGAGCAACAAACAGAGAGCCGCGTGTCAAGTGGCCCCAATTCCAAGACTTTGGATCATGCACTGTTGAAATGCAGAACAACATTGCGGACGCTTTGCCCGTTCCGTTGCTCCATTCACGTGCCACCACCCCACTAGAGGGTGGGGCAACAGCAACCGCAAAACCCTACTGCGTTGGGCAGCAACGCCTGCTACAAGGTGGCTCGAACAGAGGAAAAGACTACTCGAGTAGATAGAGACAAGGAGGGGCTACGTAGCCTTTTACCTAAGAGGAAATATACTATTAAATCCTAAAGAGTAGTTACTAAAAATAATAATAATCCGGACGACTATTTAGACATTTAGCGATAGAAGAGGGATTATTATTTAATACTTTATAATCGTAAATAAAGTACTCTAATATACTTTTATTAATATATACTATATACTTTTATATTTATAGATCTCGCTTTAACTACCGAATATTTAATATTTAATATTTAATATTTAAAAAAGACTTTCAAATATATTAATTATTAATTATTTACGAGACCTCGTCGAAAGTTAAGAAAATTAATTAAAGAAATATAAAAGAATAATTTAAATTTAATTTTTTTTCAAGAAGATTAAAATTATATTAAAATAATTAATATTATATAATATAAATTAGAGTCTTTTAAATTCAATATCTCCGAGTATAATAAATATTTATCTACTACGTATTTATTAAAAAAATCTATATATATTATCCGCGCGGTATTAAAATTTATATATATAATTAATAGAATTAATAAAAATAACTTTTATAAACGTATTTAAATATATTTTTAAAATTCTATAATTTCTATAATATTTAATAATCGAAGAAGTCGTTCTTTATTAAATCGATATTTTTATATATTATCTTCGTTATTATAGTAATATTAATCTCTATAATATTAATTAATTAATTTATTTATATTCGCGTTATTAGGTTATAGTGTCTAGGGTATTTATAATAATATAAAAGTAAATATAAAACCTTAATAGGAAAAATAATCTCTATATTTAAATAATAGAATTAATTTCTAAAGAGTTAGAGTAAGGGCTCCGAGCCTCCTATTTCTAAAAAAACTCTAGAGTACCGGAAATTATACTATAATACTATAATATAAATAGTATAACTACGTTATATACTCCCTTTAAGGGATCTATATACTATATTTAGTAATTACTATAAAACTAGTTTTAATATAATATAATAATTACCTCCCCTTCTAGGGGTTTCGCCCTCGAAACTAGTAAATATTAATTTAATACTTTAATATTTTTAACGAAAGAGTATAATATAGGAGAGTCGAAACTAAATAAAGTATATATATAATATTTATACCCCCTACCTAATTTTATTAATCTCCTAGTTTTATAATAATAATATATTAAGAAAAAACCTCTAAACTTAATAAGAAAAAAAGAGGGAAATAAATTATATCTTAAAATTAATAATACGTCGTATATAATTCGTAATCGGCGTAATTATATAATCGTAGATTATATTAAATATTCGATAAAAACCTTAAAGCCTAAAGGGAAAAGTAAGAGAAAGAATATTATAATTATTATTAAAAACTATAAATCTTTACTATTAATAGAGTTTTAATAATATTAATAATAAAATAAATTATTCTACCTTATTATTTAAGAAGAACTTTAGTTAAAGGAGTAAATATATATAAATAACGGTTTTAGCGTAGATATAAAATTATCGCTAATCTTTAAGTTTTTCTTCTTTTATAATATCCTATTATCTTTTATATATATAAACTCCTATATATTACTATTAATAACTATACTATATTTAGACTTTTATTAATTTATAATAATCTCGGTCGTATCTTTAAACTCTTTCTTCGAGGTCGTAAATATTATATATATATTCTATAAATAAGACTAGAGTTAATATATTATAATTTAAATAAATCTTTTTTTTCTTCTTTTAAATTCTTTCTTTAATCTTATAATTATTAAAGTAAATAAATAACTTATTCTATCTTTAAATAAAGTATTTATTTATATTTTAAAAGAATTAATATTATCGTAATATTTATTTTATTTTATTTTTAAATTATTAATTCTATATTTTATTTTATTAATAATACGTATATAGCTAGATTATTTTAATACTTAATATATTAGTTTAATCTCTATAGTATACGATATTAACGATAATATTTAAATATTTAATATATTTTTAATTCTTACTCCTCGTAAAATAACCGCCCGCTCTATTTTTACTCTACTTTTATTTATATTTTTATACCTTCGTTACTTTAAGCGGATAAGTCTAGATAACTATATTTTATATAATAAAATATTATATATAAAATATATTTATTACGTAAAGAATAAGTATTTATATAATTCTATATATTATTTATATTTTAAAATTAAATTATATTAACGTATTTAGATTCTATTTAAATTTTAAATTTTTATAAATTTTCTTTTTAATCGTTTAAAACGTCGAGGTTTTAATAAATATCTTCGCGAGTAAGTTATTAAATATATAAAAGATATCGTAGCCTTTTTTTAAAATATTAAATTTAAAAATAACGATATTAAAAAAGGGAAGGATAAATTATAATTAATATTATAATTTATTATAAATATCGAGGGTATAAATAATACCTTTCGTACTTTAGTAAATTAATATAATTTAGATATAATTTATATATTAATAACTTTTTAAGGAGGGATTATTACCCGGGATATAAATATACTTTAAAATAGAATTATATAATATTAATTTAATAATTTACTCGAATCGAGGAACGAAGATAAAGTCGATAATAAAAACGAAGACGAAGTTTATATATATCGTATATAAGATATTTTTAAATATAATTTTTCTCCCGGTTTTAATCCCGCTACCGATTAATTTAATATATTTATTATTAACGATCTCGAAATTATCGATTTTATTTTATTCTTTAATAATATATAAAGAGTTATAATATCTAGTTATAAAGCTCTTTTAATTAAGAATACTATAAAGCCTCGTTTTTAATACGGCGGTATAAAGGGTATAAATCGTTATATCTCGAATAAATTAATATCTTCTCGCGAGGCTTCTAAGGAAGAAGTTAAAAATAAAATTAATAATTTTAATTCGATTTCCCGGCCCCGGCTCTATTTATAAATAATTAAATTTTAATATTAAAAAAGTTAACCGCCTTAAATATAAACTTATTTATAAATACTTTATAAACCGTAAAAATACGTCTCGCTCGAAGTCTACTAATAAGAAATAACTAGTAATAGTTAGTAATTAATAATATTTCCTCTTTTTACTCTTTACTTTTTATACTTTTTTTATCTTTATATTCTCTTCGAATTTTTCTCGTAGTTCTAGCGCGTTATTTAAAGTATTTATATTAACTTATTTATTAAAGGTCTTTAGTTATTTTAGTTATTTTATAAAGTAAAATAACTCGCCCTTTATTTTTTTCTTTTTTAATACCTCTTTTATTTCTTATTCGTTTATATTATTTATTAATTCCGGTAGAGGTATATTAAGAATCGAAATATTACTCTACCGTTAATAATACGACTCTAAAAGCGATATATAGAAAATATTATAAATATAATAACTAGTTAGTAATCCTAGGTAGTATAGTTATATTCCGATAATATCTAAAATCTTAAATAGTTTAATTACTTTATAAGAGAGTTTCTTATTTAATTATTTTTATATTAAGTTTTTAGTTAATAATAATATAAGATTATTTATATTAAATAATTTCGGTTTATAACTTTTATCATAGTTATATTTCTACGCCTCGACCGCGATAATCTACACTTTTATTAAATACTCTCTTAAAGTATTTAATTTTTTAATTCTTTTTTATACCGATAGTATTTCTCCCCCGTATATCTCGCTCTCGAGACGCGGTTTAAGAGATAGATTATAACTATATATAATTATAAATAATATTTATTTTATTATTATATACTACGTATTATAGTATATTTATTCTATTATAAATAAAAGTATTCTTTAATTATTATACTCGTTTAAATAGAAGGTTCTCTAGTAGTATTTTAAAGTTTAATTCTAATATTCTATTTAATTATCCGTCTATGAATAAAATACGGTATTTAAGCGCTTTTTAGTTTTTATTAAATAATGTATCTTTAACTAAAACGTATTTATAAAGATAGAACCTCTATTAGAAATAATCCTATTAAGAACTCTAAACTTTAGGATAATTTTTTCGAATATTAACTCTATTAACTTTATAGAGTTTATTATTTCAATAGTTAAAGTATATTATAATATCTATATATTTATTTATAATTATAAAGATCGTATTATAAACGCGCCTATATTATTTATTTAGAGGTAAATTAATAATGGAATTTATAATAAATTCCTTTTACGGTCCTATAGAATATAGTCGAGAACTAATCTCGTTATAAAAGTAATATCGATATACTTTAACCCGCTAGTATATATTATATATATTAATATATTCTCGTACGTCGGCCTTAAAAGTACTTTAGAAATATTTTCTAATAAATAACTTTATTATCTTCTTAATACTAAAGTACCCCGTTAATATATTATTATAATATTATTCTACTAACTCTTCGCGGACTAATCCTTCTTTAAATATATAAATTTTATTATTATATTTAAAAATTAATATAAAATTTAAAGTTTATACTCTAGCGGAACGCTAGTAATCCGTTTATATAATTTCGGCGATTTTTATTTACGAGAAGGAATTATTCTTTTATAAAGCGCGAATTATTTTAATTATTAATAAATTTTTAACGTTATAAGTCGTTTCGTAAAATATTATTAATTTAATAATAATACGTAGAATAAGTAGTTTATAGTCTATAGTTCTAGTAATAGGGTTAAATAATTCCTCTATTATATCGTAATTGATTTAAATAAATATTTTATTTAAACTTTTTAAAATTTCCTATTTAAGTATTAACTCTCTAGGCCTAGATAAATATATTATCGAAGAATATACTTTTTTTATAATAAATCTTAAAGACCCTAGTAGTATAAGTTTTATATATATTAGATTTTACGCGATATTTATAAATATATTATTTAATACCGGCGAAGTACTATCTACCTCTAGATCTTTTATATTTATAAATATATTTTATATTATAACGAAAATAGGGTCTTAACTAGTACTTTTTAAATTTAATAACTTTTATTATAATATAAATAATATATTATTTAAAAAGTTATTTTAACTTTTATAATTAAAATAACGTAAAGAGTTATCGGCTAGATTACTCTTTTTAGAATAATACGAAATTAAAAAATTAAAAGATAAAAGTCTTATTACTTAACGCGTTTAACGATTATTTAATTACTTAATATTTATAAAACCCCTTAAGTTATTATAATTAATTAAGATTTCTACTTTATATAAATTACTCTCGAGGTAGTATCGCTATTATTTAAATATCGTAATAATTACGAGGAACTCCTTATTATAAATCTCGTATCGAATTTCTAAACCTTATATCTTACGGGACTAAAAAGCGACGAGATATTATTTATTATTATTTTATAATTACGTTAAAATTATAGTTATAATAAAATTAGAAGTATTTATTTTAATCCAAATTTTTAATTCTAGATTAAAGTATATTAAAATAAATATATACGAGAATAAATCGCGAAGTAAATAAAATATTTACTTTACCTCTTTAGGTTATTTAAATAAATTAAATCTTTTATTATTTTAACTACTTTTTGACAGACCCGTTAATAGGCCTATTATCTACGAATAATAATAAATAAATCGGCGATAAAAATTAATAAAGTCTAAAAATACTTATATATTATAAAAGAACTTTGGTTTTAGTTAGGACTAAATTATATTAATTCTATATTCGTTTATTAATATACCTTCGGTATTTACGATAAATTTTAGAAATTTAATTAACCGAGTAAAGAACTCGTATTTCTTAAAACTCGCGAATAAAGAATATTTTCATAGACGTTCAAGTATTTATTATATATAATTAATATACTCCTCTTTTAAATTTAAATAAATTAGGATAGTATCTAGATAAATAATATAAAATATATTTATTAAATCTATTAACGATTTATTAATATAAATTTAAAAAGTAATAAGTATATTTATTAAATTAAATAATATTACTATATATTCGAAAAGATTATATTATATACGAAATATTATCTTCTATTTATCGCCTTCCTTAATTCTTATTTAATAATAAATATCTTTTAAATTAAATTTCGTAAATTATATAATACTATTTAGGCGGTTTAGCGTCTCACTAATTAAGAGTAATAAATAACGATTCTTAATAGTAATTTTATTAAGACCTCGGTAGTCGATATATAATTATAGTTTTTTTTTTTTTTAAAATAAAAAGGATAAAAGCCCTAGCGGGGTTTATGAAATATTTAATTTAATCCTTTATTAAAATATCGTCTAAATATCTCTTTAACTTTATTAATTTTAGATTCGATAAATTATAAAGAGGCCCGTATAGCGAGTTACTTTTTATATTAATTATCTAATTACCGCTTTTATATAACGGTAATCGACCTACTTCTTTATTTAAAAAAATATTATTAAAATCTATAAATTCGTCGGGAAGCGTAGGCGGTATAATAACGAAACTATTAAAAAATATTATATTAATAATAATATCGCCTTTCCTAGCCTCGTTCCTATTAATAGGATTTTAATTAAAGGGACTAGCCTTAATATAAATTAATATATAAATAATTAACTACGTCTTTAATAATTTCGTAAGATCTTTAAATAATTTTAATATATACGTATTTAGCGCGATACCGAACCGCTAAATATATATATTATAATCGGTTTAAATCTTTTCCTTTTTTAAAATTAATATATTTATAATAATAAATAAACTTTTTTTATTAATAGAGTAAAAAATATTATTATACTCTCTAGTTTATTCCTATAAATCGGTTAACCAGTAGACGATATTATAAATATAATAATAATAAATAGATTACCCGTTTATTTATTTAAAAGTCGGTAGCGGCTCGCTTTTAAAACGCTCTAGGTTATAATATTATATAAATATTTTATTAATAATATTTATCTCCGCTCCTAGATCTTTATTTATTTTAATACGAATAATTTTTATATCGATATTAATTAGGTTCGTAATAATTTCGTTATTAATATTTATACTCGGTCGGGGTTTTTTTTTTATTCTTTTAAGATAAAGACTTCCCCGAGGGTTTATTATTTTTTAACTCGGCGGTATAATCGCCGATATAATTAATAATCTTTATTTTCTTCTTTAGATATTTATTAAAGTAGTAGCCGAATTTATAATAATTAAAATACTTAATATCTTTAAGATTTTTATCGCTCGCGCGAGTTATATACGTTTTATTTATATTTCTACGATTATTATTATTAGAACCTTATCTCTTTATATTAAATTTATTTTTATTATCTCCGCTTTTTAACTTTTTTTTATACCTCTTCCGAGGTCTTAATTATTTATTTTAATTATTATTTTATATCTTAAAATCTCGATTAAGATTATATTCGTAATATATTATAAATAATATAAATTCGGTTTATTTAATAGGAATATTTTAGGCTCGGTTAACTTTTTTTAAAATATTAAATCTTAAACGGGTTATTAAATAAATTATCTATTACTCTTTATTATAAGGAGGTAGTTCGATTTTTAAAATATTAAAATAAATATCGAAATCTTATATTAATTAATTATTTCTTTAATATATATATTAATATTTAAAATTCGTATTTATAACTCGGTTTAAAGGGTTTTTAATTATATTAAATAAATAATTTATAAAGAACTTCTATATTAATATATTTATTAAATAAAGTTCCTTATATTTATATTATAACTTTTTAATTTACCTCTTTAAATAAGGTATCGTATATAAAATCTTCTTTTTATTTATTCGAAAGTTTACGGGTATTAAACGGAACGTAGTTATTAAGGTATATATATAGAATATATAATTTTATTAATTTAGTAAAAGATATTAATTATCTATAGAGGATTTGGCCCTAATATACTAGAATCTAGCCAAGGCGCTAGTCCTATTATAGAAGTACCGAGGTTTAGTTTAATAATATTTATACTAGAGTCTACCCCGTAATAGATCGCCCCTTTTAAAGAAAGACGTTAACGCCCTCGTTAATACGCGGATATAGAGTATCGTAAGTAATGACGTAAGTGGCGTCTATATATAGAAAATTAATAGAGTAGGTAAATATACTAGTATATCCTTAGTTTTTAAATAGTCGGTACGGGGTAGCTACGGGAGTACCGTAGAGTTTTAAAACTTAGCGTAGAGCCGTAAAACTAAATTATTAAAATCGCGACGGCGAGGTAAAGCGATAGGGAGGTATAGGGATAATATAAATAACTAGCGGTAGTAGCTATAATATTAATAAAATAGGGGCGTATACGTTTAGCGTTATAGGAGTATTAGTATTAAAGGACTAGGGCCTTAAATAGTCGGTTTCTTCGTATATAAAAGTGAGGTCTTAGTGTAAATTCATAGCCTTGGCGCAGTTTTTAAATAGCCAGCGATTTTCGAAAGTAGTCGTTTACCGGTGTTTTCGAAGTTAAAACTATTTTAGCGCGGTACTAGTCTAGATTCGGCTAGCTCCTAAGTTTAGTCTTTAACTATAACTTAATAAGTATTATACTCTAGATTATTAACGTCGTTACGCTAGTTATATTAACTACTAGCGAAGTATAGGGGGTAGTCGGTATTAGTAGTCTTCTTCTATTCGTCGCTATCCTTATATCTCTCTAGTTAGGTAGTATAAGCGGCTAGCCGGTTATTCTAGTTATTTAGTTTATAATACTTATAATTATTAAATAATTTATTATTAAATAGTTTTAGATTATCTTACTAGTAGGTTTACCGTTAAAATTACTACTACTATCGAAGTTAAAAGTAAAGTGGTTTTTAAAATAGTATAGGGCTACGTGCTACGAAATCCTCCTAAATTACTAACTTACTATCGATATCTTCTAGGAATTAACTTAAGGTTATTATTATTTTTGGCTTAAGGATATCCCGATATATATTTATATAGAATATATTCTAAACGGTTAAAAGCTAGGAGTATATTAAGGTAATATTTATAGATTTAACGAGGTAGAGTATATTCTAAATAAATACGTAAAGATACGTACCCTTCCGAATATCCTAGGGCGTATATATAAAGATAGCGATCTTAGTTATAGCTACTAAAGTTCTAATTTTAAATCGGTTAATAAGGGTAATATACTACTACTATAAATCGGAGACGGTATTACGTAGGAGTTTCTTTTTAAGCTTTATTAACTCGACTAAATATTATATTAAAGTTAAGCTACGAAGGTACGCGGGAAGGAGGTTCTTAACAATAGCGTAGGTATTAGACTTTATATTTATTATATTCTTAAATCTATCTATAAAAACGTAGACGTCTTAGTAGTAAACGTATTTACCGGCGTTTAGTACTAGGGCGTTATTTCTAGGCTTGTATTAAGGGTTAAAGAAACTAACGTCTTTAGCCTTTAGTTTATTAGTTTTAATAATAAATTATAAAAGATTAAGAAGCTCGACGTTATCGTCTAGGGTATACTCTTCTAGCTAGTATTACTACTAACTAGTAAAATCGGTTAATACTTACTTTATAACTTGGTTAATAGTAGTAGTTATTATTATTTATAGTAACGTAGCCTATTCGGCGGTAAAGCCTAGTATAAGGCCTAGATTAAATATACGAAACGGAGGAAGTATATTTTCTTAAGGCGGTATTAACTCCTATTACTCGGTATTTAAACTTTTACTACTAGGTTATTTCTAGGAGCGAGTACTATAACTGGCGTTACTTAATATAGTAATAATAATAATAGGCCTATTAAAAGGGTCGTTTCTAAAGTTTATCGGATAGGGAGGGACTATATAGGTACTAGTTTAAAATAGGTAGGCGTTTTCTCGTATTAAGGTAAATAGAACCGTTAGGTTACTAGTTAAATAAAGTAGGCGGAAGCGTCTTAATAAATAAAGTAATCGGTATAAACCGTTACTACTATTTATTAAGGTGTGTATATAGAATATATAGTTTTATTAGTTTAGTAAAAGATATTAATTATCTATAGAGGATTTGGCCCTAATATACTAGAATCTAGCTAAGGCGCTAGTCCTATTATAGAAGTACCGAGGTTTAGCCTAGTAATATTTATACTAGAGTCTACCCCATGATAGTAGTCTCTACGTTATAGATTTATTCTCGATAATTTTACGGATTCTTCGTATAAAAATCTCGTAGTTTCGATAATTATAAATTACCTTAATTTATATTAAAACCGATTTAATTATAATTTATCGTCCGGTCGTTTTTATCTTTTATATTTAATTTTTAAAGATTATTTTTAATTTCCTTATCTACTTTATTTACGATAATACGTCGTAGTTTTTTAATATTCTTTTAAATTATAATAATAAAGGCCTTTTTCTTAAGGGCTTTTTATTTATATTTTAATTTTATAAATTATTAATTTATTATAAGATTAATATTCTTTAATAAATCTCCTATATTTTTATTTAAAGTATTAATCCCGTACGTCTCGCCTTCGGGATAATTATTTCTAGAAAGATCTTTTATATTTCTAACGGATTATTATTTAAAAAGATTAAAAAAGATTAAAACTATTAAATTATAATATTTAAAGTATTTATAATAATATAAAAATAAATATAAAGTCTTAATAAGAAAAATAATCTTTATATTTAAATAATAGAATTAATTTTCAAAGAGTTAGAGTAAGGGCTCTAAACTTCCTATTTCTAAAAAAACTTTAAAATACCGGAAATTATAATATAATACTATAATATAAATAGTGTAACTACGCCGTATACTCTCTTTAAGGGATTTATATATTATATTTAATAACTATTATAAAGCTAGTCTTAATATAATATAATACGCGTCTAATTAAAATATTTAGTTAATTACGGGTTATTTTTTAAATAATATTTATTTTTATAAAAAAAACCTTCCGACCCTATTATTTAAATATATATATCGTTTAAAATTAAAACCTTTACTCTCTTTTTATTATAAAGTTATAAATATAAACAATTATTAACTATTAATCTCTTCTTTATATTATCGATATCTACTCGATTTTCTACGTCGATATTCTTTATATAAAAATCTAGATCTAGTTTAAATTCTATATTAATATATTTTATTTAAGAATCCGAATCCGATTTAAATTCTTTTAAATTATAATTATTTTAATAAGTCTAGGCGTTTATTTAATATTCTAAACTCGTTCGAATCGAGTTTATAACGCCGATATTATATTATTTAACTTTTTCTTTAGATTTATTTCTCTCTCTTTCCCCGTTATTTAAATCGTTTACGACGGTAATTTATATTCTAATTTTAATCTTATACCTCTAAGTCTTTTTATATTATTCTTTTTTTAATTTCTTATTCTTAACTCTCTTTTATTTATTCGTTTCCTTCGATAAAGATAATTTCTAAAAATTATAAAATTCGCCTTTATTAATTATTCTTTATACTACTCGCTTTTTCTCTTTAATATAAAATAAATAGGTCGGATCGTAGGAGGTATAACCGTTATTATTATATATTATATTAATTTTCTTCGTTATTAAGGTCGTTATTTTATAATTACGTATATTATATATTTACCTATACTCCGCGTAATATATTTTCTTTTTATATATAATAACTATATATCCGTATCTTTAGTACTTATAATATTATATCGACGAGGCCGATTAATTATATTTTTCGACTAGTCTTATCTTTTAACTTATATTTATTAATCTCTTTTTAATTATTTTATTTATTATCTCTAGTATAACGGCGTTTACTACTAGCGATAAATATCGCTTTTTGATTTTATCCGCCGCCGATTTAAATATATTAAATATTTATTCTATTTTTATAATCTCTAATATAAAATAAAGAATCTGATTTTCCTCTTCGATTTTTTTCTATATAACTACTAGGTTATTTATCTTAAATCTTAATTTTATATATTATAATTAAGAACGGTTTTTATAGGACCCTCGTTTATTTATACTTCTCGTTTAATTATAATATATCGCGTTTTAATCTTTCCCTCGCTTTTATTATTATTATTTATAAAAGTATATCCCTACTTTTTAATTAATTTATAATTATAATCTTTTTAATATAACCGGTCCGAACGGACCGAATCTTTATAATTTACTCTTCGTTTATTATACTTTTTATACTCTCTCTTCTTTAGGATCCTCGATTTTTATAAAGATTTATTTTATTCTTTTTAAATTCCCCGTCGTCTCTTTTTTTTAATATTTAAATATTCCGCGTAATAACCCCCCTCGTTATAAAGGCTTTTTAAAATAAATTTCCCTAATTTTATTTTCTTAATAAAGGAGAATAAAGAGGGAGAAGAGAAAGGAATAAATTTCTAATAAATAAATCGCGTTTAATTAATATATCGGTCTAATTATTTATATTATTTTTAGTCCGTATCGCGAGTTACGTTTTTAATCTATTAACCTTTTTTTTTTAAATATAATTATAATTTTATATAATTTTTCGATATACGCGCTCGTAGCTTTAATTATTTTTTATAAAATTTATTATTTTATTTTATCGATTCTTTTTTAATTTTTAAACTTATTTAAAATAAATATTACTTCTTATATTCGTTCTTAACACGATAACGCGTATATCTTCTTATATTATTTATAGTTAAAAACTAATTCTATTAATAATAATCGCGTTATTTATTAAATTATTTCCGTTTTTATTATTATCGCGTCGCCGCCCGCTCCCCTCTCCGTATCGGCGGCGATTTGATTCTCTTATTAATAAACTTCTTTTATACTCGCCTTTATATTCTCTTTCGTATTAATATCTTCTTTATAAATTATTAAATACTTTATCGTTTTTCCTTTATAATATTAACCTACGTTTATACGCGCTATAATACGCGATTTTATATAATTCAATAATCGACTTAATATTTTCATTATAAGGCGAATTTATAACTTTATTTCAATATTCCTCCGCGTATTAAATATATATTTCTCGAAGAAATAACTAGGTTTAGACGATATTATAACGATTTCTTTACGAAAAAAACTCGTAAATAACTACTTCTTATCTCTCTATATAATTTACGTAAAATTAAGAGAGTCTTTTAAAAAAGAGGAATCGAGATATAGGCTCTAACCTAGAATTAACTAATTAAAGAAATAAATATTAATTATAATAACTAAATAATTAAACGAGCGCTAAAATCTATAAATTATAGAAAGTATATAAATTACTAGAAAGAATAAATTTCTCCTAGATTAATTAAATATTATATCGACTAGTACTAGATAATATTAAAGTATTATCCTATATTTAAAAATTAGTATAGAGTATATTTCTCCGAGGAGGTTTACTACGTTTATAAAGTACGTCTACTACTTTATATAATTCGAAAACCTAGAGAAACTATTATCCGGATTATATATAATAGGAGGATAATCTTAAAGAGATAAAAAAAACGAAGATTTATATATAAATAATATATAAATATAATTTTAAATTAATTATCTACTTCTATAATATCCTAGGTAATAAAAATAAAAAGATATTATTAAAAGATTATAAAAATTAAATCTTTAATTCTCTCTTTAAAACGAAGATTTAACGTAGAAATAACTTCGTACTCGAAGAGGATATCGATTCGAGTTATAGAATTAATAAATAAAATATCGTATATAAATAAAAGAGAGAGAATAGGCTAGGTTATTATTTTAATTATTTATCCTCGTCGGATCTATCTTTAAATCAAGAATTATTAGTAATTTATAAAAGAGGAGATTTATTAATATTTAAATTAAAATAATAATATTATTAAAAATCTTATACTAGTCGCCTAGAAATATAAAGTTAATTAGAAACTTATTATTTATCGGGTTAAAAGTATTCTAGTATATTTTAAATATATAATTAAAGTTTAAAGAGAGTAATTTACGAGGTAAATATAATTTAAAAATAAAACTTTTAATAATAATAATTACTAAAATTATTTATTATTAAAATAATAATATAGAGAACTTTATATTCAAATTAGTCCAGATATTCTATATAATTAATTTCAATAATTATCTATTACGTATATAGATTTTAGTACAACGCGGATAATATATATAAACTTTTTTAATATACGCGTATTTATTTATATAAGTAATATAATTAAATTAAAATAAAAAAAGTATATCGAGATAAATATCTTAATATAGTTATTAATATAGAGTTTTTAAATAAAGATAATACTATAAATTACTAGAGTTTATATCTAATAATAATAATATTCTTTATATAACTAATTGTCTTTTATTTTATTATTGAAAATTTAGAGTATTTTTATTTATTAAAGGTCCTTAATTCTCGACTAGAGAGTTTCTTAATTTATAAATAATTATTTTACTAAATATTTTATTAATAAAGATATATAATAAGTTTTCCTTTATTTTTAAATAATATTATTTACTCCTCTACGTAATATTTGAAATTTATATTTTAATAAATTATATACGAAATAACTACGTTATCCTCTAGATTATATTTATTATAGTAGATATTATATTATTTATATAAACTTCGGTTAATCTTTATTACGAAACGGAGATTTATCGAGAGTAGTTTATCCGGGCCTCTCCGACGTCGAGATTTAATAATAATTATCTCTAGGATAAAGACCGAGTATCGGTAAATCCGGAAAAATAGTTCTATAAAATCGCTACTTAATTAGTACAAAATACGTATTTTACGTATTTCGCAGGCTATTAATAAACGAAATATAATATAATAAAATATAATTAAATTTAATTTATCTTAGCTATATTTAAATTAGATAAATAATAATATATTATTATATAGATAATAGTAGAGATAGTCGAAATATTAAAAGCGCGCTTTTTTATATTTAGGCTAGATTTAAATCAAATCTAGACTAGATCTAAATCTAGATTTAGATAATATCTCTAACTTCTTTATAGATATTATAAATATACTCGGTAATATATTCGTAAATTAATATTTCTTTTTTGTTATTATTTTAAAAGTTTTTATTAATAACTCTTAATTCCTAGGGCCCCGTATCGATCGTAAATTTAAAAGAAAGTTAAAAAATATATAATTAACTACCGCGTTAAATAACGGTAGATATAATTAAAATATTAAAAGTATAAGTTCTTAATAGCGAGTTTAGAAATTAAATAGAATCTAGGTTAGGCCTAAAAGATATTTAGGCTAGATCTAGGCCTAGATCTAGACTAGATATAATACTCGATTTTTTATTATCGTTTTTAAATATAATAAAGTAGAGGATTAAAATCGTAAGCGATAATAACGTACTATAATAAATATTATTATATAGAAAATAAATATTATTATATAGAAAAGTATATAAAGAGGTAATAAATTTCCTAGCTTTTACTCGAGCCTAAATATTTAACGATTTAGAAACGTAAAAACACTTTACTAAAATAACTAAATATTATATCTATAACTACTCTAACCGCGCTTTTATTTAATATATATATTATTTTCTTAAATTGTCTTTATACTTTCCTTAACATTATTACTAGCCGTAGTATTATTAATATTCTAAATATTATTATTATATCTAGGATTATTACCTCCGTTAACGTTTTTTATACCCTCTATATTCGTTATATTTATAGTTTTAAATATATTTATTTTAAAATCCGCCTTCGATTTCCGCCTCCCCTCTATATACTCCTTAATTCCGATATCAATATATAATATATATTAAAATATTTCCTTTAACTAGGTTATTTAATATATTCTTTTCGATATTTATTTATATAACCCGATAGAGTAGAGGGGCTTATAGAATAATTATAATTATATATATAAAATTCAAGTTTATATTTATCTACCGGGTAAATTTAATTAAAAATTTAAATATACTATTCTCTATTAGTTTACGATTATAATTAATTTTTCGTATTAATATATATATAGTTACAACCCTCGCCTTATCGGTCTCGAAGAATATTCGTATTTTAAATTTAAACTCCTCTCGGATATATTATAATAAAGAAAAGTTAATATTAAATACTATATTTAGAAAAGAGAATACTATATTTAATATATTAAAAAAAGCGAGTTTAAGTTTTTTTATATTAAAGATTTTAAAGAAAAGAAGGATTTACCCGTTTTATTACTAAATTCTTTTTAGTAAATAAAGATATAATTAATATATTTACCCCTTTATATTTCTTAAAAATAAAGGCGATAATTTTAAATTTAAAGAATTTCTTTTTAAATATTATATAGTCTCTACCTAGGATATAATCTTCTTATATCCGATTATTATTTTTATTTATACTAGAGGCCGCGGCCGTATTATTAATCTACTTTTTATTAAGAGTTTTAAAGGAGATAACGAGGGTAAATAAAAATTTATATAATCGAAGAACACGTAGTATAATAGGTACTATATTAAAATAAACTAAAATTAAATATTAAAGACGTTAGTATAGGAAAGAGGTATTATAGTTTTAATATTCCTCGGGTAGTTTTACCACTATTAGAGTCTTTTTAATATAATAGTTTTTTTATTAATAATAATCGACCTAAATCGCGGTTAGAGTTCTAGTAAATAAATAGTCGTAAAGTCTTTTTAATAAAGTTTCTTAAATATTATAAAATATATTTAATTTAATTACTCTTTTTATATTATAGTATCGAGGTATAAAGGAGTATATTAATAAGGATATTTATTACTTTAATAAATCTCTCCTATACTCTAGTTTTTTTATATATCGAGTAATAATACTCGTAGACTTTTCTAGGTTAATAGGTCCGAAGTATTAATAATTAAATTAATAATTATTTTAATAAATATCTTCTATAGTAGTCCGAGGGGCTATAATATCCTTTTAGTTTTAATTAATAATCGTTTTAAATATAATTATAAAATAGAAATTATATTTAGGGCGAGTCTTCTTTATTTTTTATAAAGAATAATATAAATCTTTATTTAAATTTCTTACCCTATTATATTCGCCTACGATTACGAAGTTATATTAGAAATAATAAATTACTTCCTTTATAGTCTCTTTTTTCTTTTATTTTATATAGAGATATTTATATTCTTCGTCAAAAACCTTATTAGAAACTAACTATATCTACCGTATAATAACTATATATAGCGATATATTTACTATACTCGGGGAATTATACTACGTAGGGTTAATATTTTTTTACTTTTAAATTATATTACTTTAAAGTTCTTTTTATTATATATTATTACTAAACTCTTCGGCGCCCTTTAATTTATAATATAATTATATTTCTAGTATTATATTAATAATTACGAGCTATACCTCTAGGTTTTTAAAATTGATTATTAATTTTAATTTATTAATTTAAATACCGAGATCGGGCGGCGGGATAAAGAATAGTTTAAATTTATTAATTAATATAATATAAATAGTCTTTAAGCTCGGTAAATATAAATATTCGTAAAATTATCGATTTATAAGATATTTAGAGCCCGTAGGAGTATTTTTATAATAATATTAAGACTTTATTAACTATTTCTTTTATTTATATTAGATTTCTATTTATTTTTAGTATAAATAGCGATAGAATATAATAGCGCCTATAACTTTATAGGTCTTTATATAATTAGAATTAATTAAAGAGTTTAATAAATAAAATTATAGATTTTATATTTTCTATATCTATTTATATAGTCTAGAAGAATATTATAATATTTTAAATCTTCTTCGTTATTTAATATAATTATAAATATATAGAGTTACTACTAGTAATAACTTAATTTTAATATTCTAGGAATTATTATTATATTATAACCGCGAGAATTATTAGGGTAGGCGATTTTCGCGAATATAATAATACATTCCTATATATTATTATAAAAATATTTATATAAATAATTATTACTAAATTTTTTAAAGTTGAGAAAATAATTAATAAATATAATATTATTAAAGAAAACATCGATTAATTATTATTTATATATTATAGTTAACTCTACCTTCTTTTCTCTAACCTTATTATTATTATTATTATTATTAATAACTAGTTTAGAGGATTCTTTAATTATAAATTTATTCTTTTAATTTAATTACTCGGAGGACTTCTTTAAAGACTTAAGGGATTCGCGAGGCTTCTTAAATAAAAACTTCTTTGAAGGCTATTTCTATAATAACGGTAATAAATTATTTTTATTATTATTAAAGTTTAAAAGCTTCGTCTAGCTCTTTAATCTTTTTATTATTAATAAACGAATTAAATCTTAATAAAGGGTATTAGGAGAAGAGCGATATTTTAAAATTATAGAGAAAAGAGGTTAATCTCGAAGTAAAGAAAACGAGAAATAATAAATAAATATAAATATATTTTCGGTATTAATTTCTATAATAACTCCTTGTTTTCGAGCTCCTTCAGGCGCGATAATAGGTTTTTATTTATAATATATTAAATACCTAGAAAAAAGAAGAACGGAGGAGGAAAAAAATAAATTTAAAATCTTAATAAAAATAAATCTATCTCTTAAATTAAATTTATATTAAAGAATAAAGGATATAATTAATTAAAATTATTATTTATAATAAATTTACTTTTTATTAAATTTATACCCCGGTCCTAGAAATATTAAATATTATTCTATAAATCTCTATCTTCTAAGATATTTATATAATACGCGTCCTCCTTTATTATATAGAAGAAATAATCGAGTATTTAATCCGTTATAAAGTAGCGAGCTATCTAATATCTCTAGAATAATATAAATTATAAATAAATTATATTAAATTCTTTATTTAATAAATATACGAAGATTATTAAAAACCGGATCTCGTATATAAAATTCCGTGATATAAATTAACTTAATATATAGTCGATTTTAAAGATTTAGAAAAACCGAAAAGAGGAAAGATTATAGATAGTATTAATTTTTTATTTAAAAAGAGTATCGTTCGAGTTAATTATTATTATTATTTAACTTTATAAGTTAAGACGTAGTATATTATTAAAATTATCTTTATTTTTAATTATTTAACTAAAGTCCCCTTAATATATAATAATATTAATATATATTTATTCGCCGAAGTCTAAATATATCGGTAAAGCGGTAAACCCGTATTCTACCGAAAAAGACGGAAAAGGCGCTTAGATCTATTTAACTCATATACTAGCCCTAGAGATCGATTTAATACCTACTTTCGTCTAAAGTTACTAAATACGCATTTAGTACCTCGATTTATTTTAAATAATTTTAAATAAATCGGAATAAACTAGTCTAAGTAGTACTAGTAAATAGTTAAATATATATAGTAATAAATGAATTATATAGTCTATAATACCGCGCTAGCTTAGGGGGTATTAAGCGCGTATATAATTTTCATAAATCGACGTAATTTAAAATCGAAATTAGATTAGTATAGTTATAGCGCTCTATATAGCCTTAGCGAGCTACCCGGCGCTAGTAGAAAATCACGGATTTAAAATCTTAAATCCGAAGTTACTATCTTTAGGGTTTTTAGTATATTCTATTTTTTTTCATTTTTTTTCAATATTATTTCTAATTTTTAGTTCTAAAACCGTGAAATATATACCCTAAGCGCCCTAAGCGGATTTAATACCACGACTTTTTTTATATAGGCTCCCGCTTTACCGATATAGTTTTAGACCTCGATTTACTCTTTAAAATTAAATATTAAATATTTACCCTATTAAGTTTTTTCTACTTTAAGCGCGTCTCTATAATCCCGCTAGTATTTAAATATATCTTTTAAATAGCGATATTTATTAATAAACTCTTTAACTCGTAGTAGTATATCGTTAATATTCGTATAATAAATTAATACGGGTATTTTTCTAATATCCCGGATAATCTAGTTAATTTTAAATATTTTTTATTATATTTAAATAATACGCGCCGGGGCCGTAGCGCGATAATAGTAATAAATAAATAAATTTAATAATAACTTTAGAGTAAAAAGAGTATAATAATTCGCGTAATTTAAATAACTAGTTATAATAAGGTATAATAAATTTTATAATAAATTAAATTAAATCTAGTCTAATATACCGTAAATATCGGGCGATATTTAAATAAAATTATTAAAAGAATAAAACGATAGGTAAAGAGGTCTTTAGGTTATTATATATAAATATATTTAAAAAAGTCGTCCTTAAAAGGACGATTAATACTTAATATTTAAACCTATATATTAACCGTTTATACTATTATAATTTTATATAATATAATTATTAAACCGTATTAGAAATAACCTAGAGTATAGTTTATAATATAATTAATATTATAATTAATAGATTTTTAGGTCTTATATAACGAGTTTAAATAAAAGTAAATATTAAGAGGTAGTAAGAAAAAGCGTTTATATATATAATATATTAATATTAAGCTAGTCTTCTAGCGCTTTAAATCTAGCCTAGATTTTATTTAAATTTTCTTTAAATTTTCTTTAAATTTTATTTAAGTCTAGGCTAGATCTAGGCTAAATCTTTTATATATTATTAGACGAGGATAGTTTCTTATAGATTAAGAGTAGAATATATAAAACTTTTAATATTATTTTCGCGCTCTCGATAGCTAAAACTATATTTAATAATAATAAATTATTCTTCGTCCGCGGCCTTAATTATAATAAAGTACCGGAGATAATAATAATTAAAATAAAAAACCTAATTAACCTTTCGGCTTCTAGCGAAGATATTAAAGAGACGAAATATTCGGAGGAGGATATAACTTTACTCGATAATAATTATAACGATTTATTTAATTTTAAAGGACTATTAAAGAACGCTTAACTAGTATTAAATTTAATTAATTTATTCTTATTAAACTCTATAGAGGACTCGGTTTATATTCGTTATTTTATTAACGATAATAGTAGTAAGAAGTTAAATAAGATTACTAAAATAATTAAAACGATAGTAATATTAATTATTAAAAATATCTATATACTCTCCCTAGAATTTAATAACTCTTCGGAGTAGTATTCGTTATCGTTTAATAAACTAGTCTCGGCGTCGATATCTTTCTCGTTTAATAATTAGGATAAAGTTATTATCGTTAATATATAAAAGAAGACTACGTTTAATATCGAGGTAAATAACGTAGGTTTACTACCTTAAAAATAAAACGTAGATAAAGTATTAAAGGTAATAAAGGTGTTAAATTATTTACTATCTTTAATAAATATTATTAAAGAAGCGGGAATAGTTAAAACTTTATAAAAAACTACCGATATATTAATCCTATTAAGTTATATTATTTTAGGGAGAAATACGGAGTTCTTCGACCCTAAAAAATATTACTAGGTTATAAAAATTAACCGGTAAGAAACTAGAGTAAAAGTTTTGTAATTCCCTAATTTTTTTAAATATAAAATACGCTTTACCCTTAATAATAATAAATATAATATTTATTATATCGTCCGTATTATAGGTCTCCTCTCCGATATTATTATAATAAAGTTTTTAAAGAAAATTCGAGGTAGTATAATATTTAATACGAAATTATTAAATATTAAGAGTATAACTAGTAATATAACTAGGCTCGTTATATTCTTTTACGAGTATATAATTATAATTTATAAAGAGTATATTTAATAGTATCCGATTTTCTTTAACGGTCTCGTAGCCCGAATTAAAATTATATTAACTCCGATTTAACTTATCCCGATTAATTAACGAAAGACTATTAATAATAAAACTAGGTATTATTTTAAAATATATAATTTTCCTCGTATTATTATACTAGTAATATTAAATAAAGGACTAGCGGTCTCTTAAATAATTAAATTTAATACGGTCGAGAGTATAAATATAAATAATAATAATATTTTAAGTTTATATTTTTCTTTTATCTATATTACTAAATAGGTTTCTACGTTATTTAATTATACCGGTCGATATAAGGGTTATATCGTTATATTTATATTAAATCCGTATATTTAGCCTCTAGAAACCTTTCTCGATAATAGTAATAATTAACTCGCGGTCTTTTAATTATCGGTAAAATATTCTATTTATTTTAAAATAACTAGGAGGGTAAACCCTCTCCTATACTTTTATAATTTAAAGCGGCGATATAATTTAAAGTTTAAGCGGGGGCTATATTAGCGATAACTCTTAAAATAACGAGGATAATAATAACTAAAAAGAGGGTATAAGTAAAGGCGAGGATAATAATAAATAAAATAAAAATAAAGATAACGGCGACGATAATAATACTCGCTCGGATAGTAGAGAAATATTATTTATATTATTTATAATTATAACTTATAAGGGCCGGACGATTTTAACTAGTAATAATCTCTAGTTATCTACTCCGATATTTATAATATAAATATTAATTATAAGTTTTTTCGGTATTAACCGCGGGGGGAAAATAAAAGGGTTAAGAATAAAAGTATATATTATAGGCTCGTAGAGAGGTTTAGTAGAAATATTATTAATTTTAATATAAATAAAATTAAAGTATAAAGAGCTTAAAGGATTTAAAAGTTCTATTAATAATAAAGCCGCCGTTATTACCTACCCGCTTTAAAGTATAGATAATATTTTATTATAAGTAACTACCCTATTCGAATATTAAAAGTATTATATATTTAACTCTTCGATATTTTAAATTTCCTATTTCATTAAGGTTTTCTCTTTACCCTCGAGAAATTTTATTTCTTTATTAAACCGAATAACTCGAGTTTAGAACTCGATTTATTTAATTATAATATCCCGAAGCTTTTTTATCGCTTTCTTCTAATATTTTTAAATTCGATATAATTTTACCTTCGAGAAAACTAACTTATATAATAGGTTAAATATTATATAAGTTATATATGAATCCGAACCCTCTCTAATTTAATAGAAACGATCCTTTTATATATAACTCTTATATAGTCGAATAATTAATAGTACGCGATTCGAGGACGATATTATCTAACGACGACGGATAATACTTCGAGATAAATTTAATAACGCGTAGCGAGGTATAAAGAATTAACAATTTTTAAAAATAGAGATCTTAGATAAGGAATTTAATATTACGAGTTTATTAAAAATACTTAATAGTACCCCCCTAGGTATAACCCTAAATATAATCCTTAACGAAATATTATTTAAATAATTATAAATTTAAATAATTAAATAGTATATAATTTAATTATTTAAAAATATAAATATTTAAACTAGGCGGCCTTAATACGACTTTCTTTTACTATATAAATAATATAATTTCTAATAAATTAAAACTCTGTATTGAATTTCCTTAAAATCTCTTAATTATAAATACTAAATATAAGTTACTTTTTTATACTAAATTTAATTTATATTTTATACGAAGTTTATTATTCTTTAATCTTTAATACTCCTCTTTATAAATATTAATTTAGATTTTATCTACGTTTTATTTTTATTAAACGGAGACCTTTAATATCGGAGCTCGTTAATTTTTCTAGAGTATATAAAAGATAATTTCTTATCGATTAAAGAAATTATTTATATTATTAATATTAAATAAATCTACTTAATAAATAATTTGAAGAGAATTATTTTAATTTCTAGAAAAATACCTCGTTATTAGATTAATTAAAGATTATATTCTTTTCCTTAAAGAGTTTAATTTAAAATTACGCGTGGTTTTTACTTTATATAATTAATTAATTATAGTTATATATATAGGATATAGTAGAGAAATTAGTAATTACGAGATTTATTATAATATTAATAATTCGTACGAGATTATTATTATATTATTTATTATTTTTATATTTTTCGGCCGCTTTTATTATCTCGTAGAATTAATTTTATAATCTAAACCTTTCATTACCTTATATAGAAAAGGATAAAAATAATTATAATTTTTCAATTTTAAATTATTATAATAGACGTCCTTAGTATTATAGGGAATATATATAAAAGTTATTAATTATTATATATAAGTAGATAATTTTATCCTATTCTCCGTTAAGTTAATAAATTAATAAATTAATATAATTAAATAAATACTCGTTATCGGCCCGTAATCTCTTTATATTATTCTATAGTAGTTTATAACTCTTTATAAACTATATTAAATTTTATAAAATAAACTTCTTTTTTAATTTATTTTCTAAAAATATTCTATAAAGAATACGGGTTTTATTAATATTTTTAAAATTTTATAAATTCTAACTCGGCGTACTAAGTAGAATAAAGCCGGATTTCTATTTACTTTCCTCTTTTACTATAGATTCTATTAACAATAATTTATCTTCGTTTTTATTAATTATAACGACTAAATCGTCGATAACGATTATAGGAAATAAGAATATAATTATATTTTATTAATATAATCATTTTTATATTTCTCGCGTAGATATATTTCTTAATCTCGGCCTCCGTCTTTTAGTATATTTATTTTATTTTAGGGTCGGACTTACTTCGTAAAGTCTCGAAAAATTTTCTTTTTTTAGAATAAAGAATAGGAAAGAGTTTATAAAGAAGAAAAAGTTATTATTAATTTTTAATTTCTTTTAAGGCCCCGAATCTATTAAATTCTATAAAAGTTTATACTTCGCTATTTTTAATAATTAAATAATATTTTATAAAAATAAAAATTTAGGCTCGTTTAGTAATAATATATTTATTATATTATTTTCCTTAACTATTACCGACGTCGAAGAAAATATATATATTATATTCGATATTATCGAATTTTCGCTAAATTATTTCTTCGCTTTTATTTCGTCGTGTAATTAATTGTTTTTTCGACGGAGTCCTAGTAAATTATCTTAATCGTAGATTTTTTACTAGTTTTCGATATAATAAATTACATTAATAAAGAATCTATTAATTCGTTAATTTATTCTAGATTCTTTAAAAATATATTATTAATTCGTTAATTTATTTTAAATTCTTTAAAAATATATTATTTATTTTTAATTATATTTAAAGTTTCTAGTTAAATATAATTATTATAATTAATATTTTAGTTATAATAATTACTATTTTCTATAAAAGCGACTTTTATTATAATATAAAAATATTTATAACGGGTAATATATTTTAGTCCAAATATCTATATTTATTTAGAATATTATATTAATTATTCAGTATATTTTTAATCAAATACGACTTATTTATTATAAATAATCTCGCTCTTTTATTATTATATATCTAGGGGAACTCGAAGGTAATTATATATATTAGTTTATTCGAATTCGTCTATAATATAATCTTCGCGATATATTCTTTATTCGTTTATTGAATTTATAAATAATTCTCAAAATAAAATATATACGATTACTAATTATATCGCGTTTTATAAGAAATTTAATAATATTTTATAATTACCTAAACTTATAAAGAAAAAGAATCGTAATTAATAGGAAACTAGATTATTATATTATTTATTAATTTTAGATATAATTTATTAAAAGGTAGTAGTATAAACTCGTTATTAAAGTTAACTCGTATTATTTATATACTTATAATAAGAGTTTATAATAAATAAATCGTAGTATATAGAGTAGTTTTATTATATAGAAAATATTTAATAAAGATATTTAATAGGGTATAATAAAGAAGAGTAAAAGATAATAATTTTTCTTTTTTTTATAGAGCGCGAAGATATTATTATTTATAATTAGGGGTATTAAGAGCTTCGGGGTAATTTAAATCGAAATATCTTTTCTATAATTTTATTATATTATTAAAATACTTAGTTTTTCCTAAGTCCTAAATAAATAATTAATATAGATTTTTATACTTCGTTTTATATTTAACTCGACGATATAATTATTAATAAATAAAAAACTTTTAAAATTTATAACTCTTCTTACTCTACCTAATAATTATATATTAATATTAAATTATATTTCTAGGGAGATTTCGCTATTAAGTCTTTTACGTTTTAAAGATATTTCTTTTTATATTATTTAATCTAATATAGTCCCTAGTCTTTTTATTTTACTAGATATTTATTTATTAATATTTTCTCTCGGCCTAGAAATCTTTTAATCCTTATATTTAAAAGATATTTTATTTTATAATAATCCTTCGTATCTTTAAAATTATTATTAAAAATAAGATTTTATTTTATTTTCTTAAGCTAGTAATATAAATTCTTATCTCTAAATATTAATTCTAAAGTAATAATATATATTACTAGATATATAGATATTATCGGCGATAATTTAAATTTATAAATTAAGTTTTTATAATATTTAAGAATTTAAAAGGTCTAGTTCTTTAATTAAATAATCTATAACTTCCTAGGCTAAGTAGGAAAGTAGTATTTATTATATAATTTAAAGAAAATTATTTCTCTACCTTCTTTAACTAAGAAGATATATTTATTATTAAAAGGAAATTTAATCTTTACTACCGCGAACGAGATTATATCGATAACTTTTTATAATTTATATTTTCTATATTAATAAAGTTTATTTATCCTACGAAATTACCCGAATAAAAAATATTATTATTTAATTTTATTTCGTAGATAATTTCGTTAGGGGAAAATATCGTAGTTAAATTTAAAATATTATTTAATATAACCCGTAATACGATAGCGAATTCGTTTTATTAAATATTTAGGAAATAAATTGAATAAAACTTTAATATAATTTCTACTATTTAATTTATTAGTTCCGACTATTTATTTAACTACGGTTAATATATTATTAATATTATAAATTCTATTCCTAAGACCTTAAAGATGATTTTCTATAAAATCGAAAGAAATTTAGAGTTTTTATTAGAAATAATAGTATTAAAAATACCCTATTCGATTAATATAAATAATAATATCTTAGTTTATTTCTTAGTAGACTATATATCTTTTCCCGAAATACTAATTAACTTTAATATAAAATTATTAATAAAGTATTATATATATTTCTTAATAAGGAAAAAATTATAATAAAATTAATAATAATATATTAGTAGATTTTTAGAGTTATTGAAATTAGTTTTATAATATTATATAAAGTATAATATTTTATTTAATTAAGTTAGTAAAGCGGATAATATAGTATATATTATTTTAATCTCTTTATTAAATACTTTATATAATAATATAAAATTATAATATATTATATATATTTACGTATTATTATTTCCGTAATATTATTCTTTATTTATTTATCGATATAAGATTCTAGTCTTAATATCGCGGAGTTTTAATTTTTAATAATTTTATATTAAATTAATATTCCCTTATCTTTTATAGAATCTTTAAAGATTAGTTTTATTATTAAATTTAAAAATTTAAAATTTATTTAATATTGAACTCTATAATTACTTTATATTTTTTATATTATTATTAAATCGCTAACTCTATACTAGTATCCTTAGACTTTATAATTTTAATCTTTTATACCTTTTTAAAGAAAAAACTTATCGTCGTTATAATATCGGGGTTATATTAATTAAAGATATTAATTAATTCTAAACCGGATTAATAGTAGTTTAAAATTAATTTTCATAATTTATAAATTAAAGAACCGGTCAAGTTTACTCATAATTTTAAAAATAAATTAAATATATTCGTTATTATATATACTATAATAATATGAGATAAATAGGAAGAACTTCCTAATCTATAGATTTCTAAGAAATTTAAAAAGTTTTATAATATTTCTTTTAACGAGAAGGCGAGTACTCTATTTATTTTTAAATAAAGAGATTATATTATTAAAATAAAAATTAATAAAAAACTACTTTATAGGCCTTTTTATAATTTATTTTAAATTAAATTATCGGAGCTACGGTATTATTTAGAATCCTTATTTTATAAAGATTAAATCCGTTATTTAATCTCTTTAAATAAAGTATTTATTCTTTTTTTATTTAAAAAAGAATAATAGTTTACCTTTTTATATTAATTATTAAAGTTGAAATATAATAATTATTAAGAATTAATACTAGTTATTCTTAATTATTAAGATATTAGATCGTTTATATAGTCTTAAAATCTTTATAAAGTTAGACTTTAAGGATGTTTATTATAAGATCCGGATTAAAGAAAACGACGAGTAAAAAATTATTTTCCGAACTTATTATAATTACTTCGAATATTTAATTATACCTTTTAGGCTCGTTAATATACCGGCGATATTTTAAATTTATATTAATTATATATTTATAAATTTAATAAATATAATATACGTAGTATATTTAAATAATATCCTAATTTATAATATTAAACCGGTAGAGTATTAATAATATATAAAATAAATACTCGAATAATTATATTAATTCTAATTATTTATTAACTTTAAGAAATATTAATTTAATATCGAGATAATCGAGTTTTTAAATTTTAGGCTTTATTGTATTTATTAATAAAGTAGTTATAGACCTAGAATATATTAAAATTATTAAAGAATAACCTTAATTAAAAATTTATTAAAAAGTATATATTTTTTCAAATTTCGCTAATTTTTATAAATAGTTCATTTATAATTATTTTAATATAATTACACTATTTATTAATTTACTTCAAAGTAATAAAGTAAATATAAAAATTAATCCGTTAAAATAAATAAACGGCGCTGCGGAAGCGTTTGAAATTTTACGAGATATATTCGTAAACGCGTCTTTCTTATATTATTATAATCTAATTAAATAATTATATATAAAGACGAATACTTTGAAATTTAACTTTAACTCTATATTATTATAATAAAGCGAGGATAATTATTAAAATCTTATTATATTTTAATCGCGGAAATCAAATCTTTTAAAATAAAATTATAGAATTTATAATTAAGAATTACTCGTTATTATAATAATTATATAATAATAACGATATTATTTAAAAAATAACTCTCATTATATTAGAGTTTAAATTAATTGTAATAATTTAAAGAGTTTTATAGAATAAAAGAAATTAAATTCTAAATAGGCTCGTTGAGTATTTAAATTAATTAATTATTACTTTACGATCTTTCATCGGGTTAGAAAACTAGATTTTATTAATATATTATCGCGGCGCCTTAATTATAATAGAGTATTACTATTAAATATTAAATTATTATTAATACTTTAGAATAAACTTACTCTTAAAATTAATAATTAATTATCGGAAGGAAATAAGAAAGTAAAAGTAACTATAATCTTTATCTTTTAAATTATAAAATTAAGATTCATAATTTTAAGGCGGGAGGTTATAATAATATTTAAAATTATATATAATAATCTTAAATAATTTATTAAAATGTTAATTCGAGAATTATAAATCTTTAATAATTAGGTAACTCTTTTCGAATTAAAGCGAATATACCGAAGGACCGCCGTTATATAAAGAATAAAATATAGATTATAAACTTTAAGAGATTATTAAAAGATAATAATTACTTCTATATATTAAGTAATAAAGTTTTGAAGGAAGAGTTTATAAAAAAATATTATAATAATTCTTTAATAATTTATTTTAATATTATAAAATTATATAAATTATTTACCCGAAAATTCTTTTAAGAGGGTAATTTAAAATAAATTATTAATTATATTAAAATTAACGATATATATTAACGGACGAAGGTATTAAAGATATTATTTATATAATAAATTAAATTCGCTTCCTATTATTATTTAATTATAAAAGGAGATTTTAATAAATTTTATAATTTCTTTTTACTATCTAGTAAATATAGAGGTACTATTTATAATATTATCTTTATTATTATAAATCGATTTATTAAAATAATTAAATATATATTTCTAGTTATTAAAATCGATATCGTTTAATTAATAGATATATTTTATTTTAATATTATTTATCGTTATAATATATCTAATAATAATATTAATAATAAAAACTCTATTTTTACGAGCGCCTTCTAGTCGATTATATATTTTTATTCGAAAATTAAACGACGCCTAAATACTATTTTTAAACTTTATTAAATACTACTTTTTACCGTTAAATAAATAAGTAAATAAAAGATTAGAATTAAATATTAAAGTATTATTTACGTATATTTATTAATTAAAAAAAATCTAATTAAACTAGATTATTATTTATAATAGAATTCGTAATTAATAATAATTAGAGTATTATCGTCGGAACGATTTTATTTTTCCGTATATATAATTATTATTTTAAAATTTACTAGAAAGTCGAGAGCGACTTTAGGGAAGGAAAAATACTAGTTATTAATAATAAAATACGATAATTATAAACGTTAAAGAATAAAGTTATAAAATATCTTTAAAATATTAATAAATTATAAATTAAATAATATAATAAAATATATAAATTATAAAGTTATAAAGTTAGTAATTTAATTATATTAATAATAAAAACTTTAAAAAAGAAATATTTAAATAAGAAATTATCCTATAAGTTTATAGAGCCCTTTAGGATTATTAATAAAATAAAATATAAACTTATTATTTATTATTATTTATTATTATTTTTTATATATATAGTTTATAATATAGTTTATATATCGTTATTTGAATTATATTATCTTCGCGATTATATTAATATAGCGGAAACTTTTATATAAACCCTTAAACTTTCTAAGAATAATAAATTATAGGAGGTAGAATAAATAAATAATAAAATTAGAAATAAGAAAAATATTTAATAAAAAGTTAAATTAATTAATTAAAATAAAGAATATATTATAGAATAAAAAAGGGAAAGAAAAGAAATAACTCTCGCTTCTTTCCCTTTTAATAAGGAAGGGAGTAGAAGAGAAGGAGTAAAGATTATTAAAAAAAAAAGATTATTTATTATCCTCTACCTCCCTAATCTCCCTATAGAGCTACTCCTATATATAGTTATATATACGCGTATATATATTACTACTCTTATATAGTTTATATATACTTTTATATATAGTTTATATATACGCGTATATATACCCTATTATTACTTTTATAAATAATTATATATACGTATATATATACCCTATTACTACTCCTATATATAGTTATATATACGCGTATATATATTTTATTATTACTCTTATATAGCTTATATATACCTCTATATATAATTATATATACGCGTATATATATTTTATTACTACTTTTATATAGTCTATATATACCCCTATATATAACTATATATACGCGTATATATACTCTATTAAGTGGTACAAAGATTAAGATAATTAAAAAAGTAATTAAGAAATACTAAACTTTATACCTAATTTAGACTAGCCTCCTAGTATTAATTATATATAATATATAGAGGTAAAAATGAACTATATTTTAAAATAGTAATAAACTTATATATAAACTATATATAAGAGTATAAATAGAGTATATATACGCGTATATATAAGTTATATATAGGAGTAGTAATAAGGTATATATACGCGTATATATAATTATATATAGAGGTATATATAAGCTATATAAGAGTAATAATAAAATATATATACGCGTATATATAATTACGCTGCGGAATAGGGAAGGGAAGGGAAAGGAATAACCCTCGCTCCCTTCCCTTCTAGTAGGGAAGGGAGCGGAAGGGAAGGAGTAAGGACTACTAAGGAAAAGAAAGAATTATTTATTATTCCCTTCCTCCCTTCCTAGGTAGAGCTAATAATATAAATAAACCTAAATATCTACCTAGTACGCTTACTAGTTATATTAATCTTTATCCATATCGCGATTAATAGTAGATATTAATATACTTTAAGTCTCTAAAATACGTCTTAAATTAATAGAAAGAGGGTTTATTTTAATACTACCGTAGTAAAACGAGCGCTTTATAAGGAAGGATATATACTTATAAATTTAATTAATATTAATTAATATACGTTTAATTTTTCGAATAAAAGTATACTACTTAATTAAAGTAGATTATAGAATTTAATATAGAATTTACTATACGCTAGCTGCGTAGTATTTATATATCGTTGAGGTTATTTATATTTAATAACGTTATTACCCGTTAGATCTATTACTAGCGCCGCGCTAGTAACGGCTCTCTAAAACGCCTCCGCTTTTCCTTTATTTCTAGATTTAACGAACTACCTATTTTATAGATAACTTCGTTAAATCGTTCAACTCCTTTATTATTTAATTATTTAATTATCGGTTCTTATACTATCGTACTTGAGTCGGTAGTAAATCCTATTTATTTATTATTAAATTATATAACTCCTATTATTAATAACTCTTAAATAAGATTTTAGATCGAAGTCTTAATTTAAGTAGTATAAAGATTAATATAAATAACTAGACTAGTATCTACGGCCTTTCTTTATAGTAAAGCTCTTTATAATAACGACTAATATATTATAAAGAAGAATAATCTAAAGTCTAAATAAATAATAAACTATAGTTAAAGAAGAAGAAACGCGAGACTAATTAATATCTAGATACGACTTCGGTTTAATATTAAATTATAAGTCGTCGGAAACGTTAATCTTATATACCTAATATAAATAGTTAATATTAATAATTAATAGAATAAATTCTTTTAGAAATTCTATATTACGAAGAGGCTAAAGAGGGCGTATACTAGGTTTATAACCGAAGAGAAAAACCGAAGAATAGTTTTCTAGGAACCCTAATATAATAAAATTAAGAAAACGCCTTTTATTATTATTAAAGGTAGACGCCGTTATTAAATACGTAAAAATTATAGATACGAAAGTAGTTTAGCGAGCCTAAAAGAAAGTAAAAGATTAATAAAAATAGGACGTTCTTTTAGAATAGGAATAATAGAGATTATTAAAGTAGGTTAAAATCTTAACGATTAATAAAAGGTTTATATTAATCTTTACTTATATTAATATATTTTATTTAAAACGGATATCGTTAATATATAATAGGATTACTGTGGGTAAATATAGGTAGGTTATTACTTAGGTAAACGGGGTTTCGTTAATTAAAGAAATTGTAATTAATAATAATAAGAATATAGATTAGGTCGATAAATAGCCGCTAGAGGATATCGATAACTCCCTAGACATTAGTAATTATATTCTTAAAGTACGTTAATAATTAAATTAGGACGAAATCTATAGTATTTAAAGCGAATATAAAAAGTAAGCCGAGGCTCGTAATATTTAGGCCTTATTTAATTTATAGGTAAAATCCGGGGACCGATCGGCCTATAATATTATTAGAGGATATTAGATTATAGTATTTAAATTACTTCGCGCTAAAATCGATTATTACGATAAATACCGTCTTCGCGTATATACGTATAAAGGGTTTTCGTATTATAAAAGATATAATCTTAAGATATATTATTTATACTAATTTTTATCCGGTTATATATTAATTATAAATTAATATAAATAAAAAGACTTACTAAAGAGGGACTTATAAATTTATTATATCTTTATTTTTACCGAACGTATTATTTAAAAGAATATAACCGCCTAGTTTAATACGAATTTAGAAAAATATAGACGGTATAGCCTTAATAAATAAAATCGGCGTTATAGAATAAATATAGATCTCGTATTTACTTAAGTTAATAACGGGTAGGTTATAATACTAGGATTATATTATCTTTACCCCGATAATTATAAATACGAAAAATATAACTAGAGACCGAATAAAAATACGAAAGAGGCGCGGAAAGCGTTTAGGATAATATTAAGGCCGGAGTATACCTAGGTTATAAAAAAGGCGAAGGATATTATTCGTTCTAAAGATTAAGAGAAGATTTCGAAGGGGATAATATAAATTATCGAATCGGGAGTATTTTTAAGGCCCTCTTTAGGTTAAAAAGAGGTTATATTATCGAATAAAGTTCTAGATATAAACGTAAAGGGTATATCTAGTTATATACTTAATTATTTAATATAGCTAGTTTATAAAGCTTCTAGTCGTAATTATACTAATCTTTATACTAGTTTTATTCGATTTATATTATATATCTCTACTCCTTATATCTCCTTTAACTCCTTTTATACTTCGAAGTTTTACTCGTTTTTTTATAACCCCTTAAAGATTTTAAGATAAGATTAAGTTCCTTACGTAGTTTTAATAGAATTTATTTATTTTCTTATTTATTCTTTAACTCTTTAAATCTATTAATTACCTCCGGTTTAAAGAATAATCTTATATTCGATTTCTTCCTCTTTATTAAATAACTGGACGTAAAGTCTCGAGTAAAATATATATATTTCGAATTACTCCCGTTTATTCGGTACCCGGAAACTCTAACTTTTAGGTTACTTTCCCGAGCCTTTTTACTATTAATACGGTTTTTACGCGTATTTATATTACTTTATAAACTCTTACCTAGGGGCTAGATTCTTTAACTTTTTCTTAATTATAAATTAAACTAGTAATTAAGGCTAGAGGTTCTTTACTTCCTTTATTCTTATTATTAAGTCTTAAGATAATAGTTTCGTCTACGAGATTATTATACCCGCCTTCGTCTTCGTTATTTATAAAGTTATTATTACTCTTTATCGTAGCCTTATCCCGCCTTTATATCTTTATTTCGTACTCTTTAAAAGTTATTATTTCTTCGTAGTTTAAGTCCTATTAAGATACTACTACCTCGTTTTCTTTAAATTAAAAGCGATTAAGGATTATAAAAGTTAAGAACGTCTTAGGACTATAGTATTTTTAGGCTATATATAATTAGGTAGCGATATTAAATACTCGCTTATATTTAACGCCCGTATAAAGTACGGCTAGGATATTACGGGTCGCATAAGAGAGATAATTAAATATTAGCGAGAGGTCCTTCTATTTATTAAATATAGATTTATTATTATTATTATTAAACGCTATATATAATTAATAGATATATTTATTAATATAAAGATTAGTATAAATAAAAGATTTACTCGCTTCCCGGTATTTTCGAAGTTCTTTACTCCGATTTTTCGGGTTCGATAACGCCTTATTTTTACCCTTAATTAGATATTTAAGATTATTTACCTCGATATCTCTTTCAATATAGATTTTCTTTTATTAAATAACTTACGGGCGCCGGTCGAATTACTCCTTAAATTATTCTTAATAAAAATCCTCCTACTCCTACCTAGTCTCTTTATTCTATCTCTAATCTTTAAATATAATCGTCTTTTAAATTAATTCTAAAAGAGTTATTATACTATATAACCCGCTTAAAGTTAACTAGGTCTAAGAATAATATTAATTAAATTTATCCTACGTCTTTTTTAGACCCTTTAGTATAGACTTCTTTTAAAGCGTAGTCTTCTTTATAAACTTTTCTTCTTTACTTTTAAGATAATTAAATAACGTATTATAAACCGAAAAAGTTATATAAATAATTAATATACGTAATATATTTATCGCTTATATATATTAATAGAACGGCTTATAAAGTTCGATAAGGTATTTTACTTAAGTCTATTTATCCTTATTTAATTATAGTTATTCCGCCTATTTATAGAAAAATTCCTTTAACGCCGGCCTTAGCTTTAAGGCGCGGATTAATATATAATAAATTAAATCCTATCTAGTCGCTACGTCCTAGAAGAGCTTTAGCGTCGTAAACTTATTTCGACGTTTCTTATCGTATATCTCTTATACCTAATTCGGCCCGGTTAATTAATATTTTTTATTATTTAACCGCTTTTAGATATCCTAAAAGCGCTCGCGTCGTTAACTACTTCTATTAAAGTAGGTAGAGGTTTTACGAATTTATATCCCCTAGTATTAATAAAGAAATAGATATCGATATAAAAATTAATATATTATTTAAAATACGGAAGTACCTTTATTAAAGTAAACGGGATCTTAGGTTCTTTCCCTATTTTAGAAAGTTTTTATTTATTTACTTTATCGTTTTAATCTTTCTAAAAGTCTTTATTTATTAATAAGATTTTAATTACCTTAAAAAGTTCCTTTAAGCCTAGTTAAATAATATATAAAAAGTATAGGACGCGGTAAATTCCGGTATTTATAAAAGTATCTTAATTATTATAGAAATCGCGGATCTTATTTTCTAGTTCCTTTTTTATAATTAAAAACTAGGCCTTTTCCTCCGGTAATATAGTTTCGAGGGCTTAATATATACTATTCTTATTAGAGGCGTTGTCCGTAGTAATTAATATTATCCGATCCTTTAATTTATAACGATAAATAATAATATTTAGGTACGAGGCTAGGCTAATATTATTATATTTTCTCTTTACGTATTTAAAAGCTAGGAGTACCTTATAGTACTATTATCGCTATTCGATAAAGTATATATTTATAATTATATAACTTTATCGGTTCTTAGAAGACTATAAATCTAGCGTTATAATAACTTTCGTACCGTCGTTAAATAAATTCCGAAGGAGTTAATCTTAAATATCGTTATATTTCTTTATAATATAATTTTTAATTATAAATATAGAAGAGAGAGTAATTAACGAATTCGCGTACTTAAACGCTCGTTATATATCGATATTATTAATAGATCGTAAGGAGAGCCTAAGCCCGATAACTATTTATATAAATAATTTAGGGAAGTCCTTAAGTATTATTTCTCGGCCGTTAAACTATAGTACGTTAGCTTTTCTTTTACTTCTCTATAATTAGGATTATAAGTATTTATACTAATCTTTATACCTATATATTAAGTGGGTTAGAATATACCTAGTCTCTAAAGAATAGTATAGTCTAGATCGGTTCTATACTTAAGTATAAAGCTTTCCTCTTATATTAATTTAATATAAAATACGTTTTTATACTATTCTAGGCGTTAATCCTTATAACTATTTAGTTATATTCATCGGCAAGTCCGGAAACCCCGATTTTTACGTATTTTGTACCGAAATTATATAAAATGCTGGAAATGCGTATCTGCTCATGTCCCGCATTCTAAGCACATTATGCACCGATTAAGCAGCGATATTGTACCGATTTTGTAACTTTTTTTTTTTTTTTTTTTGAACTTTGACTTTTTATAGTATCTAGACCAGGGCCCCTATATAGGAATATAAATATCTTACTAAATCTATTTTTAGCCTAGATTCCGAATTTTTAACTAGATTTTTACTAGCGTTGCCCTATAGGGCTATAAAGCTATTTCTAGGATTAAGTTTAGCGCTCCCGCGCAGACCTTAACTCTAACTTAAAAATCTTGGCGCCAAGATTTACCAAGGCTGCAAAATGCGCATTTTACACCGATTAAGTAGCGATTTTGCAGAACTGTTTTTCCGGACTTGCCGATGTCTTTTATAGATATTTCTCGGCTCTCTTATACCTACTATAGTATCGTTATAAAAGAACTCTTATTCCGGAGCCAGTTTAGGCGACGTCTAGGAGAAATTAAATATATAACCTTTATATTTCTAGTTCTCTTACTTGATCTTTTAGGTACGATACTACTCTTATTTATAAAATTATTCGAGAAAGACGGTAACTATTTCTACTATATATATATAATAGTGTTTATCGGAATCTTTAGTCGTTAAACTCCTTATAAAAGAAGTATCTCGGGTAACTAAACTAAAAATAGAAGAATATTAATTATTAGATTTAGAATTATTAATAGCGAAGCTACTACTTTAAAATATTCTAAATACGTATTTTAGAAACTAGTAAAGAAGGTAAGAAAGTAAGAGGAATTATTAACTCTTTTATAATTATATAGTCTATAAAGGTACGCTATATACGGTAGTTATAATTTAATTATATTAATACCGGATAGGAAGATTATAAAGATAGATTTATATTTATCTTATACGTTTTAGGTTAATATCCCGCTAAAAAGTAATTTTAAATACGTAGTAAATTAATATTCTAACCCTTTTTTAGAAATTCCTTTTAAGATTTAACTATATCCTTATTAATTTAGGTTAATAATTATACCTTTAGCCGTTAATAAAAGCGTAACCGATATTAATCTTAAATTACTTAAAAATCTTAATAATAACGCGAGAGTAAATTAAAGCCCTCGATTATTAAGAACGCGACGGAATCTAAAGGTAGCGAGGAAAGTACTTAATATATAAAAAGTATATATAAGGAAACCTCGGGTAAAGAAAGTCGCGGTACGGGGTAGAAGATTAAAGAGTAGTAGTTAATAGGACCTTTATAATTAAAATACTATTTAATTTAACTCTCTAGTTATTACTTTATAAGAAATTAAATTTCTTTAAAAAACTATTAATCTTTTAATCCCGAAGCTACCCTTTATACGCCTTATACGCGAAATTATATATATCTTTTATAAACGCTATTTTCGTATATAGTTTATAGGTCTAAACGCGTTATAGGAGGCCTCGGAGGCGATATTAATTAAGGAATTTACGAATAAATAACCTAGTATTATCTTTATAAATATATAGTATTAATCTTAATCGTAGTAATTAATCTTTACGCGATTTATAATAAGCGGATTATTATAGCCCCGAAGGATATATAGTTTATACGGCGATTAAAGGCTATATATACTAAGTGAGAATATATTATAATTAATATCCGAAGGTCGACGCTTTATTATATTTATCCTAATCTTTATACTAATTAAATTAGTACCGCTACTTTTACTATGAAATTTGGACTTAATTATAAACTTTTGGACTTTCGATTCTATTTTAGAATAATCTATTAATCGTTTATAACTACTACGATTAATATTATAATTCATTAATACGAGATAGGATAAGAGATTATTTTAATATAAAAGTCGTTACCGAAGGAGTATAACTTTTTATTATAGGACTAAAGTGAATAATAACTAGGGATCCCGCTTTTAGCGCTATAGATCCGATTATTCTATTTATTTATAACCTCGCTTTCTTTTATACCGAAGCTATATTAACTACGCTATTAAAAAAGTATTTATCTTAATTTAAAATACCGTATAGTATATTTATATATATAAGGCCGGTATATTTAACTACTAATAAACTAATTAGTCGTAATCTTCTCTACGTTTATCCATACTTTAGTCCTTATAAATAAAGTGAAATTAAATAAAAATAGGTTATAAGTTAATAAAATATTAAGCTATTATAATCGTGTAATCGTTAGTATTTAAAATACTAAGTAAGTATATTAGGACAAAGATTAGGATAATTAATATTAATTTAATTCATAGAAAATGGCTCCTTAGCCCCTAAATTATAGAGTAATTAATCTACTATATAAAGGGGTAAGATTACTAGGATATAAATTAAAATAAATAATATTAATAAAGTCTATAATAGTCGCCTAAATATTAGGGCTTTAGAATAGAAGATATATAGAATAACCTTAGCTTTCCGGTAAATCTTACGGTATAAATATTAAGATAAATAATTCTAATAAAATATACGAACCGTAGTTATTCGGTCCTATATAAGAATAAATCGACTTCGACGATATCGTTAATACGAATTAATTAAATATACTAGATTAATTCTTTTAACCTGTCTACCCTAAATTAAAGGATATAATTTAATTAATATTTATTTAACTATATAAACTACCTATACCTAGGAATAAAGTAGAAGATAATAAATATAATTTAAATAAAGACGTTAAGATTAAAGATAGCGATAGTACTAGCGACGATAACGAGGCGACCGTCGATAATAATAACGACGTAATAGGGTTAGAAGGCTATATAAACTATATAGATAATAATAATATATACGAATAAGTTAAGGATAATTTTAAATATTAACGGCTATATTAAAAATATTAATATAATAATTACGAATATATTATCGAAAGGTAGGATTATAAAATAGGGGATATATATTTTTATTATCCTTATCCGGCTAATTCCTCGAATAATACCTAGATTCAACTAGTAATACCCGAAGACTATTAAGAGAATAACGATTAGGATAAAAATTAGGACGATTCGGCCTTAAATAATTAAGATAAACCTAAATTCGATAGTATTAAGTTTTATATAAATTATATAGAAGAGTATATCCTATACTCTTACCTAAAAGAAGTTAATCCTATTTTGCGAGGGTATAAGAACTATCGGTAGAATAATTTAAATTACTTTATACTCGATTACTCCTATAATAACTAAGATATAAAAGATATAATAATAAAAGAGGATATTTAAGACTCTTCCGATTAAGATAAAGATCGGGATAAAACCCGTAGTAATAAATAATTAGAGTAGATCTCTTATATTAATAAAAATAATCTATTAAGATTTAATACGGGCGAAATACCTCTCGATCGTTTAAAGGGTACTATTAAAGAAATATATACTACTCGCTAGGTAATCTTTAGGAATTTAAAGATAAGTTAAAAAATAATAAAAGAGAAAGAGAAAGCGAGTAAAATATAAAAAATTAAAGTTATAACTAAAGATAAAGGTTCGCTATCTTATTATATATCCTAGCTTTATCGTAATCTTTATATTAATCCGTTATTATAAAGGCTCCTTCGAGACGCGGATATCCTCCGGGAAAAACTAAAATAAAGTAAAATAATAGGTAATTTACCTTAATCTTAGCTTTATCGTAATAATTATATTAATATTATATAATTTATTAAGGTCTTAAAGTATAAAACCCTATACGTAAAAACGCTAGGAGTATTTAAGTTTATAAGTTTTTTTTTATACTAGATATACTATAACTTTTATATTAATTTCTAGATATTAATACTAGCTACGCCTTTATTTTAGGGCTTTTTATTTATTAATTAGATCTTTATAAGAATACGGGCGGTTAAAGCTCTACCTAAATCTTTATTTAAAGACCGCGTTTAAGCCCTAAAAAAGAGGAGGGGAAGAATAAATTAAATTTTTATATCTACCCGACGACGTATAAAGCCCGGTAGTAAGTTTTATATTATCTTTAACTACCTTTATCCTAATTAAAGTATTAATCCTTATTAACGAAAATACTCCGGGAAATTAAAAGATATTAGAAAACTTTCGATTTATTAATTCTAAAAGTACCCTTTTCGTATCTAGTCCGCGAAATCTATTACCAAGACCTTTTTAAGGATATACGATTTTAAAATAATATATTTAATATTTTATAGGAGGTTATAAAAGATTATCTAATATATATATTCTTTAATAAATTTATTCCTTATATTATCCCTAGATAAACTAAGATCTAATTTATTTAATAGTTAATTTATATATTATATATAATAAGCGTATTACTCTTTAGCCGAAGGATATTAAGTTATTAAAGACTTTAACGAAAATATTAGGCGGGTAAATAAATATTAATAATTAAAGCGAGAAGGGGTTTCGCTAGGAGATAAAATCTTTATTAAGAATTAATATAAAGATTATTATAAAGCGTTAAGGTAATAGATTCCGACAGGGATTAATTAATAAATAAATATTTACGATTTTATTATAAAATAATCTAATTAATCGTTTAATAATAGTACGAATAATTAATTTATATATTAATATATTATGATACGAGAGCTCGTAGAAAGATAAAGGTCTTTAACGAAAGTATATAACTTCGAAGAATAAACCAAAGTAAATAATAACTAAGAATCCCGCTTTTAGCGCTATAGATCCGATTATTCATACTACTTCTTACTTTACTTTTATTTATACCTAAACTATATTAACTACGGTATTAAAAAAGCGTTAATCTTGATTCGAAATCACGTTTAATATATTATATATATAAAGATCGGTATAATTAACTACTAATAACCTAGTTAGTCGTTATTATCCTTATATTTATCCTTATATTTATCTCTCTAGGTAAGTTCGATTTAAACTAAATTTTACTACTACCTAATAACGTATCTAGTTATCGGAGTTATAATATTATAAGTTTAGTTATTATTTAATATAACTATTAAGATAAAGATTAGGATAGATAATACTAATTCGATAAATAGAAAATACCTCCTATACTTCCTCTCGAAGTTAAATAAATAAAGTTATTACTCTTAATACTATTATTAATAGTATTAATTATACGTATTTAATATAATAAATACCTCCTCTTCAGGGCGATAGATTTATAATATCGGATATATTTAAAGTAAATATAAAATCACCGGGATAAAGATTAAAATAAATTATATTAATTTAATTTATTAAATATAATCGCCTATACTATAAGTCTTTTATTCGGGACTAGGCCTTATAGTAGATCCTTAGTTATAGGTAAAGTTATTAATATAAATCTTAAGGTAAACTATATTTACGAAATATATAAAATATAATAAATTATACCTTAATTACTAGGAGTCGGAGGGATTAGATATAATATCTTTGATTTCGTTTATGAAATCGCCTTTAAATACCTCCTAGAGATTAATAAGATCGAGAACCCCTTAATTCGTTATTTATATTATATACTCTATTAATATCCCATAAAATAATATAAGATAATAATCGGTATAATCGTAAAAACTAGCCTAATAATAATAACGGTTTAAAATTAAATTAATCTTATATAGAATACGAGCGTCGGGTTATTTACTACTTATACCTATACGGTAGCTCTAATCTAATTAACGCGTATTAATACTATAAATAGAATAAGCTCTTTTATATTCTCGAAGATAAAGATAAAAAGGAGGGTCGTACGAAGAATAAAGAAGTATTAATACCGTTAAGGAATCTAAATAAAAAAGGAAAATCGGTACTACGGAAAGAACTAGACGAATTAAATTAAACTAATCTTATAATACTAGAAGTAGATTAGGATAAAGATAAGGATAATTCTAATAATTAAACTAATTTAGGTTTAGGGTCGTATACGTTATACTTAAACCGGAATTTAATATATAATTATAAATATTCTAACGTAGTATATAGAAATTATATAGATTAAGAATTCGAATATCTTTTTTAGGACTCGGAAATCGACTCGGATATAAATAAGAATCTATTACCGCCGGATATAATATTAAATATTAATATAATACCTTTTAATACTCGTCGATAACTTAAGAGTAATATTAAGTTAGAACTTAATACCCCGATTACTCGCTAGGTAGAAAGTTAATAGGTAGTAAAAAATAAAGAGCCTATAAGGGAAAAAAACGCTAAGGATATAACTAAAAATAAATATTTACTATTTTATTATATATCCTAGCTTTATCCTAATCTTTATACTAATCTATAAATCTAGATATAGTCGCTAATAGACGCGACCGGCCCTAGAGGAATTTAAAGACCCCGTAAGGTAATAAATATATTACCTCCCTTCCGGCCTTATCGTGATCTTTATATTAACCTTTAATTATTTATAAAGTCTTTAAAGTATAGAAATTTAAATTTAAAGATAAATTTAAAGGTAAGCCTAAAGATAAACCTAAAGGTAAATCTAAATATATAAATATAACTAGAAATAATACGTATTTTCCCCTCTATAATTTTATATAAACAATATATTAATATATATAAATAGGGAAAGGAAAAGACCTCTAGTTAATTTAAATAGTATTATAAAATAACGGGGAGGGCTCGAGTATTAATCCTCTATTAATTTAACCTCTACCTAGTAATAAGACTACTACGAGATTAATACCTAATAAATTTCTACGTAAAGCCGCTTCTCGTATCCTTAAGGCTAAGCGGAATAAGAGGGGAAGGATAAATTAGATTCCTATATCTACCCGACGATATATAAAGCCGGGTAGTAAATTTTATATTATTATTAATTACCTTTATCCTAATTAAGGTATTAATCCCTATTAACGAAAATACTCCGGGAAATTAAAAGATATTAGAAGACTTTCTATTTACTAATTCTAAAAATACCCTTTTCATATCTAATCCGCGAGATCTATTACTAAGACCTTCTTAAAAATATACGATTTTAAAATAATATAATTAACGCTTTATAAAAGACTATAGAAGGCTATCTAATAAATTTATTTCTTATATTATCCCTCGATAGACTATAATTTAAATTATTTAGTAACTAATTTATATATTATATACGGTAAACGTATTACTCTATAGGCGAAGGATATTAAACTTTTAAAGACTTTAACGAGAATATCAGGCGGGTAAATAAATATTAATAATTAAAACGAGAATAAGATTCGTTAGAGAATAGAATCTAAAGGAGGGCTTAATATAAAGATTAATATAATTTTATATACAGAGGATACCTATTAGAAATTAATATATAGATAACTACGATTCGTCGTTTTAGGATGTTATAATATATATTAATTACTTAGATCGAGGGTAGTATAGTAGTTAATCTATTTAATCGCGCTATTAAATCTTAATATACTTTATTTATATTATTATTATTATAATAGCCCTAAAGATACGCGTAGATATAATTTATTAATAGGAATAATAATTAATATAATTAATAATACGCTATTAGCGACCCTAAAGATATCGATTATTTATATTAATTATTATCTTAATTAATAAAGTATATATACGCGTATATATAAATTATATAGGGCCAGCCCTATTAGGAAGGGAGGAAGGGAATAATAAGGAATCCCTTCCCTTCCCTAGATTAGGGAAGGGAATAACTTTATATCTATCCCTTCCCTTCCCTTCCCCTTCCTCTAGGGAAGGGAAGGGAAGAGAAGGTAATTCTTACCCTATTCCGTAGCGTAATTAAGAGGTTAGTTTAAAATAAGTATAAAATTTAGTATTTCTTAATTACTTTCTTAATTATCCTAATCTTTATACTACTTAATAGAGTATATATACGCGTATATATAGTTATATATAGGGGTATATATAGGCTATATAGGAGTAGTAATAAAGTATATATATACGTATATATAATTATATATAGGGGTATATATAGGCTATATAGAAATAATAATAAAATATATATACGCGTTTATATAAACTATATATAGGGGTAGTAATGAGGTATATATATATATATATATAATTATATATAGGGTAGCCCTATAAAGAGAGTAGAGAGGAAGAGAATAATAGGGAATCTCTTCTCTTCCCTAATTTAAAGAAGGGAATTACTTTAGGTTTATTTCTTTCTTTCTTTTCTCTTTCCTCTAAAGAAGAGAAAAGAAAGGAAGTTAATCTCTATCCTATTCTATAACGTAATAAAGAATATAATTAATAATTATTAAACGAAGAGTTTATTAATATTAATAAACTAATTAAAGTCTTTAAATAAACGAGTAATAAAATCTTTAAAAAGAATTAAATTCTTTAATAATTATTAAAAGATTAGATAAAAGTCGAATTAATTAGATTTCCTAACCTTGAAAGTTTTAGAGGTACGAAATTAATTAAAATAAAAAAGAATAAAAAGAATAAAGATAGAATTTAAAATATTAAAATAGAGAGTAGATACGAACTATTAGCGCGTTTTAATATAACGAAGATATTATAATAAATAAATAGAACTAGTAATTAAACGAGAGGGTATAAAGGGGGTATAAAAATATTAAAAGAATTAATAATAATTATTATAAAGATTATAAAAGATATAGAATTTAAAGAGATATAGTAAATAATATATTATAAACTATAGTTAATATAGATCGCGCTAGGAATAACCTTTAATTATATATAAAAATTAATAGAAAACTATAAACTTTAGGAGGTTTAAATAAAATTATTAATATAAAAAATCTAAAGATTTAGGGCGAGAGGTATATTTATATTATTAATATAAAACTAAACTAATATTACCCGTAGAAATAAATTTATTCTATCGAGGTATATAGTCGAAACGAACTCCCCTCCTTTCATAATAATAACTAGCGCGAAAGCGAAGTAATTAATAGTTAGGATAAATAATATTAAAGTTAAAAAATAATAAAAGAAAGTAATTAACTCTTTAATTAATTAAAATATTCCAGAATAAAATTTACTTAATAACGTAGTCGATTATTAAAGTAATATAAATAATAAAAAGAGATTTCGTTTTATATTATATAATAATAGAGATAAGATAAAAGTTAAAGAAAGTAATTAAATAAATATTAAATATTGACCCCTCGGCGAAAATATGAAAATAAATCTATATAATAATATTATATAACGTAAAGAAGGAGGCCGTTAATATAAATAATTAAAAAACGATAATAAAGATATTAAAAAAAATTATAAATTATACTCGGGATTAAATATTATAAATATAAAATAATTACAATTCGGCTTAAAACTAAATAAATACGGTCGTGAAAAAAATATTTAATACTTTTTCTTAAAATTCCGGACCTAGATATAATAAATAGACTAATAATAAACGGGTTCCTAGAAAACGATTAATTATTATATGAAAAATATAAGAGAATAAGTAAGCCGAGGTAATATTTTAATTATTAAGAGTAAAATTATATAACCCTAGTTTATAAAAATTAATTTAAATATAGGATATATATAGAATTATATTAATTATATAAATATAATATTAAAAGCCCGAAGGAAAAGTACTACGCGGTCTACTCCGGATATTATAAATTCTAGAGTAGAATATACTTAATTAAATAAAAGAAGATATACCGAATTTAATAAAAACTAAAGAAGAAATTTAGATAATTCGTAATATTATTAAAGATAATACCCCTAGACTCCTAAGTATAATTAATTAATAATAAATTTATAATAATATTAACTAGAGGTATAAAAAAGAGGAAAATAATAACGAATATAATTAATAAAATTTAATACGTTATTATTATATTTAGGAAGGCGGGAAGGCCGAGATAAAATAATAAATTAATAATAATATTTGAAAATAATTTCCTAGTAATAATATTCGATTAACTAGATGAAAACCGGCTAGAATTAATACTATTATATAATTAAGAAATAGACGAGGAATTTATAAATACGATATTAACGTATAATAAATTATAATATTTAATTTAAAGTCGTATAATATAATATTAAAAAGGAATAAAAACTAATAATAAAATTACTCTAAAACGAGTAAATTAAAGATATCGATATTATAATTATTTAAAAACCTAGTTAGAACCCTATTACCTAGGCGCTATATAATAATAATATTAATTATTTCTATTTAGTATATAAAGGAGGTCTAGAGACCTCTATATATTTCTATATAAATAAAAGGATCGATATAAATAACTAGGAGTTAATTTATTATAAAGACGATTTATACTCTATAAGAATTATATTAAAAAAGCGAAGAAATAAAAAAGAATCTCGGTCGGATAAAGTCGGGGAGGAGGAGGTTATTAATCGAGAAATCTCTTAATATAAAAGAGTATAAATTTATAATATATAGAATTTATTATTAATATAGTATACCTCGACTAATAATATATTAATATTATTATTATTAGAGGAAGTATTAACGGAGGAAAATGATTTTCTTTAAAGAATTTTAATCTTTATTACCCTAACTAGAATAATATTAAATAATATATATATTATATTATAATAGACTATCTCCTAGGAATAATAAAATTAAAGGAAATAAAACTAGGGTTATTAAAAATATCTATTATATAGAAAACCCGAGGATACGAAAATATAATCAATTTATCGTTTTTTATAAAAAGAGTATACTAGGTTATAAATAACTCTATAATCCGCGAAAATCTATATTATAACTCCGATTATAAATTAATAATAACGGAATTCGAGTAAATAAAAAAAGAGGTAATATTATATATTTATTATATTTAGAAGAAGATTAAGGAGAACGTTATTTAGGAAGAAATATAATAAGATATAAAATTCCTCTACTAGGTATTAAAGAAGCTAAAACTCGAAAATAGAGAAAATATTAATTAATATTTAAATAAAATAATAGGAGGTTTTTAAGAAATTATTAAATTTATAATTTTATAGGCCCGTTTATATTAAAGAGTTCAATTTTACTAGAACTCCCGTTATATTTATATTATATTAAAGATAAAGGAATATATAAAGAAATATAAACGAAGTTAAAATATTTAAATAAAGGAGGTCCTAAATATAGTAAATAATAAAAAAATATATATAATTTAAAAAACGAAAATATTCTTTTAATAGGAGAATATATATAAAGCCTTACTAAAGTCGACGAGAGTATAAAAATTTATAAAATAAGAAAAAAGGAAAAATAACTATTTTAAAAAACTTCTTTAACTCCTAGTTATTAAAAATAGTAAAGAAAGAAAAGTTAGAGACTTTAAAGATAAGGTAAAAATCTTATAAAGAGTATTATTCCCCTCTCTACCGATAATAAATTTAAGTAATATCGACGGAATAAGATACCCGAAACTCGTTAAAATAAACTAGGAAATAATTAAAATAAAAGTATATAAAGTAATATAATACCTAATTACCGATAAAATATTAAGAATAACTAGAATCCCGAATTAATTCTTAAAAATTATAATAGAAACGAAAGTGATAAATATTATTATTTATTTATTCTAGGCTTATATCGGTAACTTGGGAAACCCCGATTTTTACGTATTTTATACCGAAATTATATAAAATACTAGAAATGCGTATCTACTTATGTCCCGTATTCTAAGTATATTATATACCGATTAAGCAGCGATATTGCACCGATTTAGTAACTTTTTTTTTTAACTTTAACTTTTAAGAGTATCTAGACTAGGGCCCCTATATTAGAATAAAAATATCTTACTAAATCTATTTTTAGCCTAGATTCCGAATTTTTAATTAGATTTTTACTAGCGGTACCCTATAGGGCTATAAAGCTACTTTTAGGATTAAGTTTAGCGCTCCCGCGCAGACCTTAACTCTAACTTTAAAATCTTGGCGCCAAGATTTGCCAAGGGTACAAAATGCGCATTTTGCACCGATTAAATAGCGATTTTACAGAATTGTTTTTCCGGACTTACCGATATACTTTAATAAAAATATTATTTAAGGTATTTTAAAAAAGTTAATATAATAATATTTAAAAAATCGAAGAAAAGTGATTATTTAAAGCTAAAGTTATATAGACTTATAATACTCCTCGATATATTTAATAAAGCGCTAGAAGTAGTTATCTCTAGAAAGTTAAATAATATAACGAAGGAGTACGAATTATTATTATTATAATAAATAGAGGCTAGATAAAAGCGTTTAATAAAAATCGCGCTAAAGATTATTATAAATATAATATATACTATATAAAATTATAATAGGAATAGGAGGGGAAAGATAGTAAATCTATTATTATTAAATATAACGGGAGCGTTCGATAACGTCTCGTATAAAAGACTATTATATAATTTATAAATAAAAGATATTCCGAGCCTAATTATTAACTAGATAATAAACTTTGTATCGAATAAAACTATATCTTTAATATTTAGAGGAAGAGCGAGTATAATAAAGAAAATAATAACGGGTATTTTATAAAGTTTATTTATTTTACTAGTACTTTTTTTATTCTTTAATATATTATTAATTAAAAGTATACTAAAATAAATCTATTAATATAAATCGGAGGATTTATAAACGATATTTATTTACTCGCCTATAACGAGAGTATAGAAAAGAATTATACGAATTTAAAACGGGTTTATAATATCTCCTTAGAATAAATAATTATTTATAGAATATTATTTACCCTCTAGAAATATAAATTAATTTATATATCTCGAACGCCGAAGAAATTTATTATAGAAATAATAATAAATATTAGGAACGTAGTTATTAAATCTAAAATAAATATTAAAGTTTTAGAATTATATGTTAATTTAAAATTAAAATAGAGATTATATTTAATCTAGATTAAAATTAGAGCGACTAACTAAAGCCGCGCTATAAAGTATTTAATTAATTCGATATAAAGCGCAATTTTCGCAAAATATAAAATAATATATAATATAATAGTTAGATTAATATTAATGTTTACGACTCCGATATAATATTAATCAAAAAGAACGACGGAGGCTTTAAAGAGATATATAAAGAAATTAATAAATATTTAATATAATTACTTTAAAACGGTCTTAAGAGTATTTAAAATTATTTTAATTCTAATATTTAAAATTAAATTAATAATTACGTTAATTAATCTTTAATTAAACCGCTTAGTAATACGATATTAAATAAATCGAGGGACTTATTTAATTATATTTATAAGAAATATACGGACCTAGAGTAAACTTGAGTATAAAAGAAGTAAATAACGATAAATATCTTTAATATTAATAACGAAAAAAAAAACCTAAATATTTCGCGCCCTAAAATTTAAAGAATAGTATAAAGTAACTATAATATCGGTAAAGCGGGAGTTTGTATAAAAAGAGTCGTAGTATCAAATCCGTTTAGGGCGCTCAAAATATATATTTTATAATTTTAAAACTAAAAATTAGAAATAATATTAAAAAAAAATAAAAAAAAATAGAATACGCTAAAAACCCTAAAAATAGTAACTTTGGATTTAAGATTTTAAGTCCGTGATTTTCTACTAGCGCCGGGTAGCTCGCTAAGATTATATAGAGCGCTATAATTATACTAATCTAATTTCGATTTTAAATTATATTAATTTACGAAAATTATATACGCGTGTAATACCCCCTAAGTTAGCGCGGTATTATAGACTATATAATTTATTTATTACTATATATATTTAATTATTTACTAGTACTATTTAGACTAGTTTATTTTAATTTATTCAAAATTATTTAAAATAAATCGAGGTACTAAATATATATTTAGTAATTTTAGACGAAAGTAGGTATTAAATCGATCTCTAGGGCTAGTATATAAGCTAAATAGATCTGAGCGCCTTTTCCGTATTTTTCGGTAGAATACGGGTTTACCGCTTTACCGATAAATTATAAAAATAAATAAAAAACTAAATAAACTCAATCGAAGATATCGAAGAATATTAAGATATTAAAGTTATTAATTAGAGGGTAGAGAATTTAACTCGTTAATAATAATTAAATAAATAAAAAAGTTATAAAAAACGATTTTTATATAAATTATTAACCTAGTTTAAAAGAGAGATTTATTCGGGAACTAGTTCGATTATTATAATTAATTAAAGAAGATTAAAATTTTTATAATAATATAATTAAAATATAATAAAATCGAATTAAATAAATTCTTATACCGAATAAAAATATTTATAGTCCGTAGCGCTAGTTATTAATATAGATAGAGGAAATAAAATATAAAATATATATTATTATTTTACCCGAAACTCGTTTAGAGTAAAACGGAATTAATAAAATAAATAAATATATACGATTTTAGAAAGATATTAACGTAGGTTTAAAAAATATATATAACTACGTAGTAAATAATAAAAACGGGATAACTCGGCTAATTCTCTTTTATTAAAGAATAATTAATATAATTAAAATTACTACTAGGACCTAGCGATATATCTAGACTTATAAAGAAGAGAAAGAAAAAAAAGAAACTACCGGCCGGAGGGCCGTAAATATCGATTATTTAATAAATTTATAATAAAATAACCTATAAGCCTACAAGATAAATAAATAAAATTAAAATAATTAAAATAAAAGAGAAACCAAAAGAGAGATAAATAATATTTAAAAATAATTATAATTATCGGTTACTATTTAATAAAAAAAGATAATAAATTATTAATAAATTAAAGTTTTTAATTAACGAGGTTTCTTTAATATTAATAAACGCCGCTAGTAACCCTATTAAAAAAATATTCGCGGAACTCCTTTATTAATAAAGTAGTTTTACTAGAGTAGGTATATAAATAAATAAATAAATAAATAAATTAAACGGGTAATAAATATAAATATATAAATATAAATATATAAATATAAATATATAAATATAAATATATATATAATTAAAAAGATTACTTAGCCGTAAAAAATAATAAAGTAAAATAAATAAAATAAAATTAATATAAAATATAAACAATATTACTTTTATATTAATATTTATATAACGGATATTCTCTTCTATATTTATAATTATATTACAAAGCTTAGAGTATAATTAAATTTAATTATTATTGGGTTTATTTATATACGATAGCGAAAAGATATCGTAATTAAAAAAATGTTTTTATTTTAAATATAATTTATTTAAATACCTAGAATATATTATTAAATAATATATTTATATAGATTTAAGTAATACCGATTGAAGAATAAAAAGAATTCGATATTATTATTATATTATACGAAAGATTTAATTACTATTTCATTCTTATAAAAAGATATAATATATTTTAATTATTTTAACTTCCTCGGGACTCTCTAGGTCTTATTTATATTAACGAAAACTTTTAATTTCTTCTTCGAGAACTTTATTTATTACCTTTAATTTCTTAATATACTAATTCGTTACTATTAATTAATTCTATAAATTAATAATTATAATAAGGGTTTACTTATTAATTATTACTATTTTATTATATACTTTATATTATTAAATAATTTTCTTATTTATTTATTTTTATTTACGTTTTTCTTTAAATACTTTATTATTATTTCGAGTATATTAATATATAAACCGCTTAACCTTCCTCGGAAGAACTTAGAAATTCATTATTATAAATATATATTTAATTTTAAAACTTACGACTATAACTTATTATTATATAATAATCGATTCCGTAGTAATTAATATAGTAGAGTATATAAGGAGGGGACGTATACCGAATATAATTATTATTAAAATTATAAGTATAGACTTAGTAGAAAAGTTACGAAGCGGAGTAAATTATTATTATAATTAATATTATATAATCGCGCTAATAACGGCCTATTTATATTTATTAATATATTTATAACTAGAATTAATTAGTATAAATAAATAATATTATTAATTAATAAGAGGTATTTATAAAGTTAGAAGAAGATTATATATAATAAAAGTATTATTTATATATTAGTTATAATACTAGAACGTTATCGTAGAGTTAAAATAATAATATACGAGAGATATTAAATAAGTTACGAAGAGAGAAAATAAATAAACGAGTAAGTTTATTTTAATAATAAACTATCGCGTTAAATACTTTAATATTATTATATATTAATACGCGCCTCTACTCCGTTACCTCGTTTTTATTAATAAGTATTATTATTACTTTAATAATTATATTATTATTAATCTCCGGATATAATATTAATATTATATTATTTATATATAATACTTCGCTACTAGTATCTATTATAATATAATAGGAATATATAGTAAAACTAATTATCTTTATTCTATTATTAATATTATAAGTATTATAAGAATAATTTAATATATTATATTTACTACGAGTACTATAGGCGCTATAAGGACGATAGTATATATTATTTTACTTTATTATTATTATATATTATAGTATTATAAGGACGAAAGAATTATAATTTAATTAATTACTATTACTCTATATTAGCGCTATAAGGACCATTTTATAAATATATTATTTATTTAATATTAATACTATTATATAGTAGGAGTAATAAAATAATATTACTTTTTCGTTACTAGTATTATTTAATAGTATTATAAGAATAATTTCGTACTATTTTATAACTAGTACTATAAAATAGCGCTAAAGAATTAATAGTATAATTAGAATATTCTTTTTCTTTATATCTTAATAGAGTCTAAAGATTCTTTAATAAATTTCGATTAATTAATTAAATATTATTCTGTAACTAGTATTATAAATACTAAAGAAATTAAGTACATAACTTTATATTCAAATTATTATTATAATAACGACGTTATATTAAATAACTTTTTTCTTTTATTTCGCTTAAGGGGTTTAAAGGTTTTTTAATAAATATTTATTAATAATATTTAAATATTAAATACTTAGAGACTAAAATTTAAAAAAGAAGATAATTCTAAAATAATAATATATTATATATACCTACGTATCGTTACCTTCGTAATATTATTCTTTATTTATTTATTAATACGGGCTTTCAATCTTAATATCGCGGGGTTCTAACTTTTAATAATTCTATATCGAGTTAATATTCCCTCGTCTTTTATAGAATCTTTAAAGATTAGTTCTATTATTGAACCTAGGATTTAAGAATTATTTAATATTAAGCCCTATAACTAGTTTACGTTTTTTATATTATTATTAAATTATTAACTCTACGCTAGTAACTTTAGACTTTACAAATAACTAGTTACGATTTATTTATATATTCTATAAAAACTAGAATAACTACGCTTATTATATACAAGTTTAAAGATTTTTTATTTTATAAATTTCGGGATATAAATCTATACTTTATCGTCGTACTAGTCTTTATATTAAATAAAGGAATTACGGAGTAAAAAAAATATATTCGGTCTAAAGATATTTTTAGTTTTAGTAGTACTAGAATTTTTTTTTAATTTATTCTTTTCGTTTATAAAGAAGATATATACTTTCATTTATTTTTTATCCTTAATATAAATAAATTCTAATTTCTATTTATAGTTAATAGATATTTCTACTAGTATTATATAGAAATCGAATAGTGCGCTAAATATATTAGAAGTATTTATATTAATATACTTATTCTTCTTTTAAATTAATCGTAATAATATATTAAATATAATATTCTATTTTCTAGAATACTATCGAATATCGAGGTTATACTATAATATATATTAAGAAATTGATACTAGTCGTAGATTTATCTTATTCGAAGAAAACGATATTGAAATTATTTATTTTATAATATTAATAGTCGCGGAATAATTAATAAAATTAATTATTTTCTTTATCGATATTTAAATTAAAAAGTAAAAGATTCTTTTTATAATTTATATTAATTCTATTACTTTCAGTTTCGTAAATTAATACTATAATTTAATAAGAATAAATAACTTAAATAAGAAAAGAATTAATCAAATATCCGTTCAAGGGAATATATTACCCTAGAGATTATTTCTTATATAATATATTATCGCGCTAATTGAATACGACTTCGAGGTATTAGTATTAATATATAACTAGTATATTATATCCCGATAATAGAGATATATTTCGGAAATAATTATCTTTTATAATAATTTATATAATAATAGTTCTTTCTTAATAGAGATAAATTAGGTTTTCTTAATATAAACTTGTTATATAGTCCTACTCTAGGAAAGAAAATCTTTAGTAATTAAGTTTTTTACTTTTATAATAACTCCGAAATTAGATAAAGTATTTAATATTACTTTTAAATTAATTCGTTATATTTATATAGATTTTTAAAATATATAATATATCTAGAAAATAAAGGTATTTAATTATTATAATCTTTTCCTTAATAATTATTATATTTAAATCGTTAATCTTTTAATCTAGGAGTATAACGGAAGGGTATATTAAGAAAAATTTCTTCGATTTCAAGAAAATCTTAAAGATTATAAATAATATAAAGATTATTATTAAATATTAGAAGTATATAATATAAAAGTATAAAAAGATAATAATATCGTCGATATAATATCTTATAAACTCTTTATATAAATATTAAAAACTATTTCTTTTCTTTTATATATAAAATATAGAGCTCTTCTAACTTAATATTATATTATTATAATATTTAGAGTCGCGGTAAAAAATAATAATAAATTTATAAGAATTATCTCTTTTAATTATAAAAAGATAGAATTATCCTCTATAATTAATAATATTAATATACGTAAACCTTTATATCGAGGAAACGATATCGTTTTATAATAAAAGAGAGTAGTTCTCTAGAATAATAATTTTATTTAAATTACGGATATCTACTACTATTTTTTCTTTATATATTAATATTTTCTTAAGGCTCTTATATATCGTTTTTTAAATTATAAATACCGGGAAAATAAAAGAGGGTAGCTCTATAAATTAAGATATCTTTTTTTATTAATTTATTTTATTAAACCTTTTATTAACTAGGACTTTAGTATCGAGGTTTAAAGAATAAATCTTATATTTAAAATTTATATCCGATAATTACTAATTAATAATAAATAGGATAAATAATTATTTCGATTTAAAGAGGTTAAGAATAACCTCGATATCTTTTTATATATAAGAATATTTTTTTATAATTTATTGAATCGCGGTAATATCTTCGTTATTATTATAAATTATAATTTTATTTAATAATTTCGTTTTTATTAAATAATTAATACTAGTTTTAAAAATTAATTTTAGGTTATATAAACTAGTTAATTACGAAATAATTATATCTTCGAGAAATCTTTTTACTATTAGAGAATAATTATTAAAGTTAATAAAATGGGCCTTCTCTATTTTATATTTAATAATAAATTAAATATATTAATATAAAGAATAATAAAGAGTATATTCTCGTTATTTCTAATATTAATAAAATTGATACCGATATTAACGAAGTAAATATAAATATCGTCTATTTATAATTTAAAGAAGAAATTTTTATTAAATAAATAAAACCTTCCTTTTAGAGAAATTATAATTATAACTATAATTTTTACTAGAATTATCTAGCGTCGTTCCGATTTAATAATATAATAGATTTTAATATTATCTCTAATTAAATATAAACTAGACTAGTAATTAAATATCGTTAGAACTATTAAATAAATTTTGATTATATAATAAATCAATAATAACCCTCTCCGGTCTAATTATATTTATATTTTTAAATATATTAAATTTAAGATTATTTACTAGGTAATAATTTCTAGTAATTTTAATAATATTATTCTAATAATATTCTTAATTTTTTTATTTATATAAAAAATTAAAGAAGTTTACTCTATTATTAAATAGTAGTTCGACCTAATATTTATAAAATAATAAGTTTATTATAGATCTTTATTTAAGATTCGAGTTCTCCGTATTTTAAAAATACGCGGTCGATTATATTTATTAAATATATCGTATCTAGGTATTCTAGTTCGCGAGTACTATTTAATAGAAAGTTTATTTAACTATTAAGATTATATTAGAATCGAAAGATTATATTATTTTTTAAAAATAAAAGAGCCGTAGATTTAATATTTATTTTATTAATTAATTCTAAAATTAATTTTAGTATCGAGGTAATCCTTATAAAGAAAATTAATTTAATATTTTCAAAATTTCTCAAGGAATTAATAGCGGTAAAAAATTTAAGATTCTTTTATATTAAAATTTTTTAGTAGTATAATCTTTCTTTACGATATATATAGAGGAAATTATTCGATACGAAGACCGTCTTATTATTTTTATAAATAAAATATTAATATATCTTTTCTATAAAAATATAATATATAATTAAAATAAACTCGACGTTGATTTTATTTTTATTTTTCGTTTATAATTACCTCTTAAATATTATAAAACCTCTTACTAGTACTAGTATAGTAAATATAATAATTTTTAAACGAAGTTTTAAATATTCTAAAATAATCTTTATTAGTTTTAATAATATTATAATTATTATTTTCGAATTCGAGATTATTAAGATATAATTTATCGAAATAAACTAGTTATATTTACGCTTAATTACCGAAACTAATATATAATCTTAGTAGATAGTATAGACGCGTTTTATAATTCTTCTAATTTCGGTCTTATTAGGTCATAGTGCCTAGGGTATTTATAGTAATATAAAAGTAAATATAAAGCCTTAGTGGGAAAATAATCTTTATATTTAAATAATAGAATTAATCTCTAAAGAGTTAGAGCGAGGGCTCCGAGCCTCTTATTTCTAAAGGGGCTCCGGAGTACCGGAAACTATAATATAATACTATAATATAAATAGCGTAACTACGCCGTATACTCCTTATATAAGATTTATATACTATATTTAGTAGCTACTATAAAGTTAGTTTTGGTATAATATAATAATTACCTCCCCTTCTAGGGGTTTCGCCCTCGAAATTAATAAATATTAATTTAACGTTTTAATACTCCGACGAAGGAGTATAATATAAGAGAATCTAAATTAAATAGGGCGTACGCGTAACGCCTACGCCTTTTATTTAATTTTATTAATCTCCTATCTTTATAGTAATAATATATTAAGAAAAACCTCTAAACCTAGTAGGAAAAAGGGAGGGAAATAAATTATATCTTAGAATTTAATAATACGTCGTATATAGTTCGTAATCGGCGTAGTTATATAGTCGTAGATTATACTAGGTATTTAATAAAAACCTTTAAACCTAAAGGGAAAAGTAAGGGAAAGAATATTATAATTATTATTAAAAATTATAAGCCTTTATTACTAGTAGGGCTTTAGTAATATCGGCGGTAGAGTGAATTATTCTACTCTATTATTTAGGAAGAACTCTAGTTATAGGAGTAAATACGTACGGGTAACGGTCTTAGCGTAGGTACGAAGCCTTCGCCGACTTTCTAACTTTTCTTTTTCTATAATATCCTACTATCTTCTATATATATAAACTCCTATATACTACTATCGATAGTTATACTATATTTAGACTTTTATTAATTTATAATAATGTCGGCCGTATCTTTAAGCTCTTTCTTTAAGGTCGTAAATATTATATATACGTTCCGTAGGTAAGGCCAGAGCTAATATATCGTAGTTTAAATATATATTTTTTTTTTTCTTCTTTTAAATTCTTTCTTTAAACTTATAATTATTAAAGTAAATAAATAACTTATTCTATCTTTAAATAAGGTATTTATTTATATTTTAAAAGAATTAATATTATCGTAATATTTATTTTATTTTTAAATTATTAGTTTTATACCTTACTTTATTAGCGATACGTATATAACTAGATTACTTTAATACTTAGTATATTAGTTTAATCTTTATAGTATATAATATTAACGATAATATTTAGATATTTAATACGTCCTTAACCCTCGCTCTTTATAAAATAACCGCCCGCTTTACTCCTACCCCGCGTTTATTCGTATTTTTATACCTCCGTTACTCTAAACGGATAAACCTAAATAACTACGTCCTATATAATAAGGTATTATATATAAAGTATACCTATTACGTAAAGAATAAGTATTTATATAATCTTATATATCGTTAATATTCTAAAACCGAATTATACTAACGTATCTAGATTCCGTCTAAATTTTATACCCTTATAAATTTTCTTCTTAATCGTTTAGAACGTCGAGGCCTTAATAAATATCTTCGCGAGTAGGTCGTTAAGTATATAAAAGATATCGTAGTCTTCCTTCGGGAGATTAAATTTAAAAGCGGCGATATTAAGAAAGAGAAGGATATACTATAATTAATATCTCGGTTTATTACGAGCGTCGAGGGTATAAATAATACCTTTTATACTCTAGTAAATTAATATAGTTTAGATACGATTCGTATATTAATAACTTTTTAGGGAGGGATTATTACCCGGGATATAAATACGCCTTAAAGTAGGATTATGTAGTATTAGTTTAACGATCTTCTTAAATTAATAGACGAAGATAAAGCCGACGATAAAGACGAAGACGATACTCGTACTCGTCGTATACGAGACGCCTTTAAATATAACTCTTCTCCCGGCCTTAATCCCGTTATTAATTAATTTAAAATACCTATTATTAATAATCTCGATATTATTAATCCTACTTTATTCTCTAGCGGTATATAAAGAGTTATAATATCTAGTCGTAAAGTTTTTTTAATTAAAGATACCGTAGAGCCTCGCCCTTAATACGCCGGTATAGAGGGTACGAGTCGTTATATCTTAAATAAATTAATATCTTCTCGCGAGGCTTCTAAGGAAGAAATTAAAGATAAGGTTAATAATCCTAATTTTAATTCTATTTCTACCTTTTATTTTTTAATTCGACTTCCCGACCCCGGCCCTACTTGTAAATAATCGAGTTTTAATATTAGGAAAGCTGGCCGCTATAAATATAAACCTACCTACGAGCGCCCCGCTAGCCGTAAGAATACGTCTCGCTCGAAATCTACTAGTAAGAAATAACTAATAGTAGTTAGTAATTAATAACGCTTCCTTTTCCTACTCTTTATTTTCTATACCTTTTCTATCTTTATATTCTCTTCGGATACTTTTTATAATTCTAGCGCGTTATTTAAAATATTTATATTAATTTATTTATTAAAGGTCTTTAATTATCCTAGTTATTTTATAAAATAAAGTACCTCGCCTTTTATTTTCTTTTTTTTTAATACCCTTTCTACTTCTTATTCGTTTATATTATTTATTAATTCTAATAAAGGTATATTAAGAATCGAAATATCACTCTACCGTTAATAATACGGCTTTAGAAATAATATATAGAAAATATTATAAATACGGTAGCTAGTTAATAATCCTAGGCGGTATACTTATATTCCGACGGTATCTAAAATCTTAAATAATTTAATTACTTTATAAGAGAGTTTCTTACTTAGTCGTTTTTACGTTAAGTTTTTAATTAATAATAATATAAGGTTATTTATATTAAATAATTTCGGTTTATACCTTCTACTATAGCTACGCTTCTACGCTTCGACCGCGATAGTCTACGCTTTTATTAAATACTCTCTTAAAGTATTTAATTTTTTAATTCTTTTTTATACCGACGGTATTTCTCCCCCGTACGTCTCGCCCTCGAGACGCGGTTTAAGAGAAGGATTATAACTATATATAATTATAAATAATATTTATTTTATTATCGTATACTACGTATTATAATATACCTATTCTATTATAAATAAGAGTATTATTTAATTATTTTACTCGCTTAAATAAAAGGTTCTTAAATAATATTTTAAGGTTTAGTTCTAGCGTTTTATCTAGTTATCTATCTACGGATAAAATACGATATTTAGGCGCCTCTTAATTTTTATTAAATAATATACCTTTAATTAAAACGTATTTATAAAGATAGAACCTCTATTAGAAATAATCCTATTAGGAACTCTAAACTTTAAGATAATTTCTTCGAATATTAACTCTATTAACCCCGTAGAGTCGATTATTTTAGTAATTAAGATATATCATAATATCTTTATATACTTATTTATAACTATAAGAACTATATTATAAACGCGCCTATATCGTTTATTTAGAGGTAAGCTAGTAATAAAATTTATTATAATTTCCTTTTACGGCCCTATAGGATATAATAGGGAACTAATCTCGTTATAAAGGCGGTATCGATATACCTTAACCCGCTAGTATATATTGTATATATCGATATATTCCCGTACGTTAGCCTTAAGAGTACTCTAGAAATATTTTCTAGTAAATAACTCTATTATCTTCTTAATACTAAAGTACCCCGTTAATATATCGTTATAATATCGTTTTAATAGCTCTTCGCGGACTAATCCTTCTTTAAATATATAGATCTTATTATTATATCTAAGAATTAATATAGAATCTAAAGTCTATACTCCGGCGGAACGCTAGTAATCCGCCTATATAATTTCGGCGATTCTTATTTACGAGAAGGAATTATCCTTTTATAAAGCGCGAATTATTTTAATTATTAATAAGTTTTTAATATTATAAGCCGTTTCGTAAAGTATTATTAACTTAATAATAATACGTAGAATAAATAGTTTATAGTCTATAGTTCTAGCGATAAAATTAAATAGTTTCTTTATTATATCGTAATCGATTTAAATAAATATCTCGCTTAAACTCCCTAGAATTTCCTATCTAGGTATTAACTCTTTAGGCCTAGATAACTATATTATTAAAGAATATATCTTTTTTATAATAAACCTTAAAGACCTTAATAACGTAAGTTTTACGTATATTAAGTTTTACGCGATACCTACGGATATATTATTTAACGCCGGCGAAATATTATTTACCTCTAGATCTTCTATATCTACGAATATATCTCGTATTATAACGAAAATAGGGCCTTAATTAATACCTTCTAAATTTAATAGTTTTTATTATAATATAAATAATATATTATTTAAAAAGTTATTTTAGCCTTTATAATTAAAACGATGTAAAGGGTTATCGGCTAGGTTACTCTTCTTAAAACGATACGAAATTAAGAAATTAAAAGATAAGAGTTTTATTACCTAGCGCGCCTAGCGATTATTTAACTATTTAATATTTATAAAACCCCTTAAGTTATTATAATCGGTTAAGACTTTTATTTTATATAAACTACTCTCGAGGTAATATCGCTATTATTTAAATATTATAACGATTACGAGGAGCTCTTTATTATAAATCTTATATCGAATTTCTAAACCCTATATTTTACGGGACTAGAAAGCGACGGGATATTATTCGTTATTATTTTATAATTATATTAAAATCGTAGCCACGGTAAAATTAGAAGTATTTATTTTAATCCGAATTTTTAATTCTGGATTAAAGTATATTAAAATAGGTATATACGAGAATAAATCGCGAAGTAGGTAAAACGTTTACTCTACCTCTTTAGGCTATTTAAATAAACCAAATTTTTTATTATTTTAACTACCTTTTAATAGACTCGATAATAGGCCTACTATCTATAAATAATAATAAATAAATCGACGATAAAAATTAATAAAGTTTAAAAATACTTATATATTATAAAAGGACTTTAGTTTTAACTAGGACTAAATCGTATTAATCCTATATTCGTTTATCGAGATACTTTCGGTATTTACGATAAACCCTAGAAACTTAATTAACCGAGTAAAGAACTTATATTTCTTAAGACTCGCGAATAAGGAATATTTTCGTAGGCGTTCGAGTATTTATCGTACGTAGTTAATATACTCCTCTTTTAAATTTAAATAAATTAAGATATTATCTAGATAAACGACGTAAAATATAATTATTAAGCCCGTTAACGATTTATTAATATAGGTTTAAAAAGTAGTAAATATATTCGTTAAACTAAATAATATTATTATATATTCGAAAAGATTATACCGCGTATAAAATATTATTTTTTATTTATCGCCTTCCTTAATTCTTATTCGATAATAAATATCTTTTAAATTAAACTTCGTAAATTATATAGCGCTATTTAGGCGGTCTAGCGTCTTATTAATTAAGGGTAACGGGTAACGATTCTTAATAATAATCTTATTAAGACCTCGGTAGTCGATATATAATCGTAGTTTATTATCCTTCTTTAGAATAAAAAGGATAAAAGCTCCGACGGGGTTTACGGAGTATTTAATTTAACCCTTCGCTAAGGCGTCGTCTAGGTATCTCCTTAACTTTATTAATTTTAAATTCGATAAATTATAGAGAGGCCCGTATAACGGGTTACCCTTTATATTAATTATATAATCGCCGCCCTTATATAACGGTAATCGACCTATTTCTTTATTTAAAAAGATATTATTAAAATTTATAAGTTTATTAAGAAGCGTAGGCGGTACGATAACGGAATTATTAGAAGATATTATATTAACGGTAGTATCGCTTTTCCTAACCTTATTCCTATTAATAGGATCTTAATTAAAGGGACTAGCCTTAATATAAATTAATATATATATAACTAGCTACGTCTTTAATGATTTCGTAAAATCCTTAAATAATTCTAACGTATACGTATTTAACGCGATACCGAACCGCTAGGTATATATACTATAATCGGTTTAAATCTTTTCCTTTTTTATAACCGGTATATTTATAATAATAGGCGAGCCTTTCTTATTAATAAAGTAAAAGATATTATTATACTCCCTAGTTTATCTTTATAAATCGGTTAACTAGTAGACGATATTATAAATATTATAATAATAAATAGATTACCCGCTTATCTATTTAGGAGTCGGTAACGGCTCGCTCTTAAAACGCTCTAGGTTATACTACTATATAAATATCTCGTTAATAATATTTATCTCCGTTCCTAGATCTTTATCTATTTTAATATAAATAGTTTTTATATCGATATTAATTAGGTTTATAATAACTTCGCTATCGATATTTATACTCGGTCGGGTTTTTATTTCTCTTTATTCCCTTAGGATAAAGACTTCCTTAAGAGTTTATTATTTTTTAACTCGGCGGTATAATCGCCGATATAGTTAATAGTCTTTATTTTCTTCTCCGGATATTTATTAAAGTAATAACCGACTCGTTTATAATAATTAAAGTATTTAATATCCTTAAGATTCTTATCGCTCGCGCGAGTCGTATATATTTTATTTATATTTTTACGACTACCCTTATTAGAACCTTATCTCTTTATATTAGATTTATCTTTATTATCTCCGCCCTTTAACCCCTTTTTATACCTCTTCTAAGGTCTTAATTAATTATCTTAATTATTATTTTATATCTTAAAGTCTCGATTAAGATTATGTTCGTAACGCGCCGTAAATAATATAAATTCGGTTCGCTTAATAAAAATACTTTAGGCCCGGTTAATTTCTTTTAAAATATTAAATCTTAAACGGGTTATTAAATAAATTATTTATTACTCTTTATTATAAGGAGGTAATTCGGTTTCTAGGGTATTAAGGTAGGTATCGAAATCTCGTACCGATTAATTATTCCTTTAACGTATATATTAATATTTAAGATTCGTATTTATAGCTCGGTTTAAAGGGTTCTTAATTATATTAAATAAATAATCCATAAAGAATTTTTATATTAATATATTTACTAGATAAAGTTCCTTATATTTATTTTATAACTTTTTAATTTACTTTTTTAAATAAAGTATTATATATAAAATCTTCTTTTCGTTTATTCGAAAGTTTACGGGTATTAAACGGAACGCGGTCTCTACGTCGTAGATTTATTCTCGATAATTTTACGGATTCTTTATATAAAAAATTCTATAGTTTCGATAACTATAAATTACCTTAATTTATATTATAACCGATTTAACTACGATTTACCGTCGGGCCGCTTTCGTCTTTTATATTTAGTTTTTAAAGATTATCTTCGATTTCCTTATCTCCTTTATTTATAATAATACGTCGTAAATTTTCGATATTCTTTTAAATTATAATAATAGAGGCCTCTTTCTCGAGGGCTTTTTATTTACGTTTTAATTCTATAAATTATTAATTTATCGTAAGATTAATATTCTCTAGTAAATCTCCCGTATTTTCGTTAAGAGTATTAATCCCGTATATCTCGCCTTCGGGATAATTATTTCTAGAAAGATCTTTTATATTTTTAACGGATTATTATTTAAAAAGGTTAAAAGAAATTAAAACTATTAAGTTATAATACCTAGGGTATTTATAATAATATAAAAGTAAATATAAAGCTTTAATAGGAAAATAATCTTTATATTTAAATAATAAAATTAATTTTTAAAGAGTTAGAGCGAGGGCTCCGAGCCTCTTATTTCTAAGGGGGCTCCGGAGTACCGGAAACTATAATATAATACTATAATATAAATAGCGTAACTACGCCGTATACTCCCTATATGGGATTTATATACTATATTTAGTAACTATTATGAAGCTAGTCTTAGTATAGTATAATAGGTCTCTAAAGAATAAATTCTAATTAAATTATATATTTTCGATAGTAATTATAAAGAGTTACTTCGGAACTAGAAAAGTATTTTGTAATTAGTTTTATCTCGTTATTTTAAGAGTTTATTACTACTATTATTATAATATAATTTATTAATTTTATACGTAAATTTATTATTTATAAAGTTAGAAAAAAAGAAAAACGGGAGTAATTATTTATTAATATTTATACGGATATTAAAAAGAGTAGAAAGATATAATTATCGCGTATTATAAGAGCTAGGAAATCCAAGAGTTATTAAAAAGTATTTTTATATTTATAAACCTCTACGTTTAGAAAGGTTAATATTAATTTTATTATTAAAAATAATAAAATAGAGAATTATATCTACTTTATTATTATTACGACTAGGATTTATCTTTAGATTTATCTTCTCGTATATTGAATTTTTATTCTCGGTTTTCAATTTCATTATAATATTCTTTTTAATCCTCTTTCTCTCTTTCTCTCTTTATATTTATATATATTATTATAACTCTTTTCGACTCTTTAATTATTTAATAAATTAATAAATAATTTAATTAAAATATTATTTATAAAAGAAGGGATAATAACCTAGAAATTAATATTTAAATAATTCTAAATTTATATAATTTATATATACTCTTTTATATTTTCTATTTAAATAATAAATTTATTTATTTAATAATATTTTTTAAAATATAAAATTATTAATTAAATTTCTTTAATATAATAAATATTATAATCTTAAAGTATTTTTAAAGGTATATAATTATTATAGTATAGCCTTATTTATCTTAGCCTAGCTTAATTTATTTTAAATTTAATTTAAATTTAAACTAGTTTCCCTATTTCTATCTTAATATAATCGGGATAGGAAATAAATAAATACTCCTTATATTAGTTTTTATTTAGATAATAGCTAGCCCTACCTTAAATTTCGTTCTTTATTTTTTATCTTAACCTACTCTTATACTATAACTAGGTTATAGTTTAATAAACCTAGTTATTAGTTTAATAAATATCTAGATATTAATCCCGTTTTATAATATTATAAAAAACTAACTACCTAGCTAGTACTCTCTAGTATTAGGATAATTATTATAAAGAATTAACCCTTTAACCCCGAAGACCGCGTATAATAATTCCTCGCCGAAGTTTAGAATAATTTTACTAGTTTCTTAAATACCTTCGATTAGTTATATATTTAGGTCGAGAGTAATTCCTTATTCGATACTTTATCCTCGTTTACGCCTTCTTTTTCTTTTATATTAAATACGTAATCCCTAGTTTATATTATCGTTTAGGTAATGGCCTAGGTTATATTTATTATAATTTAAATTATACTTTAGCCCCCGCCCTAGGTATTCGATAAAAATACTTTTAATAATATTATTATTATAGGCCTACGCTCGTCTCTCTTTTTAAATATTTAATAATTTACCTCTTTACGATTTCGAATACCTCCTAAATCCTAAAAGTTTTAAATATCTCGAAATATAAAGGGGATTAAGATAAATTAGATATTTAAGAGTAAATATTAATATAGCGGATATATATTAATTATAACCGTTACCCTATTAATAATAATAAGATCGTTTATATAAAGTTTAAATTAGATATTAGTAAAAAGGCCTTTAATTTAATAAATCGTTATTAAAAAAAGGGTTTCTATACCTTAACTAACTTTATTAATTAACGAAAGAAACTACGGGAAGTATATAATAACCCGTTTAAATAAAAAGATACTCGGAATTATATCCGGGAACTTAAGTAAAGCTTTATACTTTTTAATAAATACTTTAACCTTGTTATTTAAAAGAAGGAACGTTCTCGAATAAAGAACGAATTCTTAATTAATATTATGAAATATAATATTAATTATACTAACTAATAGGCCTTTATCTTTTAGAGGAAAGTTAATAATTAACGGTTATATACCTTCGATAAATACGTCCGTATATACTCCGAAATCAATTAAGAACTTTAGTAGATTAAGTATTATTTATCTTATTAGAGTATTACTCCTACTAAATTAGGATAAACCTCGAGGAGGTTTATTATATCTTTATTAACTTCTACCCTTGTAGCTCGCTTTATTATAACGAGTATTTTTATCCCCGTTACCGCGGTTTTAACCCTCCTATTTAGGGAGTTAATAAACCTCGATTCTATTTAAATTATTATTAAAGATAAATTAACGAGAACCCCGGTTATTAAGGTTATCTACGAGAAATAGAGGCTTTACTTTTATTATAAATCGTTTAAATATAATATAAAAGTTTATTTAATTAAATTAGCTAGCCTCCGATTTAATATTATAATTATCGTCGATAACGACGAGAGCGTTATAAAAGAAGTTATTTTAAATACGGGAAAAGAATAGTCCCGGTATAAAATCGCGTATTAAGACTATAGGTACCTAGAACTTTATATATATTTTCTTATTTATCGGTTATATTATTTAATTTACCTTCGTTACTAATTAAATTTTCGTCTAAATCTATTATATAGCTTTTTAAAACCGACCCTACTTTTCGTAATAAATATATAATTATTTTTTATTAACTACGGAATAATTAATCCCGAATTTAAATTAAAGCCTTGATTAATATTAATATATCCGGTTACTTTTTTATCGATTATAATTTTATATATACCTAATATTTACCCCTTCGTTTTCTTCGTTATTTCTATATCGTCCGACTCTTTAATAATATACCTACCGTTATAGGACGTATTATTTATATCGTAGAAACGATTTTAAATATTTATAATTATTAGGAACGAATAATTTTCTTTATTACTAAATTTGATTAATACCCCGTCGTAATCGGTTTATTATACTTTTATTATTATAGAGTTATTACTAATTTTTTAGATAATTCCTTAATCTTCGCTTTATATTTTTATTTAAGAAATTATACCCTTAGTTTTATAAAAGTCTTTATAGAAAATAAACTCTTTTTTATACCTTAAGAAAGTTTCTAAATCTAAGAATTTTAATCTTTAGCTTTATTCGATATTTATATAAAATAAACCCCGATTTAAAAAAAGTCGCTAATATATAGAGAGCCGTTATTATTTATAGACGATAACGTTATTATTAAATAAGTAATTCCGACTCGAGAGAAGTTACTTTAGTTCTAGGTTTATTAATAGTATATTTAATCCTAAATTTATAAAAAGTAAACCTCGATTTAAGAAGAGTTAACCTAGTTCTAGGTTTACTAGAAATAAATCTAGTCTTTAATTTAACCTAGTATTTATATAAAATAACCTAAAATTTAAAAGGAGTTATTTTAATTCTAGGTTTATTAATAGTAAATTTAGATTTAAAAAGAGTTTTCCCCGTCTTAATCCTAGTTATTTATTTTTATAAAAACTAGCTATAATAACGAGTATAGTTATATCGTTATTATTATTAAATAAAGAAAGACACTTAAGATTAAGTATTTTAGTTTAGCCTCGTTTCGTTTTAAGTCCTAATATTAAGAATAGCGAACCTAGTACCTAGCTACTCTTAATATATATAAGATAAAATCTCGATTATTTACTCGACTCGTTAGGCTTAACGAGTAAACTATATTTAATCTATTATTTATAGAAATCGATCGGTTCCTAGATATTTTAGAAGAAATCTCGATTTTAAATATTTAGTTTTATTAAGAATTTAAATATTATAAAACTAAACCCCGCTTTAATTAAAACTTTAAATTAAATATTTACGATTAAATTTAAAACCGAGTTATATTTAAAATAAATAGGGAGCTTTATTTTACCTCCGTTATTATTTAAAAAGAATTTTAAGCCTACTGAGATAATAAGAATATTAATTTAACTATAATTTTACCTACGCGGTATTATAAATTCCTAGATATTTTTTTAAGAAAAGATATTAATACTTTACCCCCGTATTAATTATATAATTATATTATTAAGTTTAAAGAAGGGCTATAACCTCCGTCGTCTAGTTTATATAATATAAATTATAATAAAATCCTAGAACTCGGCCGTTACCTAGATAAGAATTTTAGTAAAGATTTTATTCGAGTTAATCGGTCCTATACCGCGTTCTTTATCCTATTTATAAAGAAACCTAGCGGAGGCCTATATTTCTATATTAATTACCGAGGGCTAAATATTATTATTATAAAGAATAAATACTCTTTACCCTTAATATTAGAAACCTTAAATTAATTAAATCGTATTAAGGTATTTTTTAAATTTGATATTATATCTACTTTTAATCGCCTCCGCGTTAAGGAGAGCGACGAAGAATTTATTATATTCCGTACTTACCCGATTCGGCTTATTCGAATATTTTATTATATTATTTAGATTATATAATAGCCCTACCTCGTTTTAATATTATATTAATAATATTTTTCGTAAATTTCTCGATAAGATTTATACTATATATCTCGACGATATTCTAATCTATAGCGATATCGAGGAAGAGTACGAAATCTATATTAAATATATTCTTTAGAAACTCCGCGAGGCGGGGCTCTAAACAAATATTATTAAATACGATTTCTATATTAAAAAGATTACGTACCTAGGATTAATTATTACTATTAAAAGAATTAAAATAAATTTAAAGAAAATCGATATTATCCTAAATTAATTATAATTAATTAATATTTAAAATATTCAAAGTTTCCTAGGATTCGTTAACTTTTATCGGCGCTTTATTTATAAATTTAATAAACTCGTTATACTATTTATAATCTTAATTAAGAAGAGTACTATCTTCGAGTAGAGTATTTAATATTAAATAGTTTTTAATACCTTAAAGAAGGTCTTTATCTCTAATATTATCTTAATTTATTTCGACCCCGACCGTAAAATTATAATAGAAATAAATATATTTAATTACGTATCTAGGGGCGTTTTATCTTAATATAACGATTAAAATATTCTTCGCCTTATTATTTATTTTTTAAAGAAGTATAACCCTACCGAGTATAATTATAAGATTTATAATAAAGAGCTTATAGTAATTATCCGTATATTCGAGGAATAATATTTTAAACTAAAGAGATCTACTCTCCCTATCGAGGTAATATCTAATTATAAAGTTTTTAAATATTTTATCTTATTTAAGGTATTATCTCGTCGTTAAATAAAATAAAACGAGTTTTTATCCCGTTTTAATTATAAAATTACCTACCGGCCTAATAAAGAAGGTAGTAAACTTAATATATTAATATATCGGTTAAAAGACCTTCTTAAAGAGGGGGATAAATTAAACCCTAGATATTAATATTAATATTAAATTATATTAAAAAGAAAAAACCTAGCCCTAGAAGTCCTTAAGGACTATATTTATAATATATCGCTAAATATAACGACCTTAACCTTAGTCCTAGTTACTTTAGTTATATTAATAATAAATTTAGAGATTCTTATCTAGCTCTTTTAGTTATACCTCGTATTAATCTATACGACCCCGATAAACCTCGATATAAATGTCGATTTAGAACTTTAGACTCTATTTACGTCCTACGAGTTTAAATTAAATAGAGACTAGCCTATTAATTTAAATAAAGACTTATATAATACCCCGATTTATTAATTATAGGATATAATTAATTAAGCCGATTAATTCGTTTTTAAAATCTTATAAATACTACGTTCTAAAATATATTACTATAACGGAATTCTCTTTATTAAATACGAAGATAAAGATAGAGTTCTCTATTTTCGAGAAAAGAGATATATTCCGAATTTTAATAAACTACGCCTTCGTTTAATTTAACTAGTTTATAATAATATCGTAGCCTACGACGCTTTCTATTAGAATATATAAAAGCTCTATAAGCTACTAAATATTTTTATTTCGGATCGAGGATTTTAATTTATATCGGAGTTCTAGGAGGCCTTATATAAATATTTTAAAATTAATTAACGTATATCTACCGGGTACTATTCTTAGACGGATAATTAAACCGAGTAATTTAATATTATAATAAAATACTACCTCCGTATATATATTAATTATATATAGGATAATTAGGTGAAATAACTCTTTAGAGTAGAGTTTTCTAGTAATAATATTAATTCTTTTAATACTCTAGCCTCGCCTTTCTTAATTAATTATAATTAATATTTATATATCGGTTTCGAGTTTATTAAATTTTTATTTTAAAATTTTACCGTTTAAGCCCGTATTTATTTAATCGCTATTAATGAATTCGTAATATAAATAAAAGCCTTAAACGATTACCTCCGCGATAAAATACTTATCGCCTAAATTATCTTTAAATCCTCGATTAACTAACGAAGGCGCCTATATCTAATATATTTAATAAATAACTAAGTATAACTAAATACTAAAAATCTGAATATTATATACTTTTTAGTTAAACTCGACGATTATAATATCGGCTCTTTTTAAATCTTTAAGGTTTTCGATAATTCTTTTATAATTTAATTAGATTTTTCATATTCTATAAAAATTTACCCCGTCTTCTACGCTAGCCTATTATAATTAATAGTTAATAACTCTTTACCTAGATAAGTCTAGTTTATCCGAGAATTTATAACTACCGAAGATAATTAATATAAGTAGTATATTGACGGTATTTTGAATTCTAAATATAATCGCCGTTATAGTCCACCTTTATTAAAGTACTACGTCGATCAAGAAGACTACGTCGTTATATAAAAACTCTTCTAGTATTTTACCCGTTATTAATAGTTTATTAATAAATATTATATCTCGAATCCTAGCGCCGCTAGCCCCCACGAATTACTGTATATTATTTAGAGGTACTAGTATAAGGAGCCTCTACTATCTTTATCCTAATCCGATTTTTAAAAAGTTAACCCCCGTTTATACTATAGTTTATTCCCTATTTATTATTATCCCCTCGGTTATCGTTCTATATCGGCTTCGACCGATATTTTATATTATTATATAAATAAATAGTACCCTATAACCTAGCCTCGCCGTTATCGTTTATAGATAATAACGTTAATACTTAACTTTATTTATATACCGCCGTTTATTCCCCGTTTTATCCCTTATCCGTTACTATCGATGACTCGAATATTTTAATATATTTTTATTTTAGCTATTTCGTAACCCTAAATAAGATTTAAGGTTACGAAATTTAATTAATAAAATTAATCGTTTATTTATCTCATAGGAGCTCGATTTTAAAGAGGGGGTTATTATTATAATATAATTTTACTTATCTTAACCTAGCCTAATTTATTTTAGATTTAATTTAGATTTAAACTAGTTTCCTTATTTCTATCTTAATATAGTCGGGATAGGAAATAAATAAGTACTTTATATATTAGTTTTTATTTAGATAATAGCTGGCTTTACCCTAGTTTTCGTTCTTTATCTTTTATCTTAACCTACTTTTATATTATAACTAGGCCATGGTTTAATAAACCTAGCCGTTAATTTAATATAAATCTAGATATTAATCCCGTCCTATAATAATAATCTTGTATTATAAATTATTTAGAAATTATATTATTATATATTTCTTATTTTATAATAAAATTTTAAGTTATTAATTCGTTATAATTTCTTTAAAATAATATATAAATTCTTTCTAATAATTTTATTTCTTTTTATTATTACGGAATTTTAAATTTAATTATAGAATATATAAACCTCTTTAAATATTAATTTTTTAGAATTCGAAATAATATTACTAGTACTTTAAAATCTATATTACGGAATAGAGTAGAGATTACTTTCTTTTCCTTTCCCTTCCCTAGAGGAAGGTTTAGGGAAGAGAAGGAATTCTCTATTATTCCCTTCCTCTCTACTCTCCCTATAGAGTTACTTTATATATAATTATATATATATATATATATCTTATTAATACTCTTATATATAGTTTATATATATATATATATATACCCTATTACTACTTCTATATAGTTTATATATACGCGTATATATACCCCTTTACTATTTTTATATAGTTTATATATACGTTTATATATACCCTATTACTACTTTTATATAATCTATATATATATATATATATACTTTATTACTACTTTTATATAGCCTATATATACCTCTATATATAATTATATATATATATATATATACCCTACTACTACCCCTATATAGTTTATATATATATATATATATACCCCTTTATTACTCCTATATAATTTATATATATATTTATATATACCTTATTACTACTCCTATATAGTTTATATATATATTTATATATACCCTATCTTTGAAATATACGTCTAATTATAAATATTAATAGAGGTTGAATAGTTAATTATTATTTATAATATTATTATTACTATATACTTTACTTTAGTCTCTTAGACTTACTAAGTTATTATTAAATTTCTTCGGGTTAACTCTTGTTTACTAAACCCCTTCGGGTTAAAAATATTAATTTTATAATTAAACGGCGGTAGGTCTAAATATAAAACCCTATATTTTTATTAAATTCGTATTATTTTCGCGGGCCGCCTATATAAATTTTTCCGTTAACTTTTTTCTTTATTAATAATTAACTTTACGACGCGATCGTTATTTAATTATTTTAGAATAAGATTTAAATTAATCGCGCGTTAATATTTCTATATATACTCCTTCGAATATAGTTATCTATAATATTATCTATTGTATATATAACGAAATAACTATAGGTTATCTAAAAATCCTTAATTATAATTTAGGTTTCGACTATTATTATAATAATTATTATTTATTACTAGTTCTTATACTTTATTATTAATAGGTCCCCTTCGTTATAAAACCCTCCGCGAAATGTATTTAAGGTTAAAATTAATATTTATTATATTAATACTATATATAGTAGGCGATTTCACGTCTACGCCTATTATAGTAAAGATAAATAATTTATCTAAGACTTTAAATCGAGAGTATATAGAAGGCGTCGTAATATATTACTTCGAAATCGAGTTTAAAAAGAAATAATATAATGTTTTAAATATATTATTAAACTAGAGAACGAATTTAATCTTAATTACGAAAACTAGATTTAATAAAAATATCGTTTTTTAAATTTTATTATTAATATTTTTACCTACTAAAGCGGTATTAATTATTATATTTTTGAATACTTTATTAAAAGAGTAATATAAGAAATTAAATTATATATTTAATTACCGACTCTTCGTTCTAAATAGCGATAGTAATAAACCCGTTAATATTATCACGATATACTCCAGCTACTTTACCTACGGTATAATAATTAAATATAATTTATAAATAAATAACTAATAATAATAATCTTTATAAATCTTAAAATTACTAGTTCGAGTAATTTTAATACCGACGTACTACGGTATATTAGTTTTATATTACGGTTATATTTATTAATAATCGACGAGTTTTATCTAATAACCGAGTAAAAGGAGTTTCGATGAATATATTTTAATTTAGGTATCCTCCGAAAATAATTACTACCTAACGTCCCTCTTTTAAAGGTCTTTATAGCGCTCGATATAGAAATATTTAAAATTATATAAAAGCGATATACTTTCTCGGAAGATACTATTATTATAAAGACTTCGTTTAATCGGTTCAATATATATATTTAAATTAATACTACCTATAATCCTATTAACGGTATATTTAACTTATAGTATATTTTACTATCGTAGATTACTACCGGCTAAGATATTTCGAAGACGATTATTTTTAAAGATTCCGTAACCTAGGTTAGGGATATATATTAATTAATATATATATAAATAAGACGATTATCGTATCCGATCGAGGGTACGAAGTTAGTCGTATCTTTTTTCGCGGCGATAACTACTCGAAATAAATAAAATATCGCGATATATTTCGGTCTATTATCTACTTAAGGTTTATCTTTATATATTATTATTATACCCGATTTTTATAGGCTAGGGGTTAATAATCTAGATATAAAGAAAGTTATTTAATAACTACTCCCTTCGTTTATTTAGAAAATATACTAATATATAGGTCGCGCGATATATTATAGTCGGGGGTAGGTATATTTTACTTTATTATATTTATTTCTTTAAAAATAGTATATCTTTAACGGAGCCGGCTTCGTTTAATAATATAATAATAAAATCTTTATCGAGGCCGAGAAGAGTTTATATAAATTATATAAATATTAATTAATAAACTCGAATAATATTTACTTTATATAATCTCTTTAATATACCTAGGAGTAGTTATATTCGCGATATCGGCCTCGCCTTTTTTAATAATATAAAATATAATATATCGAATTATACGAAGTTATTCCCCTATTACTCGGTTTATAATCTAGAATTATAAATACCTATTATTATTTACGCGGAGTTAAATAAATCGGTAGACGAGAATTTATTTAAATATTTATAATATATATCTAAGCTTCGAGCTTAGCGATATTAAAAATTAAATAAAAAATTCGTCGATTTATATTAATATTTCCCTACGTCTTTAATAATACCTAATAAAATCTTAAGAGATTTAACGACGTAGGTAGAGAGTATTCGCGATAAACGAATTATATATTAATAAATTAATAACGCGTAGTCTAGCCTCTACCTATATTATATTAAAATATTAAATATCTTAAAGTAGAGACGATAAAATGAGTTAAATCGAAGTAAGATATTCGATATATAAATAATATATAATAATATTAAAAAAAAACGGCGGCTAGATTCGCTATTTAATAAAAAGTAAATTAAATTTAAAGAGCGAAGAAATAACTAGCTAATTAAGGTAGGGTATAAATTAATAATTAAGAAAATATATATTAAGAGTAGAACCGTAATTAATAGAGTAGAAGTTAAACGATTAAATATATTTATTATAAAAAATAAATCTTATATTAAAATTAATACGGCGGAGAGTTAATTTAATAAATTTTAAAATATAAAATTAAAGATAACCTAGTATAAAGATAATAAATATTATATTATTAAAAAGTAGTATAGTAGTAAAAGTTACGCCTCGTAATCTAGTCTTTATAATAAGACGGGTAAATTAAAGGGGGAATTAACGATATTATAATAATTATACTAGTTATTATAGGAGGTATCGGCGAATAAACTAGTAAAATTAACCCCCTCTCGATCTCGTTAATATAAATAATACCCTACGCGATTTTAAAACTAGTTAATAAACCCGCGCCGCGCGGATTTATTACTAAGTTAATTAATAAATATAATACTCGGAGGCTTTAGGGTAGAAGTTAGGATTAAAAAATTTCTTAATATAAAATTATATTTAACCTCTAGCCTAGCCGTTAGAGTATTTTTATATTTATTATCCGTTAATAATATATACTCCTAGGTATACTACTCGTTATATTTTAATATATTCCTATTTAATTACTTAAGTCTAGTATCGAAAAGATTAATAATTAGGTTTAGAAAGAATTTATTTTATTTAATATAATAAATAAACGACCTATAAACGAGGTTAAAGGCTATATTTTAAATATCCTCGGTAACGCTTTTAACCGGATATATAACCGAGGAGAGTTTTCTAAATATAAACTCTATTATCCTCTTTAACTCTAGAAAATATAGGTTATTAAAGACTTAATTCTTAAATAATATATTACTATATTTAAAATAATAGGACCGATTATATTAAAATACTTTAAGATTATTATTAAATAATTTAAAAAGGCGGTCGAGTTTAAAATTTATATCCGCTATTCCTTATAGATTTATAAGACTATTTATTAATATATATTTTTATAACTTTATTATTATTACCGGTAAATCTACTATATAAAGTATATAGAGTAGGGTTTATATATATTTTGGGGTACTAGTAGTATCGATTTGAAAAAGAATTATAATATAGTATAAAGCGTAGCGGAGTAAATTAATATTAATATATCGTAGGGTTAAATAGATTTCGACGTATATATAGAAATTTTAATAATTTTAAAATTATTAATCGCGAGTAGATAAAGGTTAGGTATATATAATTTTAGAAATCTTTTTTAATATACGAGGCTAGGTATTAATATTTAAAGTATTTTATACCGCGAGCTAGAATATAATATCCTCTATATATTAAAGATTTATAAATTATTACTTTAAGATTTTAACCTATATTTCTACTATATATATTTAGTAATTATAAATAATTAGGTTTTTTAATATTTAAAAGTTTATTAATTAAATAATCTTAAAGTAATCTTAACGATTAGTTATATATTATAATATAAATAAATCTATAGAGTTACTAGGGTCTTAATAAATCTTATAGAGTAATTATAATATATTAAAACGAAGGTACTAAAGATTTAAACCCGGTAATAACTAGTTAAAAATATTAAATAAGAGCTCGGAAATATCGTTATATAAAATCTTAATAAATTATATACGTAACTATATCTTAAAGTTACTATATATTAATCGAAAATTAATATTAAAAATAAGACTCTTATTATTTAATTTAAATTAATATTTGAATATATTCTTTAATATATAAATATTATTAACCGTTATACTCTGATCTTTAAATATTAGTATTATTAAGAAGTATTTTATTATTACTAAGTTTAATTTCTTTAAAACCGGTATCGCTTTTATTTATAAAGACTTTATATTATTTAAATAAAATATATATACTACCGAGATTACCGACTCGATATAATATAATTAAATATAGAACTTTAGTTCGTTAACGTACCTTTATTAATATTAAAGTATAAAAGGAAGAGTAATAAAATTAAATTAAAAAAACGTACCTCTATATTTATATTAATTAGTATTAACTAGCGAGCGATTATCTTAGTTAATAATAATATAATTATCGGGTATTATATATCCTACCGAAGGGCCTTTTTATCGAAGAGACACTCTTCTAAAATTAATATAGTAGTAATTAATCGGAATTCTCGGTAGTCGTTTATTCTTTCTCTATACCTTCTTTTTATATATTTAAAATTATTATAAATTAAAATAGTACTCGCGGTTTACCTTATTATTTAAATTTTTACTTTAACGTCTTTTTTAGAGTTATTATACGTCGCTATAATATTAAATATAAAATAATTAAATTAAATTAATATAGAGTATCGAGAACTCGTCGTTATACCCCCTTTTAATATAAATAAAGCTCTAAAATCGTCTAAAAGTTAATCGACCTATAAGGCCGTATTAAATAGTAAAGTATTAATAATATAAAAACAACGGGCTATTAAGTAGTAGGATTTATTAATAATAATAATAAATTATTCAATTTATTCTTATAATAAATTCGGTGGAAAATATTAAATTACTACGGGGCCAGCCGTAATATAACTAGAATAATATTTTTAATTAATTATAAAGTACTATCTTTAAGCTCTTTTATAAATAGATAAAAAATATTAAATATTTTATACTTCCTTAAGACTTTAATTTCTCGTTAAAGTATATTAATAATTAACTAGCTCTGCTTTTTAACTAGCGAGTCCTACTATTTAGATATTAATTATTTTTCGAAATAAAAATTACTAGGTAGCTCGTTATAGGCGAAATTAAAAAATTACTTTTATATTAAACGGAAAATATAAATCTTATATAGTTTATAAAGCGCTTTTAAAAATCTCTTTATATTTTATTATAGATTAGTTATTACTATTAATATACTAGTAATCTTTTCACTCTCCGTCTATCGTCGACGATATTTTTTATTACGTATTTCCGTCTCTTCCGATGAATTATTACTACTAGTAGAGATAGAGGTAGAGGCGGAGGAAGAATTTAAAAAAGAGGAGGTAAAGATTAACCTATTTAAAATTATATAAAAACGGAGGTTTAGGGTAGAGGTACGACGCGCTCGCTTAAATAAATAATTTATAGTTTTTATATATAGCGGAGATAAACGGGGAGGCGATATTAAAGAGTTAGATAATAAACTAGTAAATAATAATATAGTTTCTATTTTAATAAAATTTATAACGCGGATTATTAATATTAAAGATTAATATTAATAGTTAATATAGGATTATTATAATTAAAATTAAAATAACGGAGTTAGACGAAACCGCGCCGCGCGGTTTTACCCTATAATAAATAATATCCTATACTATCTATATAGTTTAATACTAGCGCCCTTTAATTTTATTATCCGCCTACCGAAAAAAACTACCCTCGTTATAAAATCTTTTCTCTATTTAATTTACTTTACTCTAGGTTATTTTAAATAATTTTAATATTTTTAAATAATATTCTTAAATAACCTTCTATACGCGTACTCGGTTAATTTTTTGATAATTTTTTAATATAATTTTAAATAACTAGGTCCTCCTAAGTTACTTTATATATTAATATTTAATTAATAAATAATATTAAAACGAGTTAGGTACCGGCCGGAAATTAATAAAAATTAAATTAAATTTATTCGATAACTCCGATAACGTAAAATTTACTACTATTTATTTTAAATAAATAAAGGCGAGGTCTAATTATTTATTAAACTCTTTATTATTTAAAATCTCGTTATCTTCTCTTACCTTTACGAATTATAGAAGGATAATTCTTTTAAAGGTAATATCTAAACGGCCTAATATTAAATTATATAATAGTTTAGGCCGAGTAATCCTTACGTCTCTACGCGTATATAATACCGGAACGAATTAATTATAATTAACCGTATCTACTAACTCCTAGATTTTATTTATTTTATATATATAATTATTTATTACCTTTCCCCGCCTCTTTACTCTTTTTTATTATTCGGTTATATTTTTATAAAAACCTAGAATAATCTCTATATAATTACTAATAGTCTCGTCGTTAAGAGATATTAATTTCTATATAATATTAACTCTATACTTATAGGCGAGATATTTAGGTACGTTTTTATCGATATATTAAAAAAAAATCGAATCTCTAGGCCGAGTATATTTAATATAGTAAAAATATAAAACTAGTCGGTAATTACGATTAGGTCGTAGGTATATATATAGAGCCTAGTATATCGGATTTTACTAGATAATTTACTATATTAATAAATAAAATATTATCCGTAGTTACTCTTTATTAGGTTATTCATTCCGCTCTATTTAATAATAAAGATATATATCGAACTTCTTCGTTATAATATTTTTAATTTTAACTTTAGAGCTACCCTTTAAGTTTACTCCCGTTTATAATTAATTAAATATATTTTTAATAATAACGTTACCCGTCTCTTCTTAGATATTTTATACTTCTAGCCGTCCTATTTTACGAACGATAGACCGCGATATTTAATTAATTAAAAATACTCTAATACTCGTTTTAATCGTTCGGTATCTATAGACCCTATATTTATTATCGTCTATTTATAGTCGGGCTATTATCCGTTATTAACTTTTAATAATTACGTTAATTTTAAAAGTATCTATATTACTTCGATAATACTAGTATTTAATTAATTATAAACGGATACTCTCTTTATTTAATAATTTAGTCTATAGGCCGAAATATCCAGTTATAATATATAAATATATATTATAAATATATCGTAAATCGGACCTAGTTTCTATAAATACTCGGAGGGTACCGATTTGACTAGCCTCGCTATTTATATTAATAGTTTTTAGATTTTTCTTTATTATTTATTTAAAGGAATTAACTAATAGATTTATATAATTATAACCGAAATATTTAACCCGATTATTTATTCTTTAATTTTTATCACTATTATTATTATTATTATTATCGTCTTTATTAAAGTTATTACTCGAAGATACTATATTTTTATTCTCCGAGGTATTATTTAAATCGTTATTATTAACTTTATAATCTACCGATTTAGATTTAATCTCTTTATTATCAACGACTCGACGATTATATCTTTTATATTTTCTTTATAATAAAGGTCCCTCGTTATTATTTATTTTTAATTTTATTAAATATTTTCGATTAATTTCTAGTTTTATTAATTATTTATCCGTTAAGCCCGACTTAATTAAAAGAGTATAAATATTAGTTTTATTTAAATTGTTTAATATTTACTAGTCTTTCGGGATACTTTTACGCGTAGATCCTCGTTTATAATTATTCCGTTTTAAACGGTTAAATATTAATTAAATAATTATAGAATAAGTATTATTATAGGTAAATTTCTTAGCGATTTAATTTATATAGCCGAGGTGATTTTCTCTTATAGTATCGAATTATTAATTTTATACTACGGTCCTCTATATATTTTATATATCTTTAACGTATTTCTTTTTTCGTCTACGATTAGTTATCGCTTATTTTCGTATATCTTATAAAATCGTCGAGTCTAGCGCTTTATACGCTTTTTATTTACTCGCGAATCTTATTATTTAAAGTTTATTATTTATTAGTATACTTTATACCTCGGTAATAATCTCGTTAACGATCTCCGTATTATTAACGAACTTTTTTAATATATCCTAGATTAAATTAATTTATACCTTTAATTCTCCGGCCTAATATATTATTTCGTTAATTTTCTAGTATATATCTACTAGTAATTTATTCGTCGCTTTAATTATAAACGCGAGAATCGAGGCTCTAACGACCGTTAAAGAAGAAGAATCTTTACGAGATATTAACGAGGATAATATAATAAATAATTAAATAATAAGTCGATGAAAAGTAAAGAGAGGTAAAGAGCTTTAACTAATGAAAATAATAAAGATTCAAATAAAATTAATAAATAAAGTAAATTATTATACTATTAATAATAATAATAATAGGGTTAGTATAGTAAATATTAATAATAATATTAGTAATAATAATCGTTAATAAACTTTACGTACTAAATCTTAATATACGAAATTATTACTCTAGAAGATTATTTTGAAATTAGAATATTTTTAACTAGGAGGTAAAGTTTAAATAAATATTCAATATTAATTAATATACCAAGTTAATACTTTAGAAAATTATTTTAAAATTTAAATTATTTTGGCTAGGAGGTGAAGTTTAAATAAGTATTTAATACTAAATAATAATATTCTAATCTAATCTCTCTATTTAATATTAATAATAACTGAATCTTAGATATTTTTAAATTAATTTAAAATTTAAAATTTATTTTCAAATAATAAAAACTTACTTTTAAATAATATAATTATTAATAATAATATTTAAGCGCCCCTAGCCCCGCCTAAAAATCTTTAAATTTCAAAATCATTTTTAAACTAGCTTTTATTTTAATTTTTACTTTTTTTTTCTCTTTTTTAAATTAATTTCCCTAATCTCTTTATTTAATCTTTATACTTTAATACTAATTATAATAAGGAATAATAATATTTATAATTTAATATTAATTACGGAGATTACTAATCTTTTAAATAATATAGTTTACTTTAATAATAATAATAACGAAGGGGATCTATTAAATAAATCGTTCTTCGATAATATAAATATAAAAATAACCTTGGGCGAGATACTCGAGGACGGAACTTTAATAAATTCTACTTATTAATCTCTACCGCCTATTATATTAATATTATAACTAGAATTATTTTACGGAGGATTATAGACTAATTTTCGAAGATAATAATATTAAATTAAAATATAAAGGGCCTATCCCGAAGCTAGGTATAAAATATAAATTATATAAAAATAATATATTAGTCCCGAAAATGAAACCGGCGGTATCTAAAACTTAAAAAATTAAAAAGAAATAATCGATTTATAATAAAAAGAAGAAGGAAAAGATAAATAAAAGTAATAATAACGATATATTAATTAATAACGACGATATACTAATCGATAACGATATTAACTATAATTATAAAAATATAGAGGATTAATTTAATAATAAGAAGATATTTATTAAATATAAATAAAAAATATTTATTAAATTTAGAAAGAATAAAGTTATAGGGTTTATTAAAGAAACGTTTATAAAATAAAGAAAAAAGAGAATAAATCTTAAAATTAAAAGAGACGAGGACTTTAATAAATTTATAAAAAAGAAATACGATATTAAAACTATTAAGCCTCTAACCTAGAGAATAACGATATATAATACTATTTATTATAACCTCTATAATTTAGTTAAAAGAATATTAATAGACCCGTTAAATATTTATATATAATTTTCGTAACCTATAATTATCTTATTTTATTTATAAATTTAAGAATTTTAAAAATCGACTAGATCCCTAAATTTAATATTTATTTAAATAATTAAATTTTTTTATTTATAATTAATTAATACCCGGCTAGAATTTTTATAAATTAGTTAAATAAATTCGATTTAACTAGAATAATATATAGTTTAAAATACTCTCTCGGTTATATCGCTAAATAATAAAAAGCGGTAGAGGATACAAATATCGATAGAAATATATTAATAACAGGGGAGGAAGAATAATACTATATATAAATAAAGAACCTATATATATTAAATAGATAAAAAGTATATAATATTAATTTATATTTTAAATAGGTAGTTAGAAAGAAGATCTCCAATAAAAACTAATATAAAAACGATTTTATAAAATATATATTTAACTCGTATTTAGATACTTTAACGACCCGACCTTCCTAATTCTATTATTATATATTAACTTATTATTATTTATAGAGGGGGCCGCCTAGGAACCCTCCTCTTTAATTATAAATAATATTATTATAGTATATTAAGTCTTATATTTAATTAGGACTAGTATACCCTTAATATTAACTATATACTAGTTTATAACTCTATAGACTCTAGATAATTAACTTATTATTAAAAAACTAATTAAATTATTCTATTTATAGTTTAAACTTTAACTATATAGTTTATTCTTTAATAATATAGTAGTAATAGTAGAATAATTTTATTCTTTAGTTATTTCCGTTTATATATTAATACTTTAAATTAGGAGATTATATTATAGACCCTAAATTATCGCCTCTACCTATTTTAATATTAAATTATTTATATATTAATATTTTAAACTAAGAGACTCTAATAGGCCCTAAATTATTATTTTTAAATTTTATTACTTTAATAGTATTTACCCCCGAGTCTTTTATTAGGTATTTATTATATACGCCGTTATAAACCCCCGTAAAAACAAGGTCGCCGAAAAGATCGTAGTTAATAAAAACGCCCTAGGCCCTAGTAGTAACTATTAACTCTTAATCGAAGACGAAAACCCTAAATACTCCTAGTAGAGTAGAGAAATAGGCGGAGAAATAAACCGAGAAATTATATATTCGAATATTAATATAGGCGGATATTATTAATTTATTATTTAGGATATTTTATTTATTCCCGGTTTCTCTACCGAGTAAATATATACTTTTATAAATCTTTTTTCCGAAATACTCGACTAAAAACTCGACTAGAAACTCGACGAATATTTAAAGTATTAATAGAATATCCGTATCGAGCCTCTTAAACTAGAGTTATTTATTTAATTAATATCTCTTATTATATATAAACGATTTCTAAAAGCCGAAGAAGTCGGTTATTTTAACCTAGATTATTAGAAAGAGTAAAGATTTATATTAAAGCCAATTATTAATACTAAGAAATATATCGTTTATATTAATATTTATATATTTATCGATCGATTTAAGAATCTAGTTTATATACGAAATAATAATATTAAAAATATTATTATATTTTACCTACAAGACTCTACTTTTATATAATATATTATTGAGTTTATAGAGTTTAAAAAGACCCTCCTACGCGACGCCGAGTTAGATAAATAGTATATAATATTAATTACTAGGTTTAAAATATAGACTTTAGTTACCCTAATTTAATTTACCTCCCGTATTTATAATTTAAATAATATTAAATATATACCGCCCCGAGTTTAGATCTAGTCTATACTCTATTTAATTAAAATAATTAAATTCAATTCTATATTTGACTAAATTACTTTTATATAGAATTAACTAGCGATTAATTTTAGGCGCGATATACCGGTACTTTAATTAATAACTTTACTAAATTTATTTTTAAAATAAATTAACGTTAAGACTTTTATTTAATAAAAGTTAATTATATAATTTTTATAATAACGACCCTATTAATAGTAGCCTAGTTTAAATAGGAATAATTTTAAAAGTAAAAGTTATAAAGAGAATAACTTTAAGAGTTAGGGCTAGAATAATAAATAATTCCTAATTAATATATTTATTTCGGATAGTAAATATTATATATATTTAATAAGTATTACCCTAGAAGGATATAACGTCTATAAGGAAAAAGATAACTAAGAGTATTATACCGAAAATAACTAGCGCCGCGCTAAAATAATTCTAATTATAAAGATATTATTATTCGATTTAGTTCGGGCTAACTAGAATAGTATTAAAATTTTATTCTATAGAATCCTATTATTTAACGCGTTTATTTTTTTTAATATATATATTTACTCCCCTAATTAGTTAGCCTTATAATATATATCGATATAATTATATTATTCTATAGTATTATGATCGTCGTTAACGAGGACGTTAAGCTTTTTCGTTTTCTATAGATATATTATTATAGTATATTAAACTTTATATTTAATTAAAACTAGTATACCCTTAGTACTAATTATATACTAGTTTATAACTCTATAAACTCTAGATAATTAACTTATTATTAAAAAACTAATTAAACTATTCTATTTATAATTTAAACCTTGACTATATAGTTTATTCTTTAATAAATATTATATAAACTAAAATTAAAAAAATAATAGTAGTAATCTAATAAAATATTTTTAAATATAATTATAATAATTTTTAATAATAGTTAGAAAACTAGTAAATCCGCGCGGTATAATTTTACTATATTATTTATAATAATTCTCTAGATAGTAATATTAAACCTACGAATAATTATAATAAAGGTGAAACTTCGAATTTACTACTAAAGTCCAAGACCGTAAATATATTAACTCTATTTTCTATAACTACGAGTATATTAATATTAATATCCTAGATTTATAAATAATAATAATAATAAAAACTTATATATATTAATAATAAGATTATAATTATAATAATAGTAAATCTAAAACCTTAATATTAATTAACTAAAGTTTTAATTTTAGATAATTAAATTTTTAAATTTCAATAACTTTAGGCTCGACTCTTAGAGTATATTTATTATTAATTATTCTTAAGAGTTTAATATTAAAAGACTAGCCCCCCGCTTAAAACTTTTAAATTTTTAAAGTTATTTCCTAGATTAAAACTCGGTTCTAATAATATTTTAAATAATCTCTTTCGATTATTAATTTATAATATCGGAATTATTATTTAAATTATTAATACCCTCTCTTCCTAATACCTATTATAATATAATATATACTATTATTATTCAAATCGTTAATACCCTCTCTTCTTAATACCTACTATAATATAATATATACTATTATTATTTAAATTATTAATACTCTCTCTTCCTAATATCTATTATAATATAATATATATATTAATTAATTTACTTTATACTTAAGACTTATCGGACTATTATTATATTATAATAATATTCGAAATACTTCTAAAAGAGACCCGTAACTAGATTTACGGGTATTATTTTATTTATACCGAAGAAATTATCTTTTATTTAATAAAGAACGAGAGGTTAATATTTAAAAAAGACTTTCGTAAACTAGTAAAATATAATATAGATAAAGATTTTAATATCCCGATTAAAGACCCCGAAACGCTCGAGGGGGTTATTTATATAGCGGATTAATTATATATTACCCTACTCGGCGTTAATAAAACTATTCGTAAAAATATAACGAGTATTCTTTTTAGGTATAAATCTAGCGCTTAAATTATCCTAATTACTAGATTAATAATAAATATAATAAAGATCCTAGATTTATAAATATATAGTTCTATTTTAATTATTATTTCCGTTATATTAAAATCTATTTATCGATAAAAAATAATCTTAATCGTTTTCTTATTATAATAAATACTCGAGCGGAGTAACGAAATATAGGATTCGATATAAAAGATAAAGTTCACGGAGCCCTAATAACGAATTTAATAAACTTTTTTAAATAAAAAAATAAATATTTAATATTAATAACTTAGTTATAATCTCTAATTTTTAATATAAAGAATTCATTTTATCTAAATAATTACTATTATAGGGAGGTTTTATATAATTTATATTACTATATAATTTAAAAGGGTCTTTAATATAGAAAGGAGCTCGATCTAGTGAAACTTTATAATTATATTAAAATTAATAATATAATTCTTAATAATAAGGATATACTAGATATTAAAGTAAAATCTAAAACGAATATAAAAATAATCGGCCTCGATATAAATTAGGATAAACCGACGGAAGGGGAAAAAAAAGAAGACGGGGTAATAAATAATAACTGGGATAATAAAAATACGATCTTTATAAAATTCTACGACTTAAATACGTTATATTTTATTAAAGGGGCTAGGTAAAGAATAATCTTTAATCTCTAGCGATAAATATATACTCTTTAATATTTAATAAATAGCGATAATTAATTAATTAATAAATACTTTTAGTAGGATTTTTATTATATCGGTATTATAATTTTATAGATAATAATAAAAAAACCTATAAATAGTCGTTTATAATTTAAATTTTACTAATATTAAAATAATTATTAATTATAATATTTCGTTATTATTAACGGGCCTAGTTTTTTACTTTTTAGTCGATAACTTTAATATCCTAGTATTCTTCGACGTTTTCGATTAAGTTTATCTAGTCTTTTCTCCTCTTTATAGTTATAATTACTTTATATTATTCTTTAAATCCTAGGGCGCGAATTACCTAGGTTTCTTTTTCCGTCGTCGGTATTAAAGATATTTATTATTACCTCCCTCCTTTACACTAGAGTTTATTCTAGATTTATATATTTTTTATAATCGTAACTAAATAGGTCCCTCGATTTATTTAATATTATATTATTAGGCGGTTTAACTAGAGGTTAATTAACGCGATTACCGACTCGGCCTTGAATATTAGAATTAAAATAATTTTAAATACTTTTAGGACCGTCTTAAAGTAATTATTTTAAATAATTATTAATTTCTTTATATATCCCTTTATAATCTTTATCGTTTCTTTTAATTTTTACTATATCGGAGCCGTAAATATTAATATCGGTTTAATTACTATATTATATATCGTTTTATACTTCGCGAAGGTAGCGCCCTATATCGAATTAATTAACCGCTTTAACTTTAATTTAGGCTAGGTATAATTCTTATTTTAATTTTAAATCGACGTATAATCTTAAGACTTTAATATTTATTTTAGGTTCGATAACTACGTTCCTAAAATTTATTATTATTTCTATATTAAACTTCTTCGGTATTCGAGATATATAGACTAGCTCGTACTTCTAGAGGGTAAATAATATTTTATAAATAATTATTTACCTTAAATAGATATCGTAGGTTTATTTTAAATTCGTATAATTCTTCTCTATACTCTCGTTATAGGCGAGTAGGTAGACGTCGTCTACGAATCCTCTAATTTATATTAATAAATTTATCTTAATATACTCCTCGATTAATAGCGCGTTAAAGAATAAAAAGAGTACCGGTAAAATAGGCGATCTTTATAAAATACCCGTTATTATCTCCTCTATTATACTCGTTCTTCCTTTAAGTATTACGGATATAGTTTTATTCGATAGAAAGTTTATTATCTAGTCGATAATTAGGCTCGGTATACTTTTTATTTATAAATCGTATAATAGTCTTTTATATAAAACGTTATCGAACGCTCCCGTTATATTTAGTAATAATAGGTTTACTACCTTTCCTCTCCCGTTCCTATTATAGTTTTATATAGTATATACTATATTTATAAGGGTCTCTAACGCGGTTTTTATTAAACGTTTTCGTTTAATCTTTATTTATTATAGTAATAATAATTTATACTCTTTTATTATATTATCTAATTTTTTAGAGATAACTACTTCTAGCGCCTTATTAAGTATATTAAGGAGTACGATAAATTTATACGATTTTAATTTTAAATAATCGCCTTTCTTCGGTTTTTTAAAGATTATTATATTAATTTTCTTAAAGTACCTCGGGTAGTATCCCTATTTAAGGTAGGCCTAGAATAAATAGATAATAATATCTATTACTTCCGTTTCTATTATAGTTTTTAGAAATCGGTTTAAGATTCTAGTTATTCCTAATACTTTATTAATAACTAGGTATTATATTACTTTATATATTTCTATTTTAATTATCTCCTAGTTTATTTTAACGGGCTTTAAATACCTTATTCCGTTAATATTATTTAAGTCTACCGTTTATAAAAGGGGAAATAATACTTTTTATAAAAAATTTATTTTACCCTCGAAGTCTCTAGTTTTTCCTTCTCTACCGCTTTTAATAACTAGGAATTAAGGGAGCTCCTTTAAGTAGTTACTCTTCTCCCTTTTTATATTTTACGAGTTTTTATACTCCCGTCGACTTTAGCGAGGCTTTATATATACTTTTTTATTAAAAAAATATTTTCGTTCTTTAAATTATATATATTCTCTCGTTATTTATTATATCTAGGGCCTCCTCCGTTCTAGTATTTCGATTTTATTTATACTCCTTTATATATTCCTTTACCTTTAATATAATATTAATATAACGAGAGTTTTAATAAAATTTGGCTCCTTAGTATAGGCGGGCCTATAAGATTATAAATTTAATAATTTCTTAGAAGTCTTTTATTATTTTATTTAGGTATTAGTCGATATTTTCTTTACTTTCGAACTTTAGATTCTTTAATACCTAATAAAGGGACTTTATATTTTATTATATTTCCTTTTAAATAATATTATCTTTAATTTTCTTTTAAATATACCGAGTATATAATATTACCTCTTTTTATATTTACTCGAATTTTATTACTATTAACCTATAATCGGAGTTATAGTATAAATCTTCGCGGATTATAAAGTTATTTATAACCTAGTACGCTCCTCTTATAAGGAATAATAGATTAATTATATTTTCGTATCCTCGGGCTTTTTATATAATAGATATTTCTAGTAACCTTAATTTTATTTCCCTCGACTTTATTATTCCTAAGAGATAGTCGGTTATAATATAATATATATATCGCCCACTATTATTCTAGTTAAGGTAGTAGAGGTTAAAATTCTTTAAAAGGATATATTCGCCTTCCTCCGTTAACGCTTCCTCTAGTAGTAGTAATATTAACGGATTATTAATCGAGGTATACTATATCGGTAATAAGTTATATATATTATAGATTTATACCTCTTTATAATAGGGGATTCCTCGATTAATAACCTCCTCCTCCCCGATTTTATTTAACCGAGATTCCTTTTTATTTCTTCGCTCGTTTAATATAATTCTTATAGAGTATAGGTCGCCTTTATAATAAATTAACTCTTAACTATTTATATCGATCCTATTATTTATATAGAAATATATACGGGCCTCTAGGCCTCCCTTATATATTAGGTAGAAATAATTAATACTATTATTATATAGCGCCTGGGTCGTAGGATTCTAACTAGGCTCTTAAATAACTATAATATCGATATTTTTAATTTACTCGTTTTAGAGTAACCTTATTATTAGTTTCGATTTTTCTTTAATATTATATTATACGACTCTAAATTAGGTACTATAATTTATCGTATATTAATATTATTTCTATAAATTCCTCGTTTATTTCTTAGTTATTTAATAATATTAATTCTAGCCGGTTTTTGTCTATTTAATTAAATATAGTTACTAGGAAGTTATTTAGGACCTAGAGGACTATTTATTTAAATATTATTATTAGCCTATTATTTTATCTCGGCCTCTCTATTTTCCTAGGTATAGTAACCGCGTTCTAAATTTTATTAATTATATTTATTATTATTTTCCTTTTCTTTATACTTTTAGCTAGTATTAATATGAATTTATCGTTAATTAATTATACCTAGGAGTTTAGGGTTATTATCCTCGATAATACCGCGAACTACCTAAATTTATTCTTTAATTTTTATTAAATTCGGTATATCTTCTTTTACTTAACTAGGTATATTTTACTCTAGGATTTATAATATCTAAAATAGACTATATAGCGCTTTTCCTTCGGGCTTTCGGTATTATATTCGTATAATTAATAAAACTCTATATATATCTCGTATTTAAATTAATTCTTATAAATTAGGGCTATATAATTATACCTCTAGTAATTAAAGTACTACCTCGGGTTACCTATTCTCTCCTACCTTTTATATAATAGTAGTTATTCGTTTTTTAAGAGCCCGTCCGTTACTAGTTTATTTACTTTATCTAGGTCCGGGATCTCGAGAAAAAGTATTAAATATTTCTTCTCGTAACCGTATTCGTCTAGCTTAAGGGCGAATCTTAATTATTTTATATTTATAATATCTAGTCCCGGGTATAACCTATAATTATCTTTCTTTAATATCTTTATTACCGCTTTTTAATTACTCGTATCGACGGCCTCTTTCTTTATACTATATATTATTATTATATAGGTTTATTTTAGTACTCTCGCCGAGGGGTTAATACTTTTTGTTTATTTAATTATTTTCTCTAACTTTTACCTTACCTTTATTATCGTATAATATAAAACGAAGTCTTTTTTTATTATTTATCTTACTCCGATAATCGACTCCGTTACCGGGTAGGCTCCGTTTTAAAATATTTTAATTAATTAAAAATTAGTTACCTTCCTAAATTATCCTCTAACTTTAGTATTATTAATCCTAATTATTAATTACTTCGCTTTCACGCTAGTCGCTATTACCGGGGGAGAGGGGTTCGTTTCGGTTATATATCTCGATAGGATAAATATATATCTACGGATAATATTAACCTAGTTTTATATTAATAGCGTAAGTATACTCCTCGCTCTAAATTTCTAAACTTTTTATTTTAACGAGTTTATTTAGGCCTCCTAAAACCTACGCTCTTCTATTAATTTTTATATATAACTAAGGATTATTCCTAGCGCGATTTATATTAATTATAACCCGTAGTATATTATCTATTATACCTCTTTATATTCTATATCTTTTATAGCCTTTATTATAATTATTATTAATTCTTCTAAAACTTTTATACCCCCTTTATACTCTCTCGTTTAATTACTAGTCTTATTTTATTATTACGATATCTTCGTTATATTAAAATATATTAGTAGCCTACTCTTTATCTTAATATTTTAAATTTTATCTCTACTATCCTTATTCTCTTTTATCTTAACTAATTTCGTAACCCTTTAAGGTAGTGAAATCCTATTGACCTAGCTTTCGTCTTATCTTTCTATTAGACTAGTATACTTTAATATTTTCACATTCGTTTTATAAAATATATAAATTAAAAACGATAATAAACTTAAATTATATCTCTTTAATTATTTGTTTATTTATTTATTACTACTCTATTTATCTATAATTTATTATTTAATATTAACTTTTATTATAACTATTATTATTTCTCGAGATTCTAAACTACTTTATATAATTTTCTAAATTTTCTAGATATATATCTCTATTATCACTTTTGTTTAATATTATAGAATTCTATTTATAATTTATTATTAATACTCTTTATTAGATTTACTTTACTTTTTATATATATTATTTTATTTTATTATATTTATTTAGTTTCTATAATATAATTAATATATTATTTTTTTATATACGAAATATATATAGAGTAGTGTTTTAGTTATATCTAAAATAATTTAATATATTATAATAAATATAAATAATCTAGTATTTTAATATATTTAATATAAATTCTTAATATATTTTTATTATTTTTATTATCTTTACTACTTTTATTTCTCTTCTCTTTCTTATTAATAGTAATATATAATTATAGATTAATAAAGTATTTGTTATTTTTAAACTATTTTACGATATTTTAAATTTTAAATTTATTCTTTTATTTATAAATTATGAAACTATTTTAAAGTTAATTCTAATATTCTAATATTTATTATTATTTTAAATATAATTTTTATAATTCTATATATAATTAATTTATTATAAAATAGTAAATATTATTAAATATATATTATCTAGATTAATTTAAATATTAATAATAATACTTTTATATAATAAATTATTTAAATATAATATTAATTCTCTCTATATATCGGAGTTTAGATTGAATTATAATAAATATCGAAATAAAGTAAAAATAAAAAGTAGTAATAATATATATATTATCTAGTATATATTTATTACAAATTATTTTAATAAATTTTATTCTATTCTATACTATATCTATATCTATATTATATTTATATTTATATTATTATAAATAGTAAAAATTAGAATCTAAATTATAAAGTAATATATAAAATATATAGAATATAATTTATAGACTTATCATATTATTTATTTTATTATATATTTATATAAGTTTCTTATTAATTTTCTAATAATAATATTATCTTATTATATATTTAGTATGTAAATAATTATTTTAATATCTCGAGTATATATTACTTAATATATTATTATATAAAGGTTTATTATAAAAATAATTAGAGAAATAAATATAATATTAATTATACTATTAATTATAATTTTAATTATCGAGTTAATTATAAAAGTAATTATAAAATTATTTTAAAATATATTTCAAAATATATTATAAACTATTAATAAAACTATTAAAAATTATATTATAGATAATAATAACCTAGTAGAATTATTTAAAGATATATTATAAAATTATTATAAAGATATTTAATAATATATGAGATTATTTAAAAATAAATTATAGAGTAGTAATAGAATTATTTAGGAGTATATATTATAAAGTAATAATAAAAGTTATTTAAAAGTAAATTATAAAGTAGTAATAAAACTATTTAAAAATATAATATAAAGTAGTAATAAGGGTATTTAAAAATATACTATAAAGTAATAATAGAGTATTTCGGAGAATATATTATAGGGTAATAATGGGGCCGTTTAGGGGTATATTATAAAATAATAATAAAATTATTTAAAAGTATATACTATAAAGTAATAATAGGGCTATTTAGGGGTATATTATAAAATAATAATAAAACTATTTAGGGGTATACTATAAGACAATAATAAAACTATTTAAAAATATACTATAAAGTAATAATAGGGCTATATAGAGGTATATTATAAAGTAGTAATAAGACTATATAGAGGTATACTATAGAGTAATAATAGAGCGATTTAAAAACATAATATAGAGTAGTAATAAACGTATTTAAAAGTATAGTATAGAGTAGTAATAAGACTATTTAGAGGTATACTATTAACTAGGATTTAAAAAATAAAATCACGTAAGAAATTATTCTTAATAATATATTATAACTAATTTTTCTTAACGGCTAGGCGGAAAACTTAAAATATTTTAATATAATATAGATATTTATTATAAATATTCTAAATAAAAATGATATTAAATAGGTTTTTTTAATAATTTAATAAAGACTTTAAAACTATTTATTCAAGGTAGTAAAGTATAATATAGAAATATTAAATATATATAACGTAAATAAAGCTCGCTATCGATATAGAATAAATTATTTTAAATATAATAATTAATAAAGAGTATATTAATCGTTTTAGAAATTATTTTACTATTTATAATTAATATAATCGTTCTTATTAATATAAAAGAGGTATAATTCTACGTTAATATTTTTATTACTATTATTTAATACGGGGTTAATATAATAATATATAATATAAAAAATATTAATTATTCTATAAAGAATTTAATTTTAATATATTAGAATTTTAATATTATTTTACTCTCGATAAAACTAGCGGTACGGCTTAGCCCGCTATTTTTATAAATATCTATAATAATACTCTTACTAAAGTCTACCCCGTAATAAATATTTCCTCGAGTACTTTAAATATTTTTATAAATATTTAATAATATATTTAATATATCTCTAGATTTATAAATATATAATAATAAACGTAGATTCTTAGTAGTTTTTAAATATATACGGAGTATAAAAAGAGTATATAATATATATATAATTAATATCGGAGTTCTAGGATAAAAATAAAAAGAGATTAATCTTTCTCTTTATTATTTTAAATATTAGATTTATTTTTATATATTAGACGTAATAGAATATTTTAGTCTTTATATAAATATATAATATATAATTGAATAATACTCTCCGTCGAAATAAATAATCGAAGAAATTTATTATCTAATATTATCTTTTTATTAATTAAAAATAAATTCGTATTATATATTTATCGAAGTATAAATTATATATATAATAAATATAAACTTCGTATTTATTAAATATATACTAACTCTATATTTTAATAATTTTTATTTTCGAATTAAAATTAAAATATAATCTCTAATATTAAGATTTTTATATATCGCCCGTAGAGAGTTTTAATTATATTTTTATTTAAAACTCGGAAAAAAGAGTAATATAATAAAATACTCTATATATTATAAATATATATTTTAATATTTATTTTATATATATTAATTTTATTTATAATTAAATTTAGTAAATTAAATTATTTAATAATAATAATAATATCCTCCGCGATATCTTTAAATAATTTAGTTAAATATAAAAAATAATATATAAATAATCTATATATAATTAATATAAGGAATAGGCAATAATTTTAATTATTCGGGATATAAAAATTAAAATATAAATTATATATTTATAAAAATATTATACTAGTTTTAGAGTAAATAAACTCTATTTATCTTAAATATATATTAAATATATATCGTATATATATTAAAATTAGGGAAGGTGATTTATTATATTTAAAATAATTATTTATTAAGTATTTTATATAAGTATAATTTATAAATAAAAGTATAAACGATTCTAAAAATCTTGATTTACTCGGAGTATTTAAGGTTATTAAGGATTCTTAATACCGGTTTAATATCCTTAATACCGGCTTAATATTCTCAGGGCCGCTTAGGGCCGCTTAGGCCCGTTTAGAATTATTTATTTATATAACTACCTTTATAGATATGTGTATATATAGCTATTACTATTATTATAGATATACGTATTTATAGCTATTACTATTACTATAGATATATATATATATAGTTATTCTTGCCCCTATAGATACGCGTATACCCTTATTTACTAGGGAGTCGCTATCTCTATAGAGAGATTATAGGAGTGGTAGGGTTTAATACCGAGGTATATAAATAAAGTCACGTAATATTAAACTTTATATAATACTAAGATATCGGTAATATTATACGCGATCTAGGACGTAAATATATAGTAGATAAAAGTAGAAAATAAATACCTAGACTTTTATTAATAATTTATATATTCTATAATACCTCTAAAGAAACCTAGTAATTTATATTACTCTCTAGTAGGTACGTATATATAGAATCTATATAAGAAATTTATATAGACTTATATTTCTTCTTTATATTAACTTTTACCGTCTTTTATATATCGTTCCGAATTATTATAATTAAATATTTCTCTCTAAAGAGTTTATATTAATTCTATACTATTTTATATAAAGTAGTATATCTCTTCTTCTCTCTTCTACTAATATATATATACTAATTTTACTTTTATATTAATTAATACTAATTAGTATTATAACTACGCCGGCCGAGGACGACAAAAATAATAATCTATATAACTTTATAATAATCGCGTATCTCCGGTATATCTTTTTATTTAATAGTATAATTAAAGATTTAACCGTTATTAAAGCCGAGTAGTATACTATAGAGAATAAAGCGCCCGTATAATAATATACTATTATTATATTAAAGATTTAATATAATATCTCTTTCCGTTCCTAGATAATCGCACCGGTATATATTTTTATAATATTATACTAGTACCGTATTAATTTATATAGAATTAACTCCGTTTTTTTAATATTAAAATCGTTTTTTTATAATCTCGTATAAGTATCTACTAGAAGGAAGATTAATAATATATAAATTATATTAAAAAAAACGAACCCTTTAAGTTCTATAAAATTCTAGAAAGTTATTATAACGGAATATATATTAATTACTTATATAGAGGGGAGGGATTAAAGTGTAGTTTCGTATTTTATATATATTATTTAATATTATCCGGTATAGTAACTTTATTAATATTATATAGAGGTAATCCGAGATTTAAAGAAATATAAAATTAAAAACCCGCTCGGTAAGATAGAGTACTATTATATATAGATTTATATTAATTTATATAATTAACCCAAAATTTAAAAAGAAGAAAGTAACGAAAGCTACGATAAAGAATTTAAATATTACAAAATTATATAAGAGGATTACGGTTTCGTATTAAAACCTCGCGATTCTATTCGAGCGCCTTATAGAGGCTGTAGGGGAGAATTAAAAAGAGTATAAAAATAAATAAAATAATAAATAAACGATACTAGATAGTACTAGGCGGTACTAGGCGGTACCGGGCGGTATCGAAATATAGTATTTATACGAGGCTATAATAACCCTATACGGGTATTTATAATCGTATTATTTATAAATAACGAATAAAATCTTAATATATCGAATCTATACTAGTTTATACTATCTCTATATACTCTAATATAGACGTCGTAAATATAATATAAATTATATAAAGTTTATTTAAAATCTATTAAAATCTAATTTATTATTAATAAATAATAGCGCTTATTTAATAAAAAACCGATAAGGTAAGAACTATAAATATAAAGATTTCTTATATTATATATACTATTAATACTATAAATTAGATTTATTATATATTTAATTACTACGTTAAAGTTACTACTTTAGAATAAATTTTATTATTATATTAAAATATATAATATTATCTTATTTAGCTCTAGACGTTATTATTATATTATAAAATATATAATATAATATTAATTTATAATATATCGTATAGGAAACTTTATAATATATATTATAATTATATTTATAAATTCTTTAATTAAATATATTTAGTATAAAAATATAATATAAATCCTCTACTCTAAAGTTAGTTTATATTTATATAATTTCGTAATATTTTAATTTATTTATTTAATATACTTTAAATAATTCTTTATAAACTAAATATTATTATATTTATAATATAATTCTTTATTTATATATTAATATAAAGTATTAATTTCTAGTATTACGGGGTTCTAATCTTTAATCTTTTAATAATTATATATCGAGTTAATATTCTAACGTTTTTTATTATAATTTTTAGAGATTATTTATATTATTAAATATAAAAATAAAAATAAAAAGAATTTAATATTAAACCCTATAATTACTTTATATATTTTATATTATTATTAAATTAATAACTCTACGTTAGCGGCCTTAGACTTTATACACTCTAAAATAATTCTAAAATATTAATAATTTAATAAAAATTCTTAATTACCTAGTTAAGATATTTATAATAAATTAATTAATAAAGTAAATTAACGAATATAATAGAAAATCGAATAAATATATAATATATAAAATAATATAAAAGTATTAATTAATATTAAAATTTATAAAGTTAATTACTTTTATTATTTATTAAATTTATTAAATTTAAATTTATTTTAGAGTTAAGAATAAAGAATTCTTAATAGTAGTTTATAATAATAAATATAAAACACTACTAAATATAATTATTATATATATAGAATTAATAAGAATTATATTTAATAAGATAATTATTATATATATAGAATTAATAAGAATTATATTTAATAAGATAATTATTAATAATATAAATATTTATAAATAAGAAGGGTATTATTAATCTTTTATTACTATATATATTTTAAATAAGAAATTTATTATTATTAAAAAAGAGAAAAAAATAATAAAATTAAAAGTAGTTCTTCTCTTTATTATTAATAGAAATTAATATATATAAAAATAAAATAGAATATATAATTTATATATAGTATTAAATTTATTTAAAAAAAAACTAATTATTATTATATAAAAGTATCTCGGGGTAAATAATATTATCCGTATATAAATTTATATAGGGGAGAAATAAAACCGTAAATCTTCGTATATTCTTTATATAAGAGAGCGCGATATAAAGTTAATTATAATTAAAATAGGATATTTATAAATCGACTTCTATAACCGATAACGACTAATTTTACGACTTATTAATAGTTATTATAAAATAGAGCCGAATCGGGAACTATTTATAAATTAATATAAAAGGGTAGTTATTCTCTTTACTAGTTATTTTAATATAAGGAATTAATTATATACTACTATTTTAAATACCCCTAGTAATACGCGCTTCGATATAATTCTTATATAAGCGCGAAATAATTAATCGCGTACTATTATATATATTTTCGTTAAGATATAGATTCCGTAGTAGTATAATCGGAGCCCCGACCTTTAGTATAAATTATAATATTAAGAAATCGGAAGATTTAAACCTTTATAAAATCTCCGTAATTAATTAATACCTCTCTCTACTTTAATTATTAAGAGTAGTATTAATAAATAAGAATTCATACGTAGTCTTATATATATCTTCGATAATTAGGCGATTAAATTCTTTTACTATATCGTTCCACGGGTATAGAATAGCGCGATTTTAAAAGAAATCCGGATTAATATAAATCTACGCTAGTTTATATAGAGGAAAAACGTAATTAATAAATATCTATATCTTATCGAAATAACTCATAACTATAGGCGGTAGCGATCTTAAACTATATAATATTAAATTATAAAATATACGACCGATTTAATCTATAAAGACGATATTATCCTATTTAATAGAAATATATATATTTCGGTATAGTCGTAATACGCTTAAGGATAACTAAATTTATAAATTATAAATACTAACTTTAACTTATAGAGCGCGATTATTATAAAGTATAATAAATATAGTTTATATAAAGTTATTATTAAGAATTATAGGAATTCCGCCGAAGAGTCTCTAGTCGCTATATATATTATATAATATCGTATTAATAACCGAGAAATAATTTTTATATTATATAAAAACTTTATTTTAAATAATTATCGCGGTATAATATAATAGCGTAGTAAAATTAGACTATAAGAGAATTATATAAATTATATTTTCTATTAAAACGATAGGGATTTTAAAATATAAATATAAAATCCTTCTATTTAGTAATAACGTAGTTATAATATTAATAAATACTATATATATAATAACCTAGCCGCGTATACGAAAGTAATAATATAAATATTTATATATAAATATCTTACCCGTACTAGTAGGCCCGTATATAAAAAATCTAAAAAGAGAGTAGATATAACTATAACGATAATATTAAATATATAATATTACTCGGGATTTAATTATATTACTTTTTACTCCTATAACGAAATCTTATAATTATAATTATAGTTTAATTCGGTCGTAAAGAGATTGGATCGGGTATTATTAATCTACGCTAAAATAGGCGTAGGAAGATCGAAGCGCGGAAGAGACTTATCGTAGATTTATAATATATAGTTAATTAAGAAAAACCTATAATTTAAATATATATCGACGAAATTAATAGGTATAGAAGGGAACTAGGCGATATAATAGAATAAATTATTATATATATTCGTATAAAATTATTCCTATAACGCGAGCGGATTAATAACGTCTTTATTTAATAATATTATAATGAATAAACCCTATAAAGATAAGCCGGTAGAGAATTAGACAATCTTTTTAAAATAATTAATTTATTTACCGTCGTCGTTTAATAAATATAACTTAATATAGGTAGCGCGGAAAAACGAATAAAACTAGTTATTAATTATATAGAGATATTCAAAACTACGTAGCCCTCGTATAATTATTAATAGAAAGCGTATATAGAACTTCTCGCTCTACGTAGGATTATACTAATATATTCGGCTAATAATACGACTTTTTTTATATATTATTTAATACCGCTTACCCCGTTTATTATAATAAATATAATATTTAGAGAACTCGTAATATAGAAAATAATAACCGTCTATATATTCGTCGTTATATCGTAGGAGATAAATTAGGGTATTATCGGTAGTATCGAGTAATTTTTATAAATATATAGGATCCTACCGGTTTATATTAGAAAAATAAATTGGAACCTACCCTAGTTTATATATAATAAAGCGCGTTATAAATAGATCTTTATAATAACTATAAAATTCAAATAATTACTATACCGCCTATATAAGGCCGATATACCGACTATTAAAATACTATATAACTTGGTTTTTATTTTGAAGTTATATCGTTATCCGATCGTCGCTTTTATATATATATTTATAGATATATTTAATAAATATAATAAACCCGTATATTTTAATATTAATATATATATTATATTTACGAGTAAAATACGGATTATATAGAACTATCTAGTTATTATTTATTTAGATATTACGGCTCGTAATATACTTTACTTAAATATATAGATTATAATAATAATAATATAAAGGGTACCCGTCGTTTTATACGATTATTTTTTTCTAGAATATTTTAAAGAATTTAACTTTATATTTACGGGCCCCTTTATTATTTTTTATATAAAATAAAATTAAATTTAATACCCCGTAAAGTCTATACGTTATCTATATTTTAATAATAGTATATAAAATACTATTAAAATTAAGCGCGGGATCGGGTAGCTTTATATAAATTAATTTATTAATATAGAAATATTCTATAAAATTATTATCTCGGTATAGAAATAATAGGATATAAAGATAAAGGAGGTTATATTTTTAATATTTAATAATCTAAATAATCTTATTATACCGGTCGTATTAATTCTTAAGGTCCTATAATAACGCCTTCGTCTTTATATAGAAGACGCGGGCGACGATCTTAAAGCGATCCTATATAATTTATTTAAAAAAAAGACTCTTAATAATCTCGGGCCAATATAAATTCGTAATAAATATTATAAATATTATAAGTTTATTAAAATACTATACGATAGTTATAGAATCGTAGTATAGTTATTATATAACTCGGTTACCGCCCGTAAAACTAGATAGTAGAATAATACGGCGACCGAGTTTTTATATATCTCTAATATCGTAAACTAGCGTATCCGTAATACTATTATATAAATTAATACGGATAGTATTCTAATTATTATAGTATTAGTTTAAAGTAATCTAGTCGATAATTAAATAACTATTAACGATATACTACTAAAATAGTCGTATATTTCTTAATAATATATTATACTTCTTAGCGCGCTAGAATAAATAATAATATAGTTATATACGGAGAGAGTACCGGGTCTTAATATAATAATTAATATTAATATAAAGTTATAAGGAAAACCCCTAGCCTAGGTTACTATATAAAAAGAATAATATATAATAAAGAGAAAAGTATATAAAACTTTTATAAAGAATTCGATAAAAGTATTATTCTTTACCCGTAGCGGAATACTCGGTATTAACGATATTACGGTATTTAAAGAGGTTATATTTATCGAGAATAAATACCGATATTTTAATAACGGTAGGTAGGTTAATATAATATTTATTAAAACTTTACTCGAGGATTAATTATATATAAGAATTTAAAATAACCCGTATTATATTAAGTCGTAATTATATAGCCTCGATCTACTCTTTTATAAACTAATAGGTATCGATAAATAAATTCTAATATTTTTATAATATAGTAGTAATCCTCTTAAAAAGGTATTATTATAGATTAAGATTAAATATAAAATACCTAATAGTAGCCTAGGCCGGATCTATAAAATAAAGTTATATAAAGAATAATAGGGCGCCGTTATTTAAATATAAAGAGTTTTATAAATAATAAAACTCGTCGTAAATTATAAACGACTAAATATTATCCTTAAACCGTTTATTTATAATATACCGATAGAATATAAAGGCTAGCGTAGTATTATAATAATAAATAGAAATTAGGAAATATTTAAATTCCGGGGTATTATTTTTAAATAAAATTTTAAAAATTAATAAAGATTTTATAGAAAGTTTTAAAATATTATTACTTTTAAAATAATATATAATAAAACGGTATAACCTCTATTTTCTCTTTATAACCTAGTATAAAGCGTTATAATAAGAATATTATTTAGATATAGTACCGAGGTAGTAAGTTTCGGTAACGAAGTTCGAGATTAAACCGCGTAGATAGGTAGGAACCTAAGGGGGTAGAGAAAGAGGCGGTATAAAAAAAATAAACGGGCGCGTAGAGGGAGTTATAAAATATATAAATAATAGTATAAAAATAGACCTTATACGATTTATAATTAATATAATACGAGAGGAGATCTATAGACGCGTCCGGTTTTATATAGAGGTAATATCGAGTCGGGGGGTATTTATACGGGATTATTTTAATTATCTAGAAAAAAAGAAAATAGTAAAATTCAAATTAATATCTTATAAAGGACGTCTAGAATACTATTTCTAAAATATAAATTAATAAAGATATTTAATATAGCTAGGGAAAGTTGAATACCTAAATATAATATTATATATATAGAGATAAAAGACGCGTAGGATTAAGACCTTAGAATTTAGAAAACTAAAATATATAAACGTATTTAATATAAGTTCGCTAAGATATAAAAAAGAAGATATAGAGTTATATAGAGTTAATATATAATAGTATAAAGAGGTAAAGGATAATAGAGATTTATATAAAAATAGAAAAGAGATAATAATAGAAAATCCGGAAATAAAATTACGTGAGGAGATATTTAATATTAAATTATAATTAATTAAATTAAACGAAACCTTAATATTATAATACTTTATAGATTATAGATAACTTATATATATATATATATATAATATTTTATAATTATTTTTATCGATAATAACGACCGCTTAGAACTACTTTTAACGCTAGTAATTTTTAATTCCTAGATTCGATCGATTCGCGCGAAATCTACGCGGGGGTAACGCCCGAGCTATATATTACTAAATATATAACGACGTTTTACGAGGTATAGTTATATAATATAATAATAATAAAATCTTAATTATAAATAGAGGCCTTGATTATAAATAGAATATACTATAATTATAAATAAAATACGCTATAACTATAAATAAAATAGGGCTATAACTATAAATAGAATAAAATTAAAATTATAAATATAGTTATATATAGAGGTTATATTAATAGTATATTTTAAATTTAAATATTCTTATAAACTAAAAATATTCTCAAGAGTATTTATATTATTTTAAAATTAAAATATAGTATTACCCCGTTTAAATTAATTTAACTAGTTTATAAATATTTATAATATTTAAAACCTACTTTATATTTTTATAAATATTCTTTTATATAAATTATACCCCGAGTTTAACTAGTACCCGAAAATAAAATAAATTTATTTATATAATTATAATAGAGAGTAATTTTACTCGATATTATAATTATAATTTATTATTTAATAAATACTCTATAAAGATCGACTTTATAATATTAATATAAATTTCTTATATACGAGATTTTTATTTATATTATTATACTCGAATATTTATCGGTAAATCCGGAAAAATAAACTTATTTAATCGTTATTTAATTAATATAGAATACGTATTCTATAGTCTTAGTAAATCTTGACGCCAAGATTCTAAAATTAGAGTTAAAGTCTACGCGGGAGAGTTAAATTTAATTTTAAAAATAACTTTATAATTTTATAAAGTAGCGCTAGTAGAAATTTGATTAAAAATTTAGAATCTAGGCTAAAAATGAATTTATTAAGATATTTATATTCTTATATAGGGGCCCTAGTCTAGATATTATTAAAAGTTATAATCCAAAAAAATAAAATAAAAAATTGTGGAATCACTATAGAATCGCTATTTAATTAGTATATAATATATTTAAAATACGGGATATAAGTAAATACTTTTTTCTAGTATTTTACGTATTTTCGGTATAAAATACGTAGAAATCGGGGTTTCCTAAATTACCGATATTATTAATTATCGATTTTTATACTTTATTATCTCGGTTATTAAATATATATAATATAAACTTTATATATATTACTCTTTAAAGAAAGTATTATATTAATATTTAATTTATTTTCTAAATTATTAATCGATTAATTATTTATATATCGGGCGATTAAAAGAGGAATTTAGTTATAATTTATTAATATTCTAAACCCTAATTCGATTATATACTCGATATAAAATAAATATATTTTAATAAATATATTAATAATATTTAATTTTATTATATTTTTAGTAAATCGAAAACCGGCTCTAGTAGTTTAAAATTTAAATATAAATTACTTTAAGTATTTAAAATAAATTTAAAGTATTTAAATAATTTTAAATATTTATTAAATTCCTATCGAGTACCCTTCGAGTATTAAATTACTCGATAGGCGCTCGACGGGTATTTAAAATTATAATAAAATAAATATCGAACTCCCTACGAGTATAATTTAAACTCGGAGTTTTAAAGGCCTTAATTTTAAAAAATTATATAATATACTACTTAAACTTTTCAAAAATCTTAATATTCTATAATTATCTTTATTAATAATAGCGACCCCCTAGAACGATTTTTAATACTAGTAAATTTTAATCTCTAAAATCGATTAATTCGCGCGAAATCCTCACGGGGTAACGCGTAGATTATATATTAAAATATATATTAACGATATAGAGGTACGATAATAATAATTATAAAAATATAATAATAATAAAACTATAATTATAAATAGAATAAAATTATAATTATAAATAAAATAAAGTTATAATTATAAATAGAAATTATAAATAGAAATAGAAATTAATAATATACTTCTAATTTAGCGCCCGTTAATAGTAGTTATAAATTTACTCGGTATATATTTAAATAGTTTTAGGCCCTTTAACTATATACCTCGGGTTTATATCTAGTTAATAGATAAATATTATATTTAAAATTCTTAAAGCGCCCGTCGAGTATCTTGAATTATAATCGAGTTACTTTTCGTTTTATCGACGATATAAATACTCTCTTCTAGGCCGTCGCTTATTAATTACTTTTATTATTTTTAATTAAAAATAATACTTTAATTTTTTTTTTTAATTTTTTATTAATTTATTTATATCCGAATTAAATCTTAATAACGTTTTAATAAAGTTTGATTTAAATTAAATATATATCTCTCGAATGAATTTATAATATTTTAATAATCTTCTCTATTAAATTTCGATTTAATATAAATAAAATAAAGGATTTTATTAGGATTTATATCGAGATATTCGGGTATATTAAAATAATCCTAAACTTCTTTAATTATTATATAGTAATTAATATTTCTATTAACTAGAATATTTATTATTTAAATTATAATTTATTATAATTTAATATATATTTAAAATATTATATTAAAGAGTAAATTAACAAGAGTAAAATCTATTTAAAGAAGATTTTTTAAAAACTATAATTTTTTACCCTCTTCTTTTAAACCTTTTAACTCGTTAATTTTAAAATTATTAATTTATTATTATCGCTACTATTATTATTATCTTCGAATTAAATTTATATTTAATATATATATTATATATTCTTAATACGTATTTACCTAAAATCTATTTTATTAATATTCGATATCGTAGGCGGTTATAGTAATATTATTTAAAATAATAAATATTTTAATAATTATAATTTATAATATTATATACTCGATATAAATAAAATAAAGTATAGGTATTACGAATAAAATTATAATATATATTATATAAAATAATATAAAGTAATTAATTAAAAGTTTCTATTTAATATATACGAAGTATAAATTAAATAAATAAAATATTAAAAGGGATTTTATAAATTATATTTCTATTTAATTTATTAATTCTAGGGCCTTTAAACGACTTTAAAGTAAAATTTTAATCTAAAATTAATACCGTATATATACCGAGTATATTTATAACCCCGGCTTAACCCTAATATTAATATATATATTAAGGATATATTAACCCGGCCGGAGAAACTTTAGACCCCGTCCGAGTTACAAGCCCCCCTCGGCTAACCAAGCTAAGCGATACGTCGACATCAGGTGTCGCCGGAATGGCCTGATATGCATCTCCGCAAGTACCGTATTTTCACCGCGCCTTTGATGAATACTCCAAAGCATTTCTGACGCGGTGTCGGAATCTCGATATTCACCATGGGCTTTCAAGTTCTTCCTGCAGATGCCTTGGATCTTCCAGAGATGAATACGCTCTATCATGATGTATTCGAGGACAATGACATTCGTATTCATCTATGGCCCAACGTGCCTAAGGAAGAAAGCTTAGGGCACCAATTGCGTCGATATTTCAAAATGTCTACTCTAGACGACTCACGCTTTGTCAAGGCAGTAGATTCAGAAAGTGGGTGCGTGACGATGCGGTCGATACCTCTCAGGCATGCCCGTTTAGGAAAGCCTGGCTAGTCGTGACATTGCATTCTGATGCTCGGCTCTTACTCAAGTACTGACTATTGCAGCAAAATTGTTGCATTTGCCAAGTGGCAGTATCCGCATACTTTGACCACGGAGCAGTACGCCGCAAAGGAGGCCGCGGACAGGAAAGCAGATGAAGAGAACCCGTTGCCAGCCGGGACAAACAAGTATCTGTACGACGAATTCTTTGGAGCACTCAAGAAGAGGCGAGAGTTGTTCTTAGATGACAGCAAGGACTATTGTCAGTCTTTTCTCTTTAGATAACGCCCCCTGCTGAATAGCTTCCCACTGAAATCGATCACACGCTACATGAACATCATCATCACATTGACCCTATAGGAAAGCTGATTCTCATATCAATAGACCTTGATATCCTCGCCGTCTCAACAACCCATCAACGTCAAGGTCTTGGTGCCCTGCTCCTCGACGAAGGCTTGGCTATCGCAGACGAACACAACGCCAAAACATACCTCGAGGCCTCACCAGCTGGCTTGAAACTGTACAAAAAATATGGCTGGAAGGACATTGACGAGATTCTGGTCGACCTGAAGCCGTATGGGGGAAGCGGACATCATTCGGAGATTTGTATGATGAGGCAAGCAGGTGGGAAGTAGCCTGTGTCTATGGAGACATAGAAACTATTCAATTGTGCGCGAATTCTGTCAAATGATATCATGATTGCTTTTTCTGAGTTTGAAATGGTCACAATCTTTGCAGCCACTGATACAGTAAACTGGGGCAATCTTCGTGACTTCCACAATCTCTTGCGATTGCCCCAGCGTTGTTCTGAGAGAGACCTATCAGCGGACTTCCGAGGCCCTAAATCATGGCAAGCCCAATTATGGCCACGGCACGGCACGGCACGTATTGACTCCCGTCATAGGATATCTCGTCGGTGGTGTACTGGTAGCTGGCACACCTGCCCCAGCTCCACAAACACTAAACGCAATTTTGGGTATTGAGGTCACAGGCTTTACCAAAAATCCTAGTATGGAAGGACCATTTTTTCCGATCATCAACCAACCGCTTCTGGGAGCTACGGTCATGGCGCAGGTTTTTGTGGAGTGGATGCAGTATGTAGGCCTCAGTGATGCAGAGTACCTGAGGCTCTTCAAAACGACGAAATATCAATCGAGGTGATTTTGAGTGAGTCGCAGGGCCTCTTCAATTTCTACTTCTCAGGATGTAGGACTCATCTTCGGTAGGCGTTTTTGCGAGGATTGCTCACCTGATGCCGCAAGTTGTCGGCGCTAATCCACCACCGGGAAATGTGACTATTGACAAAATTCTGAAGGTCAGTAGTGATATCACAGAATTGTATGCGTAAGCTGACTGGACCTTTCTGAGTGATTTCCAGCAAAACCATCCCGATGGTTCCAAGGGCGCATATATCGAGGAATCCCCGAAATCGAGTTGTTTGAGGGATATTGGAGTTCGCGAACTGTTAATTTGCGAGGCTTCGGACAGCTTACAGGTTCACAGAATCAGAAATCTCTTTCCTCGGCTTCTACAGGCATGCCCGGTATCGAAGCTGTCTACAAGAGTAGAGCTACGGTGATCTTGCACGAGGTGCGCCAAATTCGACTCTCATAATGAATATAGCACACGCTGACGTGGCCTCAAAATTGATGCACCTTGTCTCTTGCGAGATGCCTGCTTTCGAGACTATCACCAGGGCCACTCAGTCCATTGATCCTACATTCGAAGGCGGTCACTTCGTTGATGTGTCCTCTGGCAACTTCTTCTTCCCACGGAATGATCCCGCAGTCTTCGCGAGGAGTCAGGATCTAGCCTCTGCTGATATAACAGTCTATCTACTCTCCATTCATCGGGTTCCGATGCGTCATTGCTGGGAGCGTTCAGGCGGGTGTAGCAGCGGACCACGTCAAACGAGTAGAAAGGCCCATGGCATAGTCTTGACACCGCTGCTCGCCCAACTCAATCAGGGCGATCTGGCGGCTGTATTGAATGCTGATAGCTATATGACATCCGCTGTAGGTATGTGAAATTTTATTTTCCTGTCTTTTGTACTTCATTACCATGCTGACTGTGATGATACAAAGGCTGTTACGACGGCACTTGCCTGCAATTTGAACCAAATCAGCAGCTTCAATAGGGACCTCACAATGACAGACATGAATTCTTGACGAATTGGTACGATTTCAGTCCTAGTCTTATCAGGAATGTCTAACTGAAAGACCCTTTGCATCAGATTGAACCTTTTGAATTAAGGGAACAACTCACAAAGGACAGCGATTATACAGCATGAAGCAAGAGCTTTTTGGGGTATCCGCAATCAAAACATACACCGCGCCAACCTTACAAATTTCGAATTTTCCTCGAACGCCAAACCTCGTGTCCATACCAACCATGTTCAACAATTTCCTCAAGTGCTTCAGTGCTCCTCAACGAAGCTGCAACGATTATCGGCAGGGGCTCATGTCCAGCCATAAAGGCTTGACTTAGCAGTCCTTTTCATGCTGCTCACAAGCGCCAGCAAAGTTGTACTTGTTCTTACGATCCTTCCAATCATGGCGAACAAAGCTTCTTCTTAAGTTTTCGATAGCTTTCCCAGTCTCACTGTCATCAGAGCACATATGACACTCGATTTCGACATCACTCTTCCCTTGGTCATTCAGGTCCAGCACACCCTGCTGAATTGCTCACAGTAGTGAGCAGTCCCATCTGGAAGCGGTGGTGCCTGTCCTTTGCGATATGCAGCTCGTCGTTCTTGCGGGTGGGAAAGTGCCACCCGAGCTCGCAAAGGGTCTGGTACATCGTGACTGGATCGGTCTTGTCGACATCAAAACTGGTTTGGCATGCTTCTGCAAGTCCTTTGCCGTTGTCATACGCCACCCAGGAGTCCATGTGCATCTCGGAGATGAAAATTTTCGTCTCGTTGGCAGCCGTGCCACAAGCGCAGGGAAGTGCGTTGTCGAGATTGTGCTCCTAGGTGTAATCCTGCAATGGTTGTGGGGAGAAGCAGACTGGCAGAGCAGAACAAGTGGCTCCAGAAGCAGGCTTGTTGTTCCACACCTCGTCGACACTGGGCAACATCGAATCGTTGCTATATCATGTCGTCTTCCAGTGGAGGTATGAGCCCTTCAGAAATTCTTTGGGGCTTGTACCCCAGACTTCCTTCTTTCGGGCGTCGAGACCAAACATCTTGATCTGTTTGGTATCTTCCCAATTCTGCCAGCATTGCGGCTGGCATTGTACTCCTTGCTCGGGCTCGAAATGGAACACACCGGGCTCCACTACACCCGCATTCCCGGAGACGCCCTGCTCGAAAGTGTCGATGTCATGCTTCGTATAATGGATGGAGCATATGGGACTTTTTAGCGTGAGAGAGATTGCTGTATTCTGAAAGTATGTCGTCATTGCTCTAAGAAGCACAGAATTGGTTAATTATGCCTTGAGTAATGAAGAGCAATGCTTACTTTTCGAGCTTCGAGGGTTCGTTGATGTAAACCTCCTCCTCCTCAGCACTAAGCTTGATATATCTACCTGTGAAGATCTCGTCTGCCACGATGCTCCTGAATGGATTGATGAAGGCGCCTGTAGCCATCTGCCAGGATTGCCCTGTTCATTAATTTGTCAACGGCAGCTTCGAACCCACCGTTCTCTCCAAAAACCGATACCGGCGTTCATATCATGCATAGCAGCATCGATACTTTCCCGATATGCCTCGCCCGCCTGAGTGACAGCGGCGTTCAATCCCATTCGGGTTACCTTTTCCTGTTCAGGATTAGCATTCGGGTGATGCTTGCATCACCCGCAACAAAGGTCGGTATGGTCGAGAGCATGTTCAGCGTCACTCCAGTCTTCCCCTTCCCTGCAGTGGCCAGACCACCACGAAGCCTGGTGAGCCAGGGTGTCTTAGGAACCTTGGTCATTCGCTTCAGCACCGTCTCTTTCACAGATCTCGCTGCTGTTTGTTTTGCAGCCTATCCGATCTCCAACGCTTCCTCCTTTGACACTCCAGCGTCGAGAGCCTCGGCATCCGCGTCCAAACCAGCTTGAGTAATCTCGGCTGTCGTTGCTTCGACTGATTCGAGACCACCCGCGACGACAACAGGGGCCCCGACCTCCGAAAGCGCTCCTCCGACGCCCGCCACCGCACTCCCGAGTGTGCTCGCTTCCACGCCAGCCGCCGCGCCAGCTTCAGCACCGGCCACGGCGCCGACATCAGCCACGCCAGCCGCAGGAGCAAGCATAGGCAGCGCGACTAGAGTGCCGATCATTAATGCCATTATCGCTGCTTTTGCGATACCAGCCTCCAAAGAGCATTGGCTTGTCGGTCGAGGGATCGTGTAGCAGATGAAGGTATTAGCCATCTGTTTAGTCTTGGCTATACTTGCTAGTTGAGCGGGCAAGGTTTGCTCCTGCATCACAATTAGTACATATCTAGGAAATGTCGAAATCAGGATGACGTACATGCAAGTTGCCAGCAACCCAATTGACGTTGTTGATCGACAGCAATACGTAGCAGATTTGTCGAGCGTGCTCTTTGTGTCATACCCTGGCATACACATTCCGGCATGTGGACAAATTCGAACAGCTTTTGCACAATGGATATCCTGGTGCCAATTCAGGAGATCTTTAGCCATAAAGTCGGCCATGTTCCTCCTCTCTTCCCACTCACGGGTAGTCTCCAACACCATGATGGTGTAATCAACGAAAGCTTGCCCCATTCCCGAGGCAAGGATGTTTTCATCCGTAGTCTCGAAGAAGGCCTCCTCGTACTCTGGACCATCGTCATTCATGTGTACATGCTCCGTCCCGAGGCCTCTCCAGCCAGTAGAGAGGGCGACGGTCCCACTGTAATGGGTACTGTTTCTGGCAGCGGAGACCGAGGAGGGAGAGGGGAATGGGGAGGAGGACGAGAGGGTTTCATTGTGAAGGGAGCCATGAGCCGATGCGCCATCTTCGGCGGTTTCTCTATAGACCACGGAGTACGACCACACCAGGTTCGGTGACCTACCCGTTGACGACACCTACAGCAGGACGGGAATGTAGGTGGAGAGCTTCATGGTGAGAGATTGATGGAGGTTTTGGGTTTAGGATAGCCTGAAGGGGCACTTAGTTGGATTTGGGCGCGGTGAGATAGATCGAGTAGAATAGGTAGGACAACGAAGGTAAGTTGAGAAATTTCTTTGACTCCGAAATGGTGGCTTTTAAAGGCCAGCTCGTTCTTATGCCAAGGTCCCGAATCCCCATTCTCATCAAAGCTTTTGTGGAAGGGCGCGTTGACCGCCCTAAACCCCACATTGTGATTCAACATTTGTTTTGTGGGAACATGTCCAGTTCACTACTGAAAGAATGCGAGCCGATTGTAACCCTAGACAGCCACGAAAGCGTGAATTTGATTGTACTATGGCGAATGAATAGTCGAGAATCAAACACAGGTGTGTAAATACACGATTTTGATAGACAGATATCAAGACCGGGGTTATCACTCTGATCTGGGCTCAAAGCTTGGTAACATTTCACCGAGTTGATAATCACAAGGCTCATCAAAGTTTTACTCGGACGATACATTCAATCTAACCGACTCCTTCTAAGTACAGAGTCGACTTCGGTGCACTTGTACTACCTCAATTCACATACCACAGTCACCATATCAGCCCCTTTGTCAAGCGTGGAAGAAGTGCGCGCTAATGATCAACCCACAAGTGATTGACATTGTTGCAGATTTGTGGCACACGCTAAGCCTTGCGTGATTCTTTGACTTTTCAAAGGGGCACCCGCCTCCACCCGAAGGCTTCCATGAAGGCCGAAAATGCTTATAATGGCTCTTGAAGGCAGCCTCGAGTGGGGCCTGATACGAGTCATAGGAGCCCTTAGGGAGTTGCGGAAGCATGTTGAGATCTGATCAGATTGCAAATTTGTTGTGACTTAGCGCATGCGAGTGCACTCGATCCTTAGAATACTTACTGCGGATTCATTGATGATTTCACAGTGAAATATATATATCACATACACGGACCCTGTAATCAGCGCAACGAACTTGTGATCTCGCAATAAATGTTTTCGCTCTCTGCTCGGAGCTATGATATTCGTACTCCGCTTTCATTTGGCGATGAGCTTTGATGGAAAAGCTTCGCAAGGTTGAATCCAGACTTTCCTAGTCTAAAACTTTGTTGGTACTGCTTCACACCTCAATTACAACCTCAAATGAACACTGTACAATGGTACGCTGATTCAACTACCAATGTGGTTGCAAGTCTCCTTTTTAGTGGTCCGATATGAAGTGTGGATATCCAGATTCGCAGCGAGAATTTAGGCCAACCTCGGAAGACAGGAAGAGTCGCAGAAACGGGACAGAAGAATCATAAAGAGGTGCTCGTGGAAGTCTTTATCCCATGGGCAGCGCAATTCCTCTGAGATCAATTCCTTCTCAGCATCGACTCCCTTTGATGATTAGCTGATACTGCGCATCCTATTTGAACCCTACAGTGATTCCTATCCAGATCATCAAGCGTTGCCAAACATTCATTGCTCGTTGCAAGGATGACACCACAATCTCCCTTCATTGCCAGTGTGCGGAGATATATCAACCTACTCTTGTGGACGCAAGCCCTACCGCTATGGCCCACACGCGTCATTGCAGCAAGATTACCCATTGAAGTCTGGATGACTAGCGATGCACACACTGGCCTCCTCAGCTCCTACAACTCAACAAGATTGGGCCACATCATCAATAATGGTACTCAAAACAGCACGGATTCGCACTCACAAGTCTGGCCAGACGCTTACCACGGCGTCGGCACCGATGCAAAGCACAATGTCGGCATAGACAACCCATTCGGCTTCGACAACGATTTCTTCGAGGCCACTGAAGCCAACGTCAATGCGTCCAACGTCGCCGAGGCATACGACCGCTGGATGACCCTAGTAGAGAAGAACAACTCGGACTGGGAGAAGCGGACATCGGAGCTACAGTTCTTTTTGCAGCAGACATTGGACTGGACAGATAACGTCGAGTGTAGTCTTACGATCAAGGGATGTCAGCAAGTGCCATCGCCCAGGGAGGTCAACAACGTAATCTGGAACAAGGAGCACGCGAGGCAAATCTGCTTTATCATTGATCATGCCTCGCATATCAATTTGGAGGCTGGGGTCACTAGTGTAAGTCCTTCAACCACTATTACTTTTACCCTAGGCTAGGTATCAGAATTCATGACATTCAAGACTGCCACTTGCTCTTGATGGTTGGACGGACTTGTGGTAAAGTTGGGCTGACGTTATACACAGGACCTGGCTCTAAATGCGGAGGTCACTCTTCAGGCCGAGGTCGAAGCCATGGCTCGCACTTTCTATTGGCAGTTTGACCAGAGCATCGAGGACAAATGTAAGCACGAGGCAGCGATCGTTCAAGCGGTCATAACGGCAGTTGAAATGGCCGCCATTGCGGTACGTACTTTTTGAGTCATCGTTACCCAAGTTGGTCCATAACTTGGGCCGAGAGACATTTTGAATAGTCTTCGCTTGATAGCAAGTCTCCGAACATGTCTTATGACTCCCTCAGGAACTGGAAACAGTGATGCTGATTTCAAAATCGCGTAGTTCGCGCCGATGCTTCTTCCTGGGGTTGCAGCTACCACCGGAGCAAGTGCCGTGGCGATGAAGGTCGAGCAGGGAACTGTTAAAGCCGAGCGGGGAGCAACTAAAGTCGGTAAACTTCCAGGCTTTCTGACCGGGGTGCGAGGGAAAGTTGGCAAAGCAAATAAGGGAAAGACCAATGTTGCAATCAACGCTCTCAAGGATTTGCCGGGCTTTGTAAGTTGCCGAAATCTCTTTTTCTCTTGAAGAGCAGGCTGGATCTCGGAAGTGTCGATCTTGGGTGCCAGCGGACGCAAGATGCTATCGACTCAACTATTTGATGAACTTTTCTACCCTGTTCTGGTCAACACTCTGTCTGGAGATTACCCTCGTAACCGCCACTCATTCTCAAAACATGCCTTGATGATAGGATTTTGATCATCTCACTAATTTGATATAGCTTTCTGGCCCTGCCCTGGAGAAGGCAATGTGCGACCGCTATCCGAACGCGAAGAAAGGAAGCGAGGAAGCTTATAAACAGGAACTGGCACGTTGGATCTCCAAAGCTTCGCTCGAATATCAAACCTTTATCGACTCTGAGATGGCCGATCTCAACAAGGGTACTGGACTTGGGGAAAATGGTAAGCGCTATATCGATTGGCTGGGAACGCAGTAGACTAACCCAGCATGAAGGATCATTCGCCAACTCTGGTCAGACAGTGTTTGCTGCTTCGCTCTACGATGATCATGTCATTCTATCGCCTTGGGAACATGAACATTACCTGGAAAACCCTCATCTTTTGACGGAGTACGTGCAAAACAGCGTCGTGAAGCCACGATCGTGCTGACATTTGTATTCTCCCAGGATACTGATACGGTACTTCACGAACGCAGCAATTTCGATGGCTCTGGAAAGATCTATGTGCTACTTGCATTGTACTAGTGACCCGGGTTCACCATTAGTGAACGCAACTCACCAATTTGTCCCAGAAACCGGCGTCGTTTGCCAAGCCCAGTGCTTGCAGGATTGGAAGACTCCCAAACAGATCGGAATGTTTGGCACAAAGCAATTGGACACAGATGGCAACGAGTACGGCATCAATGCCACAGAGTACTGGCATTACTCGTATGAAGACTGGAAGGAGACTCGATACAGCACGGACCCGACTTACGCGATGCCTACCATTAGTGATCTCTGGTCTGAAAATTCCACGGAGCTGACTAGTGGTGGTTCTTCCCTCCCCGTATGCTTCTCCCCACAGCCATTGCATGATTATACCAACACGAAAGATGACCAAGACAAGCCACTTCCGTGTATCTGCGGCGATGAATTCGGTAATGAGACGTTACCCTTCCAGGTCGCGGCGAAGTTGAATACTTGGACCGCTTTCGAGGATGGAAAAGGCCTTGCTGAAGCATGCGCAGAGAGCTTTGAAACGGATCCCGTTTCGCCCGTCCAGACTTTCCTGACCTATTGTGACCTAGAATGGCACTGGCCCAACCATAAGAACAAGGAGCTCAACGTCCCTCACGACTCTCATCACCTCTTCGCCAACAATTCTGATCCCTACTGCGGCGCATTCAAAGACGAAGTACAAGTGCTCATTGACAAGAATGTGACCTTCGATGAGACCAACTGTCAAATGTGCGCAAAGAGCAACACTAGCGCAGGAATTTTCGAGCACCAGAAAGACAAGCAACATGTCAAGGGCAAGCCGTCTTACAACCACGCAGGCTACATGTGGGAGGGTTGCTTGGATTTCCTTTTCAAAGACAACAGTCCTTGCGAAAAAGACCGAGATGCCTTTTGCCGCATGCCTCGCGCCGACGATCTTCATGTTAAACATCTCCACCACGAGTACTGCAGGAATCGGAAGCCTGATCGCGTGTAAGCTTTGGTGATGTTTCATGAAGGGCATAAAACTCTTTAGTACCATGAAAAGAATTCAACAATCCAATGACTACTGGTTTTACACTTGTCAGTCTCATGCGTCCACGATCTAGCTGCAGCTCCGAGCAGAAGCCACTGGAAGACAGACTACCGGCAACCTCAGTCAGCACCGGTAGTCATCCGACTTGATCTGAGTGCATGGCATGAGCTGAGGTCAGGACTAGAGATACAAGATGCGGTGATGAGGCCATAGGCATCAGGCTTGGTGCCAGAATAAGTGGCAGTCCAGTTGATAGGTGGATGGAGGTTTTGAAAGACCCCTTGACCCTAACACAGCACTCGCACTACCAAAGGTAGTCATCACCTAGCTCATGGATGGCCACCGTTGTCAATGTCTTCGATGCAATCCCAACATCAAAGAAGATCTATAAAAGAAGAAAAACATGGATAAGAACGCCACGGCAATGACCGTAGCAGACAGGAACGCCATGACAGGCAAGAAAGACAAGAACGGGAGGACCCTAGCCTCGCTTTCCCAGTCCAGGCTCGATCTCATCGACCGCCAGTCACTCTCTGACGACGAGGAGATGTCCGAGAACAAGCCTGCCACCGCCACCAACGAGCCCGTTACAGTCAGCAAAAACGCGGCAGTGGCCATTGGCGAAAAGATGGTGTGCCTTACCCTGACCAGCGAACACTTGGACCACGTCGTCTGGAGGTATGAGACTGCAATGAAGCAGTCCGTGGAGAAGTGGAAGCTGGTGCTAGACATGTTGGAGAGCGACGAAACTCCTCTGGCAGATGTTATCAGGGCTGTCAAGGTAGAGAGGACCAACATGAAAGCAGGCTGTTATTGCTGCCAGAGACTCAGGCCTAGCAGAGTTAAAGGAGGATACGCGAATCCTTCAAGTCAAGAAGTACATAGCAGAATTTCGGAGTAAGGCACGCGAGGCAGCCCCTGATAAAGCGAAAGCAGACGCCGAATCGGAAGTTCATCAGCAGAAGCTGGAGGTGCTTAAGAAGGAGTGGATGGCGTCACTACGAAAGCAAGTCGAAGAAGAGATTCGTCCGAAGCTAGCAGACCAAGTGCGTAAGGAGTGGCTGGCTAAGTTGGTATCTCAGTAACGTGTCACGCTTCATGAGAAGTGCTACGTTGATGCTTGTCTTTCTTTATGAGAAGTGCTACGTCGGTGCTTGTCTTTCGTCGGTTCTTGTCTTTGGTCGCAGGGCTCGTCCTAAGAATAAGGGAGTAGTTGATTGGTTGAAGGTGCGGGGGGCTTGTTAGTCAGCAGCTTCTGCTTTTAGCAGAATCCATAGCAGATAGAACCATCATGCTTCCAACCCACAAACGCATGACCCTGTTGCTGTCCATGTTCTTTAGTCCCAGACTCTCGTGCAATTGAGTCAAGCCAAAGACGGGCTCGAGTCAAGTAACAACAACAACATTACAGCTTACTTAAAGACTGTTATATACTGGGCCGCGACTCGTACGGAGTGCTGATAGAAATCCGCTTGAATCTGATTGCTGAGGTTCTCGATCTCTATAGTCGTTGGAGACCGCCTATTTTGACAGCTTGCCTGGCGTGTACAGGATTCCGTGAGGAAACAGTTCATCATGCATATTGAGATATTTCGCAAATCTGATGATGTGTGGCAGGGTCGTCGAGTTTCGAGAATTAATCAAAAGGATGTTTCTGATTTACTTTAAGGGCCGCAGGGGGTTTATAATTAACATAGCAGGATATACAATAGGACAGATATACCGGGAGCCTTTTATTATTTCAGGAGATCCGCTAATCAGGAGACTAATGATACCGCGATACTAAGTCAGCGGTAAAATATAATACTAGGCCATATGAGTACCGTAACACACCCTACACGCCTATAGAGCACGCTTATAGAGTACCCTTAATAGGCGCAGATTACTCTACCGCGGCGAAATAAACTGAGTTCTTCGAATCCATTATCAGAATATTCCAGGTGTTGATGCGTATACCGTTAATAAATACCCGAGTTATTAATATAAATCCTTAGCGCTCCCTGTTTTATAAATAATCTCGTATTAAATTAATAATACTAAGTTACGCTTATTTCTAGGATATCCTTAGCCCTAGGAGATCCCTTATTAACAAGGGTCTTGTCCTGATACTAGCGATTATGTAATTAAGCCTTTTTTAATTACGATCTCCTACGCTGTAATATAAACTATGATACTCGTATTCTAACGAGACTATGACGATACTTGCTACTGAGGGGATTCATTCGGCATGCTTGCGCAAAACCCCCTGCGGCCCTTAAAGTATTAGAGCGAACAAAGGGTGGATTAGTCAGTAATACAAGAGTCTTCTAATTAGTCAATTGTATCAGTACCAAGAACCATTTTTCACTCTACTCATCCACAACGCTTATCGCGCTGTCTACTTGTTAGCAAACTTGTAGCAGACAGTGATCTGTGACAGGCCATTCGCCTTATCATGCAGTTGCGATTGAAGCTGACCCTCAGCACCGTCTGGGATGAGCAAGGTTCAGGTCCTGATTGACCAGGCACAGCCCCTCCCATACACGCCGGTTCATGTTGGCAAAGTCTTATCAAACATTCGAAACATCCTTCTAGTACCTCCACCGTGGAAATGATGGCTCTGGAGATTGAAGGTCGTCGACCGCAGTGTTGGTGGGCGATGATGGAGTCTTGCTCTCCTTCTGCCTGTCTTTCCAAGCAGTGCTTGATCTCCTTTGAATGTGATGCTCTTTTTCAATTGACTTTTTTACCCTACCTTTCTGTTCTCCATTCAATATGATGATGCTATATGCTTCCTTCGCTATACTCACATCCTCTAGGCGCACACGCAGCCAAGACACGCCTTCGAGCACCTCAGCGTACGTGATAGTCGGTACCGGCGACCCTATACCAACAGCAACAGGCCCTGTCTGCACTCAACTTCGTCAACCTATCGACCTCCCAGCAACCTCCATCTCCCAAACCTTCGCCAGTGCCTCCGCCGTTCCCAATGCCTGCAACATCTCCCTACAACAACGAGCTACAGATGGTCTAAAAACAATCATATATTATGCTTATAGAGGCTACATGTTCAACATATCGCGTCCCACCGCCGCGCAGCGCGATGAAGTTATCTCGCCTGACCTCTGCCCGAACACTTTTAACCAGATCATAACATCGTGCATTGGAGATACTGCGCCACTATACTGGGGTGGATTCTGGTCGACTGGCGTTACGAACTACTCTGTGACCAACAACGAGTCCCCACCAATCCCTTTGAGAACGTAAATCTGATTGGGGGCGCTATATCAGATGGAATTGTGGGACAGACTGCTAGTTCGACAGCGTCTGTTGGAGGTGCGGATGCATCAGGTGGTGGAATATCAACTGGTGTGGAAGGTGTATCCGCGGCCAGCGCTGCGAGCGTGAACGGAAGTAGTGATGCAGGAACCGCTTCTGTGACCGATTCTGCAGGTGGCCCTGGTGCTGGGGTCGTCTCCACAGCGTCCACCGACTCAGCGTCCACCGACTCAGCACCACAAGGCGCGAACATCGCAATAAATACAGAAACAGATACAGAGAACGGCTTCGGCAACGGATTCAACGGGCGGTCTTGGTGCTGGGTCCCTTTCTACTGCGTCCACCGACTCGGCCCATCAAGAGACAAAAACTACAATAGATACAGGGATAGGCAATACTGCCACCAATATTATGACTGGAGTTGGCTCCGATTATGCCACTTTAACTTCATCTGGAAGTAACATTGGCCCCACTGGCGGAGCTACTGTAACAGATAGTGGCAATCTACCGTCTACCGGGAGCAGCACACTAGATGGTGGAGGTGTTGGATTAGGTACCACAGCAGCGCCCCAACAGCCCGTTGCTCCAACGAGTGCGGATACCGCTATACCCTCTGGCGACACGAGAGTAATTGCAATCGTCAGCCCGCAGGCAGTCAGCGAACTCTTTGCACCCTACGTTATCCCATCCCTCACGGGGCTAGCATCAACGTTGACAACGACCTCTACTGATGCTCAAGGCAGTCCATTCACCATGGTGATTGGTCCCGGTGGCACTGCTTGGACGCCGGTTGCCCACTCGACTGGGGCTCCAGACCTACAGCCACCAATGGATCCCCCAGTGAATCCCAATGGTATCAGTGGAGTCCCTACTATAACCGCCACAGCTACGATCTCTGCTTCTAGTGGCGCCTCCGCGGCTGAAATTCTTATTGGCGCTGCAACAGCAACAGATTCCGCTCTTCTCGCTGCTGTATTTGGCGGCACGAACACAATTACTACTCTTACAGCGGGAAGCCTGGACATCATCTATCACAAGGAAACCTTTCCCAATCTTGTCGGCATACCCAGACCAACCACTATCACAACGCCCGTTGTGGAGACTAATAGAGACGGCAGCCATTGGACTATTAGTGCTGCAATAATCATTGTTCATACAGATGGTAGTTGGTGGAACGGAGGCATTGGGGGATTTGGGCTTGAAGGCCCCAGATGTATATGGTGAGTTATCTTTTCGTAATCACATCATCCTGTGTAATTTTATTGGTGTGAGACATGTTTCATTAGTGTACTGTTCCTAAGATGTGTATCACGCCTCGGTTTCTGTCCTGAAAGAGCGATACTGAATCCGGAATTAAGGCCCTTCTGCCCACCAGGTGGAGGAGGAGGAGGTGGAGGCGGCGGTACCAAGCCTCCGCCAGGAGACCCAGACGATCCACCCCCATATCAAGGAGAAGATCCACCCCCAAACTACGATGATCCGAATAATAAAACAGATGCTGAAGACGATCATAAGACCGATGACCAACAGTCGAATACCGAGGACAATCAAAGTCAGACGACTCAAGCCTCTACGCCCTCCTCGACCGCCGCCCCAACGACGGGAGGAACAACTCAAACTTCGTCGCAGTCTACAACCGGCATGATGTCGGCTTATCCTATCGAGACCCCGGAGCTATTATACTCTCCACAAGACGACGATGCTGCGATTCAAGCTCAAGCAGCTATTGTGCTGGCTAGAATCTCGTCTCTAGGGCTTCTCATTCCTGGTATGGAGGGCGGTGTAACTGGATCTGTGAATAGTACAGGAGCCGTCACGCCCACAGTAAGCGGGTCAGGCACGATTTCGCTCGGAGGTGCATAATACAGTGGCAACTCAGGCCTCATAGGGGCTTTCAGCTGCGATGGACTAGCCGCTACAGCAGTATCATGTGGGCCTCCCTCGGCGACAGCCACAAGCTGTACAAATGGCCATAACATCCAAGCAGATGATTTCAGTCCTCTGGTAGTGTGTGCATGGTCAAGCGCGCCGCCGCCTGCGCCAGTCTCAACGCCTGCACCGTCACCGCCGGCACAGACATGCAAGATACAGAGTATTGCTGGTGGAAAGGTAGGTATTATGGCAAGAGTCTGTGCCTGTAATACCGGTCCTACGCCTAGTCCCACCACCAGCGGTGGCTTGTACGTCTGTCCGACAGTGGCCGCTGCGAAGAGAGATTGGGCGGACAGTGGCAGGGTGAATAGATTTGCGCATATCGATAAAGCTAAGTGGTAGATATCGAAATCAACTTCCATTAACTTTATCTTAGATACGATTGGGTTTCTATCTAGGTGGATTCTCATGTACAGGTAATCTTCTGCTAGAATAGCCTAACTACTACACCAGAAAATATCCAGCATCATATATTCATACTGTTCAGTGAAGCATTCTCCCTCTGAAGCGACTTTCATTCTCTACTAATTTGCTCTTGAGCCAGAGGGAGTCGGTATACTTTTATGACAGCCGCCGGGGTGTTTTGCCTGTCCGTGATTTAGCCGAATTTCGTTCACCGGTTAGCTAGTCAGACTTTGTTGGGCTTTTACTTTGCTCGACTCCAGAAATTTCCTCTTCCCCACAAAGCTACTTTGTTTTTGCATTTTCGCATTTTCACATCATCACAACGTAAAACGGATGCCCAATAGTGTCATTGCCAAGGTTGAATACTAGTAGAAATCAACTTACACTCATGTCGAAGATTTACATCTCACCAAAGAATTGCTGAATTCAATCAAGATCTTCCTCTATCCTCAGTTCCCTCCAGAGAGCACTAGCACAAATTTGCTATATTAGCGATCGTTGTACTACTTTGGTGGCAAGGTCTCACACATTTTGCCCGGAATCCCGCCCATAGCACCATGTCAGCAGCGAGCAGCAGCAGAAATGATGAATGATGTCCACTACCGAGCACGGACTCCACCCTTGCCAGCAGTAACGATGGACTGGAGTCGTCCAAGGATCTGGCAACTGATGCCTCCTTCACAACGCAGGTCGAAAGTTTTTCTGTCGCTGTCCGCCGTCCAAAAGGTAGCCAGTCGTCTCCGTAACACATCAAACTCCGCCGATGTGACGTGAATAACAGATTTAGTCACACTGACGAGGGAACTTCATTGTTCGACCTCCAACATGTTTTGAGTAACTCTACCTCCATCCTCCATCCTCTACTAGATGAACCTTCCCGACCTTGTCGCCTTCAATATTCTTCAAAAACCATGTGACAGGAATTTCACTCCAAATCTCCATCGTCACAAAATATTCAGCTATACATGATTCGACTGACAACTTCACGGTACAAACGACCAAAATAATTCCCAATATTACTTTCAACCCCAGGACTCACGACGTCGATTCTCGACTCTCGGCACCTTTCGACCCCAAGACCAAGAAGGCAATGACCATCCTCACTCATAGCAGCCTAACAATCCTTCCAGACTTGAAGCGTGAAGACATGAAAGGCAACTCCGTCTTCGTTGGCACAGTAAAACACCAAGACTCTAAATAATATAGTCACCTCCCTTGCGCCACCGGAGACTTAGCTGGGCGTGAATCAGTCCACTTTTAGATCCAGTCCCAAGACTGGCGTGGCTGCGCTGTTTTCGATGACGAAGACTAGCTCGACGATGCAGCGAGGGCTGCCCAAAATTTTGCGCAGGAGACCATACTGAAATACCTAGAGGTACCGGCAGCATCGTGGCAGGAGATGATGAAAGTAAATACCGAGGAGCTGAGTACTCTCGAAGGCGCAGAGGATGACCACCAGGTAGTACGGGAAAAGTACTTCTCCATGATCATGAAGACTATTAAGTTGTACGTTAAGCTGTCTCTAGTCGAAGCGCGCAAGAAGGAGCTTAAGGAGTTCCGCGCCATCTTTGAGAAGAGTGTTTGGCCCGTGGATTTGAAGGGGGTTCGAGAAGTCTATAGACGCTGTGGGTATGCTGTGTTGGCGAAGATGCAACCTATGGAGTTGATGGGATTGATCACAGTGGGGGCGACTGTTGATTGAGGGCCCTGGGAGACGATGGTTCGCTGGGGTGGACTAGTCGGGCATTTGAGAAGCCTTAGGGATGTGGAACTCTACGAGAGCTCGAATCTCGAGAAGGCATGCGTGGATAGCACATACAGAAGTTCTTCATAGTGTGCGATTCGAGTTTGACCTGAACGATAGGCTTCAAGATCTAGTGAATGCAGTGAGCCTCTTTTTGTCTGGGGGAACAAATAAAATCATGCCTACCTGCCTAACCCAATCTTGGAGCATGAGAGATTCGAGCCATCTGTCATGCGAATACAGTTCAATATCCTAAGTAATCACTGCCAAGAGAACAATCACCAATCATACGATTAAGCACTTCACTCGCCGTTTACCCAACGGCGCGATCGTTGATTGCACAAATAAACAGCCCACTCGCCACACTGAAAGCTGTAACAAGATATTGTGACCAGCGCATGATGCAAATCGAAGTGTGGCAACATCCCCTGTGACCGGTGACTGTGTCCATAGTCGCCTCACCTCATACAAGGCGCCAGGAACCAGTTGTTGGCAGCCTCGGTCTGTGATACAGTTACACGAAAGTGACGATGTGCAAGTACAACAAAGCCCCACCCCGCTCTCCATGACCTCCCTTCTTTCAAATTCTCTCCTGCTTAGAGACGCATAGGTCCATCATTGGACTCAGATAAAGTATACGCAATGGCGGACAGACCACGCACCTCACGCCGAATGTCTGAGCTGCGCCCAACGAGCGTAGCCATCAAACCAGGTGTGCTACCTGATATCGCACCGCCAAATGAACGAGCAACCTCAGCACGGCGCACGAAATTGCAAACCTTCCTCATCATGACTGCCATCTGCATGGCGGCCTTCCTCGCTGCTCTCGATACGACAATCATTACGGCGGCCCTACCTACGATTGCGAAGGACATAAAAGCCTCAGACTCGGGCTTTGCTTGGATTGGAGCTACTTACCTCATCGGCAATGCTGCATCGACGCCTCTCTGGGGCAAGATCAGTGATATATTCGGGAGGAAGCCTATTTTGATTATCTCGAATGTTGTTTTTATGATTGGGAGCTTGATATCTGCTCTTGCTGTCTCTTTGAACATGCTGATTGCTGGAAGAAATGTTCAGGGAATCGGGAGTGGGGGGCTTCTTGTGCTTGCGAATATTGCTGTCAGTGATATATTCAGCCAGAGAGATCGTGGTCTCTATCTTGGGTTGGTTGGGTTGACTTATGCTTTTGCCAGCGTCATTGGCCCGGTGGCTGGAGGACTCTTTGCGGAGGATTTGAGCTGGAGGTGGTGTTTCTGGAGTACGTGTATATCCTGCCACAACGTGGCTAAGAGATCGCTAACAGCGCCCATAGTCAACCTACCCTGTGATGGACTCTCACTCATCCTCATTTTCTTCTTCCTCAAGGTGCACAACCCACGGACACCGATGCTCGAAGGCCTCAAAGCAACTGATTGGCTCGGAGCTCTGACAGTCACTGGAGGTACCGTGATGTTCTCGCTGGGCCTGGAATTTGGTGGTGTCACCTACCCTTGGAGCTCTGCTACTGTTTCCTGTCTCATATGTCATGGCGTCTCGACCTTCTTGATCTTCCTTCTATTCCAGTGGAAGATCGCCAAACACCCCATCATGCCATTGTGACTTTTCAATCATAGATCAAACGCCGCCGTCTTCATCGTTGTCATCGCACAAGGAATGGCATTCATCTCGACGGCGTACAAGCGAGTAACATGGAGTAGCCAAAAAGCACTGCCATGCTCTCACGAGCCCTAGGGTACATCCATATGATCCTGCCTGACGTCCGCTTACCACATCTCCTTTGTTTCTCACCCTCCGCCCGAATGACGAGGACAGCGGTCCGCCACATTCGCCTATGACATTGCTGATATGAAAGGAGATGTTCTAGGTACACAAGATTCGATTGCTGGGCATTAGCCTGTGGTATTCAATATCGAGCGGACAGTCTGTTCTGCCATTGGTTCATGGATGGTCTGCCGAGACGGTGGAATGAGAGTTCATACAAAGGTGTGAAAAGAGAATTTGCCTGCGGAAAGAGCCGCCATGGTACAACACAAGTGACGTCTATATGTAGCTGGAGGGGCTCAAGTCGGGTTGTGTTAGAGTGGGGCCAACATACTGGATGTCACGCGCTCGAGCTTTGGCTTGATGAGGCTTTTCTGCTCACAGTGCTCCGGTCCTCGATGCAGCTTCAGACATCACCGTGGATAGCCTCAGCAGACTCTTCCGCAAGAACAAATGTCTGGAGTAATGCTCCAAACGCTGAGATGAGAGACCCTTTCGGCCTCACTTGGCACATGATATGAATGCAGAGTCGAATTTTGAATTACAGCGAGATCGATTGGTTGCACATTACGTCAATAGTGTATCACATTACGAAGTGGTGATGTTATTGAAGACGAAAGCGTCGAAATAGCTGGTGAGAACCGCTACGTACTTTATGGTGGGATTAAGATTCGTCAACATTCGCCCTCTATACGGCTTTATTGATTACGGAACCAGCATTGACTCTTCCGAAGCTGCCCGCGATGCCATTCTTCGAAGAGCTCCCACCTGCAAAATCTCCCCGCTCAGTCATCCGCTGGTGATGTACGAGTACAGGGTTCTCACGTTTCTTGTCAAAGTTCATGTCAGATTCAGCTTTCCTCGCTATCTTCTGTTTCCGTTTCTCGGTCATAATACTTGTCTCACTACTCTCAACTAACCCCTTCTATCGCATCGCGCCTGGGATCTCATGCAACACTGGAAGCCTAATGGGATATGGTGGTCAATCACATTCTTCGTCGGCTAGGATTATGCTATATTCAGAGCACAAACCCACCAGCTGTCTGCAAAGTTCTCGATTCAATAAGGTCTCATCACGAATTAATACCAGATATATAAGAGACACTCCGATATCACTGCTCTTGAATCCAATTTATGCATTGATCTTGAATCCTAGCTGCCTTTCTCTCAAAGTGTAAGTAATCGTGTTCGAATAAGGAAGACAGCATCTGACGGAAGAAGTACTTCTTCACCTTGAATCCAGGTACCCATGCATTGTCCATGTGTAACGTTGAATCAACCACTCCCTTGCACTCTCCCCTAGTTGGCGAGCCAGCTGACATACTTGGCGAAATCCCAATGTCTGTGACGTATTCAGCTCCGCTTACGCAAGGTATAACCCGGCGTCGTTCCCTGTGCTGATTTATACTAAAAGTCGCCCTGCAGCTTGCGCACTTAATGGGGGTGCTAAAGTTGGCGTAACCTGTTTCTCTCAGCTATGACGCGAGTGCGCTGGGTGGGCTGGATACCGCGACCGACAGGACGTATGTGTATGTGAGGGGATTGATGGTAGTGTGGTTATGATTGATCTGGCAGGGAGTAACAGCGAGAAGGTGCCAGTAGAGATCCGACGTTATTCATTGGCGGCCGAGGCCACGAGGACAGATTGGCAGGGCATGGCTGTATACGCCTCTTCTTGAAGGCAACGTTGTCCAGAAGAGGGCAAGAAAGACTTGGCCAGTGAGTCTTGATTGGCATAAGTTCTTTCACTGGCAGAGTTTGGCGAAGAGTATAGGTTCCTCTTACCTACTGATGTGTTAACTCTTTAATATGTGGAATATAATACCAAAATTCTCTTACTGTTCATTAACCTCTTTCACTGCTTGTATTTTGTTCATCAGCCTGAAAGGTTCACGTTACACCAAGATCTTTTGTTGTCACCCTTTGAGATTGAGAAAAAGTGTCTAATTATAGACTTCGCCTTTGTCCCCAAAAGTTTAATGACCAGTGCACCAAGATCTACTCATGATCGAAGGCCCAAAACCTACCTTCATTTCAAGTCACAACCTGCAAGACAAGATTTCTCGCAAACTTCCTCAGCAATGAAGCTACTTTTTTCCGCTGTCGCATTCGTAACCACAGTCTTCTCCATCCCAGATGATCCTTCTCTTGCCCAGAGCTATGAGCCTGGCCAACAAGACCCTCAGGCCTTGACTATCTTCACGTTCACAAAACCTAGCTGTAAGGGAGATACGATCGAAATCCCGGACGTACTGCTTGGCTCAGTCAACCCGATGCAAATCCGATCTTATAATCTTAGCCGTGACCTAGTGCAGGGCTACGAGCGACTCGATTTCCGCAACGCACTCTCCCAGGGCGGTCCACTCGATACGTCCTTCGATGGTAATATGGCGGCATGTGCCACATTAACTCTGACGGCGCAAGGGAAGCAGCTCAAGGAGGGTTGTCATACTTTGGACAATCCTCAGGGATGTCTTAGGGTTTGGATTCCTCAGACTGCGCAATTCCACAATTAGGAGGGAATACAGGAAACTTACGCGCTGTGGCTTCGATCATGTTGTTGAATTAAAGTCTCTGGCGTGTAAGAACGACCTGTCTATCGCGGAGGTGTGCTGCAGCAATCACTAGTGTTCTTAGCTCTATCAACTTCTTTTCCATGCTCCAAGGAAATATATGCCCAAGAGTCTCGCAACTTGAAAGACCTGAATAGCCAAGAGCTTGGCGTGTTCGACGTGAGATTTAGGTGCCTTGGCTCATGCAGCCCTAATGTCAGGATTGATTTGTTGGCATGCTAGTAGCGCACATATATCAACGAAGTCCTCTGCAGCATCAGAATATTAAAGCACCACGCAGTGGGACTTGGGTGGATGAATTTTAGATACGACCGATGGACCCAATTCGCATATGGAAGTACGCTGAGGAGTCTCTCGGGCAAATGCTATCATGGCCGGAGCTATACCGGATAATTCTAGATTGATCTATCGACCTCTCCAGTATAGAGAGATCCGCGTGGTAACCTTGGCACCAGGTCAATGGAATGACAGGCTCTAATGTTCCCTGAAGATCGTCTCATTCGATGACAATCCGGCGTACGAAGCTCTGTCCTATGTCTGGGGAGATACTACCATTAAGAAGAAAATACGACTACAAGACTATGACTTCCAAGTAACCCGAAGCTTACAGGTAGCGCTAAGGCATCTTCGTTATGAGCATTCTGCGAGAACAATGTGGATCGACGCGCTCTGTATCAATCAGACTGACGATGTGGAGAAGTCCGAGCAAGTAAAGCAGATGCAATTCATATATGCGCGAACCTCCCACCTGGTCCTCTGGGTTGGCGAAGCGAGCGCGGACAGTGACCTAGGAATGCAGATATGCAAGCTGGTTGGTCCTGAATTGGAAGAAGTCAACTACTGGGACGTCGATCTGGGACACCTAGCTTTAAACAAAGACGCCCCGACTGGGATTGAAGCCTTCCATCCCAAACCTTGGGTTACCGTCAATCGTTTGTTTCACCGAGATTGGTTTGAGTGAGTTTGGGTACTGCCTCACCTCTTTATCGGTGAAATCGAAGCTCATTGGTTCTTGTAGGTTATACAGGAAGTCTGCATGCCAGCAGAAGAGATGTCGTTCGTTTGCGGACGGGAAAGCATAAGTTGGGAATCTGCATCACGAACCTCTCGAGGAATCCAAAGATTCAATTGGGGCCTCGATCGAGCCCTCTTCCTTTTCCAAGCAGGGTATGACTAGAGCAGCATTAATCACCCTGTGGATCTCGTCAGAGAGATATGGAAGGCAAAGGGAGTAGAGAACCATAGTACACTCATAAAGAATCTCTAGGCTTTCCGAAGTCGGAAATGCGGGAATCCACGAGACAAGATCTTCGCTATACTAGGTATCTGCAAGAATCTTCGAGTCGGAGATATTCAGGTCGACTATTCGTCATCTGTTGCACATGTTTATGCCCACGCCGCGAAGCACCTTTTACAGAGGGACCGTAATTTCCAGCTGTTGAGTGCTTGCCAAGCTGAGGGCAGCAGCGTTGAAGGTCCTTCTTGGGCCCCTGACTGGAGCATCGATGCGAATTTTTCACCTTTGAGACCGATCGCAAGCTGGGAGGATGACGAAAGCCCTTCACTCGAATTCTATGCTGCTGGAGATTTCTCGGCCCATGTGAAGGTTTCTGATGATCTACAAGAATTGAAACTCCAAGGGCTTCGTAACTGACAAAACATCGGTCTTGGGTGTCCCTATCGATTGGGATACAACCAGTGTTGACGAGAGGTTCTCGCCACTGATACAATCATGGTGGCCGTTAGCTAAAAGCCAGACACCCGACATTACAACTGCTGGCGAGCGAAGGTTTGATGCATTCTGGCGCACCATTGTTACGGATATGAACATGTTCTGCCGGAAGGCCCAGACAGATGAAGAAGGTGCGCAATTCCGGCGGTGGATGAATAAATTTGATGCTTCCGCTTTCGATCAGGAGGACCTGGCTATTATCTCGGGTGTGTACCATTTTATGGAATTTGTTGCTAGCTTCGAACAAGTGTCAAGAAATCGAGTCTTTTTCATCACGGAGGAGGGCTACATGGGAATGGGTCCGCGAAATACGAAGCTTGGAGATTTCGTGTGTGTGCTGCTCGGCTCGCGGGTGCCCTTCATTTTGCGAGCAGTGGACGACCATCACGTGCTTGTTGGCGAATGCTATTGTCACGGTATCATGGGAGGGGAATTAATGCATGGAGTGGACACGGGCAAAGTTGTCCTACGAGGCTTTGTCCTCAGATAGTCTCCTGAATTCTTGAGCCATTGGAGTTGGGTGCAAGGTTGATAACACGAGTAGCAGTCCCGACGTTTGCGGCTGATCAATGATTGGTGCATCTGGATCTTCAGCTAGGGCTACCTAATGCATGAACGCGACTTTTAGAGGGCGCTATAGCGCACCGCTCATTCATAGCGAATCCTTCTGAGCTATAATTGTGTAATCATGGTTGCAACGCCGCGCTTCCCCATGATCTTAAAGCACTTAATTTGCGAGTTTCCGAAGAATCGGCATTGAATCTGTCTTTCTCTTTGATCTCCCATCGACATGGACAAAGCAATTTCTACTCCTGGATTCCATGTTCTGGTTATTGGAGCCGGTAGAAGAATCCATTCAATACGTCATAAGGCCTTCAGCTAACGCAGAGTACTCGTCAGGCTCAGTAGGACTGTTGATAGCGCAAAGCCTCAAGACGGTACTATGCACTCTGCTTGCCTTATGCCATGGAGCAATTTTGACAAGTGGGCCTTTCACTATTTAGTTGGGAATCAAGTGCACAGTTTTCGAGCGCGAAAATTACCTGAACCAGCGCCCCCGCGATTGGAGCTTCGGCATTTACTGGTCCCAATCACCACTCGAAGAATGTTTACCAGAAGACATCAGAGCCAAGCTGAAAAACGCCTTCGTTGATCCATCCAGGGTCCCTAGCGCTGATGATTACATACCTTTGCTTAATGGGCAGACAGGAGAGACTCTGATGAACATGCCCACGAAATATGTGATGAGATTGAGAAGGTCGGGGTTTAGGGCAGTGGTCGGAGAAAACATCGATGTGCAGGTAGCCAGTTCAGAGCATTCTCGTAGCAGGCAATGACTGACGCCCATAGTACGGCAAACGACTCAACGGTATCTCAATTAATGATTCTAGTAAGATGGTCACAGCATCATTCGAAGATGGATCCAACGATACGGGCAATTTGCTGGTTGGCGCGGACGGTGCAAGGTCAATGGTCCGAGAATATCTACTTGGTCCTGAGAAGGCGTCATTGCAACCGCTTCCTTTGATGGGCTGTGGAGCTCTCGGGTCCATCCCAGCGCATCTTGCACTAAAGCTCAAACAAGACCACGACCAGGTTTCGACGCTCTCATACCATCCCGAAGGTCTTTGCGCATTCCTTGCATGTAAGTAGTTGATTAAACTTACTTACCCCCAGCGTCGTGCTATGGGACGACGGGTATCATATAAGACGGTTGCTTATCATCAGAAGTGCATGAGGTTCCCGACAAGGATCGACCCGAGACTTGGAAGTGGATGCTGCATCTGACCTGGAACGACTGCGGCGAAGGGAACATAAATGGCAGTGAAGCAATTAGAAGCGCATGGAATGAACGGAGCGAGAAGCTGTTTGAGCCGTTTCGCTCCGTATTTCTCTCACTACCAGAAGAGGCAACGATCTATTGCAATCGTCTCGCCCAATGGCCTACTGTGGCGTGGAACAATCACAATGGGTCCATCACCTTAGCCGGCGATGCTGCCCATCCTATGACATACCGTAAGTTTCTATTTCCCATGGATTGGATTGCCAAAAATTTGTGGGATCTTGATGTCTGACATTGAACTTGCTAGACCGTGGACAAGGCATGAACAACGCAGTATATGATGCCGCAAATCTCGGGCGGGCTTTGCAGGTACACAGCCGCGACGGCAAACCCCTTGAGGAAGTAATCGCTGCGTACGAGGCGGAGATGATCGAGCGAGGCAGGGATGCGGTTATATTGTCTGGTCAAAACTCGATGATGGTCCATGACTGGGAGCAACTGAAGAAGTCTCCGTTGTTTACCGCAGGTCTCGTACAAGACAAGAAGGAGTGATGCGCTTTCCGGAATTGTTGTTGTCTAGCGAACTGCAACGAGGTTGACAGTCGAACATCTGAACCACGCCCTGCTGTCTAAATAAACACTGGCTGTTGGTCATCTAATTTTCTACTTGTTGTGCTTATCCCCATAGTAGTCCCACTGCTCCAGTGAGTGCCCACCCTGCGCCCAATGCAATAAGTAAACGTCGCAAGTCATTGCTCTTCCTGATTCCCTCGTTGAAGCCAGTCACAAACGGGACCTGAACCTTCAGCTTCCAAAAGTTCGTGATATGCGTGTAGGCGGCAGCAGTAGTGGCCACGTTGACCAATGGCAGAAACGGCGATACACTGGGGCGGAAGAAGAGTGTGACGGATGATATCACAGAGAGAAGTATCTAGACATGGTCAGAAATTCTACCTCGGAAACCAAATCGGAAAGCGAAATAAAAGCAGAAGAATCTTTCAATATCGGTATTCTTGCTTGTGATATCTCCTCAGAGAAGACCAAAGCACTTTCTACCTTTACACAAAGGACAGGCAAGAGACTCCTAGTTAGGAAAATGCTAATCGAAAGACAAAGTATGACATCAATGTTTCGGGGGATTAATGCGTACTGCAGCAGCTCCGCTAGCCTGAGTGACTCGAGTCTTGTACAATTCATGAGCCGCTTTGTCAAAGTGTTTCGCAGCTTTTTCGCTTTTCTCTTCGTATTGTTGGAGATTGGTGATGGCGATATAGGATTTCTGGGATGCGTACAGGGATAATAGTGTGAGGACTGGCGCAAGAAATGTTGAGGGAAAGGTTGCCATGTTAGTTGTTGATTCTTTACAAGGCTTGATTGTAAGAGAATGACTTGATTTGGAAGGCGGATTATTGGCCGCACTACGTCAGGCTTGGCGCTGGCTCTTTGCTCGCCCATTTTGAAACCGCCTCGTCGTCAACGAACTTCGGCTACCAGGAACCTATCCCAGGCTTGATCGTGGCTATGTGATGGCTAGCAAAATTCTCAATAGGTAGGGCGCCGGTGACTTCGGTAGACCTAATGCGCTCCGCACCGACCCTATGTCTCCCTTGGATCTCTGGGTCTCTAAATCCCTGTTACCTTTGACAACAAGGCCTTGTCGTCAGGATAGGCCATTACAAGCGCGGGAGCATGTTTCATGTAAAAAGACGATGGACGTTTGTTAAGCCTAGCTGCTTTGACGAGGGGAGGGATGTGGAAGGCTACAAAACCGTGGGCGAGTTAGCTACCGAGATCGATGGCAAGCTGGAGCAGGAACAGAGAGCATAGGCGGACAGAAACCGGCTACGGCTTTGGCAGGCTATAAACGACAATAAGAAAGTGGACGTGGAGTATAGTCAGTGGGAAAAACAACCCCCACAAGATCGATCGAATTGCACGGCTAATACTATCACAGAGCTGCCTCTAGACCATCTACCTCTATACCCTATCACCTTATCTAGGCGAAAGAGAAGTGCTGGGAAGATCAACGGCTGGAATAGAAGACAAAGTCAGCGAGGCAATAGTATCCAGCTCTATAAGTCTACAAATTGTGTCGAAACGCTACCGGTCCATTGGGCGTCGTCGCTTTAGGAATACTTGCTAGCGAAATGTCAACGACAATGCTGATAATACTGCCAATCGTTGTCGACTGAGAGAGCGCTCAGCGATGTTCGTGAATGGGTCCTTGACCTGGAGTGGACATGGGTACGAGCCACGAAATAATTCGGAATATCAATCAATACCTTTATCATCGTTCAGCGCCTGCGAGGCGTGCTGTTCGGAAAGGACAGTTCATACATTTTAGCTGCCAATCGGCCAATGGGCTTTGTAAAGGCCTGCGGAGAGCTCCAAGAACACGTAGCTCTTGGCTCATAGACGCCTTCACGCGGAGTTCTCTCACCTGCTTGAAAGACATGGCTGTGTTAATTCATCAGAATTTAAACATTCCTGCCTTACGAGAACGTCTCTTATCCTAACGATGCGGCCTCTTGCCATTGAATCCTAGTTGTCATGACCATCGACGCTCTGGTTGTCAGCAATAGTGCTGCTCCAGTTCCAATGACCGTTTTGAATCAGTCTTAGGTAACCGTTTTGATTCTTCACATGTTCAGAATTTGATTGCGCTGGCTACCACATCATCAAATCAAGCAGGGTGATTGAGATCTCCGTGTTCCCGTCTACTCCTTTGCTCTCCCAAGGACCCTAAAGTGGTATAACATCCAAAGAGAAGTGGATACCTGCATAACGCCAACTCACTTCACACCGTCTTGGCTTTTCGTCTCTGTTGATACTAATACTGTCTACTGCCCAATGTGCTACCGTGGCAAGCTAACCTCGTATCAAACTCTTATTAAGACAAGTCCGATAGTTGACCATGTCTCCTACCGCTCAAGAAGTCGAAGAGAGCGCTATCCGTATCTGCGTCTCAGGCAAGAAATATGTTCTGTGCTGCCGTCCTGTACTGATGAGGTCTCCGAACCAGAGTGTCTTTCATTGGAAAGTTCTTCACTAAATCCAGTATTTATTCTAGAAGCCTGAAGACTTACTAGATCCAGTGGATGATGCAGCAACGAACCCCGCTAGGTCGAACTGGACCAAAGGTTACCTCATGCATCTCACCGCTAATGCTACTAGTAACTTGCCCCACGCTTAACACCTTTTCCGCCGCTGCATCGTGCCCTCCACTAAACCTTCGTTCTAGGGTACGCGGTTCTACACTTTCAACGACATGAGCAAAGTGAGCACTTTTACTATTACTGGTCGTGATAGCAAACGATTCACCAGCCTTGTCACGGTCCCATGAGTCGACATAGTCCGGTTTGTTGGTGATCAGCATCGTCGTGGATATGAGGGTAACGAGGCGGCGACTGAGGCACTGGTCTATGCACTATATCACTAAGTGTGCACGGAGAAGTTGGCCACGACAAATATTCCAGGGTGTCTGGTGCACAAGGGGGAAAGCTCTTGGACGAAGTAAGAGCACGTGTTGCATTTCGGCCACATCAAAAAGAAAGTGGAGCAAGGGGAATGGGATGGGGTAGATTATTCTGCCGGCGAATTGAGGTTTCAGGGTCAGGCAAGGCAAATATATGACCAAACCATTTGAGCTTACAACATACGTGTTAAAGAGCTCTGATGTAGCATCCAAGCCAACAAGACAACGCTCCATCTGGCCGATTTTCCATCGCTCGCTAGTCCAATTATTCAGTGAGCTAAACTCAGCCATACGGTACAAAGCACCAATCCGAGTTGGAAGCATTCTCTCGGGACGCCCATAATCCTCTCTTCAAACGATAAAGCATAGTCTACCTACCTCCTAGCAAGCTTCCGCCGCTCTCTCCATGTTTTGTATCATGTTGGTCAGGCGTGCGTCGCAATGTCACATTGAAGCTTAGCCTTACAGGGCTCGGCGGAACTTCGGCTAGTTCTATCGGCGATAGAGCCTGCCCAAGGATTCATCCACATTGTGTTTTTGTATTATATACTACCCATAGAGCAGGTCTTAACAACTACTGTTAGTTGTACGTATCTACTCAACCTGGCAGTTTAGTAAATGGACGCTGACCACTGCTGAGAACCCTTACTGCAAGGGATTGTTCTTCTTGCGATTAATCTGGCCGCCAAGCTACGGCATTCAATGACAGACACACCGTCGAGTCAGAATTCACGAAGGCGGGCAGAGGCCGACATTGTATCAAAGCATCTACCTTCTGGTTACACTGCCGAGCCTGACGCATTCTCGAGTAGCCATGGCAATGCTTCCGCGTCGGCCTCAGACCTCACAACACCAGCAGAGCCGCAGGACTCACTGAAGCTACAAGGCGGCGACATTCACCGAGAGATCTTCAAGATCGAAGCTAGAGCTAAGCTTCACCAGAGATCTGCCACCTTCCACCATCCAAGCATACGGAGGTCTAGCACCTTTCGTCCTCGCAGAAATGACATCACACCCAGCGAACAGCGTGCTCCAGGCGGATTCCGCCGCCAATTCATCCAGCGGCAGAAGGAACGTCTCAACAGTGTAACAACGCCGGTGACCAGAAATTTTGTCTCATTCCTCGACCTTTATGGAAGCTTCGCAGGAGAGGACCTCGCTGAATCCGAAGATGAATCTAGCATTGACGACCCCGAGGATGAAGAAGAGGCGCAATCTGGCGAGACCAGACCATTACTAGGCAGGCGCAAGAGCTCAAGGCGGGCAAAGGATCGAGGCGATGCGGGGATCTCAAAGTCCTTTTTCACCTTGCTGAAGGCCTTCGTTGGAACGGGTATCATGTTTCTACCAAAGGCTTTCAAAAATGGTGGCATTCTCTTTTCTTCTCTTACTCTGATTATGGTTTCATCGCTCTCTTGTCTAAGTTTCTATTTGTTCTTGCAGTGTAGGAAGCGGTACGGCGGTGGTTATGGTGAGCTCGGCGCAGCGATCAGAGGCCCAAGGTTCAGGGCTTTGATCCTTGGATCCATCACAATATCGCAGATAGGCTTCGTCTGCACTGGCATGATTTTCGTCGCCGAGAACCTTTTTTCGTTTCTAGACGCTGTCACATCGGACCATACAACACCACTCGGTACCAGCGCCTTAATAGGCCTACAACTCGTTATACTTATTCCCCTAGCCCTAATCCGCAACATCTCGAAACTGGGTGGCGCTGCTCTCCTGGCCGACGTCTTCATTTTCATCGGCCTCATATACATTTGGTACTATGATATTGCCACGCTCTCAACGCACGGCCTGCATAAATCCGTAGAACTGTTCAACCCACGCGACTTCACACTGACCGTCGGCTCCGCAATCTTCACCTTCGAAGGCATCGGACTTATTTTGCCAATCCAATCCTCAATGGCCCAGCCTGAAAAGTTCTCACGTCTTCTCTTTATTGTCATGTTCATTATCACCATCATCTTCATCTCCATTGGCGCGCTCTGCTACGCCACCTTTGGCTCTCAAACACGTGTGGAGATCATCTCCAACTTCCCACAAACCAGCAAAATGGTCAACGCGGTGCAATTCCTCTATTCCATGGCCGTGCTGGTCGGCACGCCAGTGCAACTCTTCCCTGCTACGCGCATCATCGAGAACAGTATTTTCGGAGAACGGGTCTCTGGCAAGCGTTCTTCGGCGACGAAGTGGAAAAAAAATGGCTTTCGTACCGCGATCACTGTGCTGTGTGGAGTCATTGCCATACTGGGTGCCAGCGACCTGGACAAGTTTGTGGCGCTTATTGGCAGCTTTGCGTGTGTGCCGCTAGTGTATATTTATCCTGCGCTGCTGCATTACAAGGGAGTTGCGGAGTCGCGGTGGGCGAAAGCTGGCGATGGAGTACTGATGGTGGTGGGGCTTGGGGCGATGGTTTACACTACTATCATCACGGTGTCGAGATGGATACAGGAATGAGTGGTGTCTTGAGGAGGGATACCGTTGTTACATAGCATCCTTTGAACAGGAAAGTCTTTAGGAGACGTTAACAAGATCTCTCCTCTTTCTTCATACTTATCGCGTCGGTAAGATAGTCCAGAAGATCACCAATCTATTGGAACGATTAGGACGTATGAGGAAGATTATGAGGCGCAAAGGCTACGTAAGCAAAGTGACAGTTTACTACTGAAGGTCCTCATCCTCTTTCCCTATATCTTGCAGCCTGCGTGTGCATGTAAGCTTGTTTCGCCAGTGTTGTGACACGCGAAATCTCTGCCTACGTGAATCGAGAATGCCAGCTGCTTCAATTGTCCCAAGAGCTATTACCCCAAACATCTAGATATGATCCAATATGCTTCTGTATACTGTATGATGTATGGGTGTTGATGTCCCCATGTGAAACTCACTTTTAGTTGGATTCAGAAAGTTCCTGAGCGGACGACCCTAGTCTTTCCCGGCCCCCCATGTTGATATCGTAATACAGAGCCTGTGCTGCACAGCTATCCAGTGTATATTTAGAGATGGCCACGATGCCATTCCTACCTGTGACGCTTTAAAGACACGTTCAAAAAGCCACTTCGAAATCGAAATGACACTGTAGATGTTGCTAGAGTATGTGAAGGGAGACTAGCAGTCGAAGCTCCGTATTGTATAAAGGGAAACCAAGGGTAATATTCGATATTCGGATACTCAAGATCTTTATGTGAAAGCGAGGGGTACTTACGACGCAAATATCGAGATAAAAGTTTCTATTCAGTGGTGCCGCTTCTTTTATATATAGAGCGTGTACTGGCCCACAACAATACGACTCGAATATTAGCATCTTCTATATCCAAGGGTATTTTCAGGCGACCTACAGACTCTTTCCTCCCCTCCCTAATAACCGACATCTCCTATCAACAACTAAGATAACGCAACTCGCTAACAACCACCTCCTTTTCTCCGCCACTATCCTTTCCCGCTTTCTCTCACTCGACCATCGCACGCGCTCTACCATATAAACCTTCGCCCTCCATGTTGAACACTTGTATCGACAGCGGCAGGATGGTGTTCTCCTCTGACATCCCACAGGCGAGTTGAGAGCAATCCTACACTACTTCTTGTGCGGACATCGGCTCGGGTTCTTGGCAATGTACCGACACTCTGTCTGCCGGAAGTGGTACCGCTGCTGCTGGCGATGGCTCGACCGATGGCTACTAGGCTCGGCGAGAGGATAACGATGACAATGAGCGAGTCGAATGTGCAACCCTTGTGTTACAGTCTTCCCTCGCATCGAATACAAAGATTGACATGGTTGAATGCATTCATGAGCAAGGGGGTAGGGGAAGCAAATCATCAGATTTCTCGTTCTGCTCCGCAATTTGGGCGAACTTTGTATATATCTTAGCGGTCTCCGCATCATTCTGCTCGATTGACTGCCCGCGTTGTGCTTCGGCTAGCAATTTCATAGAGAGGATAGATTTGTATTGGAGCACCAATTCCGTGCTTTCCGCTAACCATATTGTAGCTTTTCTCCCGCTCATTAGCGGAGATAGAATTAAGACCTTTGCTTGTTTAGGACCAATGTGCGGTGACTGTCGTACGGCCACGTCCATATTCGAACGACGTTAATGCTATCGAGTTTGTCGTAAAGCGTAGGGTGCCGAAGCCATCACTCCTTGTATTCAGCCACCGTCGCTCGTAAAGTCTTGCTCCGCAAACACCTCTTCTACTACCTCTTTACACGCCATAAAGGTTCGTTGCTCTCTACCACTCTCTTCCTTTTGAAAGGAATACACCCACCATTCCACGTTCACAGACATGGACTGTGGAGACCGTGTGTAGTGACGGACAACGTTATATAACGTATTCTAGTCTTCCCCTCTGCCCCCACATGGGTTCTCGGAAGCAATAGAAGTCGATTGTTAATGCCAATCAACAGGAAACACTTCTTGTTGAAAGGAATTGTGAACAGGAGACATTTGTCGAAGCATGTCTCGTCATGCATATTATGTATGGGACGAAACATTACCGCAACTTACATGGCCTAACCTCCTACCTCGCGGAGACTCACAAGGCACACGAGCGTCTATCTCTCGACGACCCGACTCCTTAGAGAAACGCATCCGTGGACACGTCCCCTCCCCGGACGAAATCGTCCAAAAGTGCGCTGGCCCTTTCGAGAGCACCAATCCCGACGTGGTCCTGTCTCCGCCGGCCTTGAGACTACGATACAAACCACACTGGTCCTACTGATCCATGCCTCAATCAAGACAGGGTTGATGGGCTGGTTAGACGATACGTCGCTCCACTATCGCCTTCGGCTCCTCGACGTCCGTCATCCTCACAAAGACGTCCGTCCCCCTCGCTATGAGGACGCGATGCAACGTGGAATCTACTCGTCCACGATCAAAATACTTAAAAAGGCTATTGCCTCCGAAAGGTCCAGAGACTCCACGTTCATGGGGCAACTCCTTGAGCCTCTGACACACTATGGGCCAACAGTGAGAACGTCGAAGCTGGGCGACCTGTGGAAAATTTCCGGCTCAGCTATGATGCGAAAGCTCTTCTACATCACCACGGTATACACGGTCCCATCAAACCCCAACCACACCGGCTCAACTGATCGCTGCGAGGACACCGAATGTAGCCACATCGACTGTCAACTCAGTTTCACAAGTGGCAAATGATTGCAGAGGATAAGAATGCCGAAGTCTGTGTAGAAATCCTGCTTTCCCTTCACCGTTTACTTCAACTTCCTTTCTCCGAAAAACATGACTCACGCCAAACCACATCAAACTGAATGCTTGGCCAATCATGCATGATAGGTAATGGAAAGAGGTATCGTACAGGTCAAATCCTCCAAGAAAACGTTGGTGGGCACAGGGGAGTGCATATTTCCCGAGCGCTGCGATGTTTGTAATCTACATAAACAATGACATTCTCTGGCAAGGACTCGCTAATTCTCCCCTACCTTCAATCTATACCTTTCTTGGCAAATGGCGTTCAGGCGCTAATCAGGTGACCCGCATTGTAAATAGCTAGATTCAACCCTCCATAGACCCTTTTTGCAACAACATCGACATCAAACTCATCTTGCCAATGTATCCTTCAACTCACACTTATGAGCTCTGCCTGTGGGATTCTCGGACAGTGGCTCTTCGACCTTGTGTTTCCTCAAGTCTTCGTCTTTCGATGTACTCGGCTAAGATCAGGCTTACGGCCGTGATACCGACTGCTAACACTGGAGGCGTCCATTTCTTCTGCCGCGCAGTGGCTGCCCCGGTTGACGCGCCAGCGAGTATCGCTAGGACTAAGGACGCCCTTCTGAAAGCTATTGACCAACCATATTCGTCATGTCGTAGACGATCATGGAAAAGGGTATTGACAGCGCCTGTACAGATAGGGAGAGGCAGATCGGGTACGTTCAAGAGCTTGATGGAGGAGAAGCTGAATCCAGACCAGACTGAGAGGAGAACACTGACCGAGAAGCTCGCAGGACTTTCGATGTTGTCGATATCGAGGCTTAGGAAGGCAGTACTAAAGGCGGTAGCGATCAAGAATATTGAGGCCAAAGATATCTCCAGCTGATAGCTTCGCATTTGCGACAATTCGTATTTCCCTGAGAACTTTTTGAGTCCATAATGGCCGCATAAAACAGAACCCAAGACAAAGCCAGCAATTACGAGGAAGGCATCGTAAGGAGGTTTTGAATTTGATATTGGGCTAGAAAGGTTCTGCAGGCGAGAAGCAATGATGACGACAGTCCCGGTGATGAAGCCAGCGAAGACGCCAACACTGGTAAAGGTGAAGCCTTCGATGACGCTTTGGACGAATATTTGAAGAAAACAGAGTACCGTCATCGAGCTGGGAGTGTAGACAGGATGAGGCTTCAACCTTTGCCAAAAAGTAAAAGCGAAAGCGTTCCATTGCTCCATTTTCCCGTCTTGACTCTTGACGCTTGCTAAAGAGTGTTGGAATGAATGGTTTGGGCCGCCTGGGAACGGCAGCTAGGACTACTTTAAATTGCCCGAAAAAAAAAGTAAAGACCCTTGCCAACTCCTCCCGGAAAAAAGGTCGGACCGAGATCCGTCTAACAACTCGTCACGATGGCTGTGGACATAAGTAAAGGCATAGTCCTCTTTGGTCATGTCACACTCACCCGTTATATCGCTGTATAGGTGGAAGAGGCTTTTACCACTCACTCCGAAGACCTACGTTTATTTTATTGCCATTCCCAGGTGAAGCAGGCTTCACTCACTCAGTCGCCATGTCGCAAAAACATCAAGCGACCGCCGAACTACTAGAAGAACCTCCGCCAAGAACTCACAGCCAAGGGCCGCACTGCCCCGAAGTATACCGATAACACCAAGAGAAGCACGCCGATAACACTAAGAGAAGCACATGGATGGCACTAAGAGAAACACAGTATCACTCCTAAAGAAATAAAACAGGTTAGTTATACTAGGTCTTTCGCGCTCGCCGTCTATAATTAACCAAGAGGTTAATAAAGTACTAGTAGATTCTACTCCGAGATCGATAAACTCCTCGAAAACTTCCTTTGAAACGCCTTCGTAGAAGATTTTAAAACGTTCTTATAGTAGACCTTGAATCGCTACCCGAGGGTACGAGCTAGCGAAAGTCTAGATAATTACTAGCGAGTTTTATATATATATATCTACGATTAATATAGTCGAGAGCTAGATAAAAGTATAAGGAGAAATATAATTAATATAAATAACTATATTATAAAGAATAAACCGAGTTTATTAATTCGTTATTAATAATATAAAAAAGTCCTCGTGAGTAAATATAAATATCGGAGACTCTCGAAGTAATAAAATCTTAATAATATCGATAATTTATATTATATTATTTTCTCTACTATTAAATATATAATAATACTATATATCGAGATAAATAATAACGAATTAATATTATAACGAGTTTATTTTTAATTTTCTACTTAAATTATTAATTAATATTAATATTTAATAGGAGAATAAAGTTTAAAAATAATAATAATATTCGTAAATTTATTAATTATCCTCTAGTCGCCGGGAATCCGAATTCTTTCAATAATAATTAATAAAATAAAATAATTTTAAATAATATAATTTAAGATAATTAATAAATAATATTTATTAATTTCGACTATAAATTTAATTACGGCGGCGATATTAATATATATAATAATAATAATAATAATAATAATAATAATAGTAATAATAATAACGATAATATTAATATTAATATAGATTTTAATAAAATACTATCTATATTTTAAATTATTATTATTATTATTATTTATTATTATATTCTCGGAGAACTTAATATTCTCTTTATTAATATAATAATTATATATAAAAAAGGAGAAAATAATTATTTTCGAGAATCTATATTATTATTATTTCTTTATATTTAATATCGTTAATTTAAAATTCTTTATTAAAAAAATATTTATTATCGAGTAATAAAATAATTATCTCTTTTATTTATTTAATTACTTTCTCTATATAATTCTCTACGAGGATATATTTACTATTAAATTATTGAAAAATATTAATAATATTTTCCGAGTTTAAATTCCTTTAAAAAAGGAAATAATTTAGTTAAAACTAAATTTTTTTTTTTTTAAATATACTCTTTTTTCGTAAACTCGAGTATATTATAAATAAATATTATATATTATTTACGAAGTTATTATATTCGAGTATATACTTTAGTTATTTTCGATAATTCGATTATAACTCCGAGTTAGAGAATTTCTATATTTAATATTATATATAATATAATTTAGTTAATATTATTTATAATAAATTAAATATTTTATTATATTCGATTATTTCCTCTTATAGTATCGATATTAATACGTAATATTTTATAAATAAAATATTATTATTAATACGAGATTAATTTATCGATTATTAATTTAATATAATTTAATATTAATTTAATCGAGAGATTCGATTTAATATTTAAATTATTTTTCTATATTAATAAATTAATAAATTAATATTCTATTTATTAAGAGACGGGATTTATATCTAGATATTTATTAAATTATAATTTAATTATAATATAAAAATAGATTAAAATAAAAGATAAAAGACGAAAATTAAAATAAAACTAACTATTATTTAAATAAAAACTAATATATAAAATATTTATTTATTTTCTATCCCGATTATATTAAAATAAAAATAGGGAAACTAGTTTGAATTTAAATTGAATTTAAAATAAATGAAATAAATTTAAAATAAGTAAAATTATATTATAATAATAACTAGTAAGAATATAGTGTTAACGAAATAAGATACGTAAGAATTATAGTATTAACGAAATAAAATAGTAGTTAAGATTTAGTCTTAATATATTATATATTACTTCTTCTATCTAGCGGTACGAATAAACTACTATCTTATATTAAGGTACTAGCTTTTATATTAAGGTACTAGTAATTATAATAGTTACTTTTATAAATAAAGGCCTTACGTCTTTAAGGCCTCGAAGTAAAAGTATAAATAAGAATAAACATTATAATCGTTAGTATAGTTTATTTTTTATTACCTCGACTTAGAATTATTATAAACGCACTATATTAATAGGAAGACGACGACGTTTTTATTTAAAATCGTCGAGACGGAGATTAGCCGTTAGGTTATAAATACTAGATAGAGGAGTATCTATAATCTTTAACGTATTTACTATAGTACCTAACTAGGGTTCTTAATTATCGGTAGTTAAAACGTCGGTAATAGGGCGTTCGTTATAACCGATAGTAGTCGTAGTAATTTATATAGTCTTATTATCGGTAATAATTTCGATAACGGTACGATCGTTATAATCTAAGGTAGTCTACGCGGCTATACCGAATTAGATATATAATTTATCGCTCTCTTTAATAAGTTTACCGCTTAGTATAATATTAATAATTATCTATTATTTAAACTTCTCTCGATTACGTATTTATTTTAAAGCCGGATATCTCTTAATTAACGAGTTTATATTTACGTTAATATTAGTTAAAAGATTATTAACGAAGTCTTTAATACCGCTAACGTTTTTAACTCTTTAGATTAATTTTATTTATTTACTTCTAGTTAATTAATCTTTAGATATTTTAATTTTTATAGAATCGAAAAAACCCCGTAGTAAATAATCGACCCTATATTAATTTAAGAGGCGGGTATAGTATTAAATAAAAGTAGTATAAAAGACTTCTAGAATTAATAAAATACGGATTATTTTATTATTAATTTTAATAATAAGGCCTTCTAAGAAATCCACGTAGTTATATAAAATAGTATTATTATTTTCTAGGAGGTTATTTCTAGCTACTAGCGCGTTTATACGGTTTTCGGATTTAGCGAATATTTTCTTAACGATCTCGATTAGGGATTCCCCTTTAATATTATCGTTTAAATCCTCCGACGATATAGAAATATCTTTAATCTCCCTTTTTATTTTTAACGGTTTAGTTTATTTATTAAGTTTTATTTTCTTCGAGCGCTTTATTCCTAAACCGGTTATATTCGCTCCCGTAGCCTTAAATAAGAAAACTTATTTTATTATACCCTTTTTATTTATAATAGGGCTAGTACGGTATATATTATTTATTATAAAAAGTAGTTCTTCGACGTCCGTAGTAAATTAAGTATTTAGGTAAGGAGTAATACTTCTCGATTAATAATATATTAACTCCGTAATCTAGTTCCTATTAGTTTATAATAACGTAGAACTATCTTTTATTAAAGGCGGTACGATTATTAACGATTTACTCGTTATTATAGAAATACCTATTATTATCTACGTTAAAGAGGCTTTTTTTATATTTAAATTAATTAAGGTTTTATCCCGTTTAATCCTTTTTATTATATACTTTACTCTTTTTTATTTAAAGCTTTTAAATATAATAAAAGAAGAAATAATTTATTTAAAAGCGTCGGTTATAAGGAAAGTCGAAGTCTAAAATATAATTTAAGGTATAATTAAGAAATCTTCTTTACCGATTTCGACCTATTATTTTATAACCGTAGGTACTATAATTTTCTTATTTATTTACTTCTTCGAGGGCGTAGATAAAGTAGCCGTAATTTTCCGCTTTAAAGAATTTATAGTTTTAACTTCGGTAACGACTTTTATTTTAAATATTTCTCTAGTTTTATTTAATTCTTCTAGTTATATAACTAGGTCGCTGGACGTTTATATAGTTCCGGTATACTTCTTCTAACGTTCCTACGCCTCGATACTAGGTAATTTAATATTAACTAGTTAAGAATCGTTATTATCGATTAATTTTACGAGGGAGGTTATTTTTAAAGTCGATTTCTTCGGTAGGAATAATTTCGTTATTAATTCCTTTAAAGACTTCTTCGAAACCGAAAGTTTCTTTTCTATTTCGGATTTACTCTCGTCGCTCTCGTTATTTTTATTAGGCTTTTTAAATATCGATTTCTCTTATATTAAAGATTTCTTCGAAGTTATAAATTTCGTTACCTTCGGGCCGTTTTTATCTAGTTTCTTCGACGGTATCGAGAGCTCCTTTACTCTCGTTATCTCGTCCGTCGAAAGATAATTATATCCTTCTACGAAGATATATCGGCTATATTTCTCCCCTTTTATTAAAATTAATTAATCTAGTTTTTATAATAAATTCCCTTTATCCCCGTATAATTAAATATAATTAAAAAATAATCGTATATTTTATACGATTATCCCTTATTAATCGTATTATAGTTAATTACCCGTTATTTATCTATTTAGGTTATAGGCTACTTTTTAAATTAAATACTTTTAACTAGTTTTTAAATCGCGTATTTAAGGAAATTTTATCGTATTAAATAACTAGCCCGGCCTATAATAAAGAAAGATATTTACCCGCTAGTAACTAGGTATCTTTATCTTCCGTTATATTATATACGGGTTTATTATACGGTAAATCCTTAACTTCTTCGTTATCGACTTTATCGTCGACTTCGTTTTTAATAACTTACTCGTTATTTATTTTATCGCTTTATTTAGAAGTAGAAGCGCTAAACTTTTTATCTTTATTATTATTCGTTATTTTAATTAGTTTAATTTTAATTATTTTCGTTACTTTCTTTACCTTTACTTTATTAATCTTTAGGGTTAATTTCTTCGTAGCCTTTCCCGAATATAATTTAATTATATTATAATTAAAAACTTATTAGAACGAAGATATCGTATTATACTCGATAGAGGCGAGCGATATAAATAAGTAATTAATTTTAGGATTAAAAGAGGAAAGATATATTAATATTATTTAGTATATAAGATACTATAGCTAAGTAATATAATAGCGGTAGTATTTATTAATTATATCGAGCGAGAAAAAAACGATTTATTATTATTTAAGTGAGTTAGAAATATTATATTAACGTAGCGGGGCTATTAAGAAATTCGTTACTATTAAATAATAAAGTTATCGTCGCGTAATAAAGCGAAAATAAAATAAAGATTAATAAATAAATAGAGTAATATCGTCCCTTAAACTACCTACGTAGTTTATAACGACTTTATATTATAATCGTTAATTACGCCCTCTACGTTTTTAAGATTTTAGTTATTATATTATATATTTTAATAAAGCCCCTAGTCTTTCTATTTAATTAGGTATTATATTATTAATTTCTTTCCTCGTCCTAGAAACTTCTTTATTCTTTTATCTAAAATATATTCTATTTTAAAATAATTATTTATACCTTTATTATTATTATCGAGAATAATAATTTACCCGACTTCTTAAAGACGGTTATATAGATCCCCTCCTAGCGGAGTAGGTTTTAAGGCGGCGACCGAAATAACGGGGTAAATGTTTATTATCGGCGGTAACTCTAGTTTATAGGTTAAACCGTTTATTCGTTTTAGAATTTTAAACGGGCTAGCTCTTTAGTTTAAAAGTTTATAATTCTCTAAACCCGGGATCCTATAATCTTTATATAATTTTAAAAAGACTATATCCCCTTCTTATATTATTAAGGGTATATATTTATTATTATATCGAAATTTAATATTAATCGCCGCGAACGAAATCGCGTTAACGGCTTCTTTCCGGTTAACGGTCTTAATATTAATAAAATTTATTCTTCCTATTATATCTTAAACCGAAATTCTATTATTAAACTTTATACTATAAATAATCTCGTTCGATAAAAGTATTATTATTAAATTTAAAGAATTATTTATAATAGATTATAAAGTGGTTACGAATTTATCCTATGAGTTATTAGGGTAGTATATTAAATGAAATTATAGTATTATTTTTATAATTTGATTTATCCGTTCCGATTAACCGTTAAATTAAGGGTAGTAGGTAGTAGAGATTATTAATTTAGTTTTTAACGTTTTAAAGATTATTTTCTATAAGCTTAAAAGAAACTTAAGATCTTTATTAGAAATAATCGCCTTTAGAATTCCCTAGTCGGTAAAGGCGAGAAATAACGCGCTTATTTATTCTTCGGCGCTAAACGTATTTTTCTTTAAGACCGTAGTAACTATTTTCGAGAATTTATAAATAATAATTATTAAATAATTATATCCGTTTATAAATATAGGGAGCGCTATAATAAAATCGATAATAATATAATAATAGATCTTTGGCTCTATTAGGATTAGTTTTAAAATACTATATAATATATACCTCTTTATCTAATTAAATTGATATTAAGGGTAGTATAAAATATAGCGTTTAAGTCTTCGAGTTAAATACCGTATATAATAACTATCGGCGATATTCTCGTACGTTCTATGAAATCCTATATGATTTCGCTTATTATACGCGAGTTCGAAAATATTCTATTCTATTAATTTCGGGATATATAGGTATTTCTTATTAATATAATCGTCTTTATATTATATAAATAAGTCTTTAAAAAGGAAAGAAATATTAGTATTAATTACGTTAACTTTATTCGTAGACCTTAGGACTTCCTTCTTAAGTCTATTCTTCTTATATATAAGGAAATTCATTACCTTTAATTATTTCTTATTTTTAGAATACGCCTTTTATAATTTAAGGTAGTATTTAAAAGATATTTTAACTAGGGTAAAATAAAAAGCGAAGACGTCGTCTAAAATACTAGGACCTTTAATATCGAGATATTCTTTTTTACCGAGGAGGCGAGATAATATATTTAATATAATATTTTACTTTCTTAAATACTAACGAATATCGAGATCGTATTATAATATATATTAGGAAGTTTATATTAACCGTAGGTTTATCCTATTAAAAGAGGACGACGATAATATTATTTATTAAGTAATATTAATAGTTACCGAGTAATTAATAAAGATAATAACTTTCTTTATCGGGATTTATATAAATAGGTATAGGATCTTCTTTAATATCTAAATTAAATCTACTACTTTTAATTCCGTAGGCTAGTAGCGCGACTCCGTAGGATTAAATAATTTAGATAGGAATAGAATTAGCTATATATTAATACGGGGGAAATTATTACTTTACGAATCTCCCTAAATATAGTATACTATCGCGTTAATTCCGTACGACTTTAATATATCGATATTAATATATAATTAACGAGCTAGATCCCGATAATATAAATAGGTTTTAAAGGTAAATACCTTTTATAGTAATTTAAAAGAAGTTAATTCCTCTTTTATAAATACGAAGTAAGTTTTTTTAAAATAAATCTTTCGTGTATTCCTACCTTACGACGGCGAGCCCTTTAAAAGCTAGGTTTTCCGGTATTAGAGTAATTTAATAATCTAGGCGAAGTATTTAATATTACTTTATAACTAATTTATTATTCCGATATATATTTCTAAAGTTTATAGTATATTTAGGAAACGAAGTTCTTTAATTACCGTAATCCTTTTCTTAATAGTAGTTAAATTTAATTTATCTACTTTCTAGCCTAGAAGTATAACGGAGGGGTAAATTAAAAAGGATTTTTTAAATTTAAGCGAGATCTTAAGGCCTATAAATAAAGCGAAGATAATTATAAGATATTCGATATACTCGGAATAGGACCGTAAGAAAATTACGACGTTATCGACGTAGTATCTTACGAATACTCTATACGGGCGAAGAAAAGTATTTATTTTACGTTAAATATACGGAATTAACCCTTTCTATCCTATTACTGCGACGTTATAGTACTCCGAACTACGGTAAGAAACTATTATAAATTTATAACGATTATCTCTCTTAATTAAGAAGAGATAGAATTATTTATTATAATTAATAATATTTATATAAGTGTACCTTTATATTAACGAAATAATATCGCTTTAAAGCGGAAGAGGGTAGTTATTAAAAATAATAATTTTATCTAAATTACGAATATCGACTACGACTCTACCCTTCTATATCGGTGTTCTCTTAGGGCCTTTATATACCGTCCGCTATATAACGAAGATAGGGAAAACGAATAAGGAAGACTCGATAAACTATAATATTTTCCTTTATTAATATATTTTATCGAATTTCTCGTCTATTAAAGCTTTTATATCGGGGTTTAATAAATAAACCTTATAATTAAATTTCGTATTAAACGATTACTAGTCCGTAGTAAACGGAATCGATAATTATTTAAATTCGGGTAGGTCGATTATATCTCCTATATTTTCCTAAATACGAGGGTATTACTCTATAATCTCTTTAATCGCGGTAATATCGGAGTCGTTACTATAGATCGTAATTCTATTCGGTAGCTTCGTTTCTATAGAAGGATCGACTTTAGACTTTAAGATTAACCTCGGATTATAAAGATTAATAAAATATAATACGATTACGTCGTCTTTATAAGTTTTCGCCGTAAAGAAATAATTATTTAAATTAATAGAGTACGCTTCTTTTACCTCGTATTCTATAATTAATCCTATTCGTTAGCGGCGAGGAATAATAAGAGGTGTATTCCCCTTATTACGAACGTTAATAAAGTTAATTATTAAATTTATAAAGTAAATATAGACTCCTTTTATCTATAGTTCGAATAGGAAGTCTTAGTCCGGTAATTATAATTTCCCTTTTAACGAGATTATTACCGCTAATATAGTTTATACTAGAATTATTTAGCGGTACTTTAATTATATAATATATCGGATCCTTATATTATCCCTAGTTATAAATTAAATAGGGATCGTAATATCTTCGTAGTTACCTAAAATTATTTAATTATTAAGGAGGTCGATAACGGCCTTCTCTTAACCTAGGATATTTATACCGATAAGTATATTAACTTTAAGGTTATCGATAATATAGAAGTCTCTAGTAATTTTAACTATTACTTCTATATTATCCTTCGTTTTTCCGTTTATATAAAATATAATTAAAGTCTACTTTATAGTTAAATAATAGTTCGAGCCGATATCTTTTAAGGTAATAACTTTATTATAAGTTTATAACTAAATACTAGGGATTCGTTACGTAATAAATACTTTATCGATTATATTTATCGGATACCTAGTATTAAAATATCTTAATTCTCGAATAGTATTTAGGGTAAGGCCTATTTAGCCGGTAAGATAGTATTATATATAAAATATTATCCCGTTAATTAGTAAAGGCGGAGTAATAAATTCGATTATTAATCTACTCTTCTATAGAGGGGAAGATTTAGGAGTTATTAATTTTAATATTATTATAATCTTTAGGATTAAAATCTTCGGAGTAATATTTAATTTAGTATTTTTAAATTTTATAGGGGTAGGATTAATTACTTTCTAGATATTAATCGAGTATATATATTTCCTTTCTTTTAGGTATATATATAGAAGATTATTTAACGGGAAGTTAGATTTATAGTTCCTATAAATAGGACGTTAACCTATTTTCCCCGTAGAAATATAATATATAATTAAAACGAACTTAATATTAACGTCTTTATTAACGCTTTATTCTTCGTTTATAATACTCTCTTTAATATTATAATAACTTTTATTAATATTTATATAATAATTATAATAATCTATCGACGGAGTTTTAGGAGAGTTAAAATAATTATCGGTGAATCTAAAAGAGGTATCGTAATCTATATTCTCGTTATTAAAATTATTATATAGCTTATTAAAGTAAATAGGTTATATCTATATTTAATTACTAAAAGTACTATACGGTCTCGGCGGGTAGTATAGGTGTATCCTACGGTTTTTATAATTTTAATTATTATAGCTCTAGTTCCCGTAGCCCCGATTCCTAGCGAATGAATTTTAGTTAAATTAAGTATTTTCGGCGGTAATTATAAATAGTTATTTTAATAATAATAGAGTGTTTTTTAGAGGTTCTTACGGGGGAGGTTTTTAAATTTACTACGATTATTACTACTATTATATTTAAGGTATAGCCTACCGATTTTAAAAATAAATAAATTAATTATAAATATTAATATAAAGGAAAGAAAGTCTAGTTATTTACTAGTATAAAAAAGAACGAGAATTATAAAGATTCGGTCCTATAATAAATAGTCTCTACCTTTAAAAGCCTTAAGACTAAGGACCTTAGGGTATTTAAAAATCTTAAGATTAAAAAGGTCGATATTATTATTAAGGCCGATAAGGTATTAAATTATAATACCTACTTTACCGTTATAACGATTATTTATCTTTAAATAACTATTTATCCTCTTTTATATCGCGATTCTTTTCTCGTTTTTTAATTTCCTTTTAATAATCTTTATAGCCTTCTTTATCCTTTTAGGTTTATATTCTATATTATATCTCCTTCCTACTTTTAAGCTATTCGATAAATTATTTAATCGAAGTATCGTTTATTAGAGGAGGGATAGTAGCCTAGAAATTAATATCGAGGTAATTCTATATTTATATAATTTATATATACTCTTCGGTGATACCGGCTTAAATAATATATTTAGCTACGTTCTAGACGTAGATAAATAAATTACTTCGTTCGGTCGTATCCTTCGATATATATAACTAGCGACTAAGCTCTTTTAGAGTTATAAATATTATAATCTTAAAGTAATTTTATAGTCTAGTAATTTAGTATTATAGATTATTTAGTAGTTATATTATTATATCTTTTTTATCTTAGGAAAGGATTTTGAGTTATTAATTTATAGCGGTACCGTAGAAGTAGTTATTTAGATTCCTCTTTATTATATCTTTACTTTTTATTATAGCGAAATTCTAAGCTCTATTATAGAAAATATAGACCTCTTTAAATATTAACTCTTTAGGGTTAAGGACGATATTACCGGCGCTTTATAACTTTAAGTAATTTAAATAAAAGAAATTTAATTCGCCGGTACGGAAATACCTAGCCTATTACTATATTTATTAAATATACCCGTCTTTACTAACTAGCCTTTATAATTTAGTAAATTTTAAAGGCCCTTTAAAAACTTAACCCTAATTTTATAAAGTAATTTTAATAGTATCTAGTATAATAGATCGTATAGCCTAGATTATAATATTATATAGGTTTAAATCGATCCCTACCGGTAAAGGAGGTATTCGTAACTAGCCTATAATTTCTTATTCCTATTAAAATTAAGGATTAAATAAAGTAAATTAATTTCCTTTAAAGTTATTAAAACCTCTTTAACTTTATCTTAAGGAGCTAGACTAGCCCCTACTATTATTAACTATATTATCGATTTAATTAAAAAGAATCCTTCGTATAACGTTATCCGTAGTAAAAATTAATTCTTATAAAAAGAATTAAAGTATTGATTTTCTCGGAGCTAGTTAAATTATTAATTTAATTAAATTAGATAGTAAAGAAAAAGACGGAGCTAGAAGAGAATAAATAAGAGTAATTAGAATCCGGTCCTTAGCCCTTCTTTAAGAATAAAGTAGTTAAGGGTTTAGAATTTCCTTGTTTCTTTCTTTCTAATTATTAAAGTACGCCGAATTAATATAGTATTTAACGCTCTTAATAAAAGCCGCTAATATTTCCGCGATTAAAGGAGGGTATATCTAGGAAATTAGAAATATAAAAGGGTTTTCTTTTATAGAACTTTCTTCTTCTTAAATATTAATAAAGGTAGAACGTCCTCTTTTTATAAATAACTCGCTACTTTTTAATATATTTAATAGAGGATCTTACTAGTCGATAATAGAAAGAACTATTTCTTAAATTAATCTATTAATATTCTTACTATATTACTCGAAATATTTTTTCGAAAATATAAATAATTAAAACGTTAGAGAGATAATAAGTTTTGATAAAAACGGTTTCTTTACCTCCGCGTGGCTTATAAATAGGGAAAATAGGATAAATTACGTATATTTATAAAGATCTTCTACCGGTATATAGTTCGAAAGTTTATTTTTATAGTATTAATTTTTTAAACCTCGATTATATAAATTAGAAATAACGAAGTAAAAAGTAAGAAGTAAGGGATTAAAAGGAAATTTTTAAAATTCCTACTTTAGCGCGGAGAAAATCTATCGATTTCGCTATAATTCTTAATAGGGTAAATACTACTTCTCCGCTTTCGGGTAAATATAGGTTTTAAATTACGAGAGAAGTAAACTCCGCTCTTAACTCCGTAATTCCGGCGCGATTTAACTTTCCTAATAATTAATTATAATTAGACCGAGATCTTTAAGAAAAGGTAAGGATTTTCTATATAGACGAAAATAATAGTATATAGTATAAACGGCGGCGACGCTTTAATCTAGTATAGATTATTCTCTACGCCTACGGCCGAAATATAGAGTACTCTTTATAGTCGTAATATAGATATTTCTTCGGGCTTATAAAGCGCGTTTATAGATTAATTTATATACCTATAAAAGTTTAGTATAATAACTCGATTATTAGGATTAGAGGTAGGCGTAGCTAGAGTAAGGAAGTACCGTTACTATACGTAATAGTTAAGACGAAAACGAAGCGGCTCGCTTCGTTCGTCGTCGTAGAATACTAACGGTTAAAGGGTTAATATTAATATTATAGCTAGTAGTAGATACGAGGACGAATTATAGTTAATTTATAATCTCTTAGAATAATTCGACCTATATAAAAGAATAGTAGTACGGATAATAATTATATCTTCGAGATATTAATAGAGGATTTAATACTTTATAGTTAGTATTTTAAAAGTTAGTAGCCGGTCTCCTTTTATTTATAAATAGAATTCGACTACGCCGTTACTATTAAATAGTAAGAATATAGTATTAACGAAATAAAATATGTAAGAATTATAGTATTAACGAAATAAAATAGTAGTTAAAATTTAGTCTTAATATATTATGTGTTACTTCTTTTATCTAGCGGTACGAATAAGTTACTATCTTATATTAAGGTACTAGCTCTTATATTAAGGTACTAGTAATTATAATAATAACCCCCTCTTTAAAATCGAGCTCCTACGAGATAAATAAATAATTAATTCGATTAATTAAATTTTATAACTCTTAATTTTATTTAGAGTTATGAAATAATTAAAATAAAAATATATCGGAGTATTTAAATTATTAATAATAACGAATAAAAAGTAGGACGAGAAATAGGCGGCGATAAATAAAACTAAATATTAATATTATTATTTATAAATAATAATAACGGGGCTAAATTATAGAGTATTATTTATTTATATAATAATATAAAATATCGGTCGAAGCCGATATAAAATAATAATTAAGAAAATAAACTATTATATAAATAGGGGTTAATTTTTAAAAATCGGATTAAAATAAAAATAATAGACGTTCCTTATATTAATACCTCTAAATAATATATAGTAATTTATAAAGGCCCGCGGCGCTAGGATTACGCCGCGGAATAGAGAAGGAAAGGGATAAAACTAATCTCTATTCTCTTCCCTAGAGTAGAGAAAGGAATAAATAAAGAAGAAAAGAGAATATTAAAAGAAAATAAAAAAAGGAAGGAGTTCCCTATTATTCCTTATCTCTACTCTCTTTATAAAACTAATAATTATAACCGATTAATATACTTTTTTAATATATATTTTAATTATATTAATCTTTATCCTAACTTTGGGCTATATTAATTATTTTAATATATTTTTAATTTCTTTTATTAAATATATATTCACGATTTATTATAAAGAAAGTAGATATAATATATTAAAATTTTATTATTTTAAATATTATAGAATATTAATATTTCCTTTATATACTCTTATTAGATTTTTTAATAATTTAATATCCTTCGCCTAAATAATTATATATTTAATATATATAATAATAAAATTCGTTATTATAAATTCTAAAAATTAATATATTTAGTAATATAATAGGCTTAAAATTTATTAGAAAGTAATATAATTATATAATACTCCGTCGCCTTTTATAATATCTCTAGAGTAACTAGTTACTATCCGAAATTATAACCTAATTATATATTTTATATAATCTCTCGAACTAGATACTAAAATAGCGCTTTAAGAATAAGAAATTTAGTAGTTTTCTAATAACGTCGAATTTAGCGAAGTATAGATACTAGTAATAAATTAGTATATTAATTAAAATAAAACTAAATAAAAAGACGAAATATTTACGTCTTTAATTTATATAGTATCGACGGGTTATAGGAATAACTCCTATCTTCCGTCCCTACTTTCTAATTTACTATCGTAGAGTTTTTATTATAACTAGAGCTTTTCGAGTTATTAAAAAGTATATATTAATACTTTTATTATTATTTTAAACTAGGTTTTTACCCGATAATTAAACTAGATTTCCGTTTATATCCTTTAATTTCTCTATATTAATAGATTAATATAATAATTACGATAAATCTAGAATAAAAAGTAAAATATTTACGGTTTATAATTCTTTTTAGGGTTTAAGATTTCTTTTTTTTTTAAAATTAAGATTTCTTAACCTTAAAGACTATAAATAATAATAAATTAATAAATTAATATATTAATTACGATAAAGTTAGGATATAAATTAAATATTTCTTACCTCGAGTTTTCGTTATTATTTTAGTTAAGGTAATATATTAATATAATAATTAAAATAATATTAAAAGAAAGGGTTAAGAAAATTATTATTTAAAACTTTATTTTAAATTAAATCTACGATCTTCTTTTTCTCTTTTATCTCTTTATCTTTACGAGTTTTTTAATTTATAAATATTTTATCCTAAACGACTAAACGCGTAGACTTTCTTTTATTAAATAATTTTAAATCTTCGAGTTTTAATTAATTAATTTATAATAAGGCTCTTAAATTACGTTTAATATTAATTAATATCTCGGTAGAATCCGGTTTTTCTTATCTATTAACCGGCTCTTAATATTTAATTACCTATTTAATCTCTATAATAAAATATTATTTATATAATAAATTACTAGGTCTTTTTTTATAATATAAATAAAATTAATTTAAATCTAAATAAAGAAGATAAAATAAATAATTAATAAACGGATTATATTAATATTAATAGTTATTATTATCTAGATTATATTTATTAGGTATAAGCGGATTTATATATAAAATTATATTTAGAGCCGTTATAATTAAAGTAATTAATAACGGTTTACTTATATAATTATATATATTAATTCTAGGTTTTTCCGGATTATAATATATTATAAATTCTTTACTATATATAAACTCGTCGAATTCGAATTTATCTAAGAGAATATTTAAGCGATATTATAATTTATAAAAATAATTAATATTTTTATCCTAATCTTTATACTAGTAACTTTATTTATTTAATATCTTTATATATATTTATTTAGGAGCTACTAGATTCGATAATTTATAAAGAAGGCGTTTTTTATATTTTATAACTTTAATTAATATTATTTATCCTAGACTTTACCCTAATAACTTTATTATAATATTATTTTACGATTAAATAACTTCGGTTTAAATAAGTAGTAGAGGAGTTATTAATTATAATCTATATATAATATTAATATTATTTATCTTAATCTTTATCCTAGTAACTTTATTAAATTAAAATTAAATAATCTTTTAAAGAAAGACTTTATATATAATAATAAAAAATATAATAATAAAAAATATAATAATGATAAATATTATAATAGTTAGGCGTTTTATTAGTAAGTTCTTTAATTATATTTAATTTCACCTTATTTATAACGATGAAAGAATTAAGAGATATAGAGAAGAAAACGCCTATATAGGTTAGACTTTATATATAATAATAAAAAATATAATAATAAAAAATATAATAATGATAAATATTATAATAGTTAGGCGTTTTATTAGTAAGTTCTTTAATTATATTTAATTTCACCTTATTTATAACGATGAAAGAATTAAGAGATATAGAGAAGAAAACGCCTATATAGGTTATTAAAAACTAATTATATTAATTTATATATTAATAAATATATTATATTTTATTATCAATTAATTAAAGATTTCTAGAGTAGTATCGTTAGTATAATTTAAATATTAAAATAAGGTTAAAGGACGAGGTAAATAAAATAATAAAATCTATAATATTAAAAACGGGATTCGGAATTAACACCGTTATTATTTACTTCTAATCGATTAATAAATTATTATATATTAAGATATAGACTTTTATACTAATCTAGTAAACTATAAAAACTAATAAAATTATTTATTAATTTTATAATTACTAAATTTGAATAATTTAATTTATAAATAAATTATAAATAAAAAATTTATAACTCGAAGAAAGACTTTATTAAATTATTAAATATAAAAATAAAAATAAAAATAATAAACTCTTAAATTATATATATATTTTATAATATATTTTTAGTTAGTAGATATACTTTTTAATTATTATATAAAATATATATCTTTCGGGGCTAGAGTAACCCGTTTATTATAAATCGCGTAAAGATTAAATACTATAATCGAAGTTAATTATTATATCGGTAAAGATAATTTATAATTTATATATAAACTTCTTAATTAATATCGCCTTTATAATTTTTTATAACGTATTTAATACCGTAAATTCAATCCGAAAATAACGTTTATATAATATATATATAATTTCGCGGATAAAGCGCGTAAAGGATAACTTCGGGATTAAAAAATCGGGTATTTTTTAAAGAAATTAAATTTTTTATAAAATAACGATTAGTAAATTTAACGAATTCGAGTTTAATATTAGAAGGTTTTATTTACTACCGTTTTTTAATTATTTATTTTATACCGCGACTTTCTTTATTTAAACTTTTTTAGGAGGAATTTTATATATATTAAATATCTTTCTTATTATTTTTAAACTCCGTTAATTAATAAAGAATTAAAAACCTTAGCTAGTTATTACTATATTATATAAACCGTTAAAGAGTTTAAGTTTAATATTAATTATATTTTCTATAATAACTAGAGGTATAATTATTAATATTAATTAATAAGAATTTAGTTAAGTTTTAATAGTAATTTATAAAAGAGGGTACGGATATCGGATAATTATATATTTATAGTTATTATAGTAAATAGCCTAACTTATTATATATAAAAAAACCGTAGATCTATTTTATTATTATATTTTATTAAATATTTTTATTATAAAGTATTCCTTAATTATAAAATATAATTTATTTAAATAAATTATATAATTATAATATAACCGTTAAATCCTTTTATTTTCTTACTCTCTTTATTTATTTATATAATTTATACCTAGAATATTTTAAAATAGTAGTTTCGCCCTAGAGAACTTTATATATAATTGATATTCTTCTCTTCCTAGTATAATACCCCGAGATACCTCGTTTATAATAAGAGTTTCTACCGAATATTTTATAATTAAAAATAGCGACTATCGTTATTATATATATAAACTAGAAATAACTATCGATTTCCTTATATAATTTTATTTATAATAATAATATTATAATTAAAAGAGGAAATATAAAATTAATAAAGTAAAGAGTTATATATTTAATTTTTTATAAACCTCGTAAAAATTAACTCCGGAGTAGGAGTATTTCGATTATAATATTATAATAAATATTAAAGAGCCGAGGAATATTTATAAAAGATATAACTATATAATATTAAAGATTAATATTATAAATAGTATAAAAATATACCTCGAATTAAAGAAATAAAAAAGGAAAGTATTAATATATAAAATAAAACTAATTTAATATATATTTTTATTTAAAGATTAAGTATATTATTATTCTTTTAAATAATAAATATAAAGATTAATATATATTCTTAATTATATAATTTAAAGAATTAAAAAAAAGATTAATATATTAAAATTTAATAATTAGAAAGTAACTTAAGAGGACTTCCTTAAATTATTTATATAAATAATTATCGGGCTTAAACTCTCTTTACGATTTATTAATAATATTAATATATAACGAGTATTTAAATATATTAATATTTAATTTACTCTTCCTTCTACGTTAATAATTAAAAACTATATAATAAAGAAGTATTAAAAAATTTAATCTCTTCTTTTTTAAAATTTATTTAACGATAGTATTAAAATTACTTTTATATTAAATTTATAATCTTTTAGAAACTAGTAGAGCTATATAATTATAAATATATACTTTATCGATTAACGATAATAATATTACGAGGTACGTTTAGTTTTTAAATTTATAAAAAGTAAATATAATAATAAAAGTCTAGCCGGGTATTTAAATACTATTATCTATTATTATAATTTAAAAGATTATATTATATCGATTATTATAAATAACGCTTTTAATAATATTATAATATATTAATTATTTAAAATAATATCCGTAGAGGAGATTATATAATTTATAATTATAAAAAAGGAGTTTAAATACGAGCTTCGCGAAGTTTATAACGAATTAGACTTTTTTACGAATATTAGAATTTATCGCGTCTTATATTTTTCTTATATTATTTAATTAAGTTTAAAGGAATTTCTTAATATTATTAAAATCTCGTTAACGAATAAAGACTTTTAAAAGGATTAAGACGAAAAAATAAATAAATAAGAGTTTTCTAATATAAAAAAAGAACCTAGAATCTTATTTACTTTTATAAAAATATATATTCTTAATTTTATATTAATCTTTATACTTATTTTTATTTATTTATTAAATTTAGGGTATATAAATTCGTAAAGCCTCTACCTATTTTAATAGAAATAATTAACGGCGTAAGCGTTTTTAAAATATTTAAAAAAGGTTTAATAACGAGAAATATTAATTAACTAGGTTAATTTAGAGATAAAGAATATATAATAAAAAATACCTAAATGAATTTACTACGTTGAACTCTTCTAGGATATAATAACTAGGTAGGATTTAATATATTATATATTAATCCGGGCCCGAAGATTAAGGCCGGTATTAAAAAAGTTCTTTTATAAATAGAGGGAATAACTATAAATAAACGATAATAAATAAAATTAAATAAATTATCTTATCGAGTTTAATAAATCGTTTTATTAATATACGTAAATAATTAATACTTTACGTACACCGATTATTTATATAATCTTTTCGGTCTATAATACTCTATTTAATTATTTTAAAAATAAGGAGAAAAAGTTTAAAATTAAAAATATAAATTAGAAGAGGTTTATATTAATAAGTTTAAAAAAGATTTAAATTAAATTAAAATAATATTATTCTTAAATTTAATTAACTTTAAGTAGTTTATATAATATAATAACTTTTTTAGATCTTATTAAAAAGACGACTATATTTTAAAATTAAAGTTAGAATAAAGAGATTAATAAAGAATAAGAGAATTATTATTAAAAATAATTTAAAGAGTAATTTCATCGGTATATATTTATTATTAATTAAGAGAAAGTATATATTAAAAGAGATATAGGCGTAGATATTCTTAAATATTTTATTAAGAGTAAAAAAAAGATATTAATTCCGAAGAGTTAGAGTAATAAATTTTAAAACTACCGCGAAATAAGTAAATCTATTATTTATATTAATAACTATATCGGTTAATTTAATATAGTATTTAATAATAAAAATAAATCTATATTCAATAAATAAAAGGAATTTTCGTTATATTATAATTATTTCTTTTATATTACCCGTAATATTCTAACTATACTTTCTACAGGGGTTAAATACGAGCGAGTATTTAATATTATTAATTAATTATATTTAATTTAAAAATCTTATAGTCCGGAAATCTTCTCGGTTTTAATAGTTCTTAATCGCTTTTAATTTAAAAAGAATAAAATAATAATATTATAATAGGACCTAGATTAGGAAGAGATAATAATATTTAAAAAATACGAAATAAAAGTAAAGAAGCGGGAAGAGGATATAATAAAGAATAAAAACGAAGATTTAATTAATAATATAAATAAGAGCTAGTTTAATAACTTTATAAAAAAAGAATTTAAAGAATCTTTTAAGATTCTTATTATTAATTTAATCTATAAAAAAAGAAAAGTTAAAAAATATAATTCTAGCCCTTAAATAAAACGTCCTATAATAATACTATAAATAGAATACTAATATTATAAATAGACTCGAGAAGGTATAAAAGATAAATCTATAAATCTATAAACTAGACTTTCCGAGTATATAATAAATTAAAGTTTTTCGAAACGCTCGTATTCGACTTAAGACTCTACGTTAAAAAATTTAATAATAAAGAAAAAATCGAATATAGAATTATTCTTTAAATCGTAGGCGATATCTAGGCCTTATATAATAATTAAATATTTAGGTTATAATAACTTAGAGGCTATATAAGAAAACGAGTCTTTAAAATTAATTTTATTAAAATTAATTAAAAAGACTAGACTTTTCTAAAAATCTCTATAAAGTAATAAAAATATAGATAAGACTTTAAAGGATAGAAGGAGATAAAATAAAAACTAGAATTATAATTAATAATAGAATATAAATAAAATAAATATAAAGATTAATATAATAATAATAAAAGTTATTATATTAATAAGTTTCCGGGTATTTTAATAAACTAGTTATAATAAATATTAATTTAAATAGTTAATCGTATATAGTAGAAATATATTTAGAAATTTAAACGAATTTGTTACCTCTTTTTAATCTTATAGTAATTTCGTAAACTTTTTAAATTAAATAATTCGTTTTAAATCCTTTTCGAGTTTCTTATATTTATTAAATTTCTAAAATATCTTTACTCTCTTTATTATCTCGGTATACTCTAGTTTTAGGAGTATCCCGAATATTTATTTTATACTTTCCCTATCTTTATCTAGTATTTATTTATATTTAATAAAATCGTAATTATTAAATTATAATTAATTAGGCCCTAGTATTATAATTTATTTATAATTATCCTCGTCTAGCGCTATATATTTATTTATTCTTTAAATATCCTATTAATTTCCGCTAAATAATTTATAAATCTTTGGATTTATAGTAAATTACAAAGTTATATTATATTATAATATATACTCGAGTTTATCGAAGACTTTATTAAATTATAATAAATATTAAATAGTATATAAATTAATATAAAAATATACTAGATAATTATTTCTTCGTATATACGAGAACCCTATATATTTATATTTCTTTAACGAATATTTATCGTAGTATTTAATCTTCGTTTATAACGATTTAAATACTATAGTCTAGTATCTTCGATAATTATTATAAATTATTTATATTATATTTTATTAGCCTAATATAATTAAAGTCTTAATAATATCTTTTTAATTTTCCTAACCTAAATGCCCTGATGGATCCAGGCTAGATCCATGTAGGAATAATAGTTTTTCCGGGCCGGGGGGACCTGAATCCATATACCCTCTCGAGCGGAATCCATGTGCACGTTTAAGTTAAATTACTCAATATTAATAGAACTAAAAATTATGATAATTTCAGCGATTATAAAGTGAAGTCTACCCTTTTAAACGCGCCCACTTTTATAAGAATCCGTAGAGTGGATATAAAGTTATTAATTTACTAACTTAGGGTTAAAAGTTGAAATTCCTGTACTAAGTTTAACGTTTAGCGCTTCCGCCCGAGGAACATCAAAAAATAAAGTTCGGAATAATGATTCACTTTATATATATGAAATATGTGTATTTTAGCGCTGATTTCAAAAATATAAAAATTATCTAAATCGGGCTAGCGCCGATAAAGATATTAATATATTTAGTTAAGGATTCTAGGTAATTTACTTTTTATCCTTTATATCTCGTACTATATATCTATAAATAGAAGTATATTATATTTATAAAATACAGCGCTAGTCTATAATATTTAAATTAGATTTAATTAATTTATTCGGCTTAATAATTAAAAACATATATATTAAAATAATAAAGAATTAAAAAAGAAAATAATATATTATTCTCTCGAGTAAAATATTACTATATTTATATATTATATTAAAGTATTATAAATATATTAACTCGCTAGAAAATATTATATTTAAATATAATCGATATTATATATTATATATA